>Ga0302250_1000007_pt1 | contig 537802 bp, 486 predicted proteins | sample AAG_RA_Asp_MG_FD_193536 | JGI IMG/M metagenome (GOLD analysis project Ga0302250, IMG submission 193536) | Enriched activated sludge microbial communities from anaerobic digester in WTTP, New Holstein, Wisconsin, United States - AAG_RA_Asp | ecosystem: Engineered > Bioreactor > Anaerobic >... | reverse complement strand
TCGGGGTTAGGGCAGAAGGTGAAGCTGTCCATGGGGAAGTAGTCCTCCTTGCTACTTCCTATACGCGCTGGACTTAAGGGTTTGCTTCAAATTTCAAAAAGAAATATACAAGGTTCGTGACACTAATATTGAATTGACAGATTACCCTGCCGGACCTAGTATGAGGCTATGCTTTCGCCGCTGCGTCTATTCCCGGATGAACGTTTTTTGCCTGAAAAGCAGACACTGGTATTTTTCACCTTGCTTGCAGCAAGCCTCCAGACGCTCGGCTTTCTCTTGTTTCATATCGAATTTGGAAATCTTCGCTCGCCTGAACCGATGATTGCTGCGGGAAAAGCGGCTGAATTCTTCATCACCTTCTATATATCATTTTTTTCGGCCGTCCTTCTGTCGGGTATTCTGGCAGCGGCACGGCATGTCAGCATCATGCTGGTATCAGTGTTTTTCGCGGCTTTCTGGTTTGCCGTCGCCACCTACGCGCTGCCAGCCTCCATGGCTATCCGGCTCTGTCTCTATGCGGGATTTCTGGTCCTTGTATCGGTCAAGTTCTCCTTCCCGCTCAATATCATTCTGACAGCGGCAATCATCGCGACCTTCACCCTTTTCCAAACCACCAGGCCGCTGGGGACAAGCTTTGCCCTGAATAATAACACAACTCAGGCAGGAACCGTGCAGATTCTGGCGCAGGCGGCCATCCTTGCGGTTGTCAGCCTCCTTTCCAGCCTCTACCGGGGCGCCAGCGATCGTTTTATCGATGCCCAGAAGACAATTGAACATCTGGACACCACCATCAATCGGCTTTCGAGATTCAACCAGGACCTCCAGCAGTACGCCCGAATGATCGACGAAGAAGCGATTCTCAAGGAAAGAAATCGAATCAGCCGGGAAATCCATGATATTTCAGGCTACATGTTTACCAACCTCATTGCGCTGATGGATGCGGCTATCAGCATGGGAGGAAGGGATCCGGAACGGCTTTCGGAACTGCATCTGGCAGCCCGCGCCCAGGCAAAAGAGGGGCTTGTAGAAACCCGCAAAGTCCTCAAGGCGCTGCGCTCGAGCGATGTCGGACGGGAGAAGGGGCTCAATGCCATATTCAAGATAAAAAAGGTATTCGAGAAGGTGACGGGTATCCAGGTTCATATCGAATCAGGGAATATTCCGCTTTCATTCGGACCTGGCATCGATATGGCGCTCTATCGCCTGATTCAGGAGGCTCTAACGAACGCGATGCGCCACGGCCGGGCAACCGAGGTATTCATAACATTCTGGATCCAAGGCAGTATGCTCGAAGTGGTTGTCCGAGACAATGGCATTGGCAGCAAACAGATCGTCAAGGGTATCGGCCTTTCGGGCATGGAAGAGCGGCTTGCCAATCTGGGCGGCACCTTGGCCGCGGACAGCCTTCCTGAGGGCGGTTTCAGACTGACAGCCCAGATACCCTTGCCGCAGGAGACTTAGACATGGAAAACAGCGCTAAAATCCGGGTCCTTCTGGTGGATGACCAAGCTCTCTTCGCTCAAAGCCTTAAAACCTTTCTTGAAAACTATGCTGACGATATCGAAGTAGCTGGAATTGCAGAGAATGGCAAAAAAGCGGTCCTCTTTGCCCATACCCTGCATCCCGATGTCATTCTCATGGACATTTACATGCCAGAAATGAACGGAGTCGATGCAGTACGCAAAATCAAGTCTTCGATGCCCGAGATCAAGATCATCATGCTGTCAACCTATGACGAGGATGATTATGTCCGCGACGCCCTGCAGTTCGGCGCTTCGGGCTACCTTTTAAAAGACATTTCCCCGACAGAGCTGATCGCGGCTATCCGAGCGCTTAGAGGCGGTGTCATGCAGATTTCGCCTCAGATTCTTTCCAAGCTTTTCAACCGGGTTTTCAGCGGGGAAGCGGTGAACACGGAAGCCCTGGGTAAAAAATTCGAATGGTTCGAAACCCTGACAAAGCGGGAAAAGGAAATTTTCGGCCTTATCGCGACCGGAGCGGACAATGAAGCCATCGCGAACAAGCTGCATATAGCCGAACAAACCGTGAGAAACCATGTTTCCATCATCTACTCCAAACTCGGCATCAATGACCGCTTCGAAATCATCCAGCTTGCCAACCAGCTGAAATATCACTGAAAACAGCCGCTGGCAGCCCGATGTTCTACGCACCTTGCTCATTCTCAAGGCTTCCGGCTGGTACAAAAGTACCGAAAATTTCGTGATTTTTGTCTGTTTCTGTTTTTAACATAAGGATTTATCATTAGTCTGCTTTTCTGTTGAAAAGCAAAATGTCAATATCGAAAGGGAGGCTTTTGCAATGAAAAAAGCGCTTTTGGTTCTGACCGCACTCATGGTGCTGGGAACAGGCCTTTTTGCCGCGCCGAGCGAGCTCGTCATCAATTCATACATGTCTGATGAAGCTCCAAAACAAGTCTTTGCCACGGTTGTCGCTGAATTCCAGAAAAGGAATCCGGACATCAAGGTAACCGTCAACACCACAGCCCATGAGCAGTTCAAGACACTGCTGCCCAGCTGGCTGACCTCAAAACAGGCTCCGGATGTCGTGACCTGGTTCGCAGGCTACCGCATGCAGGCCTTTGCCGAAAAAGGTCTTCTCGAGCCGATCGACACCGTCTTCCCAGGCGGCTCCTTTGAAAGTGAATTCCCGTCGGCATTCAAGACGCCTTCCAGCTACAATGGCAAAATCTATTTTATGCCACAGAGCTGGTACTGGTGGGCTGTCTACTACAACAAAGACGTTTTCAAAAAGCTCAACCTCGCCATTCCGACCACCCAGAAAGAATTCTATGATGTTTGCGACAAGCTGAAAGCGGCAGGCATTGCGCCGATCGCGATTGGCGCTAAAGACACCTGGACTGCCGGCGGCTGGTTCGACTACATGGACAGCGCGGTCAACGGCGGCGAATTCCATGTCAAGCTGACCAAGGGCACTGTTGCCTACACCGATCCCGCAGTCAAGAAAACCTTCAACTACATTGCTGAAATGGCCAGCAAAGGGTACTTCATGAAGAACGCCGCCAGCTATTCCTGGCAGGAAGCGGCCAATGTCCTCTTCCGCGGCGAAGCAGGCATGTACCTCATGGGCCAGTTCATCAAAGACGTCGCTCCGGCGGATATGAAGGACAAGATCGATTTCTTCAAGTTCCCCCTCTTTGAAGGCCGGAAAGACTATGCGGTCGACACCCCGACCGATGGTTTCATGATTCCGAAAAACGCCAAGAATAAAGAAAACGCCAAGAAATTCCTCGCCTTCCTTGCAACCGCAGAAGCTCAGGAAATGTTCTGTAAACCGCTGGGCCGTCTCGCTGCCAACAAGAAAGTCGCCGTTCCCAACGAAGAAGCGAAACGCGGACTCGAAATGGTTCTCGGCGCAAAGACCGCCATGCAGTTCTATGACCGCGACGCTCCAGAAGAAATGGCCGCGAAAGGCATGAACGCGATCGTCGACATCATCGGCAATCCGGCACAGCTGGATTCCATCCTCTCTGCCCTTGATAAAGAACGTGTCAGAATCTATGCAGCCCAATAACATGGGCTTTTGAAGAAGAGATGTCCGGGCTTTCTCACCATGGAAGCCCGGATTTGTTTCATCTTTTTTCTTTTAGAGAGGCCGCATGAAAACCAAGATTTCCAAGACTTCATTGTTGCCCTGGATGTTTCTGGCAATACCCCTGACCATGTACATAATCTGGGTTATTCTGCCCGTATTTCAGAGTATGCTGTTCAGCCTGACATCCCGGGACACTATTATGTACGGCCAAAAGAAGTTTATCGGCCTCGGCAACTTTATCAGGCTGTTCCAGGACAGCCAGTTTCACCTAGCGCTTTACAATAATCTTATCTGGCTCGTTTTTTTCGTTGCCTTGCCGATCCCGCTGGGGCTTGGTATCGCAATGCTCTTCAACCAGGACTACAAAGGGGCGCGTCTCTACAAGACCCTCTTCTATATACCGATGACCCTGTCATTTGCCGTTATCGGAACTATCTGGACCTGGATTTATCACCCTGACTTTGGAGCGTTGAACACCCTCCTCCGCTCGGTAGGCTGGGAATCGGCAGCCAAACAATGGCTTGGCGACAAGCGGTACATGACTTTTGCGCTTGTTTTTGTCGGTGTCTGGCGGCAGGTGCCCTATGTGATGATCCTGTACCTCGCCGGCCTTAAAAACATCCCCGATGAGCTTGTCGAGGCGTCGATGATAGACGGCGCCAGCTGGGGGCAGCGATTCCGGCATATCATCATCCCTTTGCTGACACCCGCGACCATTATTGCGATGACAATATCGGTCATTGATTCCCTCCGAGCCTTCGACATCGTGTATGTCATGACGAATACCAAGGCTCGGGCGGCGGAAGTTCTGGCAAGCTACATGTATTCATCTGCATTCCATTACCAAGACTATGGATACGGCTCTGCCATCGCAGTAATCCAGTTTATCATCACCTTCAGCTTCATCGTGGTGTACATCAACAGCACTATGAAGAACGAAGTGCAGAGGTAGCCAGCCATGAAATCGATGCAAACACCGGCCAGGATTCTCTATAAAACTTCCTTTTATGTTTTCGGAACCGTCATAGTTGTCGTCTGGCTCATCCCCATTCTGATAGCGCTCTTTACATCCATGAAATCCATGGATGAGCTCATGAAAAGCCCGCTGATGTGGGCTCCGCCAAAACACTGGGTATTCAGCAATTTCGCGGAAGTCTGGAACAAGGTCGGCATGTCGCGCTATGTGCTGAATACACTTATTATAACCGTGCCTTCAGTTCTCGGAGCTCTCATCATATCCAGTCTGGGAGCCTTCGCACTCGCCTTTTATAAATTCAGAATGAACAAGCCCATTCTGATCACCTTTATCGCAGGCATGCTTATTCCCTTTCAAATGCTGATGATCCCGGTTTACCGATTTTCGGATTCAGTCGGGCTGATCAATACTTTCCCCGGCGTCATCCTCTTTCATATAGCTTTTCAGTTGGGATTCTGCACCTTCTTTCTTCGCAACTTCATGAAGCAGATTCCCTTCAGCTTGATTGAAGCGCCGCGTATCGATGGCGCAAACGACTTCTACATTTATCGGAAAATCATACTGCCCCTGTCGATTTCTTCAATGGCAGCGCTTTCAGTCCTTGAATTCACCTGGATTTGGAATGATTTGCTCTGGTCTTTGATACTCCTCCAGCAGGACAAACTCAAACCGGTAACCCTGGGGCTTGCAAACATGCAGGGAGAGTTCATTACCAACTACAATATGGTAGCCGCCGGCTCCATCATCGCCGCCATTGTGCCGCTGGTCGTATTTTTAATGTTCCAGAAGTACTTTATTTCTGGTCTGACCGTCGGGGCGGAAAAGGGCTGAGCATGAACAACGACAAGGCTTTGACGCAAACTATGCTGAACGCTTCCGTGCAAAGCCCAGGCATACAGGAGCTGAATCGTCTTCCCATCAGCAGTGTCCAATACCATTTTACAAGCCCGCAGGACGCATTGAAAGATGCGCTTGCGGGTCCTGAAGGTCGCATTGGGAAATGGAATGAACTGCCCGCCAGCGGTTCGCAGGTGCTTTCGCTCTGCGGCACTTGGGAATTCAAGCTCTGCTATTCCCCGGAAGAAAGCTTGGCTTCCCAATTTTTTCTTCCTGAATATGAAACATATGAGAAGGGGATCATCGAGGTACCGGGTAGTTGGGCCTTGCAGGGATATGGCGAAAAAAGCCTCGGGGTTCCGCATTATACCAACGTGCTCATGCCATTCAAAGCCGACGCGCCGCAGCCGCCTCACAAAAATCCGGTCGGGCTGTATCGAAGAAGCATAGCCATCCCGCAGGACTGGGCGGAAAAGCGCCTTATCCTGCATATTGGAAGCGCGGAGAGCGTTGTCCATGTCTGGATGAATGGCCTGTATGTCGGCTTCTCCAAAGACTCGAGGCTGCCGGCCGATTTTGATGTGACCGATTGCGCAAAACCGGGCGCCGAAAACCTGCTTGCACTCATGGTTATCCAGTATTCGGACGCAAGTTTCGTGGAGGATCAGGATCAGTGGTGGCTGGGCGGACTCCATCGAGCCCTGTACCTTCAGGCTTTGCCAGTTTTGCACATTCACGATGTCCATGTCGAACCGCTGGTCCTGTCAGCGGATTCTGGCGAAGGCGAAATTCGAATCGAAGCCTCCATCACCGCAAATAATACAAGCGAGGCGCCCGGTCCCGATGACACAATTACCGTATCGCTGTATGACCATGCTGGCGGATTTGTCGATTCTGCGATAATCCGTACTGATGGTGCTTTTCGTTCTACCGGCTGGAAGTACTCAGCTGCGATGCACATTCATGGCATCCAGCGCTGGTCGCATGAAAATCCCTACTTGTACCGCGCCGTCATTGAACTGAACCACGGAATGGATCGGGATTGCGTCGCTGTCAGCTGTGGTTTCAGGACCGTCACAGTCGAAAAAAACGCCTTGCTCATCAATGGCAAACGCGTGTTGATCCAGGGTGTCAACCGCCACGAGTTTTCCGAAACTTCAGGCCGCAGTTTGCCGCTTTTCCTCATGCTCAAAGATATTGAACTGCTAAAACGCCATCATTTCAACGCGGTCCGCTGTTCGCACTATCCCAATGATGAACGCTGGTACGAGCTGTGCGATCGCTATGGCATCTACCTTTTCGATGAGGCGAATATCGAAGCGCATGCGTATTACGACGTCCTCTGCAGAAGCCCGGAGTGGCTGGATGCTTTCATGGCTCGGGTCAGCCGGATGGCAGTGCGCGACCGCAATCATCCTTCGGTTATCGTCTGGTCCCTGGGCAATGAATCAGGATACGGGCCGAATCACGACGCCTGCGCGGGATATCTGCGGGCCTTCGATCCGGGGCGCCCCTTGCATTACGAAGGCGCAGTCAGACCGGAATGGGGGCAGACACCCTATACCCTGCAAAGCCTCGCCCGGGGTAAAGCAGCAACCGACATAATCTGCCCCATGTATCCTTCCATCGACCTTATCACAGCGTGGGATACTACATCGACTGATGATGAAAGGCCGCTGATCATGTGCGAATACAGCCACGCCATGGGCAATTCCAACGGCAGTCTGGCCGACTATTGGGAGGCGATTCGAAATTCCCAAAAACTGCAGGGCGGTTTTATCTGGGAATGGGTAGATCATGGGATACTGGTGGGCGGGCACGGCATTGCCAGCCCCGCGCTCGAATGTCCGCCAGGTCCTTCCAGCGATCTTCTCGCCCCGTGGCGCTATGGCGGGGACTTTGGAGATTCGCCCAGTGATTTCGACTTTGTGTGCGACGGCTTGCTGTTCCCTGACAGGACGCCAAAGCCGGCCATGGCTGAATGCGCACACCTGTTTCAGCCAGTGGCTTTTGCCCTTGTTTCTGCATCTCCGATAACGATTGAGATCGAAAGCCGGCGGTATTTTGAGGCTTTTCAGAACCTTGAAATCGCATGGTCCATCCTTCAGCCTGAATCGAGAACGCAGTCAGTACGCGGGAGCTTCGTCCTTGAGCCCCTCGCTCCCGGCGAAAAGAAGCGATTCGAGCTTGCACAAGAAGCCGAGTCCTCACTCGCTGAATCGCCGGCTTTCCTGACTCTCGCGGTTTTTGAATCAGGCAGGCAGATAGCCCAAACACAATATACGTTCGATTCTTCCCATTCTGCGGACTTGTCCCCTGCCTGCGCTTTTGGAAACTTTGAGCAAAGCGTACACCACGCCACAGCGCACAGCCTTGCGCCGGGCACAGGACAGAAACCCAGCAACAGCATAGCACGCTTCGCTGATTTTTCTGAAAATGGCTTTCTTGCAAGATTAGGACAGCGAGGCGGCGAGTCTTTCTTTCTTGCCCCGCTGGTTCCGACACTCTTCAGAGCGCCAACCCAGAATGATGGTCTTAAGAACTTCCAAGGCACCAGAGGAAACCCCGATTACGCGTTCTACCACGACAGCAAGGCCATGTATTCATGGATGGATGCTGGTCTTGATTCCCTGAAGCCTGCACTTGAAGCCTTTGAACAGCGGAGCGCTGGTTCGGTGCTCTCGCGGCATCGTCTGCTGACAGAGCGCGGGCTTGATTGCGGCAGTTTTGAACAAGTCTGGGAAGTGAAAGACAACCGCGCAACAGCCACCTTCGTTTTTTCTCTGACGGCTGCGGTCCCGGAATATCCGCGCGTGGGTCTGGTAACCCGGCTCAATCCCGCGATAACCAGCCTAACCTGGTGCGGCCGCGGACCGCATGAAAATTATCCGGACAGGCAGGCGTCAGCCCTTATCGGCATCTATCACAAGGAAGTACCAGAGCTCTGGGTACCCTATATTGTGCCGCAGGAAAACGGAAACCGCGGCGATCTTTTCTGGCTCGAACTGGAGGCTGAAGACAGAGTGCTCAGTCTGCGAGTCCCCTGCGGAGCCGGCAGAATTTCCTTCTCGATCCAACCTTTTGCTGACCTTGAATTATGGCAGGCCAGACACGCGGATGAGCTGCCTGCTATCAGGCAGGCATTTTCTTCAGGTCCCTGGCTTCATCTGGATGCGGCTCAGCGCGGTGTCGGAACGGCAACCTGCGGGCCTGATACGCTCGACCGTTACAGGGTCAAGCCTGGTGTGTATGTCATGAAACTTGTTTTTTCGATGCGATAACAGCCAGACCTTCCAGAACAAGATTTGGGACAAATCGGGCATATCCCAGGCGGTTCAGGATTTCTCTGCCCTCAGGCTCCCCCGTGCCGATAACTTCGATCCCTGAAAGACTGTCCATATCGGTACCAGTCATTTTCAATAGCCCAGCTTTGATTTCATCTGCACGAAGCTCCCTGCCCATTTCCAGAAGAAGCTGGCGCACCAGCCCTGTGTAGCCGATCATGATACCGGAGCAGATGGAATGCCGGGTCGATTTTCCAATGGCGCTTGCAGGGAATTCGAGGTTCGCTTCCACAAGCTGGGCGGTTTCCTGCCTGAGACTTTCAGCAGCAATCCGCGGGCCGGCGGTTATAGCCGCCCCCAGGAATTCACCGCGTGCATTGACCGCAGAAATGGTCAGCGCAACTCCAAAATCAACAATGAGGCAAGGTCTGGATGTCAGCCGCCTCGCTCCCGCGGCCGCGCAGACAAGGTCAGTTCCAAGCTCGGAAGGGAAATCGGTCCGTATCTTGATGCCAGTTCTGGTGCCCGGTCCCACGACGTGCGGAGTTACCTTGAACACAGCCTCCGTCGAGGCGGCAAGTACGCCGGTCAGTGCCGGAACGACCGAAGAAATCCAGACAACCGGCTCTGGGGCTTTGCTGCCGCTTTCTTGGGATACAAATCCATGAGCCTCTGCTGAATCAGGCACCAGTTCCGCGACCATCTGGCTGATGAGCTGGCTGAATTCGTCTGAAGTCCTCTCATGGAAGGCGCCGTACCGTCTAATACTGCGCCATTTGAGCGGTTCAGGCGCAGCTTCAGACATAGCGGCTGTCACATCGTCCTGCTGGATAATGCCGACTGTCACCACCTTATTTCGAATATCGACTACAACGATCATCGATTTCTCCTTAGAGGCCTTCGGGCAGAAAAGCGGACACTTCAGATTCTATAACCATGGACTCCAAGCTCCGCCGTCTGCCCTGCCATCTCACGCGCCCGGATTATTCTTCGTCAGCCAGCTTTGCCTTGCCGCTGCGATTACCGATACCCTTCCAGGCTGTTATGACTCCCAGCGTCAGCACCGCTGCGAGGACTGCTTCGACCAGGCTGTTTGCGACAAATACGGAGCCGGCGACAGCGAGCGGTATGGCGCCGAACAGCACCAGCGCGCCCAGGACCAGCACTGAATTGACAATCGAGCCACCAATGCCCGCCGCGATGGAAGCGGCGTGGATATTCCACTTGGCGAGCAATTTATAGAAAAGCCAAGCGAAAAAGCCGACCAGCATCCGCGGAACGACAGAGACCAGCGGATTGGTGAAAAACACATCGATGGGTCCCTGCGGCGCAGTCGCGGCCTTTATCAGGCTCGTTACGCCGAAAATCCCGCCAACGATCGCGCCGACAATCGGACCTTCCAGCACTCCGCCCAATATTGCAGGCACATGCATGACCGTGAGGGAAGCCCCCGCCAGCCAGGGAATATACCCGAAGGGGGTTAAAAACAGAGCGATTGAGACCGCGCTCAAAGCGCCGGTTACCATCGTCTTCCGCATCCAGGAATTGGATGCTGCGGAAGATGCCTTTTTCTGTGTGTCCATACAAACCTCCATGCCCGGTATCCGCCTAATATGGTCGAATCCAGGTGCTTATAAAATAAACGTCCACAACGAGGACGCCGATGACAATGATAGGGACTGAAAAACGGATGAGCACTTCAGACCGTTTCATCGGGGTTTTAGGAGCCACAGTCTGCCCCTCTCCCGTATAACAGCGAGCCTCCATGGCTTCAGCAAGCATCTCCGCCCGCTCCAGTGCCCGGATTGTGACCGGCACAAACAAAGGCAGATATGCTCTGGCCTTGGCCAGCAAGCCCTTGGTATCCTGGCCGAAATCAGCACCGCGCGAAGCCTGGGCTTTGACAATTTCTTCGAGTTCTCCAGCAATAATGGGGATAAATCGAATCGCGGCCGCCACCGCCAAGGCAAGACGGTGTATCGGAAGTGTTTTGCTAGAAATCGGACGCGCAATATCCTCGATTCCTTTGGCTGCTTCGGCTTCTGTCGTTATGGAAGTGAACCATCCGACAATGGTCATCATGGCAGCAGCCCGAATCAGAATCATCGCGACAACCCACAATTCCCGTACCGTCAAGCTGAAAATGCCGAGCGAAATCAGGGTTATGGAGCTGTCGCCGGGCCATCGAAACAGAAACTGCAACATAAAGGAAAGAATAATCACCGGGAAAATCGGCTTGAGCGACCGCAAGAGAAAGGAAAGCGGAACCTTTGAAAATTGAGCAAGAACAAGGGCCGCAAAAAAGGCAAAGCCCGCGCCGGCAAGGGTTGGCGCGGCGATCGCGAGCAGCATCAAGCCCAGGAGTAAAAGATATTTGGTGGCGGGCCGCAAGCCGTGGAACAGCGAATGGCTGTCGATATACTGCCCAATGCTGATATTCCTGAAAAATTCGAGATTTTTCATGGCAGTCTCCCGGCTTCGAAAAGGCTCAAGGCTTCTTCGGCTGAAACAGGATAATACGGCAGGTTGGCTCCTTCAGCTTCGAGTGCCATGGCAAATTGGACAATCCTTGGCCGATCGATGCCCCAGGATTCCTCATAATCGCGATAAAACACATCTCGCGGCGGCCCAAATGCCATAAGACACCCGTCCTTGAAAACCGCCACAAGATCCGCCCGTATCGCCTCATCCATCGAATGTGTCGCAAAAAGAATCGTTTTCCCCTGCTCATGCAGCTGTTCCAACAAGGAAAAAACGGAAGCCCGCGATCCCGGATCGAGCGCTGCGCCAGGTTCATCAAGCAGAAGCGTATCGGATTCCAGCGCGAAAACCCCTGCAAGCGCCAATTTCCTCTTTTCGCCGCCTGACAGGGTTTTTATCAACCGATCTCGAAATTCGATGAAGGGAAGCCCTGCGCGATTCATCCAGGTTTCGACACGGCGCACTAAAGCCGGTCCCTTCAAGCCCTGGTTTCGGGGGCCAAAAGCGACATCATCGGCGGCATGTGCTTCAAAAAGCGCTGATTCCGGCCTTTGAATGGAAAAGGGGGCGTTCATGCGAAGAGCCTTCAGGTCGACTGATTTTTCGCGGGTATTCCGGCCAAAGATGAGAACATCACCGCTTACGGGCTTTAAAAGCGCGTTGGCAAGCTGAAGCGCAGTGGATTTCCCTGAGCCTGTCATGCCGACAAAGGCTATCATTGTACCTTTCGGTATTAAAAATGATACATCTTTAAGTGCCATCACTTCATTCGTGGTGCCAGAAAGATAGGAAAATCGAACGTTGTTATATCGAATCGCTTCGATTTGTGTAAAAAATAATACATCATTTCGTGGCTGCGGTGATTTTTGGGACAACGAGCTGCCGCCATTCGCGCTGGAGACCGAAATCCCAGTCTTCCCTTGCCCTGCGGCTGCAACAAGCTGTTTCGCCATATCCTGATAGCTTGCATTCAGTGGAAGCGTCAGCCCCCAGCTTCGAGCCAGTTTCAACACCGACGGCAATTCCAAGCCAAGCGATTCCGCCAGCGACAGAGACTGTGGCCTTTCACCTGCCGTAAAGAACCCTTCCGGCTTTCCGTCATAGACAAGCCGCCCTTTATCGAGCGCGATGATTCTGCCAGCCTGGGTGGCTTCATCCATATCATGGGTGACATGGATTATCGCGATTCCCTGTTCGGACAGCTCCTTCATCAGGGACAGGACTGAAGCCCTCGTTTTGGGATCCAGCATGGATGTGGCCTCATCGAAAATGATACAGCGAGGCTGCATGGCAAGCGCACCGGCGATTGCAAGCTTTTGCTGCTGACCGCCGGATAAAAAGCGTGTCGGCCGTTTTGCATGCTCCAGAAGGCCGACCGCTTGCAACGCCATTTGAACCCGGACATCGATTTCAGCCTGGCTCAATCCGAGATTGGATGGGCCAAAGGCGACATCTTCCTCCACACAGCTCGAGACAATCTGATCGGTCGGCGATTGAAAAACGATTGTTATAGTTCTTCTGATACATTGCAGGTTGGCGCGCTCAGCTGGATTTTTACCGGCGGCTAATACTGTTCCGGAAGAGGCGAGTCTGAGTCCATTGAAGAGCCTGACCAGCGTACTCTTGCCAGACCCATTGTTGCCGACCAGAGCAAGATATTCACCCTCATCAACGGACAGGCTTATATTCTGCAAGGCAGGCTGAGCAGAATTTTCGTATTGAAAATTGACAGAATGCAGTTCTATCAGATGCATTGCGCCCCCTGCGAACAGGGAGGCAAAAGGGAATTATTCATGGTTTACCTCACGTCTCGGCGGCATGGCGTCCAAGCGTTCTGCTCCAATAATCATGCTTTTTTGTATAAAATGTCAAGCAAGCTAATTTCAAATCTCGGCTCGTGCTGACAGACAGACCGGAGTGTCACGAACCTTGTATATTTCATGAAGCTGGTATCGGATCTCTATCCTGACCTGCCTGCTTCTCTTGCAATATATAATAATTTTATTATATATTGATAACATGAATATAATTCCTTCAGCGTTCTATAACTCCGGATGGAAAATTGTCTCGCTCATATTTGTTCTTGCCATTGCTCTTGGCGGCTATTTTATCCCAATCCTGGGATTGGCTGTGCCTTTGCTCATCGCCATTGCGCTGATAATGAACGCTCGCAAGACACGCAGTTTCTGTTCAGGTTTCTGCCCGAACGGACGAGCGCTTTCCTTTACCATGAAAACGGTCTCGCGCAACAAGGTTTTGCCGCCTTATCTTTATTCAACTGAATTTCGAAGAATGCTCTGCGGCTTCATGATGTTCTGCATCATCAGCCTTCTGGCGAGATCTGACGGCTCAGTCCAGCAAATTGGCCGCGTATTCTGGGCAATCTATATCGCGTCCATCGGAATCAGCACGATTTCAGGTCTGCTGTTCAAACCGCGCTCCTGGTGCGCATACTGTCCAATGGGCACCCTGCAAGATACCATGAAAAATCCGCCTCATCGTATAAAAAGCTCTTCCCGCCCCTCTATGCCGCAATAGACAAAAAGGTCCATTCCGGGAATACTGACCGCATGGAACTTCTATCGCCCGCAGGAAGCATTGAAAAACTCCGGTACGCGTACCGCTACGGCGCTGATGCTGCCTATATCGGACTGCCGCTTTTCAGCCTCCGGGCAAAGGCCGAAAACATCGATGATACCGATGAAGGCGCGCCTGAAAAAATTGCTCGAGTTAAAAGCTTTTTCAGCTTAGAGCGGCAGCGCAAGCTGTATTGCGCCGTCAATATCGTTTTTCATGACGATGACTTGCGCAAGCTCGAATCAGCCCTGCCCCGCATCGCTGAATATCCCTTCGATGGGTTTATTGTGTCCGACACAGGCGCCTATGATATCCTGCGAGAAGCTTTCCCCGACAAAGAATTTCATCTCAGCACCCAAGCGGATTGCACCAACTGGCGCGCTGCCCGACATTATTTAAGAATGGGTTTCAGCCGGATTGTTCCCGGCAGGGAGCTTTCGCTCGATGAAATAAAAACCATCAAAGACCATGTGCCCGAGCTCGAAATCGAAGCTTTTGTCCATGGAGCCATGTGCATGGCGTATTCCGGCCGCTGTTTCATTTCATCCTGGCTGACTGGCCGGTCAGCGAATCAGGGCGATTGCGCCCATTCATGCCGCTGGCATTACAAAGTCTATATCGAAGAAGAAGAACGGAAAGGCAGGCTTATCCCGGTGGAGACCGGGGAAACCGCGCACGGCGGCTACACGCTCATCATGTCGTCGCGGGATCTGAACATGGTAGATCATCTAGATGATTTGCGGCGTGCCGGCGTGGACAGCATCAAGATCGAAGGCCGCATGAAAAGCCTTTACTATGTAGCGCTGACAACGCGGGCATACCGATTCGCTCTGGATCATCCGAGCATTGATAATCCTTTCAAGCAGGACTTGGAAGCTGTCAGCCATCGGGAATTCGATACGGGTTTCTATTACAGCCGAAACGGCATGGATACTTCGACCAGCCTTTCGTATCAGCAGTCTCATCTTTTCATCGGCAGTGTGGAGCCGTTCACTTCCAGCTTTTTGATCAACAGCCTGGGTGAAGAAATACCAGTCGCTGAGCTTTTTGCCCGTTTTTCTTCGCATGAGTGGACAGCTCCGGTTTTCATGGATCTGAAAAACACGGTCAGCCTAGCAGCCCCGCTTGAACTTTTAGGCCCCGAAGGTGAATTCTTTTCACTCGCACCCAGCGACTATCGCTTTTTCGACATCGATGGCAACATCCCTGAAAAAGCCAACCACGGCAAGATCTGGTTTTTCCAGGCCCGGCGTGCCGCATGCCCTGCGGACATCCAACTGCAGTGGCTTCTAAGAAAGCAGGCTTCACGTCAATAATCGAACCATTCTACAAATTATAAACAAAATTGCATCGAATATTTGAAAAGTCCATCTTTACCGCTTACAGTTAAGGTTAGTTCAACAAGACTGTACAAAGCTTTGCCGGACGAGCCAATAAATTGGCTTTGCGATTTCGAGATATACCATGTGTTTTCATGATATTTCTTGAAAAATTCCTATGTCCTCGAAAGCTTTTTAAAAGCCGGCACCTTTTGAAAAGCCTCGGGCAATATTTCGTCTTGGAGGCTCTCATGAAAAAGTCTATTCTGGCACTCTTGCTGGTTCTTCTGGCGGTGTCAGGGCCAAGTGCTCAGACATCGGCTGCGGACATAGCCGCGCTGCTGGCATCGGCCGGTTCGGGCAATGCCAGTGCCCAGAATTCACTTGGCGTCAAGTATTACAACGGCGACGGGGTAAAACAGGACTATAAAGAAGCTTTTAATTGGTTCTATAAATCGGCCCTGCAGGGCAACATGGTCGCGCAGAGCAACCTTGCCTATCTGTACGATTCCGGCAAGGGAGTCACCAAGGATTTTAATTCAGCGGCGTATTGGTACAGAAAATCCGCCGAACAGGGGTATGCAACTTCCCAGAAAAACTTGGCGCTCATGTATGAAAACGGCGAAGGTGTGCCGCAAAGCTACGAGGACGCAGCATACTGGTATCAGAAAGCCGCCGATCAGGGAAATGCAACCGCAATCAATAACCTTGGCGTTCTCTATGAAAATGGCCGGGGTGTTACGAAGAATGTCGATAAAGCCTTCGAGCTGTACGCCAAGGCGGCAAACCTTGGCAACTCCTACGCGCAAAACAACCTGGGCTGGTTTTACGAATCGGGGATGGGAACACCGAAGGACATTCTGAAAGCCTTTGAGTGGTACAAGAAATCAGCCAGTCAGCAGAACCCCTATGGCCAATATAACCTTGGCTGGCTCTATGAGCATGGTGACACCGGCATCCCGGTTGATAAGGATTCTGCCTTCATATGGTACAAACGTGCTGCCGAACAGGGGCATGACCAAGCCCAGTATCAGCTGGCAGGCATGTATGAGCGCGGCGAGGGCACGCAAAAGGATTATGATGAAGCGTTCTATTGGTTCCAGGAGTCGGCATATAATGGATATGCCGACGCGATGGTCGCTGTCGGTGAATACTATGAATTTGGGCTTGCCGGTGACATTGACTATGTTCAAGCACTAGCCTGGTACCTGATAGCCGCTCAATATGGTCATGATGATGCAGGGTACTATGCCGAACTTGTCAAAGAAACCTATGAGCTGACTGACGAGGAAATAGCCGAAGCGGAGCGGCTTGCAAGCGAGTTCTGAAACGAATGATGCAGCCCAAGCCTTTAGCAGATGGTATAAGCAAGCCAGTTTTAAAAGCCTGGCCGCTTATAAAACTGGCTTTGCGGCTTAAAATCACCTGAGCAAATCGCGGTCTTCCGCATAATCCCGGCCGCGGGCTTTCCTGAACAAATCCACAAGTCCGGCGACCGTCATGGAGGCCTTTTCCTTCCCCGAGAGATCCGCGATTATTTCACCGTCATGCATCATGACAATTCGATCGGCTTCCGAAAGCGCACGGCTCATGTCATGGGTAACGATAAGAGCGGTCAGGCCGAATTCCTGAATGAAGTGCTTTGTTAAAGCTGAAACTTTTTCGGCATTTGCGGGATCGAGCGCCGCGGTATGTTCGTCAAGCAGAAGAACAGAGGGCTTTGAAAGCACCGCCATCAGGAGCGTCAGAGCCTGCCGCTGTCCGCCTGAGAGCCGAGACACATTTTCGTGAAGCCGACTCTCCAGCCCCATCTCCAGTTGTGCGACTTCTTCAGCCATACGACGAGCAATCGCAGGCGGCGTGGCGATTTTGAGCCGCCTCGGGCCTTTGCGCGAAGCGAGCGCCAAGTTGTCCAGGATAGTCATGTCGCCGGCGGTGCCGGCCAACGGATTCTGCCGCACCCTTCCGACATAGCGGGCTCGTTCCCATTCAGCCTGCCTGGTACAATCAACGCCATCGATACGGATGACGCCACTCCGCAGGGGAACCGTTCCCGCTATCGCATTCAAGAAGGTACTTTTCCCTGCCCCATTCGAGCCGATAATCGAAACCGTCTGGCCTGCTTTGACTGAAAGTGAAAGGTTTTTCAGGACAACATGTTCCTCCCCTGCCCCAAGCGAAAAGCTGACGCGGGCTGATTCGATTTCAATCATGACGATTTCCTTCCCATTTTTGACAGCGCTATAGAGCCGATTATCAGCAAGGCAGTGATGAGACGCAGGTCATTCGGTGTTATTCCAGCCAGATACCCCCAGGAACGGGCGGCATACATGAGTGCTTTGAAAAGGATCGATCCGATAAATACCCGGGCGAGCTGAACACCGATATACTGCGATCGGATGACAAGTTCGCCGAGCATGACAGTCGCAAGCCCCGAAGCGACAACCCCCTGCCCGAAATTGACATCTGCAAAACCCTGATAGGATGCGGCGATTGCACCTGCAAGCCCAGTCAGCGCGTTCGCAAGAATTATTCCCAGCGTTCTCAGCCGAACTGGGTTGATGCCAGCCTGAATGACGGAGTTTTCGTTGTCGCCCAGCGCGCCCATTGCGATGCCAACTTCCGTGTGGAAGAAAAAATCGAGAATGCCGAAAAGCACCAGCACGGCAAGCATTGACGCGGCGAGCAGAGAAAATTCAGGGCTGAGCATGCCGTTCAGCAAAGAGCGCGCTGAATCCAGAAGCGGATTGCCCGCGATGAGGGGCAGATTGGGTTTTCCGCCCAGAATCCGCAGATTAATCGAATAAAATCCGGTCATCGTTATGATACCGGCCAGCAGGGGGTGCACCTTCAGGCGATGATAAATCTCCGCGGTCGCAAAGCCCGCAAGACCTCCCGCGATCAATCCGGCGCAAAGAATGCAGACGACAAGAAACAGACTTCCCCCAGCACCGAACTTCGGGCCGAGCATAAGCGCTGTCATGGCTCCGCCGGCCGCTCCGGCAGGGAATGAGCCTTCCACAGTTAAATCGGGGAAATCGAGAATTCTGAAGCTAATAAAAACGCCAAGCGCCAGAATTCCGTAAATGAGCCCCTCTACCAGAATACCTTCAATCATCGCCTATTTCCTGACCAGCGAGCCGTCCTTTATCACGACAGCCGCTTTTTCGACAATTTCCGCCGGTACGGTCAGCTTCAGCTTTTTCGCCGCATCGAGGTTCAGCACCATAAGCAGGTCGGAACTTTCGGTTGGCAGATACACCGGAATATCGGCGGTTTTTTCACCGTTGAGAATGCGGACGACTATTTTCCCGGTCGCTGTGCCGACCTTGTAGTAATCGTACCCGATCGCGGCCAATACAGGAATGGATTCGGCCGAAGAGGGGTCAGCGGTCACCACAGGCAGATTTTTCTCGAGCGCTGTCTCCGCAACCGCGTTGAGCGCAGAAAATACGGTGTTGTCATTGCCGAGGTACAGCCCATCGATTCGGGGTGCGATAGACAGCAAAGCTTGCTTGACTTCAGACGAATTGGAAACGGTCGCCTCGACATATTGAATCGAATTTTCTTCGCAATAGGCTTGTACAATTTTCGCGATAGCGGCGGAATTGGCCTCGCCTGATGCATAGATGTGGCCGAGCCGCTTCAGATTTCCCTGAAGGGCGCGTAAAAGATCGAGCTGCTGACGAACGGGCGTCATGTCCGATGTTCCGGTTACATTCGCGCCGCCTTTTTCCAGGCTGGGCACAAGGCCAGCTGAAACAGGATCGGTCACCGCTGAAAAAACCACCGGTATATTCTTTATCTGGTTCGCCAGAGCCTGCGCTGTCGGTGTCGCAATTCCAACGGCTACGGACACTTTTTCCTGCTTGAATCGCTGGGCAATCTGGGCTGCCGTGCTCATGTCGGCGTTGGAATTCTGCAAATCGAGCTTATATTCGGGCTTGGATTTTGCGATTTCATCGATAATGCCTTTTTCAACGGCATCAAGAGCTGGGTGAGCGACGAATTTTGCAATGCCGATGAGCTTGGTGTCAGGCTTGCCGCAGGAAACCAAAAGGGCAAGAAACAGGAAAGTGCCGCACAGCCGAATCATGAGACGCTTCATTTTTTCCTCCACGGTATTGTATTGAAAAACCGATTTAGCGGGAAACCCCGGAAAATATCGGATCAGCCATGTTTCTACTAAAAGAAACACAGCCAATCATATGCCATCAGCATCATTTGGTCAATATAAAATCGGAATTTGCGGTTTTTTTTCTTTTTAAATTGAATTCATGGCTGCATGGTCCTACAATTCAAGCTGGAGGCATACATGAAAAAAGCATTTTTCAGTATTCTCGTCCTGGCGCTCGCGATCAGCCTTTCTGGCTGCGCGTCGATGCTGAAATCCATGGGCGGAGTGACCAAGGCCGAACTGGCGGCTCAGGAAGATCGGCTGACTTCAAAAATCGAATCAACCAACGCGGCGCTTGCAAAAACCAACGCTGCTATCGCTGAAATCGATAGTATAAAAGCGCGGCTCGAGGATCTTTCCAAACAGGTTGAAAAAGCAACTCTCTCAGCCCTGGAAATGGAAGCGATCAAAGCCCAGCTGGCTCAGATAACAACAGATCTTGAGAAAATCTCCGACACCACACTGCTGAATCTCGCCAAGCTGATCAATGACGCGCTTTCCCAGACAGGTGCAACTGAAAGCAAGTAACTGCCCGCACCTGTTTCATACCAAGAAAAGCGCGAAAATCGGAATAGTGATTGCGGAAAAGACGGTTGTCAGAAAGACAATTCTCGAAGCCAGAGGGACATCCGCCTGGTACCGTTCGGCAAAAATGACAGTTTGCGCTGCAGCCGGCATTGCTGTCAGAAAAGCCGCCACTTTGGCCGGCAAATCATGGAATCCAAAGAGCCTCATTATGCCGAAAACAGCCAAGGGCATGGCAATAAGCCGTATGGTTGTGCCAAACCATAGCTCTCCGCCTTTCAGAATCCCTTTGATCGGTACCTCTGCAAGCGTCGCTCCGACAACAATCATGGAAAGCGGTGTCGTCAGATTGGAAAGGTTCGAGATTGCCGTTGTCAGCGCATCTGGCAGGCTGAAAGGTAAAAGCCAAATGACAAGCCCAATTGCCACGCTGATATTGCCGGGATTGAGAATCGCGCGCATCAGCTGATCCTTTCCCGACTGTCCGGAAAAGAGATAGATGCCGTACGTCCAAATGAAAATCTGAAAAATGATGACAAAAATCGAAGCATACATGACGCCAACCTTGCCAAAAACACTTTCTGTCACCGGAAAACCCATGAAACCGCAATTGGAAAATACGGTTATATACGTCAGAACCTTTCGTTCCGCCGCAGGCATCCTGCGATACAAAGCCGCAGAAAAAAGAATACCGAAAGCATGGATCGCGGCAGCCCACAGTGCCATTCTGAGGAGGTCCGGCATGGCCGACGATGGAATGCTGCGGTCAAAACTGGCGATGATGGTAAATGGAATGGCGACATTCAGAATAAGCCCAGCCAGTCCTTTGACCATTGAACCATCCAAAATCTTGGATTTTCTGGCTGCAAAACCGACAACAACCAGGATAAAAATTGAGAGAACGCGGGAAAAAACAACCATGCCAAACTCCTGGGATCAGCGGACTCTGTTGATGAGTGTTCCGATACCCTCGATTTCAATAGCGATCTCATCGCCTTTCTGCATCGGCCCGATTCCAGATGGTGTGCCGGTCATGATGACATCGCCGGGAAGCAAAGTCATGATTCTTGAGAGCCATGAGACCAGGTGCGGAACATCAAAAATGAGATTGGCGGTGGTTGACGATTGCTTCTGAGCGCCATTGAGAATTGCTCGGATTTTCAGATTGGAGGGATCGAGATCAGTTTCAATCCAGGGGCCAAGCGCCATGAAGGTATCAAAGGATTTGGCAGCTGTCCATTGCCCGTCCTTGGGCTGAAGGTCGCGGGCGGTCACATCATTGCCGCAGGTATAGCCAAGCACATACTCCAAAGCCTGCTCTGGCAGGACATTTTTTGCCTTTTTACCGATGACAGCGACAAGCTCTGCCTCATAATCGACCCGGTGCGAGAGTTCTGGATAGTCAATCCAATCTCCAGGACCTATCAGCGAGGTAGAAGGTTTGAGAAAAACAACAGGCGCTGTCGGAAGCGCAAGCCCAAGCTCCATCGCGTGGTCCCGATAGTTGAGCCCAATGCAGACACCTTTGGTCGGTACACAGGGCGCCAGAAGCCTGACTTCAGCAAGTGAGTCCTGATGTTTGGTTGGAGTCAGCCCGATGCTGAGATCACCTTCAGCTCTGACAATCGCCTGCCCATCGAGAAAACCGTAGAATTCGAGGCCGCCCTTTTCATAGCGAAGAATTTTCATGGTACGCTCCTTCACATGACAATATAGATAAAATAGTATTTTCGCAATATTCAATCTGAATGAATATTTTATCGAAATTTCAATCCATATTAAAATTACTATTGAAAATATTTTTTATTCTGATACTATTGCACTATGACAATTATTGTGCTTGTAAAGCAAGTTCCAGAAACCGACTCCCTTGTCATGGATGAGGCTACCGGAACAGTCGTGCGAAAAGAAGACAGTTCGATCATCAATCCGCTTGATCTCTACGCGCTTGAAGCGGCGCTCAGGCTGAAAGACGCAAATCCTGACACTAAAATCATTGCCGTTTCAATGGGACCTGGCCATGCGGCCGCCGCGCTGGCGGAAGCGGTTTCCATGGGGTGCGATGACGCAATTCTCGTCAGCGGCAGGGAGTTCGCGGGTTCGGACACCTGGGCGACTGCAAAAGCTTTGGCCGCGGCCATTAAACCTGCCGGCATCCCGGATCTGATTCTCTGCGGTGAACGCGCAACCGATGGCGATACCGGACAGGTGGGTCCGGAAGTGGCTGCTTTCCTCGGCTTGCCGGTAATGACCTATGCCAGCTCGCTGAGCATGGAAGCTGGAAGTCTGCTGATTGAAAGGATTCTGGAAACCGATATTGAAAAGATTCGAATGCCGATGCCCTGTGTAATCAGCGTCACAAAAGCGGTCGGCGAACCGCGCCTGCCAACGCTCTCCGGCAAAAAGCGCTCGTACGGACGATCGATCCCAGTTCTTGGGATTAAGGAACTCATGCTCAACCCGGAAACTGTTGGAAGCAAAGGATCCCCCACCAGAGTAGTCAGAATTTCGAGCCCGAAAATAGCAAGACACTCAGCATTTCTGGATGCTGCGGATCCTGAAGGCAAGAAAAGAGCTATCGCAGCCGTGATAGCCGCACTTGAAGACCGCGGACTTCTTCCTGAAACATTGACACTTTCAGCTTCAGCAGTGGCTTCAGCGCAGGCTTCAGCTTATGCCGGGACTCAGCGTCAAGATGACTCTCCTGCAGAAACCCAGACAGCCGCCCGCGGCAGTTCGGGCACAAAACGCTCAGTCTGGATTCTGGCGGAAGCCAGACATGGCAAAGTACTTCCCATTTCTTTTGAGCTATTGCAGTGGGCGCGCAGCCTTGGGCCGGAAGAAAATATCCTGACAACGGCAGTGCTTTGCGGACCGGCAAGCGAACCGGAAATCCTCTTCAGCTATGGCGCCGACCGGATCATCCACTGTCCCGACTCCAGACTTGCCCCCCACGAGATAGCCCTGACCGCGCGCTACCTGGACAGCCTCCTTGCATCAGAAAGCCCTGATGTTTTTCTTGCGGGTGCGACAACCTATGGCCGCTCAGTCATGCCCTATCTGGCAGCGCTATCTTCATTCGGCCTTACCGCTGACTGCACCAGCCTTTCTCTCGATATTGCAAGCGGCGAACTCTTGCAGACCAGACCCGCTGCCGGCGGGAATATCATGGCAACCATCAGAACCATTGGGAAAAGGCCTCAGATGGCGACAGTCCGTCCGCATTCCCAAAAACCTCATCTGATGCAAAGCGCAGCATCCTGTGTTTTTGAAAAGCGGGATCTTGACGGCCCATTTTCAGGAAACAGCGTAGAACTGCTTGAGGAAAAGCCTCTCAAACTTGACGAAACCCTGGATAGTAAAGTCCGGATCGTCGCCTTTGGCCGAGGGCTGAAAAAAAAGGACAATATTCATCTGATCAGGGATCTCGCGCAGGTGCTCGATGCCGGCATCGGGGCTTCGCGGGAAGCTGTGGACCGCGGCTGGGCAGACTACCCCCGGCAGGTCGGGCTGTCCGGCCATACTGTTTCGCCAGACCTTTACCTGGCCTGCGGCATTTCTGGCGCAATCCAGCATCTGGCGGGCATGCAGACTTCGGGCTTTATCGTGGCCATCAACACAGACCCGGACGCGCCCATATTTTCAGTATCAGACATCGCTGTCCGGGCTGATGTCTTCGATTTTCTTCCATCTTTGACAGAGGCGCTTAAAAATCATCTTTCGGCGCGGGAGGCACAGCGATGACCAGCACCTATGGCAGACTGAATTCGGCAATTGCTGCAAAGCTTAAAGAAATCTGCGGCGCGCAGCAGGTGTTGTATGAAGATAAAGGCGCAATGGAACGATACTCCCATGACGAAACCGCAGAAAAGCAGTACGCCGGCATGCCGGAAGCTGTCGTTTTCCCCCAGTCCACCGCTCAGGTCTCAGCTATCATGAAACTGGCTTCAGAACAGCACATTCCGGTTACGCCGAGAGGCGCCGGTTCAGGACTTTCAGGCGGCTGTGTGCCGGTTTTCGGAGGCATTGTCATTTCGTTCGAAAAAATGAACAAAATCAAGGAAATCGATCTTGAAAACCTCATGATCGTTGCGGAACCCGGCGTTGTGACCAATTCCATCAACGAAGCGCTGAAAAAGGACGGCCTGTTTTTTGCCGGCTATCCCATGAGCCTGGAAACCTGCTTTCTGGGAGGCAATGTCGCAGAAAACGCTGGCGGCGGAAAGGCTGTCAAATACGGGGTGACTTCGCGCTACATCACCGGCCTTGAAGTTGTCCTGGCAAATGGATCCGTGATGCGTCTGGGAGGCAAGCTCCGCAAGGACGTGACCGGCTATGACCTTATCCATTTGATGGCGGGTTCCGAAGGAACACTTGGAATTGTTACCGAGATAACCTTGAGTCTGCTCCCCGCTCCCCGCTATCGGGCTATTCTGCTTGCCAGCTTTTCCAGCGTTGAATCCGCTATTTCAGCAGTCCCGCGCATCATGACCGGTTCGCGCATTATTCCAACCAGCATTGAATACATGGACAGAGCCAGCATTCTGGCATCCTGCTCCTATCTCAATGAAACGATACCCTATGGTGAAGCCCATGCGATGCTTCTGATCGAAGTGGACGGAACGGCGAAAGAGGAAGTGGCGCGATCGTATATGAGCATCGGCGATGTGTGCGAATCCTGCGGCGCCAATCCGGTTTATGTCGCGGACAATCGGACAACAATGGACAGGATTTGGAATGTCAGACGAAATATCGCCGAGGCACTCAAGGTGCAAAGTCCCCACCAAAGCCTTGAAGATATTGTTGTGCCAACCGCCGCAATCCCAGGCTTCATGCGGGAACTTGCGGAACTGTCTCGCAAAGAACAGGTTCAGATACCCTGCTACGGGCACGCTGGTGACGGAAATCTTCACGCGACCATTGTCAAGCCGGACAGCTGGAGCATGGAAACTTGGCTTGCCAGACTTGATGGCATTCTCGGCGAGCTTTACCGGATAACGCGCAAATTTGGCGGCACCATCTCAGGGGAGCACGGAATAGGAAACAAGCGGAAAAAATTCATCAGCATTACCCTTGATCCAGTTGCCCTGGAGATGATGAAACAAATCAAGCAGGCCTTCGATCCTGACGGAATTCTGAATCCTGGAAAGATATTTCCTTAAGAACCGATGTGAAACACGCGCAATTTAAAGGGCGTACGCTACCGCTATTTCAGCAGCCAGTGCAGCGTTGTTCTTTACCAGGGCGATATTCGACTCAAGGCTGTCGCCGCCTGTAATCTCCACAATTCGTTTGAGCAGGAACGGCGTCAGTTCTTTCCCTTTGACAGCGGCGGCTTCAGCTTCGCGGACTGCTTGATCAATGGCGAGATTGATGGTTGTCGGATCCATGGCAAATTCGGCTGGGATTGGGTTGGCCACGACAATGCCGCCAGAAAGACCGCATGCCCATTTGGCGCGCATCCTGCTTGCGATCTCAGCCGGACTGTCTGCCTGTTCTTCAAGCGGTATCCCGGAATGGCTGGTATAGAAAGCAGGCAGCTCTTTTGTCCCCATGCCGATGACCGGCACACCCCGCGTCTCGAGATATTCAAGGGTTTTGGGAAGATCCAGAATCGATTTGGCGCCGGCACATACGACAAGCACGCTGGTTTTCGCCAATTCTTCCAGATCGGCCGACACATCCCAGCTTGCCTCTGCCCCGCGATGCACACCGCCGACGCCCCCCGTCGCGAACACAGGAATCCCAGCAAAAGAGGCGACAATCATGGTTCCGGCGACCGTCGTCGCGCCTGTCGCCCGCTCTGCCAGGAGACGCGGGAAGTCCCTGCGGGAAGCCTTGGCAACCTCGTGCCCGCTTTTTGCAAGGGCTTCGAGCTCGCGTTTTCCAAGCCCCGCCTTCATTTTCCCGTTCATTATGGCAATCGTGGCCGGCACCGCACCATGCGCCCTGACTACATCCTCCACCTCTAAAGCGGTGTCGAGGTTTTTAGGCCAGGGCATGCCGTGGCTGATGATGGTCGATTCAAGCGCGACAACCGCTTTGCCTTCGCGCAAAGCACTGGCGACTTCATCGGATATTTCAAGATATGGATTCATAGAATCGCTCCTTTTCCCGTTTCAGCATTAACAAGTCCACCTCAGGGTGGACGGTTTGGAGAGCCGCAGCGGCGATAACTGCCATAGCGAGCGCATAGCGAGCCTTTTCATTCATTGGCAAACCGTGAAGGCTTGCATATACAAGCCCCGCGCATGCCGCATCACCGGCACCTGAACGGTTTTTGGCTTCAGGTCTGACATTGTGGGGAGGCAGCGGGACGAGCCCAGTCTCGGAAAGTTCGCTGTCAGCGTATAGGATACCCCGCTCGCCTAGAGAAATGTACAGTTCGGCTGGCAGAGCCCTGCTAGAATGCAAAGCTTCAAGAATTTGGGATGCTTCAACTTCAGCGGAGCATTCGAGACCAGCCAATACTTTGGCTTCCTCCAAATTGGGTTTTGCTAGGTCGAATTCCGCAAGCACCCCCCGCGCCTTCGGCGCTTTCGCTGCGGAAACCGTGTCGAGGATCAGCACCGGCCCTTTTCCCCCTGCCCGCCATACCCGTCCTGTTCTGCCGAATTGCCGGGCAAACCAGCCGATGCTCGCTTCAGGGAGGTTGGTGTCAACCACGATGGCCGCCGCTCCGGCAAGCGCCGCTTTTCTGGACTCAAAAAAGTCGGGCGTCAAAGCCTCCATGATCTCCATATCTGCCACTGCGCCGATAAGCGATGCATCAGGGGATGCAAGGCAGAGATAGCGGGCTGTATTTCCGGCTGCGGTCAGGCTGAGCGATATATCGATGCCCTTATTAAGGCAATCGCGCTTGAGGCTTTCTCCTTCCGGATCCTTTCCAAAGGCGCTGATTAATGTAACGGGAATTTCGAGACGTGAAAGATTTTCCGCGATATTGCGGCACACACCGCCTGGAGAACTGATAATCCGTCCCGGGTTCGAATCTCCGCTTCTGAATGCCGAATTCGATATTCCCTGAATATCAAGATTGATGCCGCCCGCAAGCGCAACAAAGCCTTTGGATGCATGTTTCATATTCGTGCTCCATAGTATCTTTTATACCAGGCATTGAAAATACCCCGCTCCTGAAGTAGAGTAAGGTTAGCAAGAAACAGCAAGGAGCCTTTTCGTGGATCAACTCTTTGACCGTCTCGAAAGACTGGTAAAATCCTGGATCAATGCGGGAGCAGACGCTTCGTTTTCACCCTCCGGTTTTTCTTCCTCCCGGAGAACATCATCAGGCGACCCTGATCTAGATGCAGCCATGGCAGAATTGGACGATTTCCTCGACACTTCCAAGACAGAGACGGAACGGCGTGAGGCTGAAGCGAAGCGCCGCGAAGAAGCCATGCGAGCAGAAGCAGAACGGCGGGAATGGTCGGCCCGGCAGGAACAGAACCGCTTTTACAGATCTGGGCCGAATTCAGGTTCCGGCGTATCCCAGGAAGAAACTTCAAAGGCTATCCGGGAAGCCTATGCCTATCTCGGGCTCCCTGCCTACGCACCTTTTCCCGAAGTAAAATCAGCTTATAAAAAGCTGCTTTTCAAATACCATCCCGACAGGAACTCCTCGTCTCCGGAAGCCTTGAAAAAAGCGACAGAAACGAGCACTCGCATAAACGCGGCGTATCAGATAATTGAAGCCTATGAGGAAGCCAGAAAAGGCAAACAGGGAGCGTTTCGGTGAAGCCATCTCTCTATCTGCTCGATGTGTACGCGATCATTTACCGCTCGTATTTTGCCTTCATGAACCGCCCGCTCAGGAATTCATCCGGAGAAAATGTCTCCGCGGTTTACGGATTTTTCAAGTTTCTCTTTGCCCTTTTCGACCAGAGAAAGCCTGAAGCCTTTGCCGCTGTTTTTGATTCCAAAGGCAAAACCATACGGCACCACATGTATGAAGCGTACAAAGCCACCAGGCAGAAGACTCCCGAGGACCTTACTGCACAGGTTCCTTTGGTCGAAGAAATCCTGCAGGCGCTTGGCGTGCCGATGCTCCGCAAAGAAGGTTATGAAGCGGACGATGTCATTGCGACGATTGCAAACCGTTGCAGGGAGGAAGATCGCGCCTGCTTCATCATTTCAGGTGACAAGGATCTGCTGCAGCTTGTCGGGGGCAGTGTCAAAGCCCTGCGTCCGGCTGAAAACTTCAGTTTCAAACTGCTCGACCATGATGATGTCATTGGCGAATGGGGCGTCAGCCCGGTGCAGATTCTGGATTACCTGTCACTGACCGGTGACGCTTCGGACAATGTTCCTGGCGTCAAAGGCATCGGAGACAAGACAGCCGTCAAACTTATCGCGCAATTCGGCTCGCTGGATGCAATCTACGCAAATTTGGAAAACATCACGCCGGAATCGCTGAAAAAAAAGCTGATTGAGGGCAGGGATAGCGCCTATCTGTCCCGGAAACTCATCACGCTTGAAACTTCCCTCGATCTGGGACTTGAGAGCCTCGATGCCCTTCATCTCGGCGCTTTGAACCGCGCCCAGGCAACCCCGCTTTTCCTCGCGCTGGGCATGAAAAGCTTTGCCGCCCCGGAGCCTGCGCCTTCACGAGCTTCAGCCCATTCCAACGGCTTTCTCTTTGATGACGGCACGCCACCCGAGGTCTCAGGAGGGGCAACATCAGCTGATACTGCAGGAGCCAGCGCTGCAGCAACGCAAGAAACTGTGGCACAGGCGTCTGACGCAAACGCCGGTACCCCGAAGGAGGGCGCACTCTCCGGACCGGGCGTTTATGCCGCCATCACCGATGAAGCCGGGCTTTCCAAACTCGTTGACGACTGCATCAGCAAAGGATGTTTCGCCTTCGATACCGAAACCGACAGCCTGGATATCATGGAAGCTGCTCCCGTAGGATTTTCACTATGCCACGAACCAAAGCATTCATTCTACATACCGCTTGTAAGCCCCGATTCTCCTGTCATTGCCAGGGAATCAGCGGTTCGCCAGCTTGAGCGGCTTTTCAGCTCCAGGGCCACCCTTGTTGCGCACAACGCGAAATTCGACATCCATGTCATGCGCCGCTTTGGAATCAGGATTGAAAACCCAATTTTCGATACCATGATTGCCGCTTGGATTCTTGATGCCGAATCCAACTCATTCTCGCTTGGAAGCCTTTCTGAGCGAATCCTCGGGACATCGGGCCTTCTGTATGATGACGTCGTTCCGAAAGGTAAAACCTTTTCTTCGGTTCCGATTCAGGAAGCCGTACGTTACGCAGCTGAAGATGCCGACTTTACGATGCGTCTCCATCAGTATCTCGATGGCGAACTCAAGCGCTCAGATCTCGCCAAAATTTTTTACGATATAGAAATGCCACTCATCCCAATCCTGACAGACATGGAGGAGCGCGGTATTTCGGTTGACGCGAATGCGCTGCGGCAGTTCGGCGACGAGCTGGAAATCGAACTGGCACGCATCGAGCAGGAGGTATGGCAGCTGGTCGGCCATGAATTCAACCTCGCATCCACCAAGCAATTACAGGACGTTCTCTTTGTCGAGCGAAAACTCCCGGTTCAGAAAAAAACCAAGACGGGCTATTCCACGGATACTACCGTCCTCGAGGAACTGGCTCCGCTCGATCCGGTGCCTCGGCTCATCCTGCGCAACCGCATGCTGTCCAAACTGAAAAGCACCTATGTAGACACCCTCGCCGAGCTTGCGGAAAAGCGCGGAAAAATCCACACCAGCTATGTTCAGACCGGCGCAGCGACAGGAAGGCTTTCGAGCCGCGACCCGAACCTCCAGAATATCCCGATCCGCGATGAAGAAGGCAGAAAAATCCGCTCGGCCTTTACGGCAAGCCCCGGGAACCTGCTGATTTCCGCCGACTATTCCCAGATTGAACTGGCAGTGATGGCGCATCTCTCAGGCGACAGCAATCTGATTCAGGCTTTCCGGGATGGCGTGGATATCCATCGCAGAACAGCTTCGTTCATATTCGGTATCCCGGAGGCAGAAGTGACTCCGGAGCATCGGCGGGTCGCCAAGACCATCAATTTCGGCGTCATTTACGGCATGAGCGCGTTCAGGCTCGCGCGCGACCTCGGAATCCCGAATGCCCGGGCGCAGGCTTTTATCAATAGCTATTTTTCAACCTATTCTGGCGTGGCGGCTTTTATTCGGGATGTCATCACACAGACCGAAAAGACCGGCTTTGCTTCTACCCTCTTCGGCAGAAGACGGAAAATTCCCGCCATCAATTCGCGCAACAAGACCGAACAAATGGCCGCTCAGCGCGTCGCGGTCAACACCCCCATTCAGGGCACAGCGGCGGACATTGTCAAAATCGCGATGATTCAGGTTCAGCGGGAGCTGGACAACTATCTCCCCGACGTCCGGATGCTCTTGCAGGTTCATGACGAACTGGTTTTCGAATGTCCGGCAGGCATCGTGAGCGAAGCTGAAAAGCTGGTCAAGGACGTCATGGAGCATGCGGTAACGCTCAGGGTGCCCCTGCGGGTGAGCGTGGAAACCGCTTTTTCCTGGGGCGACATGCATTGATGGCCAGCACATGAAAACGATTGTAGGACTTACCGGCGGCTACTGCAGCGGCAAGAATCAGGTTGCCGTCATTCTGGCAGCTTATGGCTATTATTGCATCGATGTCGATGCCCTTGGCCACCGCGCCCTCGAGCTTTCAAAAAAAGAACTTGCCGGAACATTCGGCTCGTGCATATTCGATGAATATGGCAGCATTGACCGGAAAGCGCTGGGCGCCCTGGTTTTTTCATCAAAAAGTCTGCTTGAAAAGCACGAATCCATCGTGCATCCGGTCATGCTTTCCCTCCTGGATGCGGAACTTGAGAGAAGCGAGCGTGTCTGCATCAATGCGGCGCTCTTGTACAAGTTTCCCCAAGTTTTGAAATGTAATTATATCATCGAAGTGACGGCGCCGCTTGAGCTTCGGCTTGAACGCGCAAAAACCCGTGACGGCGCAGACAGAGAAACGGCACTCGCCCGTATCGCACATCAGGAGTATCTCTGGAAGCTCAGGCCTCGCGTTCATCCTCCTGTCTTTTTTATATCGAATGCAGGCTGTATTGATGATCTTGAATCATCGCTTGCGCGAATTCCCGGTTTGTTACCACAAGACATTTGAAAGAGCGCTTCCATCGTCAAATCTCTTCATATCCGCTCAACCGATTCAGCAAATCAGCCGATAGTATGCATGAGGGAGATGGTATGTCCGATAAAACAAAAAAGATTGTCTGGCTCTCCGTGGGAATCAGCTTTTTCCTGCTCGTTGTGGCAGGAGCTGCTTTTCTGCTTTTTCTTCCGTCGCCGACGAATTCCGCAACACCTTTTTCTCTGACCGGCAAGAGCGAGCCCAAATCAAAAACGCCACAGGATTATGTCGCGAATCTCCCCGTTTCTACCATGGAAACGACAACAACAACGAAAAGCGGCGATATCATCATAGTCTACGGCAATGGCGACTCAACCACGACCACCATTCAGGCGCCAGTTCCTTCATCAAAGCCCAATACAACTTCAACCCAGCCTGCACCCGTGACAACCACAATTGTCGTAGCTCCCCCTGCGCCCAAATCCATTGTGACTACCACGACTACTGTTGTAAAACAGCAGCAGGCATCGCCACCCACTTCAACAACAGCTAAAACGACCGCAACAACAGCGACGACCGCCGCCAAACCGGTTTCCAGCGACTATTGGATTCAAGCAGGCAGTTTCAGCAGCAAGGCAACCGCGGACAAACTCAAAGAAGCTTTCCAAGAGCGCGGCATGGTAGCTGCGATTACCGTGAAGGATATCAATGGGAAAAGCTACTATCAGGTAAAGGTCGGCCCCTATCCCTCTCGGGATGAGGCGAAAAAATGGATTCAGACCGTAAAATCGGTTCCGGGAGCGAGCGCTGAAGCCTTTGTCACGCAATAAAAAGCTGTTTATTGCACAATATATGACTCAAATCCAGCATCCTTCAGCCGTGCTTGCATCTGCGACCAGTCGCCTTCCGCATCAACGATGACTGCCCATCGAAGCTCTCCATCCTTGTTTTTCTGTTCCTCGACAACCGTCTTAAACCCTTTTTTTACCAGTGTCGCCTGAAAGGATACCGCATTTTCGCGGACGGAAAACCAGCCCACCTGAAGCCTTGAAAAACCAGCAGAAGAATCGGAGGCACCGCCAGCTTTATCCTGCTGGGCTGATTGCCCTGATAGAGCTGCAACAGCTGGCTTCGCCGAAAGAGCAAGGCCAGACAGCCTTGTGCTTTCCAGAATCCACGCTGATGGAGCGATCTTCAAAGCTCCTGCAATGATGCCATGTTCAATGCTATACGGCGACTCTTTGCCGATGGCTGCCTTAATGGATTTTTCGTCAAACCCCTTTTTAGCTGATTTAATCTGGGCAAATGCATCGGAATTGGCAATGTACCAGAGCAGGAGGAAAGCTTCATTTCGAATACTTTTTTCATTTTCGGTTGTCACAAGAGGTTTTGCAGCCGAAAAACTCTGTTCGATAAATCCTTCAAAATACAAAAGCCAGGCCTCCAGAAGCTTGATTTCCGCATCTTCCTGCAAAGAAAGCGCTGTCTTTTTGCTCTGCTCTGGATTGCGGATTCGCTGCAGAACCATCTGCGCTTCCTGAAGTTTTCCCGTTGCCAGGCATAGCCGAAGCTCCAGCATGCGCGCTTGGGCTGTGGATATTGAAGGGAGAAAAAAGATCGCATCGTCGAGGCGGCCTGCAATCAGTGCCAGTGATATGACAGTTCTAGCGGCGGCTTCCTGCTGCGCTGCAGGCAATTTGGGAAAAAACTCCCGGTAGAGCACAAGCGCCTTATCGAGCGGCAATGCCAGTGCGTAGGCTTCCAGATACGCGGACATGTTCGATGTCCCTTGAACCTTCGCAAGCTCTTTCCGCGCCTGTTCGATTGTTATTTTGCCAAATTCAATTTTAGGGGGCGCCTGAATGGGCTGTTGTTTGATAGTCGTACTCGTCTGGCAGAATGCCTGCCAGAAAACAGCGGAGAGAAACAGGAAAACAACCGCAGCCTTACGCATTGACCTCTTCCGCCTTGAAGGTATTGCCGGAAATACCGATAAGACGCACCGTGGCAAAGGTGCCTATTCTGGAAGCGTCAGCTTTGAACACCACCATTTCGTCACGGGCTGTTCTGCCCAGCACCTCATTCTTGGATTTTTTTGATTGATCTTCGATTAAAACCAAATCGCACTGACCGATTCTTTCCTGCATGAGCTTGGACGTAATTGCCTTTTGCAGCTCGATGACCCGGGAAAGCCGCTCTTTCTTGACCGCTTCAGGGATCTTCCCTTCCAGCTTGACCGCAGGGGTGCCTTCACGGGGGTTGAAATGGTACATGAAAGAATACGTAAATTCGACCTTGCGCATGACATCGAGAGTGTCCTGCAAGTCTTCTTCCGTTTCCGAGGGGAAACCGACCAGGATGTCGGTGGAAAGCGAAAGCCCCGGAATCGATGTCTTCATTTTGTCTACCAGCTCCAGAAAGTATTCCTTGGTATATTTTCGGTTCATCAAGGATAAAACTCTATTGGAACCTGACTGGATACATAGATGCACGTGGCGGCACATCAGCGGCTCGTCTGCGATCACTTGGATAAGGCGATCAGAAAGATCTTTGGGATGGCTCGTTAAAAAACGAATCCAGCCAATGCCGGTTTGCCGCGCTTTCAAGTGTCCAGAAATCCTCTGGAGAAGTCCGGGAAAATCCAGGATGCCCTCATCGCCCTTCCATGCGTAGGAGTTGACATTCTGGCCAAGCAGGGTAATTTCACGAACACCCGCCCTGTCCAGGCTGTCGATTTCGGCAAGAATGTCCAGCGGATTTCGGGACACTTCCCTGCCCCGCACATAGGGGACGATGCAATAGGTGCAGAAGTTGTTGCACCCATGCATGATAGGGACAAAAGCTCGGAAACTTCCCGGCTCGTGATGGCTTTTTGAAAAAACATATGAGGGAGTTTCATCATGGACATCGTAGGTTGTGCCCTGCTGAATCTGTTCCAGAATGAGCCCGAATGTCTGTTTCTGAAAGGTTCCAAGGACATAGTCGATTGCGGGAACCTTTTTTTTCATTTCGTCCTTGTACTGCTCCGCCATGCAGCCGACAACCATCAGCACCAGCTTGCGCTTTTTCTTATCGGCTGCGTACTTTCTGATTCTGCTCCAGGCCCGGTTCTCAGCGGTCGCACGTACAGTGCAGGTATTGATGATGATGAGATCGGCATCGGATTCCGTGGCTGTCATCCATCCTGACTCCGATAAAATATGCTCCATGGCTGATGATTCAGCCTTATTCATTTGACAGCCGTATGTTTCAAAAAAGTATGTCATGCAATCCTTTCCGCGAGAAGTTGTTCAAATCCCTGGTGAGCAGTGAAATAACATCGCTTCAATTCTTTTTCTTGAGTCCCATCACAAAACTGCCAATATTGACGAGGCCGTAGATGAGAAGACCGGTACCGCCGGTAAAGAGGATGGTTCGGGCGAGTCCGGGCATAAAAACCGTCATGAGACCGGCAACGCCAGCTGCTGAGAGCAGGCTTCCCGACACCTTATCAGTTTTTGTTTTTCCAAAGAGCCCGACAGCGCCCAGGCCGAGCAGGCCGGCTGACAAGACCCAGCCCAGGACAGGAATCCCAAGCAGAGCATTGACAGCAAGCAAGCCGACACCGCCAGCTGCTGACATGATTCCTTTGGTTCCTTTTTCGCTCAAGTCTTTCTGTTCAACAGGATAATTATCTGCCATAAAAACCCTCACCTATGTTTTTCGACAAATGCATATGCCGAATGATTATGAATACTTTCAAAGTTTTCAGCTTCAACGGAAAACCATGGGAACTTTCCCAGGGCGTCAACCCGTAAATATACTTCGCGGACAACATCTTCGACAAATCGCGGATTGTCATAGGCTTTTTCAGTGACGAACTTTTCATCTTCACGCTTCAGCAGCGTAAAGAGGTCAGAGCTGGCGGATTCCTCAACCAGAGCAACCATGTCTTCAATCCAGAAAAAGGGTCCGAGATTCACTTTGAGCGTTACAAGACCGCGCTGGTTGTGCGCTCCCTGCTTGGAAATCGCCTTGGAACAGGGGCAGACAGTCTGAACAGGCACGGTGACCCCGACAATAAAGCGATGGCCTTCAGGACTGACTCGAGCTTCATAACTGCAATCATAGCTCATGATGGATCGCTGACCTGAAACCGGAGCCGTTTTGGTTATAAAATACGGGAAATGCACATCTGCATAGGCAGTCTCCGCATCCAGCTCCTTTTTTATAGTCCTGAGCATCGCGAGAAAATTCGGCATCGAAAGATCATGGCGGTACAGCTCGAATACTTCGATAAAGCGGCTCATATGGGTGCCTTTGAAATCGTGAGGCAAATCCGCGTACAGATTGACGACCGCCGTCGTATGCTGGACCTGTTCTGTTTTATCTTTCAGCAGAATAGGATACCGAACCCCTTTAACCCCAACCTTCTGGATTGGAATCTGGCGTTCATCTTTCATAGACTGGACATCGACCATGTTTATTCCTTCAGGTCCGCGACGCCGATTCTACAGTATTCTGCAGCAGCATGGTAATGGTCATAGGACCGACACCGCCGGGCACTGGTGTTATAAAGCCTGCAATTTCCGAAGCGCCTGCAAAATCGACATCGCCAACCAGCCGGTAACCCTTTTTCGCTGCTGGATCAGCGACTCGATTGACCCCGACATCGATGACACAGGCGCCTTCCTTGATCATATCGGCGGTGATAAGCCGAGGCTTTCCGGCACATGCTACAAGAATATCGGCCTTTTTACAATATGAAGCCAGGTCATGGGTGCCTGTATGGCAGAGGGTAACGGTCGAGTTGATGGACTTCCGGATAAAGAGGTTGGCAAGCGGTTTCCCGACAATGTTGGAGCGCCCGACTATGACAACATGCGCTCCATCCGTCTTGACGCCGGTGCGTTTGATCAGTTCAAGAACCCCGTTCGGCGTGCATGGCAGAAAACAGGGTTCCTCGAGCAGCATTCGCCCGACGTTCACCGGGGTAAAACCATCAACATCCTTTTCAGGCGCAATCGCGGCGATCACCGCCTTTTCATCGATATGCCGCGGCAGGGGAAGCTGGACTAGAATTCCATGGACACGCGGGTCTTCGTTAAAAGCACGGACATAGCCGAGCAGGCCTTCAAGGCTGACTTCGGCGGGTAGGCGGTGCTCAAAACTGGCGATACCGGCTTCTTCGCAGGCCTTTTCCTTGGCTGTCACATAGGATACCGAGGCAGGGTCTTCACCAACCAAAATGACGCCAAGCCCCGGGATGACCCCTTTTTTGCGCAGCTGGGCGACCCGCGACTTGATTTCTTCTCTGATTTGCTCCGCAACCGCTTTTCCATCAATCAGTTTGGCCGACATTCGATACCTCCTCAAGCTCATGCGCCGCAACGCAACGCAATACTATCACGCTGATTCCAAAGTCCGGAAATATTCCAGCAAGGCCCTTCCCGCTTCAGCCGCCTTTTCAGGTTCGAGGATGAGGCTGAACGCGAAAAATGCTTCATACTCCATATCGAAAAAATATCCTGGAAAAAGAAAGATCCCCTTATCCTGCAAAAGCCCCAGCGAAAGGTTTTTTTCGGACTCATAGCGGGGGCATTGTAAAAGCGCGGTCCACCCCCCTTCGCAGGTCAGCAATCGATAGGGAGAGCCAGGATATTCAAACATTGTTCGATACACGGTCATGACTGCCTTGATTCGCTCCCTGACCAGCCGCTGGAAACGCTCTTCCTCCTCCAGTAAAGCGGCTGCTGCATTTTGAATCGGTGTCCCCGCGGAAAGGAAAGAATCTGAAATGATTTCAAGCCTCTCAATGGCCTGCGCCGCTTCAGCCTCAGGACCGTTTACCTGTATCCAGCCCAGCTTCATCTGGGGCAGGCAGAGCCGCTTGGAAAACCCATCCAGCACAAAGGTAAGGATGGAGCAGGCATTGTAAAAAGACTGAAATTCACTCGTATTTTCAAGACTGAAATCGAAAAAAACTTCGTCCGCGATGATGGCAAGGCCATGACGGGCGCAGAGACGCTCGATCGCCGCCCGCTCTTCGCGGTGGATATATGAACCAGTGGGATTGTTTGGATTGATGACGACAATCGCCTTGATCCGCCGTTCCGTATCCTGCAACAGGGTCGTTTCCAAAGAATCAAGGTCCACACGCCAGCCGCCGGGATGATGGTACTCAAGCCGGTAGCCTGTCGCTTCGACGCCTTCCAGCATTGAAAGATGATCGAACAAGGGGTATCCGGGGCGCGGCACCAGCACCGCGTCGCCAAAGTCACACAGCAGTTTGAAAAGATATGCATATGCCTCTGACGTCGAAGCGCAGAGAAACAGCCGATCCGGCTGGCCATCATGACCCTTTTTCTGAAGATGTTCCGCAACTGCGCGACGGGCGGACAGCATGCCCTTTGGGTCGGGGATATACACGCGGTTTTGAGGATTGTCCAAGGCATTTGCTAGTTCATCCGCCTCATGCAGAAGACCGGTTTTAGTCGGGTTGCTTTCCGAGGCGTTCAGAACCGGCAAGCCTTGCAGAAGCCGAGCCTGCCTGGCTTTTTCCAGCTCATTCTGCTGAATGGCGAACGCTGTCCTGTCAGAAAACTTCATGATGAGCGCAGTATAACAATTCAGTGAATATCAGTACAGGCGGTTCAAGAGGGAAGCGGAACGCCGGCTTTTCTTTTTCAGAAAATTATAAATATTCCTGCAGACGGCTTGACATTCATTCTATTTATATATATTATTTTTTATATATAAGGAGCTAGCGAATACTATGAAACTTGTTATCATCGGCGGAGTTGCCGCAGGAGCGACTGCTGCCGCGCGCGCCCGGCGGCTCGATGAAAATGCCGAAATCACAATACTCGAAAAGGGGCCCTATGTTTCATTTGCGAACTGCGGCCTGCCCTACCGGCTTTCCGGTGATATCAACAAGCGAAGCGCGCTGATTCTGCAAACTGCGGAAGGCTTTTTTTCACGCTACCGCGTCAAGGTCATGCTGAACACTGAAGCGATCAGACTCGACAGGGCTGGGAAAAAGGTTATTGCCCGCGGAAAAGACGGAGAGCTTGAAATTCCCTATGACAAGCTCATTCTCGCGCAGGGCGGAATACCTTTTGTCCCTCAGGTTGAAGGCAGTGACGCGCCGAATGTTTTCAGGCTGTGGACAATTCCCGATATGGACAAAATCAACAACTATATCAACGAAACGAAGCCAACTTCGGCAGTCGTGGTCGGCGGAGGCTTTATCGGCCTTGAAACCGCGGAAGCCTTTGTAAAGCGCGGACTTTCTACTTCCATTGTAGAGCTTACCAGCCAGCTCATGCCGGCGGCAGACCCGGAATTCGGCAAACAAATCCAGTTGGCGTTTGAAGAAGCCGGCGCTTCGGTCTACACTGAAAAGTCGATCCGAAAAATCAATGACAAAGAAAAATATGTCGAACTAAATGACGGCACGCGAGTCAAGGCGGATATCGTCCTCATGTCAGCTGGAGTACGGCCGAATCTTGAGCTTGCCCAAAAGGCCGGGCTTGTGATCGGTCAGGCTGGCGGCCTGGTTGTCGATGAATTCCTGAAAACCGATGATGACAACATTTACGCGGCAGGCGACATGATCGAAGTTGTACGGCGTGTTGACGGTGCGAAAGTACGAATTCCGCTTGCGGGACCGGCTAACCGTCAGGGACGAATCGCGGCGACGAACGCACTCGGCGGATCCATGCGATATCGCGGTGCTTTCGGAACCTCCGTTTTCAAGGCTGTCGAATATACCTTTGCCCAGACAGGGCTTTCCGAAAAAGCTGCAAAGGCGGCGGGGTTCGATGTCAGGGCAGTTCATATCCACAAAGCGCATCACGCCACCTATTATCCCGGCTATGAAGATTTGAGCATCAAGCTTGTGTATACCGCCGATGGCCGACTTTTAGGCGCTCAGGCCTTTGGAAAGGAAGGGGTAGAAAAGCGGATTGATGTGCTTGCGACCGCGCTTGCCGGCCGCATGACGCTGGAGGATTTGGCTGAACTCGATTTATCCTACGCTCCTCCCTATTCCAGCGCAAACGACCCATTCCAGATGGCGACGTTTGCCGCTCAGAATGATCTCTCAGGCTTTTCGCCTTTCATTTCGCCTGCTGAAGCGCTCAAGCTTTTCAACGACAAGGGCGGCACCGTCTTTATCGACGTGCGAAACTATGGCGATTATCTGAAAGGCCATCTTGAAGGCTCTGTCCATCTTCCAATCGATGAACTTCGCGACCGGCTTGATGAGCTGGACGCACAAAAACCGATCATCCTGATTTCCAAAGCCGGTTTTGAAGGTCATTTGGGAGTTAGAATTCTGAAACAGCATGGGTTCAAGGATGTGCGGTATGTAACGGGCGGAATTATGTCGATGCGTCTTTTCCCTGGGTATCAGGAAACTACCGAAGAATAAAAATTCTTCATGAAATTTTGGAGAATACAAGCAAGGAGTTGCGTATGGCATTCATGAATGCGGTTGAACAGAAGATCAAAGCGGGTGCGAGGGTTGTCGATGTCAGGACATGGGACGAGTTTGAGGATGAGCATTTTCCCGGCGCTGTCTGCGTGCCAGTCGATGAAATCATGGCCAAGGCTGAAGAACTGGGGCCGAAAAACACCCCGATTGTTTTGTACTGTGCGTCCGGCGCACGAAGCGCCTATGCCGCGAGAATCCTGAAATCCATGGGTTTTGCCGACGTTACCAACGCGGGCGGCCTTTACGATATGCCCGGATTCTGAAAAAAGCCGAACAGCGGCCCTACCCGGTGCCGTGAAAATAACAAGGCTGCCGCGGGTTAAATCCACGGCAGCCTTTTTATATTATCAAAAGTCTTGAAATTGGCTCATGCGTCAGCAAAAACAAAAGCCCAATTGTGCAATGCGGTTATTTCCCCACCTTGATTTCCTGCCAGGCTGCATTGTATTTGTCCAAATCAGCGCCGACATCTTTTTTCAGCTCACAAGGGTCGAGAGATTCTGCGCTGTACCAGGTATCGCCCTTTTTCAGCTGTCTCGCAGGCGTGTTGGCCGTCGCGGGAAAGCCAAAATAATCGCAGAATTCAGCATAGATTTCCGGCCGGTGAATGAAATCGATAAATTTCATTGCTAGGTCGACATTTTTCGAGTTCTTCAGAATGACCATGGAATCGATATAGCTTGGACCGCCTTCTTTCGGGATAAAAAAATCCACTTCATTCCAACGGGATTTATCCAGCTCCGCGTAAATTGACTCCGCGTACCCCTGGGCGACCCATACTTCACCGGCGGCAAAGTTCTTTGCAAAGGCTTCAGCGTCGAATTTGAGGAGGTTCGGCTTCCAGACATTGTTTATGAGATCCCGGGCTTTGACAATCTCAGCCTCATTGGTCGTATTGACGGAATAGCCGAGGAATTTGAGGGCATCGCCCATGACTTCCCGCATGTCATCGAGCATGATCATTTTGCCAGCCAGATCCTTTCGGCTGAAAATCGACCAGGAGTGCTCGTAATTCTGAACCTTGGTTTTATTGACCGCGACACCGGCCGCGCCCATGTAGTAGGGAATTGAGTATTCGTTTCCCGGATCGAAGTCGCATTTCGCGAGCACTTCCGGCGCGACGTTCGCAAAGTTTTTCAAGGCCTTGTGATCAATCTTCTGCAGCATGTTTTCCTTGATCATGATGGAGACATAATCCCCTGAAGGAAAACAGATATCGTAGCTTGAACCGCCCGCTTTGAGCTTGGCGAACATTTCTTCATTCGACGCGAATGAATCGTAGATGACATCCACGCCGTATTCTTTTTCGAACTTTTCGATCACCGAATCCGGGGTATAATACGTCCAGTTGAAAATGAAGAGCTTTTTGGGCGTGGCAGCGGTTTTGGGCTGGCAGCCGCTGAAAACCAGCGCGGCAACGATGAGAACCAAGGCTGAAACATCCAGCCTTATCCGACGGAGGATATGTTTCATGGTATCCCTCCTTCTATAATTTTCCGGCACAGGCCGGTTTATCTCGCGGCAAAAACCTTGAGAAAATTTCGCAAAGGATACACAAGCAGGACCGTGCCCGCCACCATGACCGCCGAGAGCGCGTTGACCACCGGCGAAACGCCGAATCGAATCATGGAATAGATATAGAGCGGTAAGGTTGTCGCCCCCGGGCCTGATACAAAGAATGTGATGACAAAATCTTCAAGCGACAGCGTGATGGCCGTCAGAAAAGCCGAAGCGATGCCTGGCAGAGCCATAGGAAGGATAATCTTGAACAAGGTCTGGATTTCTGTTGCGCCAAGATCTTTCGCGGCCTCGACAATCGTTGGGTCCGACTCGGCAAGTCGCGCTGAAACAAGGAGATAGACAAAGGGAATGTTGAAGGTTGTGTGAGCGATCCAAACGCTGATGAGCCCCAGCTTAAGCCCGACACCGGCAAAGAAAACCAGCAAAGACACGCCGACGACGATTTCCGGAAGAATCATCGGAATGAAACTCATCGTCGCGACATAGGATTTCAGGGCAAAAGAATACCGAGCGGTTCCGACCGCCGCGAGCGTGCCCAGCATCGTCGCCATCATGGCGCTGGTCAGGGCGATCAGCGCGGAGTTTTCAAACGCCTTCCAAAGATCCGGAGATTCTGTAAACAGCTTCTGATACCAGATCAGCGAAAATCCCTTCCACTCACCAGAACGGGAGGCATTGAATGAATAGACAAACAAGACAATCAGCGGCATAAAGAGGAACAGAATGACAATCCAGAATATCATGTCAGAGCCGGCAAATTTCCGAGGCAGGAGTTTTGAAGCAGCCTTGGCGCTTTTCCTCAGAGCCCGGCGTGCATGGAAAAGCATGGCTATCCTGACCGGTTTCAATCCATGGTGGCGGAGGCTGCTCATGCCGCTCCTCCTGAAGCTGACGGACTCAAAGCTTCCTGATCCCGAACCAGTTTCTGCTCTTTCGGCTTTCTCAGCGCAAAAAGAAACACCAGAATCGCTGTAATCAGCGTAACTGTCATGGAAATGGATGAAGCCAGCGGCCAGTTTCTGGTTTTAGTCACCTGATCGGCAATGACATTGCCCAACATATAGGAATCCTTGCCGCCGATCAGAAGCGGAACCGCGTACGCTCCAAAAATAGGGATAAAGGTAAAAAGAACCGCGGTAAAAATCCCTGGCTTGATGTTGGGAAGCATGACCCTGAGATAGGACTGCATCCTTGAAGCGCCGAGGTCTCTTGCGGCTTCAAGCAGCGAAAAATCGAATTTATCGATGGTCGAAAACAGCGGAAGTATCGCGTACGGAAGGTACATGTAAACAAGAACCAGAATGACCGCCCCCTGGTTGTAGAGAAACTGATAGCCTTCGGCCCGGAATCCCAGGAAACGCAGGGCATGGTTTAAAAAACCCTCGTTGCCCAGAATCGCGATCCATGCGTAAATCCTTACCAGAAAATTGGTCCAGAAAGGGACAATGACCAGAAAGAGCCGCAGCGCCTGATTTTTCGCTCTCGCGATGCTGTACCCGCAGGGCAAGGCTATCAGAATGGTCAAGAATGTTGCTGCAGCTGACACCCAGAGCGTTCTGAAAGCCACCGTGAGCAAAGTCGGATTGGCAAGTGCGGAATAGGCTTCCAGGCTGAACTGCGGTTCGACGCCGCCGTATAAACCCTTTTTAAGAAAAGAATAAACAATGATGATGAGAATCGGTGCCGCGAAAAATACCGTGAGCCACAGCGCCTGGGGAGCGGCATAGGCAAAACCGTAATTCCGTTTCATCAGGAGTTTCTCTCCACAATTACCATGTCCCGGGCACTGAAGCTCAGGTATACCTCATCCTTCCATTCTATGTCGGGAATGCCTTCCGACCAGTTGGCGTGCTGCCGGAACACTGTCAGCAGCGCCCCTGAATCGGCGCGAATAATATATTTAGTCTGAAAGCCTGAATAGACCGGTTCATGCACTATTCCATGCAGGACATTGATGGATGGCCCTCCCAGCCTATCTGTCGAAATTCGGATTTTCTCCGGCCTGATGGTAGCCACTATCCGGTCGCCGACCGCGACTTCCGTTTCATCATCGACGAGAAGCGGCCCGAAACCGTCGGTATCGACCAGATTGAGCGAGCCCTCCCTGCGGGTTACAACACCGGTAAAAAGATTGGCTTCGCCAATAAACCTTGCAACAAATTCACTGGCAGGATTTTCATAAATCTGCTGGGGGCTGCCGATCTGCAGTACTTTGCCGGCATTCATGACCGCTATCCTGTCGGATACCGACAAGGCTTCCTGCTGATCATGCGTGACATAAATGAAGGTTATGCCGACTTTGTCATGGATCGCATCCAACTCCATGAGCATATGCTGTCTGAGCTTCGCATCGAGCGCAGACAGCGGTTCGTCCAGCAGGAGGACTGAGGGTTCGTTGATCAATGCCCGCGCTATCGCCACACGCTGTTTCTGGCCGCCCGAAAGCTGGCTCGGTTTTTTGTCCGCGTGAGCTTCAAGCTGTACCAGCTCGAGGTGTTTGAATACCAGCTCTTTGATGAGGCGCGATGGCACTTTCCGTATCCGGAGCGGGAATGCGACATTTTCAAACACCGAAAGATGCGGGAAAAGCGCATAACTTTGAAAAACCGTATTGCAATGCCGCTTGTCGGGAGGAAGACCAAGGACATCAGCACCGTCTATGGTTATCTGTCCCTGGTCAGGATCCTCAAAACCGGCTATCAGACGAAGCAATGTCGTTTTGCCGCATCCTGATGGCCCCAGAAGGGAGTAAAACTCGCCCTTGTTGATTGAAACGCTCACTTCTTTCAGCGCGGCAAACGAACCGAAAGATTTGGACACGTTCGAAACGGCAACATCTGAACCTTTCACCGCTTCACGTCTCCTTTCAGTAAAAGATTTTTGTTCACCGCAAGGTATAGTATCAGAGTTCCCGCAGGTCAATATCAAAAGGCATAAATATTCATTATTTTTCTGCTCCAGACAAACATTTTTCAACCTGCGTCAGTACCTCCGACAGGATTTGCCCGCTCTGCTCCCGCAAAGTCCTCGTTTCCGCTGCAATCTGCCCAGTGAATTGAGAATCTGTCATTGATTTGATATTAATTTCGACATTGAGCAGAGCACTTTCAAGCCCCGCTTTTGCGAGCAGAGCGCCAGTCCCAGCATCAGTGACAGAATTCCGGTTTCCCAGCTTCGCCGCTGTCAGCGTGCAGACAAGGGCTTCAAGACAGGTTTTCGCATTTTCAAGCGGCACAAGGACAGCCTCGCGGCTAGCCTTTTCCATTGCTTGTTCGCGAGCCTTTTTTTGCTCTTCTGTCGCCTTCGGCATCCTGCCGGCTTCTAGAATTGCGTTGAAGGCTTCCGTATCGCGGTCGATACCCGCCGCCAATTTCGCCTTCACATGCTGGGCTTTCTGCGCCATTGCGCCAAGTTCATCAAAACCCGCTTCATATCCCTTTTTGCCAACAGTCAGATTGCCCACCATGGCCGCGAGTGCCGCCCCAAGGCTTCCTGCCAGCGCAGCGGCGGAACCGCCTCCCGGAGCCGGCGAATCAGTAGAAAGTTCATCGAGGAAGTCTAGGATTCGCGATGAAGCGAGCGGCGCAGGCTTTCTGAAGTTCCATTCGATAATCTTGTGTTCAGGCTCAAAGGCGCTGACCGACCGAAGGCCCAAAGACTGAATGGCGATTTCAACAAGCTCTTTTTCAGGAAGGCCCGCGCTTTTTCCCGCCTTTGCCGCAAAATGCCTGCCGCATTCCTCTATGGCAGCCAGCGGCACGAGCCCCACAAGTTCGGAACCAGTCACCAGGAGTCCGAGTTTTTCCGCCTCTTCCTTGACAACTTCAAAAACCTCGTACAGCGGTGTCAGATGGTAATCGAGCAGATTGATGGAAACCTGAGCACATCGGTACTCATCGATATACCAACCGATAGCCCTGACTGCCTTCAGCCTGCCGGGCACCTTGATCGCGTTGCCCTGAGCATCGCGGGCAATTGAGCCGTCGGGATTTTTCGCGGACCTGCCGCCTTCCCGTATGGTGAGAGCGATTTCATTGGCAAGTTTTTTATCTTTCGTATTGAGATTGACATTGTAGGCAATGAGGAATTCTCTGGCGCCGGCGACAGTAGCACCCCATCGAGGAACAAAGCGGGCCGGTCCGAAATCGGGCTGCCACGCTGGATCTTGCAGTTTAGATGAAAGCCCTTCGTATTCTCCGGTCCGGATATCAGCAAGGCTTGTTCGCTCTGGTCTTGATGCTGATTTTTCATAGAGATACACCGGGACATTCAGCTCTTCAGCAAGCCTCTTTCCAAAATCCCGCGCCAGCTCGGCGCACTCGTCCATCGTAATACCTGAAACAGGAATAAAAGGGCAGACATCCAGAGCACCGATTCGCGGGTGGGCGCCCCTGTGAGATGCCATATCGATCTGTTCCCAGGCAGCGCGGGCCGCAGCAAGCGCCGCATCCACGACCGCATCAGGAGATCCGACAAAGGTGTAGACCGTGCGGTTTGTATCGGCACCGGGATCCACATCCAGAAGTTTGACATTATTGACCGCGCGGATTGCGCCGGCAATGGCTTCTATTTTTTTTGTATCGCGACCTTCTGAAAAATTAGGCACGCATTCAACGACTGCGTCTCGATGCATACATACTCCTCCCCAACGATGGGTTTATGAGGAGTATTATGTACGAATTTTCCAAATCAGGCTACTGCGGAATTTTATGATTTTTCACGGTTCTTTTAGAACCGCAGGGAAACGCGCGCAATTTTATAGCTGGTTTTTCAAAATGCGTCTGCTAAAAACGAGGCTTTCGCTTGCCGGTTCCAGGCCGCTCGTCAGAATGGCTGAACCGTGGCGATGAAGCCCTTCGAGCCTTTGTCCCTTGCTGAGAGGAAGCGCGTCGCGGGCTCTGAGGCGGGCCATCTCTCCGTCCCCTGGCTCCGCCGCGGGGAGCTGCCAGACTGAACTGCGGAAATCCGCCTTTTTTTCTGGCCTCGGTGATTATTTTCTCAGCGTCCTTGTAAGGAACCGAGACAAATGAAAACTCATCATAGATTTCAATGCTATTGATCAGCCGGTCAGGAAGATTTGACAGTTTCTTGATGATGGTAACAAGTGACCTGGGTGTCATCTGATCACGTTTTCCTGCTGAAATGAAGAGCCTGCTGACACCGGCTTCATCGACGGAAACTTCTGTCAGCTCTCGGTATCTTCCCGGGTCAAGCTGGCCGGCAAAACCCTCCGCCAGCGCGTATGCGAGCGCCTTTTCAGGCGGCAGCTTTTCCATGAGATCCTTGGCAAGCGCAAGCCAGATTCCGTCATCGGCTTCTTCCGCTTCCTGCCGCGCCAGAATTCTGGCTGCTATCCGTTCTTTCTTGATCGCGATAACGCCTTCCACATCAGGGACTTTGCCCTTTTTCAGCGCGGTGCCGGATATTTTTCTGATTCTGAACAGAAGGCGATACTCCTGCGGCGTGACAAAGGTGATGGCGGTTCCAGAGTTTCCTGCCCTGCCCGTCCGTCCCACTCTATGCAGATAGGATTCAGGATCGTGCGGCAGCGACCAGTTGATGACATGGGTCAGCTTTTCAATATCGATGCCGCGCGCTGCGACATCGGTGGCGACGAGAATGCTAATCCGTTTGTCGCGGAATTTTCCAAGCACCCGTTCGCGGGCTTCCTGGCTCAAATCTCCATGGAGCGCTTCACAATCGTAACCGCGCTCACCCAGTGATTTCGCCAGCTTGTCGGCTTCCACTTTGGTCGAGACAAAGACAATCCCGTAAAATTCCTCTTCGCTGTCCACGATTCTGGAAAGCGCTTCAAGCTTGTCTCGTTCATGAACTTCTATCCAAACCTGCTCAGCCAGTTCGGTCGGCAGGGTTTCCGTCGTGTCTTCAATGATATCGATATCGCCGGCGCGCTTTCGGACAATATTCAAAACCGGGCGTGCCAGAGTTGCTGAAAACAGAAGGATTCTCGCGTCCTTCGCTGCACTGTCAAGAATAAACTCGATATCTTCGATAAAGCCCATATCAAGCATTTCATCAGCTTCATCGAGTATGAAAAATGATACCGTTGATAGATCGAGAGTTCCTCGTTCTATATGGTCTTTTACACGGCCAGGCGTGCCGACAACGATGTCCACGCCCTGGGCAAGCTTCCTCAGCTGGTCCCGCATGGAGGCGCCGCCATAAACGCACGCCAACCGGGGATTTTCAGCATATTTCAGCGAAGATATTTCTTCGGTAACCTGAATCGCCAGTTCACGGGTCGGAACAAGAATGATGGCGGATACGGGGCGTGTTTGTGTATTACTCCTAGCCTCGCTCAATCGTTCAATGAGTGGAATACCGAACGCAGCCGTTTTGCCGGTTCCGGTTCTCGCTTTGGCGGCAATAGCGTTGCCCGGTGCCATCAGACGGGGAATAGCAAGGCTCTGGATTGGTGTTGGTTCTTCAAACCCTTTTTTTGCCAGGGTTTCCAGCATTCTGGGCGACAGCCCAAGTGATTCAAATGTCATTGTATAGCATTATATGCGAATAAATTATTTTTATTCTAGTATGTGCTCGAGATTTCGGCGCAGATAGTGCAGATTATAACGGACGATTTTGGGCTGAAAGTCAGCCGGTCGTGTTTAGAGTGATTATATTGAAATCTGAACCTGCGCTTCCTTTTTTGCCCGGCGCTTTTCCTGCCGCTTGAGAATCATGACTGATAATTCATACAGCGCAAGCATCGGCAAGGCCAGCAGAACTTGAGAGACAATGTCGGGAGGCGTCAGAATGGCCGCAGCGATAAAAATGAGCAGGACCGCAATTCTGCGGATTCTGATAAGCAGTTCAGCCTTCAGAACGCCAAAAGCACCAAGCAGGCTTGCCACAACCGGCAGTTCAAAGGCAGCCCCAAACGACAGCGCAAGACTGATGACAAATCCAAAATACTCGTTTATCGAAATCATAGGCTTGACATAGGCTGATTGATAGCTCATGAAAAACCTTAGAGTAAAAGGAATTATAACAAAGTATGAAAAGGCCGCACCCGAAATGAACAAAAGCCCGCCAGCCAGGAGCGAAAAGAAAATAGATCGTTTCTCGCGGGGAAGCAGTGCGGGACTTATGAACATCCAAAGTTCAAAAATGATAACCGGCAGGCTGATAACAAGTCCCATACTCAGGGCAATCTTGATGTACAGCATGAAAAGATCCGGCGGTGAAAGGAACACGAATGCCATATCTTGTGCCGGGGCGATCATAAAATCCGCAAGTTTTTCGGACCAGTTGAAGCTCGCGATGGAAGCGAGCAGAAATACGGCGAGAGCTGCTATGAGCCGTTTCCTGAGTTCAGCCAGATGGCCGAAAAAAGACATTGAGGGGCCGTCTTTTTCTTCCCCGATTGCAGTACTCATAGTAAAGGGGTAGTATCGTCAGGCTTTCGGAGTTGCTGAGGTCGAATCATCCTTGCCGTTTTTGGCATCGGTGACTTTTGGCTTCTCATCAGCGTCAGGGCTGGTAGCCTTGTCGATTTCTTCAGTCACCTTTTCAGAGCCTTTTCTGAAAGCCTTGATAGCTTCTCCGATAGCTTTGCCGATTTCCGGCAGTTTTTTCGGTCCGAAAATAACCAGCGCGATAGCCAGAATCAGGATAAGTTCCATGGGACCAATTCTTCCAAACATGTCATCCACCTCCAGTGCTCCATAGTTTTATCACGATTACAGAATATAGTCCAGATTCAATATCGATAGTTTTTTATAAAATCGAAATATTCACGCTGGCAGTTTATACTCGAAAAGAGCTGCCAATCGCTTATGCAGGCCAGAACTTCCTCTGCTTCAACCGCACAAAAATCCACGGTCGCCAGAAAACTGCTGATTGATTGACGCCTGCCGCCAGTCTGATGTTTTTGCAAAAACACCTCCAGCGGCTTTTTCAGCCTGGATGAATAGAGCCCGTGAAAAGGTTCAAGATACCCGTTGGAGGTTCTTGCGATGAAGGCGCCCCACTCAGGCGCGGTGCGAGCTTTCTCGAGAAGGAGAGCATACCACGCCGGCGAAACCAGCGGCATATCGCAGGCAAGCAGATAGCACCAGCCTGTTTCAGCTCGGTCCAATGCAGCATGGAGTCCTGACAATGGCCCGAAACCGGGAATTTCGTCCTGAAAACAGCTGATCGGCAGATCCTGATAGGAAGGATGCGGTGAACCAATGACAAAAACCCTGTCAGAGAGAGAAAGGGCGTTCAAGACAGCCCGCCGCCCGAGGGCTGTACCATCAATGACAAGCTCTCGCTTATCCCCTGTTTCACAGCGGCTGCTGCTTCCACCCGCAAGAACGGCAACCGCGACGTTCTCAGGATTGTTTTCAGAGGCTTGCACCCGAGCATTCTCCCGCATACAGTATACTTCGATATGATATTGCCGTACCTTCTGCATGCCGACTGGGAAGAACCGCCTCTTTCTATGGAAATGGAGCTTCCGTATGGCCGGCTTTTGCAGCGCATCATCGAGACGCTGACTTTCCTGCGGCAGAGCAATCCGCAGACCAGTGAAGCATCTGTCAGCATGGAACAGGTCAACGCTGCGATCCAGTTGTACTGCATGGCGCCGGGCATCGTCAATGTCATGCTAAATTACAAAATCTGTGTCGAGCATGACCTGCCGCTCCATCCCACCGTTTACTACGAATTGAAGGAAGCCAGGAAATATCGCATCAATCATGAAATCGCGGAAATTGAAAAAGCTAACCGCTTGTATAGGCGGTCGATACATCTCGCCCGTGATGTTGTCATGATGACAGCCGGCATTGAAGAAACGCTTGATCAATTCCGGCATGGCATTCCGCGGGAGCTTCTCGGTTTCGTCTATTCGGGTATTCGCGATAAATATACATGGAGAGGCTCAGATCCAGCGCTCCTGGAGAAGCTCGCGGATATGGTAAGGGCTTCCTATAAACCTGACATCCTTATTGCTGCCGCGCATGGTTCCATCATGCCCTCCCTGCTGCTGGCGGAGCTGCTCGACATTCCGCTTTATTTTGTGCGCCTGTCCATGTTCAAGCGCAATGACGAAGAGCCAATCATCGCTATTTCTGATGAAGCATGGCTTTTCTCGTATCGTGAAAGCCGCGCTTTGCTTTACGACGAAGATGTTGCGGGAGGAAGAACCCTGTCTCTTTTCCAAGAACGGCTCAAACCGCTTTTTGCTGAAACCAGAACCGCCTGCTCCATCCGGCATGCTGGAGCCAAGATAAAGCCAGACTATGCCGCCCGAACCTGGTGGGATTGAAATGCGCGTTTTTCAGTTGCGGGATTTGCAAAGTCATTGTATAATTATTCAAGATTGATACAGGTTTGCCGGGATAACCTTTATCAGTCGCTTCTTTTTGAAGATGAACTCTGGGGTTTCCCTCCTTTTCCCCCAGAGTTCTTTTTTATTATGCAGCTCTCTCTATATATTATACATTCTTTATATATTGAATTTTACAATTATCCCATCATTTTGCTTGACTTTTATCGATAACAATGTATCATTATAAAAAGACGGAGTTGCCAATGCCAAACCACAAAAAAATTTCATTCGCGCCATCCATTCGCCGGCTGCCTTCATATCTTCATATAATCCGCAGTGCCCAGGCACGATCTGAAGTGTACATCTCCGGCACAGTAATCGCCAACGAGCTTAACCTTGAGCCTATTCAGGTCAGAAAAGATCTGGCTATTACCGGCATAGTAGGAAAGCCCAAAAAGGGCTATCCCGTTGCGGAGCTGATAAGCTCCATTGAACATTATCTTGGTTGGGACGTGAACCACCGTGCCATTATCGTCGGTGCGGGAAATCTTGGCTCCGCCTTGTCCGGGTATCAGGAATTCAGAAATCACGGTCTCAATATCCTTGCCGCATTCGACATAGACCCAGTGAAAATCGGGAAAAACATTCATGGAGTACCGGTGTATTCGCTTGATGAACTTGAAAGCGAAACGGTAAAGCTTAATCCGGAAATCGCCATCATCACCGTTCCATCCCCCTTTGCGCAGAGCACTTGCGATACCATTGTCGCTTCCGGAATACGGGCAATCTGGAACTTTACCAATGTCAAACTCAAGGTTCCTGATAATGTCGCGGTTTGGCGGGAAGATCTTTCCTCAGGATACGCGATGCTGTCCGTAATGATGCAGCAGAGATAAAAGGCGGATTGTGACCCCAGAATCCGGTTTCAATGATAAGATCGAAGAACAGGCGGCATACCTGGTCAACCGTCTCCTAAAAAATGAAAAATCTCTTCGGAGATGGGCTAGGAAAAACGATTTCCACGCCCTTCGGCTCTATGATCGCGACATCCCGGAGATACCGCTTGCAATAGACCGTTATGAAACAGATAGAGGAATAAAACTGGTGGCCGCGCTCTATGAGCGGCCGTATGAAAAAAGTGACAAAGAAGAAAGCGCCTGGCTGGATGCGATGGTCGGCGCGGTATGTACTGCTCTTTCGCTCGACAGCGGCTCTGTCTTTATAAAAGTGAGAAAACGCATGCGCGGGCTTTCACAATATGACAGGAATAGCGATTCGCACGCTGAAGCCATTGTCCGCGAGGCTGGCCTTTCATTTCTTGTCAATCTTTCCGACTACCTGGACACCGGACTCTTTCTCGATCACCGGCTGACGCGGGGTATGGCAGCTTCTCAAAGCAAAGGAAAATCGGTTCTCAACCTCTTCAGCTATACCGGCTCATTTTCTGTCTATGCGGCGGCTGGAGGCTGCCGGCTGGTTACTTCGGTGGATTTGTCAAACACCTATCTGGCCTGGTGCAGAAAAAACTTTCTTTTAAATAATGTACCTGATTCGATACATGAAGAAGTCCGTATGGACGTCATGCTCTTTCTCAGGGAAGCGCGAAAAGCGGGCAGAAAATGGGATTTCATCATTGCAGACCCGCCGACATTTTCAAATTCGAAGAAATCACCCGAAGATTTTGATATCAACCTCGATTGGCCGGAACTGCTTGAACGATGTGCTTCCGTGCTGGAACCGCATGGCCAGATTCTTTTTTCTACCAACTCCCGGCAGTTGAAATGGGATGGAAGCAAATGTCCCCTGGAATGGCAGGATATAACAGACGCCACCATCCCACCCGATTTCAGAAACAAGAAAATCCATCGCTGCTGGCTTTTAAAAGCAGCCGACAGATAATTTTTACTTCGCAAAAAAACAAGTTGCACGGTTTACATTGTAAAGTTATACTATATGAAAATTATTACTAAAGGGGATATGCATGCGGACAACAACACGCGGCTTGTACGCGCTGAAATCTCTTCTGGCTCTTGCCGGCAATGCTTCATCTGAAAAACCTGTTCCTTTGCACAGGTTGGCGGAAAATGAAGGCATCTCTCCCGAGTTTCTCCAGCAGATTTTTTTCAAAATGAGAAAAGCAGGACTCGTTGCTGCGTATCGCGGTCCGGGCGGCGGTTTTTATCTTGCGAAAGCTCCAGAAGAGATCACCATTCAGGAAATACTCCTGGCAGCTGGTGAGACGCTTTCAATAAGTCCCTGCAGCCCCTTAGGCCTCTCTTCCGACTGTAACAATCAGCAGTGCAAAAAACTTGACGACTGCAAGGCATCCAGATTCTGGCTCGGACTTCAGCAAGAAATTTCGAGTTTTGCAGGATCGCGCAGGCTCTCCGATTTTCTCTGATCCGAAGCCCTTCCATTCCGGTTTATGCTTTCAAGCCGGCAAAATCCTCGAGCTCATGCTTTTTCGCGCTGTCAATGATACCGTTCTGCTCGCAGTAATCAAATAATTCTCCAACCTGCAAAAACGCGTGAAGCTGAACGCCTGCTTTTTCCATATCGGCGCGGCCTTCCCTCCCCCGCTCTATGAGAACAACCAGATCCATAACCTCAAGCCCTTCTGCGCGGAGGATGTCGATCGCTTCGAGCTTGCTTAAACCAGTTGTTATGAGATCGTCCAGAAGAAGGACAATTTCTCCTCGTTCAAAGGAGCCCTCAATCCTGTTGCCGGTACCATGCTCCTTGACCGGCATCCTGGGCCAGATCATGGGTTTGTCTGTCGAAAGAGACGCGGCGGTTGCAAGCGGCAAGCCGGCCGAGGGAATGCCGGCGATTCTCGCGTAGACAAGCTGGGAGGCGAGACGCGCATAGGCTTTCCCGGCTGCCCGCATGGCGGCAGGATTGGAGATCAGTTTACGAAGGTCGATATAGAACGGACTCTTTATCCCGCTTTTAAGAGTAAATTCTCCAAGCTTGAAACATCCGGTCTCGATGAGGTATTTGATGAGTTCCTGTTTGAGCGGATCGGCGACAGGGTCCCGTATCGAGACGGTTTGACGCATGGTGTCGCGCAAGACTCTGGCAGCTTCACCTGGATCAGAAGCTTCGGCGACAGAGCGGGCTGCGACAACCAGGATACCTGAGCCGTCAGCGCGTGAACCCGCCCGCATGGCTTCATCAGCCTTGCCACCCTGCGCGCCGATGCCAGGAGCGAGAATCCAAACAGACGGCGCCACATCCCGCACAGCCTTCAGACTGGCCGGATCATTGCCCGCTACCACGAGTCCGACTCGAGGCGACCAAGAAGCAAATTCCTGCGCCACTTTGAGATAGAGCGGTTTCCCATCAACCGGCAATTCTTCAATGAGAGGAGCGCCCGGGTTGCTGGTTCTGCAGAGAATAAAGACACCTTTATCGTCCCATTCAAGGAATGGTTCAACCGTGTCCTTGCCCATGTAGGGGTTGAGCGTGACAGCGTCAGCGCCGAGATACCCAAAAACAGCCTGAGCATAGGCTTTGGCTGTTGAACCGATATCACCCCGCTTTGCATCAAGGAGGACAGGAATTTCTTTGGGAATCGCATCGATGGTCTTTTTCAGCACTTCAAGCCCGAGGCTTCCAAACGCTTCATAAAAAGCGATATTGGGTTTGTAGCAGGCGGTAAATGGCGCTGTTTTTTCGATTATGGTCAGATTCCGTTCGAGCGCTGATCTCATGCAGGCTTCAGACCCGAGCCGGGATATCTCATCCTGCGAAAAAGAAGGATCCAACCCAACACAGAGATTGGTATTGAGGCTTTGTACCCGCGATTCAAGCTTTGCGAAAAAATCCATTTTCTCCTCCTTTCCGCGCCACTGTACTGGGAAAACGCGATTTTTACAATATTGGGAGGCATTAAAACATATAATTGCCATAAAAAGTGCGATTATGAGATGCAATCCGCAAAAATCTGTTTTATACTGGAGAGTGTCTCGGTGTAAGAAAAAGTTGTACGACAGGAGGTCATCAAATCATGCGAAAATTCGCGCTTGTTCTTGCAATCCTGATTGCGGTGTTCCCGCTCGTGGCGCAGGAAACGGGAACCCCTTCTCCCGGTTTTTCAGCCGGGCTGAATCTTGGTTCCGACCTATTGCCGACCGGTGCGGGAGGAGCGCTTGAAAGCTGGTCAAAGCTGGGTTTCCAGCCTGATCTGTCAATCGGGAAGTTTGGGGTCGGACTCGATTTCACCATTCGCTTCAAGCTGTATCCGAATGGCGCAACGCCGATTGAAATCTATAGCCCGGATTGGATTCCCGCCGGTGGACAGACAATTTTTGATGTCTATCTGCCGAAAATCATGTATGTCCGGTATGGTCTGCGGGGTGTGGATCCGATCTATGTGAAGCTTGGTTCCATTTCGGATTTCAGTCTCGCGAACGGGCTTGTCATTTCAGACTACGCGAACACCCGTTTCCTTCCCGACACGAGAATCTTCGGTTTGCAGGCTGGACTTGACGGTGCGGCTTTCAAGTTCCCCTTCCTGGGGCTGGAAGCGCTGACCGGCAACATTTCCAAACTGGATGTCGTCGGCGGAAGAGTGTACATCCGGCCGCTTGCTTTCTTCGGCAATGGAATTCCCGGCAGAATACAGATCGGCGCGACTGCCGTGGCGGACCAGAATCCCCTGCTCTATATTCCAACCGGAGATCTGGGCTCATACCCGGCGAGCAAGCTCATCTATGTTCTCGGCGCTGATGTGACGGTACCGGTTTTGACAGGAGATCTTTTGTCATTGACCATGTTCGCCGAAGGAGCCCGGGAAATGAATGGCGCCATGGGAGCCATCGGAGGACTTCGCGGCAAACTGATCGGTATTGTCAAATATGGAGCACAGGTTCGCTATTTGCAGGAAGGCTTCATTCCTACTTACTTTGACGCAAACTACGACCTCTACCGGGCAGACCGTTTCAAGTATATCGAGGACACAGTTCCCGGCAGTTTTACTCCGGGGTGGCTTGCCAATATCGGTTTCACGCTGTTTAACAACCTGTTCGTTTTTGATGCAACACTGGACGGACCCTTTGCTGCCATACCCTCAGTCGCAACCAGCAACTCCGGAGAATATCCTCACTTAAAAGGCAGTCTGCTTTTGAAAGATGGGCTTATTGGCGGGCTTTCATTTGAGGGCGGATATGAAAAATACTTTATCGGACGGGCAAAGCCATTTTTGCAGGATATCATCGATCCGACTGATGCCGTCATCGGTCTGGCAGTCCATTACAAGACTGGAGCGACTGTCCTGACGCTCAACTACGCATACCGCTGGGATCCATCTATTGATGACTGGGATGTCAGTTCCAGCCTGAGCGCCTCGGTGCGCTTCTAACGAAGAGGGAGGATTGGCATGAAAAAAATTGTTGCTCTTTCACTTCTGCTCGCGTTGCTGATTCCATCTGCCGCTTTTGCGCAGGAAGGAATCGGAGCAGGCATTCTGGGGTGGGCACGCGAAAATCTGGCCATGGAAATGGGATCGGTAACCATTGACGGAGTCGGGTATTCCAAGATTGTTCTTGCTCCGGAAGTCAGAATGGGCAGGCTTAAACTTGGTCTTTACCTGCCTGTAATCTACAAGGACGACCTTTTCAATCCTTCCACCTGGTATGCACCGGGCGGAAACAACGAATGGGATTTCGGAGCGGCATACTGGGGAACCAATACGATGAAAGCCCTTCTCGATGTCGCATCGGACCTTGTACTAAAAATCAAATATCTTGAATATGGTCAGCCGCTTGAGGATAAGTTCTTCTTCAAGGTCGGCAACCTGCATGATCTCACCATCGGCCACGGACTCATCATGCGGAATTATCGGAACGATACCGACTTCCCGAGCATCCGGAGAACCGGCGTCAATGTCGGCTACGATTTCGGGGCTGTCGGCTTTGAAGCGCTGGCCAATGACCTGCCTATTCCTGAAATTGTCGGGACGAGGCTGTATGTAAGGCCGATAAAAGGCTTTAAGCTGGCATTCGGCATTTCCGGCGTCGCTGATCTCAATGCAGGCAAGGATCTTGCAGGCACAGCCTGGGAAACCGCAGGCGAAAATCTAGTGTTTATTGGGTCCGGGGTTGATTTGGATCTTCCTATCATCCCGGCAAATCCGATATTGGGAGTCAGAGCTTTCGCCGGCGCAGCAGTCACCATGCCCTATGTGAAAGCCAATTTTACAAGTCCGAACAATGCGTCAACCGTCACTCAAGGCTTCAGAACCGATCTTATATGGGACAATGCAGGACCGCACAACTATGGCGCAGCAGCGGGCTTTTTGGGCAATGTGTTGTTTATCGATTGGCGCCTTGAATACCGCTATTTCACCGGCATTTTCAGACCGAGTTTCTTTGATTCGACCTATGAGCGCGCCCGCTCGCTGTTTGTCCAGGAATATGTCGGCTATCTCGACGGAACAAAGGGGATCAACAGCGCTCCGACCGTCATGGGAGTGTACGGCGAAGCAGGCGTCTCGCTCTTCAAGGAAAAACTGAGTTTCTCAGCCGGCTATATGTGGCCATGGTCCTTTGACGCCGGATTCACCCTCGGCGATGCCGATGATGAACTCCATGCGGGTATCGTTCTGAAAAAAGGCCTTATCCCGAAAATCAATGTGGCAGGTGCTGTCTATTACGACAAATGGGGTCTTGTCAATCAGCTCGCTTCAGGCACCTTCCAGTTCTTTGACGCCAAATCCGCACTCTCCGGCGAAATTGAAATCCCCGTCCCCAGCACCCCGAATCTCGCGGTCGGCGTGATTTTCAAAACAGTCGTTGCCCGCGACGCCGCCGGCAATGTTCTCTATGTCGATGATGACCCGTCAAAGGGCGTCAAGATCGCACCGGCGATCACTATCGAGACACGCTTCCATTTCTGATCCGCATACTGTGTCTGTGAAAAAGGACGCTCTTCGGGGCGTCCTTTTTTCATGAATACGAATTTGCTATACTAGAGTCATGGGAATCATTCATGTTCTGAGCCGTGAAACATCCAGGCTTATTGCTGCCGGCGAAGTTATCGACCGTCCAGCCTCAGCCTTGCGGGAATTGCTCGACAACGCACTTGATGCCGGGGCGAGCGATATCAGCGTCTTGACGGAAAAAGGCGGCATCGATCTTCTTCGCGTCATAGACAACGGGAGCGGCATGGACAGGGATGACCTTGCGCTTTCAATACAGGAACACGCTACCAGCAAAATCCTCAAGGCAGATGACCTGCTTTCCGTCCGCACCATGGGATTCCGCGGAGAAGCCCTCGCTTCCATAGCCGCCGTCGCCCGGCTGGAAATAACCAGCTGCGAAAAAAACTCTGAAATCGGCTGGAAACTCCAATCGGAACCCGGCAAGCCGCCTGTCCTGACACCCGTCGCGGCCCGGCAAGGAACAGTCGTTACCGTCCAGGGGATTTTTGAGCAATACCCGGCACGGAGGCAGTTTTTAAAAAAACCTTCCGCTGAAGCGCTTCTTTGCAGACAGGTTTTTACTGAACGCGCCCTCGCCCATCCCCACATCCAATTTTCCTGGTCCTCGGGTGCGGAAACCAGCAGATATCCGGCAGGATCCCTTTTGCAAAGAATGTCGCTGCTCTATCCCGAATTGCCGGCTCACCTTCTTTCGGAAGTCGAAATAAACTTTGAAACGGCGGCCTTTCATCTGATTCTAGCTGAACCATCTTTTCACCGGAACGACCGGCGATACTTGCAGGTTTTTGTTAACCGGCGCAAAGTGCCCGAATGGGGACTCATGAGTGTCGTCGAATACGCATATTCCGAATATCTGCCCGGCGGCATGAAGCCTTGCGCTTTTCTTTTCGCTGATATTGAGCCATCGCTGGCAGACTTCAACATTCATCCCGCAAAGCGCGAAGTCAGAATAAAAACCATCGAATCGCTGAAATCGCTGCTGTATTCATCACTGAAAGAACAACTTCACACACTCTATGGCTCGGGAAGCATGAACATGGCGGAGTATTCACCTGCTGCAGGGCTGGCATTTGAAACAGTACCGCCATCACAAAAGCCTGATCAATCCTTCTGGGAAACCGTTCGGACCCTGAATGAAACTCCAATAAAGGAATCAGACAGCTCGGCATTCGGTACCACTGGCTATGCCGGGGAAAGACCAACCTTCAGATATATTGGCAGGGCTTTCGGCCCCTATCTGCTTTTTTCCATTGACGATACGCTCTTCATCCTGGACCAGCATGCCGCCCATGAACGCATCCTTTACGACAGCCTGCTCGAACGTCCTGTTTCTTCTCAAGCACTGCTTGTTCCGTATATCTTTGAACCGGAAAGCGACGACATGAAAAACCGGCTGGCGAGCATTCTGCCTGAGATGAAAAACTTCGGCTTTGAAATAGAAAAACAGCATGATGCCTTCATTATTCACGCGGTTCCGGCTCGTCTCGGCGAAAAAGCGATCCCCGCTTTCCTGGACTTTGTACAAAAGCCGCCTGAAAACTCTCGGGTGTCAGGTATTGTCGCTACCATGGCCTGCCGGGCTGCTATCAAGGATGGCGATGTCCTTGATGATTTTTCAGCCAGGGAATTGATTGCCAAGTCACTGCAACTGCCCTTTCCCCGATGTCCCCACGGAAGACCGATCTGGATACGCCTGGATCGGGATTACCTCGATAAGATGTCAGGAAGAAACCCAGGATGAAAACCGTCAACATTCTCTGCGTAGCGGATGAAATCGATCTCCTTGTCTATTCTTCCAATATAAAGGAAAGATTTGGCGATGTGGATCTGGTGCTGGCCGCGGGGGATCTTCCTGATGAATACCTTGGTTTTATAACTGCCATGCTGAATAAACCTTTGCTTTCAGTCGCCGGCAACCATGATCCAAGTGATGTCAATGAGAAACACGCTTTCAGCCAGTCACAGGCAATGCTTTTCATGCACGGCAGAGAAAGAACCAGTCTCGGAAGGCTGTCATTCAAAATCAAGAAGGAAGCGGGAGTGTCTGTACTAGGGCTTCCCGGCTCCATGTTTTACAATGGCGGTCCGAATCAATATTCTGATTTTGCGATGTGGATGCGCGTCATTTTCTTGTTGCCTGAGCTTTTAATCCGCAGGCTTTTTCTGGGAAGAGGTGTCGATATTATCCTAGCCCACGCCCCGCCCAAAGGCATTCATGACGCGGAGGATCGCTGCCATCGCGGCTTTTCAGCATTCAACTGGCTGATTCATTTTGCCAGGCCGCGCTATTTTCTGCATGGCCATATCCATGTCTACGACACACAGCAGCTTCGAGAACAAAAGGCCGGCGATACAGCCGTGGTGAATGTCTATGGGCATCGCCTCATCAGTATCAATCTGGAGAAACAACCATGAATTCGACCTATAACCAAATTGCGGAGCAGGATTTTTACAAAGCCAGAACCAGGTCGCTGCTGACACGAATCTACTCAATCATAAACCGCAACGATACCAGGCTTCTGCCATTCGAGGAGGCAAAAAATCTCATCAGACCGGAATCTGAAACCTATTCAGGGCTTGCTACTGTTCCGCTTGAAAAGATTATCGGAAGCGAAGGCCGATACCGGGATTTTGACCGCCATTTTCTTCCGCAGAAGGATATGCTCAAAGAACGATGGATCAATATCGATAAAACCCATTATGAAGATGTCCCCTTGCCGCCTGTACGGCTGTATGAAATGGGTGGGGTGTACTTTGTCCGGGACGGCAATCACCGCGTTTCAGTCGCCAGAACCCGCGGACAGGAATATATCGATGCAGAAGTCACATCGCTCAAATCCAGAATCGCCCTCACAGAAGACATGAGCATCGAAACCCTGAAACAGAGAGTAATCGAGTATGAAAAAAGGCAGTTTTATGAGAAAACGGGCTATTTGGCTATTGTCAGGCGGGATGATCTCAACTTTTCCGAACCTGGCCGCTATGACACCATTTATGAGCACATTATCGTTCACAAATATTACCTGAACCAGAAGTCTCCGCAGGAAATTCCCGTTTCAGATGCACTCTACTCCTGGCATGAGAATGTTTATATGCCTATTATCCACGCCATTTATGAAGAAACCTTGCTGGACCTCTTCCCCGGCAGAACAGACGCAGACCTCTATCTCTTTCTCGTGCGCCATTGGGACGAGCTTAAGCATGCAAGCAAGCGAGATGTGGGGGTCGGCGAAGCTGCCCGACACTTCAGACAAACGCTGAAAGCATCAAAAGCCGAAGCCGGCAGGTTGCAAGGTTCGGCTCTATTCAGAGCCCTTGCCGAATTTTTCAGGAAATTGCAAAAAAAATGAAAAAATTCCTGAAATTATTGGTAACCTTTGGAATAATGCAGTATTTTTATATATGTGGGACGACAGCAAAATTGCTCTTCATGCGCCTCCTTTTGGATGTGGCCGCCGGAAATTCCTCCTTTTCCGGCGGTCTTTTTTTGCCTCACCCGATAAAGCTTGAGACTTCACAGTCCGGCAAGGTTGACACAACAGCCAAAGCTTGTATATCTTAACTAGTCTTGCAAGGAGAACACTATGGCACAGATTTCCAAGAACGCGCGTACTTCGAGCAGTACTCATAAGTTTTTCTGCCCATGCGGCGGTGAAGTTAAAATGAAGACCGTCTTTGAGAACGGCAAAGTCAAGAACATTGCCGAATGCGAGAAGTGCAAAAGAGTCGAGCGCAGACCCAGCGACTTTAATTGATTATTCGCTGACTATCAAACATTCAGCACAAAAGCCCCTGAGTCCGGTTCGGATCAGGGGCTTTTCCTCATCTGAATCAATTCATTTTCAATCATGGTTCTGGCTGTTTCAAGAGAAGCGAGAGCTTCCTTTTTTCCCCCAGGCGCAGGCAGGACTCCAAGCAGGCTGACCTTGTAGGGCACGGTTCCAAAATCACGGATAAAGTCTTTTAGTTTTGCTACCTTATATCCGCCTTCCACGGCAATCACCAGAATTGGCAGGCTGTCTGTCTCGAGCAATTTCCGATAGCCCGCTGAATGAAAAGTCCCCAGGTCACCTGTCCGGGATCTGGTGCCTTCAGGAAAAATGACCGGGATAGTTTTATCTCTTTTGCTGCGCTTAGCCATGGCAGCTACCGCCCGCATGGCATTGAGCGCGTCGTTTTTCCGCTTTACCAGACAATGGCCGGTTGTTCTTAAAAGCAGTGAAATCAGCGGAATGCCCCAGGCTAGTTCATGCTTTGCAACAAAGCGCGCATTCAGCCCTTCAGGGAGAATTTTCATGAGAACAACAATATCCAGAAGGCTTTGATGGTTCGCTACAACCAGGAAGCGTTCGGGAAGCGGTCCCGAAATTTTATTTATGGGACGAATTCTAAAATGGCGGTACGTTGAGAACATGGAAAAAATGAGCCGGATCGCCCGAGATTCAAATCTTTTAGCAAGCCGCATCGAACGCGAACGGGGCAGAATAAGGTATGCAAGCAGCAATTCGATTTCCCAGAAAGAAAAACAGAGGAGTATGACGACAACAATAAAAAGATTGACCATTACGAAAGCGCATCCTTTCAAGAATCCCGGCTCGGAATTGATTGAACCTATTTTAAAAGCAATGGGCCCTTAGAATTGGCTCAGCTCCTAATTCTTTATCCTATTTAATCAGAATAGCTGTTCACCGTCAATTCCAGTCTTGACATTCACTGCCGGTCTCTGCTAGTTTTCCAAGGCGATAATTGAATGCAATCCGGTTCGTTTTGAATCGAACATGTATCCGGGAGGACTCCCTTTGAGTACAAAGAATCTTTCAGCTGAAAAAAGAATGCGGCAGGATGAAAAACGCCGCATCAGAAACAAGGCAGCCAAGAGCGCTATCAGAACAGCGGCCAAGAAAGTTGTCACTGCAAGTGAAAAAAAGGACGCGGAAACCGCCAAAGCGGCGCTGCTCGATATGATCAAGAAAATTGATACGGCTGCCCGCAAGGGAATTGTCAAGAAGAATACAGCGGCTCGCAAGAAGTCCCGCATGCAGAAGCTTGTCAACAAGCTGGGCGCCTAATCAGCCATTTCATTTTCGATCTGCCGGAGGCAAAGCTTCCAGACAGGTCAGCATTCTTGAAAGGAGCTTGAGATATGGCTGAAAAACTTACAAAAGCTGAACTCATCGATGCGCTTTATGCCAATCTGCCTTCTTCGAGCAAAACCACTCGAAAAGACATTCACGAACTTATCGATGGTCTTTTCGCGGAGATTAAAACCGCGATCCTGAGCGGAAAAACAGTAGAACTTCGCGGCTTTGGAACTTTTGAAGTGAAACTCAGAAAAGGAAGAAGCAAAGCACGAAATCCAAAGACCGGTGAAATTGTCAGCGTCCAGGATCATGGCGTTGCAGGGTTCCGCCCCGGGCGGGAACTTAAAAAGGCTGCATGGGACATGGAAGCCTTGAAGGCTCCCAAGTAACGGAGACCTCAACGCAAGGCACAGACAGGATAAAGGCCTTCAGGACATTGCATTCTGAAGGCTTTTTCATTGTGACTCCATACTGATCGGGGCTATTCATGGCAAAAAGCGGAACAACAAGAAAGCCGCTTCTATTTTCCACCGTGCTCAGCAAAAACATCAAAGCCACGGGCAATCTTTCATCATCATCAAGTATCTTGATTGAAGGCAGGTTTGAAGGTTCTTTGCGGACTTCGTCCCATGTCGGCATCGCGAAGACCGCAGACGCATCATTCAGCATTCTCTCCTGCGGTTCTGCCGAAATAGCGGGAAAAGCCAGCGGCCATATTGCCGCAAAAGAATTTATTGAAGCGCTTCCAAAGGCTTCCATTGCAGCAGATCTGGAAGCACCGATTGTTCGCATCCCTGATTCATGCAAGTTCGAGGGCAGTATTCATACCAGCATGATTGACAGACTGTGAATGCAGGTCTATAGTAATAAATGAAGGTTCGGGAAAAGCTTCCCTCGCCTGATAAATTAAGCTGGTGCCTTTGCCGGACGGATTGCGAATCTGCCGGGATCCACTGCTGAAAAAATGAATCCAGTGACATACTAATGAAACAGAAAGACCTGAAGTCCCATTCTGGCATGGAGATTTTTCATGGCTTCAATCCGAAAATCACGAATGAAAGACGCATCCGCTCATAATGATATCCAGGAACAAGAAGAAACAACAATGAACAGCGAAAACAGTAGTCAGGACAGTCAATCACTTTTCGAATCCCATCGGGAAGACCCTTCCCGGTCTGAGAGCCCTGAAAACCGGGCACCAGATGAATCCGCAGCGCAATCCAGGGGAAACGAGGCTTCCAGCGCAGGCCGCCCCCAGCGCAGGCTGAAAGTTCGCAGAAAGAACACGCAGCCAGCAGCGGCGCCATCTATGGCAGCACCTGCGGCCCAGTCAGGCGGGTTTATGGAGGGAGCTGCTGCCCCGGAAGAACCGCAAGAAAAGCTCGCCGAACCTGAAACGCAGACGGTCGAAGAGTTGCAGAATGGCGGATTGATCCGAGCCACATTCGAACCAGGATCCGCCATACAGGAAGAAAAACACAACCGCGGCAGCCATGCGCGGAAGCAGGAACAGCCTGAGCGAATCTCTTCTGATCGTTCACATGATGCGGCCAAACTGGATCACAATGAAACGAGAGCGCGGCTTTCCATCAATGACCTCTCAAAAATGGGCATCAAGGAATTGCGCGAACTCGGCGCAAAGTACGGCATCAACCACGAAGACCTCATCGTTCTCAGAAAACAGGAACTCATTTTCTATATCCTGAAAAGCCATACCGAACATGGCGGCATAATCTACGCATACGGCTCGCTTGAAATTCTGCCGGATGGATATGGCTTTTTGCGGTCGCCGCAGAATTCCTACCTGCCGGGGACGGATGATATCTACATCTCTCCGTCGCAGATCAGGCTTTTCAATCTCAAGACAGGTGATACTGTCTATGGCCAGATCCGAAGTCCCAAGGAAGGCGAGCGGTTTTTCGCGATGCTCCGTATCGAGCAGGTCAATTTCGACGAGCCGGCAGTAGCCCAAAACCGGATTCCGTTTGAGAACCTTACCCCGCTCTATCCCAACCAGAAACTCAATCTGGAAACCGTCACCGAAGAAACATCAACCCGGATCATCAACCTGTTCTGTCCAATCGGCAAAGGACAGCGCGCGTTGATCGTTTCTCCGCCCAAAACCGGAAAAACCATTCTCCTGCAGAAAATCGCAAACGCAATCACCACAAACCACAAGGAAGTCTACCTTATTGTGCTCCTTATCGATGAGCGCCCTGAGGAAGTCACGGATATGGAGCGCAGTGTTCGGGCGGAAGTCATTTCTTCCACCTTCGATGAGCAGGCAACACGCCATGTCCAGGTAGCGGAAATGGTTTTGGAAAAGGCAAAGCGCCTTGTCGAGCATGGCCGCGATGTCGTCATCCTGCTCGATTCCATAACCCGTCTGGCCCGAGCCTATAACCAGACTGTGCCGACATCTGGCAAAATCCTGTCCGGCGGTGTCGATTCCAACGCCCTGCACAAACCCAAACGGTTTTTCGGCGCCGCGCGCAATATCGAACAAGGCGGCTCGCTGACAATCATTGCGACCGCGCTTATCGATACCGGCTCGCGCATGGATGAAGTTATTTTCGAAGAGTTCAAGGGCACCGGCAACATGGAAATCAACCTTGACCGACGGCTGTCGGACAAACGGCTCTTCCCGGCTATAAACATCAAGAAGTCGGGTACCAGAAAAGAAGAGCTGCTGCTGACCGAAGAAGAATTGCAGAAAATCTGGGTTTTGCGGAAAGTTATCAATCCGATGGATGATTCCGACATTATCGAGCTGCTGATAGACAGAATGCTGAAAACGAAGAACAACGAAGCCTTTCTGAAATCGATGAGCAGTCCGGTATATAATGGCAATGACTGATAGACGCAATTATCTTTCTTGTAGTATAGTAGACGTCAGCATGAATTATGCCGTCATGATGGCTGGTTTTCAGGCAATTGCGACGAGCAGGTTTGGAGGAAAACTATGAAACAGGGAATCCATCCCAAATACGAGAAAGCGACAATCACCTGTGCTTGCGGCAATGTCATCGAGACCCGTTCGACGGTAAAGAACATCCAGGTTGAAATTTGCTCAGCCTGTCATCCTTTCTTTACCGGAAAGCAGAAGCTCGTTGATACCGCCGGTCGTATCGAGCGATTCAACCGCAAATACGGAATCAAATCGACCGAAACAAAATAAGCGCCTGTCGCGCCGCGTACAAACGCGAAAAAAAGCGCCTCTCTGGAGGCGCTTTTTTATTTGTTCGGTTCAAGAATCGACAGCATCCGATTCATTCGGGATGCGGCTCTGCCTCGATGTGAGATTCGATTTTTTTCTTCTGGCGTGAGTTCCGCCACAGTCTTGCCGAGTTCGGGCAGATATACCACCGGGTCATAGCCAAAACCGCCAAAGCCGCGGGGGACTTCGGTCAAAAGGCCGGGACAGGTTTCCTGGACACTGATAAAGCGATTATCGCCGTACATTAGGACCAGACAGCAGATAAAAGCGCATCGACGGTCCGCCTGTCCTTTCATATGCTCCAGCAGCAGAGCGTTGCGGGCCGATGCGTCAAGCTTTGTGGTCCCGTCCGCCGATCCGTAGCGGGCTGATTTAATGCCGGGCGCCCCGTTCAGGGCGGCCACAGAAAGTCCGGAATCATCAGCAAGAGTAGGCCTCCCGCAGAGCTTAAATACCGTTTCAGCTTTTATAAAAGCATTTTCAAGATAAGTGGAGCCTGTTTCATCGATATCACAGTCTGCAAGTCCAACCTCCGACGGCAGAAGAAGCCGGTGCCCGGGAAAGAGGGGGCGCAATTCATCCGCTTTGTGGGCATTCCATGTAGCTATGACAATTTCCATGGAATGAACAATACCCTGAGCAATCAGGCTTGTGCAAGGTTTTCGCGCTTGCCCGTGCTCAGTCTCGTCTTAATAGTCCCGCGAATCTTGAAATAGTAAAGTCCTGAATCGACTGAGCCTTTCGGCACCTGCAGAATTTTGGCAATTTCCTTGTTGGGCAGGAGCAGTTTCATTGAGGCGCGCCGCTCAAGCAGTCTATAATACCGTTTTCGAACCGCTTCAAGCCTCACTGAAAGTCTGGTGACATCCTTTCCGCTCTTTTCGTCTGCCATCCATCGTGATTCGAGTATCTGAAGATCCACCCAAGTGCTGTTCAGCTTTTCCTGAAGCTGATTTTTTAAAAGCCGTTGAGGTTCCATGATCAGCCTCGCACGGTGAACCAGGTATAGAAGCCAGGCATAGGGCACACCCATGCGGACAGAAGCTTCCAGAATCATTGCATCATCCAGCTCGCATGCGCATTTGAGCAGGAGAAAGAGAATACGGCGATATTCGGTTTTCAGCGGGTTGAAGAAGACAGCAGGAGGAATTGTCTGGTAGAATTCTTCCTGCGGAAAATTTTCTGCAATTGCTGTGGGCATGCTTTTTACTGCAGTATCATGGAATTGGAATCCTGAGTACCAGGAGCTTTCCAATACCGCTTCGCGCAATTCCTGACGCTGCTGTTCTCTGCGGTATGTTTTTGCAAGATACCGCATGCAGATTGCCAGATACGCAGGCTGACGTGCGTTGCATTCCAAGCCTCGTTCAAGAATTGAGCGTATTCTGCTTCGATATGCCTGCAGAACTTCGGAAGCTTCCTCCATCGAAATAAATCCATAATAATGCGGTTGCCTGAAGACATCCCGAACCAGCAGAAAAAAGGCCGCAGAGGTTTTTTCATCGAATTCATCTAGAAATTTAGTCTTTGTGCCAAGTTCTGGAGCGGAAGCGCGCGATTCCATGATTTTTTCCTCCTGCTTTTGAATTTTGCAGGAAATATGCCAGAATCGACCGACGGATTGATTTGGTGCATACAGGGTTCTAATCACTGGATGGATCATGAAATCCCGAATTACTGCCGAGGACGGGCTCATTGTGAGAGGCTTCTGCCTGGTGAATTTTTCTTCAGATAGAAAAGAATAATCCTGCTAATGCGAAGGATTCGAAAAAACTCAGAGTTCTTCTTCCGCAAATAAAGGTCTGAATGCTTCTATCAACGTATCCATGACTGAATCGATAGTACCCTGCATGACAAGGCCGGAAGCAAGCCGGTGACCGCCGCCGCCGAATTTTGCGGCGATTTCCGCGACATTGACACGCTCGCGGGATCGAAAGCCGACCGTGCAAGAATTTTCGGCTTCCTGCTTGACGACAAAGCAAGCCTCGCAGCCGCCGACACTCATGATGAGCTGATAGAGAATGTCGGAATCGCGGCTCGCCATGCCGTATTTCTGCTGGTCATCCAGTGTGACATAGGACACCAGCAGCCTGCCGTCATAATGCGGTTCAAGCCGCATGAGGATTTCGCCTAACATTTTTCGGGAAAAAAGCGTCTTCCCGCCATTGATGTCGGAATAAATTCGTTTGGGCGAGACGCCTGATTCCACAAGCCGGGCAGCCACTTCAAAGGTGTCTGATGATTTCTCATCCAGATGCCGGAAAAATCCCGTATCTGTCGCGAGGCCGAAAAACAAGAGCTCGGCTTCTTCCTTGCTTGGCTTGTGTCCAAATGCCTTCATCAGAAGATAGACCATGGCGGTTACCGCTGGAGCTGTTTCATCCAGATAATCGTTCTCGCCGGGTACTTCGCCGCTGGCATGATGGTCGATAAACGCAATGGGTACATCCGGCATGGTTTCACCGACCGAGCCGATACGGGATAGCGATGAGCAGTCGAGGACGATGGCGGCCGCTCGTTCGTAATCATTTTCTGGAGGGGCGGAATTTTTAAATTTATGCTCAAATTGCAGGATTTCAGACTTTGTGAAGGGACCGGAGGAAAGAACGTGGGTCCGCTTTCCCATTGAGCGTAGAAAAGAAGCCAGCGCAAGCTCCGATCCAATGCAGTCGCCATCGGGTTCCCGATGTCCAATGACATAGAAACAATCATGCTGTTCAATAAATTGCTGAATACCATTCGGTACTTTTTTCATGCTGGGTTCCTTTCTTTTAAATCATTTGACAAAGAGGATACAAAGCGCCCGGGCTGCTGCAGTCAGGGCGTCAAATTGGCTAAAAACGCGGGAATCAGGGCTTTCAAAGACATCCAGGCTCATTTCAGGGCCGCGTCCTGCGCTCATGCCATGGAGCAGGATCACCCTGGATTTTCCGGTTCTGGCCAAGTTTTCCACGTTGACGCATAAGGCGGGATCAGGCTCGGATTTCAGCCAGCTGTCGGTAAAAATGCAGTCTGCATCCAGAAGCACCTCAGTGAGTTCCGAAGAGACCACCACGGCAGCGCTTGAAGATTCCGCTTCCTTTTTACACAGGTTGAAAAAATCCTTATCCGGCCACAAAGCCTGCGGCGAGGCGAGCGCGGCATTCATACCGAGCTTGCCGGCAAGAATCAGCAGAGAACGTATGGTTGGATTATCGCCCTCCCCTGTCAGCGCAAGTTTTTTGCCGCGGAGATCGCCGACTTCGTTCTGAAGCAGAAGGATTACAGCAAGCGCCAGCAAGGGATTTTCCTGATTGGTGCCGACATTGAAAACCGGTCTGGAGGAAAACCCGGCAAGCGCGTCAAGATATTCCTGGTTGCCGCCGCAGCTGACTGCGTTGGCAAGCTGTCCTGCAATTCGAGCCATATCCTCAATAGCGGGCGCCAGCAGCTGTTCTGAGGCGGCAAGAGGGAAATGAGGGATGAGGATTCCGGATTCTTTCTGGAAAGCGAGAGCCAATGCCGTTTCTGAAAAACGGTTTCCTGCTGTCTGCATCCCAGCGCCGGATCGATTGTCTAGCTGAAAAAGCACCTTGTTCTTCATTCGGTGCCCAAGCTTGTTTTTGCTTTTTTCCTGAAACAGCTTGCCTGCCGTTTCAAGTATCAGCCGAATTTCTTCTTTTGAAAAACCTGACCAGGAAAGCAGTGAGCGTCCCCGCATCGCAGAATTGTTCATGTGTATCTCCCGCCAGAATTATGGTATGGTATAGCAAGCGTTCGCCTTGGTCAAGTTTGGGCATCGCTGGAAGTGAAGGTCGAAATGGAAATGAATGCGATCGAGAACAGCCGATTGAGCGAAAAGCTTGCAAAAATGCACGAGATCCTAGCACCGCTGTGGCCGGACGCCGTGCCGCTTCTCCATTACCGCACTTGTTTCGAATTGCTCTGCTCGGTAGTCCTGAGTGCCCAGTGCACAGATGAACAAGTCAATGCGGTGACGCCGGTTCTTTTTTCGCGTTTTCCGGATGCTGAATCCATGGCAGAGGCTGATATTGCACAGATTGAATCGATTATCAGGCCGACCGGATTTTATCATGCCAAAGCCCGGCACCTGTCTGAATCTGCAAAACTCATCATGAGCCGCTTCAACGGCCAGGTGCCTCAAACTATCGAAGAACTGGTCACCCTGCCCGGAGTCGGCAGAAAAACAGCCAATCTGGTAGTTTCGGCCTGCTTCGGAACGCCAGGGGTGATTGTGGACACGCACGTCATGAGAACGGCTGTCCGCATGGGAATCTGTGACAAGCCTGATCCTGAACTCATAGAAATGACGATCAGAAAAAATCTCCCAGAAAGCCAGCTGACAGCCTTTTCCCATGCGCTCAACCGCCATGGCAAGCATGTCTGCAGTGCGCGAAAGCCGCTGTGCCTGACCGACATGCAGCGCTGTCCTGTGGCGGGGCTGTGCGAACGAATCGGCGTGCCGCGGCAGTAAAGCTTTGGATTTCACGGTCCAAGGTTTTTTTGATAGCGCAACACTTTTCATTTTGGAAATTTTAAAGCAAAACAGCCCGGCGCGCGCGTTATTTTTATATGAAGGAAGATACCGAGTTTTTCGAAGATGGTGTAAACGAGGATCCTGTCGCGAATCTTGCCTGTGAGCGGTTTCATATCCCCTACCTCATGCCCCTGCAGAGGATGGTCATTGCCAACATCCTGGATTCGCTGGATTATCCGGACAACGCAGAGCAGATTTGCCAGATGGCCTTGTTTCCAACCGGCTTTGGGAAAAGCATATGTTTTCAGCTTCCGGCCCTTTTCCTGCCAGGCTTGACGGTCATCGTCTATCCGCTTTTAGCGCTGATGACGGATCAGCAGAAGAGTCTTGAGCGGTTGGGAATCCCCTGCTCGCTCTTCCGCGGCGGTCTTGCGAAGGAAGAAGAACAGGCAGTTTTTTCCGCCCTGAAAAGCGGAGCTTCGAACATGCTTATCACGAATCCGGAATCGCTTTCGCGGCCCGATCTGCTTTCATTGCTGCAAAATCGCATTATTTCCCATTTGGCGATCGATGAAGCGCATTGCGTCAGCGAATGGGGCGAAACTTTCAGGCCCGCGTATCTCGCCCTCGGCAAAATCGCAGCGATGCTGAAACCAAAGGTTTTCAGCGCTTTCACCGCCACCGCCAGTCCCCTGGTCGAAGCGGCAATCGCGAAGCACCTTTTTGCCGGCAGCGGCTATATCAGGATCACCGCTGACATCGACAAACCGAACATCCATTACCATGTCATGCGCTCGCTCTGCCCGCGTCACAGTCTTGAAAGGCTCCTTCTCGAGTGCAAAAAACCCGCGATTGTGTTTTGCCAGTCACGCGAAGGAACCAGAATCCTGGCGGAAATGGTCGAACGGCGGCTTCCTTTTGAATCGAGATTCTATCATGCGGGGCTCGAACGGGAAGAGAAAATAGCCATAGAAACCTGGTTCATGGAAAGCGAAACCGGCATTCTCATTTCCACCTGCGCGTATGGTATGGGTGTCAATAAAAAGAACATCAGAACGGTCATTCATTATGGCTCGCCGCCTTCGACCGAAGCATATATCCAGGAGGCCGGACGGGCAGGAAGGGATGGCGAACCTGCTGAAGCGATTCTGCTGAAATTGCCGGCGGAAGAGAATTTTGCCGCATCTGATCCTGATAAAACGGCAGATTCTGCGGATTCTGGAGTCGAAGCCGCGCGGGAAGCGCGCAGAAGGGCTTTCCTGGCATACGGTATGGATGGACGATGTCTGCGGGAGCAACTGCTCAACCTGATGGGCGCGAACCTCGATTCGCCCTGCTCGGGCTGTTCGGTCTGTGATGGAACCTGGAGCCAGGAACCTGAAGGCCAGCGAGAACTGGTGCAGTTTTTTTCAGCCAATCCATTCCGGTTCAGCTTGTACCAGAGTATTGGATTTTTAAATATGCGGGCGGATGTTGCCGGCAAAAACGCACGGAAGCCTCGGTGCAGGAGCGCAGGCGTGCTTCAGGACTGGCAGAGACGCGACAGCATGCTGGCCATACGGGAAGGCTTGCGCAGGGGGATTATCGTTGAAAAAGCCCGCGGCATGAGAAAAGGACGAATAGGTATTGAAGTGTAGCATTTTTAGACATATCATGTAGCATAAAGAAACATTCCATCGAATTTTTCGATGGCAACGAGGATGGTGTGATGACGTATAAAAATCTTGATTCCTGCGCAAGTTTTCAGGCGCTGAAAGAATTACCGCGCGTTTCAATCGCAGAATCGCTGACCCCTGAAAGAATAGAATCATATACAATACCAGCTGCCGAGGGTTTTTTATTCAATTATGCCGCTGCTCCGGTCAATGAAAAAATCATCGATGCTTTGCAGAAGCTTGCTGAAGAGCAGGAGCTGGTTGAAAAATATAGGGCGCTGATTGAAGGCGAGATCATGAACACGGGCGAAAAACGGATGGTGCTCCACCATCTGGCTCGCGGCCAGCTCGGCAAGGCGGTCGTATTTCAGGGACAGAATCTGCGCGATTTTTATGAAAATGAACGCAGGAAGATAGCCGAATTCGCCCAGTCTGTCCATGCAGGGACCCTTGTCGGCGCGACAGGGAAACAATTCAGGACAGTCGTCCAGATCGGAATCGGCGGTTCAGACCTGGGACCGCGGGCTGTCTATCTGGCGCTGGATCGCTGGGCTGAGGCTGCCAGAAGAAAGCGGATGAAAGCTGCCTTTATTTCCAACGTGGATCCAGATGATGCCGACCATACCCTCGCTAGCCTTGACCTTGAAACCAGCTTGTTCATTCTCGTTTCGAAGAGCGGGACAACACAGGAAACCCTCGCCAATGAAACGCTGGTCAGGGCGCGGCTCGAATCGGCCGGTCTTGACAGTTCCCGGCACATGATAGCCGTAACGAGCAAAACAAGCCCGCTCGCTCAGAGTCCTGACTATCTTGCAAGCTTCTTTATCGACGATTTTATAGGCGGGCGATACTCCACATCGAGCGCTGTCGGCGGCGCTGTTCTATCTCTGGCCTTCGGTCCCGAAACCTTCCTGGAATTCCTTGAAGGAGCCCATGCAGGCGACAGTGCCGCACTGGAACCTGACATTCGAAAGAATGCATGTCTATTGGATGCGCTCATCGGCCTCTATGAGCGGAATATCTGCGGTTATCCCTGCACTGCAGTCCTTCCCTATGCAGAGCCCCTGGTCCGATTCCCAGCCCATCTCCAGCAGCTAGACATGGAATCCAATGGAAAATCAGTCAACCGAAGCGGGGAAGTCTTGGCCTATAAGACAGGTCCGGTCGTTTTCGGCGAACCTGGGACTAACGGCCAGCATTCATTCTACCAGCTTTTACACCAGGGTACTGATGTTGTGCCGCTCCAGTTCATTGGATTCGCGGAAAACCAAAATTCTTCGGATGTCATTTCAATGGGTACCACATCCCGCCAAAAACTGATGGCCAATTTCATAGCTCAGATTGTTGCGTTCGCCCGCGGGAAAAAGGATCAGAACCCGAACAAGTGTTTTACCGGAGGAAGACCGGCCACCCTGCTGATGGCCCGACAGCTGGGGCCGCGCCAGCTGGGTGCGCTCATTGCGCACTTTGAAAACAAAGTGATGTTCCAGGGCTTTGCTTGGAACATTAACTCCTTTGACCAGGAGGGCGTACAGCTCGGAAAAGTGCTGGCAAACAAGGTGCTTTCCATCATGCAAGGCGAAAAGACGGATGATACCGCCCTTGAAACCCTGGCTCGCCTGACTTCCAAATTATGAAATCCGGGGAGAAGGCAGGCATCTCCGCAGATAAAGCGCTGATGGCTGATAAAGGCTTACCCCGGGATGCGAAAACCATAGCCTTTACCGGTGGAGGAACCGGCGGCCACATCTATCCAGGTTTGGCCGTCATCGAGGCTTTGCGGCAAAGGGGCTTTACAGGAAGAATTTTCTGGATTGGCTCTCAAAAGCCGCTTGAGCGGGAGATTGTGGAAAAGCAGGGTGTCGAGTTTTACAGCATTCCATCCGGAAAACTGCGCAGATCTTTCAGCCTCGAAAATTTTATTGATCTCTTCAGAATTATCGCGGGGTATTTTGCCGCACGAGCACTACTTGCAAAAACCAAACCAGACGTGCTGTTCTCCAAAGGCGGCTATGTCAGCGTTCCCCCGTGCAGGGCAGCGGTGAGCCTTGGCATCCCTTACGTAACCCATGAGTCGGATGCAAGCCCGGGCTTGGCGACCAGGCTTAACGCCGGCAAAGCCGTCAGGATTCTGGTCAGCTGGCCGGGCACCGCTCAGTATTTCGATCCTGAAACTAAAAAGGTCATTGTCTGCGGCAATCCCGTCAGGCCCTCTCTCCTGGCGAGCAGTCCGGAAAAAGGAAGAAAACTGCTCGGAGCGCCTGATGGTCTGCCCATCGTCGCCTTTATCGGCGGAAGCCAGGGCTCCCGCCAGATCAATGAGCTTGTCAGGGAGGCGCTTCCTTTGCTTGAAGGCAAGGCTTTTGTCGTTCACCAGACAGGGAGCGCTCACTTTGACCCCAAAGCCCATGCGGCGATTCCCGGCCGCTACTTCGCAAAGCCCTATTTTTTGGAAGAAATGGGCAATGTGCTCGCATCTGCCAGGGTCGCCGTGGGGAGATCAGGCGCTGGAATGGTCTGGGAGTGCGCCAGCCTCGGCATTCCCATGGTCTTGATTCCGCTTGCCGGATCCGGCACTCGGGGAGACCAGGTTGAAAATGCCCAGCTTGCCGCCGAAGCTCAAGCTGCCCGCGTTCTCAGCGGAGATGCAGTGAGCGGCCAAGCAGTAGCCTCGGCCATTTTGGGTTATCTCGAGGATGAAAAGGCTTGGAAACAGGCCCATAATGCCGCGCTAGCGCTCTCCGGGATCGACCGGGAAGATGGGAGCAGGACGACATCAGCGGACTATATCGCTGAGACGCTTTTAAATATGATTCGCCAATCATAAGGGAGAAGATGCATGAGTACCATTGACTGGATTTTCGCGGGGATTGTGATTCTGGCCGGCATCCGATGCTTTGTAAAAGGTTTTGTTGCTGAAGTATTATCTGTCGCCGCTTATGCCGCTGGTCTGCTCGCTGCTGTGCTCTTTTCAAACAAAGTCACAGTGTTCCTGGCTGAAAACCTCAAGCTGGGCAACCTCAATTCGACCATTCTCTATATTATAGCCTTCATTATCTGTTTCATTCTTGGCTTCATCATCATGAAAATCCTGGAAAAACTGCTTCGTGAAGGCCTCGAAGCGGCAAACCTCGAAATTTTCGACCGCATTATCGGACTGGCGCTTGGCCTCGTGGAAGGACTGGCCTTTGTCAGTTTCATTCTCATCATACTGGAAATGCAGACTTTTTTCCCTATCGACAAAACACTCGCGACATCGATCTTCGCGAAAACCCTCCTGCCGATTGTCGGACCGGCTATCACACAGAATTTGCAGCCAGCCCTGGACTCTGTCGGGGGGCAATTGAAGCTTGATGAAATATTCAGGAAGAAATAGCTCGTATGTATGAAAACCTCTTGGCACAGGATTCGATTCGTCAGGAACTTATCAGAATGCTGATTTCGAGCGAAATTCCGCCTGCGATGCTGTTTTCAGGCCCTCCAGCCTCAGGCAAACTGACCGCTGCCCTGGAAACCGCCAGAGTGCTTTCCTGTACAAAAGCAGGTCACTGGAACTGTGTCTGCGAAGACTGCAGACGGCATCGGAATCTGATCCACACCGACCTTCTGCTGTTCGGGAAACGCAGCTTTCCCATCGAGATTGCAGCAGCTCGGGATGCCCTGATTGAAAAGCCGGGGAAAGCCGCGGCATACCTCTTTACCCGTTCCGTGCGAAAACTCCTTTCTCGATTCAACCCGGTTTTATGGCAGGGGGAAGAGCAAAAAGCCGACCGAGCCTCCCCCATCATTCAGGAAATCGAAGAAGCCCTTGATACAATTGATCCGGAAACTATTACGGAAAGCGCTCTAAATGAAAAAACCATCAAAACCGTCGATGAAATAAAGCTCGCCTGTGCCAATCTGGAGCCATTCGTTCCAGAAACGGTAAGCGTTGCCATGGTGCGCAACATGGACAGCTGGGCGCATCTGGCACCTTCCGGACAGCGGAAAACCGTCATCATCGAGAATGCCGACAGAATGCAGGACGCAGCGCGCAATGCCATGCTTAAGACGCTGGAAGAGCCGCCTGAATCGGTTCGATTCATTTTACTGACATCGCGGCGGGCATCGATGATCGCTACGGTTCTTTCACGATCCCGGATATTTTCCTTCAGCCAGCGTGATGCAAAGGCGACCCGCATGATTCTTGAACGCGTTTTTAAAAGCAATTCCGATGCCGACAGCCTCTCCAGCTTTTTTGAATCGAAAATGCCGTTTTCTCCTTCGGAAGCGAACCGATATGCTGAACTCATTGCAGGGCTGCTCCTGCTCGACTGCGCAAAGACAGGGCTTCCAGTGCCGGAAGGATATTGCTCCGGAATTGCACGTCAGGCGGCGGCATCCTCCAAAACGATGCGCGATGTACTCGAGGAACTCTCCGAGTCTACCAAATCCTTTGGCAGCAAGGACAAGGCCTTTGCCAATTCATTTTTGCAGGTTATGAAGTTCCTGCTGACCGTTTTCTCCCGTATGCTTGCTGAATCGAGCGGAAATCCGGAGCTCATGCTGCTGATTGATCGATGGAGCAATCATGTGCGTGAAGCCGCGGTACAATACGGCTCTCTCAACCGGAGTCCAGAACTTTTGCTTACCGTCCTCATCTCGACCTTCGGAGACCGCCCATGAAACCAGCATTCCTTGAAAAAGCCCTGTCGATGGCGGGAAAACTCGATTTCAATGATCTGGTAAAATTGCTCAACCTTGTCGCGATGGATGACATGCGCCTCGAAGCAGCCATCCAATCCATGTTTGATGGCATTATTGTCTGCAACCGCGAACATGTACCGGTAATCATCAACAAATCGGCTGAACGCATCCTGAAGATACCATCAGATTTCGGCAACAAGCCGCTCTGGCAAGGCATTACTGATGAAGATCTGAAGCAGTTTTTCCACGAAGGACTTGTCAGTGAAGAAAATATCATGGGCAACGAATTTGCCATCGATTGCCCGGGCGGCACGAGAATTGTCGCCATCAGCCTTTCAACATTAGTATTCAGCGAAAAAATATCCGGCACCATCATCCACATTGAGGACATTACGGAAAAGCGGAAAAGAGAAACACAGTTGAGGCGGGCGGAAAGTTTGGCGGCGCTTACTACACTCGCAGCGGGAGTCGCCCATGAGATCAACAACCCGCTTGGTTCGCTCTCTATCCACATTCAGCTCATGGAACGGCTTTTAAAAAATCCGCAGAAGCTGGATGACAGGGCATTGCTGCATCACCTGGGCATTGTCAAGGAAGAAATCGACAAACTCGAACATATCGTCAAAGATTTTCTTTTCGCGGTACGCCCCATGGATATCCAATTGCTCAATCAGGATCTGAAACCCATTCTGGAAGAGATCGCGGACTTTGTCCGCCCTGAAGCCGAAAAATATAACATCAAGCTGAAAGTCTCAGTGCAGAAAGATTTGCCGAAAATCCTTCTTGATAAGCGCCATTTGAAGCAAGCCCTCCTCAACCTCATACAGAACGCTATCGCAGCCATGTCAGACGGCGGTACGCTCAAGCTGGAAGCTAAAAAAGCAGATGAGGAAATCAGGATTCTTGTCTCCGACACAGGAATCGGCATTCCGGAAGAACTGCTGACCAAAATCTTCGAGCCATATTTTACAACCAAGAAAAACGGCACCGGCCTCGGACTGACCATCACCTTTAAGATCATCAAGGAACACTCTGGCGATATCAGCCTTGAATCTAAACCGGGCAAGGGAACAACCTTCACGATCCATCTTCCCATACCGCAAGCAGAACGAAAATCACTGCCGATCTATGACGAAGACGCGGTCAGCGCCGGATCCCATGTGGAGGCATAAATGCAATGTACCATACTTGTTGTCGATGACGAAAAAAACATCAGAGAGGGTCTTGGCGAGGCTTTCCGCATGGAGGGCTATGAGGTTCTGACTGCGGCTGACGGCCTCGAAGCGAAAAATCTGCTTGACGAAAAATACATCGACCTCGTGATAAGCGATCTCAGAATGCCCAAGCTGGATGGCAAGGAACTTCTGCAGTATATCAAGCGGCAATGGGAAAATATCCCGGTTATCATCATTACGGCGCATGGGGACATAACCGAAGCAGTCCAGGCAATGCAGCTAGGCGCGCTTGAGTTCATCACCAAGCCGCTTGATTTGGAGCACCTGCTCAAGCTGACAAAAAAGGCCCTCGAATTCCGCGAACTCTCCATCAAGAACCAGGAACTCCGCGAAGAAGTGGAGGCTCAGCACCGGATAAGTTCGATTATCGGCAAGAGTCCCGCCATGAGGAAAATCTTCGATTTGGTTCGCAAAGTCGCTCCAACCAAGGCAAGCGTCCTCATAACCGGAGAATCAGGGGTAGGTAAGGAACTTATCGCCGACGCTATCCACAATCTTTCGCCGCGAAGAGACAAGCCATTTGTCAAAGTGCATTGCGCAGCGCTGGCGGAAAGCCTTTTGGAAAGCGAACTGTTCGGTCATGAAAAAGGGGCTTTTACCGGGGCGCAGGCGCGAAAACGGGGCAGATTCGAGCTGGCTGATTCAGGAAGCTTGTTCCTGGATGAAATTGGCGAAATAAACCAGAATGTCCAGATAAAAATTCTGCGGGTCCTGCAAGAGAAAAAATTCGAGCGGGTTGGCGGCGAGTCGACCATCGAAGTCGATGTCCGGCTGATTGCCGCAACCAACCGCGACCTCAAGGCTGAAATTCAGGAGGGAAGGTTCAGGGAAGACCTCTATTACCGGTTGAATGTCGTGAATATCCACGTCCCGCCCCTGCGCGAGCGCCGCGAGGATATCCCCCTTCTTGCCACGACTTTTCTGTATGAATTCGCCCATGAAAACGGCAAGGACATCCAGGGATTCGACCCCAAAGCCCGCCAGGCCTTATTTTCCTACAGCTGGCCAGGGAATGTGCGGGAACTGCGGAACTGCATTGAAAGCGCTGTCGTCATGGCTTCTGGCAAGGTTATCACGCTTGACGATCTGCCGCCAGGGCCGCGGTCTACCCAGGACAGGACGGAAATCAGAATCCCTGCTTTCTGCACGCTGGCTGAGGCTGAAAAAATAATCATTGCCGAGACATTGGCGGCACTGGGCGGCAATAAAACCAAGACTGCCGAAGTGCTGGCAATCGGAAGAAAAACGCTCTATCAAAAGATCCAGGAATATGGCATCGAGCCAGCAGACATTGAGAAGGCCAGTTTGGAAAGCTGAGGCAGTGCCCTGGCTCAGAAAAGCCCTTTCCGGTAGCTGGTGAGTTTTCCCTTCAGCCTCAGAATGGCCTTGGTGTGCAATTGGCTGATCCGAGATTCGGTTACTTCGAGAATCTGCCCAATCTCCCGGAGCGTCAGGTTTTCGTAATAATAGAGAACGAGCACTTTTTTTTCTTTTTCCGGCAATTCCTTGATACACTGGATGACAACCCGCCGAATTTCCTCTTTTTCCATATTCACGTCAGGATTCATGGCCGCGGGAGACTCGATACTTTCCCCCAGACTGCCATGCTCCCCGTCGGTGCCCGAGCTCCAGACATCCGAGAGTGACAGCACCGCGGTGCTGGCGATTTTGCTCATCAATTTTGAAAATTCATCCTCGGTCAAACCAAGGCAAGCGGCGATTTCAGAGTCCGAAGCTGGCCTTCCGAGCTTTGATTCCAGCAGCATGATTGCCTGCTCGATTTCCTTGGCTTTCTGCCGAACCGAGCGCGGAACCCAATCTATTTCGCGCAAATGGTCATACATCGCGCCTCGAATTCGGGTGACCGCGTAAGTCTTGAATTTTACATGTTTTTCCGGATCGAATTTTTCAATCGCATCAAAAAGGCCGAACACACCATAGCCAACCAGATCATCATATTCAACAGAAGGAGGCAGATTCGAAATCACCTTGCCAGCGACATATTTGACAAGCGGTGCATACTGATGCACAAGCCGATCCCGGATGATTCTGTCGCGGCTGCTGTGGTACTCATGCCAGAGAAGGTTTTCTTCCTCATCAGTGCGGCTTTCTGTTTTCTGATTCCGATATTCTAGTTCCATGGTGCTTAGCCTCTCTGCCTATAAAATGTACTTGCTCAAATCCTGCCGTTCCGCAAAGTCAGAGAACTTGTTCCCGACATAGTCTTCATCGATGGTTACCGATTGCCCCGCGAGCGAATCCGCGCTGAACGACAAATCCTCGAGCAAGCGTTCGAGAACAGTATGCAGGCGTCGAGCGCCGATATTTTCCGATTGGCTGTTGGCGACAGCGGCGATTTCAGCGATTTTTTTTATCGCGGCCGGCGTAAAGCTGATTTCCACTTTTTCCGTTGACAGCAGGTCCACATACTGGCGGGTCAAAGCGTTCTTCGGCTCCACAAGAATCCGCTCAAAGTCCTGGGCTGTCAGCGCATCCAGCTCCACGCGGATCGGGAAGCGCCCCTGAAGCTCCGGAATCAAATCCTGAGGCTTGGAGACATTGAAAGCACCTGCCGCGATAAACAGAATATGCGTGGTGTCAACAGGACCCCATTTGGTGTTGACAGTGGAACCCTCAACGATAGGCAGTAAATCGCGCTGGACACCTTCCCGAGAGACATCGATGCCCGAACCGCCCTTCCCTTCCCGATTGGCCACTTTATCCAGCTCATCGAGAAAGATAATGCCCGACTCCTGGACACGATTCCGTGCTTCCTGGGCCGCTTTATCCGGGTCAATGAGTTTGTCCAGCTCTTCTGCTTCCAAAATTGGAAGCGCTTCGGCAACTGTTACCATTCTTTTCTTTTTCTTGCCGCCGAACATGCCCGTCAAATTGCCGAGCGCAAGCCCCATGTCTTCCATCTGAGTCCCGGCAAAAAGCTCAAGTGAGGGTCCTTGGGCGCTGACGGTCAGTTCAACTTCGCGGCTGGCGAGCTTCCCCTCGCGAAGCAGCTTTCTGAATTTCTCCCGTGTGTCCTGAGAGGACGATGGCGCAATGATAGTTGCCTGGGTTGTACCCAGCGGCTCGACCGATTGAGAAAGCCCCGGCAGTAAAATGTCAAGCAGCCGTTCTTCAGCCCGCCGCTTGGCTTCTTCCGCCATGCCGGACTGCATTTCTTCCTTTACCATGGCGACACCAGCCGCCATCAGATCCCTGATCATGGATTCGACATCTCGGCCCACATAGCCGACTTCGGTGAACTTGGTTGCCTCAACCTTGATAAAGGGCGAACCGCAGAGTTTGGCCAGGCGCCGGGCTATTTCAGTCTTGCCAACACCGGTCGGACCGATCATCAGAATATTCTTGGGCGCAATTTCGGAGCGGATATCCTCAGGAAGCAGTTTACGTCTCATTCTGTTCCGAAGGGCAATCGCGACAGCCTTTTTGGCTTTTTGCTGCCCGATGATATATTTATCGAGTTCTTCAACGATTTTTCGCGGTGTCAGCTGGACAAACTCATCGGTCATCAGATTTCCTCCACGATTATCTTGTCATTGGTATAGATGCAGATACCTGAAGCGATGGAGAGGCTTTTGTAGGCTATTTCAGCCGCCGTCATCAGGGGAGTTCTGGCGAGCGTTTCCGCCGGAATGCCGAACCCCTGCATTTTCTCCTCCATTGCCCTGGATGCTTCCAGATACGCCATGGCCGCAGCGTATGCATACGGACCGCCGGAACCGATGGCAATCGCGTCCTCAGCCGGGTCAATGACATCTCCAGTGCCGGACAGCAAAAGCGATTTGTTCGCGTCAGCGACCAGCAGCATAGCTTCAAGTCTTCGCAGCACTTTATCAGTCCGCCAGTCTTTGGCCAGTTCGACAGCAGCCCTTGTCAGATCGCCGCCGTATTCCTGGATTTTCATTTCGAAATGCTCAAACAAGGTAAAAGCGTCGGCAGTCGCACCAGCGAATCCACAGAGCACCTTGCCACCGTAAATGGAACGGACTTTTTTCGCGTTGCTCTTCATGACCGTATTTCCCAGTGTCACCTGTCCATCACCAGCCATTGCCACCTTGCCGTTTTTCCTCACAACCAGGATGGTTGTCGATCTGATTTTCGTTTCGTTGTCCATAGCTTTTTTCCTTTACTTTTCCCGATTTCCATGCGGATGGGCCCGCTCATAGACTGAGCGCAGATGCTCCATATCGACATGGGCATACACCTGCGTTGTCGAGATGCTTGCGTGACCTAGCATTTCCTGAACCACCCGGATATCAGCGCCGTTTGCCACCAGCTGGGTTGCAAAACTGTGTCTGAAGGCGTGCGGTGTTACGCGCTTTCTGAAATTTGCCTGAATTCGTCGCTTTTCAAGAATTTTTTCAGCGCCGCGGGGTGTCAGACGGGTTCCTTTCGCGTTGATAAAAACGTAGCCGTGATCCGGCAAGCCTCGCCCGGCCAGGCGCATGGAGCGGATAACCAGATAGCTTCCCAGGGCGCTGAGCGCCTTTTTCCCAAGAAATACCGCCCGTTCCTTGCTGCCCTTTCCCATGACCCGTATGATGCCTTTTGAAAAATCGATGCTATCCAGTTTCATGCCGGTCAGCTCGGAAATCCGGGCTCCGGTGCTGTACAAAACTTCCAATATCGCCCGGTCTCTGAGTTCCGCGAATGTAGTTCCCTGGATCGAATCGATCAGCGTGCCCATCTCATCTTCGAAAAGAAAATTTGGCAAAGTTCTGGGCATTCCGAGATTTTCCACTTCCTTGCCCGGATTGGAAGGAAGGGAGGCAAACTGCATACGATAGCGATAGTAGCCGCGAATTGTGGAAAGCGCACGGTTGACGCTTGAGGAGGCTTTGCCTTCCATGACCAGAGAGCCTGCGAACGCCCGCACAACCGGCGACTTGACGCTGTCGATATCGGTGTCTTCGAGAAATTCTTCAAAGCGGGCAAGGTCCTCGCGATACACCCGCACCGTCCGTTCGGAAAGACCACGGACCGATGCCAGGTAGGCCAGGTATTCCTCAATGCGCCGGTCCATTCATTGCTCCTCTTTTTCAAGCTCGTCGCGAGAATGGAGATAGTCGCAGGCAGGATTGATGCAGGCTTTGTGAACTCCCGACACCTTGTCCTGCTTCTCAACGAGGAACCACCCGCATTTGGGGCAAGCCGAGTCGGTCGGCTTGTCGTAAGTCACGAAATCGCACTCCGGGTAATTGCTGCACCCATAAAACTCTTTGCGCTTTCCCTTCCCGGTCTTCCGCGCAATAATGTCGCCTCCGCACTTGGGGCAGACAGCCAGAGGAATGGATTTTGTATTTTTACAGGCAGGAAATCCCGAACAGGCTAAGAAGAACCCAAATTTCCCCAGCTTCTTGACCATAGGCTTGCCGCATTTTTCGCAGACTGCGTCAGTAACCTCATCCATTGCGCCTTTTTTGACCGGCAAGGTAGACATAACCGCATCCACCCGCTGCTTGAACGGGGTATAGAACTCCTTCATCTGGGCTGCCCAATCGGATTTGCCTTCTTCAACTTCATCCAGGAGGCCTTCCATCCGGGCGGTAAATCCAGTATCGAGGATGTCCGGGAAAAATTGTTCCAGAATCTCCGTGATCATGCGCCCCAGCGTAGTCGGCATGAGCTGCCGGGCTTCGCGGGTCACATAGTAGCGCTCCAGCAGGGTCGAAATGATAGGGGCATAGGTAGAAGGCCGGCCGATGCCCAATTCTTCAAGCGCTTTAATGATGGAAGCATCCGTGTAGCGGGATGGACCCTGTGTAAAATGTTGGATGCCGTGAATCTTCTCAACCTGCAATTCCTGGCCAACTGCAAGGCTCAGGACATGGCTTGTCCGCTCTTCTTTGCTCGCGGCAATTCTGATGACTTTGTAAAAGCCTTCTTCAATGAAGGAAGTTGCCGAAGTTCTGAAAATTCCATCACCGATGCTGATATCCGCCGTGGTGACTCTGGTGACAGCCGGTATCATCTGGGAAGCAACAAAACGTTCCCAGATAAGGGAATAGAGTTTCAACTCATCCTTGGAGAGGTATTGAGCCGCTGTTTCAGGGGTCAGCGAAACAGAGGTTGGCCGGATCGCTTCGTGAGCATCCTGGGCCTGTTTGCCGGATGAATACCGCTGGGCCGACTCAGGAAGCTGCGCGGGAAAGTTCTCGCCGAGCCAATCTCGGGCTTCCTGGAGAGCGCCTTCCGAAATCCTCGTCGAATCCGTTCGCATGTAGGTGATGAGTCCCTGCCGGTGACTGCCGATATTGACACCCTCATACAGATGCTGCGCAATCTGCATCGTTTTCTTGCTGGTAAATCCCAAGCGGTTTGCCGCGGTCTGCTGGAGTTTGCTCGTGGTGAATGGCGGCTTGGGCCGAATCACCTTGTCGGCGCTTCGAATGTCGCTGACAATCGCTTTTTCTCTCTCAAGGCGGTGAATCAGCTCCTGTGTCTGTTTTTCGTTTTTCAGGGCGGGTTTCTCGCCTTCAAAAAGAGCAAGTTCGGTTTTCAGCGAAGTTCTGTGGAGTTTGAGTAAGGCTTCTATAGTCCAATATTCCTCGGGAATGAAGGACTCGACTTCGCGTTCACGGTCGCAGATGAGTTTAAGCGCCACAGACTGGACACGACCAGCACTCAGCCCGTTTTTCACTTTTTTCCAGAGCAAGGGAGAAAGATTGTAGCCAACCAGCCGGTCGAGCACCCTGCGCGCTTTCTGCGCGTCCACTTTTGGCAGTTCGATATCTCTCGGCTCCGCGACAGCAGCTTTGATGGCAGATTGCGTAATTTCGTTGAAAGTTATTCTGCGAACAGGCACGCCTGGAACCTTGTCCTCAATATATTTTCCGATTAAATAAGCAATTGCTTCACCTTCTCGGTCAGGGTCCGATGCCATCATGACTGCGGAAGCTTTTTTAGCCTCCGTTACCAGGTCTTTCAGAACGGATGCCCTGCCGCGAATTGTAAGGTATTCAGGCTCAAAGTTGTTTTCGACATCGACGCCAAGGCGTGATTTCGGTAAATCGATGAGGTGCCCCATCGAAGCGAGAACCTTGTACCGTGATCCAAGATATTTTTCAATGGTTTTGGCTTTTGCCGGTGATTCGACGATGACGAGAATCTTGGAACGGGTTTTTGCTGCGGTTTTTGACTTCTCAGCCGGTTTTCTGCCGGATTTCGGAACTGCTTTGCTTTTCTTGATATCAGTCATATACATCCTTCTTCATGATTGTCATTGCCGGCACAAGCTTTCACCTTTCCATACTGCCGTGCGCGAACACGCTCTCCAAGCTCGAAATTGCCAGCCCAGTCAGCATAAATATCCTGAACCGTTTCTATGCTTTGAGCCCCTTCGCTGGCAAGCTTTCGCGCTCCGGCATTCCGTACGCTTCCAAGACATTTTTTATGAACGAAAATATCCCTGCCTTCATCTGCCGCAAACTCGGCGGTTATCAAAGCGCCGGAGTGTTCAGGCGCTTCCACGACGATGCAGGAGCGGGCAAGTCCCGCGATAATTCGATTCCGCTCCGGAAACCGGTATTTCTGAATCGAAGTCCCCGGCGGATGTTCTGTCACAAGCGCGCCGCCTGAATCCAGAATAGCAGCGGCCAAAGGCTTCGATGAAACAGGATAAATCATATCGATTCCGCCAGGCATGACTGCCAGGGTTCTGCCTTGTCCTCGCAAAGCGCCTCGATGCGCTGAGGTGTCGATGCCGCGCGCTAAACCTGAAACAACGCAGGAACCTGAGTCTGAAAGGCTTTTCGAAATTTCGAACGCGCAGTTCACTCCAAGGGCAGTCGGTGTTCTGGTGCCGACAACCGCAACAGATGGCTTGTCAGGATCAGGAAGCACTCCCCGGACAAAGATTCCGAAGGGAGGCCGGTATGTCTCCCGCAAGAGCGGAGGGTACTTGGCGTCAAAAATGCTGACAAAGCGGATGGAGTATCGTGCGATATATTCAAAATCCCTTACAGCCTGTTCCCAGAACCGCAATGGAAGCCATTGTGTCCAATCGATCTTTCTCAAGATAATGGTTTCCAGCTCCAAAGGCAAAAGCGAAACCAGATCTTCCTTCCCGAAAATCGACTGAACCAGAAGGACTTTCTCATGCGGGCGCAGAAGATGCATCCTGTTGACGGCCAGCAGAAAAAGAATGTCGTACTGCCTGCTCTCTGGCAGAGGCTGGACTTCCTTCCTGGAAAATGCCGGAAACAGCGATGTTTGGAGTGTCTGCGGTCTGGATTTTTTCATTCTTACCCTCCATATCTACTACGCCCGATTTCCCGCGTTCTGATTGAATATTGCATGCTTTTTCAATCAGTTCCGTTAATTCCGTGTAAAAAATTCCTTGTGATATTCCCGAAGCGAATCCTCCTCGATATGAGTATAGATTTGTGTGGTTGAAATATCCGAATGGCCCAGAAGCTCCTGGACCGTCCGGAGGTCAGCCCCTCCCGCCAGCAAATGCGTGGCGAAGCTATGACGGAATGTATGAACCTTCGCATGGACTCCGGCGGCTGCCCGAACCCCCGAAAAACGCTTCCAGATACCCTTTCTGGATATGCCGTTGCCTTCCTGATTCAGAAAAACGAGATTGGAATGTTTGCCTTTCGCAAGATGAGGCCGTCCCTCTTCCAGATATTTTTCAAGCCAGTAGAGCGCATCATCGCCAAAAGGCACGAGCCTTTCCTTTTTGCGTTTTCCGGTTACCCGTAAAAGCCTCTCTTTCAAGTACAGCCGGTCAAAGGTCAGACTTGCCGCTTCCGATATTCTCAGCCCGCAGGAATAAATCAGCTCGAATATTGCCCTGTCCCGCAGTCCGTTGGGACTGTCCGGATTGATGCTGGCCAGAAACCGATCCACTTCCTCTGGCCGCAGAACTTCCGGCAGGGTCCGCGACTGCTTTGGCGTCCTGATCAAGAGCGAGGGATCATCTTCCCGCAAGCCTTCGAGCTGCAAATATTTGAACAGCGAGTGAACGCTCGCGACAACTCGAGCCATGGTTGTCCGCGACAGACCTTCGCTCTGCCTTTTCACCAAATAGGCAAGGATATCCTCGCTCGATGCCGTGAGGGGAGTTTTCCCGCTGTGCTCCAGAAACTGCTCAAGCCGGGAGAGTTCTCGCAGATACACCTCCACCGTCAGGCTTGAACGTTTTCGCACCATGAGCAGATGCGCCTTGTAACTGGAGCCGAGCTGACTCACGCACGGGCTCCTTGCTTTTCGGTTCCGAATTTCATCTCACGGAGAATGGTGGGCACATCGAGCTCATCTTCACCGTTGGCGGGATCGAAGCTGTAGCCTTTTGTGACCGCTGGGCTGTTCTGCGTCATCATTTCGTATTCAGCCGGCGAAACATAATCGCTGTTCGGCATTCTGATGCCGGATTTGGTTTTCAGGCTGGATTGGCTCGTTCCCATGCTGGAAGACGAGGGTTTTGAGGTTCCGAATCCTGTCGCGATAACTGTCACCCGGACTTCGTCGCCGATTTTTGCATCGGTCACAAACCCTGTGATAATATGGGCGTCTTCAGATGCTTTCTGCGTGATGAGATCCACAATCTGCTCATACTCGATAAGCGAGAAGTCCTCACCGCCAGTCACATTGACCAGGACATTTTTCGCGCCTTCAATGTGTGCGTCTTCAAGCAGGGGATTGTTGACCGCCTTGGATGCTGCGTCCAGGGCTCGATTCTCACCCTGTCCAATGCCGATACCCATGATTGCATCGCCCTGACCTTCCATGACTGTTCTGACATCGGCAAAATCGATATTGATGTCGCCCGCTAGGGTGATGAGATCCGAAATTCCCTGCACTCCCTGGCGCAGAACATCATCAGCGAGGAGGAACGCCTGCTTAATCGGCGTTTTTTTATCGACGATTTTGAGCAAGTTCTGGTTCGGAATGACAATGACGGTATCCACTGCCTGGCGAAGCCGCTCAAGTCCCTCAGCCGCAATCTTATTGACAACCTTGCCCTCAAAGCCGAATGGTCTGGTTACCACCGCGACGGTGAGTGCGCCCAGGTCCCGGGCAATCTGGGCAATAACCGGTGCTGAACCGGTTCCGGTTCCGCCCCCCAGCCCTGAGGTTACGAACACCATGTCAGCGCCGCGCAGCGCCTGCTCTATCATGTTACGATCTTCCATGGCCGCTTTTTCGCCCAGCTCGGGCTTTCCGCCCGCTCCAAGTCCCTTGGTCACCTTGGTTCCGATACCAAGCTTGATCTCGGCCTTGGACCTTCCCAGATCCTGCAAATCCGTATTCACGGCGATGAACTGCACATTTTTGAGACCGCTTGCTATCATCCGGTTCACTGCGTTGGAGCCGCCGCCGCCCGTGCCGATGACTTTAATTACCGTTGGGTTTGCCGCATTCGCTTCATCGATGATTTCAATAGCCATATATTCCTCCTTTTTCCAATCAAATGAATTTGTCTTTCAGCCAGTTCCAGATTTTTCCAGCGCTGGATTTGCCTGGTGATCCCTGCTTTGCAGGTCCGCGTGGCCTGATCCCTTGCTTGAGTCCCTTTCCTCTCGACAAGGCACTTGCCGCCATTTCATCCGCCGCAAGCATCACCAGCCCCACAGCGGTCGCAAAAGCTGGATTTCGATATTCAGATTCAAGTCCGCCGATAACGGGCGGAAGCCCGATGTGCACTGGAACGTTGAAGATGAATTCTGCAAGTTCGCAGACTCCCTCCATTTGGGCTGTACCGCCGGTGAGGGTTATACCGGCTCGAATTTCCTTCAGATATCCCGATTTTTCAAGCTTTTCCTTGGCCATGAGAAAAATTTCTTCCATGCGCGGCTGTACGATTGAACAGAGCTTTCGGCGTGGAATCTCTGACGGATCGCGGCCGCCGATACCCGGTACAACAATGAATTCTTCAGGATCCACCGCTTCCATCCAGCAGCAGGCAGCTTCCCGCTTCAGCTTTTCAGCGTTGTCGAGCAGTATGCTCATCATGATTGAGATATCGTTGGTTACCTGAGCGCCGCCGGCGGGAATCGCGCAGGTATAGACTGGCGCGCCATTAGAAAAGACCATCAAATCAGTCGTGCCGCCGCCGATATCCATCAGCAGACAGCCTAAATCCTTTTCTTCCTGCGTCAGCACCGCTCTGGAGGCCGCATAGCAGTTCAGTACCCGCTTTTCGACTCGATATCCAGCTCTAGTGACGCATTTTTCAAGATTTTGCGTTGTCGTGACCGCTCCGGTAATAATATGCATGTCGGCCTCAAGCCGTACGCCGATCATGTGGAGCGGGTCATGGATATTGTCCTGAGTATCCACCATGTAGGTTCGGGGAATGACATGGAGAATTTCGCGATCCATGGGGATGGAAACAGCGCGCGCCGCTTCATGGACGCGTGCGATGTCTTCGCTGGTAATCTCCCTCCCCTTGCCCGCTACGGCGACAACGCCTCTCGAATTCATGCTGTCGACGTTCGCGCCTGACAGACCAAGCACAACCTCGTGGATTTCGCAGCCGGACATAAGCTCGGCAGCATCCACGCTCGCATTGACCGCGTTCAGAGTCGCTTCGATATTCAGCACAACACCACGGCGCAATCCCGTTGAAGGCGCGACACCAACGCCGGTAATTTCGAGATTGTCTTCTTCATTGAACTCCCCGACGACGACACGGGTCGATGTCGTTCCAATGTCGAGGCTTGCTATATAGTTGTCAGCCAGCTTGTGCCTCCTTGACTCGATACACAATAGTTCCTGTACGGAAATCGATCTCCTGGATTTTTTCCGTACCCTTTCGAGACGCGAGAATATCCAAAACCAGCAGTGCTTCACCCAGCATGGCCTTATCAAGCTTCATCTGGGTGCGGATGGGTATTGCATGAGTTACCGGGTACAGCACGAGTTCGGCATCATCCTCAGAAACCTTCATTATTTTTATTTCTGAAAAAGCATTCAAAAGAGATGCGTCAGTTTTTTCCAGCCTGTCGAGATCAGCCAGCAGCGGCAGGAGCATCGAAGGAAGCCTCTGGCCGGGGGTAAATTGCTCAAATCGAATACCTGACAGGACTGGCAGGAGGCTGCTCTGTGCCGCACCGTCAAGTTTGCCGAAAACGACACCTTCCCGATCAACCACAAGACTCTGCGTGCCGAATTCATCGGTGTGGAGAATTACCGCAACCGGCACTCTTTCGGCCAGATTGACCACCAGCTTATCGGGCAGGACTCTTTGAATTCGGACCGAAGCTATGCGCGGGTCCGCAGAGATCCGCTTTTCCATTTCGACGATATTCGCGTTAAAAAGATGAATTTCAGAGCTCAAGCCGAGTGCGCTGACCACATCGGTTTCCGATACCGTTTGCATACCCCGCACGTTCACCTTGGTGATTCGCGTCACTTCTGGTATGGCAAAAAACAAGGCAAGGCTGAGACACAGAATAATCGCCAGGGCAATGCCGAGGCGGGCATTCATTTTTTTCTGTTCAGCTTTCCGCTCGAGCTCCCGGGCATGCCGCTGAGCGCTGGCCGCCAGTTTTTCAGCGTTCCGGTCATAAAGCTTTTCGCGTTTGGTTGGAAATGGCTTGAGAGGAATCGCGCGGACTCTGTTTTCAAAACTTTCAGATTGTGCACGGGAGGAAATTCCCGGGGTTGAGGATTCGCGCCTGGCTGTGCTTCGCTCAAGCAGGTTTGATGCGGAGTCATGTTCAATTTTCTGCGGCTTTGCCCGTTCCGCAGTATTCGGCTGAATTTTTTCCTTCAATTCAATCATGATACCCACCTGTTGCGTTTAATGGAGCAAAACCATCATCCCTGATCGTGTTGACAATAAGTCCAGCGGTGATTGCTGTTGCGATCAGCGAAGAACCGCCTTGGGAAAAGAAAGGCAGCGCAATGCCAGTCGCTGGCAGAAAACCTGAAATTACCCCAAGATTGAAAAGGACCTGGAAGCTCAGCAGAGAAAAAAGGCCAACCGCAAGAAAGGCCTTAAAACCTGCAATGTTTGACGCGGTTTTTAAAACTCTATATCCGATGAAAATCCAGCAGGCCAACACCACGGAAACTCCCAGAAGCCCTGTTTCTTCGACAAAACCGGCAAAAACAAAATCCGATTGAATTTCCGGAATTGAAGAGAGTTTTCTGGTACCGAGACCAAGGCCCTTGCCCCAGAATCCGCCTGACATAATTGCCCGGATTGAATTCTGCACCTGATAGTTGATGCCATGAGCGTCATAATCGGGGATAAGGTATCCGACAATCCGCATCATGCGGTATTCAGAGGTGCCGACCATCAGAACAATGGAAATCACGCCAAGCATGAATACGCCGATAAAAAATGCAAAGGGGACTCCGGCTGCCCAAAAAACCGCTGCGACCGAAATGAGCGCCAGTATCGCAGTTGAAAAATCATTCTGAAAAAAGATAAAGACGATACCTGCGCTGATTACAAAGAAGGGGAAAAACGCCTCCCCTGATGAAGCTTTTATCAGCTCGTTTTTCTTATCGAGCATGTGGGCCGCGTAAAGAATTGACATGGGCTTCCACAGCTCAGATGGCTGAAAGTTGGTAAACCCTAGATTGACCCAGCGGCGTCCGCCATTGATGGTAACACCTATTCCTGGCAACAGCGGCAGGAGGAGGCTTATCAAAGACATCAAAGTCAGAATCCCTACATATTTTCTCAGGGTTTCCAGCTTTACCAAGGAGAAAAAGACAAAAACCAGAACCGATGGGAGGATGAAGAACGCCTGACGCAGGGCGAAATAGCTGGCACTTTTTCCAATCCGCAGGGAATACCCCATTGAGGAAGACCACATGGCTGCAAAACCTACGAGCAGGAGCAAGGCAAAAGCTCCGGTGACCGTACGGGGGTCAGATGGAGAGAAGCTTTTTTCCTTAAATCCTGTTCTTTTCATGACATTAGCTCCTATTGGATTTTCAGCGTGGACAGTGCCAACAGCGCAAAAATGCCGCCAAGAATCCAGAACCGCACCACAACTTTGGTTTCTTTCTGTCCCGAAAGTTCAAAGTGATGATGAATCGGAGCCATTCGGAACAGCCGCTTTCCTTTGCTCAATTTGAAATATCCGACCTGCAGCATGACCGACCCGATCTCCATGACAAAAACACCGCCAATCAGGAGCAGAAGGATTTCCTTTTTTACAATCAGAGAAAGGATGCCCAGGATACCGCCCAAAGAAAGCGAGCCGGCATCTCCCATGAACACTTCAGCAGGATGGGCATTGAACCAGAGAAAACCGGTGCAGGCACCCAGCAGCGCCAGATTGAAAATAGTCAGCTCGCCCGCGCCTTTTATATAGGGGATATTGAGATACTGCGCCCAGTCAGCTCGGCCTGAAACATAGGTCAATATCGAAAACGCGATGATAGCCATAATCATGAGTCCGGAAGCGAGTCCATCCAAGCCGTCGGTAATGTTGACCGCGTTGGACCAGGTCGTGACATAGACCATCGCGAGCGGAATCCAGAGAATGCCCAGATCGACAACATGTTGCTTGATAAACGGCAGATAGAGCTTGGTCATCCCTTGCCCGCCCTGATAATACAGAAGCACCGCGACAACACCCGACACGAGAAACTGGAAAAATAGCTTTTTGCCGGGGGAAAGGCCGTCAGAATTACGCTTTTTAATTTTCAAGAGGTCATCTGCCATTCCGATAAAACAAAAGCCGACAAGGCCAAAAAGACTTATCCAGGTGAGCGGATTTCGGACATCCTGCCAGAGGATGACTGAAACCACCACGGAAGCGATGATAAGAACTCCGCCCATTGTCGGAGTACCGGTTTTCGCGAGATGACTTTGCGGTCCTTCTGTCCTGACGGATTGTCCGAATTTCAGAACTCTCAGCTTTTCTATAACCAGCGGGCCAAACAGCAAGACCAGCAGAAGCGCTGTCACTGCGGCGTAGGCTGATCGGAAAGTCAGGTATTTGAATATATTAAAGGGAGAAAAATATTTTACCAGCGGGAGCAGCAATTCACGAAGCATGTCTGTCCTCCTTTTCCGAATCAAGCTTGACAAGCCCGGCGGATTGCAAATGATCCGCAAGGCGCTCAAGCGCCCGGCCTCGCGAGGCTTTTAAAAGCACGAGATCGCCCGGCTTCAAAAACGAAAGAACAGCGCCTGCCAATTCGTCCATTGAATCAGTGTGGAACACGGTTCTCGTTGCGTTGCCTGCTTTGGTTGCAACAGCAGAAGTGCCTTCCATAAACTCGGAAAACCGTTCCAGAGATGCTTTTGTCTCAGGACCGAAGAAAAAAACCGCTTCAGCGGATGAATAATAAGCTTTCTCTCCAAGCAAGCGATGCTCCTCTTCCTCCATTTCTCCAAGCTCGAGCATCGAACCCAGAACCAGCACTTTTCTGCCTCTGGCCGGGACTGAATCGCAAAATTCGATCGCCTGGCTCATGCTGTCTGGGTTGGCGTTGTAGCAATCGAACAGAAGATCGATACTGCCCTGAAATATCTGCGACCTGCCGAACAAGGGCTTGACTGTGGAAAGTCCGCGGGCAGTCGCAGCAGGATCAAGTTCAAGCTCATCGGCGACAGCAAGGGCGGCAAGAGCATCCAGGCAGTTATGTTTTCCGGGCAGCGGAAACTGAATAATCTGGTTTTTCCAGCGGATTTCCCAGCCAGAGAGACCTTGTGGTGCTATGGATACTTCGTTTCCAAAAGATGAAAATCCAAAGCTGCGGACACGGCCATTCACCCCTTCCCGCAGAAAATCCCGGAAGTCATCATCTTCCCAGATAAAACCAACCTGCTTCCCTGTAAATCGGGAGAACACCTTTTTTTTCTCTTCGGCAATTGCCTGGCGCGAGCCTAGAATTCCAATATGCGCGGTGCCGATATTGGTAATCACGGCATAGTCCGGTTCGAGAATCCAGGCAAGCTCTCCAATTTCACCCTGCCGGTTCATGCCCATTTCAAAAACCGCGACTCGGTGTTCGGGCTTGAGCGTAAACATGGAAAGCGCAAGGCCTATGTCTGAATTGAGGTTACCCTTGTTCATGGCGACGGCCTCTGTGCCGAAATTGGCGGCAAGGATCGCACCTATGCATTCTTTGGTGGTGGTTTTGCCTGAAGAACCAGTTACGCCAATCCGGACCAGGCTTTTCATCCTTGCACGGTACTCCCGCGCAAGCTTCTGCAGGGCATTCAGGACAGAAGGCACCAAAATCAGGCAGGGCACGACTGGAGGGTTTGCCCTGCTGTCCTTGACAGAAGCTGGAATGTGCGGCCAGCCGGGGCAGCACTGCTGCATGGCATCAAAAGCCTTTGCTTTCTGGTTTTCAGCAGCGATAATACAGACAGCTCCTGCATCAAGCGCCTTGCCGATAAAATCATGCCCATCCACCCGTTCGCCCATTAAGGCAAAGAATGCTGAACCGGGGACAACAGCCCGAGAGTCTACCTGCACTGCGGTGATTATCGAATCAAGATTACCCTTGCAGGAAGCGCCCAGGATGGCGGCAGCTTCTCCGCAGGAAAAAAGTCCCTGCTTCAGCATATCAGTCATGCCTGGCCCCCTGCGGCAGTTTTGCCGTATTCACGGGATCCGTGCTAGTATCAGTCTTTTTCGGTTCAATGATGATTGTCAGTTTTTCTTCAGGTTGAATCGTGACAAAATTCGACCTTCCCGCGAGAACATCGGTCCGCGTCCTGTTGGTCAGAACCGCGATTTCCGCTTCCAGCTTTCGATTTTCGGCGGCAATCGCTTCCTGCTCCATTTCGAGGCGGGAAGCTTGCCGGGAAAGCATGGTAAATCTGCTTACCTGCACAAGCAGGCCGAATACAAAGACAAGAGACACGAATATCGATACCCAGAAACGGTTTCTGTTCATGCACGCCTCCCTTCGGAAGCAAGTGCCTGGATAGCGCGCAGTTTTGCAGAACGGGAAGGCGGATTCCGGAGAATTTCCTCTTCGCGGGGCGAACACGGTTTTTTCCAGATAAGCGTATAGCCGTGTTCAGTGCTCCATTGTTTGAAAAGCTGTTTGACAATCCTGTCTTCGAGTGAATGAAAGGAAATTACCGCGAGAATGCCGCCTGAAGCCAGCAAGCCGAGGGCGCCGGCGATTGCAGCGCTGTCCCGCTCAAGTTCATTGTTCACACGGATGCGCAGCGCCTGAAAGGATCTGGTTGCCGGATGAATCCTTCCATGCCGGTAATCGCCCGGCACTGATTTCGCGATAATTTCCGCGAGCCTGGCGCTCGTCTTGATCGGCGCAATTTTCCGGGCTTCTACAACAGCGCGGGCTATTCTGCGGGAATGGCGCTCTTCGCCATAAAGGTAGAGAATATCGGCGATCTCATCTTCCCTGAATCGATTGACGATATCCGCGGCTGAAAGCTCCGCTTCGGGAGAAAGGCGCATATCCAGCGGCTCGTCACTCTGAAAGCTGAAACCGCGCCGGGATTCAGTATAATGATGGGTGCTGACACCAAGGTCAAACAAAATAAAGTCAGGCCGAAAGTCAGGATCTTGCGCAAGGCGGGCCACAGCTTCATCAAAATAGCCGTTGATCAAGGTAAGCCGGTCAGCAAAGGCAGAAAGCCTGGCGCCAGCCCGCTCTATTGCCTCAGGATCCGCATCGATGCCGGTATAATGAGCATGAGGAAGTGCAGCGAGGATGGCTTCTGCATGCCCGCCTGCTCCTATGGTGCAATCGAGAATAGCGGGATTGGATTTTTCAAGGGAACGTACGAGTTCCAGAATTTCCGGAAGCATGACGGGATAGTGATAGTGCTGGCTTTCATGGTCGTTGGCTGTTTCAGTCGCTTGCGTCATGGTCAAACCGCCTAGAGCGTCAGCCCTTCAATCCCCTCAGTCGCCTGGAGGAATTCGCTTTCATTGGCATCGAGATATTTCTGATATTCTTCAGCGTTCCATATCTCGATGTATTTGGTGATACCAAGAACGATACACTCGCCTTTTAAACCTGCCCATTCGCGGAGGCTCTGCGGAATTGAAATGCGGCCCAGCCGGTCAATTTCCACTTCCTGCGCAGGGGCGAGAATACGGCGCTGAACCAGGCGTGAACGTGCCTGGAACAGGCTCGTGCTTGCCATCAGCTTATCAGACAGCTCCTGCCACTGCAGAGGAGGGAAGAGCCAGAGGCATTTATCGACACCCTGGGTCAGGACAAGGCTGGTTCCGGGCAGTTCGCTTCTGAGGCGGGCGGGGAGAGAAAGCCGTCCTTTTTCGTCCAGAGTATTTCTGAACTCACCAGTTAATAGATTCATGCCACTATTTCCTACTATTTACCACTATTTCCCACTACATCCCAATTCTACGCCATAACGGAAAGGTGTCAACGAATCTTGAGGAGAAAGAATCGACAGAAACAATATTTTTATTGCATTATACTAAACGAGTGTATAGATAACATGTGAGAGCATCTTAGAACGGTCAACGACTGGGGAAGAAGACTGTTTCAGCAGGGTATTTTCTTGACAAACAATATCTTATGAAAGCAATTGCCGAGCCAGCTCCTGAATCCGCGCATCGCGGTTTTTCTTCGGCGCGTAGATGCGTATCTTGCGCAGGGAATTCCTGATGTCCCGCACGGCGGATTCGCTGAAAATACTGGAATGCGCTATGAACGGTTCAAGCCCCTGGGCAGTCATCACCGGCAATTCCACTTCAAAATTGATCGGTTCCGGAATGTCGATGACAATTTCGTTCTCGGGCAAGTCAGCTGCCATGGCGAGCGCAGACTCAGCGCCAAGCCGCTTTTCCAGGTCGTCAAGATCGGTGTGCACGATATTGGCAGGGTCATAGGAGAGTTCGGCTACGGGATGCAGCAGCTTTCCCGAGAAAACCCGCCGTGCGAGGAGGAATGAATCAGAGTCTTTCCCCAGCACCAGCGAACGGAAACCTTCGTCATCGAGGCCGTAGAGATCCTGCATTTTAATTTCATTTCCCAACAGAGCCAGAACTATCGATTTTTTCACCATGGCGGTTGCTGAACGCACAAGAGGATGCCAATACACAGCCCGGTACATCTGGTACTTGGAAAACAGCACTGCTTCGACGCTGATTTCGCTTCGTTCGTCGACCGCAAGCCGGTCATCCACGATAAAAAGGCGCCGCATGATAAAGTCAGCATCCTGAATGCCATAGGGAACACCGCAGTAAAAAGCGTCGCGGGTCAGATAATCGATTTTATCCGGATCCATCACCCCTGAGAGAAAGCGCCGGAACATGGCGGTTTCCCGATCGTGCGGCTCATCGCGATCCAGATCGATGATGGCGGCGACCTGCTCAGGGTCAGCGCCGCAGCTGCCTGCCAGACTCCGCATCGGCTCTTCCAGCATTATATCACCCGCGAGCGCTTCGTGGCTGGTCAGCGGCAGTTCTTTCAGCGAATGAGCGTATGGGTAATGGCCAAGATCATGACAGAGCGCTGCAACAAGGAAGCTCCGTGCGCCTTCACGCGAAACAAAAGATATCTGGCCGCGCTCGATGAGCGCAAGCAGCATGCGCCGGGCAAGGCTGTAAACCCCGATGCTGTGGGCTTTGCGTGAATGGGTAGCTCCCGGATATACCATGCTGACCGGTCCGAGCTGGCGGATATTGTCAGCAATCAGGAAAGGTTGCGCCCGGGTCAGCTCGAATATGCTTTCGGGCATGGGAATGTCCCCCCAGACCGGATCGCGGATTACATGATCGAATTGCGAAGATACACTGCTATAGAGCGCTGATTCGGACATTCAGGGTTCCTTTCAGACATTGCTATGTAACAAATCACCACAGCTTGCCTTTCCTGTCAAGAGCGCCGCGGTCCATGACATAGGCGTCGGAACATGCTATAGTACCGCCTTGTGAATATACAGTTTCTGCACGGTAAATCCTTTCATGCAGCCCGGGGTTTTCTCAACCACCTGCTTGAAGAAATTCCCGGCTTTACCAGAATCGACAATGAACTGATCAGCTGCATCAGCATTCCCGGAAAGGAAACAGCGATGCCCGAGCTGCCTGAATCGGTCTATTGGACCAGAAATGTCTGGGAAGAGCCTTTCCTCCTGGAATTCGACTCAATCTCGGAAGCCGCCCGGGCGCTGAAAGCTATCCAACGGAACTGGGCGCCCTACCCTGTCCATTGCAGCCGCCGCACCATGCTCATCTCCGACGCCCTGCCGCCTCTGCCGACAAAGCCCAAGCAGTTTCCATTTACCCTGCCAGCCGCGCCGATGGGGGCCTTCACCCTCCTGGACGAGCACCAGCTTTTAGGTTCAGCCCGCTGTTCGAGCCCCTTTCCCAATGGTGAGTTTTCATTTATCGAAGACAAGGAAGGCCCGCCCTCGCGAGCCTATCAGAAGCTCTGGGAAGCGCTTGTTCTTGCAGGCCGGATGCCTGCGCCCGGCGAGCGCTGTATCGACGCAGGGGCCTGCCCCGGCGGCTGGACCTGGGCTCTCGCCTCATTGGGCGCCTCAGTGACCGCTATTGATCGGGCACCGCTGGATGAGAAGGTCGCGGCCATGGAGCGCGTCACCTTTCTCAAGCATGATGCCTTTACGCTGAAACCCTCCGAGCTTGGACCTGCGGACTGGGTATTTTCCGACGTCATCTGTTATCCTGAAGCCTTATACCGATGGATTTCGCAGTGGCTGGAAAGCGGCCTCGCTAAAAACTTCATTTGCACCATCAAAATGCAAGGGCCGAGTTATGACCGCGCCACCACGAGATTGTTCGCAGGCATACCCGGCTCCCGGGTTGTCCACCTCTGGCACAACAAGCATGAACTCACCTGGATGCTTTTATCCGGCGCGTGAAGCGAACTTGGCTTTAAAGCGGGCGAAGAGCTCTTTCTGTATTTCCTCTTCCGTTCGCCCGTCTTTTTCAGATCCATCCTCATCTTTTACCAATTCTTTCGGCAATTCCTCCAGAAACGGCGAAGGCGCAGGCGTTAGAATCTGACTGTAATGTTTGCGTTCCAGACATCGGCTCAGATACAACCGTTTTCTGGCGCGAGTGAGCGCAACATAGAAAAGGCGCCGTTCTTCCTCGATATCACCATCGCCTTCCTCGACTGAACGGGCATGCGGCATGATCCCTTCTTCGCATCCAGGCAGGAAGACAATTTCATATTCGAGCCCTTTTGCCGAATGAATGGTCAAAAGGCTCACCTTGCCTTCCGTGTCCTCGGGGTCATCGCGGGTTATCAGAGAAATCCTCGCAAGATAGGCAAAGAGGCTGGTGTCAAAATTGTCCGGGTCCCGCTCCCAGCGCTCAATTGAAGCGATCAGAAGTTCGATATTGCGGTATTTCCAGCCAGCGACCTTATCGTCCGACTTGTGTTCTTCCAGCAAATACCGCCAGTAGCCGATTTCCTTGACCATTTCGCGGAGCTGAGCCGAAACCGGAATTTTTCTGGAAAGCATTGCGCTCCGGGCATTGGCAAGATATTCAAAAAACTCGATGGCGTCGCGCGTCGCGTGCTGCTGGCACAAGGGATGATTTGAACGCGCAAGCGCTTCCAGCGCGTCATGCAGCGATTGATTGTGGCTCCGTGCGTAGGAAATCATTTTTTCCAGGCCGACTTTTCCGATTCCGCGGCGAGGAACGTTGATAATTCGCATAACGCTGACATCGTCATCAGGGTTCGCAGCGGCGCGAAGATAGGCAATCATGTCTTTCACTTCTTTTCGCTGATAGAAGGAAGGCCCTCCTGCCGTTCGATACGGAACCCCAGCTTCCATTAAGGTCTCTTCGATGATTCTTGCTTGCGAATTCGTTCTCACCAGAATACCGAAATCCTGCCATGAAAGGTTTTCTGAAATCCTTAGTAACCGGATTTTTTCCACGATTCGCTCCGCCTCTTCAGCTTCATCCTTTTCTTCGCTGCAAACGATCGGTACACCCTGCAGATCGGAAGGCGACCAGAGATTCTTCTTTTTCCTTTTGACGTTGTGCGCTATTACCGAGTTTGCTGCTTTCAAAATGGTCGAGGTTGAACGATAATTGCGCTCCAGCTTGATTTCAAAGTATCCGGGATGGTCGCGTTCGAATTTCTCGATGTTGCCGAAATTTGCGCCTCGCCATGAATAGATCGACTGGTCATCATCGCCGACCGCACAGATATTATTGCCGGCAAATGCCATGATGAATTCATATTGCTGGAGCGAAGTATCCTGAAACTCATCGATCATAATATGACTGAAGCGTGACCTGAGGCGTGCTGTAATATCAGGAAACCGCGCAAAAAGCTCTATCGGCATCGCGATGAGATCATCAAAATCAACCGCGTTGTAAATATAAAGCGCTTTGCGATATTCTCTGAAAAGCCGCTGGTAGACTTCCCCTGCCTGCCTGAACACTTCGAGGCTTTCATAGCAGTCTTCACTCGCTGCCCGGCCTGGCAGAAGCGCTGTCTTGCACTGGGAAATAAATCGGACAATATCCTGGACATCGATGCTGTCCATCGCGAGCCCGATTTCGCGCGCGCATTCCTTGACTGACGACATCCGGTCCTGTTCATCATAAATTGTAAAATTTTCTTTCCATCCAAGCCTGTGAATTTCATGCCGGAGAATCCAGGCGCCGAATGCGTGAAAGGTAGAAACCATCAGTTCCTTCAAGGGCTTCCGCACGAGTTCCTGCGCCCGATCCGACATCTCTTTCGCGGCCTTGTTGGTAAAGGTCAAGGCGAGAATGGATTTTTCCGAAACTCCGTCCAGTAAAAGTCTGGCGATTCTGTAGGTAATGACCCTGGTCTTGCCTGAACCGGCACCAGCTATGATCAGGACCGGCCCTTCGGTTCTGGAGACCGCGGCATACTGCTCCGGGTCCAGTTCTTTTGAGAAATTCATGGTGCTAAAACCTTTCAGAATTGTTTGAAGAAGATTGTTCTGGTTCCCGCTCCAAAAACGAAGACCAGAATCCCGACGATAATGCCGGCGATACAGACTCCGGCGATAATAGCAGGGACGGCCTTTCGCTTTTGCATTCCAAGAATCCAGGCGCCAAGAGCTCCGGTCCAGGCACCAGTAACCGGCAATGGAATTGCAACAAAGAGCAATAATCCCAGATAACCATATTTTTCAACTTTTGGATGCACTTTTATCCGGGTTTTTTCCACAACGCGGTCAAAAAAGCTATGATAGAGATTCCAGCGATAGAGAAATTTGTGCAGGGTCGAAAGAAAAATAAAAACAACCAGCGGCACAAGCGCATTGAAGCCGATACTGATCAGAACAGCGGCCGGAAGAGAAATGCCTCGAAGAACCGCGAATGGTATGGCGCCTCTCAGTTCCGAGATGGGGGCGAGTGCGAGGAGTGCGGTCAACAGCAGGGTTGTTGTGGTCATTCCGAATCGGAGTATACCGGTTTTCCTTGATGATGGAAAGTGACACTTGAAGATTTTTCGCCAATCATGCAATTTTCAAGCGCTGCGCCGGTCGGATTCTTCAGAGCCGAAACATAAGAAAGTCGCGTATTTTGCCGGCAAGCTGTGAGGCTTCGGGCTGTATCCATTGAATTCCTGGCAATGATTTGAAGAATGTCATCTGCCGCTTAGCGTACTGCCGCGTATGCAGCGTTATGGCTGCCATTATGGCGTCCATGCCGCTGTCTTCAAGCTCGAAAAACTCACGGTAGCCGATAGCCTGCATGCCGGGGCAATCTGCGTTGTATCCCATTTTTCTGAGCCTTGCAACTTCCGCAGGAAGCCCTGCTGCGAACATAGCCTCAACGCGCCGTTCTATGCGTTCCCGCAGTTCTTCGCGGGGCCGTTCCACCCCCAGCACCAGAAAACGATAGCCATGCCGCGGCGATTCAGAAGGCGCGAAGGCTGACAAAGGTTTCCCGCTTGCCCGGATAATCTCAAGCGCCCGGGTCAGTCGGTAGACATCATTGTACGCAATCCGCGCATAGCTCTCCGGATCGGCGTTTAAAAGCTCATCTCGTAAAGTGCTGATTCCGAACCGTCGCAAATCTTCTTGGACCTGTTTTCGGACAGCGGGGTCCGACGGCGGCGCAGGCGGCGGTCCTATAATGAAGTTTTTCAGATAGAAACCAGTACCGCCGCTGATGATTGGAAGTATTCGGCTGCGCATTCCTCCGATCAGGCTGTCAGCCAGCCTGACAAATTCACCGGCGGTATATTGCTCATCAGGGTCCTTGATATCGATAAGGTGGTGCGGCAAAGCGGATATCAGCGCGGCATCTGGTTTTGCTGTTCCAATATCCATGCCGCGATATGCCTGCATGGAATCAGCACTGATTATTTCCGCATGGTCATAAGGCGCGGTGATTTTTCCAGAAAGCGATTGAAAAAAATCAGGAGCTCCTTTCGCAAAAAGCTGTGAAAGAAGCTCCGTCTTTCCCGATGCCGTCGGGCCGGTTACAATGATGATATCAGTCGGTAATGAATTTGTATTCAACAGTCTTATCAAAAATGTGCCGTGTTGCCAGAGAGACAACCTTTCCATTGTTCTTTTCAACATCCGGAGTCTTCATGACTGCCAGGTGAAAAGCCCGCCTGTTGATTGCAACTGTAAGTTCATAGGCGTTTTTATTATAATTGATGAGCTCTTCGAGCGGCATTATCATGCTTCTCTCCTCCATGTTCTTTTCATCGAAAAATTAATCAGAGCCCCAGCTCTCCCAATCGTTTGTCAATATCCTGTAAAAGGCTCGAGGCCTCGTAGTCTCTGGATACTGTCTGCTTCTGCTCTTTGGATTGATGCATTTCATCGAGCGTCAAAAGATTGGTGATGATAGCCAATTTCAGCGGGTCGACAATTTTCATCTGCCGGGAAATGTCCGAAAGACGCTTTTTAAGCTCCGAGACCAAGCCCTGAATGTATTCAGGGTCATCATCAGTCTTGATGGAAAATGACACGCCGAGAATTTCAATTGAAACAATTCTCGGAGTTCCCGTGCTTTCAATCATGGCGCTTTCGCTCTTTGATCCGTCAGAAGATGTCGAGCTCATTATCGGCTCCGTGAAACGTGGCATCCTGGGACACAAGGGTCGACTGGGACTCGTCAACCGCCTCCACCTTTTCGTCCCGAGACTGAACCGATTCTTCCAAATCGGTGCTTTTCTGCACGGAAATGCCCATTACCAGATCCTCAAAGGCATCCAGTTTTTCTAAAGCATGCACAAGCCCATCTTCAATCCGGGCCTGTTCTTTCCGGAGTTCCTCCGCGTGGCTTTCAAGCTCGGCTGCCCGATGCTCGGCGGCCAGCGCTCTGTCGCGATATGAGGCAACTTCAGCTTCCGCAGCATTGGCTTTGCGTTCAAACGCTGCAGCCCGCTCCGCGGATTCAGCGGCTCGAAGCTCCGCTTCTTTGGCCCGTTCTTCAGCTTCCCGGGCCTTGGAAGTCAGCTCTTCGATACGGGAGCTTGATTCGGAAGCAAGCCGTACCGAAAGCGCTGTTTTTCTCTCGAGCTCGGAATATGCGTTTCGAACCTGTTCCTCAGCGCGGGTTGCGTCGATGAGTTTCTGTTCCAGCTCCGCGTTTTCCCTGCGAAGTTTGTCAATCAGGACAACCGCTTTTTCAACCCGCGCTTCAAGGGCGCGAATCTGCTCGAGACTGACCATAGCTTATGCCTGCAAGGCTGACTTGGCCTTGTCGACGACTGCGGTAAAAGCTGCCGGATCGCGTACGGCGAGGTCGGCAAGCAGTTTGCGGTCGAGGGTGATACCTGCTTTGCCAAGACCTTCAATAAACCTGCTGTAGGTAATATCCTGAGCCCGGCAGGCCGCGTTGATTCGAGCGATCCAGAGGGTTCTGAAAACACCCTTTTTATCTCGCCTGTCCTTGTATGCATCAGAAAGAGCCTTGGCTACAGCGTCTTTCGCGACCTTGTAGTTGGAATGGCGTCTTCCCCAATACCCTTTGGCAATCTTCAATATTTTTTTGCGGTGATCTTTTCTTCTGGTACCGTCTACTGCTCTTGGCATAGTTATTCTCCTGTACTAACGGGCGCTCTCAGCCATTGGGCAAAAGCTTCTTCTTGATCTGATGAACCGGACCGGCAGCAACAAAGCCTGGCTTTCTGAGATTTCTCTTCCGCTTGGTAGTCTTCTTGGTCAGAATATGGCGAAGGTTCATCTTCTTGTATTTTACCTTTCCGCTGGCGGTCAGGGTAAATCGCTTGCTGGCCGCTTTCTTTGTCTTCATCTTGGGCATAATCTACCATCCTTGACGTAATCTGGCTTATTCTGCTGTCACACCGGAGGCCGGGCTTTCCTCGGCCTGCTGTTTTTTAATAATGGAGGCTTTGGGCTGAAGAACCATCGACATGAAACGACCTTCCATGAGCGGAAGTTTTTCCATGACATAATAGCCTTCCAGTTTGGCAAGAATTTTCTTGAGGATTTCCTCACCAATCTCCGTATGCGCAAGCTCTCTGCCTCGGAATCGAATGGTCACCTTGACTTTGTAACCCTGCTCCAGAAAATCGCGGATGTGCTCCGATTTGAAGTCCAGGTCATGCCCGGCTATCTTCGGCTGCATACGGATTTCCTTGATTTCAGTCGGCTTGGTGTGTTTTCTGGCGTCCTTGATTTTCTTTTCCTGCTCAAATTTAAATTTGCCATAATTGAGCAGTTTGCACACCGGCGGAACCGATTGCGGAGCCACCTCCACCAGATCCAAACCGACCTCTCGAGCTATTCGCAAAGCTTCCAGCGTGGAAACAATGCCTCGCTGTTCGCCTTTTTCATCGATAAGCCGCACTTCGCGCACGCGGATTTGTTCATTTATCCGCAAGTCCTTGTCTGCCAACTGACCTCCTCTACCGCGCATCCTGTCAGCGCAACGGGGAATACTGCCAGGATTTGCACACAATCGGACACCTACGGTTGGATAAGTGCACGATTATGGCGCGTATATTACCATATACTAACAGTGCAGGTAAAGACCTGCACTGTGTATCATGAGAACAAAATCACAAAAGAATGATAATCAAGCCTTGCCTGCTGAACCAAGAACCTCGAGATTTTTGTGCATGTACAGTTTTTTAAGCTCGTCACGCGCCGGACCGAGGTATTTTCTCGGATCGAATTCATCAGGCTTTTCCGCAAGCACTTTGCGGATCAGCGCTGTCATCGCAAGCCGTCCGTCTGAATCGATATTGATCTTGCAGACCGCGCTCTTGGCCGCTTTTCTCAGCTGTTCCTCGGGGATACCGACTGAATCGGACAGCTTCCCGCCGTACATTTCAATCATTCTGACATATTGCATCGGTACGGACGATGAGCCATGGAGAACGATGGGGAAACCGGGAATCCGCTTTTCGATTTCTTCAAGAATGTCGAATCGGAGCGGAGGAGGAATCAGGACACCATCGGCGTTGCGGGTGCACTGCTCAGGCTTGAACTTGGCCCGGCCATGACTGGTGCCGATGGAAATGGCAAGACTGTCGACACCGGTCTTTTTGACGAAGTCTTCGACTTCCTCAGGCCGTGTATAGTGGCTGTGCTCGGCTGAGACATCGTCTTCGACACCGGCAAGGACGCCCAGTTCGCCTTCCACGGAAACATAATCAGGCTGGGAGTGGGCATATTCGCAAACCTTGCGGGTCAGCGCCACGTTTTCTTCATAGGGAAGATGGGAACCGTCGATCATGACGGAAGAAAAGCCGGATTCGATACAATCCTTGCAAAGCTCGAAACTGTCGCCATGGTCCAGATGGAGGACGATGGGGATCGGGTAGCCGAGTTCCTTTGCGTATTCAACCGCGCCTTTAGCCATGTTGCGCAGAAGCGTGGCGTTGGCATATTTTCTCGCGCCAGCCGAAACCTGCAGAATGACTGGGCTTTTTGTTTCGACACAAGCCTGGATGATAGCCTGAAGCTGTTCCATGTTGTTGAAATTGTAAGCCGGAATGGCGTAGCCGCCTTCGACTGCTTTCTTGAACAACTCAACTGTATTGACCAGCCCCAATTCCTTGTAACTTGTCATGACAACCTCCGTTAGGTTTCAGGATTCAGGAGAATCGAGGAAAACTTTGACATGCATTTATCTTCCATAACCCTGCTTTTGCTGGTAATCTTATGGAACGGGGCGCTCAGCGTCAAGTCTGCCGCAGAGGATGATTCATGAAAGGTGTTCTTGCTGATATAAAATCGAAAAGATTGCTTGCCTGTCTTCTTCTTTTTCTCGCCATCATGGCTCTCGTGTCCTGTTCTTCGGAAAAGACGAATGACAACGGCCGCCTCCACTTTCTATTCGATGATGCCTTCAGCCAGCTTTTCCCAGACCTGACAGCCAGGATTGAAAAAGCGGTTCAGGCAGGATCGGCCGGACAATCCGGTCCTGAACGCGGCAGGGTATCGCCCATTCCATCGCTCAAGGGCTCAATCAGCAATCTGATTAGCCAGTGGACTCAGAAGGGAGAACCAGCAACGATTATCGCAAGTCCGCTCGCCCAAAAACTCATTCTCGATGATGGACGGCTCCTGGGTTCCGCGGTGCTGGTCGTTCCTTTTGGCGATGTCGTCTACGACTATGAATCCTCCTATGCTAAAGTTGCCGAAAACCTGGCTGGCAGGCTGAACTCGATCCAGAAAAAAGAAAAAAGACAGGCGGTCTGCGGTGTGCTTTTTCAGGAAAATTTCATGCGGCAGGCGAGCGCTTTAGCGCGGCTTGAGGGGGTCTTGAAGCAGAAGGCGGAAGGTGCGTCGCTCATTATAAAAAAAGCCGCTCTCGATTCGGACACGGTCGATACGGACAGCCGCTTTACCGCTCAATTTGAGGCTATACTGAAGGAAAAGCCTGATGTTTTGCTTATAGCCATCGATCACCCGGAACTGGTTCAGCGCTGGAGTCGGGATTCTCAGCAGGATAAAGGAAAGCTGTTTTTTGCCGCGGACGCGAGCAGTTGGGGCGGTTTTTCATTTGACACCCGTTTGTTCAACCTGACAATTCTGGGAAATGAAGCTGTCATGGCGGACAGGGTTTTGCAAAAAGCCCGCTCAATCGTTTCTGGACAGCAGGTTAGCGAGAGTCCCGAGCTTGTCGCCCTTCCGATCAGAACAACATGGTTCCGAAAATAGTTTCAGCGTTTTGCTGAACAATTCCCGCAAGTTTTTCGGAAGTCGAATTTCTCAGGCTCGCGGCAATTTCATAGGTCCTCACGATATCGGCACTGGAGGCATGCTTGCCCCGAAAAGGTTCCGGGTTGAGATAGGGAGCGTCGGTTTCCAGCAAAAGCTGCGAATCCGGAACGATGCGCAAAGCCTCCCGCAGCCCTGACGCGTTTCGGTAACTCAGATTCCCGGCAAAAGACAGATAAAAGCCCTGCCTCAGTAACTGCTCAGCCTCAGCAGGTGAATAACTAAAGCAATGAATTATGACACTGAGGCTTGCGGCACTCGTCTTCAAGACCGAAAGTGTATCTTCAAAAGCATCGCGGGAGTGCACGATGAGCGGCAGGCTCCGTTCGCCAGCCAGTTCGATTTGCTGTTCAAAAAGGCGAATCTGAGCGTTGCGGCTTCCGGCCATGTGGAAATAATCCAGGCCGCACTCGCCCACCGCTGCAACCCGCCCACTGCCGCAATCATCCTTGAGGCGAAAGAGGCTTTCATCCGGATGTTCCAGAGCGGTCTGCGATGGCCAGATGCCGGCAGAAAATTTCAGCCAAGCATACCGGCCGAAAACTCCCAGCCGCGACGCAAGATCACCGGCTACCGTACCGACATCGACGATGAAAGGCTTGGGTGTGTCGGCTGAGCCCTGCCAGAGTTGGTCATATTCATCGAGCAGCGAAAAAAGTTTCTGGCGGCCGATTCGCTGTTCACAAAGCGAGAGATGCGCATGAGTATCGGTATACAGCAAATCAGCCTCCAGCCTGTTCAAGCGTTGCTATCAGGCATTTCTGCCCTCAGCCGTACGGATTACGATAAAGTCAAGCCCGTCCTGTGTTTTCGCGACCTGCACCGTATCGCCTTCGCGAATATCACCCGAAAGCACTTTTCTGGCAAGAGGGTTTTCAAGCAACGCCTGAATGGCTCGCTTGAGCGGGCGGGCGCCATAGAGCGGATCATAGCCCTCATTCGCGATAAAATCGCGGGCCTCGTCATCGATATTCAGCATGATGGACCGCTGTGACATTCTGTCGGCCAATTCCGCAAGACGCAGATCTGCGATTCTGCGAATCATGGGAGCATCCAGCCGGTCGAAAATGACAATTTCGTCAATTCTATTCAGGAATTCAGGCTTAAAGGCGGTTTTCAGCAAGGCATCGATACCCTGGCGGATTTCCTCGCGCCCCTTTGCTTCCAGAATCAAGTCCGACCCCAGGTTGCTGGTCATGATGATGATGGTATTCCTGAAGTCGACAACCCTTCCCTGTCCGTCGGTCAGCCGGCCGTCATCGAGTGTTTGCAAAAGGACATTGAAAACCTCAGGGTGCGCTTTTTCGATTTCATCGAAAAGCACTACAGAATACGGTCTGCGACGCACCGCTTCGGTGAGCTGGCCTCCTTCATCATAGCCGACATAACCGGGAGGCGCTCCTATCAGCCTGCTGACCGAGTGCTTTTCCATATACTCGCTCATGTCGATTCTGGTGAGCGATTTTTCATCATTGAACAAAAACTCGGCCAGTGCTTTTGCGAGTTCCGTCTTGCCGACGCCGGTCGGCCCGAGGAAAAGAAAGGAGCCCAGCGGTTTTCTCGGATCGGAAAGCCCCGCGCGGTTTCGCCTGATGGCGTCTGACACGGCACGAAGTGCTTCTTCCTGGCCTATTACCCGCATCGCCAGCTTCTGTTCCAGCTCGACATATTTCTGCAGTTCGCTTGAGAGCATTTTGGACACCGGGATTCCAGTCCAGTTTGAAACAACCCGGGCAATATCGTCTTCGGACACTTCCTCGCGGAGCAAAGTCTGCCCCTCTGCCCTGGACTTGAGCTCGCTGGTCAGAGCCTCGAGTTTTTTCTGCGCTTCAACCAGCCGCCCGTATTTAATCTCGGAGGCTTTTGCCAGATCCCCTTCCCGGAGTTTCCTATCAGCTTCCAGTTTCAGCTCTTCAATTTGCTGTTTCAGATTCCGGATCTCGCTGATCTTCTGCTTTTCGGCTTCCCACTTCATTTTCATGCTGTCGCGCTGAGCTGTCAAATCTGCAATTTCCTTACGCATTTTCGCAAGCCGCTCGGCGGATGCTGCATCAGCTTCCCGCTCCAGCGCCTGGGCTTCCATTTTAAGTTGAATGAGCTTGCGCTCCAGAACATCGAGGTCAGTCGGTTGGCTTTCGATTTCCATTTTAAGACGGGAAGCGGCTTCATCCACTAAATCGATTGCTTTGTCAGGCAAAAAACGGCTGGTGATATAGCGGTCCGAAAGCACTGCAGCAGCGATGATCGCGTCGTCCCTGATACGTACTCCATGGTGCACCTCATATCGCTCCTTCAGCCCGCGGAGAATCGCGATTGTGGCTTCGACGCTGGGAGGAGCGCAGTAAACCGGCTGAAACCTTCGCTCGAGGGCGGCATCCTTTTCGATATGCTTGCGGTACTCGTCCAGCGTTGTCGCGCCGATAGCGCGCAGTTCGCCGCGAGCGAGGGCAGGCTTTAAAAGGTTGGAAGCATCCATCGCGCCTTCAGCTGCGCCGGCGCCCACCAGTGTATGCAGTTCATCGATAAAGAGAATGATTTTCCCATCCGATTTCTGGATTTCTTCAATGACCGCCTTCAGCCGTTCTTCAAATTCGCCGCGGAACTTCGAGCCGGCAACGAGCGCGCCCAGATCCAGCGCAAGGACAGTCTTGTCCCTGATGCTGTCGGGCACATCGCCTTCCATTATCCGCCGGGCAAGCCCCTCAACGATGGCGGTTTTTCCGACACCCGGCTCGCCGATGAGTACCGGATTGTTTTTCGTTCTGCGTGACAGCACCTGCATGACACGGCGGATTTCCTCATCCCGGCCGATAACCGGGTCAAGCTTGCCGGCTCGCGCAAGAGCGGTCAGATCCCGCGTAAAACGCTCGAGGACACGGTACTTTTCTTCGGCTTCCTGGTCAGTCACCCGGCGGTTGCCGCGGATGCTTTTCAGCGTCGCCAGTATGCGGTCCTTGGTTATCCCCAGCTGTTTCAAGAGCTCGGCCGCGGGGCACTCGACCGCGAGAATACCAAGCAGAAGATGCTCGGCGGCCACAAACTCATCCTTTATGGCAGCCGCTTCAGCTTCAGCCTTGGCTATGGCTTTAGATGCCGCGGGCGAAAGATAAACCTGACTGGCTGAACCATAGGCCTTGGGCAATTTTTCAACCCGAGCGCCAAGCTCGCTTGAGAGCGAAGCAATGTCAACCCCGATGCGTTCGCACAGTGAAGGGATGACCCCTTCCTCCTGATCCAGCAGAGCAAGGAGGATATGTTCTGGCTCAACGCTCGGATTGTCATGGTTCTGGGCAAGGGAAGCGGCATCGCGCACGGCTTCCTGCGCCTTAAGAGTAAATTTTTCATAATTCATTGAATTAACCTCGGCAGGATATAGTTTTCATCTATAAGATACAAAACATTAAAAAAAACGGCAAATTTCAGAACGGAAAAGGATTGCCGCGCTCCATTGGATTCTTCGCAAATCCGGGATAGAATACTGGTCATTATGGAAGATTTCAAAGCGGTCATATTGCATGGTTTTTCGAATGAAGAAGCCCTGACCATCATGCGGGCGGTAAAAAGCCTTGGAATTTCGGCAAGCCAGACAGCCTTTGCCACAACAACACCCACCAGCCTGCAGTGGAAGGTGGAATATCTCCTCGAGCATCTGCACGAGGAGCACGCGATGATGCAGACCAGACTGGCGGAGCAAAAAAAAGCCGGACACTGATCCGTCCGGCTTGTCCACAGTTTATTCTGGATCGAAATCGGGAATTTTTTCCTTGAGCGCTCTGATAAAATCCTCGCCCTTGACGCCCTGTTTGAGCGCGATAAACACGACATTATCACGACCGGAAATGGTACCGAGCACTTCATCCAAGCCCATGTTGTCGATAGCCAGGGCTACCGAATCACTGTGACCGGAAAATGTACGGACTACAACCAGACTTTCATTCCAATCGACTGAAACATATCCGCGCAAAAAATCCTGAACCAGGTGGCGCTCGGATTCTTTCCGTTCCTCATCCGACGGAATCGTGTAATAGTAGCCGGAATGACCATCGGCAACCTTGCCCACCTTCAGATACTTGAGATCTCGTGAAAGCGTCGCCTGGGTGACGGTATACCCTTCTTCGACCAACAGCTGGAGCAGGGTATCCTGTGAATCGATTCGATGCGTTTTGATGAGATTTCGAATAACCTTGAGCCTTTCAAGTCGTTCTTTCATATCAGGGGTTTCTCCATGTAAAACAAAAGCCGTTTATTATTGCATGAAAATGCAGAATTAGGCAAGGACAAACGCGAAATTATATTCGGCTATTTCACTAACGAATCCAGCCAAGTTTCTGCTGAATCCCATGAAAGAACATATCCCAGTTGGTGCGGTTTTCAAAAAATTCCCGGGCGGACTCATATCCGGAATCGAACAGTTTTCGGTAGGTTTCATCACCTGTATCCACATCGAAAAATGTTATCGGAACACCTTTATCGTCAATAAATATCGTCCTTCCCTTGTTTCTTTCACTGGCAGCGACCAGGTGCTCCTGTACCAGCAAGAGGGATTCAAAAAGAGCGCCCAGATAATCCACAAGGCTGTCAACCTTTTTATACCGGGTTTCATTGGGGGAAGTAAAAATGAACATACCGAGCGTCTCGGTATTGACACCATTAACGATTTTCCTGCCATAACGCTGGTCATCAAAAAGACTGATGGGATAGTTCCACATGATACCCCCGTCAACATAACTCTGCGGTTCTGATGTCCCAGGGTATTGGTATTGGATAGATTCAAAATATAAAGGAATAGACATAGAAATTCGCACCGCGAGCGCCACTTCCATATCAGGTGTCGTCTCGTATGAAAAGACGCGGCTCATTCGGTTGCTGATATCGGTACCGGTTATGTAGAGGTCAAGAAACTCCCGCCCTCCTGCATGGATTGAAGCGTTCCTGAAATCGGAAAACGTATAGCTTTCCTTTTTAACCGTGAACTGCCTCGCTATGACATCCTTGAGCCAGGTATAGAAGTAGTCGCTGGAATACCAGCCGCGATCCTGAATGAATCGCATCGAACATTGGACATTTTTAAAGACCGCCCGGAACTGGTTTCTGATGGCAAGGGGATTAGCCTTGAGAAATCTGACATGTTCTTCAGTCTGCGTTCCTTCGCTCGGCACCTTTCGGTATTCCAGGCTATCGCTGATCTCATGAATTTCTCTAAAAGAAGAAAAATTCATGGCGACAACCGTTGCCGTTATGGCTCCGGCAGAAGTACCGGCAACGCGCTCAATCGAACGCATGAGACCTTTTTCATAGAGAAATTGCAGGGCACCGAGATAGGCAATACCGCGAACCCCGCCGCCTTTGAAAACGAGATTTCTATAAGCCGCCATGGGAATAGTATACCATTTCCGCCGATGTGGTTGAATAGGGCGCTTAATTGAATATTTCGGTATTTGGCGATAGGCTTTCATCATGCAAAAACCATGGCAGCATGATATGCGGCAGAGAATCACGGAATTGCCCGATCACGAGCATTCAGCACTTATCGCTGAATTGATACAAAAAAACGCGCTTCCCTTTGCGGCAACTGCATATTGGCTTTCGCTTGCCGATGAAGATTACCGGACCTGCGAAAGGGATGCCCGCGGCGTGCCGCGGGATCCTATCCTTGCCCAGGCTTTACCATCGCCTGAGGAGCTGGAAATTTCAGCGCTTGAAAGCCTTGACCCGCTCAATGAAACCAGGCATTCACCCTATCCGCGGATTGTCCACCAATATCCATCACGGGTACTGCTCCGGACAACCGGCGAATGCGCGCTCTTCTGCCGGCATTGTTTCAGGCGAAGCCTTCTGCCGCAGGAACGCGGCTTTATTTCGGAAAGTGCGGAACACAGGCTCATCGATTACCTGAAAGCGCATCAGGAAGTGCGCGAGGTGCTCATATCGGGCGGAGACCCGCTGACTGCCTCGGATGCCCGGCTTGCAAAGCTTTTTTCAGGCATCAGGGAAGCTGGCGCGAATATTCTCATCCGGCTCTGCACGAGAATGCCGGTTACCCTGCCCTCACGGGTAACCCGGGAATTTGTCGGCATGCTGAAGCGGTTCAAACCACTGCAGGTGGTTCTGCATATTAACCACCCGAGAGAGCTTTCTGATGTTTTTGTCGAAAAAGCAAGGCTTTTTATAGAGACAGGGCTTCCCGTGCACAGCCAGACTGTTCTCCTTCGAGGCATCAATGACAATCTCGAAACATTGGTCAGCCTCTTTTCCAGGCTGACGCGAATTGGTATCGATCCGTATTACTTGTTTCAAGGAGATCTGGCGGCGGGCACACGGCACTTCCGCGTCCCGCTGTCCAAGGGGCTTGCGTTGTATGCTGAACTCAGAAAACAGCTGTCGGGGCTGGAATTGCCGCGCTACGCGGTGGACGCGCCCGACGGCGCCGGAAAACTGTACCTTCCTGAAAGCGTTGTCGGACGCGAGGGCGATTTCTGGATACTGCGGGCGCCTGATGGTTCGCTCCACCAATATCCCGAAGAAACTGATTAAAGGTGGGACTTCAGCTTATTCCCACTCGATTGTTGCAGGCGGCTTGGACGAGACATCATACACCACACGCCCGATTTCCGGCACTCGATTGGTAATGGCTGAAGAAATTGCGATCAGGTCAGCGGCGTCAAAGGGGTAGACCTGGGCTGTCATGCCATCTTCGCTGGTGACCGCCCGTAATGCTGCCACATAGCCGTATTTGCGTTCGTCTCCCGCAACCCCAACGGATCGCACCGGAAGCAAGACGCAAAATGCCTGCCAGATTTTGTCATACAGACCGAGTTCGCGCAACTTTTCTATAAAAACCGCGTCAGCGTTGCGGAGGATGTCGCATTTTTCCCGATCGACAGCGCCAAGAATTCTGACTCCCAGCCCCGGCCCCGGGAAAGGATGGCGGCCCACAACCGACTCAGGAAGCCCCAAAAGCCTGCCCAAAGCCCTGACCTCGTCCTTGTACAGGCGGTCCAGCGGCTCGATGACAAGGCCCTTGCGCCGTTTTTCTTCTACGAGCGGACTGCGCACATTGTGGTGGCTCTTGATGACCTGGGCTTTTTTCCCCACTCCCTTGCCGGATTCGATGAGGTCGGTATAGAGCGTGCCCTGGACTAAAAAAGCGTCTTTAAGCGCAAGCCGCTGGACTTCTTCTTCCTGAACTGTAATGAACATATCGCCGATTATCCGGCGCTTTTTTTCGGGATCAGCGACACCAGCCAAGGCAGTCAGGAAACGTGCTTCGGCATCCGCCTTATAAAGGTGCTTTGCGCCCAGCCTGGCCAGATTGGCCATAACTTCTTCGCTTTCGGCCTTTCTCATGAGACCGGTGTCGATATACAAGAGGTACACCTGCTCAGGTCCGAGGACACGGAGCAAAAAGGCGCCTGCTACCGTGGAATCCACGCCGCCGGAGATAAGAAGAAGCGCCGGTCTGTCCTGAATGGTTGTGCGGATTTTTTCGGCTTCCTGGTCCAGATAGGCTTGCATCGACCAGCCAGCCTTCGTTTTACAGATGCCAAACACAAAATTGGAAAGCAGAACCGTTCCGAATTCACAGTGGCTCACTTCCGGATGGAACTGCACCCCCCAGCGGGCAAGCTTTTCATGCCTGAGGATCGCGGGTATGTTGCCGTCTGAATCGCCGATGACTTCCCAGCCTTCGCCGGGGCTGACAATCGAATCCCCATGGCTCATCCAGCTGATAAAGGAAGCAGGGATTCCCTTGAGCAAGGGGTCATCGATCCCGGTCCTGACCGCGACTGCCTTTTTCCCGTATTCGCGTTCTTCAAGTTTTGCGACCCGGCCGCGGGCATCGAGGGTCATACGCTGGATGCCGTAGCAGACTCCCAAGATCGGAAGACCGCAATCATAGACGCTGGAATGAATTATTGGCGAATCAGGTTCATAGGCGCTGAATGGAGAGCCCGAAAGGATGATACCGGTGCAATCTTTCAGGTGCGTCTCATTGAGTGGACTGTCACCGGGTATGATTTCAGAATAGACGCCCAGTTCGCGAACCCTCCGGCCTATCAGCTGGGTGTACTGACTGCCGAAGTCCAGAATCAGAATCTTGTCCACGGGCTTTCCCTCACGATAGTCTGCTGGCGGTCCGAGCCGACCGATACAATGGAAATCGGCGTCTCGGTAAAGGTTTCTATAAATTCGACATATTCCCGCGCTTTCGTGGGAAGCTCCTCCCAGCTCTGGCATGCGCTGATGGGCATTTTCCAGCCGTCAAATTTTTTAAGAACCGGAACCGCCCGCTCCAGGTCCCGGATGGATGCCGGGAAATCCTCGACGACTTTTCCGTCGATTCTGTAAGCCACACAGGCTTCAAATTCAGCAAGGGCGTCATACACATCAAGATGTGTGAGGACAAGCCGGTCAATGGAGTTGACCATGCAGGCGTAGCGGAGCGCGACCAGATCCAGATACCCGCATCGCCGCGGTCTGCCGGTCGTTACACCATATTCGTTGCCGGTCGTCCGAATGTAGTTGGACAGGGAGTCCGGAGAATCGTCTTTGAACTCGGTCGGGAAAGGACCATTGCCGACCCGGGTTGTATATGCCTTGAAGACTCCCAGTATGCGGTCGATCCGCCGAGGTCCGATGCCGCCCTGGGCAGCCGCGCCTGCTGCGCAGGACATCCCCGATGATACAAAAGGATAGGTTCCAGTATCGATATCAAGGAGCGCACCCTGAGCGCCTTCAAAAAGCGTCCAGGAATTCCGGTGGCGGCTGATATAGGCAGCCAGGTCCGTAGCCATGGGCTTAAGCTTGTCCCGCCATTTGTTGATGAAGGCTTTGTCTTCTTCACTGAGATTCTGGAGCCGGTCCTCATCATCGATATCGGCGATTCTGATGCCATCCCGCGATGCCTTGAAGGCGTAGGCGACGCCGATACCCCGTCCCGTTGTGCCGATGGGCTTTTTCCGATTGCTTTCCATTTCGCGGTCGACATCTTTATAGCGCGGCAGAACGAGATGAGCCCGGTCGGAGATCAGCACCCGGCCTTCCCAGTCAATGCCCTTGGCCTTGAGCCCGTCCAGTTCGGTGAATAAAGCTTCCGGATCGATAACCATGCCGGAACCGAGGATGACAATCTTGTCGGAATACAGAATTCCTGAAGGAACCAGATGGAGGGCATATTTTGTGCCTGAAAGCACAATGGTATGCCCTGCATTCGCTCCGCCGGAAAACCGTACGACAATCCCCGCATCTCGCGCGAGGTAGTCGACAATCTTGCCTTTTCCCTCGTCGCCCCACTGCGCGCCGATAATCACTACATTCATTCGAAAACTCCTTGAGAAGCTTTGCTATAATAATCGCCAGCAGAGGAAAAAGACGGAGTGAAGCGTTCGCTAGCGCTTTGGTGCGAAAATACGGTAATTGATGGCGGGGAATAAATTATCCCGCTTTTCCAGGGTGGTGAGCCATTCGGTGTCCACCGTGTTGGCGCAGAGCATTTCGTAGATGCGGTTGAAATTCTTGACCGCTTCCACAATCTGCTGCTGGGCAAAACCGGAGGACTTGCCAGAGCGAAGCAAGAGCGGCCAGTCGGAGGTCATGGCGAGCAAGGCCTCCCTGGCGCCCTGGTTCAGGATGCGTTCACGAAGACCGCTTTCATTGGGGAAGCGCTCCGCCAGTTCGACCATTCGCTCCAGTATTTTGTGGCTGTGGCGATGGACCCAGTCATTGCTGCCATCCAGCCAGACTTCAGCATAGCCGCCCTCCCCCCAGGATGAAAATTCAGGGTCGGAATGAGGGTTTTCCGGGTTGTGCCGAAGATACTCAGCCAAGGTAACGAATTCGAGTTCCTCAGGCCCATGTTTTCGGGCCGCAGTGCGGAACAGCGCCTCAAGGAAGAGTGGACCTTCAAACCACCAGTGGCCGAAAAGTTCGGCGTCATAGGGGCAGACAATCAGCGGTTTCCGGTCCTTCATCAGAAAGCCAGCTGCTCTGGCCGTGGTTTTTCGCTCTTCGAGGAAGGCATGCGCATGTTCCAGAACCTTTGCAGCAGCCGCTCCCGGTTCATATGGCCGCTTTTGATCCGTTCTGCCGGTGATCGCCCAATATTTAAAGCCGGTAAAGCCATGCTCGACAGAATCACCCAGATATGGCTTGACAAAAGAAGAATCGAGATCATAGCCGATATCGCGGTAAAAATCCCGATATACGGGATCAGCGGGATATCCTTCGGTTTCGGACCAGACAGCTTTTGTGGCTCCCGCGTCGCGGATGAATACATTGAGCCCATCGCTGGTTGTAACCGGCGAGAATGAACCGAAAAGCGGTGTTGGGTTTCCGAGCAAAGCACCCCGCGTTGTGACAATCGTGTATTTGATATTGTATTCGCGCAAAATCTTGCCGAGGGCAGGATACCATCCCAGCTGCGGCAGCCAGAAGCCCTGGGGGTTTTTGCCAAATATCGATCGGTGCGCAACGATGGCTGTCTCAATCTGAGCGAGCAAGGCTTCCGGCACATCCTGATAGAGGGGTAAAAAAGCGTGAGTCGCCCCGCTGGTCAGAATCTCGATTTTGCCTTTTTTATAGTAATAATCGAAGGCGGGCAGAATTTCCCGGCCGTAAAGCGTTTCAAAATCCGCCAGATTCCGCAGGTACAACGAATGATACAGAGCGGCAAGCGGGGCAAAGACAGGATCTCCCGCAAGCCGCTCCTTTTCCCGCTCTCCAAGTTCGATTTGCTTTTGCAGATATTTGACAAAGCGATCCGCGAGCAGTTTGTCCGAGAGCATTGAAAGCAAGGTGGGCGAAATGGCTAGACTGAGTTTGAAGGGTATGGAATCCGATTCGAGCTTTTTAAAGAGGCGCAAGAGAGGGAGATAAGTTTCGGAGAGCGCCTCAAAAAGCCATCGTTCCTCGAAAAACTCGGGGAATTCGGGCTTTCGGACAAAAGGAAGATGAGCATTCAATACAAGAGCGAGCATCGGCCTCTGGTTATGCACGTTCTATTCTCCATTATCGAAAAGAATTCTAGAAGGGTTCTCTTCCTTTTGCTCAAAAAGGTGCAAATCCTCAATGCCTGACAAAAGCAGCAGGCTTTTTGTCATCTTGGGAATTCTCTGGGCATGGCGCACAAAGAAAATGGGCATCCTGACCTCATTCGACCGGGCAAGAACTTTCGCGGCTCCGTTCTTCCGGACGCAAAGGTCAATCCTGTAGGTTTCACCCGGGCTGGGAATGTTGATGTACCATTTCCAGTCATCATGCGATATCGATATGTCGAAAAAATCCTTTTTGTGGCCGCTTTCAGGCTGCAATTCAACAACGCGCAGAAAAAGCTCGAAATTTTCGTCATCCCCGGACAGTGATTCACGTTTCTGCTCCGACAGGTCCCAGTAGGTATAAATCCAGGCAGGATCTCGGGGAAGCGCTCGAATCATGGTTTCATTGTATCGTTCAGGGAAGCCGCTTTTTTCAAAACCGACAGCAGGGAGACTGCGTGAACCTGAAAATTTTTTTTCTTCGACATGGCCGGTTCCATCGTGGCTGAACACCCGCTCATGATCGTCATCATCCAGCGCTGTGATGATTTCTTCGATAATGAACCGGCGATCCAATCCCTCAGGAATGAAGATGCCCATTCGATCGGCAAGAAGGATGAGCTCTTCATCGGCAAGCAGTGAAAGCTTTTCTGGGTTCACGGTTCCTATAGTGAAAAACTTGATGCCTTGTTGTCAAGTACGCGAATCCGCTTACCCGGTTTAGCGCTGCTCTTTGTCAGCCAGAAGGCGCTCGCCCTGCTTCGAAACAGGTTTCCATGAGCGTCTTTTTCTTTCCGGCTTGCGCAGAGGGCTGATACCGAGGTTCTTGAAGATCATCATCATTGCAGCCTCAAGCTCGACGCGGGGCGGATTCATGGGCATTACAAAAGCCCGCGCGTCCAGCAGAGAAGCCCTGAAAACCTCAGATGGAGGCAGTTCGCCTGTCCCATCAGATTTCAATGAAGCCAGTTTCTCCGAGACATATCGTTTCAGCAAATAGGACAGAAGCACTGAGACGCTCTTCTTTTCCTGATTCAAAGCTTCTGCTGATTCATCCTGCAAAAGCGTACGCGCAAGGCTTACATTCTGGGCATCTAGAGCGGCGAGATCCGCCAGCAATGCTTCCCGGTACTCAGGTGATGCTTCCATCCGCGCCCAGATATGCGGAACAAAATACTCGAAAAGCCTGAAATTGCAGAGCGATTGGATTATTTCCGCGGACTTGCCTGACGCGAGAATTTTGAAAAACTCCTCGGTCATCCTCGAAGCGCTCACTCCCGCCAGCATCTGGGAATCCTTTCTTATCTGCTTCTGAACATTTGGCGGAATTACACAGTTGGCTGCGATGGCGTATTTTATACCCCGAACCATTCTGACTGGATCTTCGGCAAAAATATCGCCAAGCGGAATAATCGGTTTCAAGATGCCTTCGCGGACATCTTCAAAACCTCCGACATAGTCGACAATGATATTTTCAATCGGGTCGAAATAGAGCGCGTTGATCGTGAAATCGCGGCGCAGCACATCTTCATCGATTGTTCCGAACTCATTCCCTACCGAGCCATTGACAATCGAACGGAAGGTGCTGACTTCGAAAATCTTATCGCCAAAATAAATATGAACCAACCGGAACCGTCTGCCGATGATTCTGGAATTTCTGAAAATCTTTTTAATCCGCGCAGGAATGGCGTCGGTAACAAGATCGAAATCCTTTGGGTTTTTACCCCGCAAGAGATCGCGAACCGCGCCGCCGACGATGAAAGCCTTGAACCCGGCTTCCTTGAGACGCTCGATAACCTTTATCGCATCGGCATCTATGGCATCTCGAGCAATGCCATGTTCTTTTTCGGTATAGACTACCGCTTGCTGAACCAGCTTTCCGTTTTTGTCCCGGTGATATCGAATGAACACGAAGAAGCCTCACTGGATAATGGATATTTCATGGACCCTTGATAAATTATGCAATCAATTTCAGCATTTATGCAATATGCCGGGTAAACCAATCGCAAACATCAGCGATGACTTCGTCTTTATTGAGTTCGTTGATGGATTCATGGCGATTCCCTTCATAGCACTTTGACTCAAAATCGGTCAGGCCGAGTGATTTGAACAATTTCTCAATTTTCTGGAATCCCGCTCTCATTCCGACAACCGGGTCGTTAGAACCGGCAAACAGCAGGACAGGCAAACTGGTCGGAATCGAATTGAAAAAACCATCGCTATACACTTTTCTGACACCATGCATAAGATCCTGATAAAAGCTGTAGCTGCAAATGAAATTGCATTTTGGGTCAGCGACATAGGCGTCGACAACATCTTGATCCCTGCTGATCCAGTCGCAATCGGTCTTGGGGTTTGGTACAGTTTTTGCGTAAGCGCCGAATGTCATTTGCCGCGGCAGTTTTGCCGGAGCGTGCGGCCCTTTGGATTTCAAACCGATGCTGACGACAATGCCGCCCGCGAAATCCAGAAGCGGATCGGGCTTTTGCGGCGGAGCTGATAAAACAATGCCTTCAAAATACTTGCCATAGATTCCCGCGAGTGCCATGCCGAGCAATGCTCCAAAAGAATGGCCGAAATAGAATAGCGGAATCTGTCCGCACTCTTTGACCGCCAGATCCCCTAATTCCATGATATCTTCCAGAACACGCTCAAAGCCATTTTCATCCGCGAGATAGCCGCGGTTTGCGTCTTTGTCGGTATCACCATGCCCCCGGAGATCAGGCAGGAACACCGCAAAACCCGCTTCGCCCAGAGGCAGAGCAAGATGCATGAAACGGCTTCCATAATCGTTCATGCCATGACCAATCAGGATGATCCCTTTAGGTTTGCCCGCAGGAAGCACTTTTTGATAGGCGATATTCTTTCCGTCGGAGGCGGTAAACAACAAACCACTTTCTGTCATGAGAATCTCCTGTAGAACCAAGATACTATAGTAATCGGCTGAATCTTGGTATAGTATAAATTCGCTTTTGCGCTGATGCAACCAATATTTTTCATACAAAAAATATTGGAAAAACGGCGGTAAAACCCAACATTGTGTGAGGTTTATTCTGAAGCTGATCAGGACAACAACACCGGCTCAAACCATGGAACTGGGCAGCATTATTGGAAAAAATGCCCCGGAAGGCAAGGTCATCGCTTTTTCAGGCGATCTCGGGGCTGGCAAGACAACGATGACCAAGGGCATAGCCCGGGGATTGGGGATTCAGGAAGAAGTGACCTCTCCAACCTATACAATACAATCGGATTATCAGGGAAGGCTGATTCTGCACCATATCGATGCGTATCGCTTGAGCGGAGCCGATGATTTTCTGGAAACCGGCATCATGGAACTGCTGGGCACGCCAGGCAGTCTTTCCATTATCGAATGGAGCGAACGGATCGCGCCATTGCTGACATCCGGCATAGCGCTAGAAGATCTTGCCCGCATCAGAATTTCAGTCGCCGAAGATGGCGCCAGGACTATAGAGCTGGAGGGAGCCTGGCTCGAGGAGCTTTTTTCATGAACATACTAGTATTCGATACAGCCGCGGAAAAGCTTGAAGTCGCGGTCAGTGCTGCTGCTGAAAACCGCTTTGCTTTTCGTTCAGTTTCAGGCTTCAGACATTCGGAAACCCTGCTCCCGACAATCTCGTCCGTGCTGGACGAGGCAAAGCTGGCAATGAACAGCATTGCGCTTATCGCCTGCACACAAGGCCCCGGTTCATTTACCGGCCTCAGAATCGGCATGGCGACCGCAAAAGGCCTTTCCATGGCGCTCGGCATCCCCTGGGTCGCGGTGCCGACTCTGGACTGTCTTGCCCGGCCTTTCGGTGAACTTGCAGGCCCTGTCGTCCCTGTCATGGACGCCAGGAAAAACAGGCTCTACGCGGCAATGTATTTTCATGGCCGCAGGCAAGGCGATTATCTGGACATAAGCTTTCAGGATCTGGTCGAAAAACTGGACAGCTACCCGGACATCCTCTTTACAGGACCCGATGCTGAGCTTTTTAGGGAGCTCGCTGGAGAACGCCCAGGCTTTGTCATTGACGAAGGAAGCACAGAAGCGAGAATGCGCGGACTTGTCAGCCTTGCGCTTGATAAACTGAACACTGAAGGACCGGAACCTGACACCTCAGGCCCCCTGTACCTCAGAGAGCCCGAGATTGGATAACAATCAGTCGTAACGGCTTTTCAATCCTTTAAAAGCCGCAGGTACACCCTGCGCCGCTTATGCTGGCGCTTGGGATAGTCCTTCCAAAGGCCATGAACCTGGTAATTCGTTTCCAGTTCCGGATTGGTTTCTGACACTTTGATGCCGTTCTCGATAGCGCTTTTATTGAGCGCCGTCATCAAAATCGCCACAACTCCGCGCGCCAGATACTCTTTTTTAACCGCTACGAGCAGCATATCGATTTTGGTTGGCTTTTTCAGAGCGCGAAGCAGCCAGAACCAGCCGAACGGGAAGAGGCGCCCTTTGCACCTATACAGCGCATCAGAAAGATTCGGAACGGTAATCCCGAAGCCGACCAGTTTTTCGTTCTGATCCACCAGAACCTTGGTAAAGCGCGGATCCACAAACCCCAGATATTGCTTGATGTAGACTTCAACCTGCTTGCGGGAAAGCGGAGTCGTCCCATAGAGATCAGCATATGCCTCATCTATCAGCTCGAAAATATCGTCTGCAAACTTGGCAACCAGCTCTTTCTTGTTTTTCCACTCATATATACGAACACCCGAGCGCTTGGATAAAATTTCATTGACGCGGAGGACTTTTTCCGGAATCGCTTCGGGAGTCTGGACCTGGAATTCAATCCAGTCGATATCCTTTTTATACCCCAGGCGTTCCATAAATTCGGGATAATATGGAAAATTGTAAATTGTCGCGAAGGTGGCCTGTTCATTAAATCCCTCGACCAGCATCCCTTCACGGTCAAGATCCGTGAATCCCAGCGGCCCATGCACCCCATCCATGCCCTTTTCGCGCGCCCAGGCTTCCACGGTTTTAACAAGTGCGGAAGCCACTTCAAAATCCTCGATAAAGTCAATCCAGCCAAAACGGGCATATTTGTTGCCCCATTTTTCGATATACCGGTGATTGATGATACCCGCAATGCGGCCAGCCATCGTGCCGTCTTTCCAGGCAGTCCAGTATTCCGCCTCGCAAAACTCGAACGCGGGATTTTTATCCTTGCGCAGGGTGTTAAGGTCATCGAATACCGGAGCCGGGACCCAGTTTGGGTTGTCGCCGTACAATCTTTCCGGAAAAGTGATAAAAGCCTTCAGCTCGGCGCTGGTTGTAACTTTTCTGATTTCGACGCTCATGCCTGCTCCTTTTCTTTCATCCATTCGTGAATGAAATATTCATAGGCTGCCAGAGTGGCCGCTGATATAATATCTCCCAACTCTCCTCGCCCCAGCCAATCATTGCCATCGAGAACATAGAGATGCTCGAGAGCTGACCTGGCGTCATCAATGGTAAAAGTCGGATCTGCCTGTCTTCTCCTCTCAAGTCCGCGAAGAACGCTTGCGTATACCTCTTCGCGCTTTCTCTCCTGCCAATCGTCAAGCCCCATGTCCGCTCCAATAGTATATGTCGAGTTTCGAATTGCATACTATACTGATATATTACCAGATTACAATAAAGCAAAACTGCGTCCGCTTCTTTTTTAAAGACGAGTTTCTACCCTCCCCTTGACTAATTGATGCCCTACCTTGTATAAAATCCACGTTCATTTTTGGCGGGATAGCTCAGTTGGCAGAGCAAGCGGCTCATATCCGCTCGGTCGTGGGTTCGATCCCCTCTCCCGCTAGCTACCATTAAAGGCTGTCGCGAATGCACGACAGCCTTTTTCATTTCTGCCACTAAAGCCTCGCTGACCGCACCTCTTCATTATTCGGCAAATCCTTACTATAATGCTCATGTGATTGAAACAGGAAAAAAGCTGCCAAAACCGGAATGGATCCGGGTCAGGCTTCCATCCGGCAACGAATGGCAGCATGTCGATGCAATACTCTCAAACTACGGGCTCCACACGGTCTGTGATGAAGCTCGATGTCCGAACAAGGGTGAATGCTGGGGATGCGGGACCGCCACCTTCATGATCCTCGGCGACACTTGCACCCGCGGATGCCGTTTTTGCGCGGTAAAAACCGCAAAAACCGGACTCCCAGTCCGCCAGAACGAACCGGAAGCGCTTGCCGCGGCTGTCAAGGAAATGAAGCTTACCTATGCTGTCATCACCTCGGTTGATCGCGATGATCTGCCTGACCGGGGGTCAGGCCACTTTCAGCGCTGTATCGAGGCGATCAAGACCATGAGTCCCGATGTCAAAGTTGAAGTGCTCATTCCAGACTATTATGGCGAAGAATTGCGCACAGTCCTGGCAGCCAATCCCGATGTCCTCGCCCATAATATCGAAACCGTACCCCGGCTTCAGTCTGTTCGTGATGCGCGGGCAAGCTATGAAAAAAGCATGCGCACCTTGCGGGAAGCGAAGCGCATGGGAGCCCGCCTGACCAAAACCAGCATCCTGCTCGGCATGGGCGAAACCCGGGAAGAACTGCTTGCAACCTTTCAGGATTTGCGAAAAATCGATGTGGATATTCTGGTGATGGGGCAATACCTACAGCCCACGCCGCAGGAACTGCCGGTTTTTGAATATATACAACCTGAGATTTTTCCCGAATTGGCAAAACTGGCAAAAGCACAGGGATTTAAAAGCGTCGTTTCCTCCCCTTTTGCGCGAACGAGCTATCACGCGCTTGAAGCCTCTGAGAGCTTGCAATGAAAATCAGTGTTATTGGAAAGCCCGAAGGCTGCAAACTGCTCAGAATCTTTCTGGAAGTAACCGAGCCTTTGAACCGGGAGAGCATCATCATTTCGCTGAACATTCATGGCGATTTTTTTGCAATTCCGGAGGAACGGTTCGAAGCGGTTGAAATGGAGCTTGCCGGAACCCGGCTGGGGAATCTGGCGGAGAATTTTGACGCCGCGATCGCAAGCCATCACATCCAGGTTGAAGGCATTTGCGGCAGATGCCTGATGGAAATTTTGAGGAGTGTCGTTCATGGCATATGAATTCAGACTGCTGAAAACAGGCTTCCACGATGCGTTTTTCAATATGGGTTTGGATGAGGCGATTCTTACAGCTGTCGCTGAAGGGCGGGTTCTGCCGACAATCAGGTTCTATGGCTGGGAGCCGCACGCAATCTCCATTGGCTATTTCCAAGGTGTTTATGAAGAAGTCAATCTGGAGGCATGCCGGGAAAAAGGTGTTGATGTGGTTAGACGAATTACAGGAGGCGGCGCAGTCTTTCATGCAGCTGAGGTAACCTACAGCATCGTAATTCCAGAGAGCCATCCGCTATCGCGCCCTTCAATTCTGGATTCATACCGTCTTCTTTGCTCAGGCATCATAGAAGGCTTATCGCGGCTCGGCATCGAGGCTGAATTCGCACCGATCAACGATATTATCGCGGGCGGAAAAAAAATTTCCGGCAACGCCCAGACACGGAAGAAAAACTGCATTCTCCAGCATGGCACCATCCTTATTTCTGTGGATGTTGACACCATGTTCAGCCTTCTCAAGGTTCCGCAGGAAAAAGCCAGGGGCAAGCTGATTCAGGAAGTCAAAGCGCGGGTCACCAGCATTGAAAATCTGCTTGGAAAAGCAATCGGTTTCGACGAGACTGCCCTGGCGCTTGAGCAAGGTTTTTCGAGCGCACTGGATCTCGCACTTTCAGAAGCTGAACCCTCGGAAGAAGAGACCATCGCCGCAACCGGCATCTCTGCCGAGAAATTCTCGTCTCCCGCATGGACTTTCAAGCGCTGATTCCCCTGCGCTGTCCTCTGTGCGCGCAGGAAACGGAGCGGCTCAATTTTCCCATTCGCGGCAGAGATCGCTGGTATCATCGATGCGGCTCTTGCGGGTTCATGTACCTGGCGCCCGCTCACCATCTTTCCGCAGAAGCTGAAAAAGCGCGCTATCTCCAGCACCAAAATTCGAATGACAACGGCTATCGGGATTATCTCGAAACATTTATCAAAGCAGCTGTCCTTCCTCATCTGAAGCCGGGTGCAGAAATTCTGGATTTCGGTTCAGGCCCGGTACCTGCACTATCAAACATGCTGAATGAGCGGGGATTTCAGTGCTATCCCTTTGATCCCTATTTTTCTCCCGACTCCGCATGGCAGAGCCGCTCCTATGACGCGGTGATGCTCCATGAAGTGGCTGAGCATCTTGCAGATCCGGCGGCTGTATTCACAGCGGCAGGCGCATGCATTCGGAACGGCGGATTTTTCATAATCCGGACCAGATTCCTGGAAAGCTGTGCTGATTTTGCATCGTGGTGGTACCGGATGGATTCAACCCATATAAGTTTCTATACTGAGATTGGCATGCGCAAAATCATGGCATCGCAGGGCTTTTTACCGATTCTGTTTCAAATTCCGGACATTGCGGTCTTCCGCAAAAACACGCGCTGAAACCAGAATAATTCAAAAGTAACAGTGTTTTGAAATTAGCTCGGCTTGACTGGCACAATTTTTAGATTACACTGGAGATAGGTCGAGAAAATAATGAGGAGTCAGCGATGGTATTGTCCATCATCCAGAACATCTCCATCATCATTGCTGCGGAAGTCCTGTACCATTTTCTCTCTCAATCTTTCTCTGGCAAGGCCTATCTCATTGCTATTCTGAACGGAATTCTTTTCGGTTTGACGGCTGTCCTTGCCATGATGACGCCTTTCCGATTCGAAACGGGCATCATCTATGACGGAAGAACCATCGTTATTGGCATAGCAACACTCTTCGGCGGTCCGCTCACCGGCAGCATCGCTTCCGCGATTGCTGCGGGTTATCGGATTTTCATCGTCGGCGGAACAGGCTATCTGGCGGGCGTCCTGAGCATTCTTGAAGCCTTTGTAATCGGCGCAATATTCAACAGGATAAGAAAACATGCGAAGCTGGCGCATGAATGGCCAATCATTGTAGCTGCATCGATGCTGATCCATGTGTTCATGCTCCTGGCTCAGCTGTTTCTCCCGAATCAGCGCTGGCGTCTGGTTTTGCCGGTTATCTCGCCTGTCGTTCTGACTATTTATCCAATCGGATTTATTCTCATCAGCACGCTGTTCATTGAGGCTGAAAAAAAGGCGCAGGCTCACAAGGAGCTTGAGGCATCGGAAGAACGCTACCGGCAGATTTTCAACAATAGACATACGGTCATGCTTATTGTCGACCCGCAAACTGGAGCTATAATCGACGCGAATCCAGCTGCTGAAGTCTATTATGGCTATTCCCATGAAATCCTGTGCCGCATGAAAGTTGCGGATCTTAACACATTAAGCCCCGAAGAAGTCAGACAGGAAATGGCACGTGCGAAATCCTTCCAGAAAAATGCCTTTCAGTTCAGGCATCGCCTTGCATCGGGAGAAATTCGGGATGTCGAGGTGTTCTCGGGGCCGATTATTTTTTCCGGGAAACAGTATCTTTACTCTATTGTGCATGACATCAGTGAAAAAATGGAAGCCAAGAGAAAGATTGTGGAGATGAACGAAAATCTGGAGAAAATCGTTTCAAGACGCACTGAAGCGCTTGAATCAGCTAACCTGGAGCTGGAATCTTTTGCCTATTCGGTTTCCCATGATTTACGCGCTCCTCTGCGCGCAATTGAAGGTTTTTTTGGATTTCTGATGCAGGAGATAGCGGAAATCAATCCTTCGCTGTCTGACAACGCCCGGCATTACCAGGAAAGGATTAGATTCAACATTACAAAAATGAACCTCCTGATAGACGACCTTTTGAACCTCTCCAGAATCGGCACGCAGGAACTCTCTTTGCAATCGGTAGATATGAGCGAGCTTGCTAAAGAAGTTGTCAATGAGCTGCAGTCCGAAAATCCGGGAAGAAGGGCAGCAATCATCATAGACCCAGCCATGACATGCGTCGCCGACAAAGCCTTGCTCAAGATAGCGCTGACCAATCTTTTTTCCAACGCACTCAAGTACACATCCACCGTGATTCAGCCAGCCATACGTTTTTCCAGTATGGACAAGGACAATGAGCGGGTATATTTTATCAAGGATAACGGCATTGGTTTTGATATGCAGTATGCAGGCAAGCTGTTCACTCCATTCCAGAAACTGCATTCTGACAAACGATATCCCGGTACGGGAATCGGATTGAGTATTGTACGCCGTGTTATTTCCAAGCATGGCGGTAAAATATGGGCAGAGGCAGTTCCTGACAAAGGCGCAACTTTCTACTTTACCCTGGGAGGCTGATGTGAACGGTATCGGTGAGTTTCAGACTATCCTGCTGGTTGAAGACAACCCTGATGATGAAGAGCTGACGCTCCTGGCCTTTAAGAACAACCATATCGCCAACTCCATCATTGTGGTTCATGACGGAGCGGAAGCGCTGGATTTTCTATTCCGGAGAAAGGCTTACGCCAACCGTGATGTCAGATCGACACCCCGGCTTGTTCTTCTTGACCTGAAATTGCCCAAGCTGAGCGGATTGGACGTCTTGATAGAACTCAGAAATAATGAGATGACTCGGTTTCTGCCAGTTGTTGTTTTGACAACATCCAACCAGGATGAGGATATTATCAATTCATACAAATATGGCGCCAACAGCTTTATACGGAAACCTGTCGAATTCAGCAAATTCAATGAAGCGATAAAATCGCTGGGCTTGTACTGGCTTGTTCTCAACGAGGTTCCGCTCTCAACGAAAACCGCTCTCGCAAAAGGCTGACAATGACACAAAACCAGCACAACGGAATCATAAAAGAATTAAAAATCCTCATAATTGACGACAATGAAGATGACGCGGCTTTGATGGAGCACTTTTTACGAAAACAATGGCCTGAAGCCCTTGTTACCGTCATAGATTCCCGCGAAGGTTTTCTTGATCTGCTCGATAGTAATTTCCAATTCGATCTTGTCATATCAGACTGGTCACTTCCGCAATTTTCCGGCATGGACGCGCTGAAAATGCTCAGAGGCTCGGACATTCAAGCGCCATTCATCCTGGTATCCGGCAAAATCGGCGAGGAAAGCGCTGTTCAGGCAATCAGGGAAGGCGCTTATGATTATGTTCTGAAAAACAATCTGACGAGGCTTCCTATTGCCGCGAATCGGGCTTTGCAAGATAGAGCTCGCGAACAAGCTGAACAGAAAATGCAGGAACAGCTGCACTTGCAGGCGACAGGACTCCAAGCAATCCCGATCGCGATAGTAATTATTTCAGCCAGCGGCATTATTGAATCCGTAAACCCGGCATTCGAAGTTCTTACAGGATATGAGCCTGAGGAAGTTATCGGCCATTCAGTCGCGGAATTCTGCGATTCAGGACTTTGCATGCAGGATTTTCAAGACTGGAAGGGCAATCATATAAAAACTTCACGCGTAACAGAAAAAAGAAAAAACGGCAGTCACTATTTTGAAGAATGGACCATCTGCCCTGTTTACAATGATAAAGATCAACTAACGCATTTTATTGTCGCTAAAACCGATGTAACATCGGAAGAGCAGAGAAAACGGCATAATGAACTGGAATTGCTGTACTCCAATCTCAGCGCGCAGGCAAATAGCAGCTCAATATTGATTAAGAGGACAATCAATTTCATCGCTGAGCAGTTCCCCGCTTCTCATCCCGGTTTTCACATCCATGCCACTAGCCATGAAAGCGCCGTCGATTCCTGGATCGGAACCCCTCACGAAAAAAGCTTAAATGAATTTACCTACGAGATCCATTTTTTCGATCAGCCCTTCGGGCAGCTGGCAATGAACTATTCATCAACCTCTGTGCTGAATGAATTCGAGCTTTATGCGGTCATTGCCAAAGCTTTTGAATCTGCCTTGCTCAAGCTTGCAGCCAAAGAGCGAGCGGAAAGCCAAATAAAAAAAATCTCCTTCCTCAGCTATATCACCAAATCCATCAATTCCGTCTTTGACGCTGATTTAATGCTCGGGAATATTCTCAAACAATCAGCGAAACTGCTTAATGCTGACACAATGGCGCTTTATCTTTACAACAAGGAAACCAAGGACTATGTCTGCCGCGCTCACTATGGTCTCAGAAGCATAAACCTCACCGGTGTTCACATTGCCCCAGGTCAGCCCTATGTCGGTACAGCAGCAAGTGATCAGCAATTCCTCTCCTGCTATACATTCGACAACCTGAATGGCCAGGATCAATTCATTGCTCTGATACAGACTGAAAAATTTCTATCGCAGCATTGCGCACCGATCGTTGTCGGCGGCATGACGCTTGGCGTGCTTGAGGTTTTTCAAAGAAAGGAATTTACCCTCACCGATGAATGGGTAGCGCTGTTTGAAGCCATAGCCATGCAGACTGGCGTAGCGCTGGAGTACAATACCGTATTTCTGGAATTGCAAAGCGTCTATCGGGATCTTGAAAATTCCTATGAAGCCACGATCGAAGGCTGGTCTTCAGCCATGGACTTGCGGGACCAGGAAACCGAAGGCCACTCGAAGCGCGTTACATCGCTGACAGTCGCTTTCGCGACCCGGCTGGGGTTCAGCCAGGATGACATCGTTCGGGCAAAGCGCGGTGCCCTCTTGCATGACATCGGGAAGATCGGCATCCCGGACAGCATCCTTCGAAAAAACGGCCCGTTGACCGAAGAAGAATGGGCAATCATGAAAGAACATCCCTCCAAAGCCTACGGGATGCTCTATCGGATTCCATACCTTCGGAATTGTCTTGATATCCCCTTGTATCATCATGAAAAATGGGATGGAACCGGATACCCGCAGGGGCTTAGCGGTAAAAAAATACCGCTCGCAGCACGCATGTTCGCCTTGATAGATGTCTATGACGCGTTGACTTCGGACAGACCCTATCGGAAAGCCTGGACAAAAGAAAAAACCGTGGAATACATTCGCGAGCAGGCTGGCCGGCATTTTGATCCTGAGCTTACGGAAGCATTCATTGCCTTAATCAAAGACTGAAGCCCATGAGCAGCCACGAATCCCGTACGCCGGCAAATGCCCGAAAACAGAGAACTCGCATCGAGATATACAGCCTCAGCCTGTTGACGGGCATCCTTGCAGGCCTTGTGGTGGTTGCCTATCGATTTGCCATCAGCGCGGCTGAAGAAAGCCGCTCCAGTTTTCTCCAACTCCATCGAACCAGCCTTCCGCATCTGGCTGCTTTCTTTTTGCTGCTGGCTGGCGCCGGAGCCGTCACCTTTCTGATGACACGGGCAAGACCTTTGATAAAAGGCTCCGGCATACCCCAGGTAAAAGCCTTTCTCCTGCGCAGGGTAAATTTTGACTGGAAGCGGGAATTGCCCTTCAAATTTTCTGGCGGCGTGCTGGCGCTCGGCGCAGGGCTCTCCCTCGGGAGGGAAGGCCCATCCATTCAACTAGGCTCGCTCACCGGAAAAGCCGTGGAAGAAATCGCACACAAGCCAGAATACCAGCGATACCTCATTACCGCCGGCGCCGCTGCCGGCATATCCGCGGCGTTCAACGCGCCACTGGCAGCCGTGCTGTTCTGTGTCGAGGAACTGCACAGAAACATTTCCCCTGTCATGCTCACCAGCGCGCTGATCGCATCCTTTTCAGCTAATCTCATTATGTGGATTTTTGCGGGAAATACGCCGATTTTCGGCATCGAACTAATCAACGTTTTACCGATTAACCTCTATGTACCTGCAATTCTGGCAATCGGAATTTCTACGGGAATTCTGGGAGCTCTTTTCAATCACGGACTTATCAGGACTGGCGAGTGGTTTAAAAAACTATTTCACCAACACTTGCCAGGGATGATGCTGGCTTTTCTTGTTGGAGGGCTGGTCTGTATCCTGCTTCCCGAAATCACTGGCGGCGGCAACTCGCTGATCAATCAGCTCAATCTGAACAGTTTTACCTTCCTGACCCTGATTATCCTGCTGGCCGCGAAATTCGTCTTTACCCTCTTTTCATATGCCTCAGGAGCTCCTGGCGGCATTTTTCTGCCCATGCTCGCGCTCGGTGCGCTCATCGGTTCCATCGCAAACCGCGCCTTTGTCTTTTTCAATCTGCCCGATGGCTATCTTCCCAACTATCTTCTGTTGGGCATGGCGGGATTTTTTGTGGCGGTTGTCCGCGCGCCGATTACAGGAGCGGTTCTTATAACGGAGATGGCAGGTAGTTTTTCTCACTTTCCTGCCTTTATTTTTGTTTCCGTGCTAGCTTCCCTGACTGCCAGCATCCTGAAAACGCCCCCTATTTATGACATGCTGCTCGCAAAGATACCTGCTTCATCGCAGAACAAAGCCAATATACATTCAGCTGAAGAAGCTGAACCGGTTGTACTCCACATTCCGCTGCAGGAAGGCTGCCTTTACACCGATTGCGCAGGCTTATCCGCCCATTTACCTGCGCCAGCCTTATTAAGCGGAATTCTCAGGGGCGAGAACGAATTATTCCCCGAGCCCGGCCTTGAGATTTACGCTGGGGATATTGCGCTCATTCTCGTGCCCCGATATCGTGCGCATCAATTGAAAGAAAGCCTGCTTGAGCTTGGGAAATCCGCAGCAGTCTGTCCCGATAGCAATGAAGAAACCTGATGCACTGTCAATATCTTGCATTTTCCTGATTCCTGCGCTATACAATAGCCTCTTTTCTATATTTCTGCGTATCAAAATGCCCAGAGACGAGGTTTTGAATGAATCCCGAACTTTCCAAAAACAAGATTGAACACGCCACCCCAGCTTTCATTTTTCTTTCAGTTCTCTATGGGGCTCTGCTGATTATTTCGAATATCACCGTTGTAAAATTGGTGAAAGTCGGCCCCTTTCTCCTGACCGCCGCCTTTTTTACCTATCCACTCGTCTATGTCCTCTCCGACATCATGACCGAAATTTACGGATACCGCCTTTCAATAAAAGCCATCTGGGCTAATTTCGCAGCCCAGGCCCTCATGTCGGTGGTATTCGCTTTTACCCTTTCGCTGAATGGCACCGATCCGGACATCCAGAACGCGATGGCAACCCTCTTTTCCACAACCTGGCGAATTGTCCTTGGCTCCCTGACAGCCTACTTCATCGGCGACTGGCTCAATTCATACCTTATGTCTCGAATGAAAGTTGCCCAGAAGGGAAAAAACTTCTTCCTCCGAGCCATGGCATCGAGTCTCCCGGCCCACTTTATCGACACAGCCCTCTTCAACCTCATAGCCTTCGGCGGTGTCTGGACCAGCGGCGACATTCTCAGAAACACCCTTTCCGAGTCTTCGCTCGCCTCGGTCTACGAGTTTCTCGTTTTCCCCCTGACTTTTATCGTTGTGCGGTATTGGAAAAAGCTCGAAAAAATCGATGTCATCGATGAGGGCATCAAATATAGCTTGTTCTGAAGCAGAGAAGCTGTTTTTAGAAAATATAATGGCCCAGGGCCGATTCGAACGGCCGACCTGCTGCTTAGGAGGCAGCCGCTCTATCCATCTGAGCTACTGGGTCGGGCGGCAGAAGCGCAGTCGTGTGACGCGCGAAAACCTTTCGCGAGAATATAGCAAAGCGCAGATTCTGTCAACGCGGATAACCGGGTTTTGTCAGGGCGAGGCCTTGCATGAAGGGCAGCTTCCTCTGCTAGCTGGAACCCGCATGTTGACCTTGCTGGCATGCCGATATATGCTCAAACAAGCATGAAACTTTGGTTTAAATATCTGCTCGGCATTATTTTTGGATTGGCGCTGTACGCCGTCGTGCCTCGGCCTATGCTGGAATCAGGCGGTTTGTTCGCCGTTCTGGCCGAAACCGCAGCCAGAATCGGATTCTACTGTGTCGGAGCCTATCTTTTTTCCTCTTTAGTGGTCGCAATCCCCAAATTGTTTGAGGAAAAGCGTTTCTGGCGGCTTTTTCTAAAAGGCGCGCTTTTCTATCTCGGAAGTCTGCTAGCTGCAAGCGGGCTGGGTATTCTGGCTGCCATGGTATTTCTGCCGCTTAGGATACCATTTTCCATAGAAACACCGGCAACCAATATTCCTACACCTTCCAATCTGCAGTTCAGTATCTTCCCGATGAATCTTGTTTCTCTCGCCGCAAATGCTCATGAGTATCTCCTGCCGCTCATGCTGTTTGCCTTTGCCTTGGGGCTGGCAATTGCCCATGACCCGATGGCAGCCCGTCCTGTGTTTCTCTTTTTTGACTCGCTTTCAAGAATTTTCCATAATATCAACACGTTTATCATCGAATTGCTGCCGGTTCTGCTGATTCCCATGACGGCTCGTGCGTTATTCGATATCGAAAAGCCGCTGAGCCTCACAACATTCGGATCCTTTGTGACAGTCCTCGCGCTCTGCACAGGATTCTTTCTGTTTATTGTCATACCGGCTGCTTTCTACTTTTTAAGCGGGAAGCAGAATCCATTGAAATCAGGTTACGCTATTTTGGGCGCTGCCCTCGCATCGCTGATTTCCGGCAACATGCGGTTTTCCCTGGGAACGACCATCTACCATGTCCGGGAGAATTTTGGTGTAAAGCGGCGGTACAATGCGCTTTTTTTCACTGAGGGGGTTTTTTTAGGCAGGGCAGGAACCGCCTTTGTTTCAGCTGTTTCTTTCGCAGCGATACTGTCATCGTATTCCCGTCTCGGTATTCCAGCGGAAACTGCGCTCTGGCTCCTCATCTTCATTCCCATCGCAACCATTATCGCCAGCGCCGGGCTTCAGAACGGTCCGATCATGGTTCTCGCAATTCTCTGCTCATATTATGGCAAGGGGTTTGAAAACGGCTTTATCATCATGATTCCCGCAATGGCAATGCTCGCCATGGTTGCTAATCTCCTGGATACTGTCTGGCTCAGTTTTTCAACAATCTGCGTTGCCCGCCGGGAAATCGAAAATAATGTGAAACCATTGAATCACATCATTTAAGGTGTTTTATGGCTTGACGATTCAAGGTGAGCGCTTTACTATTCTCATTTATGGATTTAATGACAGTTCTCAACCCTGAAATGATTGCCTTGGGGCTCAAGGGTACAACAAAGCTGGAAATTATCGATGAACTCATTGATGTCGCTGTTAAAAGCGGAAAAGTGAGCGACCCCACCGCCGCGAAAGCTTCAGTGCTGGAGCGCGAAAACCGGATGAGCACAGGCATGAAGCATGGCATCGCGATTCCCCATGGAAAGACTTCAGCGGTTCAGGAGCTTGTTGCCTGTATCGGTGTCTCTGAAAAACCGGTCGATTTTGACGCCTTGGATCATCAGGGCTGCAGAATTTTCATCATGACACTGTCACCGCCTGAAAAAACGGGCCCCCATCTTCAATTCTTGGCCGAAGTGAGCATGCTGTTCAGAAGCGAAGAAAAGCGGCAGGCAATCCTCAAAGCCAAAACACCGGAAGAAATCATCAATATTCTGAAAGCGTAAGACTTTTTCATCTACCATGAAAAAAAAGAGGGCTGCTCAGGCAGCCCTCTTTGCTTTCATCAGCACCTTCTTACTCTATAACAGCAAGGATATCGGACATTTTGACAATGAGATGGTCAGCGCCGTCAATCTTGACCTGGGTGCCGGCATACTTGTCGTACATGATTTCATCACCAACCTTTACCTTGATTACATCGGCATCGGTTCCAACAGCGACAACCACACCGGTCTGTGTCTTCTCCTGAGCAGTCTGCGGAATGATGATTCCGGAAGCTGTCTTGGTTTCGCTTTCTTTCATTTTTACAAGAATGCGATCACCCAAGGGTTTAATGTTCATACAAAATCCTCCTGATAGCGCGTTTGAGTTAAATTGGATTCGTTCAAAATATAAAAAAATCCCAGGCAATGGTCAAGCGTATTGGATTTTTTCTCCATGAATGGACAGAAGGACAGAAAAATAAGTACATTAAGATTGAACAAACTTTCAGGAGCAACCTATGGCAGGACAAAAAAAAGACTGGAAATTCAAACCCCCAACCACCCCGAATGGCAAAAACGGGAAGGATCCCCAACCGACAGGACCTTTTGGCGGCTTCCAGTTCAAATTTTCGATTGGATATATCCTGACGATGCTCATCGCAGTGAGCCTTTTCAATTATCTCATTTTCCGCACCGACAATACGCTCGTCCCTTACTCGACATTCAAGGAAAAAATCAGTTCCGGCGAAATAAAGCGTGTAGAAATAGATCTCAACTATTACACAGGCTACCCGGATAAAAAGAACAATGAGCCTTCATCTCCGCTTCCGGCAACAGCGAAAACAGGCGCTGTATTCAAAACAGTTCCGATTGACGACCCCGGCTTTACCGCTCTTCTGGATGAGAAAGGCGTTGTCTATTCTGCCTCCCCGCGGGAAGGAAGTGCTGTTCTTTCCTTTATATTGAATTGGGTCTTGCCCTTCGGCATCATGTTCCTGGTGTGGCGAACTGTCATGAAAAGGTTTTCAGGCGGGAATTCCAATGTTCTGGCCTTTGGTCAGAATAAAGCAACCATCGTGGCGGAAGGTGATATCAAGACGCGGTTCGGCGATGTGGCTGGCGTGGATGAAGCCAAAGCTGAACTGGTCGAGGTTGTGGATTTTTTGAAAAATCCCGGAAAATATACCGATATTGGCGGTAAAATCCCCAAGGGCGTCCTCTTGGTCGGGCCGCCGGGAACCGGGAAAACCCTCCTTGCCCGGGCTGTGGCCGGGGAAGCCAATGTGCCGTTCTTCAAAATGAGCGGCGCTGATTTTGTTGAAATGTTTGTCGGTGTCGGGGCAGCGCGTGTCAGAGATTTGTTTAAACAGGCACGGGAGAAGGCACCTTGCATTGTTTTCATTGATGAGTTGGATGCGCTGGGCAAGAGCCGGGTCAGCGGGGTCATGGGAGGCAACGATGAGCGCGAGCAGACCTTGAATCAGCTCCTTGTCGAAATGGATGGTTTTGACGCGACCAGCGGACTCATCATACTGGCAGCGACCAACCGGCCGGATGTTCTGGATCCCGCCCTTCTCCGCCCTGGAAGATTTGACCGACAAGTGCTGGTAGACAGGCCGGACATGACAGGCCGGGAAGCTATTCTGAAAATTCATGCCCGCAACATTAAAATGGACGACACGGTTGATCTTGCCAAAATCGCCCGATCTACCCCGGGGTTTGTCGGCGCGGATCTAGCGAACCTTGTCAATGAGGCAGCGCTTCTGGCGGTGCGGGCAGGTAGGAAAAAAGTCAATCAGGACGATTTCAATGCGGCCATCGAAAAGGTAATCGCTGGTCTGGAAAAAAAGACCAAGGTAATCAATCCGAAGGAAAAGCAAGTAGTCGCGTATCATGAAACGGGACATGCCCTGACAGCAGCGCTTACCAAGGGCGCAGACCCAGTCCGGAAAGTTTCGATTATTCCCCGGGGTTTCGGCGCGCTGGGGTACACCCTGCAGATTCCGCTTGAGGACCGCTATGTTGTCAGCGAAGAAGAGCTCTTGAGCCAGATAGATGTCCTTCTCGGCGGCCGAGCGGCTGAGGAAATCATTTTCGGCTCTATTTCTACTGGAGCGGCTAACGACATCACCAGAGCTACCGATATTGCCAGAAAAATGATCACTGAGTATGGCATGTCGGAGCGGTTCAGGCATGTCGCGCTAACAAAGCGGGGGCTTGGATTTGCCGGTCAAAGCGCCGCGGATCCTTTTATAGCGCGCGAATACAGTGAAGAAACCCAGAAATATGTCGATGATGAAATTGCCAAAACCATAGCTGCGCGCTATGACCATGTCCTTGCCCTTTTGCAGAACAAGCGGAACCTTCTGGAAAAGATTGCGGCTACCCTTCTTGAAAAGGAAGTCATTGAAGAGGCTGAGTTTGTGGCATTGACAAAAGATGAGCAGACGGAGCAGAATCCTGTCGATTCGCTGACAGCAGTCTGACGCAGGTACGCCCATGAGTCTGTTTCTCATTGTTTACACACTCGCACTCCTCCTTCTTGCATTTCTGTCTTTTAGGAAAAAAGACAGCTTTCAGAAGTATATACTGGCGGATCGCAACCAGCCGAAGTTTCTCATCATCGCCTCGATGCTCGCATCAACTATCGGCGGCGGTCTGACCATCGGAACTGTCAACAAGGCTTTTCTCATCGGCTTCCCTGCGTTCTGGTTTGTCGCATCGGGGTCTATCGCGCATCTGACGCAGGGTTTGTTCCTTTCGGAAAAAGTTCGAAAAACTGAAGCGCTGACCCTTCCGGACCTTGCAGCCAAGCTTTCATCACCCCAGGTAGGAAGGCTTGCCGGTATCATCATCGTGCTGACCTGGACGGGCATAGCCGGCGCCCAGTTCCTTGCCTTGAGCAAGGTAATAACGACAATCACCGGTCTTGGGCATGCTGAAGCCATTATTGCTGCTGCAGCCTTTCTGGTTATTTATACCATCATGGGAGGCCAGCGCTCAATTTTAAAGAGCGACTTCCTCCAGTTTGGACTTTTGGCAATCAGTCTCATTATCGCGGTCGTATGGCTGTTTACCGCGAGGCCAGTATCCTTCCCAAGCCTGGGAATCAGCCTCTTTTCACCGAAGTTTACTCCCTCCGATTTGCTCTATTACCTTGTTGTTGTCGCAGGGTCTTATCTCATCTGCCCCATGATGTTCGGCAGAATTCTATCTTCGGATTCAGCAAAGTCAGCCCGCACTGCTTCTTTTGTCAGTGCAGCGGGTATGCTGCTATTTGCCTTTGTGATAACAGCCTTTGGGCTCTGGGCTCGAGCAAGCGGCTTCAATCCGGGCTCTTCCGATCCGCTTAACGCCATGATTTCGGGTGTTTTCCCGCCTATCCTTGGTTTCCTCATGACTTTCGGAATCCTTGCCGCGATTCTTTCCACCGCCGATACGGTACTTTTAACCGCTGCGAGTGTTCTGGAACACGATGTCATACAAGGTGATTCTTTGTACCGAACCCAGACATGGGTTGGCGTAGTTGCCTTTTTCGCTGCTTTTGTGGCTCTTTTCCAGACCGACATTGTCGATTTGCTGCTGAAAACATACCAGGGCTACACCTCCGGTATCGTCCCTGCCCTGTTCATCGCCATTGCGCTGTATGGCAGAAGGCGCGTTCGTCCCATATTTCTGTTTGCCGCAATACTCTCGGGCTATCTGCTGGGATTCACCGGAAGCTTTCTGCCCAGCCCCGCGCTGCAAAAAGGTTTCGCTTTTGCGGGAATCCTCGTTTCAACCCTGATCAGCCTCCTTGGCATAGAACGGAAGCCTAGCCCCTCACAAACCAATTAGACATAATTACAACTTTTGTCATATTGACACTCACTCTCCTCCTGTGGTTTCATACCATAACGGCATTTTCTGTGCACTGCTGACATGCGATGAGCTGAGGACGAACCCGGATTTGGAAATTTGGTCATTGCAAAACACAAGGAGGCTGATGATGTCTGTCGTTATTCGATCCATAGCATCGTACATACCTGAAATACGAATCGATAACAACGAGCTGGCCGCGAGAGTAGATACCACTGATGAATGGATCCGCTCCCATACCGGCATTGGAGCCCGCCATATAGCCCCGGACGGGGTGCTCACCAGCGACATGGCGGCGCTGGCGGCAAAATCAGCGCTCGAAAAAGCGAAAATTTCAGCGCGGGAAATCGACATACTGATTGTAGCGACCGCGACGCCTGACTACTTCGGATTCCCGGGCACTTCATGCATTGTCCAGGATAAAATTGAAGCTTATGGCTGTACCGCTTTCGATATAGTTGCCGGCTGCACCGGCTTTATCTATGCCCTCGATGTTGCCTCGGCCATGCTGGAAGCGCGGCAGGCGCGCAACGCGCTGGTCATAGGCGCAGAATCCTTGAGCCGCGTAGTCGATTGGAGCGACCGTTCCACGGCTGTGCTTTTTGGAGATGGAGCTGGAGCGGCAGTTCTTTCACGCATCGATGAGCCAGGACGAGGTTGTCTGTCTTTTATCCTTGGTGCTGAAGGAAGCGGCGCGAAGGACTTGTATCTGGTTCAGGCAGGGAGGCCGAACGCCTTCAGCCGGGAAACTCCGCAGACCCCTGTCATTTTCATGAATGGCAAGAAAGTCTATGACTTCGCGGTAAAATCCATCACCGTTCTGATTGAACGCATCATGCACGCGACCGCGTACCGGCTGGATGATTTTGCGTGGATAGTCCCGCACCAGGCAAACGCCAGGATTGTGCAGGCAGCCGGCAAGCGTTTCAAGATTCCCGAGGAAAAGTTCTATTTGAATATGGAAGAATATGCCAATACATCGGCAGCAAGCATACCGCTCGCGCTCGCGGAAATGGATTCCAAAGGGCTTCTCAAGAAAAACGACCTCATCATGCTTCTGGGCTTCGGAGCCGGGCTTACCTACGGCGCCGCGGTCATCCGATGGTAAATTAGGAAAATTAAGGAGTTGAGAATGAAAAAGATGATCGCGGTAACCGGTCTTGGTGTCATAAGTCCGGTCGGCAATGATATTCAGAGCTTTTGGGATTCACTCATCAATGGAAAATCAGGGATAGGACCGGTCACGCGGTTTGATGCATCCAGACTTGATGCGAAAATCGCGGCTGAAGTTAAAAGTTTTGATCCCTCTGTATGGATGGATAAAAAAGAAGCCCGGAAAATGGGACTTTTTTCGCTCTACGCTGTCAGCGCGGCAGTACAGGCATGGAATGACGCGGGATTGCCGGATACGCAGGATAGTATGGCTCTCCTGCCCTATGATCGCTCACGAATCGCGACCTGCATCGGCAATGGCATCGGCGGCATAGAAATCTTCCAGGACTCCTTTACAAAACTGCTGCAATCCGGCCCCGACCGAATGCCGCCCATGACAGTCCCGCTCATGATCGCCAACGAAGCCGCGGCCAACATCGCGATGCGATTCGGTATCAACGGTCCCGCCTATACCCAGGTGACCGCGTGCTCATCGGGAAGCGACGCAATCGGCCAGGCAATCGATTTAATACGTTCCGGACGCGTTGACGCGGTTGTGACCGGAGGCACGGAAGGGGCTATCACCGAATTCGCGATGGGCGGCTTCTGCCGTCTGAAAGCGCTTTCCACCCGTTACAATGACAACCCCAGCCTCGCTTCCAGACCCTTCGACAAGGATCGTGATGGATTTGTGATTGGAGAAGGCTCAGGCATTCTGATACTGGAAGACTATGAAAAAGCCAAAGCCCGAGGCGCAAGGATTTATGCCCTCGCGGCAGGCTACGGCGGTTCCTGCGATGCCTACCATCTGACAGCACCGCATCCGGAAGGGCTGCAGGGAGCTCGAGCCATCCAGCTCGCCATGGAAGACGCAGGGCTGTCACCCGAGGATGTCGGCTATTACAATGCCCACGGAACTTCAACCGAGATGAACGATCCGATCGAAACAGCCATGGTCAAGAGAGCCTTTGGTGCAGCGGTCAAGAATCTCAAAGTCAGCTCAACGAAGAGCATGACCGGACACTGCATAGCCGCCGCAGGTGCTATCGAGGCCATTGTTTGCATCAAGGCGATTGAAACCGGCATTCTGCCGCCAACGATCAATCTGGATAATCCTGATGTCGAAGCTGGCTGCGACCTCGACTATATTCCGAACAAAGCGATACGACACCCTATCAAAGCGGCGCTCTCGGCGTCATTGGGCTTTGGCGGCCACAATGGCGTACTGGCGTTCACCCGAGCATGAACAGCGTGAAAGCGATTGCACGAGGTTTGTGAATTGGATATAGTAAAGCGCGGAATATCTGATCATTCTTGTTTCAAAGGCGAAATCATGCAAAATATCGAAGCATATCTTCCTCATCGAAAACCATTTTTATTTGTCGATGATGTCAGTATCGACGGCGAGCTCATTCGCGCGAAGCGTCAGTTCCATCCTGACGAGTGGTTTTTCCAGGGACATTTTCCCGCATATCCCGTGGTTCCCGGGGTTCTGCTGGTCGAAATGATGGCGCAGGCCGGCGGCGTCGGCGCAAAACTGCTCGGCATCAAACCGCAGAGCATGTTCGTCTTCGCAAAAATCCGCTCAGCAGTCTTCAAGCGGCAAGTCCGGCCCGGCGATTTGGTGGAAATGGAAATTACCAATATCAAATCAGGTTCGCTGATTCTGCATCAGAAGGGCATTGGCAGGGTAGCCGGTGAAGTCGCCGTTGAAGCGGAATGGATCGCTATGGCCTCGGGGGTACCGGAATGAAATTGATACCAATGGTTCGAAATAACATCTGCCTGAACGCGCATCCTGAAGGCTGTGCCCAGGAAGTGCGGCTGCAAATCAACAGGGTCGCGGGACTGGCTTCCCGCGTTAAAACCCTGGGATCAGCCATAACCAGAAAGCCCAAAAATGTCCTTGTAATTGGCTGTTCTACCGGCTATGGGCTTGCGTCGCGGATTGTCGCAGCTTTTGGCTATGAAGCCGCCACCATCGGCGTTTCGTATGAAAAAGAACCCAGCCCTGCAAAGGCTGGTTCACCTGGCTGGTATGCTAACCAAACCTTTGATACGGAAGCGCAGAAACGCGGTCTGACAGCCAAATCGTTCAATATGGATGCCTTTTCAAATGAGGCAAAGGCCAAGGTCATCGAAACAGCAAGAGCGCTTGGCATCCAATTCGACTTGGTTATCTATTCGCTGGCCAGCCCGGTTCGAACCGATCCTGATACAGGAGTCATGTATCGTTCGGTCATCAAACCGATCGGGCGGGAGTATACCGGAAAAACCGCTGATATTTTTACCGGAAAAATCAGCGAAGCCAAGGTTCAGCCGGCCGATGAAGAAGAAATCAGGCAGACGGTCAAAGTCATGGGCGGCGAGGACTGGGCTCGCTGGATATCGGAGCTTTCCTCCGCTGGGTTGCTGACCGAATCGGCGATTACCCTCGCCTATTCCTATATCGGACCTGAGCTGTCATGGCCGATCTATCGTGACGGCACCATTGGAAGAGCCAAGGAAGATCTGGAAAAAACGGCTCGCAAACTGCGCGCTGACTTTGAAAAGCAAAACCTTAAAGCCTTTGTTTCAATAAACAAGGCTGTGGTCACCCGGGCAAGCGCGGTTATCCCGATCATCCCCCTCTATGTTTCCACCCTTTTCAAGGTTATGAAGGAACGCAATATCCATGAGGATTGCCTGGATCAGATGATCCGGCTCTACGCCGAACGGCTGTACCTGAACGGGCTGAATTCCATCCCCCTTGATCTGGAAGGGCGAATTCGGCTTGACGAGCTGGAAATGGGGCAGGCGGTACAGGCGGAAGTTGCATCCAGGCTTGCCAGCATCAATGAATCAAATCTGTCGAGTCTCGCAGATATCGAAGGTTTCCGGATGGACTTTCTCAGAGCGCATGGGTTTGAAGTGCCTGGCGTTGACTACGACAAAGAGGTCGAGTCTTTCCAATGAACATGTTGTTTATCGCCAGCGAAAGCGATAGCACTTCCGGGGACATTACCATTCCGCGGGCGGATCGGCGATACGAACATATTCTGAAAGTCCTGAAAAAGGCTCCCGGCAACGAGATTTCGGCAGGCTCGGCTGATGGTTTTCTTGGCAAAGCCAGGATTCTCTCAGTCACCAAAGCCGAAATCAGGCTGAGCTTTCAGCCTGAAAAACCTGCAGAGCCGCTGCATCCGCTCAGGCTGATTCTTGGATTTCCGCGCCCCATTCAGGCGAATCGTATCCTGAAAGACATCAGCTCCCTGGGCACTGCACAAATCTGGCTTACGGTGACAGAGCTGACCGAAAAATCCTACTTGAAATCCGATATTTTCGCGAATCGAGAGTTCAGTCCCGCGCTCATTGAAGGGGCCGAACAGGCGGGCAACCCGCGTTTGCCCGAAGTCAAAACCTACTGGTCGCTAAAACGCGCTCTCGATGCGCTGGATTCATTGGATACACGCAATGCGGCGGACAAGCCTGGCTCGGCTGAGCTCTCGCAGCCTTCCGGCTGCGGAACCCGTATCGCACTGCATCCTGACCCGCATGCAGTGCCGATTTCTGCCGTTTCCCTGCTTGAAACGCCTGTCACTCTTGCCATCGGTTCCGAACGCGGGTGGACCGAACAGGAAGCTGCCCTGCTCCAGCATCATGGCTTTACCATCTGCAGCATGGGAACGCGAATTCTAAAAACAGAGACCGCGACGGTCGCCGCGGTCTCCATCATCCTTTCAAAATTGAACCTGCTCTAATCTTCAGACGCCCAGCAATTTCCCCAGGGTTTCCACATCTTTGGCAAAGCGCTGGCATGCCATCTCAATCGGCTGCGGCGTCGCCATATCGACCCCTGCAACCTTGAGGGCTTCAATCGGGAAGCGGGAGCCGCCTGATTTGAGGAATGCAAAATAATCATCCAATTCAGCCTTGCCGCCATGCAGAACACGTTCAGAAAGCGCGATGCTGGCGGAGATGCCAGTCGAATATTTGTACACATAGAACGCGTTGTAAAAATGCGGAATCCGCAGACCCTCAAGGTCGGAAACATCCTCTAGCTTCATGGATGGCCCGAAATACTGCTGTAAAAGCTTTCGGTAGACGGAGCGGAGCGAATCCACTGTCAGCGGCTCGCCTCGCTCAGCCATGGCATGGGTGAGCGACTCAAACTCGGCAAACATGGTCTGCCTAAAGAGCGTTGCCAGCGTGTCATCGATGCGGTTTGCGAGCAGGCTGGCCCGTTCAGCCTCTGAATTGCTTCTTTCATAGAGGTATTTAAATACCAGCTGCTCATTGAAGGTGCTGGCTACTTCTGCCTCGAAAATGGTGTAGGAATAGCAGAGGAAGGGATTGCTGCGGGCAGAATACCAGGAATGCATTGAATGGCCGCCTTCGTGTGCCATGGTAAAGACATCCCGGAGTACGTCCTCTTTATAATTGAGCAGAATGTACGGTTCGCCGCAGAAACTGCCTGCCGAAAAAGCCCCCGATCGCTTGCCCTTGTTTTCATAGCGGTCCACCCAGCCGCCGAGCAAACCTTTCCGGAGCGTTGAAACATATTCATCGCCGAGCGGCGCAAGAGCTTCTGTTACGATATCGACAGCTTCTTCATAGGTGTGGCGGGATTTCTTTTCCTCGACAAGCGGAACATAGACATCATAATGCCGCAGTTCATCCACTTTGAGGATTTTCTGTCTGAGCTCATAGTAGCGGTGCAGAGCGGGGAGGTTGTCGTGGATTGTCTGCACCAGGTTGTCGTAGACAGCTTCCGGAACATTGTCCGGGAACAAGGCCTGCTCGCGGGCGCTTGCGTAGTTTCGAACCTGCGCCTGGTACTTGTCCAGTTTTACCGATCCGGCGTAGAGGCTTGCAAGCGTGTTCTTGTGCTTTTCATAGGCACTGTAAAACTGGAAATATGCCTTTTGCCTGATATCCCGGTTTTTATTTCGCATGAAGGAAGCGAAGGTTGACTGAGTCAGCGGCTTTGGGCCTTCTTCCGTATCTACCGTGCCAAAATCGAGGTCGACATTTGTCAGCACCCCGAAGGTCTCCTGCGCGGTCTGATTTGCTTCGGATTGCAGGGCGAGGAGCCTTTCTTCCTTTTCCGAAAGGACATGCGGTTTGAACCGCAGAAGTTTTTGCAGGAACACTGCATAGTCGGCAAATTGCTTGTCTTGGATACAATCTGAAATAAAACCGGAATCCAGCGAGTGAATCGCGGGGATAAACCATGCCCATGCGCCCTGCCCCTGTGTTGCTGTTCCCATGTAGCGTGCGAAGCGGCCTCTTGATTCGGAATTTCCCTCATCCTCTGTCATTCGAAGATGCGCGTAATATCCAAGCCGTTCTTCAAGCATCATGTAATCGGAATAGAATGCCAAAATTTCTTTGAATTTTGCCTTGTCTGCGCCGAATTGGTTTTTCAATTGCTCAATGGTGCCGATTTTTGCCGTCAAGTCGGCAAGGCCGGTCTCCCACGCCGCATCCGTGGGGAACAGCGCTGAAAGATTCCAGCGAAACTGCTCAGGAACATCGTGCCGGGATGGTATTGTCGCAGCCATGCGTTTCTCCTTTATTTGCAATAGTGTGCGTCATGCATTAAAGCCAGCCTGCCTCTTTTCAGGGAACTCTGGCGGTTGATCCTTTTACTTCCAGCCGGAAGGAAAATCGCCGGTGTTCTACTTTTTTGCCATCAAGCAGCTGGAGGGCCATGCTGGCAGCCACCTGCCCTTTTTCAGTCGAAGGCTGGTGAATGGTGGTCAGCGTCGGATGGGCGTAACTTCCTTGCGGTATGTCATCAAAGCCTGCGACCGAAAGCTGTTCTGGAATCACGATTCCGAGATCCTGCGCTGCTGCATAGGTCCCCAGCGCGATTATGTCAGCCATCGCGACAATCGCGGTTGGCCGCTCTGCGCTTTTCAGAACAGCCAGGCCAGCCCGTTTTCCGCCTTCGAGTGAGCCTTCCGTTTCAAGCACGGTAATGCCTTCATGGGAGAGCCCGAGACTATATGCTTCCAATGCGCGCGAAAAACCTTTCAACCTTTTTTCAAGGACAATTGAGGCATTGATATCTGAGATAGACTTGAAATCCCGCCGGACGCAGAGTATGGCGATGTGCTTATGGCCAAGCTCCAGAATGTGGTTCATCAGGGCAAAGGCCGCCGATTCGTCATCGATACCGACATTGATGGTATCTTCAGTTTCCTGCCCGTCTATGGTGACAAAGGGGATATTGTGTTTGTGAAAGAAATTGACAACTTCGTGCTCCGGCCCGACGCCGATGGTTACGATTGCGTCGACAAAGGAGCGCCGAGCCGCCTCGATAACCTTCCCCTGTACCGGCGGCAGCATGGTCAGAGAAATGCGGTGGCTGTCGCATTCCTTTCCGATACCGCTGATTATATCGCACAGATGCGGATTGCCCATGACTTCAGCGATCGGCTGGGGCAGTAGAAGCCCGAGAGCACCAAGCCGCTTGGTTGTCAGGGTTCGTGCGAGCGGATTCGGATAGTATCCCAGTTCACGGACAATCGCCATGATTCGTTCATAGGTTTCCTTGCTGATTCGGGAGGGGTTGTTGAGCGCGAAGGATACGGTGGTTTTGGATACACCGGCACGAAGCGCTATATCTTTGATGGTTGCTCGCATAATGGTTCAGGGAATGAATTGTACAACCCTTTAGCAGAAACGTCAAACTGTCCCAGGTGTCACGAACCTTGTATATTTCTTTTTCAGCATCTCGCGGGGAAAGTATGGAAATCCGGAGCGCTTGCAGGTATTATTAATGTTTCACTCATTTTGAAGGAGCATGCGAATGAGACAGATCAGCATTTCCTATGATTCAGGCGAAACCGTATCCTTTCCGGTGGGTGTCAAGGCATCCGAGGCGATTGCGGAAATCGGCAAGCTGCCTTGGCCGCTCGCGGCTGTCCTGGTGAACAACGAGCTCAAATGTTTAGATACGGAATTGGAAAGCGATTGCGCCTTGAAGCCAGTCCTGGTTAACTCATCGCTTGGCGCGGCTGTCTATCGAAGGTCCCTGTGCTTCCTGCTCGCTCTGGCATCCCGTGAAGTTTTCCCGAAACGCCGCCTTATCGCGGGCATGGCGATCGGCACCGGTTTCTATCATTATTATTTCGACGAAAGACCGCTGAATGAAAATGAAATTCAACAGCTGAGCGATAAAATGAAGGATCTGGTTGAGCGCGACATTCTTATCAACCAGGAAAAATGGCCGTGGGAAAAGGCATGCCGCTATTTTGAAAAAACCGGTCAATCCGACACGCTAGCCCTGCTGGAAAATCTGAACGATCCATTTATCCCCCTCAACGAATGCGCTGGATTCCGAGACCTCCATGTTGCCCCGCTTGTCAGCTCGACTGCTGTACTCGCAACCTGGGAGCTTCTGCCCTATCATGGAGGAATGCTGCTTCGCTATCCGCACAAGGAGACGCCAAATGAGCTTGAACCCTTCGAGGATGTGCCGGTGCTGTACAGAATCGCTGAGGAATACAAGGAGCGAGGCCGGGTGCTGGGTGTCGGTTCGGTTGGTAAACTAAACAAACTTACTAATATCGGGCAGATTCATGAGTATGTTATGGTCGCTGAAGCTCTGCAAAACAAGAAAATCGCTGCGCTCGCTGAGTCGGTAGCACGCAATGCTGACAAGGTCAAGGTCGTGCTGATTGCGGGCCCTTCGAGTTCCGGCAAGACGACAACGGCAAAAAAGCTCGCCATCGAGCTCAAGGTACTCGGCTTTGAACCAATTCCCATCGAATTGGACAATTATTTTGTCGACCGCACAAGGACGCCGCTCGACCGTGAGGGAAAGCCCGATTTTGAATGCCTTGAAGCCCTCGATGTCGAATACCTCAACCAACAGCTTCTCGCGCTCTTTTCCGGCGATGAGATCGAATTGCCGCTGTATGACTTCAAGGCTGGCATGCGCCGAAGCTCCGGGAAGATGCTCAGGCTAATGGGGAATGAGATACTCATTCTCGAAGGTATCCATGGGTTGAATGAAGAGCTGACCCCCAGAATTCCCCGCGAAAACAAGTTTAAAATCTACGTTTCAGCGCTGACTCAGCTCAACCTCGATGACCACAACCGTATCAGCACAACCGATTACCGGCTGTTGCGGCGCATGGTTCGCGACCACAATTTCCGCGGTCACTCGGCTCAAGCGACGCTGGCGATGTGGCCGTCCGTCCAGCGCGGAGAACAGCGGTTCATTTTCCCCTTCCAAAATTCCGCCGACGCCGCTTTCAATTCAGCGCTCGACTACGAACTCGGCGTCCTCAAGGTATTCGCGGAGCCGCTTTTGCGCACTATAAAATCCACCTCCAGCGAATTCGCGGAAGCCCGCCGGATTCAGTCTTTCCTCGATAATTTCATCCCCATCCCGGCGCAATATGTGCCGGGCAACTCCATTCTGCGAGAATTCATCGGCGAGTCGGATTTTCATTACTGACCCTCTCGCGCCAGGTTCGGCGTAAAGGCCGAATTGCTTTTCCAATAAAAAAAGCCGGCTAGGCAGAAAACCCAGCCGGCTTCTTGCAATACAAGTACTGCTTTATTGATACATCGCCGCATACTCCGCAGCTTCTTTCTCATTTGCCTGCACAAAGTGTCCCGGGAAAACTTCGCGCCAGGTTGGCTTGTCCTTGGCATAATCATGCATGCCAGGGTCATAGACAATCAGTTTCTTCTGTTTTTCGACATCGGGGTCAGGGAGCGGGACCGCGGACAGAAGAGAACGGGTATAGGGGTGCAGAGGGCGGGCGAAAAGCTCATCCGTCGAGGCCAGCTCTTTCAATTCGCCCTGATGAATAACCGCAATCCGGTCGGCAAAATAGCGCACAACCGTCAAATCATGCGCGATAAAGAGGTAGGACAGGCCGCGCTCCTGCTTGAGGTCTCGCAGAAGGTTGAGAACCTGCGCGCGGATGGAAACATCGAGCGCGGATATGGGCTCATCAGCAATGACGAATTTCGGCTCCATGGCGAGGACTCTGGCAATGCAAATGCGCTGCCGCTGACCGCCTGAAAATTCATGCGGATAGCGTTCCGCGTGTTCTTCCAGCAATCCGACATCATTGAGTGCCTTGAAAACTTTTTCACGGCGTTCGTTTTCGTCTTTGAACAGGTTGAAATTGTAAAGGCCTTCCGAGACAATGTAATCGATGGTAGCCCGCTCATTGAGAGATGCCATGGGATCCTGGAATATCATCTGGATATTGCGGATGACATAGCTGTCCAGCGCCTTGTCGATAACACCGGAAATCCGTTTGCCCGCAAAGGTTATTTCACCCTTGGTAGCGGGATTTATTCTGATTATGGTTCGGCCGATGGTTGTTTTGCCTGAGCCGGATTCGCCAACCAGGGCAAATGATTCGCCCTCATAGATATCGAAACTGACATCGCGTACGGCGGTAAAACTTTCATGACCGTTTTTAAAAGTTACTTCGAGATTTTTAACGCTCAAGATTACATTGTTCATTTGCTGCCCTCCGCTGCCGGTTCCTTGTAAATGTTGCCCTTTTTCCGCATCAGTTTGACTGCGAGGGGCGGATCCGCGAAGGGAGCTCTGGGATCAAGCAGCCAGGTCTTGGCAAAATGAGTCGGGCTGACTGGGAAGAACGGCGGCTCTTCCTCAAAATCGATATTGAGCGCATAGCGGTTTCGGGGAGCAAAGGCATCGCCCTTTATTTCATTGAACAGGGTCGGCGGTGTGCCCGGAATGGCGTACAGCGGTTCATCGCGGCTCGCCAGGGTGGGTAAACTGGAAATCAGCGCCCAGGTGTAAGGATGACGCGGATCGTAGAAAATCTCGCGGACGGTTCCATATTCTATAATCTGACCGGCATACATGACAGCAACCCGATCCGCAACATTGGCCACAACGCCAAGGTCGTGGGTTATGTAAATGGTCGTAAAGCCGTAATCCTTCTGAAGCGCGCGGATAAGATCCAGGATTTGCGCCTGAATCGTTACGTCAAGAGCTGTCGTAGGTTCGTCGCAGATCAGTATTTTAGGTTTGCATGCCAATGCGATGGCGATGACAATTCTCTGGCGCATGCCGCCTGAATACTGGAAGGGATAATCATTGAAACGCTTTTCCGCGTTTTTTATCCCGACCTTGGTCATGAGCTCGACAGCAATCCGATACGCCTCTTCTTTGGGCAGTTTCTGATGCTTTTCAATAACCTCGGTTATCTGAACGCCAATCTTTTTCAGCGGATTGAGGCTTGTCATTGGATCCTGGAAAACAGTGGCGATTTTCACACCCCGTATGGTTTCCCAGTCTCGGTCGGACTTTATTTTTACAAGCTCCCTGCCTTCGAATTCAATCGAACCCGCGTCAATACGGCCATTCGATTCAAGCATGCCGGTAAAGGTTTTTGTCAGCACGGTCTTCCCCGAACCCGATTCGCCAACAATGGCAAGCGTTTCGCCATCAAAGAGATCCAATGATATTTTTCGAATGGCTGTCAGTTCCTTGTTTCGAACCCTGAATTTAACAACCAGATCCCTCACCTTGAGGATGGGGGTAGCAATATCGTAATTCATCGTCCTTCTCCTATCGGTGAGTTCGCGGATCGGAGGCATCAGCAAAAAGCTGGCCTACAACATAGAAAGAGATCGTAATCAATCCCATGATGAGTCCGGGGAAAACAATCATATGCGGATAGGTATCCACAAAGGACCAGTAGACATCAATCATTCTGCCCAGTGAAGGATAGGTTGAAGGCAAACCGATGCCCAGATAGGAGAGTACGGTCTCCGTATTGATGATGCCCGGAATTTCCTGATAGACCAGGGTTGCAATGACTGAAACCATGTACGGCAGAATGTTCCGTGTGACCATGCGCTTGATCGGCGTTCCCAGGCAGCGGGAGGCGAGATTGTATTCCCGGTCGCGGATGATCATGACCTGAGTTCTGATGAAGAATGCGATGCCAAGCCAGCCTGTTATGGTCATGGCGAGTATCATCTGCCAGAATCCCCGTCCGAAAATGTACATGAGCATCATGGAACGAAGAATCGCGGGAACGTTCGAGATGACGTTGTATAAGGCAAGGAGAATTGGATCGAGGCGCTTTGAATAGCCCCAGACAGCGCCTACCAGAATTCCCAGCCCTATATTGATGGCGCTGGCGATAAACGCTATTGAAAGAGACATCCTCGTACCGGCCCAGACGACATCCCAGAGGTCATTGCCGCGATCATCGGTCCCAAACCAGTGTTCTCCCGACGGCGACAGATACCAGGTCGACGGCTTGTTGATATTCGGGGAAACTGCCGGATCATAGCCCGAAACGATCGGCTGGATGAATGACATCATCGTCAGAGTCAGCAGGAGCAGCAGCCAGAAAATGGAGGATTTCTTCTTGAAAAAGGTCTGGAAAACGGATTTCCAGTATGAATATCGGGGTCCGGCAATACGCTCGGACTGGAGAACATCGAATGTTGCAAAGGCGAATCGTTCAGCGGTCTTTGCCATAGCCTACCTCGCTTCCTTTTTGGCCGCCAGACTGATGCGCGGGTCCACGAAAGTAACCAGAATATCGCCCAGGAAAATCGCAAGAATTGAAATTACTGTAAAAATAAAGGTAAGCGCGATAATCATGGCGTTGTTGTAGTCGGAAATCGAACTGGGGAACATCTTCCCCATGCCAGGCACTGCGTAGAAACTTTCCGTAATCAGAGCCCCGGCAAGGGTTCCGATGACAGCCATCGGAATGGAGTGAACAACGGGAATAAGCGCGTTTCTGATAATATGCTTGAAGAAAACTTCACGCTGAGAGAGCCCCTTGGAGCGGGAGAATTTGACATAATCGGCATTCATCTGGTCAACCATATAGCGGCGTATCCAGAGCGCTTCTCCCGCGATGCCTCCTAATGAGAGCGACAGGGTCGGCAGGATATAGGAAAGCATGTTGCCAGAACCGAGGAAGGGGAATTTGTCAGGCAGTCCGAGCACCTTCATGCCGAATCGAGCAAAAAGGGCTATGTACAGCAGTGTTGGAATCGAACTGATGAAAACAATATATCCCATCGTTATCTTGTCGAAAATCCTGTCCTTGCGCATGGCTGCCACGACTCCTACCGTCAGACCGAAAAACAGCGAAATCAACAGCGCATAAATGCCGATGGTAAAACTCGTTCCAAGCATGGATGGGTCGTTGTAAATGCTATTTCCATCCGCATAATTGTCATCGAATTTATTCCTGTCCAGCCGATCAAGTTCAGGCTTGTACTTCAGGGAATGCTCATCAATCGAGGTATAGAAGGTGACTTCTTCGCCATTGACCTTTGTGGTAACCTCTCGGCGAAGCGTCCTGCCCTGCCCGCTTCCGATGACTTCAAGTACCGGCATGCCGTCATAGGTCGGATAGGATCGGCCCATGTTGAGTTTTATTATATTTTGATGAATGAAGGGAAAAGAGCCGCCAAGCCATATCTGGTATTTATAGAGCGTACCAGATGCCGCAAGCGCGGGCATCCCGCTCCAATCCTTGGTAAAATAATAGCCCCGCTTTAAATTCGGATTATTCGGATCTTTGATGCGGTAGGGTGTATCAACCTGAATAAGATTGGCATACCACTTCAATACACGGGTCATCGTTGGTATATCTTTTGTTGCATAGAGATATCCAGTAACAGGCTGAATATCTACCTTGTAGCCTTTCGCCTGAAAATCCGCTCTGAATTTCTCATAGAATGTCGAGCCTTGCATGATTGCATCGCTGACTTCAGGCGAATCTTTGCCAAACACTGTCTGCGCATATTCTTTCATCGTGACATAGTCAATGTATCCCAGGTTTTCCCATGTCCTGAATTTATAGTCATGGTATTCGTCAGGCTTGTTTGCAAGTTTGGGCAATTGCTGGTCGCCCTTGAAAACAAGCTGCCGGGGAATGCAGGAATACACAAGAAAAACAGTCAGGGTCGATACGATGAAGATAGACAGGATGGACTGCAAAATCCTTTTGAGAACATACCCTTTCATGAAACCCCACAATCAGACCGAGTTACAGGTTTGTAACGCTGTCCCGCAGATGATGATTCCATCAATTACGACAGAACACATTAAAACTAAATTCAGATTATAGCAAAACCAGTCATTTGAGGCAATCGCAGAACAGTATCCATTTTTATCGTATGAACTTGCAAAAAAACGGGCTGTCCCCGAGGAACAGCCCGTTCGGTTTAACTGATGTCAAACCATGTTATTATTTGGCGTTCAGCTTCTTGAATTCAGCCGCACGTTCCTTTTCCCAGGTTGCCTTGGCTTTTTCGCGTTCAGCGAGGCTTACAACCTTGTCACCGATGATTACGCCTTTGAATTTATATTCATCAGCGCCGTATGCGGAACGAGGAGCAGTATAGGGAACGACACGGCTGATGCTGAAGGCACCGCCGAATGACATGTACGGAAGGATGATTGCGTCATCAAGGAGCTGAGCTTCAGCTTCAGCGAAGAGCTTGAAGCGCTTGGAAATATCCTTGTACTCGTTGTTGGCAGCTTCGACCTTCTTTGCATAGTCATAAAGGCCAACGGCAGTTGCAGCGGCTTTATCGGTGCCTTCATCTACCGGATCGAGTCCAATCGGGGTAAGAAGAGCGCCGACAACAGGTTCCAGAGTCTGGAGGAAGGTATACGGGTCACCATAGTCTGGCCCCCAGCCGGTTGTGTTGCCGATATCATAGTTGGACTGTGAACCGGTTTCCGCATAGTAGGTGGAAGCGTCATAGTTGTCGGAATCCATTTCAATGATGTTCACTTTAAGGGTATCAGTTCCAAACAAGGCTTCCAGTCCTGCCTTGAGTGACTGATCCATCTTCATACCCTTAGTGTAGGAAACATCAGCGGCCACATCGAGTTCGATCGGGAACTTGACGCCTTTCGCGGTAAGCTCAGCCTTGGCTTTTGCCATATAAGCTTTTGCCTTGGTAGGATTGTAGTAGGGATCCTGGGCATCATCGACTTTGAAGGAAGCCGGGAAGTCAGCCGGGTTTCTGGCTTTGAGGGCATCTTCGACATATTTCACATAGTCTTTGCCCGCTTTATCGCTGGAAAGCTCGGGAGCAGTGTAGGTGTTTCTGATGGCTGCAAGTTTATTGACTTCGCCGTTTCGCTGGGCAAGAATGGTCGGCCTGTCAATACCAAAGAAAATCGCCTTGCGGAAGTTCCGGTTCAGGATGGCTTTCTTGGTGTCTTCAATGGCTTTTTCGCTCTTTGGAGTCTTTCCCTTGGTGGGATCGGCGGGAGAGGCAAAAGCGCCGCGATCGTAGTTGAAAGCGTACACGAAGCTGGTTGAGTCCTGACGGGCTCTGAAAATGTAGTCTTTGTATTTTGCCTGAGCGCGGGCAAACAGCGCTTCGTTGTCAGTGTAGACAGGCGCTGAAACATAGACGCCTGCGTCAAAATTGTTAAAAAGGGAGTCAGGGTCCTTGCCGTCATAGTAGACATATTTGACATGTGAAATGTACACATGTGCTTTGTCCCAATAGGTTGGGTTCGGATCGTATTCAATGACGGATTTGGAAGTAAAGTTGGAAAGAACATAGGCTCCGTTGAAGAGGATGCCGTTCTTGTCAACCTTGCCGAAATCCTTGCCCTTGGCTTTCAGGAATTCGCCATTGACCGGCCAGTAGGCGTTGTATGTCAGCATGGTGTCGAAATACGGAGTCGGCTTTTCCATTGTATACTCAAGGACGTAGTCGCTTTTCGCCTTGATTCCGACCTGGGAGAAGTCGGTGACTTTGCCTTTGAGATAGAGACCTGCGTTCTTGACAAAGCCATCAATCAAATAGGTAAGCTGGCTCTTGTTGTCCAGCATGTACTTCATGGCATCGACCCAGTCCTGGGCTTTTACATCGGCATAGACTTCAAGATCGCCGGTAACCCACTTGACGCCTTTGCGGATATTGAAAGTCCAGACGGTAAAATCATCATTCACAGTCCAGCTTTCAGCGAGAGCCGGGCGAAGGATTCCGTAGCGGTCATGTTCGATCAGTCCGTCTACGAAGTTGGTAATGTGCTGCGTATTTGTGGCACGCTGGTCATTGAGATAGTTGAAGGACCTTGGGTCTGTCGAGAATACATAGACATAGTCCTTCGACTTTGGAGTAGCCGCGCCAGCCGTACCCGCAAAGAGCACCGCGGCAAGAGTTACTGCCAGAACAATTTTTTTCAGCATTTCTGCCTCCCTTTTAGATATCCGCATGGACGGATGTCCGGAATTAAATAGTCATCAACGATGGCTAATGATTCATTGTATAATCCTATTTTCCAGTTTACAAGTCAAGAACTAATATTTCGGGAAAAATGCTTGCATAAAGCATCCGGCAATCGTACATTCAAGCTATGAATCGTCTGTCATCGAAATCCCCCGGCACGATGGGATCTATTCCTCTTTTCATTGTCCTAATCTGCGGAGGAGTTGCGGCAGGTCTGCTGTTTGCCGCATTTCAGCAGGAGTCATCCTTCAGGCTGGCATTCAGCAACGCAGTGCTGCTTGTTTCCTTTCTCCTGTTTGGAGTTTCCTGGATTTTATATCTGAAAAAAGACGGGGTCAGATTCTTCCAGCCGCGCAGAAAAAATCCCCTTAGCCAATCAGCATCCTGGCTTGACCGTACCGGTGCGCCTGGAGAAGTTCCTCAGGCCCCCAGCCCAATTCCTGATGCCTCTGGTCCTGACAGCGAAGCATACCAAAAGCTTTCAGAGGCTGAACAAAAGCTCAGAATGCGCATGCTCGGGGCAAACAGCCAGGAAAACGAACCAAATCAAGCTGTTAAAACCAGCGCTTCCTTGAAACACAGCCTGATTGCCGGTTTTTTTCTGCTTCTGGCGGGCCTGGCTCTGCAGTATCTCCTGAAATTTTGAGATTTTTCTGAATGACAGACTGGTGCCAGACAAGCGCGGGCAAAGCTAATCCTTCCTGGTGACTCTTTTTTTGTAAAGAAATAACGCGTAAACCGCCATTGTTGCAGGATATCCGATAACCGCAAGGAGAATCGGAATCTGCATGGATAGGTCATAATCGAAAATGGGACCTTTGAGCACAACACGTGGTCCGACTCGCATCTGGTAATAAATCATGAGGATCGTGTATGCAAGTCCAAGTCCAGCCGAAAGCCATCCAAAAGCCCGGGCTAGCGCATAGGTCTTGGCGCTTTCAGTCGATGTTGCAATCCCCAACCCCAAAGCACCTATGAAGGATATCGCTATGATTGAAGTCTCTACAGCCAAAGCCGCGAGAATGAGGCTGTACATGGAATTGGCATCCTGAGCTGGCGCTGCCGATTTCTGTTCATCGGTCCATTTCCTGGCGGTTCGCCAGGCGCGGTAATGCTCAGAGGTGTCCACGGTCGCGAACACGGCGAAGAAGGCGCAGGCAAGAAAGAGGAGGAGGAGCGCTTTGGCGTGCGAGTTGAAGGAAATCTGATCTTCCATGAGTATAACTGTACCGTATTATGCTCAAAGTAGCAACAAAAAACCCGTCCTGTCCCTATAGTTTGGGCAGGACGGGCTTGCTGGCGTTTACGAAGTCCCCTTACAGAACCTCAGTTTACTTTCTTACCTCGGCAATAGCTTCTTCAAGAGCCTCATCGAGCATTTCCCGGGGCGGAGGTGCGATATGACCCAGTTCCATAAGATCCTGCGCTACTTTCCGTGATTCTTTAATATCGGCCAGCGCCTTGTTGTAAACGTTCTCCCAGGTGTCCGTGATACGGGCAACACCTTCCTTGATTGCCTGCATCGCGACATCAGCAGCTTCCTGCGCGAACACTTCGGTTTCTTCCATTGTTACGATGATATTGTCAGGCGTAATGCCCCGCTTGCGGGCAAAATCTGCAATTGAATGAGCACAGCGGATTGCCATGCCGTCGGTGATTTTCCGCGCTCTGACCGCGAGCGCGCCTTTAAGAATGCCTGGGAAGCAGACTGAGTTGTTGACCTGGTTGGGGAAATCGCCGCGGCCAGTTGCTACAATAAACGCACCTTCTTCCTTGGCGGCATAGGGCCAGATTTCAGGCACCGGGTTGGCGCAGGCAAAAACGATGGCTTTCGGCGCCATCGAGCGGATCCATTCCCGCTTGATTGTGTCCGGCCCTGGAGTCGAGAGCGCGATAAGCACATCGGCACCCTTGATAGCCTCAGCTTCGGTTTTTACGCAGCCGGGGTTGGTTGCGAGGCAAAGCTCCCATTTGCGATAATAGCGCGTGTCGCTTTCAATATCCTTGCGTTCGCGGTGCAGAGCGCCTTTGGTATCGAAAAGAACCATGTTTTCGCCCTTGCCGCCATCCGTCAGAATCAGCCGCGCGATGGTGGTGTTGGAAGCGCCGGCACCCAGCAGGACTATTTTGGCGTCTTGGAGCTTTTTACCAGCCAGGTGAAGGGCATTCAGAAGCCCTGCAAGCGTAACACTGGCGGTACCCTGGGCGTCATCATGCCACACGGGGATATCGCAGGATTCGCGGAGCTCGTCCAAAACCTTGAAACAATTGGGCTGGCTGATATCTTCCAAATTGACAGCTCCGACCGATGGCTGGAGCATTTTGACAAATTGAATGATTTTATCCGGGTCATGCTTGCCGTTTTCATCACGGGAATCGACACAGAGCGCGATGGAATCGACGCCGCCGAGGTACTTCATCAGAAAGGCTTTTCCTTCCATGACACCGAGACCGCCCGGGGGTGTGCAGTCGCCATCGCCGAGAACGCGGGTGGAATCCGAAACGACCGCGACGAGATTCCCTCGATTTGACAAGGCAAAAGAATCGTCATTGTTGTCTCTGATGGTTGTTGAAATTTTTGAAACACCGGGAGTGTACCAGACATTGAACCAGTTGAACCCATACAAACCGGCCTTGGGAACAGTCTGCATCTTCCCGCCGTAGAAGCGATGCGCCTTTTCAGAGAGTTTTTTCAGAAATAGGGTCTGCGCTCGCGCTTTCTGATCCTGTGACAAATCTTCAGGAAACGCGTGGGAAAGATTGGATAAGCTCATGTCGAGTTTCATAAAACCGTCCTTGTTCTGTCTTTGCAGGGATTGGAGAAATTTTGCATGATTATCCTATCACGCAAATTGAACTCGGGCAATAAAAAACCTCAGGCTAACACCCGTTTTTTTTCTGAATGAAAATTGAAGGACCGGCCAAAGCCTTGCCAAGAGCAGCAGGGATTTCAGCACAGCATATCCCATGATTGTAAAAAAAAAGGCCGTCACGCAGAGTGACAGCCACGTTCCCAGCGAACGGCGCAAACCGGCATGTTCAGTTGATACCGGTCAGAGCCTTGATGTATTGAAGCCGCAGATATTCTTCAGGCTTCTGGGCATTGTGGGCAGACAGTCTGCCGCGCACCGCATCCACCGAAGCAAAACCCTGTTCATCCATCAGCGCGCTAAGGTCATCCAGCATGCCGCTGACAAATTTCCAGCCATTTTTGTAAATTCCGGAGCAAACCTGGAAGGTGCTTGCGCCGGCAAGCAGGAATTTCAGCGCGGTTTGCGCGGAATGAATGCCGGTCGCAGCCGACAATTCGATGCCCGCTCGCTGGAAGAGCAGAGAAATCCACCGGAGACTTTCATGGTACTCGTCCGGCGAACTGGTTACCGGAGCGCTTGTCAGCTTCATGCCGGTAATATCGATGTCGAATTTATAGAATCGATTGAAGAGCACCAGCGCATTCGCCTGTTCTCTCGCGATGGATTTGGCGAGGTTCGGCAGGCTCGAATACTGCTGGCCAAGCTTTACCTCGATGGGCAGCCTTGTGGAGAGCCGCACTTCCTTGATAGTCGAGAGAATGTGTTCTTCAATTTCCTTCGCGCTGGCGGCGGTGGAAAATGGCATGAAGGCGATGTTTAATTCGATCGCATCAGCTCCCGCTTTTTCGATTTCTCTGGCGAAATTTGCCCACTTTCCGGTTCCAACGCAGTTGATGCTCGCAAAAACAGGGATGTCCTGCGCCTTCTCTTTGGCCTTTCTGACAAGGTCCAGATACCTTTCCGTGCCCTCTTCCCAAGCTGTCCGGCTGACAAAAGCCTCGGCATCGGGATAGGCGTCCAGATCAAGCCCCTGCGCTTCCGAGCCGAGTTCGGCCAGAATCTGTTCCTCGAACAGCGATTTCAGAACCACTGCACCAGCACCGGCCTGGACTGCCTTATCGACTCCCTCCGGAGTGCTGGTAAGGCCTGAAGCGGCAACAACAAGCGGATTTTTCAATTTCAATCCCATGAACCAGGTACTCAGCTCTGCCATAATTTCGCGCTCCTTCTTTCTTCATAGGTAACCGGTCCTTCTGGTGCCCGTTTTCCAGGAAAAGCACGGCCGTTTCGGTTATCCGGTTATTCATGGAGCTGGTTCTTTTAAAAAGCTATCGAAAACCAGCTCCTTTTCATACTATATCAGCTTTTCCGCATTTTGTGCAGAAAAATACGCTGATCAAATGTAAATCAAAATCAGAGATCCAGCGCTTTTGTCGCAATCTTGTCCAGCACCTGGCCGACAAAACGCTCAAAGCTCACACCATTTTCCTGCCTGCCGTCACGATAGCGGATCGAAACCTGGTTTTCTTCCATTTCTTTCTGGCCGACAACCAGCATGTAAGGAATCTTCTGATTCTGTGCGTCTCTGATTTTCGCGTTCATCCGCTCATCGGAAAGCATCGCTTTGGCCCTGATATCGCGTTTTTTCAGCTCATCCGCAATCTTCTTGGCATAATCAGAGAAGGTAGGCGCGACGGGAATAACCGCAACCTGCTCGGGGCAGAGCCAGAGCGGGAAAGCGCCGGCATAGTGCTCTATAAAGACGCCGAAGAATCGCTCGATGGATCCCAGCAAGGCTCGATGTACCATGTAGGGCCGCTTGAGCTGACCGTCCCTGTCGGTATAGGTCATGTCAAAGCGCTCGGGCAGGTTGAAATCGAATTGGATGGTGGTCATCTGCCATTCTCGGCCGATGGCATCCTTGATTTTGAGGTCGATCTTGGGGCCATAGAACGCACCGCCACCTTCGTCCACTTCATAGGCAAGCCCTTCTTTTTCAACTGCCTTTCGGAGCGATTCAAGCGCCTGATCCCAGCGAGCCGGTTCTCCAACCGAATCCTGCGGACGGGTTGCCAGATAAGCTTTGATTTGCTTGAACCCAAGCGTCTTCCACATGGCAAGCGAGAACCGCAGAACCTCGGCAATTTCGTCTTCGATCTGCTCCGGCGTGCAGATGATATGGGCATCGTCCTGGGTAAAGCCGCGCACCCGCATCAAACCGTGCAAAACGCCCGATCGCTCGTAGCGATAAACGGTGCCGAGCTCGGCCCACCGCAGGGGAAGGTCGCGGTAAGAATGGGTCGAATTCTTGTAAATCATTATATGGAAAGGACAATTCATCGGCTTGATGTAATAGTCCTCCTCATCGATGGTCATCGGTGAGTACATGTTGCCCTTATAGAAGCCAAGGTGTCCCGAGGTTTCCCACAGCCAGCTTTTCCCAATATGGGGAGTGAAGAGAATTTCGTAGCCGTTTTTGAAGTGCTCGTCCCGCCACCATTTTTCAAGCTCCACCCTGAAGCGCCCGCCTTTCGGGTGCCAGTAGATGAGTCCGGGGCCTGCTTCCTCATGGGTCGAGAAAAGATCAAGTTCCTTGCCCAGCTTGCGGTTATCACGCCGCTCGGCTTCTTCGAGCATCTTCAGGTGCGCTTCCAGTTCAGCTTTGCTCGCAAAGGCGTAGGCATAGATGCGGGTGAGCATCGGCCGCTTTTCATCACCGCGCCAATATGCACCGGCGATCGTGCGAAGCTTGAACGCATCCGGGCGGATGTCCCTGGTCGTCTCGACATGAGGTCCCCTGCAGAGGTCAAGAAAGCCGTCCTGCTCATAGACGGAAATGGTTCCTTCTTCCAGACCTTCGATCAGTTCGAGCTTGAATGGCTGATCGGCAAAGAGCTTCCGCGCCTCATCCTTGCTCACTTCACGGCGGACAAAGGGATGATTGCCCGCGATGATTCTCCGCATTTCCTTTTCGATGGCCGGGAGGTCTTCATTGGTAATGGGGGTCGCGAAAAGAAAATCATAGTAAAAACCATCGTCAATAGCTGGACCGATGCCAACCTTTGTCCCGGGGAAGAGCCTGAGAACGGCTTCCGCGAGAACATGGGCCGATGAATGACGCATTCTTTCAACATCAACTGCCATACGTAACTCCTTTCTATATTATATCGAATTGGATTTACCGCGCTTTTGCTGGTCCTGCATCCTGAAAAACAGAAGCCCCCAGCGCAATTCATCCCCCATGGCAAGGCCTGCTTGCCGGTAAGGACGAATTCCGTGGGGGCTTTCTGGAGCCTCTCATCACACAAAAATCCGCGATTCCACCTTACTTCGGTTCCCCGCGACAGGGACCGCACTCGTCGCCGCTAACGGTGGCTGCCGTTCAGAAATACTGAGGCTTTCATGCCTGTTCCTCCTGACTGCTCCGGAGTGGTTTTCTCAAGGTTTCCGGCAGAACCCTTCCAGCCACGGAAGCAGGATGAATTTATGCTGCCTCACCGGGGTTCTTCTCTCGTGCCGGAGAAAGTCCTGATACTCTTCTCCATCAATGCATTTATTGTATAATCGTATAATTCGAATATGGCTGTCAAGCATGGATATGCAAAGTATTTCCAAAGTCCTTGTTTCTCGCTATATTCATGAGTAATTTATGAGTAGCATGAACGGTCAGACAGACAGCGATACGACAATCGTCACCCAGACAGAAGATCACGTTGAACCGGCGGAGCCGGACGAATACCGGGTGATTCTTCTGAACGATGATTTTACGACTATGGAATTTGTCATTTCGGTCCTTATGACTATTTTCCATAAATCGCTTCCCGAGGCATCGAAAATAATGCTCGATGTCCACCGGAAGGGAAAAGGTGTAGTCGGCGAATACACCTATGATATTGCGGCGACCAAGATCAACCAGGTGCATCTGCTGGCGCGGCAGATGGGGTTTCCGCTCAAATGCGTCATGGAGAAAGTATAGATTATGAAGGTAAGTCAGGAAGTACAGGCGATTTTCAACGCGGCGTACAACGAAGCGAAACTGCGGAGCCACGAATACCTTACTCCCGAGCATCTTTTGTATGCCGGTCTCTCGTTTGAAAAGGTTCGGCTTGTGTTTGAGAACTGCGACGCGGATATCGATCAATTGCGGCGCGGTCTGGAAGCCTATTTCGAACAGAAGGTTCCCGTTGTCAGAAACAATGCGGAGCCGGTCCAGACTTCGGCGTTTCAGGCTGTCATCGAGCGGGCTGTCATGCAGTCACAGGCTTCCGGTAAATCTGAAGTAGAAGTATCGGATTTGATTGTCTCGCTGTATGACGAAGAACGGACCTATGCGGGGTATTATCTGCGCAAGCTGGGAATCAAGCGGCTGCAGCTTCTGGAAGTGCTGTCGCACGGCATCATGGATATGCCTGACGAAGAAGAGATGATCGAGGGCATCGATGAAGCAGAAGGCAGGCAGGAAAGCGAAGGCAAGGAAAAGCGTTCCATGAGGCCGGGTCCGCTTGAGCGTTTTGCGACTGATCTGACAGCCCTCGCAGCGCAGGGCAAACTCGAACCGGTAATTGGAAGGGAAACCGAAATTGAACGGACCATCCAGGTTCTTTGCAGAAGGCTGAAAAACAATCCCATCCACGTCGGGGATGCCGGTGTCGGCAAGACAGCCATTACAGAAGGCCTCGCCCAGCGGATTGTCGCGGGCAAAGTGCCGGCGCTGCTGAAAAACTACACCATCTACAGTCTCGACATGGGAGCTTTGCTCGCAGGAACCAAGTTCAGGGGAGACTTTGAGGAGCGGGTCAAAAAGGTTGTAGACGTTCTTTTAAAGAAAGAAAAAGCGATTCTTTTTATTGATGAAATCCACACAATAGTCGGAGCCGGGGCAGTGACCGGCGGCTCGATGGACGCTTCAAATCTGCTGAAGCCGGCTCTGACATCCGGCAAACTCCGGTGCATCGGCTCCACAACCTATGATGAATACAACAAGATTTTCGAAAAAGACCGGGCTCTTTCCCGGCGTTTCCAGAAAATCGATATTGTCGAGCCAACCCAGGCTGAAACGGTGGAGATTCTCAAAGGACTGCGGCAGAAATATGAAGAATTCCACAAGGTTCGGTACAGCAATGAGGCGCTCGAAGCTGCTGTCCGGCTTTCAGCCCAATTCATAACTGAACGGAAACTGCCGGACAAGGCAATCGATGTGATCGATGAAGCCGGCGCGCGAGCCAGGATCAACGCGTTCAAGGCGGGCGAATCGGAAGAGCCGGCTGTCGCGGAAATCGGAATACCAGAAATTGAAATTGTTGTCGCCAAAATAGCGCGAATTCCCGAACGCTCCGTAACCTCTTCAGAAAAGGAAAAGCTCGCGACACTCGAAAAAAGCCTCAAGGAAGAGGTGTTTGGCCAGGACCAGGCGATCGACGCTGTTGTCAGGGCAGTCAAGCGAAGCAGGGCCGGCTTTAGGGCGCCCGATAAACCGGTTGCCAACTTCCTCTTTGTCGGGCCGACGGGTGTCGGAAAGACTGAGCTTGCCCGCCAGCTGGCCAAGCATCTGGGCATTACCCTGCATCGATTCGACATGAGCGAATATCAGGAAAAACATACGGTTTCACGGCTGATCGGTTCTCCGCCCGGCTATGTCGGGTACGAGGAAGGCGGCTTGCTGACCGATGCAATCCGCAAGACGCCGCATGCGGTCGTGCTCCTGGACGAAATCGAAAAGGCGCATACGGACATTTACAATATTCTGCTCCAGATCATGGATTACGCGACACTGACCGACAACCAGGGCCGGAAAGCGGATTTCAGGAATGTCATCCTGATCATGACCAGCAACGCGGGAGCCCGCGATGTCGGGAAAGCCCTGATCGGCTTCGGCGATCGTTCGGTTTCCAATTCGGCGCTCGATGAAGCTGTCGAACGAACCTTTACGCCCGAATTCAGAAACAGGCTCGACGCGGTGGTGCACTTCAACAATCTGCCGATGCCGATGATTGAAAAGATAGTGTTAAAAGCCATCAGCGAGTTCAACACCCAGCTGGCCGAAAAGCATGTCGAACTCATCGTCCCGGACCATGTGGTTCATTTCCTCGCGGAAAAAGGCTACTCAAGAGAATTCGGAGCGCGCAACATAGGAAGGCTGATCGAAGACAGAATCAAATCCTTCTTTGTCGATGAGGTGCTGTTCGGGCGCCTCGAACACGGCGGGAAGGCAATCGCCGATCTAGAAGGCGAATCGATTGTGTTCCATGTCGAAGCCGCGGCTTCTGCGGCTGTACCGCCGACAGAGGCAGTGCCTGCCGGCTGATTGACAACAATGCTGCCATATCTTCAGACAAGTCGATTTTTTGACGAGAGTCATGACTTTGTCTTCCCTCCCGTATCCCGCGCGACACGGGAGGGAATTGTCTGCCTTGGCGGTAATCTTTCGCCGGGAATGCTTCTGTCAGCGTATCGCCGCGGCATCTTCCCTTGGTATTCCGACGATGAACCGATTCTCTGGTGGAGTCCCGATCCGCGATTTTGTGTGCTGCCATCCACCCTGCATGTGCCTGGGTCAGCAAAAAAGCTCTTGAAAAAGAATCGTTTCAGCATAACGGTCGATACCCAGTTCAGGGCTGTCATCACAGAGTGCGCTCTGATTAGCAGGCCGGGCCAGCCTGGTACCTGGATTACACCTGAGATGCAGGAAGCGTATATTCGACTCCACGAGCTGGGGTATGCGCACTCCGTTGAAGTATGGGAAAATGGAACACTCGCAGGCGGTCTTTATGGCGTCAGCCTGGGCAAAGCTTTTTTCGGGGAATCCATGTTTTCGCGTGTCAGCGGCGCTTCCCGCGCAGGATTTCTGACATTCGCTGCGGTGTTGTTTGAAAAGGGGTATGAGCTGATCGACAGCCAGGTGCACACCGATTATGTTGCGTCAATGGGCGGTGTGGATATCCCGAGGGCACGGTACCTTGCGCTGCTCGATACGGCGTTGAAACACGAAACCCATAAGGGGCTTTGGACCGATTTTTTCACAAGCGGCCGATGGTAGAACATTTTCTCCATTTTTCGTACAGTACGTTTGTTGCAAAGAGGACAGGATAGAAAAGGCAATGAAGATTATATTTGTTCAGCTTCCGGTTCAGGAACCAAATTGGGAAGACGCAGCTGCCAATGTTACGCTCGCTGCCGGATATCTGACTGCATATGCCGAATCCCGCGGCCTCCTGAATCGATCAGAGTGGTCCATTCTGGACGCGGCAACCTCGACCTATGGATCTGATGCCGCAATAGTTGACCGCATCCAGCGACAGGAACCTGACATAATCGCTTTCAGCCTCTATGCCTGGAACCTGGAGCGAAGCCTTTTTATCGCTGAAAGACTCAGGAGCATGCTTCCGAGAACCCGGCTCATCGCCGGCGGACCTGAGGTTGTCGAAGACATGCCTATCGCGCATCACTCGCCATTTCACAGCCTGGTTGCGGGGGAAGGCGAAATTCCTTTCGCGCAAATTCTGCAGGATATTCGGCTCCACCGGCCGCTTGACCGTATCTACCGCGCCGACACGCTTGTGGATCTTGCCACTCTGCCGAATCCCTATCTGGCGGGAACCCTTCCAATTGTTAAAGATGAGCCCGTTCATATCGAAACCGTTCGAGGATGTCCGTTCCACTGTGCATACTGCTATTATGGCAAAAACTTCCCGACCGTCAGGCGGTATCCCGAAGAACAGGCGCTGGAATTGATTCAACGAGCCTGCAAGGCGGGCAGTTCCGAAATCAACATCATGGATCCGTCGTTCCAATTCCACCCCGACCTCGACAAGCGGCTTGCCGATTTCGCACAAGCCAATACCGCCAGGCTGCCGGTTCACACGGAAATGCGCCTCGAAGGTGTGACCGCCGCAACCGCCGAGCTGATGAAAAAAGCCGGGGTTCAGTCCATCGAAGCTGGCCTGCAAAGCATCAACCCGAAGGCGCTGGAAGCCATAAATCGAAAATTCGATATGGAAAAATTTGTCCACGGTCTGGAACAACTTCAAAATCAGGATATTCTGATCAAGACAGGCCTCATCCTGGGATTGCCCTTCGACGGCTATGAGCAGATTGTCGAGACTTTTGATTTTCTCGGGATGCATGGGCTGGGCCAGGACGCAGAACTCTACCCGCTATCCTTCCTTCCGGGAACGGAGGCACGGGCGCGTGCGGATGAATGGGGGATGGCGCGGATGGAATTGCCGCCCTATTGGGTGACCAGCAACGATTGGATTTCCAGCAACGACATGATCGATGTGATAGCCGCATTCGAAGAAAGCTTTGAACGGGAATGGGCTTCGCCGCCTGCCCCGCATTTTACAGCCAATTCAGGCGGTTTGACTGGATTTGTGGATGCGAGAAAGGTGGAAAACATCGATTGGATGCGGCTCAATCCCGAAAAGCTCGCAAACTCGATGACGCTGCTCGCGGACGCGGATGACCCGGAAAGCCTTTCACGGCTGGTGCGGGCAGCGCGCGATCTCCGCCGCGACAATCCTTTCACCCTGTACCAGATTGTGCTCACTAGTAACACTCGGATTCCCTCGGAGCGCCTTATCGAAAAAATCCGTGACGCCTTCGTCTTTGAAGATCACTATTATGAACTTTCCCACTATTTTTCGCCAGATCTTCAGGAGAGCTATCAGACAAGGATGTTCTTCGCGACGAAAAATTTCGCGCTGGCATACCGCGCAATGGAGGAAGCGCAGGATCTCGAAACGATGGTCATCATTTCCGGAAAGGCTGGCTATAACGCGGATCGCTTGAGCGAGCTGCTGCCATTTGTCATTTTCGACCGGGAAACAATCCCCTTCGACCGCCTCTACGAACTGCTCTCAATCTATACCGAGTATCCCCACATGCTGATTGAAGCGCCTGAACAGCTTTTCCGCACCTAGAGGGACACAGGCGGCCCCGATCAGTACATCGCCGAGAGGTCGGCCTCGTTCCTGCAGGTTCCTGTTCTGAGATAATCGCGGATATTGGCGATGGTCACGTCAACCGCCTTCAAGGTGGCCTGGTTGGTCGATCCGCCGACATGGGGCGAGAGGATCACCTGCGGCAATTTGTTTATCGGGAACCGAGAGGGAGCCCCCACTTTGCCGACCGGCGGGTAGGTATACCAAGTGTCGATCGCCGCACCTTTGAGGATCTTCTTTTCCAACGCCTCATAGAGGCCCGCTTCATCAACAATCGAGCCGCGTCCGACATTCACAAGAAATTTATCTTTCATTGATAATAAAATTTCATGCGACAGGAGCCCTTCCGTCAGAGGAGTCGCAGGCAGTGCTATGAAAATGATTTCCGCCTTGCTTATGGTTTCCTGAAGATCAGAAAGGACCATGTCAAAACCTTCAGGGGCGCCTTTCGTGATATTCCGGCGCCAGCCATAGACCGTGCAGGAAAAGGCCTTGAGGAGTTTGGCCAGTTCAACGCCGATGGCTCCCGTTCCCAGAATCGCGCAGGTTCTCCCATACAGGCTGTCCCAGTTGTCTTCAGCTCCAGCCCGAACCCAGAATCCATGCCAGAGATCCTGCCGCAAGTCATTATGGAATTCTATCAGCCGGCCATAAAAAGCCAGCGTCATGGCAAGAGCGCGCTCGGCAACATCGAAAGCATTGGCATGCACATTAAAAACCCGGACGCCCCGCTGTGCAAACTCGGCGAGCGGCAGGTGATTGATGCCGGTAAATGGCTGGAAAACAGCTGACAATGCAGGAGATGCAAGGTAGGTTGCATGCTCAAGCCGACCTGCCAGGATGATATCGAGGGTTGCTGCTTCAGTCGAGCTGTCAGTCAGACCGGAGAGGAATTCATGCTCCGGAAACTCTTTTTTCAACTGGTCAAGATGTTTGCCCCACACGGAATGCACTGGCATGAACGATCCTATTCGCATAACAACTCCTTGGCGGAAACCATTCGCGCGTAAAGGTGCGATATATTTCGGCTTGAGCCCAAATATGTATATTTTTGAATAATAGAGAGAAAACCGAGGAAACGCAAGAACCACTGGTCATGTTCTGAATTTGTGATATAGATTCAGAAAGAGATTTTTTTCATACGGAGTCTGCCGATACTTTAATCATAGGTATGCAGTCTGGAAAAACAAGGAGAAGCCGCTCCATGGTACAAAAAAAGAGAAACCGACGATTATCAATACTCAGTCTGCTGTCACCGATGCTGTTAGCATTGATAATGCTCACTTTGATGCTTTTTGCATCGTGTCAGACAACTCCAGCTCAGAAAGAAGCTTCGCTGACCGAACTCGTCATATCGGGCGATTTGAATGCCATAAAAAAATATTATTCGAACCAGGAACAGCTCAACATGAAGGACGCGGATGGGCTGTATCCGCTTCATCATGCTGTCAAACGGGGCGACCCGCAGATAGCGGAAATCCTCATCGTTTTAGGCGCAAAAACAGATGTACTGGATCCAGCAGGCAAAACGCCCCTCAGGTATGCTATAGACAGAAAGCAGACCGCCATGGCCAGGATGCTGGTTGATCGCGGTGCGAGCCTTTTTATTGCAGATGCCGCAGGCAAGACTTCTGCGGAAGTGGCGCTTTCTGCTGGCCCCGATATGATTTCGGCTGTTTTCAGCGCGAAAAACATCAACGAATCCGGAGCTGACGGCAGGACTGCATTGCACATGGCGTCAGACAGACTGATGGCGAATGAAGTGAGCCTACTGCTGGACATGGGTGCTTCGGTTCAAACCAAGGACAAAGCGGAGCGGACTGCCCTGGATCTGGCACTGCAGCATCCGGAAGATAAAAGAGCGGCTATAATCGCTGAAAAACTCATCATAAAAGGCGCCAATCCTTCTCTACCCGCTTTTTCTGATTTTACCTGGTTCGCGACAACCGTTCGATCCTCTGATTACAGAACTGTACGGCTGAGCAACGGAAACACGCCGCTGCATGAGGCTGTACGGCTGTTCCAGCTTGGATTTGTCGATTTTCTTCTGTCACGAGAAGTGGACCCCAACAAGAAAAATCTTTCCGGCGACGCTCCGCTGCATCTTGCTGTCCGAACCGGCTGGTATGACGGTGCTGAACTTCTTTTGAAAAATCTAGCTGACCCAGACATACGGGACGCTCAGGAAAGAACGCCGCTTCATCTGCAATCTCCCGCCGCAGTCAGGCTTCAGATGACCAAGCTTCTTCTCAAGTATAAAGCCGACCCAAATCTGAAAGACAGCATGGGAAATACGCCCCTCCATCTTGCCGTTAAATATAGCTATGAACCATCGGTAATTGAGGAATTCCTAAAAGCGAACGCCCCAGTCAACGCCGCAAATCTTGATGGCGATACGCCGCTTATGCTCTGTGTCAGAGCAGGCACGTATCAGTACGCTGCCGCCCTCATCCAATACGGAGCTGATATCTTCCTTAAAAACAACAGCAATGAAAGTTCCTTGTCCATGGCCGTCTCTCGAGGAACCGGAGCCGTCGACAAAATAGTTCTCCCATCCAATGTGCTCCAGCGGGACAACTCGGGCAACAGTGTTATTCTAACTGCGGTGGCTTTAAAAGGTTCGCCGGAAGTAGTGTCACTCATTCTTCAAAAAGGCGGAGATCCGAATATTAAGAATAATTTCGGCGATAACGCGCTCCATGTCGCTGTCAGGAACAACCTGGCTGATCAGGGCGGCATTCTGATCAATGCCAAAACCGATATCTTCGCGATCAACGCAGCATCCGAGACTCCTGTCTTCCTTGCCCTTTCTGCGAAAGATGGCCCTTACGACTGGTTCTTTACCCCTTCAGTCATTACAGCCCGCGATGTGAATGGCGATACGGTAGCGCATCAGGCGGCGAGAAAGAATCTGGACAAGGGGCTGGCTTACCTCAAGGGCAGAGGTTCGGACATGGCCGCAGTGAACACGACCAAAGAAACTTTGCTCCATGTCGCTGCCAAGTCGAATGCCGCAGATGCACTGCGCTATCTCATAAACGACAAAGCCGATATGGAAGCCCGCGATAACAATGGAGACACTCCGCTCCAGGCTTCCGTGCTTGCGGATTCTCTTTCCTGCATGCAGCTTTTGATAGCTTCGGGCGCAGATTTGAACGCACGGAATTTCTCGGGAGAATCCGTTCTGCATCAGGCAGTTCGAAAACACAACCTGGCAATAACGCAATTCCTCCTCGGAAAGGGCTCAGGGCTTGAAAACAGGGATAACCGCGGACAGACCGCACTCTCAGTGGCAGCGCGCGAAGCTCAGGCTGATATTGCCCGCGTCCTCCTGACTGCCGGCGCCATTGTGGACGCACGGGATTATTCGGGATCCACACCGCTGTATTACGGTGTGGAAACCAGCAATCTTGCCCTTATCGGTGTTCTTGTAAAAGCAAACGCAGACGTCCTCGCAAAAAACGCCTCCAATGACTCTCCGCTTCTCGCTGCTATGAAAAAGGGCCCTTCGGTTATGCGGGAACTCCTCTCGGGACCAACGAAAGACAGAGCCGATTCTGAAGGCAAAACACCTTTGAGGATTCTGGTTGAAGCACGCGCTTCGCTCGACACGCTCAATCTGGCTCTTTCGGGCGGCGCGGATCCGAACAGCAAAGACAAGCTCGCAGGGACCCCGCTCCATGCAGCCTTGCGGCAAAAGGATTTCCAGACCGCCGGCTTGCTGCTCGCGGCCAAAGCCGATCCTTTCGCCCCAGACTCCAGCGGGCAGACTCCGATCTCGCTGGTACTCACAGATTCAGTAGCGCTGAAGGATTTTGTCATGGCTGCCGGTGTGAACGCGGCTGATATTAAAAAGGAAGGCTTTCTCTTCTATGCTGTGAGAGCTGGGAGCCGGGAAGCTGTGCAGATTCTGCTGGATCTTAGCATCGACAAAACCCAGCGCAATATTTCAGGCGAAACAGCCTTCGATATCGCAGTGGCGAAGGGGCTGAGTGAAATAGCAGCAATGCTGCAATAAAAACAGGGCAGCGGGGGATTGATTCCTTCCGCTGCCTTCTGCTTAGCAGCCAATGTCTGAAATCGGCTCACCTCTGGGTCGTTTTCTTTATTCGCATTCTGAGAGTTCTTTCCTCTGGCGCAGTTTCTCGATAGCCCGTTCCTGTATTTGCCGTACCCGTTCCCTTGTGATCCCAAGCACCTTGCCGGTTTCTTCCAGGGTGTGGGGATCTTCTCCGGATAGTCCGAATCGCAGGCGGAGAACGGTTGTCTCACGCGTGCTGAGCCCGTCAAGGACACAATCCAGCAATTCTTTCATGGTTACGGAAAAAGCCTCTGAATAGGGATCAAGCCCTTCTTCATCGCTGATCACATCGGACAGGCTGCTCTTGTTGTCGTCATCGATCGCAGAATCCAGACTGGCTGTATTCTGTGAAAATTCAATGACTTTCAGCACTTTTTCTTCCGTCATCTCCACTCGTTCGGCGAGTTCGGAAATTTCAGGCGCCCGTCCAAGCTCCTGTGTCAGCTGTTTTGAAGCGTAAAAGCATTTACGGATCGTATTGAGCATATGCACGGGAATCCGAATGATTCTTCCTTGATCTGCCAAACTTTTAATGATTGCCTGTCTGATCCACCACGTCGCGTAGGTTGAAAAACGGTAGCCGCGAGAATAGTCATAACGCTCAACCGCTTCAAGCAAACCAATATTTCCTTCATCGATTAAATCGAGCAGATTCAGTCCTCGATGCTGATATGCTTTGGCGATGGAAACAACAAGCCGAAGATTTGAAGTTATCATCTCCTGCTTTGCAGCTTTGAGATTTTCTTCGGTCAGCCGGATTGCTTCATCAATCGAAGTATCTTCGGCTGGATTTGGGGCGGCAGTGTTTTGAGCGCCGCTTTGCTGCTCTATTTCCCGCTGAGCCTTCAGCGCCTTCAATTCCTGCTGACAGTCGTGGACTTGTTTCCCAACCCGCTGCTCCCCTTCTGCATTTAAAAGCGGATATTTCGATATCTGATAAAGATATAGCGAGAGCGGATCTTTGTCTATCGCATGTCGTTTTGGGGTTTTGTGGCGCTGGGGCTGGGCGGAATCATGATTTTTACTGTCGGATGTCTGATTCAAAGGGAAGTTTTTTCTGTCCTGATCAGACCTTTTTGCCATTCACGCCTTCCTGGACTTTACATATAAAAATCAACCACACTGTCTTTTCAATCGAATTTCAGTTTTGAATATACATAAAAAAGTGTTTCACGTAAATATAACATTTCGCAAAGGCGCAATTTTTTGCATTAGAGACGGCGCACAACCGGGCTTTTCATTGGCACTTCATGAGCCAGACTCAGGCAGCTGCGATTTTTCAGCGAAATCACTCCCTCGGGGCCAGCGCCGGATCTATCGGCTGTCCGTTCCTGAAAACAAAGAAATAGGCGATTGGCGAATTATCTTTGCTGTCGATGCCGATCTTTCCCAATTCAGTTCCGGCTTTAACCGTATCACCGGTCTTTACAAGGAGGGTTTCATTGCCGCCATAGACATAGACATACCCCGACTTGGCCTGGACAAAGACAACCTGATTGAAACCTCTGGAAGGCCCCGCTGAAACAACGGTCCCCGAGGCGATAGCCTTGGCGATTTCACCCGGCTTGACCCGTATCATCACGCCCTCCAGTTTGCCGTCAAGGTACATGACCTTGCCGGGCGCTGGCCAGCCAGCTTTCGGATCAACAACCTTGTCCTGGGTTTTGACGGGTTCTGGTATGGGAACCGGTGCCGGCACAGTACTGCTGGTTGCCGGCGCAGTCGTTCCAATGCTTTTAGTGGTTGTCGTTGATGGTGCAACCGTGGTTGGAGGCACGGTTGTTGCGATGCCATTGGTGGTTGTCGTTGACGGCGCAACTGTGGTTGAAGGTGCAGCCGCTGTTGTCACAGTAGTTCCAGTATCGGGTTTACCGCCTGGAATGACGAGGATATCGCCCGGCTTGAGCACATAACTGGCAGCTAGCTTGTTAGCGGTCAGAAGCTCATCCAGCGAAACGGAATACAACCGCGCTATGCCGTACAGTGTTTCGCCCTTGGATACCAGATGCACCGAAGGAATAACCAGCACAGTTCCGATTTTCAGCTTGGTCGGATCACTGATGCCATTCGCGGCCGCAAGTGACTCGTATGGGATGTTGTATTTTTTCGCTATCGAATACAGGGTCTCACCTTTCTGCATGGTATGGGTAACCGGACCAGCCGCGAAGGCCATGCCAGCGGTGACTATGCAGAGCAGTATCGACAGCAGAATTGATCGTTTGACATTCATCATAGGTATCCCCAATAGTATCGGCAGAAAAAATGACATCCTGAAGGCTTTTCATTTTACCTTCAAACGGGTAGAATTGTTTATATTATTCCAGAGGAGATTGCAAGTAATGAACGAACGCTCCCCGCTTCATAATGTCAGATTTGCTTATATTCCCAAAATGCCGGAAATCTTTAACCTGCCGACCGCTTCGATCAAAGCCATTCCGACCGAAGTAATCGAGCCAAAAGTCGATCGCGATACGCTCAAAGGTATTTTCAGCCATAGCTATGGAAAGCCTGCTGTCAAGTTTGCGCAGGGTGAAAATATTTTCGCGGGCAAAACCATGGCCGTCGGAGTTCTGCTGTCAGGCGGTCCTGCTGCGGGCGGACACAATGTCATTGCCGGGCTTTTCGACGGTCTCAAAAAGAATTCGCCGGGATCCAAGCTCATTGGCTTCAAGGGCGGCGCATCAGGGCTGCTCGATGACAAATCAATCGAAATTACCGCCGAACTCATGGATTCTTACCGCAATACGGGCGGTTTCGATATCATTGGTTCGGGAAGAACCAAGATTGAAACGCCCGAGCAGTTCGAAAAAGCGCTTGCGACAGCAACGAACCACAAGCTGGATGCCCTGGTTGTGGTCGGCGGCGATGATTCAAACACGAACGCTGCCTTGCTTGCCGAGTTTTTTGCTTCCCGGAAAGCGCCTATCGCGGTTGTCGGCGTCCCCAAGACCATCGATGGCGATCTGAAAAATGAGTGGGTCGAAACTTCCTTCGGTTTCGACACTGCCACCAAACTATACTCCGAACTCATCGGCAATATCTGCCGGGACGCAGCTTCAGGCAGAAAGTATTGGCATTTTATCAAACTCATGGGCCGCTCTGCTTCCCATATCGCTCTTGAATGCGCCTTCCAGACGCGGCCGAACATCGCCCTCATCTCTGAGGAAGTGGAAGCCCGGAAGATGAGCCTCGCCCAGATTGTCGACAGTATTGCCGTCTCCGTTACCGCGAGAGCCGCAAAAGGCGAAAACTTTGGCGTTGTGCTGATCCCTGAAGGTCTTATCGAGTTCATTCCCGAATTCAAGGTGCTCATCAGTTCTATCAATGATCTGCTGGCGCATGAAGATGAAGCTTTCAAGCAGCTGCCATCTGTCGCCGAGCAGCGAAAATTCGTCGCAAAAAAACTCGACACTGAAGCCTCAGCGCTTTTTACATCACTGCCCGAAGACATCCAAGCGCAGCTTTGCTGGGATCGCGACCCTCACGGCAATGTGCAGGTTTCCAGAATCGAAACTGAAAAACTCCTCGTCATGATGGTAAAGGAGCGCCTTGCTACATTGTCCAAAGAAGGCAGCTATAGCGGCAAGTTCGACTATCAGACCCACTTCATGGGCTATGAAGGAAGGTGTGCATTCCCCTCCAATTTTGACGCCGATTATTGCTATTCGCTCGGCAATGCGGCATTCTTGCTTGCTCTCAACGGTTATTCGGGCTATATCGCCTCAATTCGAAATCTCACCGCTCAGGCATCTGAATGGATCCCCGGCGGAATTCCGCTTGTTTCCATGATGAATATCGAACGAAGGCACGGAAAGGACAAGCCGGTCATTAAAAAAGCCCTGGTCGAGCTGGACGGCAAGCCCTTCAAACACTTTGCGGAACAGCGCGCAAAGTGGGCATTGTCTTCGGATTACAGAATACCCGGCAGCATCCAGTTCTTTGGACCGCCCGCGGTAACCGACGCGACAACCATGACACTCCAGCTGGAACGGAGCTGAAAACATGAAAAAGAGGATTATTCTGGCGAGCCTAGCGTTCCTGCTGGCCGCATTTGGATTGTTTGCGCAGGAAATAGTCACCGCCGAGCAATTTTTCAACAAGATCTCAGACAAATATGCGACGATCAACGACTATGAGGCTTCCATCCAGATATCCTCGGGAACTCAGCCGATGAATGGAAAGCTGTCCTTCAGGGCTCCTGCTCTTCTGCGTATCGATTTTTCACAGCCAGCGGAACAGGTGATTGTCTTTGACGGACAGCGGCTCGTTGTCTACATTCCCCAGTACAGGGCAGTGCTCCAGCAGGAAACCGGCGCGAACAGCGTCGGAGCCGGAGCTGCTGCACTGGCTTCACGCGACGGTCTGGCCATGATGAAGCGCACCTATTCTCTTGCGTGGGAATCCTCACCTCAGCCGGTTCCGCTTGACTCAGGCTCGCAGGAAATGGTTCAACGCCTCATGCTTACCAGAAAATCTGCTGCTGAAGGCTTTAAGACCATTCGGCTTTCGATTTCTCCAGCCACACTGCTCATCCGCAGAATAGAAGGCTGGACGGTTGCTAATGAAAAGATTACTTTCGACTTTACTTCGATCAAGCTGAATCAGGGGATTCCTGCAACAAGGTTTTTGTATGACGCGCCAGCAAGCGCGAACGTGTACAACAATTTCCTGTTTCAATAATATCAGATAGGGGAGCCCATGGCACGAATCGGATCCATAATCCAGGAAACCCGGCTGAAAAAGGGGATCAATCTCGACAAAGTCGCCGATGAAACCAATATCAGCGTCAGGTTCTTGAAAAAAATTGAAACTGATGATTTTACCGGATTCCCCGGCGAACCCTATGTTGTAGGCTTTATCCGCAATTATGCCGAGTATCTCGGATTGGATCCCGAAGCGATTGTAACGCGGTATCGCGCTGATGAAGCTTCCCTCGCTGAAAGAAAACAGGAAGAACCTGCGGCCCCATCAATGGCCGGATCTTCTGAAACGGAGACTCATGACAGCGAGCTGCCTGAAGAAGAAAAGCCGCACAGCAAAGGCGCAGGAGCAGCAAGCCAGCAGGCTTTTCCGGCTGGGGAGAAGCCAGCCGCAAAAAAAACCAAGGCCAGAAAGATCGCGCCGGGGAAAACAGAAGCCGCGGCCGCTGATCCCATCACGCAAGCGCCAGCCCCAAATCCCGAAACGGGCTTGACACATAAATCCATACCCGGAATGCCCACCCTAAAAGCGCAGAAAGGCGGGTTCAGAAGCAAACCTGCAGCCGCAGAACCAAAGCCAGGAATGGGAATTCTCGCTGGAGTCATCATTCTCGCAGTCGTCGCCGCCGGAGCTGCTTTTTTGCTCAGAAACCGCAGCAGCGGCGTTGCCACGCCTCAGCAAGCGTCGCAGGAATACCGTGTTGAAGGCTCATCCTTCGAAAGACGAATCTATCCGGGTGACAGCCTTCTTATCCAGACCGGTTCCGACGTTATAAGCGTCAAACTGCAAGCCATAAATGATTCCGCAGTCTTCGAGACACCGCAAGGTACCAAGCAGGTTTCGCTGGGCGGGAACATTACCTTCGATCTCAATACTGACAATTACCCCGAAGCCATTCTTTCCGCGAATGACTTTGAAAAGGGAAAACCAAAAAATGGTGTTCTGGTAAAGGTAGAACTCCCGGTTCCGCAAGCAGCCGCCAACACCAACGAAATCACTATTCCGGCCAGTACGGCGGAAGCCCCGCAAAACCAGCAGCCTGCCAATTCAATCATTTTCAAATCGCCTCGCGGCCCCTACCCATTCATGGCAACCATCAGTTTCCGCGGCAACTGCATGCTCAGATATGAAGCGGACCGGAAAGAGTGGGTTGAAAAATACTATCAGAAAGGCGAAAGCGTTTCGGTGAATGTATCGTCTGCGCTTATTCTCTGGGCTTCAAACGCACAGGCAGCCAAGCTGACCATTCAGGCTACCGGCGGAAAAACCTACGACCACGAGCTGGGGCTGCCTGGAGAGATAATTGTCAAGAAAATCTCATGGGCTCAGCAGGACGGATCCTGGGCGCTGGTCGCTTCCAATTATGAATAAAGGAACCATGGTGAAATTTTTCATAGACCAGCATGGCTGCGCGAAAAATCAGGTGGACGGCGAGGAGATTGCGGCCCGGCTTGAATCAGGAGGCTATTCCTATTGCGACAGTCCTCAGGATGCCGAAGTCATCATCGTCAACACCTGCGGCTTCATAGAATCCGCCAAGCAGGAATCCATTTCGGCCGTCATCGACGCAAAAACCCACTGGCCGGGGAAAAAGATCATTGTGGCCGGCTGTCTTTCCCAGCGATATCCTGAGGCGCTGCTGCAGGACCTTGCTGAAGCCGACGGAATTTTCGGAAATTCGGATCTTTCCAAAATTGCAGAAATTGTCGAGCGTGTTGTACGGGGGGAACGGTCGCTCATTGCCAGCCCGCAGCCCCGAACCATCGATGAAAAAGCCTTCCGCCGCACCAGGCTGTTCGATTTCCCCGGCACAGCCCATGTCAAAATCACAGAAGGCTGTTCAAACCATTGCAGCTACTGCGCAATTCCCCTGATCCGCGGAGAACTGCGTTCCCGCTCGATGGCGGACATTCTTGAAGAATGCACCGACCTTGGAAACCGCGGCATTCATGAAATCAACCTTATCGGACAGGATTTGGCATCCTATGGGAAGGACTTGCCCGGGAACAGCGCAAGTCTTCCTGCTCTGCTTCGAGAAATGGCGCGCCTGCCGTATGCTTTCCGCATTCGCGTTCTGTATATCCATCCTGACCATTTTCCATTCGATCTGCTGGACATCATGCAGAAAAATCCGCGAATCCTGCCCTACTTCGACATACCCTTCCAGCATGCCGCAGAGCAGCTCCTCGCATCGATGAACCGACATGGCTCCGCCGAGCGCTACCTGCAGTTGATAGAACGGATCAGGACTTCGCTTCCTGACGTGATGATCCGATCGACCTTCATGACCGGCTTCCCTGGAGAAACCGAGGAGGACTTCGCTATCCTGCGGGACTTTCAGGAAGCGGCCAGACTTGACTGGCTCGGAGTCTTCGCCTATTCCCGAGAAGAAGATACGCCGGCATATTCCTATAAAAACAGAGTTCCTAAAAAGCTGGCGGAGTCGAGGAAAAGGCAGATTGAGGAACGCCAGCAGGTCATTACTGAAGAACGGCTTGCCAGATTCATCGGACAGACGGTGGAAGTGGTTATCGAGGAACTTGTTGAAAACGAAGCTTTGAGCCTGGGACGGGCATGGATGCAGGCGCCGGATGTGGATGGGCTGACCGTGGTCCACGGCAAGCATGAGCCAGGCAGTCTGGTGAAAGCACGCATTGAGGCAATCCATGGAGTAGATTTAGAGGCGGCCCCGCTCTCCCCGGAGCAGTCCTGATGTTTGACTTTAACTCCTATCTGGCGACATTGAATCCGGAACAGCAAAAAGCGGTCAAACACCATGGAAGTCCGCTTCTTATTCTGGCCGGCGCCGGAACCGGCAAAACGACAATTATCACCGCTAAAATTGCTTTTTTGGTGCGCGAGCGGCAGATACTGCCAGAGTCCATCCTTGCGGTTACCTTTACCAACAAGGCCGCGAAGGAAATGCGGGACCGGGCAGCACGGCTTGAACCGGCCTGTTCGCGTGCCATAATCCGAACCTTTCACTCCTTCGGAGCTTGGTTTCTGCGCAGAAATGCCAGCCTCGTCGGCCTGTCGCCTGATTTCGTCATATATGACGACAGCGATTCAGCCGAGCTGTTGCACTCCATCCTGCCGCAGATGAGCAAGCAGGAATGCAATCATCTCGCCAGCCTCATCGCGCGCGCCAAAGATTACTACCTCGACCCTGATTCCCCCAACCTTGACAATCTCTTTAAAGAAAAGGATTTCAGGCGGATTTTCGCGATGTACCAGGAACGGCTGAGAAAAACGGGCAATGTCGATTTTGGCGACCTTATCCAGCTGCCTGCAAAAATCCTTGAACAGGATGAAGCCATAGCCCGCAGAACCCGCCAGCGGTTCCGGGTGATTCTGGTCGACGAATACCAGGATTCAAATGTCGCGCAATTTATCCTTTTACAGCGGCTGACAGGACCCGAAACCTATCTGTGTGTCGTCGGCGATGATGACCAGTCGATTTACCGATTCCGGGGAGCGGAAGTCAAGAATATCCTCTCGTTCTCCAAAGTATTCCCCAATACGGAAATAATCAGGATCGAACAGAATTACCGCTCGAGCCAGACCATTTTGGATATTGCTGGCAATTCGGTTTCCCATAATCGAGGCAGACTCGGCAAAAGCCTGCGGGCGACAAAACCGGGCGGGAGAAAGCCGCAGATAGCCCTCCTCGACGATCAGGAACAGGAAGTTGAATTCTGTGCCCGGATCATCAAACAGCACTATCAGGCTGGCGGCCGGTATTCCGACATCGCTATTCTGTATCGGACCAACGCACAGTCGCTATCCTTTGAAAAAGAATTCCCCAGGCGGGACATTCCCTATAAGCTGGTTGGCGCGCTCAGATTCTATGAGCGTGAAGAAGTAAAGGATGTGCTGGCCTATCTCTCGCTGATTCAGAACCCGCACGATGAAATCGCCTTTAAACGAATTGTCAACAAGCCCGCTCGGGGAATCGGCGACAGCAGTATCGACAAAATAAGCTCGCACGCCCTCCGCTTTGGCCTTTCTCTGACCGAAGCCTGCCGAAGCATGAAAGACGAAATGCGCGGAAAAGGCAAGGAAGGGCTGATTCGATTTCTTGATATCATAACGAATTCCGTTGCCATGCTAGGAATCGGGCAGGAACCTGAAACCGCGCGGGAGCCATATTCGATCTATGATGGCGGCAGACAAGCAAAGAGCAAAGACAGCCAATCCCTGGGGCAATTGCTCGAATACATTATCAAAGCCAGCGGTCTTATCGAATATCACAAATCGCAGGATGAAATTGCGGGAACTCAGAAGCTTTCCAATCTTGACGAGCTCATCAATGCAGCATCGCTTTACCCGCTGGTTCAGGATGGCTTGCGCGAGTTTCTTGAGACAATTGAATTGGACCGCAGTTTCCAGGCTGCCGATCAGGAAGCAGCAGCCGATGCGGTTACCCTCATCACCATGCACAACACCAAGGGGCTGGAATTTCCGGTTGTCATCGTGACAGGCATGGAACAGGGGCTTTTCCCCCGCGATGATGAAGAGGGCGAGGATCTGGAAGAACAGCGGCGGCTTTTCTATGTGGCAATGACGCGCGCAAAGGATCTTCTCTATCTGACCGCCTGCCGTTGGAGAAGGATGCGGGGCAGGCTTTTTGAAACATCGCCTTCACGATTCCTTATGGAACTTGACCGCTCGCTCTATGATATCTGGGGGCGCAGGCCGCAAACCGCGGTCCAGCCGATAGCGGCTCAGCCGCCGAGATTAGGCGGGGCGCAGGGGCAATTCAGCACTACTTCCCGCATGGCTGCCGCGGGTTCCAGACCGGCAGCATCTGCACCATCAGGCACGGGTTCTGGGCGAATCGATACGGCAGGCGGTACCGTTGTTCCCGCAGAGAAGGCCGCCAGTTCCGAGTGGATGACTGGCGGTCATGTCTACCATGATGAATATGGTCAGGGCGTCATCATCAAGGTCAGCATGACGGAAAGCTCCGGCCCGCTTGTGATTGTTCAGTTCGAAACCGGCAAAGTTGCCCAATTTTTCCCGAAATACACTAAAAAACTGGAAAGGATTTCTGGATGAACGAATTGACAGCGCAGATTCCCGCTATCAGGCGCGCCCGCGGCTGGCGGCTATATACCGAAAACGGTCGGAGGCTTTTGGATTTTTATCAGGATCAGGGCCGCGGTGTCATGGGCTGGAAGGCCGATGGAGCCGCACGGCTGGCCAAGGCGTTGCTGGACAAGGCACTGACCGCTCCCTACCCCTCGGTTTGGCAAAAACGCCTGGAAAGGGCGGTGCTTGCCTGGAAGCCTGCATTCGCTTCGGTTCTGGTTTTCGATAACGAGACTGAAGCTGAGCAAGTTTTCAGAAATCTCTCGGGAGTGCTTGGTGTCGTTTCGAATGACACCGGGCCGTTTGCAGCGCTCGAAATGCCGTTCGCCGAGTTTCTGCCGAATAATGGACAGGATTCGGGGCTTTTGAAAAATAGCAAAAAGCTTGCGATAGCCCGACTGCCGCTTGCCCGTTCGCTCGCTCCCGGTATCCTGCTTTTGAGCAAAGATGCATCCCAGGAGCTGCAAGCCTGCGGTAAACTGCCGCCGCAAGCGCCTGTCGCAGCTTTCAAGCTGGGATCGGCTGTAAAATCCCTGCAAAGCCTCGCGGCTTTCCATGAAAAATACCAGCAAGCGCTCTGGACAAAGATTGATCCTTTTATTGAAAATCTTTTCAGCCGAAAAGGGCCGTGGCTCTTTCCCGTGTATCCGGCGCTTGAACACAGAAGCGTCTTTCTGAATTGCCTGGCGAGCGGAATTCTCATTTCTCCGGCCTATGATTTCCCCTCACTGATTCCTGGCGAATTCGATCTGGGAGAAATCAAGGTTCTTGCGGATATCGCCCGACCGGGACAGTAAAAACCTCTCAGTTTCTTGGGCTGCCCGATTTCACCTGCAGGACTATAACCGCTGCGAGGATGAGCGCTCCGCCGACGATTCTTCCTTGCGTAAGCGTCTCATGAAAAACTAGCAGAGACAGCAGAACCGTCGAAACGGGCTCGATGGTACTGATAAGAGAAACATTGGCCGCGCCGATTTTCCGCATAGCCGAAAAAAGCGTGGTAATGGGCAGCACTGTCGCAAAAAGCGCGATGCCGATGACAGAAAGCCAGGCCATGGGCGAATCAGGCACGCGGACCGAATCACCGCTCAACAGCACCCAGCCCCAATACACCAGTGTCGCCACCGACATGATAACCGCAGTTGCAAATATCGAGTCAAATCGATGCAAGACCAGTTCTCCCCAAACAAGATAGGCTGAGTAAGCGACCGCCACGGCAACTCCCAGAACAAGTCCGAGCACTGGATAGTTGCCTGGCTGAAAAAAAGTGAGCGCACAGCCTGAAAAGCTGAGAAGAAGGGCGAATAATTGGGTTATGGATGGCTTTCTCCCCAGGAATACAGCTGAAATCAAGAGGACAAAGGATGGATACAGATACAGAAGAAGGCTGGTAATGCCGGGAGCGAGCATTTTAACGGTTATAAAATAAAGCCCGGCTTGAGGCGCGAAGCCAAAAAAAGCGAGGAGCAGCAAGGGAGCAAGGCGAGCGGTGTCAGGCTTGGCGGTTCTTTCTCCTTGTTTGTTTCTTGCAGCCATCCGGGCAGCAAGGAAAACCCAGAGCAGGATGGAGGAAAAGGTAAATCGCCAGGCAAGCGCCTGCTGAACCGAAAAACCCATGCTGTATAAAGCGGTTGCAAAAATTCCAAGCGTTGAAAAACAGAGGGCGGAGATGATGGAGAGAAAAACGCCGGCTGGAGAAAGCGAAAATGTTCTGAGTGCAGCAGTTTTTTTGTCGGAATCAGCAGTGTTCATGAGTTTTTTCAGACTACTTCGCTCATGATGTTACGCATGGCTGTCGAAAATTGTCTTGCCCGGTTTCAGACTGTCGATATCGATGCGCGAACGAATCGATTCGATTTCTTTCTGGACTTCGTAAATCCTGTCGAATCGATAGGTCCCTTCAATCGGTTCAGCCTGAGCCCAAGCCGCCAGCTCTTTTGATACAAGCTCGGCAGTCCGCGGATTTGCGGGGGCGGCTTCCGGTACCATCGGCTCGATAACCGCAGGAACGAAATTCAGCGGCTGGACAAGAATTCGATTTGCCATGATCTTTCGCAAGTTTTCAGCCTTGATCTGCTCGTTTTCCCGGGACAGCCGAATTGAGCGGAGAATTGGGACAGCGAAAAACAAAATGGAGAAAAATAGCGGCGTAATGCCAAGTCCCCAGAAAATGAGATTGACCGGATTCGCTGAACCGAGCATTTCAAAAAGATAACCGGTCGCGGAATAGAGAAAGGGAAAACCGCCTCGCAGGGCCAGGCCCCGGGCAGTATTGATATAGAACATGTTTCCAACCGAGATCGCGTTAGCTAAAAAATATCCTCCAAAAAGCACATTGGCCAGATTGATCAGGCGGAAGGTGTTGTCGGCTTTTTTTGTATTGGATGAAAAGCTTTTCAGCTTTTTCAGCGGTGCGGAAGAGCCGTAAATATCAGGTGTTGTGCCAATTCGAGCCAGAAGTTTCGGAAAAGAAAAGTACAAAGCGCCATTTTCTGTGACTTCTGGCGTTCCTTCAAACTCCAGAAGATAGGAAGATATGGTAGTTTCCGCATCCTGCGGGGTTCTTCCGGTTATTGCGATAAATTCCGGCATGGTCATGACGCCTTTGTGGGTTTGCAAAAACGCGACAACCGCCTTTTTTTCGGTTTCTGCCCAGCCTTGATTGGGATCGCCGTCACCAAACACGTGGGAGAAAACAGCTTTGTGCAGCGGACGCCGCTGTGCTCTGCTTTGTGCCTGCCTAAAACGCGTCTCCGGGCTTTTGAAGAGCTCGGAATAAAACCAGATCCTGATGATGCTGTCGAAAAGACGGCCGGTAAGCCAGAGACCGCCCAGCCCTCCCCCGCCTCGGGAATCACTGCGGGAGCTTCTTCCCGAACCTCCCTGCTGCATCGCGATCGAGGCAATCATCGCAAACAACGCGAGCGCAATGAACAGTACAAAATAGCCAACCAGCATGAGGACAATCCACGCCTTGAACAGCGCCTTGGAAATTTCTATCACACCTTTTTTTACAGCTTTCCAGATTTTTTTCATGGCTGGACCAAAGCCTCGGTACCGGCTTTTCAGTCCATCCGGGAATGAATACAGAATTTCTCCGCTTTCAGTCACTTTGAGGCGGCCTCGATACTCATCGGAAAGCGCTGGCATTTCTGCCTGAATTTGCTGAAGCGGGAGGCCGGTCAATCCCGCAAGGTCGGCGACCGTGGCTTCACGTTTGGAGGATCTGAAAATTCTGAGAAGAGATTCCTGCACCTTTTCCTGATTGTAATCGTAGACTTTTCTTTCTTTTCCCTTTTCCACCTGACCGCTCCTGCGTCCTAACGCTTTGATGCATGCAAGGCAAGCGCATGCGAATACAGGGCGATATACTCGCCGGCTGACTTCTCCCAGGAAAACGCGCTTTGCATGGCTTTCAGCCGCATCAGCGTTATATGCTCTTTCCGGTTGTACCAGGCCCAGACCGCCCAGCCTATGGTATTGTATAGCGCACGCGGTGTCGGATCATCAAACATGAAGCCGGTCCCATCCCCCGTTTCCTGGTTGTAATTTTCGACGGTATCGGCCAGGCCGCCCGTTCGATGGACAATCGGAAGAGACCCGTAGCGAAGCGAATACATCTGATTCAGCCCGCAAGGCTCATAGCGAGAAGGCATCATATAGAAATCTGAGCCCGCCTCGACCAAATGCGCAAGTTTTTCATCGTAGCCGATTTTCGCCTTGAAATGAGGATAGAGATGCGAAAGGGTTTTAAGTTCTTTTTCGCACCAGGCATCGCCCGACCCTACAATGGCGAATTGGGCATGCATGGTCCTGCAGACCTCGGGCACTGCTCCGTATCCTGGGCCGAACATCTCTGCGATGCCTTTCTGCTCGGTAAGCCTGACCACCATGCCGATAACCGGCACTGAAAGATCAGCGGGAAGGCCGAAGGTCTTCTGCAGGGCTTCCTTGCAAAGCGCTTTGCCTTCTGGATTGTCTGCGGAAAAATGTGCGGGAATATATGGATCGGTTTCCGGATTCCAGGTGTCGGTATCGATGCCGTTCAGAATTCCGACGAGTTCCCGGCTTCGATGCCGCAAAAGTCCGTCCAGCCCGAAACCAAAACCAGGCGTCTGAATTTCACGGGCATAGGTCGGCGATACGGTTGAGAGGCTGTCCGCACTGGTGATGCCCGCCTTTAAAAGATTCAATGCATCATGGTATTCAAATCCCGAGCCATGGAATTCAGCCCAATCAAGGCCGAAAAATGAAAAATGCTCTTTAGAATAGATGCCCTGATACCCAAGATTGTGTATGGTCAGGACACTCGCCGTATCCTTGAACTCGGAATTCCGCTCCGTTGTTTTCAGATAGACAGGAACGAGAGAAGAAGGCCAATCGTGAACATGCATGATGTCGGGAATCCATGAAAGTTTTCGGCAAAGCTGAAACGCGGCTTTGGAAAGCAGGGCAAACCGTTCGGGGTTATCCATGTATTCATGTTGGCTGTCCGATCCATAGATCCCGCTTCTCCCATAGTATGCCTCATAATCAAGGAAATAGACAGGAAGGTCGGTTTCAGGAAGATTTGTTCGATAGACACTTGTCCACAATTCAAGTTTCCCAATCGGCACACCCATGGGACCTTCAAGCTGTTCGAGCTGCCGCTTGTCGATTGAATAGTATCGCGGGATGAGGATTCTGACATCATGACCAAGTCTGAACAAGGCTTTTGCCAGAGCGCTGACCGCATCACCAAGGCCGCCCGATTTTGCGAATGGGATTGCTTCGCTGGAGACCATCAATATTTTCAATGGAAATTCCCCCATTTTTCTGAGTTACACAGCAAATTCGATTATATTCTTTGACAGCGTTTCCCGCAACTGATGGAACAACAGCTGTCGCACCTGAAATGGAAAATTTATTTTTTTATGTGAATTTTGAATCACAAAGCCTAAATTGACGCGTATGTACTCATGAGGAGGTGTATCATGAAACGATACCATACCGTCATCGTACTTGCTTTTGTTTTTCTTGCGCTGACATCATGTTCATGGATGCAGGCTGGCGGCACAGGAATCATACAGCTGAATTTTTTATTCAATCCAGGTTTTGCTTCAAAAAAGGGAGTGATTGAACAGGATGGGGCCAAATCAATTGTGCCAAGCGACTCATGGGCTCCAGCCCGCTATGAAATCCAGGGAACCGGTCCTGGCGGATGTACTTTTAGTCTTTCTTCAACAAACTCTTCGGTTAAAGCGAAAATTACACCTGGAGCATGGACAGTAACCGTAACTGCGTATGCTCAAAACGGAAAGGAACTGGGTACCGGCCAGGCAACATGTTCGCTGTATCCAGGGAAAACCACAAACCAATCAGTAACCATTTATCCAAAAGAAGGAAAGGGCAGTCTTTCTCTGGCGATTTTAAAAAACCTTGCTGTGCCGGAAGGAAGTCTGCTCAAAGGCAGGCTTGAGCCCTATGGACTGCCTGGCAGAGAGTTCAATCCTGACGCTGTGCCGATTAATTTTCAACTTGCTGCAAGCGAAAATAGCGCAATTATACCAGAAATCGACGCTGGGCATTATCTTCTGACTATCAGGCTGTTTAATCCTGATGGGAGTCTGGCGGGAGGAATGGCTGATTCCGTTGTCATCCTCGCCGGTTTTGAAACAAGCGGCACCTGTACCATAACTATGGGAAATCCCGAACTAAGTCTTGTATCTGAATTCTTTCCCGCGGACCCGCTCGCGAGTCCAATAATGTCTGTAAGCCATACGGTTTCAGACAACGCGTCTTTCGTACCGCTGGCGATCCCCGGATTCCCGGAGGTCTCAATACCTCATGCGGATCTGACTATCAGATGGTTTGTCAACGGAGAAGAAGGTTGGAATGGAGCACAGATAACTGGAAATTACGGACTGCTGCCGCAAAACACCTATGCATACCTGCCTTTTTCACGGCCATTTGAGCTGTCTCTCCTGCGGGCTGATTGCGTTGCTTCATCAGATGTTACAAACCAAAGCGGATCCGGCTCCGTCTTTGTTGAAAGGAAAATGGCGAATGAAAACAACGATGCTGCATGGTATGGTTCCTATGATTACCGCACAGTTTCTGCTCCAGCTCTGTTCCCGAGTGCCAGCCAATACATGACAGGAACTGGAATCAGGGCTGATGTAGCTGCTGTCACAGCTTCACCTTCAGGTTTGATTATCGTCGCCGGACTTGATAAATCCTCCGCCATTCACGCATTTATAGCTGGATACCAGGCGGAGGCTCGATATGATGACACTCAGGCGCCCTTTATTCTTCCGCCTTCCGCTTCCTGGATCCGAGCATGGCGGGATGAAGTGAAAATCAATACATCGTGGCGCAGTCCGGATCGCCTTGCGATTTCCAGTGATAGCAGGTACGTTGCGGCAGCTTCGTCAGCATCCAACTGGCTGAGACTCTATACCCTCGATCAAAACGGAAACATTATCAGGAATTTTGATGTAACTGGCAGCGAAACAGGCAGCATGCAGAACTTTTCCAATATAAAAGGCATCGCGTTTTCTGCAGATTCATCAGTCATGTATGTGCTGACCAATTCAAAGGAGGCTGTCTATGCTTTTAACATCTCAGGCGCTGCTCCACTATTGATGTCTTGTTATCAATTCAGCCGTATCAATGAAAATACATCGCTCTCGATGCAGGATATCGCTATAACGACAGAAGGCTCAATCATTGCTAGCGCCAGCGAAGCATCGAGAATTTATGTGCTGAAGGATGTCCAAGGAAATCTCATGCTGGATCAAACAATAGAAAAGCCTGCCAATGGCCCCGGGCCGGTAAAGCCGCAAAGCTTGCAGGCTCTGATAAATCATGATGGATTTGCCTGCATATCGAACGGAAATCTTGTGCAGTTTTACCGAAAGCTGGCATCTGATCAGAGCTATCATATCGATTCGACCTTCACGCTGCCAGCCGAAGCAGCGAATGCCAAGTCCCTTGCAATGACGCAAGGCCATTTAGCGGTGCTGGGTGCTCAGAGAGTCTCATTTCTGAATTTGGACACCGATGAGTTGCCGGTTGGGATCAAATATCTCGTTCCCGACGCTATTGATACCGCCGGCATACTGCAAGCCAGGAGCATCGTATCCGTGCGTGGCGCATGTCTGCTCGGATGCGGTTCGCCCGGAATGGTTTCGGTCATTTCATTAAAGTGAAAATGCAAAAAGAGCTGGCGCAATTGCAGCTGAAGGAGTATTCTATGGTGCTTGAGGAGTCAATGCCATGTATGAACTAAAACAAATGACACTTGTTGAGATGATACAGAAAAGCACCGCTTTGTATGGCGATCGCCCAGCTCTTTGCATGGCGGGCGGCGAGCAGTTTTCATACCGGGAAATTGGGACTCGAACAAAAACTATCGCCGCCCGCTTGCTTGCTCTGGGGATAGTCAGGCAGGACAGAGTCGCGATTGCCGCGGAAAGTTCTCCCTACTGGGGAATTGCCTATCTTGGTGCTGTCCGCGCCGGAGCGATTGTTGTCCCTATCCTTCCGGATTTTACACCCGATCAAATTAAAAACATTCTGACTCATTCTGAGGCAAAAGCTGTCTTCTGCTCTGATAAACTTTTCAACAGGCTCAAAGATATAGAACTGCCCGTAACACTGCTGGATATCAAACAGGGCGAAATCAGAAAAAGCCCTCTGGTGCTCGATCCGGCTGCACTTTCAAAAGAATCCGAAGCGATTCTGGCTATATTTGAAGACGCGGCAGCTGAACCAGATGATACTTTGATGATTGTCTATACATCGGGTACAACCGGTTTGTCTAAAGGCGTTATGCTAAGCCACAGAAACATCCTGTCAAATGCGCTGGGATGCCGTTCCATCATAATACTGCACAGGAATGACCGCTTGCTGTCCATTCTCCCGCTCGCTCATACCTATGAATTCACTATCGGCTTCATTATCCCCTTCCTCGCGGGATCACAAATCTTCTATCTCGACCGCCCGCCAGCAGCCACTGTCCTCCTTCCGGCACTGCAGCTTGTGCGCCCTACAATCATGCTTTCCGTTCCTCTCGTCATAGAGAAAGTCTACCGCTCCAGCGTCAAGCCCACCATGGAAGCTATCCATCTCTATAAAAACAGGTTTTTCAAGCCGCTAATCATTAAAATTGCCGGCATGAAATTGAAAAAAACCTTTGGCGGACAGCTGCGATTTTTTGGCATCGGAGGCGCGCCGCTCGCCGCGGATGTTGAGGAGTTTTTAAAGAAGGCAGGGTTTCCCTACGCAATCGGCTATGGCTTAACAGAGACATCACCGCTTCTGGCTGGCTGCAACCCCCAGCATACTCATCTTCGTTCAACCGGCCCCGCCCTTACTGGTGTTGCAATCAGAATCGCGAATCCGAGGCCAGACACCCACGAGGGAGAAATACAGGCTAAGGGTCCCAACATTTTCAAAGGCTATTTCAAGGACGAACTTAGAACCAAGGAAGCTTTCACCGAAGATGGCTGGTTCAAAACCGGCGATCTGGGTTATGTCGATGAAAAAGGCAGGCTATTCGTTCGAGGCAGAATAAAAACCATGATTCTTGGCGCTTCCGGCGAAAATATCTATCCCGAAGAAATAGAAGCAGTAATCAATCAGTCTCCCTATGTCCAGGAGTCTTTGGTTTTGGAAGATGAAAAGGGCCTTACTGCCTTGATTTGCTTGAAAAGCGAAGTACTCGAAAATCTCCAGTCAAGACTGCAAGATGAAGCCGATGAAGTCGGCGCCTTGGCGTCGCGAGTCGGGAACGCTCTTTCGAATGCAGAAAAATCAGTCGCTGATACGATGAGTCAGGCGTTCTCGAGCGCAGAAAAAGCCGCGGAAAAGCTTCTTGAAACAATAAAGAAAGAGGCAAATGATAAACTGGCAGCCTTTTCCAGGATTCGTTCGGTAAAATTGCATGCTGAGCCTTTTGAAAAAACGCCAACCCAGAAAATCAAGCGATTTATCTATACCAAGGATGCAAAGGCCGAAGATAAGAAAAGCAATCAGGAAGGCTAGAGCTTTCTCAAAGGTTTATCATCGCATCGATTCCCGCACGTCAAGCAAGCAGCTCTATTGTTCGCCCTCCGCTTTATGCATAAACAATTTTTCTCTGTTGACAACGAGAAAGAAGATAAAGACCGCAATGAGAGCAAGAATTTTTAGGCTGAAACTGGTAATCGGCTTTGAATACAGTGAACTGAGGGCAATTACGGAAAGAGAAATTGTAATTCCATAGATGCTCGCCAGAGTCTTCCAGTTTGAATTGTTATAATTCATGAGAATATGATGCAAATGCCCCTTGTCGGCGGTAAAGAAGGAAACCTTCGCTTTCCTTCTTCGGTAGATGGCCATGAGGGTATCAAAAATGGGGATGGCAAGAATCGTTGAAGCTGAAACAAGTCCAATTTCAACACTGGTTGTGTGTTGACCCAGGAGGGGCAATAACGAAAGAAGGAAGCCGATAAAAAGACTGCCGCAATCTCCCATGAAAATCGAAGCCGGCGGCAGATTGAAAATCAAAAAGCCCAGGATAGCTCCGGCCAGGGTAAAGCAGATCTGCGCCGAAACCAGCGAACCATTTACCCAGAAAAAAATGCCAAATACAGATGCCGCGATAACGCTGAGCCCTCCAGCTAGCCCGTCAATGCCATCAATCAGATTGATCGCATTGGTTATGCCGATTATCCAGAGCAAAGTGATTGGATAGGACAACACCCCCAGCTCAAAAGTGCCGTCTCCCCATGGGACCATGATGATCTTGAATCTGAATCCGTAGGCAATCAGAAAAATGCCGACTGCAAGCTGAACCAGAAACTTATAGAGCGCTCGGATGTCTTTTAAATCATCAATGAGACCAAGCAGAAAAATCACCGATCCTGAAAGAACAATGGGAAGCAGTGAAAAATGATCGTTGAGTGAATCGATTCCACCATATCTCCAGACAATCAGCAGAACAATCGTCGCCGTGAAGGAAAATGCTATGCCGACACCGCCGAGTCTTGGGATGTTGCCGTTATGAATTTTCCTATCATTGACTTTGTCAAAAAGCCCTTTCTTGTGTGAATAAAACATAATCGCTGGTATTGCGGTAGCAGAAAGAGCCCAGGCTAGCAGGAAAGGGATAAGCGGCAAGACTTCCTCCTCATACTTTTTATTGTCTTAATATCTCAATGATAAGAAACTTTAATACCGTATGGAAAATTTTGCAAGCTTCCGAACCCAATAGCCCATAAAAAAAGCCTGGCCGCGCAATGACCAGGCTGTTTTTGCATTGTGGTTCTTTTCAATGAGTCTTCAATCACCCCGGTAGCACAGGACAGGACAGCGGGCTGCCGCTACCTCATCCAGCCTGCCGACAGGGGTCGTTACAGGGGCCGCATGCAACAGTTCCGGCCTTGTTCTGGCTTCTTCGGCGATAGCCAGCATCGCTTCAGCAAACGCATCGAGTGTTTCACGGTTTTCCGTTTCGGTCGGCTCAATCATGAGCGCTTCCGGCACGATGAGCGGGAAATAAATGGTTGGCGGATGGAAGCCATAATCGATGAGCCGCTTGGCAATGTCGAGTGTATGGATTCCAGGTGCTATATCCCCCATCGCCACAAACTCGTGCATACAGCCCCGGGTATACTTCAGAGGATAGGTGCCTTCCAGTTTCTTCCTGAGATAGTTGGCGTTAAGCACCGCGTTTTCAGCGATACGGCGCAGGCCGTCCCGCCCCATCATTCGAATATAGGCGTATGCGCGTACCAGAACGCCAAAATTGCCGTAGAAGAGCTTTACTCGTCCAATACTTTTTTCAGGCATCGAGAGCCTATATCGCCCTCTCTTTCTGACCGCAACAGGTCCGGGCAGATAGGGTGCCAGCGCTTTGCCAGCCGCGACCATCCCTGCGCCAGGACCCCCGCCGCCATGCGGGGTCGAGAATGTCTTATGCAGGTTGAAATGCATGACATCGATACCAGCAAGCCCAGGCTTGAAAACACCAGTCAGCGCGTTCAGATTGGCACCATCGCCATATACCAGACCGCCAGCTCTGTGGACAAGCCGTGCGATTTTTTCGATATTAGTTTCAAAAAGCCCCAGGGTATTGGGATTGGTGATCATGATTCCAGCGACTGTATCGTCGAGCGCGGCCTTTAAAGCCTTCATATCGATGTTGCCTTTTTTGTCTGAAGGAATCGTTTGGGTTATAAAACCAGCCATGGTGCAGGATGCCGGATTCGTTCCATGGGCGGAATCAGGAATCAGCATCTTGACCCGCTTCGTTTCCCCCTTGTCGCGGAGATAATTGCGAATCATCAGAACACCGGAGAATTCACCGTGAGCTCCGGCTGCAGGCTGAAGAGAAGCAGCCTCAAAGCCGCCGATTTCCGCCAGACTGTCCTGAAGCTTGTATATGAGTTCGATAGCGCCTTGAGAAGAAACGTCGCCAGCCAGGGGATGCGCGAACTTCCAGCCAGCAAAACTCGCGGCAACTTCGTTCGCTTTCGGGTTGTACTTCATGGTGCATGAACCAAGCGGATAATACTGGGTGTCGATCGAATAATTCTTCTGGCTCAGTCTGGTAAAGTGACGCACAACAGTCAGCTCGTCGACTTCAGGCAAGTTCAGTTCCTTGCGCTCAAGCCCGGACGGCAGATCGTATGAAGGCACATCGGATTTCGGCAGAGCACAACCGACTCTTCCTTTGCTTGAAAGTTCAAATATCAGCTTTTCCGGAGCAAGATTCATGCCGACACCTCCTCAAGCAATTCGACAAGCCTATCAATCTCGGCTTTGGTATTCATCTCAGTTACACAGACGAGCAATTCTTTCGGACGGGATGAATCATACCGGGAAAGCGGCAATCCGGGAACCACCGATTTTTTTGCGAGCTTCTCAAAAATCCGCTCGGCGGGAACCGGCGTTTCAACCAGGAATTCTTTGAAAAACGCAGTGTTTCCAACCTTGTACCCGGGCAGACCCGCGATACGGGAAGCAGCATAATGCGCCTTGTCATAGCAAAGCCGCGCGACAGTCTTCATGCCATGATGCCCCATGGCGGCCATGTAGATGCATGCCTGCAACATCACCAGCCCCTGGTTTGAACAGATATTGGAGACTGCCTTTTCACGCCTGATATGCTGCTCGCGCGCTGTCAGCGTAAGAACAAAACCACGCTTTCCGTCATGATCCCTTGCTTCACCGACGATGCGGCCTGGCATCTTTCGCATGAGTTTTTCGGTCGCCCCCATCATACCGAGGAAGGGACCTCCGAAGTTCATCGGATTGCCCAGGCACTGTCCCTCTGCGGTTACGATATCAGCTCCCTGCGCACCAGGGCTTTCCAGAAGTGCACACAGCAGCGGGTCCGCATGAACGATAAAAAGCGCTCCTGATGCGTGAGCCAGCTCAGCCCCTTTGGCAAGGGAATGAATTTGGCCAGAAAAATCAGGATAGCCAGCCACAACACAAGCTGTCCGCGCATCCGGAGCAGCGTTTTCCGGCGCGCCCTCGTACTCCTGCACCTCGACTTCGAAGGAAGACAGGTAGGTTGCCAGAACCTCGCGATATTCAGGATGCAGATCTTTCGGAAGCAGAATTTTGTTCCGCTCGAGATTCTGTTTCCATGCCATGAGTACTGCTTCCGCCAGGGCTGTCGCTCCGTCATAATGCGAAGCGTTGACAACCGAAACGCCGAAAAGCTCGGCCGCCATGCTCTGATATTCAAAGATAGCCTGCAGCGTGCCCTGTGACACTTCAGGCTGATACGGCGTATAGGCAGTCAAAAATTCGCCTCGGGAAGCGAGCGCGGGCACCAGGGAAGGGATGTAATGATTGTATGCGCCTGCGCCGAGGAACCAGGCGGCTTTCCGCGCGCTTATATTTTTTGCTGACAGAGCTTCGATTTCAGATAGCATCTCCATCTCGGAAATGCCCTCTGGCAGATTGAGGACTGGGAACCGCAGTTTTTCAGGAATATCCAGGAAAAGCTCTTCAATCGTGTTTTTCCCGATTTCCTTCAGCATGCTTTCCCGGTCCTCATTGGAATTGGGAATGAAGGGCACGGGATCACTCCTCTCCTATGGTTTTTCCATAGGTCTTCGCGTCCATGAGTTTGTCCATCTCGGACAGATCCGCAGGGGTGATTTTGATAAGCCAGCCAGCGCCGTAGGGCTCGCGGTTGACCAGCGCAGGATCAGCATGCAGAGCGTCGTTTACTTCCGCGATTGTGCCGCTTATGGGCATATAAAGGTCGCTAGCCGCTTTGACAGATTCCACCGTTCCAAAATTCTCGCCCTTTTTCAGACTTTTCCCAACAGCAGGCAGTTCAATGAAAACGATATCGCCAAGTTCGGCCTGCGCATGGTCGGAAATTCCGCAGACAACAGCTGCGCCGTCAATGCGGGCATATTCATGGGATTCAGCATAGCGGGCATTCGCATCAATACTCATATTCGTTCTCCTTTTGTTCGATTTCAAACTGGCCTTTCTTGGCAAACCCTTCAGGCTCAGCGTCGATATGCGGGGATGTAGAGAGGCCGCTTAACAACAACGGCATCTTTCGGCTGGCCTCTGATAATGACTTTCACTGCCGTTCCCGATTTGGCGAAAGCAGGCTCGACAAAAGCGTTCGCCGCGTATTTTTTCACAGTAGGACAATACATACCGGCGACACAGCGGCCAATGATCGTGCCGTCGGCACCCGCGACCTCATAGCCTTCACGGGGAACGCCGCCAGTCACTTCGATCCCGACAAGCTTGCGCGAAGGTCCCGCGGAAATGATATCCAGCAAGGCTTGCTTGCCGATAAAATCCTTTTCAAAATCGCAGGCCCATTTGAACCCTGCTTCAATCGCGTTGATGGACTGGCTGATTTCGTGGCCATGCAATGGCATGCCCGCTTCAAAGCGGAGGCTGTCGCGAGCCGCGAGCCCGATCGGCTTGGTTTCGATGCCAAGCTCACCGCCTTTTTCAAGCAGATAATTCCACAATCGTTCGGCATGTTCGGCTGGGAAGAAAAGCTCGCCGCCATCTTCCCCGGTATAGCCGGTTCTTCCAAAGAGGATGTCAATCGAATCTATCCTGATCCTGCCCCAGGTAAAGCGCTCGAGCGCGGACACCGCGGGTGCGCCGACTTTATCGAGCAGGGCGATAGCATTCGGCCCCTGCACCGCAATCATGTAGGTGGCGTCCGAGTGGTCGGTGATGGTGACACCGGGGGTCTTGTGCTCCATGAACCAGGCCAGATCCTGCTCCCGGTTTGAGGCGTTTACGACAATCCACCAGGATGATTCAAGCTTGTAGATGAAGAGGTCATCGAGCACCAGCCCTCGCTCATCGAGCAGAAGCGAATACCGCGCCATGGGAGCTTCCATGTCGGAAGTTTTGGCACTGACCATCCGTGCAACATAGGCATCGGCGCCAGGGCCTGACACTTCGAACTGCCCCATATGATCGATATCGAAAAGACCGACAGACCGGCGAGTTATAGCGTGTTCCTCAACCGCGCCCGTGGGATAGGAAATCGGCATCTCATAGCCCGCGAAGGGAGCCATTTTAGCTCCATGTGCTGCGTGCCAATCGTGAAGCACTGTCGTTTTCGTATATGTCTCCTTAGGAATGATCTGATGTGCGTTTCAGCCAGTATACCACCGTTTCAAAAAATCCGCAACGATGGCCATTCATAAGGGTTGATTCTATTTAAATCCGAGCAAATTCAGAAACTGTTCCTGGACAGGGGCTTGCCGGTAAACACCCCCTCCCCGCCAAGATAATCGACCAGCTTGCCCTCAATGAGTATCTGGACATCCTGAACGGATGGAAACGCTGTGACAGTATACACAATCTGCTTCAGCTGAGCCGTATAGCCTTCGGTGCCAAAGCGGTTGTACATGAAAGCTTCGTTGAAATCGATGATTGCCGTGCTTCCTCGCATGGATACGCCCTTCAGCTTGGTTCCCCGCGGGATGAGCGATATGAGTTTGCTTCGAATTTCATTTTCCGAAGGGCCTTCGAGCAAGGCTTTTACCGCATCAGAAAGCGGTGTGTCGGTTGCCTTGATGGCGCGTTTGACTTCGTGGCTTGAAATGACGCCATCATCCGCAATGCTGACAAAATAAAGGCTGACAGTGCGGGTCGTTTCAGCGGTGGATGTCGAAATTTGGGGAACCTGGTTCCCTTCGCGCGGTTGTATTGTGGTTGTACCGGGAGATGCCGGCGCCTCAGCCTGCGGAACACTCGTGGCCGAGCTCGGAATTTGCGTCTTTTCAGGAGGAACTGGGGGCACAGTTGTGACCGTGGTGCTCAGTTTTTGGAGCAACCCTGTTTTTTCCAGCGTTGCCTTGATCTGGGGGAATTTAATGATGAACAAAACCAGCAAAACTGAGAACAGTATCGTAAAAAGAAGACATCCAGTGCCGGACGACTGCTGTTTCTTGCGTTTTTTCACTGCCATGGATAAAGATACTAGCCTTGCCGGCAGGTATGGTCAAGACCGGAGTTTCAGGCCAGAAGCCATCGCCTCCTCTGCTTAAGCAATGAAGAACGATGAGCCTCGCCAATTATGCAAATCTGCGGTGCTTTATTTATCGTAAAAATGCAGAAGGCACGAGATACTGCCTATCCAATTCCAGAAAGACAGCTCTTGGCGCCTTTAATCCATTTTGCACGCCCCATGGGCCGCTTATCCGGCTGTTTGGGAGCAATACAACCTGCTCTCTTGCATGGCTGTGAATTTGCACGAGCGCTCCGTCCTGTCTGAGGGCATAATGGCCATTCACCTGCCTGTGTCCAGAAAACCAAAGGCCTTCGAAGCCTGCTACATCACCCGGACTCATGAGATTGGCCAGGCTTTCCCGGACTGAGCCCTCCTCAGCACTGCCATTGCCAGTCCATATCAAATCGGTGACGACATCCGGCCGCTCCCGATAGTTCAGGAGGTCTTCAAGGCTGATTGCCCTCCGAGGCTCCGCATGGCTTGCACAAAACCACCTTCCTGCGGCAACAAGCGGCAGAAACCGCTCATACGTTCTCATCTGTTTCAACAGATCATCACCGTAGCGCAGTCTGAACCACGCCGCGCCCATGGCACCTTCACGGGCATATTTATAAAACGCAAAATCGCCGTCGCAGGAGCTGTTGGACATGTTGTCGTGATTGCCTTTGAGACAGTGAAAGGACTCGGGGAATAGCGCTTTGATTTTCAGGACCAGCATGAGGGCAGCGATCGAAGTTCCCATTTCGGCATCCATTTCGGATGAGAACAAGGATTCATCCCGGCCGTCCTTCGCGAATTTTTCAGCTGCCAGAACCCAGTTCCGCGCAGATTCGGGTGATTCGCCATGAAGAATATCGCCCAGGCAGACTATTTCCAGAAGTCCTGAGTCCATGGAATCGAGCAGAGTTCGCGATTCATCCCACAATCCCTCAGCTTGAATCGAAGCAGTCAGGACAGCGGAGAGAAAGTCGAACCGCGCATGCAGGTCGGGAATAAGGATAACATGCGGCGCAGAAAGGCGGACAAACCCACCCGGCAATTTTTCGCGGGCTGATACAGAATACGGACGCTTTTCTGGATTTTCGGCTGTCAGTGCAGCAACAGCCTCGTGAAGCAATGAATCGAGCAGAGTTTTGTCAGGCAGGGAGCTGCTTTGCTGAAAACGCTCCATTGTCTCGCCGATAAACGCCTGTGCCAGCTCTACCCGGCCTTGCATTCGACTTATTCTCCCCCGGCTTCTTTATCCAATTTTTCAAGCCAGGTTTTCGAAACCGTGTCATCGGGATCCATCTCGACGGCGGCCTCAAAAAAGCCTCGGGCTTCCGCGGTTCTTCCCATCCGGTATTCAAGCGCGCCAAGATTGGCGATAATCTTCACATTTTCCGGTTCGAAGCGCAGGGCGCGCTCCAGGCTGGTCCTGGCGCCCGTGAAATCACCGGTTTCGAGCTGGCAGAGAGCCATTTCATTAAAGGTATCAGCCTCTTCCGAGCCAAGATCGATAGCTTTTTGAAAAGCTTCCTTGCCTTTTTCCCAATTTCGCAGTTTACGATGTGCCCAGCCAGCCAGAAACCAGCCGTTCCACACATCCGGATACCGTTCGATAAATTCCTGCGCCTTCGCAAGACCTTTTTCATCTTCGCCCATACGGATAAAATCAAACGCTTCCTTGAATGTTGTGTCGAGATATCCAAGTTTTTTAAGTTTTGCGAGGATATCCTTCGCTTTCTGGACTCGCCTTTCATCATCGCTGAGGCTGATAAAGGTTGTCAGCAGGGAAGACGCCCGATCAAAGGTTTTCTTGCGAAGGAAAAACAAGGCGGCGTAGTAGTAGGCAGGCGCATAGGGTGGCTCTCGGCCAAGAAGCATTTTGTAATAGTCATACGCCGCGTCGTCTTCAGCCTCTGCGCACTCCTCATCCTGTTCCTGTTCCAGGGCTTTTGCATGTTCTTCATGCAGCATAGCCAGATCCAGCAGAATTTCCGGCTTTTCAGGATACAGCCCGGCAAGGGCAAGAAAAATTTCTTCAGCCACTTCCCACTCATGCGCTTCAGCCTTGGCAATACCTGCGTTGGAAAGTTCTTCAAGCAGGCTTGGGCGCAAAGCTTTAACCAGCGTCCGATAATATTCAGCATGCTCAGCATCAGGCTTCCATGCTAAAAAGCGAAGTATGCCGGTTATGATGCTTTCTTCGGTAATCATTGAAGCGTCAAATCGCGCGACAGGACCCGGCAGCTGTACCGGCAGAGGTATGCTTTCATCCAGCCCCTGATATCCCAGCTGCTCCAATATGCTCTGTCTGGCCTGAATAAAGACGATGGTTGACATCGCCTTTTCGGCCCGGTCTCTTATTCGCTCAGAATTATTCATTTTCCTTCCTTCCAGGGGAATATCATGCCTTTAAGCGTGCGGACCCCTACCATCTCTTTTTCTTCCGCAAGAAGTTCATTCCATGGAACCGCATGCTTGTCGGCGTTCGGAGTGCTTTCAAGCCATTCATATTTCAGCATGCGAAGTTTGACTGCGTCAGCCTGAGCAAGAGCGAGCCCCGCAAGACCTGGCGCCAGGAAAGCCGGCAGAGCTGAAACTGCAATGGTCAGTATGGAATAGCCGAAAAGAAACAAGGAAAAGCCAGGATTGTCCAAAAAAAGAATGAAGGCTTTCCGAATGTTTTTCTTGAAACCGCCGCCAAGCCGCGCTTCTAGAGGAAGATAATACTGCCATACCAGAAGACCGACAAGACAGGTCCAGAACAGCAGGCCCGCCAGGAAAACGCCAACAATTCCTTTTTGCATAATATAAAACGGAATCCCGACGGAAACAGCGAACCAGATAAGTACAGAAAAAAGTCCGGTAAGCAGCCCTGGCTTCAGGGCTTTCGGGAAGAAAGCCAGTGTGGCTTTAATACCAAGAGATCGGTAATTAGCAACTTCACACATCGCGAAAGCACAGATCGATTGCCAGAGAGAAAGCAGAAAAATGCCGACAGTAATACAAGCAAAAGCCGTAAGGCCGTCAGCGCCCATCGACATCGGAAGCACTATCGACACAAAAGCGAGGATAAGATGAACAGCGTTCAGAGCCGCGAGTGAAAACAGATTATCCCAACCATCAAAAAAAGCTTTCTTGATGAAAAAACTTATCATGCTTTGTCTATACTACAGGCTTGACCTTTGGGCAAGTAGATAATTATTGTATAGCATGGAAACGTCGCCGGGCCCCGGAAGGACGGACCGCCTGCATGCAATCCGATGAGGACCGCAGGCTATTTTAATGTGAAAAAAGGGGTACGGCAATGAAAGAACAGTACCACTTCCCGCTCGAAAACTACATGTCGCGCGAGCGGTTCGAACGCATCAAGTCCTTCGCAAAAGACAAGGAAACCCCCTGCCTCATCATCGATCTCGATGTTATCAAAAAGAATTATGAGGATCTCAGAAAAAACCTGCCGTTCGCGAAAATCTATTATGCCGTCAAAGCCAATCCAGATGATGCGGTTGTTTCGCTTCTGAGGGATCTTGGATCGAATTTCGACGTAGCCACTCGATACGAACTTGACCAGCTCTTGCGCCTCGGCGTCACTCCCGACCGGATGAGCTTCGGCAACACCATAAAAAAAGAAAAAGACATTGCCTATTTTTATGAAAAAGGCGTCAGGCTTTATGTAACCGACTCAATCACGGATCTGGACAAGATTTCTCGGGCAGCCCCCGGCTCCAAGGTATTCTTCAGGCTGCTGACTGAAGGTTTGGGCGCAGACTGGCCGCTTTCAAAGAAATTCGGGTCGCATCCCGACCTGACTCGTCAGCTTATCAAGACAGCTGTACGATTCGGCCTGGAACCATATGGCATTTCCTTCCATCCTGGCAGTCAGCAGAGGGATGTCGGTCAGTGGTCAAGCGCTCTGACAACGGTCGGACAGCTTTTTGCCTGGGCCCGCGATGATCTCAAGGTCGAACTCAAGATGATCAACATGGGCGGCGGTTTCCCTGCCAGCTACATTGAACCGACTGACACGCTCCCCCAGTACGCAGAGGATATCAAGCGATTCCTGGACAATTCATTTAAAAATCAGTGGCCTGAAGAGATCATCATAGAGCCAGGCCGCTCAATGGCAGGTGATGCCGGCGTCATTGTCTCGGAAATCATCAACATCGCAAAAAAATCAGTTCATGAACGATATCCCTGGGTTTTCCTTGATGTCGGCAAATTCGGCGGTCTGATTGAAACCCTTGATGAAGCGATTAAATATCCGATTTATTTCGAATCCGAAGGACCGGCAGTGGAAGTGATTCTGGCGGGTCCAACCTGCGATTCCATGGACATCCTGTATGAAAAAACAACCTACATGATGCCTGAGAACACGCGGATTGGTGATCGTGTCTATATTTTTACCACAGGGGCCTACACCCAGAGCTATTCTTCAGTGTATTTCAACGGCTTCCCGCCACTAAAATCGTATATTCTTCCCAAATCATAATAAATCGATGCTAAACCCAAAGCCTGCCCCGCATTGGGGCAGGCAAAGTTGAGAAGCGTCCGGATGAAAGCTGAGGAGCAGAAAACCAGAAAAAAATCTCGGCCTAAAAGCGGCAGACTGCCAGCGGTAATGAGCGTACTGACCCTAGCTGCCGTGCTGGGGCTTTTCGTGATCGCCATCGGCCAGAAAAGCGGCAGCCTGCGGATTTCCGCTCAGGAAACAGTCCTCTCGCCGCCCAAAACATTTCCAGCAGAGACGCCAGCCATAACAGCTTCAGCAAGACCTATCAGGATCGCGAACTGGAATATTCATGATTGCGCCTTTTATAACGCCAAGACAAAAGAGCGTGAGCCGCTGCATCAATACGTAGCAAAAGCGCTCCATGAGGCGAAGGTGGACATCGTCGTCTTTGAGGAAATTCAAGGGGACACGAAAAAAGGCGGTGACATTGCGCTCTTGTCAGTTTCGCTGGCTAAAGAAGGCTGGTCCATGCCCTATGTAGCGCTTTCAACATCAAAATCGGAAGATGACATCGCGGTATTTTCGCGGTATAAAATTGTCGAGTCAGGGCAGGTGCTGGTGCCGGGCTCCTCTGACCTGTGGCCCCGGCCCGGTATTTATGCGCGGATTTCTCTGGGTTCTCAGGATCTCGATATCTATGGTTTCCATTTTAAAGCGATGGATGACGAAAAATCGCATGAAGCACGGCTGGCTCAGGCGAAAGCTCTGGCAGACTTGCTGATTTCACGGTATGGAGCAGAGCTTTCGCAAAAACCTATCATTCTCGCTGGAGATTTCAATACGGTCAGTTCGGCTGATTTTCTTGAAAACCATTCAGTCCTCAGTTTCCTCAGCTTGAAAGAAGACACCGACAGCGGCAACGATTTCCTGCCCGTCAATTATAGTTTTTATCCAGCGGAACCGACCTTTGTCGACAAGAACTACCGAAGCCTGCTTGATCATATTCTGATTTCGGCAAGCCTTGCAAAAAATGCTTCAGAAAAAAATACGTTTGTCATGCAGCCGCCCAGCACTGAGGCCGGCATACCGGTGTCTGACCATCGGATGATCATCACCGACATCACGATGCCGGTCAGCCCTTGAAGTTTTCGACAATTTCTCGGACAACAAGCAGTATCTTGTCGAGAAGATCAGGGATATCCTCTTCTTCCACGCTCGAGAAGGCAACACGTAAATACTTGTCTTGCATAGAAATGGTTCCAATGCCATGGTTGTTGAGCAATCGGATCCGAAGCCGTTCAGCGGAAAAGCCACGGCACTCGAAGCTCATGAAATAGCCTGAATTGAAGGGCAGCGGGATAAATGCGTCTGGAAGCTCAGCTTTGCTAATTGCGGCTTTCAGCGCTTTGTATCGGCCTTCGAGAATCGCCCGGTACCGGGCTTTCTGATCTTCATAGCCCTTAAATTCGAGCGCTTTCAGTAAAAGGTGTTGGGCCAGCCCGCTTGAGCTGGAAACCGAAGAGCGTGTTATTCCCAGCAATTTTTTGACCAGCGCTTCCTGGTGAACATCCGTGAGACCCTTGCCGCCAAAAGTAACAAAGCCTACCCTGAACCCCCAGACATAGTCCTCTTTGGTCGGTCCGTCCGCCTTTACCGCCAGAATATTTTGATGAGCATCCACAAGGCGGGCGAAGATAGATTCCTCGAGAAGATTCTTTTCATACTGCAGGCCGAAATACGCATCGTCCGCGATAACGAGGAGGTCTGTTCCTTCGTTCGCGATATCCACGAGCATCGCAATAAGCTTGTCCGCTTCCTGGGCAGTCAGTGAATAGCCCGTCGGATTGTTGGGAAAATTCAAAATACAGATGGCTTTGCCGCGTCGGGCCCCTGCTTCGCGCAGCCTTGCGGCAAGGGCTTCAAGATTGTAGCCGCCATTGGAAAAAATGGGGAAAGTCAGACCGGCAGCGGTCTTGCGCTCCTCGATGATAAGGCGATAGTTTGGCCAATGGAGATCTGGAACAACAACAGTATCGCCTGGTTCGACAAAGAGATCAGTCAGATATGAAACAGCAGCTGTGAGCCCTGGTACAACAACCGGCATTGAAAAGTCTTTACCTATGAGTGAGGGGTTTTTCCGGTACAGCGACTCTTTCCATCGCTTCCTGAGCGGCATGATGCCCCCGGTCGGTGCATAGGCAACGGCTTCTTTCGGGGTAAGTCCGGGAAGCGCTTCCTTCAGCGCGTCGAGCATCATGGGTTCGCCATGCTCATACGCCATGCCTACGGTCGCGTTATATTTGTAGGCTTTTTCTGTGGCTTCGGCGCTCTGGGTCAAAATGCCTTTCGGGAAATACATCCTTCTTCCCATTTCCGATAAGAGCCGCCCTGCTGCAGTATTCGCGAGAATCGAATTTAATTCTTCTGCCAATTGGTTCATGATTTTCTCCAGAATGATAGACTAGAGAGGTTTTTTTTATTCTGTCAAGGTTCGAACAGCAAAAAGCACCTGAATCATAGTTGACATTTCTCGATTTCGATGGTTTTATATAGATATCAGAATATACTAAGCTATATATTGAGTAATCACCAAGCATCACTTCACAGGGAGGAAGTATGAAAAGATTTTTTTCTGTCCTTTTAATTCTCGCGGCCGTCACCGGTATGGCTTTTGCTCAGGTTGACCTTTCCAAGGTCAAGAATGGTGTCTATTTCGCCCAGGATGAGGCATTCGGCAAGACTGGCTGGAAAGAGCAAGTTATCATCGAAGTCAACAATGGCAAGATCGTCAGAGCGGTCTGGAACGGCGTATCCAATATTGCAGGCGCGGTCGACAAGAAATCCTATGCCGCATCGGGGAAATATGGAATGATAAAAGCCTCATCCATCAAGGCTGAATGGGATGCCCAGGCCAAGGCAGTTGAAGAATATCTGGTAAAGACCCAGGATATCAATTTCTCCAAGATCAAGGCTGACGGAAAGACCGATGCCATCACCGGCGCCACCTTCACCGTTTCCGAATTCTTTACCCTTGCCAAGAAAGCGCTCGCCTCAGCACCGGTGGCAAAGGGCGCTTACAAGGACGGCTGGTACTACGCTGAACAGCCCAATTTCGACAAATCAGGCTGGAAGGATTATGTTGTCGTAACCGTCGTGAACGGCAGTATCGTTGATGTTGTCTGGAGCGGCATCCCCAAGGATCCGGCTAAAAAGTCTAAGCTGGTTGAAGCTCAGCTTGGCACCTATAAGATGAATGCCAAACAGGGTGAGTGGAACGTCCAGTCCGAGCGCCTCTGCCAGGCTATTGTCAAAGCTGGAGACCCCGCAAAGATTACACTGAAAGCTGACGGAAAAACCGACGCTGTTTCCGGTGTCAGCATCACTGCGAACGCGGTTATCCTCGCTATTGAAGCGCTGAAGGCTGCAAAATAAGTCTTTGTTGCTACCGAGCAAATTTCAAGGCGGCCTTTGTGCCGCCTTTTTTATTGCCGAGGCTTTTGTATTTGGTCTGATTGTGTCATGATTTTAAAAATTCAAGGAGTGACTGGCATGCAGGAAAAAACCGCCTTCATTGCGCCTTCGGCATCGGTAACCGGCGATGTGCTCATGAAAGAGGACTCTTCAATCTGGCACAACGCGACGGTGCGGGGCGATATTGCGCCGATAGAGATTGGGAAACGGTCCAACATTCAGGATGGGGCCGTCCTCCATGTCGCTCACAACCATCCATGCATCATCGGCGATGATGTGACGGTCGGACATGGCGCTATTGTCCATGCCTGTACCGTTCATGATTGCTGTCTGATTGGCATGGGGGCCATTATCCTCGACGGCGCTGAAATTGAAACGGAGAGCATAGTCGGCGCGGGAGCTCTTGTGACTGGAAACAAGCATTTCCCTCCCCGCAGTATGATTCTCGGCAATCCGGCAAAAGTTGTAAGACAGGTCAGCGATGAGGAAGCGAGAAAAATACGGGAATCAGCCGAGCATTACATCGCCTTGGCAAGAAAAGCAAGTACCGACTCTATGACAGCTGAAAGCTGAAGGCTTGCTGGAATTTCGGCAACTCCGTCTCCCTTCTGGACACCATAGGTACCGAATTGGGCATGATTGCCGCCCTGGATGACCTGGTATTCCGCCTTCGGAGGCATGAGCGGTTTCGCCTTTTCAATTTTCTCCGAAGTCGCAAGCATATCATTGCTCGCCGAAATGCTGAGAGCCTGCAAATCCGTCTGCGCCAGCGAGCTTCCGCCTGCAGGATATGAAGCGAGAAAAACAACGCCCTTTACTGTTCCGGGATTGTCGCGGGCAAACATCGCAGCGGCGACTCCTCCAAGCGAATGACCCGCCACAACCCATGCTTTTGTTTCCTGCAGCTGTTGTATTGCGCGAGCAGCTGCTTTTGTGTCGAATATCGCATAACCCAGGGGCATTTTGAGAAGGACCGCGGGATAGCCTTTTTCAGCCAGCGCCCTGGCAAGATACGAATACGCACCTTCAGGAACCTTGGCTCCTGGATAAAAAATGAATCCGAGCGGCTTTTTTTCAGCTTTTGGAAGAAAATACAGGTCTTTGCCGATTTTTTCGACCGAAACGGTATTTGAAGAGAGCTTGAGCTGGGGATCCGATAAATCCGGAAGGCCCGCGACAAAGCCCGATCCAACGATAAACAGCAAAACAAGAATGGCGGCAGCGATAGCGCTCCATCCCGGGCGAAATTTCTTTTTTTCAGCACTTTGCTCTTTCATGCGTCAAAATATACTGGCATCCTGTACAAAAAGCCAGTTGAACGGCATACTGTCCAGCATCATGGATATGAATTTAACACAAAGCCCGAATTGTCTCATGATACCTTCAGCAGTGCCGATTTTGCATTCGCTCAAGGAATTGTATTCCGAAGCGGAATATCCCGCCGCATCAGCGCGATACCGTAAGCTCGAGGACAGAGTAAGAGCATGGACTCGCAGCGATTCACATTCGAACGCCCCACAGACTGAGGCTGTCACCTGGTTCTCCTGCCCGGGACGTACGGAATTGGGAGGAAACCACACCGACCACAACCATGGCAGAGTCCTGGCAGGGTCGATCAACCTTGACATGCTGGCCGCAGTGCTTCCCAGACAGGATTCTCTCGTGAACGTCTGGTCCGAGGGGTATAAGCCCTTTTCAGTCGACATTGCCGACATTTCCATTCGCGCAAATGAAAAAGGAAGCTCTGCGGCACTCACGCGGGGTCTAGCGGCCTTCCTCTCGAAAAAAGCAAACAGCCCCAAGCTCCGGGGCTTCGATACCTGCATGGACTCGACAGTTCTGCCTGGCTCTGGCCTTTCCAGCTCGGCTGCTTTCGAAGTACTCATCGGCAGCATTATAGCAGCGGTCAATAGTATTGAAGCAAGCCCGACTGAACTGGCAATCGGAGGGCAATATGCTGAAAACGAATATTTCGGCAAGCCTTGCGGCCTGATGGATCAGATTGCCTGCGCCCTCGGCAATATCTGCGCCATCGATTTTGCCGAACCATCCAGACCGGGCATAGAACAGCTCGCATTCGATTTTTCAGCGCATGGGTATGAGCTCATTGTTGTGAACTCAGGAAGCAGCCATGCCGATCTGACCGATGACTACGCCGGTATTCCCGCTGAGATGAAAGCTGTCGCAAATCTTTTTGGGAAGCAGACCCTGAACGAAGTTTCGGAGCAGGAGATTCTCGCTCAGGCGCCTGAAATCCGAAAGAAAATAGGAGACCGGGCATTTTTGCGGGCTTTGCACTTTGCCGCTGAAACGCGGAGAGCGGCAGGCATGAAAGAGGCTTTGGAGCGCGGCGATCTTTCTGTGTATTTCGAGCTGGTCAAAGAATCAGGCCTTTCCTCATGGCGGCTTTTACAGAACATTGTGCCTGCGGGAGCGGTGCGGGATCAGAATATCGCAGTAGCCCTTGCGCTGACCGAGAAATTCCTCGGCAAAGATGGAGCATGCCGTGTCCATGGCGGCGGGTTCGCCGGAACAATCCAGGTTTATCTGCCTTCGGGACGGAGAGCCGAATATATCGATTACATGAAAAAAGTTTTCGGAGAGGCACAGGTTTTCCCCTTGCAGATTCGCTCCCATGGTGTAGTATGTCTGGATAGGATTTAACACTCTTCAATAAGGAGCATGGCCATGAATGAGAAAAAGGCGGGATTCAAACCCTATCTGAAACTGACATTTCTCATCGGATTCGGCTTTTTCACCATGGGGCTGATGGACCCGCTCTATGATACCTATGTTCCGATTTTTCTGGGCAAATATGTTTCATCCATGACGCTCGTGGGCTTTATCATGACGCTGGATAACATTTTCGCCCTTTTTCTCATTCCGCTCGCCAGCGTGGTATCGGATCGAACAGATACCCGCATAGGGCGCAGGATGCCATACATAATTACCCTGCTTCCGCTGACAGCCCTCTTTTTCGGCCTTCTTCCCTATGCTGCGGGAATTTCGCTGGGAGCACTCATTGCCCTGATTTTCTGCCTCAATCTGGTCAAGCAATCAGCCAGAGGTCCGGTTGTCGCCCTCATGCCGGACATTATCCCGGCTGAATTCCGCTCCGAAGCTAACGGTGTCATCAACACCATGGGCGGCATCGCCAGCATCGTCGGCACTATCGGACTTGCCCGGCTCATGGATATCGACCTGGTTCTGCCGATTCTGGGGCACACCAAAGACAGACTGCCCTTCCCGCTTGCCGGGCTCTTTGTCATCATTGCAGTGCTGTTTCTTTTCTTTTTCATCAAAGAAAAAAAGCAGCCTGGAAAAGCCGAAAACGAAGAACGAGTCCCGATATTGCAGAGTTTTAAGTCTGTGGCTTCCCAGCAGGACAAAAGCGCGCTGTATATTCTCGTCTCGCTTTTCCTGTGGTTCCTGGGATACCAGGGCGTTTTGCCCTTTATCGGAAAATATTCCGTTGATGTACTGAAAACATCTTCCGGCAGTGCAGCGCTCGCAGCTGGGATGGTCGGTATTGCCTATGCCATTTTCGCGATTCCATCGGGATATGTCGCCCATCGAGTCGGACGAAAAAAGACTATCAGAACCAGTCTTATCGTGATTGCCATCATAACCGGGATTCTATTCCTGCATGATCCGCTGACCTCGGGGCTGTCCCCATCCATTCGGCTTTTCAGCTTCTGGCTCATCATGTTCGTGTTCGGCATGTTCTGGGTTTCCGTCGTTACCAATTCATTCCCCATGCTGTGGCAGATGGCGAGCTGGGGAACCATGGGCGTCTACACAGGCTTATATTATACAGCAAGCCAGGCAGCCGCCATTCTCGCGCCAGTCCTGACCGGCGCTATCATCGACCTGGCGGGATACTGCGGCATTTTCCTTTTCTGTTCCGTGTGTATGGTCGCGGCATTCCTGGTTATGGGCCTTGTGACTTCGGGAGAACCTGACTCAAAGACGAGGTAAGCCCAGGCTGGAGAAATATACAATCTTCGTGACACAAGTGATTGATTGCCAGAATGTATCTGCCGATAATAGAAAGAAGATTGTGGAGGTACCTATGAAATCACAGGATAAACCGAAATCGGCTGAAAAAAAGAAACCCCAGAAGTCTCTAAAAGAGAAGCGTGCAGAAAAGAAAGCTAAAAAGGAAACAAAAACCGAAGAATAGCAGATAAAAGCTGTCGGGGCCTGGCTCCGACAGCTTTTTTTATCAAATTCGCATCAAATTAAAAGACAATTTCTCCGCCGACGATGGTCATCGAAGGTTTGATGGATCTCAGCCGTTCTTCTGATACCTCCATGAGGTCCGCTGGCAGGACGGTAAAATCAGCCAGTTTCCCCGCTTCAATACTGCCTTTCAGGTGGTCTTCAAAATTGGCTTTCGCCGCCCAAATGGTCATGGCTTTCAGCGCTTCATCACGGGTCAGTGCGTTTTCAGGCTGAAAGCCTCCTTTCGGTTCGCCTTCGTCATTTGTTCTGAAAACCGCCGAACGGAAGCCGCGAAGCGGTTCGATTTTTTCAATGGGAAAATCACTTCCATTCGCAAGCCAGCCATTTTGAGCCAGCAGTTCCCGATAGATGTGCGCGTAAGGCATCCGGTGCTTTCCAAGCCTCGCCGTCGCCCACTTCATGTCCGAGGTTGCGTGCGTTGTCTGAACCGAAGGGATTATTCCATAGCGCCCGAATTTGGGCAGGTCATCAGCGTGGATGAGCTGGGCATGCTCGACCCGCCAGCGCAGATCATTGCCGGGCTTTAAAAACCGGGCGTAGCTGTCCAGAACCATTCTGGCGGCAGCATCCCCGATTGCATGAACGTTCATCTGATAGCCGCAGTCAGCCGCGATGCTGCATTGACGTTCCAAATCTTGTTGCGGACAGGTTAAAAGCCCCCGGTTGTCCGGGTCATCGGCATAGGGTTCAAGGAGAAAGGCTCCGCGGGAGCCCAGCGCGCCGTCAGCAAACATCTTGAAGGATCGGATAGAAAGGCTTTCATTCTGAAAAATGCCGCCCGGCAGGGGACAGCCGTCCGGAGCCTTGCCGAGGGCGAATGCAGTCTCTCGAGCTCCGGCAGCGAGCATCACGTAGATGCGCATTTTCATTCGACCTTCAGCCTGCAGACGGTACATGAGAATGGCTTCATCGAGTTCGGTGCCTGCGTTGGAAACTGAGGTCAGCCCCGCCGCAAAACAGTTTTGTTGCGCACGGAGCAGGGCATCGGTCATTTCCTCGCGGCTGGGCGCAGGAATGACAGCCCTGACCAGATCAATCGCGTTATCCAAAAGAAGCCCGGTCGGACTGCCATTATCTGCCACAATTGCCCCGCCTTCAACCTTTGTATCCGTCGTGATTCCGGCAAGACGCAGAGCCCGGGCGTTCGCGATCGCCGCATGGCCATCGATTCTGGTGAGTAGCACTGGATTATCGGGAAAAAGCTCGTCCAAACGGGTTCGATCTGGAAATTCTTTTGTCACCCAATCATTCTGGTTCCAGCCTCGCCCCAGAATCCAGAAAGCTGGTTTTTTTGCTTTATACGATGCCAGCCGTTCCAGAACCTCATCCCAGGAAGCCGTACTGAAAAGATCAGCCCGCTGGAGAACATAGCCATAACTCAGGAAATGGCAATGCGGATCGATAAAGCCTGGATAGACATACTGGCTGGAGAGATCCAGAAACCGCTGCGCCGAATAGCGGATTTCGAGCTCATCTCTGCTCCCAATGCCGACGATCCGGCCGTCTTTGACAGCGACAGCCTGGGCAGTCTGAAAAGCAGGGTTGCACAGATACACCTTTCGAGCCGCCAGTATCAGGTCAGCAGACTCTTTCAGACAGCACCCCCTTACGAAATGATTTATATTAATGAAAAACGGCTATCCTGATTCGCAGGACAGCCGCTTTTATTGCTTGAGAAACATTGGCGATCAGCCAGTCTGAATCAAATTATTCCTGCTCGTTCCACTTGACCGGAAGTATGCTCTTTTCAGTTTCCTTGTCAAAGTAGATAGCCTTTGTCATCACTGGAGCGAATTCGATTTCATCACCATGCTTGTAGAGGTGGTGAGGCGGAATTCTGGCTGTCATAGTCTGCGTGGCGGTCGCTGCCTGGAGATGAATCTCGGCACCCAGCGGTTCAACAAGCGTAACCTTGGCTCTGAAGGTGTTGTCATGGTGTTCTTCGGGAATCGGCAGATCTTCCGGCCGGATACCGAAAAAGACTTCCTTGCCGACATAGGCCTTGAGCAGGGGAACATGCGCTTCGGCAGGTTTAATCTTGAAGGAACCCTCATCAATCCAGATGACGCCATTTTCCTCGCTGACCTTGACATTGAGGAAGTTCATCGGAGGTGAGCCGATAAAGCCGGCGACAAACTTGTTGATCGGGTTATTGTACAGATACAGCGGTGAACCGATCTGCTGGACTTTTCCATCCTTCATGACGACGATCTTGTCGCCCATTGTCATAGCTTCGACCTGGTCGTGAGTAACATAGATCATGGTTGCCTGGAGGCGGTCATGAAGCTCGATAAGCTCGGCGCGCATCTGAACACGGAGCTTGGCGTCCAGGTTGGATAGAGGTTCGTCAAAAAGGAAGACCTTTGGTTTCCGGACGATGGCTCTTCCGACCGCGACACGCTGGCGTTGTCCGCCTGAAAGCTGTTTGGGCTTGCGATCAAGCAGTTTTTCAATATCGAGGATGCGGGCCGCTTCTTTAACGCGCTGGTCGATTTCTTCTTTGGGCAGTTTGCGGATTTTCAGGCCGAACGCCATGTTGTCATAGACGGTCATGTGCGGATACAGCGCATAGTTCTGGAAAACCATGGCAATGTCACGGTCCTTGGGCGGAACATCGTTGACCATTTTGTCATCGATATAGAGTTCGCCCTCGGTTATGTCTTCGAGTCCGGCAACCATTCGCAGTGTTGTGGTTTTGCCGCATCCTGACGGACCGACAAATACGACGAATTCCTTGTCGTTGATGGTAATGTTTGCGTTGTCGACAGCGCGGACATTGCCGTCATAGACCTTTCCGATTTTCTTGAGTTCTACCTTGGCCATAATGCCTCCCTGGTTGGGTTATGTTATTAAATTCAGTTTACTCTGGTTTTCCGCTTCGGTCAATGAACTTTTTTCAAAGTTGAAATCTGCAGTTGGCGATGAAGCCCATGCAGAGGCCGCAATGCCGAAGGCAACCGCCACATTGATGGAAGCTTTTATCCCTTTCATGGGAATCGAGAGAATTCCAGCATGTACGCGGGCAAGGGAAAGAGCATTTTGTGAAACCCCCAGCTCCTCTGATCCAAGAATAAGAAGGCCAGATCTGGGGAATGAAAACGACCTCAGCGGTGTTCCGCCGAGTTCCAGGGCGAAAATACCTGATGCTCCCGGAGAAGCTTCATCGAGGCTCGCTCTTCTCCAGGGAATCATGTCAATGGTTCCCATGGATGACCGGAGCGCCCGGGGATGCCGGGGATCAGCGCAGCCAGGCGACAAAATAACTTCCTCAAAACCAAAGGCTTCCGCGGTGCGGAAGATGGTGCCAACATTGAACGGCGAGCGAATATCCTCGAGATAAACCTTCAAGCCTGGATAAAAAAAGCGTTCGTCTCTGACCTGTTCTGCGCTGGTTCCCCGATAATCCCAAAAATCCCAGTCTGCCGGAGCCTGCCCCGCGCCGCGCATTGCCGTGTGGCGAAAATTGTTCAGTGCTCTGAAGCATAGATCAAAGTTCGGAGTCTGTACGTTTCCTGCGGAAGCCTTGAACTGACTGGCCGCCAGCAGGAGCTCAGGCGCGCTCTCTCCGTTCGCTTCAAGAAAATCCGCGATCAGCCCGGCTTGATGCAGCAGATTTGAAATCTCAGGCTGCGCCTCGCTGCAGGCAATCTCATGTTCGATCTGGCTGAGCATCAGGGCGATTTTCCTGAGTCGCGCGACGCCGTGCAGGTTTTTCAAGCGGGCAATATTCATCATCCAGCTGTGTCCTCTCAGTCCCGGCCCTGGCTGCATTCATCCTCAGGCAGACCAGCCTGGTTTTCGCGTCCTGAAACGAGAATGGCAAACTCGCCCCGCGCAGGTATTGGACTTTCCTGCAAAGAAGTGCCGCTTGATTCAGCCTCAAACAGCGCTGCCAGTTCACAGGCTGTTCCGGTTCGTATATCTTCATGCAGTTTGGTCATTTCCCGACCGATGCATACCTCGCGTTCAGGTGCAAGAATAGCCAGCTCGCGCATCAATTTGGCGATTCTGTAAGGCGACTCATAAAGAACAAATGCTTCTTCCCGGGCAAGCAGTTCGGCGAGCCGGGTTTTCCGCCGGGAGGCTTTGGGACTCGGGAAACCATCAAAAAGCACGGAACGGCCGCCAAAACCGGCAACGCTGATAAGTGCCGCGAAGGCAGAGGGTCCCGGGATGGGGACAACGCGGTACCCTTCCCGCCGCGCTTCGCGTGCAAGGACGGCGCCGGGATCGGAGAGCCCAGGGGTGCCGGCATCGGAGCAGTAAGCGACCGAGGCCCCGCCCGCCAGCAGCGATACGATCTTCCTGCTTGCTTTGAGCTCGTCATTGGCATGGCAGGAGACTAGGGGTTTATGGATATTGTAATGCGACAGCAGTTTCAAAGTCTGGCGGGTGTCTTCGCAGGCTATATAGTCAACCTTTTTCAGCGTCTCCAAGGCCCTCAGCGTGATATCCTCGAGATTGCCGATCGGTGTTCCGACAATGTACAGTTCGCCCATCAGGAACGCTCCTTTTTCGTCATTTTATCGAAAAACGCCAGACTCGGTAAGTCCGTGACGGCTTCTCGACAAAAGCATGTTCTCACGGTATCCTGTCACCATGAATAAAACCGACACTAAAAAGCAAGTGTTCCTCATTTTCTTTCTGGCGCTCTTTTTGCTGGTAGCGCGGCTTTTCTATCCATTTCTAACCGTCATTATCTGGTCTGGGCTGCTCTATGCCTTTCTCGAACCCCTTTTTGAAAAATTGGCCGGCGGAATGGGGCAGAAAAACAGCTCCGCCAGAAAACGCCCGCTCGCTAAAACCATTACAGCCGGTCTTTTCGCCTTTCTGGGAGTTTTCATTCTTGTCGTTCCCTTTATCTATCTCTTCATATCGCTTCTGCGGCAGGTTGTAGATCTTGCGGGCAATCTCATACGGTTTGCCGAAAGCCATCCCGATATTGTCTCTCTGTCGGCAACCAGTCCCGTCGGCGGTTTTCTGTTCCGGGTCTCAGGCGGAACCATCGACCTCAGCTCCATCAATGTCGTCCATGAGCTCAAAGTTTTTCTCACCAACAGCTCCAGCAGGATTATCGGACTGTCCGGAACATTGCTGAAAAATTCAGTCGGCTTGCTAATTACCCTGGCGTTCATGGTATTTACTCTGTATTTTTTGCTGATGGATGGAAAAGCCCTCTTCGACATCGTCGTATCGGCGATCCCCATCGAAAAAAGCTATACAGCCATGTTCATGAAAAAGCTGCGCGAAAGCGGCAAGCACCTGGTGCTGGGCTTTTTCCTCGTCGCCCTGTATCAGGCCTTTGCCATGTTTATCCTTGCGCTGGCCTTTAAATTCAAAAGTCCCCTGGTCCTTGCTTTCCTAACCGCCATTTCGTCGTTCATACCGATGGTGGGAACAGGCCTTGTCTGGGGACCGCTGGTGCTCTATCTCGGTCTGACCGGAAGTATCGGCAAGGCGGTGCTCTTCCTGCTGTGCGCCGGCTTTTTCATCTCCTTTGTCGACAATTTCCTGCGCCCCATGGTTTTGGGAAACCGCCTCTCAATTCATCCTTTGCTGATTTTTTTCGCGATTGTCGGAGGATTGAGCTTGTTTGGTTTCAACGGTCTCATTCTCGGACCGCTGATTCTCATCATCTTTTTCTCAGCGGTGGAATTGTACGAAATGCAGGATCAGTTGGCTGACGACGTCCAGGAGAAGAGCGGTAAAAGCTCCTGATAGAATTCGTCGTTAATCGGGACATTGCCGCTGGTTCTTCCGATGCCGCACAGCGGCTTGCCGGGATTATGGTAATCGGAGCCGGCGGTCACAGCAAAGCCTCGTTCTCGGGCCATCAGCTCAAGCGTTCTGCACGGACCAGGCTTTGCTGCTGGGTGATATGCCTCAATACCCTGCACACCTCGTTCTTTCCACTCATCCATCAGAGACGCCAGTTTCGACTTGCTGACGAAGAGCGAATAAGGATGAGCGACAACCGCAACCCCGCCTGCCTGCCGGATTACCTCGAGCGCGCGCTCAAAAGACAGGCATTCCTTGGGCAGGTAATAGGGCTTGCCCTTTCCGAGAAAGCGGTCAAAGGCTTCCTGTTTGGTTTTAACGATTTTCTGCGCCACAAGGGCTTCGGCAATCTGCGGCCGGCCTATATAGCTGCTTTTACGTTCGGTTTTTATTTTTTCGATATCGATGCCGATGCCTGAGCTTGTAAAGAGAGAAGCGATGGTCGCATTGCGTTCCTCTCGGGCTTTTTTGAGCTCCTGCAAGGCTGCGGTGAGCGCTGGGGCTTTGATATCGAGACCGTATCCGAGCAAATGGAATTCGCCGGGATTGAATTCGATTTCGATTTCAATGCCGGGGATGAAGGTGATACCGGCTTCAGCGGCGGCGAGAGCAGCTTCCGTGATGCCGTCCACCGTATCGTGATCGGTGACTGCCAAGACCGAGATTTTATGCCGCAAAGCCAGGGCGACCAGTTCCTTCGGCGTCAGCGAGCCATCGGAGGCTTTCGTGTGGGTGTGGAGATCGATCATTCAGCATCCATCCAGATTTCGCCGGATTCATCATAGACATGCACAGGGATTGCGGAAGGAATAAGCGGCAGAATGTATCCGATATAGGCGCGCAGCTGCTGGCTGGACAAGGGACCGACAGAAGGTTCGAGCGGGATCCGCGCAACCGTGTAGAACTGGATAGCCTGGATTTTTGCTCCCGCATTGACCATTGCACTGATAGTCGCGGCATAGCAGCGCGCATCCTCTGGGGTCGGCTCGCGCTCTCCAAGCCTGCACAGCATGGTCTGGATGGTCAGGGGCGATTGACGGGCGAAAGCGGTCATCGCCTGGACTATCGCTTCCAGGTTGTAGCCGGAGCGGGACATGGCGGAAAAGAGATCCTGACTGCCTGCATCAAGTTTTGCCCAGATCTGAAGATTTCCGCTGCTAACAGCCTCGTGCAGAACCCTGGCGATGGAGTCGTCCAGAAATCCCGTGCCATTCGTAATAAGGACAAGATCAGCCTTTCCTGCGGTTTCAGGAAAAGCTGTGCGGATTTTTACGCAGACAGCAAGGGCGCCGGCAAAATACGGCGAGAGCGTAGGCTCCCCGTTGCCTGAAATGCAGATATCTCGGACAGGAATTGAAGCGAAGCGTCCGCAAGCCTGGTTTTGGAAAAATTCGACTAAATCCGCCTCAAGCCGCTCAAGCGAGAAGGAAGCGTCATTCCGGAAGGGGCGGACTTCGCAGTAAGGGCAGTTAAAATTGCAAGTTTTTATTGTGGGGAAAAGATTTATTCCGACCGATAGGCCGTTCGAGCGGCGGGAAAACACAGGATAGACAAGATCTGCGCCGGATTCTCCCCGCGGGTGATTTTTCTGAAGTGACTGCATATTCTGCGGTGAAGTATAGCTTTCTTGAAAAGTTTTGTGTATCCATAGCTGAATGTATATTGACAGTGCATAAATATTCATGATAGAAAGACGCCATGCAGTCACCGATGTATTTCAGCAATACTTCTCTTCATCATCACGGCCATCATTTCAGCGATAGCCGTGTGCGGACGTGACTGGATCCAGTCAGGACAAAGAACACACAAAGCGCCGGCTATCTGAAAGCCGGCGCCTTTTTTAGGCCCGCACACAGTGCGGTCTGCCTATGCCAGCGTCGGAATTGAAAAGATGCCAGGCAAAGGAGATCGCGATGGATAAAGCGGAGACGATTCTTCAGATCGGACTGCCAAAAGGCAGAATGCAGGACCAGACCATCAAACTGCTGAATGACGCGGGGCTCCCCGTTGTCGCCGATGAACGGGAGTACCGGCCTAAAGTCGGCAACGGCAATAACCCCCTCTCGCTCGGGAACCGAATCAAATACGAAGCCAAATTGCTCAAGCCGCAAAATATTGTCGAGATGCTCGCGTCGGGAAGCCGCGATATCGGGTTTGCTGGGGCGGACTGGATCAAAGAGCTGAAAGCTGATGTTGTCGAACTTCTGGATACCGGCATGGATCCAGTGCGGTTGGTGGTTGCCGTTCCGCAGTATCTAGCGGATCGAATCGGAGACATCAAGAATCCGAAAATGTCCTGGGAAGAGGCTTGCGGCAGACGGCCGATCCTGGCTTCGGAATACGAATCTATTTCACGAACCTGGATTGCGGACAATATCCCGGACGCTGAATTTATCCGAAGCTACGGAGCGACGGAAGTTTTCCCTCCGGAAGACGCGGACCTCATTATCGACAACTGTGCGAGCGGCCGGACGCTTCGTGCCAATAATCTGGTAATTATCGATACCATAATGACAAGCTCCACACGGCTCTATGCTTCGGTATCAGCGTGGAGAAATCCGGGAAAACGAAGCGCTGCTGAATCGCTGGTGCTCATCCTGAGGTCGGTGCTGGAAGCAAGAAAGCGCGTCATGTTGGAAGTCAACGTGAGCGCGGAAAATCTCGAGGAGCTGGTGAAAATCCTTCCTTGCCTCAGGTCGCCTACCCTTTCCCCGCTGGAAGGCGGCAAGGATTTTGCGGTCCGGGTCGCGGCGCCGCGGAGCATCCTCGCTGATTTGATACCGGAGATCAAGCGCCGAGGCGGCACGGACATTGTCGTGACCGAGCTCTGCCAGCTGGTTCCCTGAGGAGCGGGAAATGGAAAAGAAACCTGGCAGATTGCTCAAGCTGGATGCGAACGAGGGACGCTGTGTGCTCACACAAACCGAACTGGCTTCCCTGCTTCAGCCCGAGGTGGCTCAACGCTATCCTGACGCCCGTCCTCTGGAAAACCGCCTTGCCAGCTGGCTTGGCCTACGCGCGGGACAGGTTATCGCTACCGCCGGGGCGGACGACGCGATTGACCGGATTTTCAGAGCCTATGGCGGCCCCGGTAAAACAATCATCACAACCACACCCGGTTTTGTCGAATTTCTGGATACCTGTCTCAGGACAAAATCAACCTTCAAATCCATTTACCGGGAGCCAGGCGAAGCCTTCCCCCTGGAAGCTTTTCTGGCAGCGCTGAATCGCGAAAAGCCAGCGATCGCCATACTCGCCTCGCCTGACAATCCTGCTGGCACGCTGATCGATGAACAGGCGGTTTTCGCAATCGCTGAAACCTGCAAAAAAACGGGTACTCTGTTCGTTTTCGACATCACCTACATCGATTTTGCGGAAGATTACCCCCTGCTTGAAAAGTCGCTTGCAGTCCTTCCCTGGATTGTGCTGACCGGGAGCTTTTCAAAATCGAGGGGGCTGGCGGGCTTCCGAGCCGGATGGGCCGCCTGTTCATCAGAAAATACAACGATCATCGATACTCTGCGCGACTTCGGGCCCCCATATTCTCTGTCTTCACCGGCCATACAAGCCGCCCTGATGGCGATTGAAGCGGGAGATCGGTTCCAAGCCTTTGTCGAGCGCGTCCAAACCGAGCGCCGGATTCTGACAGCGGCAATGGCACGGCTCGGAGCGAAAACCTGGCAAAGTCAGGCAAACTTTGTTACCGTTGCGATTGAGAACTCGAAGGAATTCGCTGAATGCCTTCTGCAGGAAGGAATTCGTGTCCGAACCTGGCCGGAAAGCCCTGAAAGCAGAAAGCTGGTTCGGATTACCTGTCCCGGGAATGCGGATGAATTCGAATACCTGCTTTCAGCCCTCGAGGCTGTGCAGGCAGGAGGAAAATCATGAGCGAAGTTGAAAAAAGCGCTGAAAGCCCGGTCTGGGTCCGCGCAAAACGAGAAAGCAAGGAAACGAACATCGAGATCGAACTGGCGCTGGAACCGGGCACCATCGAAATAGATTCAGGAATCGGCTTTTTCGATCATATGCTGAAAGCGCTCGCGTATCACGCGGGTTGGGCACTGAAACTGCGCTGCAAGGGCGATCTCGAGGTGGACGACCATCACTCAATCGAAGATTGCGGCATCGTGCTGGGAAGCGCGTTCGGGCAGGCGCTTCAGCTCATGCCGGCTATCCAGCGTTTCGGTTCGGCCTTCGCCCCGCTCGATGAAGCGCTCGCCCGGGCTGTGGTGGACATTTCGGACAGGCCGTGGGCTTCTGTCGATTTAGGGCTTGTGCGCGAAAAGATCGGAGAAGCGGCAAGCGAGAATCTCAGGCATTTTCTTGAAACTTTCGCGGGCAATGCGCGGATTACCCTGCATGTTGATGTTTTAAAAGGGTCGAATGATCACCACCGGGCGGAAGCTGCGTTCAAAGCGCTCGCGCTGGCGCTTAAAATGGCGCTTCAGCCGAGGAGACAGCCCCGGCAGGAAGAAGGTTTGCAAACAGCAGCGCAGACTGGTGCAGCGGATAATCCTCCCAGCACCAAAGGCTCGCCGCGGCTTGTCATCGAAACTGCAGGCGGACCGACAGTGCCGAAAGGAATCTGATATGGAAGAAAGAAGAAAAACGCTCGCGATAGCCGCAACAGGAACAGCAAACCTGGCTTCTGTCCTGGCCCTGTGCGCACGAACTGGCGTTAAGGCGTTGATCACCACCGATCCTGCAATTGTCGCGGATGCTGAATATGCGCTTTTGCCCGGCGTCGGAGCTTTCGGTCCTGCGATGGCCAACCTCCGTGCCTGCGGGATGGGTATGGCGCTCAGGGAGCGGTGGTTGAAAGGAAAACCGCTGATGGGGATCTGTCTCGGCATGCAGATGATGTGCCGGGAAAGCGAAGAAGCGCCGGGAGTGCCCGGGCTCGGATTCATTCCCGCGGCGGTTCAAAAGTTCAGGGGCAGCCTGCCGCTGCCCCAGCTGGGCTGGAATTCGATCGTGCCGGGAAATGGCTCGATTCTTGAATCAGGCTGGGCGTATTTTGCCAATTCTTTCAGAGTCGCAGCAATGCCTGCGACAGCGCCGGCGGAATTTTCAGCGGCAAAGCCGGGGAGATTTGTCGGATCGCAGGCTCAGTATGGCGAAACCTTTGCCGCGAGCATCGAGTTTTTCCCTGAGGGCTCGGCGCTGCCGACGCTTCTCCTCTGTCAGTTTCATCCGGAGCTGTCCGGGAGCTGGGGCGAAGCGTTGTTCAAGCGTTGGATGGGGCTTGACTATAGTCCGGCGCAGCAGCGCCAGGAGGCGGCGCGATGAGCGGACTTGCAAAAAGAATCATTCCCTGCCTCGACATTCTTGGCTGCCGCGTGGTCAAGGGCGTCAATTTCAAGAACCTGGCCGATGCAGGCGACCCCGCTGAGCTTGCGCGGCGATACGAAGCGGAAGGCGCTGACGAAATCGCCCTCCTCGATATCAGCGCGACCCTTGAAGACCGGAAAACTGCGCTCGAGACGGTGCGCCGAGTGAGGCTGGCGGTTTCCATCCCCCTGTCGGTCGGCGGCGGCATCAGGACAGTCGACGACGGCGAGCGGCTCTTGAATGCTGGCGCGGATCGCGTTTCGGTCAATTCTGCGGCGGTGCGGAACCCGGAAATTCTTTCACTGCTGGCTGAACGTTTTGGCGTCCAGTGCGTCATCGCGGCCATCGACGCGAAATCCGTCACGGCACCGCAGCTCACCGGAGGGAAAGGCGGCCGCGCATGGGAAGTCATGATCGACGCGGGGAAAACGGCGACAGGGCTGGATGCGGTGGCATGGGCAACAGCCTGCGCGAACCGGGGTGCAGGCGAAATTCTGCTGACCTCGATAGACCGCGACGGGACAGGAACCGGGTATGACTATGCGCTGTTGGAAGCGGTCGCCGTCGCGGCGGGCATCCCGGTGATAGCTTCCGGGGGAGCCAGCCGGCCCGAGCATTTTCTGGAAGGATTAACAGCCGGAGCGCAGGCTGTGCTCGCTGCGGGCGTTTTCCATCGACATGAACGGACAATAGAAGAAATCAAAGAGTATCTGAAAAAGAACGGCATGGAGGTTCGATTATGATCATACCGAGCATCGATATTCAAAACGGGCAAGCGGTTCAGCTCAGAGGCGGACGGCACCCGGTTCTCGTGGTGGGGGATCCTGAAAAACTGGCAGAAAAATTGTCCAGGCTTGGCGAGATCGCAATTGTCGATCTGGACGCAGCGCTGGGCAAAGGTTCCAACAAAGACCTGATTCTAAAACTGGTCAGCAAGTATCCTTGCAGGGTGGGCGGCGGAATCAGAAGCCGCGAACTCGCCCTCGAATATCTGGACGCAGGCGCCCGCCAGATCGTGATCGGGACGCGGGCTGCGCGGGACTTTCTGGAGGCTCTGCCGCGGGAGCGCTTGATCGCCGCGCTGGACATGGACAAGGGCACCATCATGGTGGAAGGCTGGACCAAGGCTACCAGTCAATCCATCAAGGAGCGAATAACCGAACTGGCACCGCTGGTCGGCGGCTTTCTTATAACCACCATCGAACGGGAAGGCGAGCTGGCCGGCCTCGATATGGATTTGGCGCGCGATCTCATAGCCGTTTCAAAAGGGACGAGAATTACCTTCGCCGGCGGAGCCATGGGCGGTGAAAAAGGCGTTCAGCAGATCGCGGAGCTTGATCGCCTGGGGGCCGATGTCCAGGTCGGCACCGCGCTGGCAACCGGCGCACTGAAACTTTCCGAAGCCTTTGCCGCTCAGCTAGTCTCTGACAGGTCTGACGGCTTATGGCCGACTGCGGTCTGCGACGAAGGCGGAAGATTTCTTGGTCTGGTGTATTCGGATCTGGAAAGCCTTGAAATGGCTCTCAACACCGGCAAGGGTATCTATAAATCCAGATCCCGTGGCTTGTGGATAAAAGGGGAAACATCCGGCAACACCCAGCGGCTTATCCGTGCGGATTTGAACTGCGAGCGCGACAGCATTCGTTTTACGGTCGCTCAGGAGGGCCAAGGGTTCTGCCATTTGCAGCGAAGAAACTGCTTTGATGACGGGTTTGGCATTGAAAAGCTTTCCCGGACCATTGCGGATAGATTCAAACAGGCTCCCGAAGGATCCTATACCCGAAGGCTTTTTTCGGACCGAGGTTTGCTGGCCGCAAAACTGCGGGAAGAGGCCGATGAGCTTGCCAAAGCCGATGGAGCCAGGGACACCGCTTTTGAAGCAGCGGATGTCATTTATTTCGCGCTTGTCAAGGCAACCCGGGAAGGGGCGAGCCTGTATGACATCGAGCAGGAGCTCGAACGCCGATCATTCAAAGTTCAGCGTCGCCCCGGCAATTCCAAGCCAGGCTACGATTCCAGCGATGGAGGCGCTTCATGGACCAGTATCCATTGAGACGAATCAGCCTGAACCAGATTCCCGAGCCTCAGGCGCGGCTGTTCGATCTGGAGGTCGATGCAGTCGCAGCCAAGGCTATCGAAGCCGTCAGGCTGGGTGGAGAACCAGCGCTCAGGATGTGGGCAGAAAAACTGGGTGAAATCGCTGAAGGGGATACGATTTTCTACAATCGCGGGGATCTCGAGGCTGCTTTTCAAGCGATTTCTGAGGCTGAGCAGCGCCTCCTTCAGCGGGTTCAAGGCCGCGTCGCCGCCTTTGCGGAAGCTCAGCGGCAAGCGCTTGGTGATGTGGACATCGCTGTTCCAGGCGGCCGCGCGGGACATCGCTTCATTCCTGTCGCACGGGCAGGCTGCTATGTTCCGGGAGGCCGCTATCCCCTGCCCTCGAGCGCCATCATGACGGTAACGCCGGCAAAGGTCGCCGGCGTCAGGGAAGTTGTCTGTGCAGGGCCGAAACCGCAAACCATAACCCTCGCGGCCGCCTTTGTTGCCGGCGCCGATTGCTTCCTCGCATGCGGCGGAGCGCATGCGATCGCCGCCCTTGCCTTCGGGGTGGTCAGCCCCCGCTGTGATGTGATTGTAGGGCCGGGCGGGCGGTATGTTGCAAGCGCCAAGCGCCAGCTTTTCGGCAGTGTCGGCACGGAAGCGCCGGCGGGGCCTTCCGAACTGCTGGTTATCGCGGATGATTCGGCTGACGCCGAGATTGCCGCCGCCGATTTGCTTGCACAAGCCGAGCATGATCCTTCATCCGTTCCGATGCTGGCATGTCGTTCCGAAGCCTTCGCCGCTGCGGTTGAAACTGCCCTTGCACGCCAGCTGGCGGCTCTGCCCGAGGAAAACCGGAACACAGCCATGCAGTCTTTGAAAAACGGCTGGGCTTTTGTCTCCCCACGGATGGAGGAACTCTGCAAAGCAGCAGAAACCTGTGCGCCTGAACATCTCGAACTGATGGTGGCGCAGACAGACGCATATGCACAGCGCATCCAGTCCGCAGGCGCGGTGTTTGTCGGCAACAATTCGGCTGAAGTTTTTGGAGACTACGGTGCGGGGCCGAACCACACTTTACCGACCGGAGGAGCCGCGCGTTTTGCCGGCGGGCTGTCGGTGCTGAACTTCTTGAAGGCGCGGACATGGCTTGCATTGAGCGAAGCGGAGCCGCTGATTGCCGATACCGCTCAGCTAGCAAAGCTCGAGCGGCTGGAAGCTCATGCCCGGGCGGCGCTCAAGCGCGCTTCACGATAAAGCCAGGGCTTTAAAAAAGACGGTTTCGGAAAAACGTAAACAATCTGAGCAGGTTTCAAGACACATCGTGCATCGCGCACGATGTGTCCTGAAACCGCCGTGCAGACTGCAAACCGGCCCATCGAGCCGGTTTGTAAAAATCAACTAAATTTCTTATTGAGATACCGGGCAAAGCAGGAGGGGTCAAGCGGCTTTCCGGTCACCTTCTGCAAAAGTTCGCCGGGCAGATAGAGCGAACCCTTGGAATGTACATTGACTTTCAGCCACTGCTGCATGTCTCCAAGTTCTCCGCGCGAAATTTTCTGTTCGAGATTGGGAATCTGTTCCTGCATGACTTCCCAGAACTGGGCAGCATACAGATTGCCCAGCGCATAGCTCGGGAAATAGCCAAAGGCTCCCATTGACCAATGGACATCCTGCAGACAGCCAAGCCGATCATTGGGAACGTCAAGGCCGAGCAGTTCTTTTATTTTTGCATTCCAAGCCTGCGGAATGTCCTTGACGGCAAGATTTCCGCTTATTATTGCCGATTCAAGTTCGAATCGAACAATGACATGCAAACCATAGGTCACTTCATCGGCTTCAGTTCGAATCAGGCTTCGCTCGACCTTATTGATCGCCTTGACAAACCGATCCACATCGACATTTGCGAGCGGTTCGCCAGCCATAGCCTGAATCGCCGGATAATGCTTTTCCCAGAAAGCCCGCGATCGGCCGACAAAATTTTCAAGCATTCGTGACTGCGATTCATGCACCGCCATCGAAACCGCCTCGGCAAGCCGGGTTCCGCGGAAATCAGGATGGGGATCGATGTTCATTTCATACAGCGCATGCCCGGACTCATGAATGGTACTGAAAATGCTCGAGGGGAAGTAATTTTCGACATATCGCGTCGTGATTCTGACATCATCCCGGCCCAGCGTCGTGGTAAATGGATGAGCCGTCGTGTCGAGCCTGCCCCGCTTCTGATCATAACCGACCGCATCCATGAGGTAGCGGCTCATTTTCGCCTGAATCTCGGCGCTGACAGGCACATGGAGGAAAGAATCATCGACAGGCGGTTGGGCGGCAATTTTGTCCAGCAGGGCCACAAGATCTTTTTTCATCACTGAAAAGACCGCAGCAACCGAAGCTTCGGTGCTGCCGTATTCAAACAAATCGAGCAGGACATCGTAGGGTTTTCTGCCGCTGTCGAGATAGGCGGCCCGCTCCTTGTTCATCCGTATCATAGTTTCCAAGTGCGGGGCGAAGAGCGAAAAATCATTGGCTGATTTAGCCTGCGACCATGCGGCCTGCGAGAGACTGGCTTGCTTTGCGTATTCCATGACGAACTCTGAGGGAAGTTTGGTTTCCTTATCATATTCCCGCCGGGTCAGTTTGACATACGCGGCTTCTTCAGGCGAAAGATCCTTCGCAGCTTCCGTGGCCGCAAGAAGCTCCCCGATTTGCGGATCCACCGCCTTTTCATGAGCCAGCCCTTCTATGAGCGAAAGCTGTTCGGAACGCTCTTCGATTCCTTTCTCCGGAAGATATGTCTCCTGATCCCAGCCAAGCACCGCGCCGATGTGCGTCAGCAAGGTTCTCTGTCGGTCGAGTTCGACTAATTTTGCTATTTCCTGTCTCATAGTTGCTCCTTTTGAAAACATGATACCATGAATGTACCGACTTTTGTATCATTAAAGAAAGCACAAGATCGGAAACACTATCGCCGAACACGGAAATCTTGCTATACTGGTTTCGTGTTTCTCTTTGAATTGAATCAGCCGGTCTCAGCGCTTCGAGGAGCCGGTTCGGCCGTCGCCGCAAAGCTCGCAAGGCTCGGCATTGTTACCATCAGCGATCTTTTATCCCACTATCCCCGTGATTATGAAGACCGAACCCGCTATGTACCGCTTTCGCAATTCGCCAAATACCCCTCTGTCCACACGATTGCCCAGGTTGTCAGGCATGATTATATCGGCTACGGTCGCATGAAAACGCTGAAAATCAAAATTCAGGATGAGACGTCACAAGCCGAACTCATCTGCTTCAATCGGAATTTTCTTGAAAGCCGCCTTCCAGTCGGCTCGCACATCCTGGTTCATGGCAAATTTCAGTTTCGCTATGGGGAGCTTCAATCATCGACCTTTGAGGCAGAACCAGTGCGGGAAGGCCAACAGCCTTCCCAGGGCATTCTGCCGGTATATTCGCTCACTGAGGGCATCAGCCAGGGGATCATGAGAAAACTGGTCCGTCAGGCGCTTGCAATGTACGGGCTCAAGATTGAAAACGAACTCCCGGCGGACCTCATTCAGAAAGAAGCGTTATGCGACAAAGCACTCGCCATCAAGCAGATTCATGCGCCAGAATCGATGGATGCACTGAACCGCGCCCGCGCTTCGCTGGCATTTGAGGAACTCTTTTACTTTCAGCTCAAAATCGCCATGCGGATTCAGTCGCGCCGTCAGCAGAAACTGCCGAGAAAGAAAATCCAGGGACTTCTCCGCTCCAGACTCCTCGAGCGACTTTCCTTCCAGCTGACGGCCGACCAGAAAAAAGTGCTTGAGGAAATCACCGCAGATCAGGAAGCTGAGCATCCCATGGCGCGCTTGCTGCAAGGTGAAGTCGGGTCGGGCAAGACCATCATCGCCTTGCTTGCCGCCCTGAATGAAGTAGAGCGGGGAGGACAGGCGGCCATCATGGCGCCGACCGAATTGCTTGCACGGCAGCACGCAGCCACTGCGGCGAAATTGCTGGAGCCGCTTGGTATCAGGCTCGCTTTTCTGACCGGCAATATCAATGACCAATCGCGTCCGAACCTGCTTGCGGCCTTGAAAGAAGGCGCAATCGACATTGTGATCGGGACGCATGCGCTTTTTTCGGATGATGTCGAATATCGCAATCTCCAGCTGGTCGTTATCGATGAACAGCACCGCTTCGGCGTTCTCCAGCGCATTGCGCTTTTCAAAAAGGGAAGAATTCCCGACACCCTGATGATGACAGCGACACCGATTCCGCGAAGCCTTGCCTTGACCTTTTTCGGCGACCTTGCTGTTTCGAGCATCAGAACCATGCCGCCCGGCCGAAAGCCTGTACAAACCCACCTCGCAAAATTGGGTCACGAAACCAAGGTATACGAATTTGTCAGAAACCAGCTCATGCAGGGACATCAGGCATATTTCATTTATCCATTGATCGATGAGTCCGATAAATCCGATCTGCGCAACGCGACCGAAATGGCAAAAAAGCTGGCGGAAGACATTTATCCTGAATTTTCGGTCGCCCTCCTTCACTCACGGTTGAAAGAGGATGAAAAAAACCGCATCATGGATGATTTTGTCGCAGGGCGCTGCCGCATCTTGACGGCCACTACCGTAGTCGAAGTCGGTGTCGATGTTCCCAACGCCACGGTCATGGTCATAGAGCATGCCGAGCGTTTCGGGCTCTCGGCTCTGCACCAGCTGCGAGGAAGAGTTGGCAGGAGCGATCAGCAGAGCTATTGTTTTCTCATTTATTCCGACTCGATAACCGATGATGCCAAGAAGCGCCTCAAAGCGGTATACGAGTCTACGGATGGGTTCAAGCTTGCGGAAGAAGATTTGAACATTCGAGGACCGGGAGAAATGCTCGGAACCGCCCAGGCAGGTTCCCTGCGCCTTGCTATCGCCGATCCCGTGCGCGATCTCGAAATGCTGAAAAAAGCGCGGTTTGAAGCCTTTGCTGTTATAAAACAGGACCCGGCGCTGCTGAATCCTGAGCATCTTATAATCAGAAAAGTCCTGGATTCTCAGGAAAAAATCGCCGAGTCACTGTAGAAATCTGCCGCGAGCCAATTTTAAAACTTGGCTATTGTAAAAAGCCTTATTCTGTCAGCGCTTTTTTGCTGGTCCTCCGTTGGAAAGCACAATTTCAGAATAGCCCATGTATTCGATTATTTTTTCCTTGCGGGCTTTCGGTCCGAGAAGGTCCCGTACTTTCTTGTACTTTCGCCGCATGTACTGGATTGAAGGAATGGTTGTGCCGAATCGCTTTGCCAGTTCCCAATCCTTGTGCACGTACCGACCTGATGCGTCCTTTTTATTCAGTTCGAGAAACTCCTGAAGTTTCTTTTGATCCCACACAACAGTTTTTCCTTTTGTATAATCGTGCATCGCGAGCCTGCGTTGTGTGCGCTCATCAGCACCTTCCATTTTTTTCTTTTTCCAGTAGGGGTGCCGGTTGCGCGCGTGCAGAATATCTTCTTTTGTAAAACCGGTTTGCTGCATCCAGACACGGGCAAGTGTAGCTTTTTCAGCAGGAGTCAGCTTGGACTTGAGGGAATTATCAACATACTCGTCCGGTGTTCTGGAATCCAGAATGATTTTCTCGTACTTTTTCATACTCTAATTATACTACTGAATGCGGGAAAATCAAAATATTTATTCATAAAGCGGGAAGTGAAAATAAGGAATTACGAATTTGAAAAATCGGCGATCAGACTCTCTGGACAATGAGCGCAGAGAATCCCTTTTTCTTTTTTTCCCCTGCTTTCCGCAGTTCTTTTGGTTTGGATTTTTCAAACCGGGCAATGACACCGGTCTGCGCGGTAATGACGGCTAACGCGCCGGTTTTCATGGTTCTCGCCAGAGTTTCCCACGCGGGAGTGTAGAAATCGTACATCGGCGTTTCATCAGGGAACCAGAACACCGCATCCAGAGATGCCTGCTCCACCTGCTCAAGTTCCAGCGCGAAATGATGGGCAATAGTCGTTTTTGCTGATTTGGAAAGGTTGCGCTCCACTGCGAAATGCGACAGGAGGTCGCGTGACACAGCGTGCAGATTCTGCGGGCCAAACATTTTCACGATCCAGAGCGCCGCTATGCCGATTCCCGGCTCAAAAACCAGAGCGTTTCTGACCAGCAGGGATCCCGCGTGCTGTGAAAAAGCCTCGCAGGCAAGCTGTGTCTGATAACTCAAGGTGTCAAATTCTGGCAAACCCCAGAAACCTTCCGTCTGAAGTCTGGCATGCTCAAGGTGCGTGTCGAGACTGTTCCGGGTGTAGAAATCAATCATGGAAGCCCGTTTTTTAAGGCTTCCCAAAATTCCTTCCTCAGGAATGACGGTAAGAGTCCGGGCGGTTTCAGGCGAAGCAGAATGAACAGGAGCTTTTTTTTCAGTCAAAAATACGGTATGGCTTTTTGTCGCGGCTTTGGAATATACCGATAAGCCAGCTTCCCTGCACCACCCCTCAGCCATGTCAGCGAGCGTGTTGACAATCACAAAGCCAAAACGGCCGCCAGGCTTGAGAAGTTTCTTTTCGCAGGCTGCTATAAAATAGGATAGAATGTGGGGGCCGGCTTTCGCGGGAAGGTTCGACAGAATGGCATCGTAAGGTCCGAACACATCATCTTCACCCAGGAGACCGGGCGCGATAATTATGGGTGCTGTGCGTTCTGTTCGGCATTTATGCTTGGGGCTTTTTTTCTCAATTGCAGGAGCTGGCTGGCCGTCGAGGTCAAGCCGGGTGGCGGGCAGCCCGTTCCGCCAGCAATTACGCTCGGCAAAAGCCACCGCGAGCAAGTCCCTGTCGCGCATAACCACCTGCATGGCTGGAGAAGAAGCGGCCATCGCGATACCGATGACGCCGATTCCGCATCCTGCATCCAGAAGATTGTCCGCATGAACAATCGCCTCGTCATGAGCGACTTCCTTGAGCAGCAGGCGAGTTCCGGCGTCGATGGTGTAGGAAGAAAACAGGGCATGTGACAAGTCGAGCGCAAGCCGCGAACCGCGATATGCGAAATCGACGGTCTTGTTGACCAGGGCAGAAAGGTCAATCATCGCAGGTCCTGGAATTCAGGGGCTGCCTTATTCGTTGACGCGTTCGACGTAGTCGTTGGTTTCCGTATTGACGAGAATTTTTTCACCCTGCTTGATGAAAAGCGGAACCCTGACAACAAGGCCTGTCTCGGTGACAACGGGTTTTGTCGCGCCGGAGACTGTATCGCCGCGGACATAATTTTCGCTTTCGACAACGGTAAATACCATTTTGTAGGGTATCTTGATGTCGATGGGCTCGCCTTCCCACATAACCAGCGTATAGGTTTCGCCTTCTTTCAGATAGGGCTTTCGCTCTTCATGCAGGCTGATGGGAACACCGAACTGCTCATAATTCTCATTGTTCATGAACATGAAGTTTTCACCGTCAGAATACTGATACTGGCAATCGACCAGATCAACCTGAGCATCTTCCACAAAATCTGCAGTCTTGATTGTCTGAGTAATCACATTACCGGATTTGAGGTTCTTCGCCTTGACACGGGCAAATGCAGAACCTTTTCCCGGACTGACGAATTCCCGCTCCACAACAATGTGCGGGTTGCCATTGATCAGAAGGCAGGTACCGATATTAATTTCACCACCACGAACCATAAAAATTCCTTTTGTCCGCTCTTGTAAGGCGGGCGCTGCAATTATATTAATGACCGGCGTATACTATTGCGGAAAATTCAAGTTTTGTAAAGACTTACGGCGCGAATCCGCGTTTCCCATTCCTGCAAAAGGGAAATATTGCACATCGGCGATGTCCTTTTTTCCGGCTAAAACCATGAGCAGACGGTCAAATCCGACAGCGACGCCCGAACAGGGCGGAAAATGCTCAAAAATATCGGCGTACTCTGCATCAACGTTATGCGGCACCAGCGCGTCCTTTTTTTTCATTGATTGGGATGTAAAATACGCGCGCACCGCCGAGGGGTTCGCCATTTCGGTAAAGCAGTTGGCAATTTCAATGCCAGACACATACAGCTCCCAGCGCTCCTTGTACATGGTTCCGGGAATATCCTTGGCAAGACATTCAATGCCGGCAGGATATTCATTCAGCACCAGCGGCCGGTCCTGTGGCAGATTAGGTTCGACAAGGCTTAAAAAAATGATGTTGAAGGCGTCTTCCCATGAGGTGGCCGGTGACACCAGCAAGTCTCGCTGGCGGCAGGCTTCCCGCATCGCTTCGGCGGATTGCAGGGCATCAAGATCGGCACGGGCAAATTCGGCCCATGCCTCTTTCATGGTCATGATGCGGAAGGGCGGTAAGGCCTGGGAAGGCGACAATTCAGTTTTCAAAGCTGAAAAAAGCTCTTCGGTCAAGTGGATATTGTCCCTGCTCGACAGTCCGAGGCCATAATATTCCAGCATGGTGAATTCCGGACTGTGTATCCGCGAACGGGATTCGGCGTTGCGCCATGATTTACAAACCTGAAACACGCTTCTGCCCGTTTCGGCAATTATCTTTTTCATCCAGATTTCGGGCGATGGAATGAGATACAGCGGCGTTCTGCCCTCGATGGGGTGCACATATTCTGTCGCGAAGACTTCAAGACAGGATTCAGGTATCAGCGAAGGGGCGAGGGCTGGTGTGTCGGTTTCGAGGTAGCCGCGTGAGAGGAAAAACTCACGGGTAATGGTAAGGAGCCGTGAGCGGATCTCCATCATGCGTATGTCCATGAGCACAGTATACCAAAAGGCTTGCATTGTGAAAATGCGAACACAGGCTCAGTGGGCTAAACAAGCCGGGCGTTCCTGCGCAGAGCTTCCGGTTCTATCCATTTCTGGTCGAGCGCAGAGCCTTTCAACATAAGCCGCAGCTGGGCATCGGGCATTTCGGAGATCGCGTCAGTGTCGAAAAAGCCTCCGATGCAGCCAAAAACGCTGATAGCTGCGCTGTCGGGTTTGAACCACGGGCAAGCTTCCAGACAGATGTCACAGCCATAGAGCTGCCGATCCCAAGCTTTTTGAACGGATTCAGGAATCGGTGCGGCTGAGCTTGTATAGTTTTGGATGCAGGATTCCCGCTGATAGGCTGGAACCTCTTTGAATTGGAGAGCCTTTGAGGGGCAGGCATTGATACAGCGCGCACAGGAGCCACAGAGCGAAAGCGGTTCCAGCATTATTCGGGGCGGCAGATCAGTTTCAGCTGAAAAATCGAAGGGCAGGAACATGAGGCCGAGAACCACCGCCGAGGACCAGCCTGCTTCAACAACCACCGTATCGCAGTCATCATCGCCGGGAAGCCCGGTAAAATCGGTTCGGCGAGCAATGACGAGCCCGTTCCTGCCGATAGTCCCAAGACCTGCAATAATCGCGAGGGCTTTTTCAGGAAATTTCGAATTGACAAAGCGATGCCACTGGCGCGGCGGGAAAAGAGCTTTGCCCTGGGTTTTGGCTTCTTCCGTCACCAGGCGCACGCAGTCTGAAAGCCGCGCCAGCACTTCATGGTACCAGTTGGCGCGGGCAAAGCGCCCAATCGAGCAAGCCCTCATGTAGCTTTCGGACACTGAAGGCAAGGCTGGCAGCCCCCTCTCCGCCCTGCTTTCTGATGATTCAGGAAGGACATCCGGGGCATAGCGAAAGGCTGCGACCAGGAGAGCACCAAGATTGTCAAGTTGGTAGCGCTGCCAGAGATCGGCATGAGTCGCGGATTCCCAAGACCTGACAACCGGTTCCCAGTTTTCTTTCCGGAGCAGATTGTATGAGAAAAAATGCCGCGAGGCGGCGGCTTGCAGAATTTTATCCGCGTACCACCGCCCCGCTTCTTCATCGAGGTAAATCAAGGCTGTTTTCAGGGAAGGGGGAATAGCTTGGTCAAAGCCAGAACTTCACCTTTGACCTTCGCGATAACGGCGCTGTCGCCTTTAGACTTCAGCACATCCATGATAAAGGCCGCGATTTTTTCCATTTCAGCCGGCCCCATGCCTCTGGTAGTGACTGCCGGTGAACCGACACGGATGCCCGAGGTGACAAAGGGACTTTTCTGGTCGAAGGGAATGCCATTCTTGTTGACGGTGATATTGGCTTCATCCAGCCATTTTTCAGCTTCCTTGCCCGTGATGCCTAGCGGGCTCAGATCCACCAGCATCAAATGGTTGTCGGTACCGCCTGAGACAATCCTCGCACCGCTGGCTGACAGACTTCCGGCCAGTGTCGACGCGTTGGCGATAACTCTGTCGATATATTCAGCAAAGGCAGGAGAGAGCGCTTCTTTCATCGCGACGGCCTTTCCGGCGATCACATGCATCAGCGGCCCGCCTTGAATGCCGGGCATGATGGTTCCATCGATCACTTCCGACCACTTTTTCAGCGCGTCGCCCTTGGGTGTCATGATCCCTCGGTTATTTTCACGGTCATTGCCGACAAAAATCATGCCGCCTCGGGGACCGCGCAAGGTTTTATGCGTTGTCGTTGTCGTGAAATCGGCAATTTTGATGGGGTTCGGATGGCGGCCCGTGGCGACCAGTCCTGCTATATGCGCCATGTCTACCATGAGATAGGCGCCGACTTCATCCGCTATTTTTCTAAAAGCATCGAAATCGATAATCCGCGAATACGCCGAAGCGCCGGCTATAATCATTTTAGGTTTGTGCTCGCGGGCCAGCTGGGCAACCTGATCATAATCGATGGTCTCGGTATCCCGGCGGACGCCATATCGAACGACCTTGTACATTTTCCCTGAAAAACTGACAGGTGCGCCATGGGTCAGATGGCCGCCATGCGCCAGATCCATGCCGAGAATAGTATCGCCAGGGTTGAGTGCTGCAAAAAGAACGCCCATGTTGGCCTGGCTGCCTGAATGCGGCTGAACATTGGCATGATCTGATCCGAAGAGCTGTTTGGCACGGTCGCGGGCGAGGTTTTCCGCCATATCCACAAATTCGCAGCCGCCATAATAGCGCTTGCCAGGATATCCTTCTGCATATTTATTGGTCAGAACGGAGCCGACAGCTTCCATGACAGCTTTGGAAGCATAGTTCTCACTGGCTATCAGTTCGAGTTTGTCACGCTGCCGAGCTGCTTCGCTCTGCATCGCAGCCCACAATTCAGGATCAAATGACTCAATGAATGACATTGTATTCCTCCGGAGGCAGTCTCTTCTGAAAGGAGCCGAAGCGTGGTTTCCGCGAAGGCTCAAGGTCTTTGTATTGTACCATGGATTTTGGCAGCTGTCAGTATCGTCCCACGATTTCAAGATCGAACCAGAAGCTCTCATAGCTAGAACTTCGGCTCGTTTCGTAAATATTCTGAAAACTCCAGAGCGCTTTATTCTGCACATTTCTTTCAGCCGGATCTGCTGAAACTGCTTCCGGAAGACCGCGAGAGATGGCTATATGCCGATTATCCAGAGAGCCGAAATAGCGTCCGGTATCGCGGAATTCCGGGATGAAGCCTGCAGGAGCCTTGTCCATCGCCAGAACCGGGTCAAAGGGAATCCAGCCGACCGCGGGAAGATAATATTCAAGCCAGAAATGGGGAATAGTCACATTATCCTGCCGTACCAGAAAACCGCTGACAGGGAGCGCGGGAATCCCCGCCGCCCTGAAAAGCGCGGAGACAATAAGGACAAAAGACCGCGTACCTGCCTTTTTTGCTGCGAAGGCGGAAGCGGCAGAATTGGCCAGCGGCCACATAGGCTTTTCTTTTTCAGGCACATATTTGATATTTTTCTGCACCCAGTTCCAGAGCAGGACGGCGCTCTTCTGGAGATTTTTTTCCTTGCCGATGATTTTCTTTGCCGTATCAACAAGGTTCGTGACACCAGCAGGGACAAGCCCGTCCTGCTTCAGATACTCCTGAAGATACTCAGGCACCCCTCCAGCCTCAAAACCATCGCGGTAGCTGGCGAGGTCTGACTCAAAGGCATACACCGCGACCAGAAACCTCTGCTCTGCCGTCACTTCCGCACTGACTGCCGGATAGATTTCAAAAATCGAATAACTCCCGTCGGATTCCGAAGCCTTTTGCACAGCACCCTGTACTCCAGTATCGGATTCCTGCACCACAGAAGTGCGCTGAAAAGCGGATAAAGCTGGCGTGGGTATGTACACCATGACAGTATCGCCGGCTTTCGCATTGCGCGCCTGAATTTTAACTTTCTGTCTGACTGCGTAAATCGCGGGATTCTGCAGTGTTCGGGAACCGGTGCCTTGCCTGATGCGCAGGAATACCGGATTGGAATTTCCCTGAGGCGTGTGCACGACCAACGAGCCTGATCCGGCAAAATCCGGGATTCGAATCATGATTGTTTTATCATCCCAGAGTTCAGCCAGACGCTGATTCGCAGCCAGTCCGCTGACCGCATCCCTCAGCCCCGAAGAACTAATACCGGCAGGCAATTCCGGTGCCGAGTCGGGAAAACTGACAGCACTGAACGCAGTGCTGGTTCCAAAATTGAGACCGCTAATTTCAATAAGGTCTCCAATCCTGGCTTCATCAGGCTTGATTCCGGAAATTTCCGGGCCGATTGACTGGGCGCTACGTTGGGTTGCCTGCTGAGGAAGCGCTTCCTTCGCGATAACGATACGCGGATTGCTCCACCCCAAATTCGATCTGACACGAAGAATACCGGAATCCGCCGTAACAGGCACCTTAACCGTGATCAGCTTATCGGAAATCACCGAAAAATCGTAGCGCGGCAGCGGGACACCATCAAAACTGATTTCAGGTTTGGAATTCAATATCGAAAAATTCCTTCCCTGCACGGATAATTCCTGCCCAGGCTCAAAAACTTTCGGTTCAATTTCTTCAATGACAGGCCGGAAATACCAATATGCGCCGCCAATCGCGGCAATCAGGAGGAGCGCGGCGATGATGCCGAATGAAGTTTTCCGCATCCTGGTTTCGCAGCCTGCTTAATGGCTGGACTGTTTTTTTACCTGGATCTCAACCGCCAGGGGAGCGCCGGCTTTCGCATCGATGCCCAGTGGATAATAATACAACCGCGAACCGTACGCGAGGGAAAGCGTCTGGACGGTGGTCTTGTAGGACAGTGAATTGTCGGGCATTTTTGCCCATACCTGTCCCTGAACCAGGAAGCTCACTTTCGTGGCGCTGGTTTCAACGGGGAAAATCTGCATCAGTACAACAATATTGGTTCCGAGAATTTTCACATCGAGCGGGGCAGCGCCCTGAGTCACCTGGGTGATAGTCTGCCCCCAATCGATGCGCTGAAGAATTTCCGGATTCGCCTGCGCTTTGGAACTGCCTGACACGCTGCCTTCCTGTGCCTGCAGGGCATTCACCATTTCCATGCTGAGCGTAAATGCCGGCCTGATCTGGAAGATCAATCCCGCAAGGGTGTTATCGGTTCCCGTGCCGGAACTTGTGCCCGGTTTGGGCTGTGTTCCGCTTTGCGCCCATAGTTCCGCGGAAAGCATAAAAAACAGGAGGAACGCGGAAAGCGCCGTCTTGCGCTCATGTGCCATTACATCCCGCATGGTCACTTTACAATCCCCCCTACGGTTGTCGTCGAAACTTCCTGGATAGAATTGGAAGGCAGGGTTACGATAACCGGAGTACCCTGCTGGATGATGAGGGCGTCTTTCTGTACTCTGATGGTGACAGTCTGCGGTGAAGTCTGAGATTCGGCAAATTGCAGGATTGAATCGAAGCTGGCATTGCTCGCCGGTAATGTCTGCACGGCAGACGCGAGCACGCGGGCGTCTTTAGCACGGGGATTCAGCACACCAAGCGAGAGTCCGCCTAAAAAGGCCACAACCACCAGGGCCGCGGCAGCTACCGGCATGGGCAGAACGATGGGTCTTGCCCAGAACTCAGAAAGGCGGCGGCCAATAGTTCCTGCTGATTTTCTGCTGAAATCGAAATCTTTCGATTGAATCGCGGTGAAAACTCTCTGGCGGGCGGCGGCAAAAGCTTCCCTTTCTTCCTCGGTATCCAGCGAATTGAGCAGAGCATGCAGTTCGGCATAGGTTCGAATTCGCTCTGAACACTTTGAACAGCTTGCTGCGTGCGCTTCGATGCGCTCTTTCCAGGGAGAAGGGACTTCACCATCGCAGTATGCCGACAACAACTCATCATCGGGACACATGGCGATCCTCCTTGCCAAGCAGTGTAAGCAGGGCGGCGCGGGCTCGGAAGGCTCTGACTTTGACATTGCCTTCGCTGACGCCCAACACCGCTCCGATTTCTTTGTAGCTCATACCGCTGAATTCTTTCAAAACAAGCACTTCCTTCAATTTTGGAGAAAGCGCCGAAAGCGCCTTTCTCAACTCCCGCGATGCTTCGTCGCGTACCACATCTTCCTCTAGTGAAGGCTGAACGCCGGCTTCTGTGCCAGTTTCCTTGATGGTGACCGAGCCTGCCTCGATATTTTCGATGGGCGAAGCTTCGGAACGCCACCATTTTTCATACGCTCTTGCCTCCCGGCCTTTTCGTTTTGAATAATTGATAGCGTTGTTCTTCACAACCCGGATAAGCCAGAATTTCGCGTCATTGCTGGTCGGAAAGTCCATATTCCGTTCAACGATCTTGCTGAATGCGTCATGCACGATATCCTCGGCAGCTTCCATCGAATTCGTTATCCGGCAGGCAACTTTCATGAGCATATCGAAATGTGCTTCATAGAGGCTTCTGAAATCCGTGCCTCCTCCATGCCTACCAGATACTAACAATGCAGTGTCCTTTTTGTTACGAGTTTTTCATCACGCGGCGAATGGAGCCGCAGATGAGAAAAGCGTATTCATTTCAGCCAATTTTTTTCCACGTGGTTCCTGCGGGGCTGTCTTCCAGCAGAATGCCGCGTTCTTTGAGGGCAGAGCGGATACTGTCAGCCTTCGCAAAATCCTTTGCCTTTTTTGCTGCCGTTCGCTCTTGAATGAGTCCTTCAATTTCCCGAACCAAAGACTCATCCACCTGCGTTTCGCTTTTTTTTACCTGTTCCAGACCGAGTCCGAGAACCTGATCCATGCTGTAAGCCCCGGCAAGAACGTCGGCAGGAGGAAGCGCCGGATCTTTGAGCAGCTGCCAGAGTTCAGCCAGCGCCCTGGGAACCGCGAGGTCCTCCGCCAAAAAGCCGTTAAATTGCTCAAGCCGCTCGCGAACGGCAGGATGCACCTGATCCAAAGCCGGCAGGTCAGATGCCCCGACCCTTTCCTTCAGTGCGAGCACCCGCTCCAGAAGCGCTTTTCTGCCGGCCTTTGCCTGCTCCATGCCCTCCCAGGAAAAACTGAGCTGGCTCCGATAATGCCCGCCCAGGCAGAAATATCGATAGTCGAGCGGGTCGTATCCCGCATCAATAAGGCTCTGAAGGGTTAAAAAGCCGCCCTTGGACTTCGACATTTTACCCTTGTCGAGGACCAGAAACTCGGCATGAAGCCAGTATTTCACCCAGGGCTTCCGGCCGGTCGCTGCTTCAGACTGGGCTATCTCGTTGGTGTGATGCACAGGAATATGATCAATGCCGCCTGCGTGAATATCGAAGGTCTCGCCCAGGTATTTCATGCTCATGGCCGAGCATTCGATATGCCAGCCCGGATATCCCCTGCCCCAGGGGCTGTCCCACACCAGAGCCTGATTTTCGAATTTCGATTTGGTAAACCAAAGCACAAAATCGTGCGGATTGCGCTTGTTTTCATCCACTTCGATTCTGGCGCCGGCTTTCAGATCCTCGATCCTCAAATTGGCGAGCTTGCCGTAATCAGGCAGTTTTGTCACATCGAAATACAGATTGCCGCCCGCCATATAGGTGTAGCCGTTCGCCTCGATCCTCTTGATGAGATTGATCATGTCGCCGACATGCTCGGTCGCCTTGCAGACAATGGTCGGACGCGCGATGCCCAATGCCTGCGTGTCGCGGAAGAAGGCATCGGTATAGAACTGGGCGATTTTGAGGACACTCTCTCCCTTTTCCTGCGCGGATTTTACCATCTTGTCTTCGCCGGTATCATCATCGCCGGAAAGATGGCCGACATCGGTGATATTCATAACATGAGTCACCTCGTAGCCGAACCGCTTCAGGGTTTTAACCAGCAGATCCTCAAAAATATAGGTTCGCAGATTCCCGATATGCGCATAATTGTAGACAGTCGGACCGCAGCCATAAAAACCGACTTTCCCTGCCTGTTCCGGAATAAAATCCTGCAATTCTCGTCCCATGCTGTTGAAAAGCCGCATAACCCGCATCATGTTCTCCTTGGTCCCGGACTTGAAATTCAAATCGCATCTTGTCAGTATAGATGGTAATGGAAACCCTATGGCAAATCAGCCAAAAAATCAATATAGACCCGAGGCGCATTCTCAGCAATGAGCCGATGTCCCGACATACAACCTTTCAAATCGGCGGACCTGCCGATATTTTTCTTACTGTTGCCTCATTGAACGAATTGTCGTCCGCTCTTTCCTTCTTTCGCGGACGCGGGATTCCATGCTTTGTCCTAGGGGGCGGTTCCAACCTGCTTGTCGGCGACCGGGGCATTCGCGGCGCCGTCCTCGACCTTTCCGGCATGCGCGGCTGTGCGAGAATTGGCACTGTCATCAAGGCGCAGGCCGGATGCAGTGTGGAAGCGCTCTGCGAAGAAGCTTTAGCTGGCGGGCTTGGCGGTTTGGAAGATTTCTACGGACTGCCAGGCACAGCGGGCGGAGCGATTTTCATGAACGCCCGCTGCTACGAGCGGGATTTTTCAGCATCGGTCAACACCATTACTGCTATGTCGCCTGAGGGAATTATTCGAACCATACCCACAGCCGAATTGCGCTGGGCCTACAAAAAAAGCCTCTTCCAGCCTGGCGAAGCCTTGGACGGCTGGATCATTCTCTCGGCTGACTTCCAGTTGGCCCCTGCTGATGCCGGCACTGTCGCCTCCATCATGCGGATGAGAAAAACAGACCGAATGATGAAGGGACACTACCGTTATCCTTCGGCTGGTTCGCTGTTCAAAAACAATCGTGCATTTGGAAAACCGACCGGTGCAATTCTGGAAAGTCTCGGACTCAAGGGATATAGGATCGGCGACGCCGGGATAGCGACTTTCCACGCCAACATCTTCATCAATTACGGGAAGGCGAGCGCTCGCGACATGCTGACGCTCATCCAGACGGCCCGGGATAAGGCCCGGCAGAAGCTTGGCATCGAGCTGGAGCCTGAAGTGCTGATGGTCGGGGAATTCTGACCGAATCCACGGCTCTTGGAGGCTTCCGGTAATCTTCAGCCTTCTCCTCTGTGCTTTTCCTTGCGTTTTATGCCGAGACTGCATACAATTGCTGTATGGACTTTTTCAATGAACCGGTCGGAATTTTTTCAGTCATCCTGGCCGTTGCTCTTGTCGCCCCATTTCTTGCCGATAAACTTGGCATTCCAATCATAGCATCCATGACGCTCGCGGGAATCATGCTCGGTCCGGAACTGCTGGGGGTTCTCGATGCCACCATGTTTCTCCAATTCATGGCCTCGCTTGGAACAGCCTATGTTTTTTTTATTTCGGGCACCGAGAGCAGAGTTCAGCTGAGTCCAGCTTCGGGCGGCAAAAGCCTTCTCTTCGGCGGGATTACCTTCACGCTCCCCATGCTGGCTGGTTTTGCTTTTGGCCGTTTTGCATTTGGCATGGATTTGGCGTCATCCCTCCTTCTGGGTGCGTTCTTTGCCTCTTCCGGACATTTCCGCCTACCTCTGCTGTTCCGGAAAGATGTGCTCGCTCACCCATCAGCGAGAGTCGGCAAGGAGGGCGCGGGTATCGCACGTATTCTAGCCATGCTTATTTTGCTTTTTTTCAATATCGTGATTCCCGGACAGCCGCTCCGTTTCGGTATCCAGCACCTGGTTTTTGCGCTCGTGTATCTTGCGCTGATTGCCGCAGCAGTGCCGGTCATAGCCCGGGCGGTGTTCCGGAAAATCAAGGCCGACAGCTCTCTTGGCACAACCTTCATTCTGCTGGTGATGTATGCTGCTTCCTTTGGCGCGCTGCTGGCCGGCACTCCAACCTATTTCGGCGCTTTTGCCGCAGGCCTGGCTCTGGCTCCGGTTTTCGATTCTTCGAGGGGTGCCAGCTCGAAACTCGATTTTATCGGCGAAACGCTGTTTCTGCCCTTCCTTTTAATTTTCCTTGGAATTTCTGCCGATTTCTCCGCAGCCGCGCCAATATCCGCAATTATCATCCTGATTGCCGGATCAGTTCTTTTCGGTATGGGTTCCAAGATTGCAGCAGCGTTGACAGCTGGGAAAATTCTGCGCTACAACCGAACCGACACGATCCTGCTTTTGAGTTATTCAGCATCCTTTGCGTCCTTTTCGCTGGTTTTCGCTTCAGTCGCGACAAATTCAGGACTCTTCAGCAAGCCGCTTTTAAGCGGGGCGATCATCCTGGTCATGGTATCCTCCAGCCTTGCTTCTCTCATGGCGAGGCATTCAGGCTCGCTCATCCTTTCTGAAGACCATCAGGAAGACGCCGGAACTTCCAAAGCCCAGCCTGAACGGATTCTCGTTGCTTTGTCAAAGCCAGCGACAGCCAACCGGCTCGTCGAACTTGCCTGCTTGGCGGCGCAATCTTCCCACAGGCTGATTTTCCCGCTCGCAGTCATTACGGATACCTCGGGAAACATTGAAGCCCGAAACGCAGCGGAAACGATGCTTTCAGCAGCTGTGATGCGGGCGGACGCATCCCGGACCGTTGTCCTTCCCATGACAAAAACAAGCGTCAACCCGGCGGAGGGAATCCTCAGTGCAGCTGAAGAAGCGAACGCAGACACCATAGTGATTGGATGGAATAAACCGCCGCGCCTGTCCAACGCGTTTTTTGGATCGGTCATAGAACAGACTGTCAACGCCAGTTCTCAGATGGTTGTCATAGCGCGGGCGATGGATGCCTTTGCAGCGCCGCATCTGGTGCTGATCGCACCGCCATTATGCGAACATCATCCGGGGTTCCCCCAGGCTGTCAGTTTTATCGCTGCCATCGCGGAAAAAAGCCGCGCGAAAGTACATTTGGCCACTTTGTCTGGAAATGCTTCAACCATCAGCTCAGTTCTGAATTCCAAGGGATTGAAAATCGAACACCCATTTCTGGAGATCTCTGCATGGAAAGATTTTAGCCAGCTCATGAAAAAACTGCCGGCTGGCAACAAGCAGTTTGCCTTGCTTTCAGCGCGGCCTTCAGAACCATCATGGCATCCAGCGATGGAAAAACTGCCCCATATCGTGGGGGAATCCTTCCCTGACTCTGATCTCCTGATGCTGTACTTTTCCAATTCGGGAATAACCCCTTTGAATGCCCTGCAGAAAGAAAGCGCAGAGTTGGAGACGCAGGAAACAGCCGCTGGTTTGCCAGTCCCGAATATGGCTTCAGAAGCTCTCACACTTCTGCGCAATGCCATCAATCAAGGCCGGGTCAGGGTAAACATGGAACATACCGCAATTTCAGACAGCATGTTCGAGCTGGTGGCCTCAGCTTTTCCGTATGATCGCGCCTTTACCGGAAAGATGAGCTCCCGCCTTGTGGAAATCCTTCAGCGCCAGCCAATCGAAATGTCGCCGGGGGTGCTGCTGGTTCATGAGCGAGTCCCCTCCATACCCGAATCGATTGTCTGCATGGGTTCCAGCAGGAATGGATTGAGAATCTCTTCGCTTGATCAGCCCATACAGATAATTATCCTCATTTTTGTGCCGGAAGAGCAAATTCCCGAAAAACACTTGGCGCTGCTGGGTAAAATTGCGTATTTATTTAATGAGAAAAATCTTGCCGAGTATCTAATCGAGGCAGCCACGCCCGAAGATGTATTCGCGAAGCTGCAATGAGGTGATGCCAATGATCGATTTTCTGACAGCAACAGGAATCAGCTTCCTGGTCAATATTCTGTTCTTTTTGATTGCGGTGCGCAGAAAAAGCGATATTGTCACAGATCTATCTTACGGGTTATCCTTTTTTCTGACCGCACTGGTGCTTGTCTACCTGCATGGTATAGCTGGCGCGGTTTCTCTGGTGCCATTTATCCTGGTCATGCTCTGGTCCTTGCGGATTGCGGGCTTTCTGTTTCTCAGAATCCTGACCTTCAAAGTGGACCATCGATTTGACGGAAGAAGGGAAGATCCGGTCAAGTTTGCAAAATTTTGGGGCTTGCAGGCTATTTCAACCTCCATCATCATGCTGCCGGTTCTCGCGACCATCTCAAATCCGTCGTCTTCCTTTTCTTTCCTTCAGATTATCGGAAGCCTTATCGCGCTGACAGGAATCGTCCTTGAAGCGATTGCTGACCATCAGAAATTCAAATTCAAAAAAGCAGGCAAGACAGGATTCATATCCACCGGCCTCTGGTCGTGGTCCCGGCATCCGAACTATTTCGGAGAAATGCTGGTCTGGTGGGGACTTTACCTCTATGCCGTGCCGATGCTTGCTGGATGGTGGCACCTTGCGATTTTAGGGCCTGTATACATCACTTCGCTTTTGCTCTTTGTCAGCGGCATTCCGCTTTTGGAAAAATCGGCGGATCAGAAATTCGGGCAGGATCCTGAATATGCCGCGTACAAGGCGCGAACGAGCATTCTGATTCCAAGGCCTCCGCGTCTGCCAGGGAAAACCGGCAAGCGAAGCACCATGGGAATCCCTGCCGTGCATTCCCTCGATATGGAAAAATTCAAGGGCAGATGGTATGAATTGGCGCGAATACCGCTTCCTGTTGCAAGGGACTGGGTTCAAACCAGTGATGTCTATGAAGAAGGGAAAGATGGCTTCTGGAATGTCCGGTATGAAGGCAAAGCAGGCGGCGCTTCCGGGCCTGCCAAAGTGCTGAAGCAGAAACTTCGCATTCCTGACCCAGCAAAACCAGGGGAGATGGAGGTCAGCTTCATTCCCGGAGTCTGGATGAAGTACCGGCTTATTTATTTTTCAGAAGATGGCAAGGCCATGCTGGTAACCAGCAAAAAGATGAAGTATCTCTGGATCATGTCCCGCCTGCCGCAGATTCCGGAAGAAGCCTATGCTTCGCTGGTAGCCAAAGCGTCGGAATTCGGTTTTGACGTGGCTCTGCTGGAAAAAGTTCCACAATAAGCCGAGGCCAATAATAAAGGCGCCGACCCGTGTCAGCGCCTTTTTCAGCCAGCTTTTTCATGATTCATTTTTCTTTCGAAAAAGCCGCACGATCATGAGAAGCAATTTCAGACTGCTTGCTTCCCTTCCTGAACTGCCTGGATATTCATCGGAATGAGTTTGTGTTTTGCCGGCGGGAAGAATGACTTCAGGACAGCCTCGAAAGTATCGAGTTTGACCGCTCCGGTCACCTTGCTCAGCGCGCCCATCATGACCATGTTTGCGATTCTGACATCGCCGATTTTCTCAGCGATTTCATTGCACGGCACATGAACAATTCTGGCGTCAGGGCGGTTGGGGTCCTTCTTGACCAGGCTTGAATTGACCAGGATCACGCCGCCTTCTTTGCACAACTCTTCGGCGATTGGAACAGAATCCTGGTTCATGACAACCACGGAGTCAGCTTTGGTAACCAGCGGACTCGCGATTTCCGCATCGGATACAATGACGGAAGCGCGGGCGATACCGCCGCGTTTTTCAGCGCCATAGAATGGAAAGAATGTAACCTGCAATCCCTCTTTCATCGCGCAATAGACCCACATCTGGCCAAGAGAAATTACGCCCTGTCCGCCAAAGCCAGCCATAAACGTCTTTTCTTTCATGGTTTGCTCCTTATTAGTTCTGGGCGCTGGCAGCATCGCCTGCCGGAGCCAGGGTATTCTTGATTTCACCAAGCGGATAATAGGTGATCATATTTTTCTCAAGCCAATCAATGGAATCAACCGGATCCATCTTCCAGTTGGTCGGGCACTGGGAGAGGATCTCAACCATCGTAAATCCTTCGCCGCGCATCTGCGCTTCAAAGGCAGTTCGGATCATTTTCTTCGTCTTTTTGACGTTGATCGGATTATTGACAGCTCCGCGGGCAAGATATTTGGTACCCTGGAGTGTTGCGAGCAATTCGCAGACGCGGATGGGATATCCCATACCAGCATCGCCGGGATCTCGTCCAAGCGGAGCGGTAGTCGCATACTGCCCGACAAGAGTTGTCGGCGCCATCTGGCCGCCCGTCATGCCGTAAATTGCGTTGTTGACAAAGATGGTCGTAAATTTTTCTCCGCGGTTTGCGGCATGAATAATTTCAGCCGTGCCGATCGCAGCCAGGTCGCCATCACCCTGATAGCAGATAACCAGATGATCCGGGAGCATCCGCTTGACTCCGGTTGCCGCGGCGGGCGTTCTGCCATGAGCCGGCTGGACAGAATCAAAATCGAAGTAGAGGTCTGCCCAGATGGAGCACCCAACCGGGTTGGTAATGACTGCCTTTGTCTGCAATCCCATCTCATCGATTACTTCAGAGATAATTCTATGAATGACACCATGGCCGCAGCCAGGGCAGTATTTGGTCTGAATGGGTTTCAGGCTTTTTGGATGGCCGTATACAAGTTCCATATTCTTTCTCCTTGCTCTCAGCGAGCCAGAATCCGCTTCACTTCAGCAAGGACTTCTTCCTCGCTGGGAATAATTCCGCCGCACCTGCCGTAGAAATCGACAGGGGCTTTACCGTTGACCGCGAGCCGGACGTCTTCGACCATCTGGCCCATGCTCATTTCTACCGACAGGAAACGCTTGCCCATCGACGCAAGCTGATTGAGCCTATCATAGGGGAACGGCCACAGGGTAATCGGTCTGAAAAGACCGACTTTCAGGCCTTCCTTTCTGGCAGCCTGCAGGGCGCCGAGACTGATACGGGCGGAAGTTCCATAGGCAACAAGTATGATATCCGCATCTTCGACATCGATTTCCTCATAGCGGCACAATTCTTTCTTTACTTGTTCATACCGTTTGAACCTGGCGATATTGGCAGTTTCAAGCTCGATGGGGACAAGGTTCATGCTTGACACGTGATTAATGTCACGCTTCATTTCGGCTTGATGCCCGACCTTCCAGGGTTTTACTGGAAGCGATTCTGGATCCTTCGGTTCAGGAAGCACGACCCCCTCCATCATCTGGCCGATAAGCCCGTCTGCAAGAACAAGCACAGGAATCCGGTATCGGTCGGAGATATCGAATGCTTCATAGGTGAGGTCTGCCGCGTCCTGGACGCCTTTGGGCGCAAGGACAATGGTGTAGTATTCCCCATGGCCGCCGCCGCGGGTAGACTGGAAATAGTCTCCCTGGCTGGGGGAAATACCGCCGAGGCCGGGGCCTGAGCGCGCAACGTTGACAATGACCGCGGGAAGATCCGCACCGCAGAGGTATGAAATACCTTCCTGCTTTAAAGAGATACCGGGGCTCGAGGAGCTGGTCATGGTCCTGACTCCTGTTGCCGCCGCGCCATATACCATATTGATGGCTGATACTTCGCTTTCAGCCTGAATGAAGGTTCTGCCCTTCGGAATCATATTCGCAGCCATGTAGGCTGTCAGTTCATTCTGAGGTGTGATGGGATATCCGAAATATGCCGTGCAGCCCGCTCGAATCGCGGCTTCACCGATTGCCTCGTTGCCTTTCATGAGGCGAATTTCTTCTGACATGAATGCCTCCTTACAGTTTGTAGACAGTAATTGCTACATCAGGACAAACCTGGAAGCAGTTACCGCAGGCGATACATTTCTCCGGAGCGACTGCCGAAGAAGGATAATAACCCCACGAGTTCGGCGCGGTATCCGCGGCCAGAACCTTGGTTGGGCATGCCCTGACGCAGAGAAGGCATCCTTTGCACCTTTCTCGGTCGATGACTGGTTTCCCTTTATTAGCCATAGTGGCTCTCCTTTGATTGTCGCTTGCTATTTGCCAGCGCCGCTGGCAAGCGCGGCGAGCGCAATTGACGCAAGCTTGGTTTCCGCAGTATCCGCGCGGCTGGTCAGTACAATCGGCTTGGCCGCGCCCATCACAATTCCTGCTCCCTTTGCCTGAGCAAGATCGAGTAAACACTTGTACAGGATATTTCCGGCTTCGATATCCGGAGCGACAAGAATGTCGGCGTCCCCGGCGACATCGGAGACGATCTTTTTAATCCGGGCGCTTTCAGCGCTGATCGCGTTGTCGAGCGCAAGCGGACCATCGATGATACAGCCCTTGATCTGACCGCGCCGGTTCATCTGGGTTAGAATGGAAGCTGCGACGGTGCAGGGCATCTTGTCGGGGTTCACTTTTTCCACCGCTGCGAGCATGGCAACTTTCGGTGTTGCAACGCCCAGCGAATTTGATACCTTGACAGCCGATGCGATGATATCGATCAGCGCAGGAAGGTCCGGTGCGATATTGAGCGCCGCGTCCGTCACGACGAATAATTTATGATAGGTCGGAACTTCCATGACCGCCACATGGCTTGCGAGGCGTCCCGCATTGATTCCTGTTTCCTTGTTCAGAGCGGCTTTCAGCAAAAGCGAGGTGTCGATAATGCCCTTCATCAGAAAGGCAGCCTCTCCATTTCGAACTAACTCCACAGCTTTCACGGCTGAAGCGTACAGATCCTTCACCGGAATGATCTCGAATGCCGAAAGGTCCAGTCCTTTGCCGCCATTGGCTTCCTGCCGGGCCTTTTCAATCAATTCAGGATCACCCACCAGAATCGGTTCAGCGATGCCCGCTTTCCATGCGTCAGCGACCGCTTCAAGAACAGAAGCCTCCTGTGCCGCTGCAACAGCGATTTTCTTTCTTCCCAGCGACACTGCCTTTTCAATGATATCAGTTATATGGTTCATGCCGTATACTCCCTTATGACGATTTCGCCAGCCAAAGCTCCAAAGCCCGCCTGCGCCAAAGCCTCAAGTTCTCCCTCACCCGGATAAGCGATAACCGGGGCTATGAACGAGCACATTTTTTCAAGCCCCTCGACAATTTCTTTTCCATAGGCGATACCACCCGTCACAATGATGCCATCCACCTTACCGCAGGCGGCAGCGGCAAGCGCTCCGATAGCTTTGCCAACCTGATAAATGAAGGCATTGTAATACAGCGTTCCTGCCGGATCTCCTTCGTGGTAAAGCTTTTCCACGTCCCTCATGTCATTGGTGCCCAGAAAACTCACCATTCCGCCGGCTCCGGTTATCAGCTTCATGATTTCTTTTTCAGTGTATTTGCCCGAAAAGCAGAGCTTTGCGAGATCGCCTGCCGGCAGAGTGCCTGAGCGTTCTGGGCTGAAGGGGCCTTCGCCGTTCAAAGCCTGGTTGACATCCACAACTTTGCCTTCCTGATGCAAGCCCACGGATACACCGCCGCCTAAGTGCGCAACGATGACTGTCACATCTTCATACCGTTTCCCCCGTTCCCGGGCAAATCGCCGCGCCACCGCTTTCTGATTCAAGGCATGGAAAATGGATTTTCGGGTAAACAGCTTGTTTCCCGAAACCCGGGCCACATCAGAAAGCTCATCCACGACAACTGGATCTGCAATAAAGGCAGGAATTCCCAGCTCGCGGGCTATGTTGTCCGCAATAAGCGCACCAAGATTGGATGCATGCTCTCCGTAGCGTGCGGATTCCAGATCCTGCTTCATCGCCTCGTTGACCCTGTAGACACCGCCGGGAATCGGATGCAACAGCCCGCCACGCCCTACCACAGCCACGAGCCGCTTCATGTCAAATCCTTGCGCCTTGAGGGCATCCATGATCGCTTCATGCCTGAATCCATATTGAGCTGCGATTGACGGGTATTTTTTTATTTCGTCACTGGAATGGCTCACGGATTTATCAAAAAGCCGTGTATTTTCTTCAAAGACAGCAATCTTGGTTGAAGTTGATCCTGGATTTATCACGAGGATACACGAAGGCATAGCTTCTCCTCCAAGGCGTGGTTTCCTGAAGTATAGCATGTATTTTGAACTTGACAAGAGGAAAATTGCAAAATTTGAAAGCGCGTTTCAAATTTCAAAATTGCAGGGTTGAAGATAATCAAAAGGCCGCATGCCTTCTAAAAAGACTCTGGTGCACCAATGACATAGCTCAGGGTTTTCAAGGGATGGAAAAAAACAAAGGGGCTGTCCGGCAACGTACGCTCGGACAGCCCCTTGTGCTGAAATAACGACACTCAGGATACTCTGGTTTTGTGGCGATTGAGTCTTCTCTTCTTCTTTCTTTTATGTGTCGCTATTTTCTTGAGCTTGCGTTTTCTACCACAGGGCACGACGTTTCTCCTTGGATACAATTACCGCGCGATGATGCACCCTCATCGAGCAATGAAAGCAATACTACACGCTTCTTTTCACATGGTCAATACTGCATCCGGCCCATTTTCGGTTTTTCAAAAGCCGGTCAGCAGCGGAATTAGTTTAATTGCCTCGAGTTCTTGCCAGATTTGACCCGCATACGGTCAATGACGATATTTACTTCCGCCACAAGTATTCCCGTGAATCGCTCGATATTGTCTACTATATAATCCTGCAAGGCATGGGCGTTGGAGGCAAGGCGGGTTCCATACGGCACATCGAGAAATATGGTAATGCGATAGCCCTGGGTATCTTCCCGGATTGCCATACGCCGGACCCGAAGCGAAGCGTCATATTCGTCCACGCAATGCACGACCATCTGGGAAAGCGCTGCTTCGGAGATTGCTACCCTGCCCCGCTTGGTAAACTCGGGCCGGACAACGGATTTTTCATAAATTTTGGGCATGGAAGCGCTGGCGCCGAAGCTCCGTTTCAGGAAAACCCGAACGCTGTCGTAAAAAATGGAAGGATAGTTGCGCTTTATTTCCAGCGCGGGAACCGGAATGACATGCTTTCCTTCAATTTTTCTCGATTGGAGAGCTTTCTGAATCTCATCCTGAGTCGCAATATCTTCGATCTTGATTATCCTGAAGGGCGGCGGAATGGCCAGCCGCTCGCAAATTCTCTGCACCATTTTTTCGCTGGTGCCAATGATGAGGATTTTCCGGAATTTTTCATGCTGAAGGGCTTTGACAACTTCATCTCGGTGCGCCTTATCATGAAAAAGCGCAGTTTTGACGGCCCCGAGATACATGGCTTCTTTTTTGGCAGACCTGCCGGCGATAAGCTGGTCGCCCTTGATGAGGATGCCGTCGTCTATGATCATTTCGATTCCGTATTTTTGTGCGACAAGCTTGGCGCGGAAACTCTTGCCGGTGCCGGTGGATCCGACAAGCGCATAAACCTTGATACCGCGCAAAAACCAGAAAATCGAATTTAAAACCCTGATCATCGTATCCTTGACTATAATTTCATAATCATGTTTGGTAAACCCATGCTTCACGATTCCTGGATAACCGGGGCAAAATATTCTATACTGCAGGAAAAGGAGAACTGAGAATGTCCATGATTTTTCACCCGGAAACCGGTTTTGATATAGGCGACCCGGATATCGCCCCCCTCGCTCTCGAGCGCCTGCCATCCAGAGAAACTGTGCTGGAAAATGCTTCAAGCTTGATACTCAGCGCCTCGGGATGGCGGAAAATTTTTGCTTTGCATACCCACGATGCCGAAATGGCACCATGGAGCCTTGAATGTCAGGCTGAAGATTCATTGAGCACGCAGATATCCGATTCCGATAAGGTTATCGCTGCATTGATGGCAAAGACCTTTGGCGAGTTTATCCTTGCAGCGGCCGGCACTGCGAAGCCGACCGTCCTGCTCGGGATTGATACAAGGCCTACAGGGCCAACAATAGCGGATATTTTTGTCCGTGTTCTGACCAGCATGGGCATCGGCGTTCATTACTGCTTTATCATATCGGCGCCGGAAATCATGGCCTACGCAGCATACGCAGGCAGCCTGCCCTCTGACAGCGAACAGCATGCCGATGGTTTTGCGTACATCTCCGCCAGTCACAATCCGCCCGGGCATAATGGCATTAAATTCGGCCTCGCCAAAGGCGGCGTGCTTTCCGCGGCTGAAATCGCACCGCTTATCACGCGGCTGAAGGCTCTGCTCAGCGGCGAAAACCCCTCAGCAGAGGCGTATTCCCTGATTCAGGCGGCAATTCCGGCTGTCGTCGCTGAATGCTTCAGCAAGACCCAGCATTGGAAACGTCAGGCCCTATCCGCCTATATTCTCTTTTCTCATCAGGTAATAACAGGCGAAGCCGAATTGGAAGGCCAGCGGCTTCTGCTGGACATGATAGCCGAGCAATGCAGGATCAGGCCGCTGGGCATTGTCGCCGAACTCAATGGCTCAGCGCGCAGTCTTTCCATGGACAGTTCTTTTCTTGAATCCATGAACCTTAAAAGCAAGTTTTACAACGCGCATCCGCGCAATTTTGTTCATCGGATTGTCCCCGAGGGCGACTCCCTGAACCTTTGCATAAAAAAACTGGACGAAATGCACACCGCTGACAGTTCTTTCCAACTGGGCTATGTCCCGGACTGTGACGGCGACCGCGGCAATCTCGTGTTCTATGACCGCCACCTGGCGCAATCCAGACTGCTGGAAGCGCAGGAAGTCTTTGCCCTGTCATGTCTAGCGGAACTCGCCTTCCTCCATGCACAGGGAAAAGCAAGTCAATGTGCAATCGTAGTCAATGACGCAACCAGCATGCGGATTGAAGCAATTGCCAGCCGTTTCGGCGCTTCGGTTTTCCGGGCTGAAACAGGCGAAGCCAATGTGGTTGACCTTGCCGATTCTCTTGCGCGCAAGGGCTGGCTGGTCAGGGTCATGGGGGAAGGTTCCAATGGCGGCACCATCATCAGCCCTTCCCGGGTCCGCGACCCGCTTTCAACGATCGGCGCTCTGCTCAAGCTTCTCAGGCTCCCGGCCTTGCCGGGGAAGCCCGACCTGTTCAAGCTCTGGCTCGAACTCTCGGGCCAGGAAGCTTTCTATCGTCCAGATTATGACCTGACTGATATTGTCTACTCGCTTCCAGGCTGGGCAACCACCAGCGTATTTGAAAAACGCGCCGCGCTCAAGGTCGCGACAGAAGACAAGACTGTGCTGAAACGAATCTACCAACGGATTTTCCTTGCGGAATTAGAACGAAAGCAAGGCGAACTTGCCAGGCGGTATGGCATCGTGTCCTGGAAAGCCATGGCCTCCATTGGTATTGGAGAAAAAGACGCCAGCACGGACTTTTCAGCCTCAGGGAGCGGCGGGCTTCGGATCGTGTTCTCTGATGCCGGAGGAAGACCGAAGGCATTTATCTGGATGCGCGGCTCAGGCACCGAACCGGTTTTCCGCATCATGGCCGATGTGGATGGCGGAACCAGCGAGGACGAAGCGTATTTCCTCGACTGGCAGACATCCATGGTCAGAGCGGCTGACTCTGAAGCTTCATCTGCATGATGATCGCGGGCAGCGGCTTACTTGTATAAAGCGCCTGCATCGTGTACGATACAGCACGTTTTCAAGGAGTGACAATGGGTATCCGCGGAGAGCTCTATTCGACACGTTTTGTCTGTAATGAGCGAACATATTTTTTTAATGTAAAACAAAATAGAACCGGCGATGTATTCCTGAGCATAGTCGAGAGCAAGCCTGGCGAGGGCGAATCATTTGATCGCCGCTCAATCGTGGTTTTCGGCGAATATATGGACGGCTTTCTGAAAGCCTTCCAGTCGGCGCTCAAGTTTATCGACAAGACCGGCATCAAGGTTGAACCGGACCAGACCCTGTATCGGGAGCGGGACGGAGAAGCTCATCAGGACGAAGGAAGAGAGGGTCGGGAAAGAAAAGCTCAGCCCCGCCAGAGCCGATTCAGGGATACCGATACTGCCAGAAGGCCAGATTCTCGGGGCGAACGCAGTCCGGCACCGTTTTCAGCACGCAGAACTTCGCCGTACCCCCAATCATCTTCCACCGACAGACATCATGACCATGCTCCGAGAAATGCGGCACCTCGAAGTCCAGGCGGACGGAGTTCAGCTCCCCGAGGCGCTTCTTCACGTGAGGAAGGTTCCGCTTCAAAACCTGTCCGAAAAATTGTTGTCAGAAAAACCAGAAAAAGCGATAGCAATTGACTGAAACTCATCTGTAAAGCAAAAGTGGCTCCGGCGAGCCGCTTTTTTTTATCAGGCAGTGTAAAATTGATTGGCTTGGCAGCTGCTATTGCGGCAGTTTGATGGAAAATCCAGGGCGAGTCCACAAAGAAGGACCGTAGCGGGCTATCGCCTTCCGATGTTCCAGGGTGGGATACCCTCGATGCTTTGAAAACCCGTATTCCGGTTCAATCGCGTCCAAGCGGTCCATGACCCGATCCCGCGCTACTTTGGCCAAGATTGACGCGGCCATTATGGCGGGGACACGGCTGTCACCCTTGATGACCGCAGCGGCTGGATATTTCAGCGCCGGCACCTTATTGCCATCGATAAGAACAATATCCGGGCACAATTCAAGCAGTGCCACTGCCCTTCCCATGGCAGCAAGGCTTGCCTGCAAAATATTCATGGTGCCGATTTCATCATGCGTTGCCCAGCCTATTGCCCAGTCCAACGATTGTTCAACGATAATTGTATAGGCTTTTTCACGCTTTCCGGCAGACATCGCCTTGGAGTCGCCAAGGCACTCCCCAGGAAAGTCCGCTGGCAGTATAACCGCAGCGGCGCACACCGGACCCGCGAGCGGTCCTCTGCCCGCTTCATCAACACCGCAGACGAATCGAACAGAGTGCAAGATTCCGCGGAGAGCGATTTCATCGAGAACAGGAGACCTTTTGCACAACGAAGATTCAGTTAAAAACGCAAATTCTTTTTGCGCCATAATTTACTTGTAGGCTGAACCCTTCAGCTCATCTATATGCTGGGCCGCGGCGTGAGCGGCTATAGCTCCATCCGCACAGGCTGTTACAATCTGGCGGAATGGGGAAGCCCGGACATCGCCGGCGGCAAAGAGGCCTGGAATGCTGGTTTCCATTGTATCATTGGTGATGAGATAGCCGGTTTCGTCCTTGGCGGCGTCATCGATGAACGCAGTCTGGGGATCCGACCCAACAAAAACAAAGCAGGCGTCGATAGCTTCTTCCCAGGTTTCACCGGTTACAACATCCTGAAGAACAACGGCTTCCAGCTTCTTGGTTCCCTTGAGCATTTTTGCGACGGTATTGAACCGTACGGATATGTTTGGGTTGGCGAGTACCCGTTCAGCCAGCGCTTTCTGCGCTCTGAAACGGTCGCGCCGGTGAATCATGCGGATTTTGTCGGACAGCTTGGCTAGGTACATAGCTTCATCGCAGGCAGCGTCGCCGCCGCCGACGACAAGCATCCGTTTTCCTTTAAAGAACGGACCGTCACAGGTCGCACAGTAGGAAACGCCTTTGCCGATAAATTCTTCTTCTCCGGGAATCCCGAGATGCCGGTGCTGCGAGCCTGTCGCGACAATCACCGCTTCCGCCTCGTAAACTCCGTCGAAAGTCTCAATAGTAAAGAATGATCCAGTTTTTTTAACCGATTTCACGGTTGCTGAAGCGAATTTGGCCCCGAAACGTTCAGCTTGAACCCGCATTGTTTCAGAAATATCATAGCCCGAAACCGGTTCCAGAATACCGGGATAGTTTTCCAGCTGGTCGATCAAAAGCGCCTGCCCGCCGGGAGCCATGGCTTCCAGAACCAGCGTATCGAGATTGGCTCTTGCCCCGTACTGGGCCGCAGCGAGCCCTGCCGCACCAGCTCCAATTATTATCAATTCATGTTTTTCAGCCATATCGTACTCCTTTTACCTGCATTTTCCTGCTTGTACTCAAGTCTTTCCGCTTCTTTCCGCCTTTCTCAGGTTTTCTGTTAAAGCGAAAAGTTATATATATTATTTAATATATATTAAATATAAATTATTTTCTAATCAAGTCGGCGCCCGGACATCCGCAAAGTTATATTTATACCACCATCAAACTTCTGTTCAAGATGAGCGCCAAGCTGTCTGGCAAGAGCCTGCACAATCTCAAGCCCCAGGCCATTGCCGGATTCCGCTTCTGCCCTCACTCCGACGCCATTATCTTCAACCGACATGATATATTCTTCCCCAATCAGGAAAAAGGAAATTCTTATAAAACCCGATCGATTTCCAGGAAAGGCATGTTTGTAGGCATTGGAAACCAGTTCGCTTGCAATCATCGCCAGATAGGAAAGCTGTTCCACATCGACCAGACAGTCCTGTGCGTTGACTTCAAGACTTATCGGAGAACCGATATAACTGTAGGTTTGTTCCATAAAGAGGGCGAAGCGTTCAAAATACTCCTTCGCCGACACACCCTGAAGATTTTCCGTCTGATACAACGCTTCATGAACCATCGCTATGGATTTTATCTGGGCGATGAGTCCTGCGAGCACATCCCTGGTCTTTTCATCATCCACTTCCATTTGCCGAAGGTGCGTGAGACTGGCGATAACCTGCAGGTTGTTCTTGACCCGGTGATGGATTTCACGGAGCAGCAATTCCTTGGCTGCCAGGTTTTCTTCCAGGCTCTTTTGATACAGCTTGACGGCGGTTATGTCGTGGATTATGCCCATGGTTACCGGCCCATGATAGACATCGTTCATCCCATCAATGAGAGCCTGCGATGATTCGCCGTAGGCGTTGACCAGGCCGTAGAGTATCTGCCCGGTAGTTTTGTTCGGGATTCTGACTTCAAGATCTCTGGTCATCCGGAGCCCGGATCTTCGTTCGTCAAACAGCTTGGGAGGAATTTCAGGAAACGCTTCCTGGGCGCGGATATGGGCAAGAACAGCTTCTCGGGACACCCTGGTTCGATCTTCTTCATGAAGAATTTCAGAAAAATGCCTGCCAATCAGTTCATGAGGCTCATATCCGAGTTCACGTACCGCATCGTTTAAAAAGACAAAGCTGCCCTTCTCATCCAGAATATAGACAATATCAGGCAAGGCTTTCAGCAGATTCTGAAAACGGCTGCCAATTTCATCCTGCCGGGCGGCAAGATGCTCTTCGCGTTCAAAATTTCGCCGGATGCTGATGAGTGATTCAGCAATCTGACTGGCGCAAACGCCATGTTCGCATAGCACAAGCCGGATAAATGTATCATGTCGGGTATTCAAAAAGGGCTGGGCGTCAGAGCCAGCGGAAACAAGAAGGACGAGAGGCAGGCTGTCTTCAAGAAGCATGGCTTTCAGCTGTTCGGGGATCAGCGCTGCATCGGCAGCAAGAATGGCCTTTTCGAAGGTTATTCGATTGAGAAGTTTCGAATCAGGAGCTATAACCGCTTCTATCTGCCAATTCGTCCTGCCGCCATCGAAACGCCGTAAAAAAGCAGGCAGTTCACTCATAAGGCTTTCATGAGCGATCAGAAACACTTTTTGCTGCTCTTCCATGACATTCATAGTAGGGTACAAGTTTCTGATCGTCAAGCTGATCGGGACATCGGCATTGCCATTCAACCGTGCAGACAACTGGCAGGTCAACAGAGAGCCTGTCAAGCCGCCAGCCTGCCCGCTAGCAAAAACATGCCGCTCCCGATATAGTTTCTTCCATGTTGTTCAGCTATCATACGCATACCGAATTCTGCGACGGCAGGGCTTCCGCGGCCAGCATGGCGCATCACGCACACCAGGCGGGATACGCATACCTTGGTTTTTCCTCCCATGCTCCGCTTCCTTTTGACACCAACTGGAACATGCGCTGGGAAAGACTCGGCGATTATGCCGCCACCATCCGCGCTCTCGGGAACACCTATGGCCCAAAAGAAATGACCATCCTGCTGGGATTGGAAATCGATTATCTCGAAAATCTGGTTCACCCCAGCGATTCAGCCTATGACCGTATAAAACCTGATTTCAGACTCGGATCCGTGCATTACATAACGCCGGAAGAAGGTGAAGCTTTTACAGTTGATGAAAACGCGACTGATTTTGCCCGTCATGTGAAACTTTCCTGCCTTGGCGATCACTCCATGCTCTGGAAGCAGTATTACCGGAACCTCACCGCAATGATTGAAAAGGGAGGCTTCGACATTATCGCCCATTTCGACATTGTCAGAAAAAACAATCAGAATGGTATGTATTTTGATGAAGATGCACCAGCCTATCTTGATGCCGCCTTCGAAGCCATTGACGCGGCGGCGCAGAGCGACATCGCTGTGGAAATCAATACCGGCGGCATCGCGCGGGGAAAAACCCTAACCCCCTATCCCGCGATGATACTGCTCAAGCGGATGCACGATAAGAATGTCAGGATTACCATTGGCGATGACGCACACGGGCCTGCGCATCTGGGTGCATATCAGCAGACTGCCCGCCTGTGGGCGAAAGAAGCTGGCTATTCGAGTCTATTTTATCTGAAACAAAACGGCGAATGGGCTGAGACCGGAATTGATTAAGACGGTGCAGAATGAAAAAGGCAGGGTCCTGGAACCCTGCCCAATAAAGCCCGACAAGCGCGATTCTAGCGATTTCTTCGTTCTTCGCTTTTCTGGCAGTCAATGCACATGACAGCATAGGGAATCGCGGTAAGCCTTTCCTGCGGAATTTTTTTGCCGCATACCATGCAAAGTCCGTAGCGGCCCTGGCTGATTCTGGTCAATGCCGCATCAATTGCCTTGAGCCGTTTGATGTCCTGCGAGCTCAACGCTTCGAGCATCTTTCGGTCGATATCATCGGAAGCCACATCGGCGACATCCTTTGGATCCATTTCCGCCACGATTGTTCTGAATTCTTCATTCGATGTTGCAAGAGCGTCAAGAATTTCCTTCTTCTGGGAAACAAGAAGTTCTCGCATCTGTTCGGTAAAGGTTTTCTCCATCTTTATCCCCCGAACACGGCATTCTCACTGCCTGTTCAATTTTGTGGATGCGCACAATGCACTATCGTCCGGAAAATGTCAAGTCCGCGGGAGAATAGGCTCCCGGCATGTTGACATTATTCCCGGCGCTACATACTATTTCATAAGTTCACAGGATGCAAGCTTTTTTTTCAAAAATCAAGCAATCGCTACATGCAAGGAGATGCCGTGGCTAAGGAAGAGGCAATAGAGGTAGAGGGTATTGTTCGTGAAGCACTGCCCAACACCATGTTCAGGGTTGAGCTGCAGAATGGTCACATCATTCTGGCTCATCTTTCGGGAAAAATGAGAAAACATTATATTCGAATCGTTCCGGGCGACAAAGTCCGGGTCGGGCTCTCTCCCTACGACCTTTCGCGCGGCAGAATCATCTATCGGGAAAAATAAGCTGGCTTTTAATCTGATTTAATTCCGAATCTTCACCCAGGTCGCGCCCCGTCCGCCATGTCTGCGGTCCGCGGGGCCGAAGCTTCCGGCATTTTTATTTCTTTCAAGCACCCGCCGCGTCAGATCTGTCATGACATGTTCAGTGGTCGAATGATTTCCTTTCCCATGAATCACCAGCACTTTTTCCAGGCCTTTTCTGGCGCTGGTCTGCAGAAACCTTTCAAGCAGAGGTTCGGCTTCCGCTGCGCTATATCCATGAAGATCCAGAACAGCCTGCGGCTCCAAAAGCCTGAAACGCCGCGCCGCTTCAGCGGCTGAGCGCTGTCCTTCATCGTCGAGATATTCGCTATCTTTATCTTCAACACCGTGGATGGTAATCCAGTTTCCAAGCTGATCATGGATTGAGCGCTCTTTTTTTTCTTCAGGGCGCCGCGGCTCTCCGGGAACTTTTCCTGGCGCTTTTTCGATGGTGTTTTTGGGTTTTCTGGCTTCCTGCTTTTTCAGCTCGTCCCACTGTTTGAGCAGCTTATCCATATCCATTCCATGCCCTGCCTTGCGTCGCGTCGAAAGTTCGTTCATACTCCGTGGATAAGGTATTGTACATGAAAAGCGCACAGAGATATATCCCTACCAATTCGGTTTTCTTTACCCGGCTCGTTCAGAACACTTATGGAGTCTGGCTGAAGCGGGCATACAACATTCACGCTGAAGGGCTCGAGATTTTTTCAAAAATCAAACCGCCTTTTTTAGTCGTGGGCAATCACGCTACCCTGCTTGACCCTTTCATTGTCAACGCTTTTATCCCGCATCCGGTCCACTGGGTAGCCAGCGACGGCAACATGAGAAACCCCATCATGCGCTTTCTCTTGATAAAGCTTGTCGGTTCAATTCCCAAATCCAAGGTCATTCCCGACATCGAGACAGTCAACTGGATTGTAAACATCATCAGAAAACAGAAAGGCGTGGTCGGATTTTATCCCGAAGGGCAATCTTCCTGGAATGGAAGCTCCCTCCCCTCTGTCGGCTCTTCAGCAAAGCTGATCAAGCTTCTCAAGGTGCCAGTAATCGCGGCTAACAGCAGAGGCGCTTATATGACCAAACCGCGGTGGGCGTACACGAGGCGTCCCGGCGGTGTCATCGTTCATTTTTCAGAATTGTTTTCGCCCGCACAATGCAAGGCGCTATCAGTCGAAGAACTGGATACTGCGCTGGATAAAAGCATTTACCACGATGACATTGCCTGGTGCCAGCAAACAGGGCGCAGCTATGACCACCCGCAGCGCGCCGAATGCCTTGAGCTGGCGCTGTTTGCCTGTCCTTCATGCGGTGCCCTGAACACGCTTTCTTCAAAAGGCACGGCAATACGCTGCCATCAGTGCGGCTTTTCTGCTGACTACCAGCCTGACGGCAGTTTTTCGTCTATCCAGCAAGGGCAGAAGAATCCAGCCGCAATCAAGCACGATTTTTTCCGTTCTTTGAAAAACTGGGACCTCTGGCAGCATGAACACCTTGCCCGGCTTATTGAGGAAAAATTCAGCAAAGCCCCTGAAAAAATCATTTTCCAGGATGCTGATGCGATTCTGCTTGAAGGAAAGCGAATGGATACCATGCGGCGAATCGGGCGAGGGACGCTCACGCTGACAGCCGACAAGCTCGAGCTGGTCAGCAGCGGCAGCATTCTCGCTTCGTTCCGCTGTCAAGATATCGAAGGCCCCGGCGTTCTCAAATGGAATTTTTTCGAGTTTTATGTCGGGAAGAATGTATACCGGGTCAGGTTCAGAAACAGGAACACTTCGGGCCGAAAATACGCATCCGCACTCGAACTTCTGCTAAAAACCCCGCGCTAGCAGAAGCATAAGCATCAATCCTCATACCAGATTTGAAGCGGCTTGGCGAAGCTCTTCTTCCGAGCGAGAATGACATAGGTAACAAGCACATACAGAAGGTAGAGCCCTGCTATCCCGATCATCAGCCAATAATAGGACATGGATCCTGTCATGAAGGCTTTTGCAGGCAGGTTTATCGACAGGATAAAGGGGATAGCCAATAAAAAGGTCAGCCCTGCCGAAAGCATGTAATCGGATGAAACCTTGGTCTTGAACTCAGGGTCCATGACACGCAGCAGCGCGAGGCCGGTTGAGAGCGTGCCGGTAGAGACACCATAGAGCATGAGCATCCGTTCAAACCGATAATCGTGGAACATGCGGGAACTCATCCAGGGAACCGTTATGAAAACCATAATGCCGCATATTGTTGACATTATGAGGAGCGGCAGCCAGTATTTTCCGATAAACACCAGAGAAATCGCCGCCAGAGCGCCCGCAACCATGTAATCTACCGAGAAACCCGAAATGCGCGTCAGTGTTTCATTGTCAAAAACATGGCTGATTTTAAAACGGTCAATAAGCTTGCGAACAACAATTGCAATGATTGCGGAAAAAATAAAATTGATGCCCCAGAAGTTGGCTGCCAGATCCATGCCGGCTTTTCCCGCGAAACTCAGCAGGAATGTCAGTCCCTTCAGGAAAAGGAATGATAAAAAATAGACCACAATGACTGCCGCAACATGGAAACTGAAAGAGTCGATCGCTTCGGAATCAGTACTCAACCTGGCGCCAATCGGTTTTTCTTCATCCTTCGCGATGGTCCCGCGCAAAAGATCCGTATTCTTCATCATTGAAAGGACATCGGCGCTCACCCAGCCCTTACGTATTCCCTTGTTGATCAGGATGACGCCGCCAAAACACGCCCAGAGATAGCCGATCGCTGCAAATGCCAGACCTACGGAAGAGCCGCCTTCAAAGCCCATTCCTTCCCAGCCTTTTCCGATGGCGTAAGCCTGTCCTGGCCCCAATGCAAAGCCCAATGGCAGATGCAACCCGAAAGCGTGATGAACTGTAGGAATAAAAAGGAGTGTAAGAAAAAGCCCAAGAAGCGCCTGCGTTGCATACCCCATGAGAATGCCCGAGGACATACCGAGGACACCGCCGCCTTTATGGCCTTTCACTTTCGGCGGGGAGGAACGGAGTGACATTGCGATAAAGGATATGTTGAGCAAGTGATAGACCAGATCACCAAGCCCGTTCTTGGAATAGCCTATCGGCGGAAGGACATAGTTATACAGCGGCAGCAAAAGAAAGCCTGCCGTCAGCGCGTTGGGAATCAAGTATTTCTGGAAGAACCTGACTTTGGAGCGGATGAGGGTTGCCAGAAGGAGAGCAGCGGAAATCAGGCCGGCATCAATGATTACTTTCCATGAAAAGTCCATGTGGTCTCCTGTTCTGCAATACAGCCTAGCGCTTGAGTAGAGCGCATGCAAGGGGGGGCGCAATAATTTGAACGCGGGTTGCTGCAGCAGAATTTCGCGCTGATCAAATTTCCTATATATCGCTTCTGGACAATCGGCATGATTCAGCCGAAAATAAGCCGTATATGGATGTACGCGATTTGGCCCTTCTGGCGGGCTGCTCTCTTTTTTCAGGCATCGAGCCGACACAACTCGCGGCTAATCTCGCAGAGCGGAAGGTTTCATTCCTTCATTTCAATAAAAACGCGAGCATTCTGCTTGCTGGCTGCAAATATTCTTCACTCTTCATTTTAATCCAGGGCGAAGCATGGGCCGAAATGATCAGCGATGAAGGGAAGATTGTCAGGGTCGAAAGCTTTAAGGCTCCTGAAGCGTTCGCAGCAGCCATCCTGTTTTCGCCTGACCAGATTCTCCCGGTCAGCGTTTTCGCCAAAACCGACTGCAGGGTTGCGGTTTTCGGCAAGGATTCCCTGATTGCGCTGGCCATGCTCCATCAGCCGGTTATGGAAGCCTTGCTTGCAGAAACAGGCGCCAAACTGCAATTCTTGACAGAAAAGCTCCGCTCGGCTCAGTTCGGGACCCTGCGGGAAAAGCTTGCAGACTGGCTGATTCGGCGCTTTGAGCTGTCAGGCTCAAAAACCATTATCACCGAAGCCAACCGCGAGAGGCTGGCTGAACTCTTCGGTGTCGCCCGTCCCAGCCTTTCCCGTGAACTCGGAAATCTCGCGAAAAAAAACATCATTGAATTTGAAGGAAGGCAGATAACCATCCTTGACCTCAAAGCCCTCCAGCGCCTGCGCAGCGGTCATGATTAGGGCTGAGATCAAGCTTTTCGCAAGCTTATTGCCAGTCCTGGCTTTTCTTACTGCTTTCCTGCGCTTCCGGCTTGAAGATATCGCTCTATAAGTGAGCGTGCAACACTGCCTTTCGGAGGGATTTCGGGGAGCGTCTGCCTGGTAAACCAGCCCAGCTGGTCGATTTCCAAGCCGTCAGGTCTTGCCGTGCCGGATTTGTAGTCTGCCTCAAATGCCACCATCAGAGAATCGGGAAAGGGCCATGGCTGGGATTTGACATAGCGCAGATTGTAGATTTCTATGCCTGCTTCCTCCATCACTTCGCGGTGGACTGTTTCCTCGAGCGTTTCCCCCATTTCGACAAAACCAGCGATCAGACCGAAACGTCCCGCCGTAAACTTCCGGTTGTGCGCAAGCAAAATGGAATCGCCATTGTGGATCAGGACAATGACAGCAGGCGATATTTTAGGGAAGAAAAATCGTTTGCAGGCAGAGCAATACTTCCCACCCGGATCTCCATGGTCATGTCCGGTTGCCAGCGGACTTCCGCAGGCTCCGCAGTACCTGGACACCTCAGACCAATGCGCATGAGCGTGGGCTTTCAGTAAAAACCGTGCAGCTTCCTGCGATACAAGCGAAAGCATCTGTCTGACCGGGATTCGTTCAAAAGGCAAGACCCGCGAAAGCTGCTCAGCGGCAGCATCATCGAGGCTCAGCGAAACATAGCGGAAAGACCCATGCAGGAAACGGGCAGTTGGTATCTGGGAAGTGCCAAGCATGGAAAACGCTTTGCCAGATGCATCCCCCGATGTATCCTCATCCGGGAAAAGCCATGCAAGGCGGCTGAAGGGTTCGGTATCCGAAAAAAGCGCGGCCTCAAAATCCTCCTCAGCTTTCCGCAGGGGCACAAGGACATCGAGGCCGTTAAAGAACACCGCATATTCACTCGGATCAATCAGCATCATTCAGATTAATGGTGGAGCACGGTTTCTTCGATAATTCGAAGCTGAGAACGATAGAGCCCCGTGATGTTCGTTCCATAATCGGCGACAAGCCGTATCATGTCGCGGGGATGCTCATCCTCATCCTTGCCGTTGATCCGGTCGCCCGCGTCGCCAAGTCCCGGCATTATGTAAGCCCGTTCGTTGAGCACCGGATCCATCCACAGCGTGTACATTGTAATATTGTCGAGCGCCCGGATAATTCGGAGGCTCCCTTTCAATGCTGAAATGACATTGAAGAACTTGACCGACCGCGGCTTGATACCCTGATCGAGCAGATATTTGACAACCGTCACAAGCGAGCCGCCCGTCGCGTTCATGGGGTCGGCGAACAGCAGGTCCTTGCCATCCAGCTCCGCCAGATTGAAATAGGAGCGATCCAAGTCAAGAATGTATTCCATGGTATTCTCACTCTTGGTATCATCCCGCTTGATCTTGAACAGCGCAAAAGGCGTCAGATAGCCTGTGGATGAATACTCCTGGATTTCCTTGGAAATGATCATGGAAGGCAGCAAAGCACCCCTCAGCATGACGCACATGACGGTGTTTTCCAGCTGATCATCGACATTCGGAATCTTATGAACCGCGAAATTCTGAACGGGAATATCGACCGGCGTTTTTACGATGAGGTAGTTTTTGTTGACGCTGCCAGCACCGCCATAGGCAAGATTGAATAAAAGTTCAAAGGCGCGCTGGATGTAGTACACGAATTCCTGGCGGCCGGTTTTTATATCACGCAGTTTCGCGATGAGGCGTGAAGCTTCCCCATGATTTTCCTGCGGAGTTGCAAAGGAATAGACCTGAATGCGGGGCTCCGTTGCGCAGATTTCATGCATCAGGCTTCCCATTGTGTTGTAGAGCTCGATGAGCGAGCTTTCCTCTTTTTTCTGTTCACGTTCCGACCTGGTGGTGGAAAGAATATTGAAGGACACCATTGCCTGCCGGTAAAGGCTGTCCATCCGTGCCAGATATTCGTTGTCCTTGTCCGTTAAAAGCCCGTCTAGATCCTGCGCTTTTAAAATAATCTTGCTCACGCCTGCTTCCTTTTCTAAAAACTCATGAAATTCCGGAATTGATCGCGCCAGCCAACCTTACAGCGCGACAATCTCGCCGATGGCGCCGCTCGCGATACCGACCGCGTTGCCTTCATCAAAATCGAGATGGCACTCAAGCGCGTAGGCAGGGTTGACCCGGCAGACCACATTCAGGAAAACAGCTCCCCGCTCTCCGCCAACCTTAAGGCTTACCTTCTGCTTGTCGACGACACCAAATCGATGCGCTGATTCTGGATCGAAGTGAATGTGGCGTATGGCGACGATCAGGCCTTTGTCCTTTTTGACGGAGCCAGCCGGACCAATGATTTCAAAGGGCGCACTGCCGTCGAGCTGACCTGATTCTCTGACCGGGCATCCGGGAACGCCGAGCTTGAATTGATCGCTTGCCAGAATTTCACACTGAGTTTCCTTTCTTTCCGGCCCCAGAATCCTGACGCCCTCAAAGGCTCCCTTCGGCCCTTTGATAGTGACCGTTTCAGCGCAGGCAAACTGCCCTGGCTGCATCAGATCCTTGGTCTTGGTCAGCTGATAGCCCTTTCCGAACAGCGCTTCGACATCCTCACGGGAAAGATGGATGTGGCGGTTGGATAAATTGACAAGCACTTTGGTTTCCGGCATTGCTGCCCTCCTGAAAAGATAGTTTGACGGGCGGGATTGGTACATCCCGGGTTTTCTATAACACAGAGTGAGGGGTTTAAAATGCCCCAGATATGGATAAAAGTAGACCGACTTTCAAAAAGGGTCAAGGGTGCAGCGGCAGAGGCGGCAATAAAAAGGAAGAATCCATCCATTTTTGCCCGTCGCTCGCGATGGCGCAAATCTCAGAGGAATTTTAAGCTATGCTGATTCTCCGGCAAGCCGCGGGAAAATCCCTTTCAAAGCCTGATAACTTTCCCGATAGAGACCGAAAAGCTCATCGTAGAGCGCTTTTTTTCCGGCTGAAGGCTCGTATACAAGCCCCGTTTTAACAATTGCACGGCTCGCCTCGGCCATGTCTCCGAACTCGCCCATGGCAGCGAGGGCCATGCAGGTATTGCCGACCAGTTCAGCCTGATAAAACTCAGGCGCGCGCACCGGCTTCTGCAGAATATCCGCCTTGATCTGATTCCAGACCCGCCCGCTGGCAGGATGGCCGGTAACCCGGATATCATCAACCCGCGCACCGGCAGCCTCCATCAATTCGACTACATCGCGGATGGCAAAGCCGGTTGATTCGACAACAGCCCGCGCCATCTCCGCTTTGCCGTGATGCAAACCTAAGCCGATAAAAGCGCCGCGCGCTGCAGGATCCCAGATCGGCGCACGCTCGCCCGACAGATAGGGCAGAAAGAGCAAGCCTCTCGCTCCCGCCTGCGCTGTTTCCGCCATGGCAAAAAATTCGTCATAGGACAGATCGGACAGCCCCAGCGTTCCTCGGATCCACGACACTGCCTTCCCAGAAGTTGAAATAACCCCCGAGATGTTCCAATAGGGTTCTATAATGTGCGGCATGTATAAAAGCCGGCTGTCCCGGAGTTCTGCCTCAGCTGCGCAGAGATTGATGCCTTCCGAGGTTCCGGCCCGGTCGCAGGCACGCCCCGGCTCGATAGTGGCAGTTCCGACCAGCGCAGCGAGAAAATCCGGTCCGCTTCCAATAATAGGAATGCCGGGTTCAGCCAGGTTCTCCAGATCGAATTCCGCCCGGGCTGGTTGCGTTAGTACACCCACCGCGCTGGCTGGCGGCAAAAATGGCGGAAATTTTTCTGCATCCAGGAAAAGCCGCGCCAAAGCCTGCTCATCCCAGATGATTTTTTTGAAACCCTCTGCCGGCAGAAAGGAAACGTAATTCCCCGACAGCTGTGCACACAGATATTCAGGACACGACACAAACCAGCGGGTTTTTTCATAGATATCCGGTGCATGATTCCTGATCCAGAGGATTTTCGGCAGGTTATAGGCAGGGTCGAGTTTATATTCCAGTGCTTCACTGGCTTCGGCCGCTTCCGCGGAAGCGCGGCGATCCAGCCAGGTTATTGCATTCATCAGCGGCTGGCCGCTTTTGTCCACCGGCACGATGGTCGGACCATTCCCGCTGACCACAATCGCCTCAATCGGCTGATGCAAGCCCAGCCCGCCGGCCGCGGACTGCCCCGCAAGCATGCGGGTAAGCTCTTTGAAGGCGTCCAGCCAGGCGAAAGCCGAAATTTCATGGATTGGCGGGATGTTGCCCTTTTCGGCACGTATGGGCGCTTTTGCGAAAGCCACGCAGGAACCCGAGCGGGTAAAAAACCCGCCCTTCATGCTGGCAGTTCCGATATCAATCGAATAAATCATGGTGCTTCATCTTCCGGTTCATCACAGAACATTGAAAATTCGCAGGTCTCGCAGGAATCGCCCGGGCAGGAGAAAAAATGTTCCAACGATTGCAAAGCTGCAACCTGCTCTCTGAGCGAGGCGAGTCGGATGCGGATTTTTTCGAGATTGTTCTCCTCTTCCGCTATTTTTTCCTGATACTTTGAGAGCAGCAATTCCTTGCACGCCGCTCCTGACCGATCCTTTTCAGCGAGATCGAAAAATTCCTTGATTTCTCCGAGGCTGAGTCCGTAATCCTTCAAATATTTTATCCGGTTCAGATACACAATGTTTTTTTCCGGATATCGCCGATGGATTCCCTCGGTTCTGTCGTTGGATTTCAGCAGTCCAAGCTCCTCGTAATAGCGGATGGTCCTCGCGGTGAGTCCAAACATCGAAGCCAGGTCGCCGATTTTCAACCCGTTGTCGCTCTTTTTCATTTCAAAATCCAGTATACCCTACTTGAAAGTTTTTTGAAATACGGTAAAATAAAACTTACGTTAATTTTTTGTTACGTAAATTTTGAATCGAGTTCGATTCGAGTCCAAGGAGCATTCCATGAAAAGGACGTTGACCATCTTTACCATCCTTCTCGCGAGCCTCGCGCTGTCGGCGCAGGTCTTCGCCGCGCCTCTGAAAATCGGCGTATTTATCCCGGGGATCAGGGAAGGCAGTCCCACCTATGACGGCCTTGCCAAAGGCGCCGAGCGATTCGCTGCTGAAAACCCCGGCTCCAGTGTCAAGGTGTTCGAGGCAGGCTTCAACCAGGCAGAATGGGAAGAAAAGCTGATAAGCCTGACCGCTGAAGGGAAATACGATGTTATCCTCACTTCCAATCCCTCGATGCCGGATCTGGCCAACAAAGTCTCAGCCCTCTTCCCGAAGCAGAAATTCATCTGCCTTGACGGGCAGTTCGCGGGAAACCCGAACATGTACACAGTACTGTACAACCAGATCGAACAGGGTTTCATTACCGGCTATCTTGCAGGTCTCGTCTCGACCTCCAGCATGCCGGGCGCGAATTCCGCGAAAAAAGCGGGAATGCTTATCGGCCAGCATTACCCGGTCATGGATAAGCTGATTATCCCAGGTTTTGAAAAAGGGCTCAAAGCTGTCGATCCCGCCTTTCAGCTTGATGTGCGTGTCCTCGGCAACTGGTATGACGCGACAAAAGCCCTCGAACTGACCAAAAGCATGTACGATTCCGGCAGTGATGTCGTCCTCCCCATCGCGGGCTCCGCGAGCCAGGGTTCCATCAAAGCCGCTCAGGATTCCGGAAAATACCTTGTCTTCTTCGATGCCGATGAGTATTCACGGGCGCCGAAAAATATTGTCGGCTGTACCGCCCTCAACCAGGAACGCCTCGCCTACACGGTGCTCAAGGACGCGGCAGCCGGCACGCTTCCCTTCGGCAAGGCCGATGTAGTCGGAATCAAAGAGGGCTATGTCGAATTTCTGGACAGAAGCCCGGTGTACCTTGCCCTGCTCCCCGCGGCAATTCGATCCAAAATGGATATGAAGATCCAGGAAATCAAGTCGGGCAAATTGACCTTTGCCATTCCTCAGCTGTAAGTTTATCGGCGATGTTTGGAAAATAGCCGGCTCTGAGCGAGCCGGCTATCATGGTTCAAAGGACAGCAAGGTTGCCGGCATGAGTTATCTGGTTATGAATAATATTCGAAAAACATTTCCCTCAAGCGGCACGGTAGCAAATGACGGGGCCAATCTGTCTGTCGAAGCTGGCGAAATCCATGCGATTGTCGGGGAAAACGGAGCGGGTAAAACAACCCTGATGAAAATCCTGGCCGGGCTTCTCGAGCCAGATGCGGGAACCATCACCATCGCCGGCAAACCCGCGGTTTTCCGCAGCCCGCAGGACACCAAAGCCTTCCATATCGGCATGGTCCATCAGCATTTCATAATGGTGCCAGAATTTACAGTCGCAGAAAACATCGTCTTCGGGCAGGAGCCCAGAAAGGCGGGTTTTTTATTCGACACAAAAATAGCCGAAAAAGAAGCCGCCCGCATGATTGAGCGCTTCGGTTTTTCGCTGGAGCCTGACGCACTGGCCGCGGATCTTTCCGTCAGCGAGCGCCAACAGCTGGAAATTCTCCGCCAGATGTATCGGGAAACGCAGCTGCTCATCCTGGATGAGCCGACCGCCGTGCTGACTGAACAGGAAATCCAGCATTTTTTCGAACTCCTCAAAACCCTGAAAGGTCAGGGAATCACGGTCCTCATCATTACGCATAAAATCCGGGAAGTGAAGGAAATCGCGGACCGGGTCACTGTCATGCGCGACGGCAGGACAATCGCCACCCTGAATACCGGCGATATTTCCGAATACGACCTTTCCTGCCTCATGATGGGCTCAGCCAGCTGTCTCGATTTTTCCGCCCGAAGGCGAAACCCGGCGGGCGCGCGGACCATCCTCGACGTCAAAAACCTTTCCATCACGCGCAAACACCATTCGATGCCCCTGCTGCATCAGGTCAGTTTTTCTGTCGCGTCCGGAGAAATCCTGGGGCTCTGCGGCATTTCCGGCAACGGCTTGAAAGAAATCGAAGAAGTCCTGGCGGGATTTCTCCAGCCCTCAAGCGGCACGCTTCTGTTTCAGGGCAAAGCTTTGCCAAAATCGCGAACCGCGCCCTGGCTTCCAAACGGCATCGCCTACGTTCCTTCCGACAGGATGAAGCGCGGCGTAGTCCTGCAAAAAACCTGGGCCGAAAATTATATCGCGCTCGATCGAAAACGCTTCTTTCCCCGGGGCATCGCCGACAGAAAATCAGCGCGCGAGACAGCCCTGCGGCGGATTCAGGACTTCTCTATCAAGGCCCAGCCCGATTCCAGAATGGATGAGCTTTCCGGCGGCAACATTCAAAAAAGCATTCTGGCGCGGGAGCTGGCCGATGAAGTGCCGGCCCTGTGCGTTTTATGCGAACCGACCTGGGGGCTCGACAGCCTCTCTGCTTCCGCAATGCATGAAAAAATCCTGTCCCTGCGCGACAGCGGGGCGGCTGTTTTGCTCATTTCCTCGGATATTGACGAAATCATGGCGCTTTCGGACAGAATCGCGGTTCTGCGGCGGGGAACGATAACCGCCCAGGTTCACAACAGCTCCGATGTCACCAGGGAATATCTGGGCGCACTCATGCTGGGGATTCACAATGAGCATTGATAAACAGGGCATGAACACCCGCGAAGGCTTCAAAATCATCATTTTCACCCTGACCGTTTCGGTGCTTCTGACGCTTGTCCTCCTCGGGGCTTTCGCTTCTTCCTTCCCTGATGCCGTCACCGCCTTTTTTGTCAGGCCGCTCACCAACCGGTATTTTTTCGGAAACCTGCTCGCTGCGGCCATCCCCCTCATGATCGCCGGGCTGGGCATCGCCTTTGCCTTCAGCTCATCCAATTTCAATCTGGGGGGCGAAGGCCAGATTTATGCCGGCGCCCTGGCTGCGGTTCTTGCAGCTCGGACTGGCGGCACCAATCCGCTTGCCATCCAAATGCTCGCCCTGCTGGCAGCATCCATAATCGGCGCTGTTCTGGGCGGCATCTCCGGTCTTTTAAAGCGCAACCTTCGCGTCGATGAGCTTCTTTCGTCCTTCCTCATATCCGGCATAACCGTGTATTCGGTCGATTTTTTGATTGCAGGTCCCTTGCGCGACACCAGTTCGAATTTCATGACAACCGCCGCGATTCCGGCCAATTCGGCGTTCCTGAAGATTTATCCGCCCTCAAATCTTTCAACCGCGCTGTTTTTAGCGCTCGCCGCGGTGATTACCGGAAAATTTATCATGGACCGGACGCGCATCGGGTTTGAGCTGAAAATTGCCGGCGCCAACCGTGAATTCGCCCAGTACGCAGGCATCGGGGCGAGCGCTTCCACCATACTGCCCATGGTCCTTTCAGGCGCCCTGCACGGGTTTTCCGGCGGCATTCTCATTTTCGGCACCTATTTTAAAGCCATGCGAGGATTTTCCGCCGGGATTGGCTGGAGCGCAATTGCGGTTTCGCTTATCGCCAAAAACAATCCGCTCGGACTGATTCCCGCCGCCTTTTTCTATGCCTACCTTGAGGCAGGCTCGAAAAGCGTCATGCTTGGTGCCAACATCAGCTCGGAAATCGTCCTCATCATTCAGTCAGCGGTGCTGATACTGATAACCGCAACCAGAGTCCCGCTAGCAAGGCTGGTTTCGAACAGAAACCAGCATAAAAAGGAAGGAAAGCGATGAGCAGTGCCTTCTCCGCCATCCTATCGAATGCCGTCGCCGGCATGACACCGCTGCTCCTCGCAGCGATGGGCGGGCTTTTCACTGAACTTGCAGGCTCGCTGAATATCGCGCTCGAGGGACTCATGATGACGGGAGCCTTTGCAGGCATTGTCGCCGCTCACCTTTCCTCAAGCCCGGCGATCGGGGTGCTGACAGGACTTGCCGCAACAGCCTTAGTCGCCTGGGTGTATGGAATAATCACCATCGGTCTCAAAGCCAATATTTTCATAACGGGACTCGCAGTCAACATTTTCGCCGCAGGTCTCACCGCCGTGCTGTCCCAGCAGTTTTTCAAAACCAAAAGCGTTCTGGCTTTTTCGCTCGCGGAACCAGCGCGGCCGTTCGCACGGCTCGCCGCCCTGCCCATCGTCGGGCCGATGCTGTTCGGCCATACCTGGTTTGTGTATCTGGCGTGGATTCTGACATTTGCAGGCTGGGTTATTCTTTTCAAATCAACCTATGGAATGCGCCTGCGCGCAACCGGCTCCAATCCCAAGGCGCTTATCATCCTGGGCAAGAATCCGGAAACCTATGTCGCACAGTCGATTGTCATTTCTGGATTGTATTGCGCGCTGGCAGGGATGAGTCTTTCCTTCCCGCTTTCAGCCTTTGTGCCGAACATCAGCGCGGGCCGGGGCTGGGTCGCCCTGGTCGCCATTTACCTCGGCGCCAAAAAGCCGGCTGCCATTGCCGCAGCCTGCTTCGTTTTTGCTTTAGCCGAAAGCTATTCGAATTTCGCCCAAGGCTCTCTGAAAATCCCCAGCGAATTCATCCTGGCAATTCCCTATATTGTCACCCTGCTTGCCCTGATCTCAGGCGCTCTGGCGCGCCGGCTTTCAGATCGAAAATAGCGCCGGAAACCGGCGCGCTGGGCACCAGCACGCCGGTTTCCGGCGAAGCCTGGCGAAGCCCGGCAAAGCCTAGAGAATAGCCGGCAGTTCGTGGACAGTCTTGATTCGTTCCATTCCCAGATGCGAAAACCGATCACCTTCATCTTTCAAAATAGCCCTGCCACCCATATCCCGATACCCCTGCACATATTTGGGAAGATCATCGATAAAGACCGTTTCATCAACCGAAAGCCCCTCGGCATTCAGCGTTCTGTAAAAGGCATCGGGATGCGGCTTGCCGATCAGCTGATTGAATCGAATATCATAAATGCCTGAAAACAGCGATTTGATGCCAAGCACATCGAGAATTCGAATCGCGTGCTCCATCGGCGAATTGGTCAGAATAATTTTCCTGTACGGCAATTGCTCCAGCATGTCGGCCAGCTGAGCATCCTGCGTCAGCCCGTCCGCTTCATCATCAGGATGAATAAATGAAAAATAACGATCTACATCAGAAAAGCCCTTTTCTTTCATGAGCCATTCGAGGGTCGTCCCGTAATGCTTGACCCCCTCGCGCCGCTGTCGCACCGCTTCGTCCGTACCGACGCCGAGGTATTCTGCCACAAAGGCATTGAGCCGTTTCAGCACCCCGATTTCCAGTCCCGTATGTTCCGAATATAATGTGTTGTCCAGATCGAACATCAATGCTTGTATCATGTCCTATCTTCATACCATGGAAGACAATGGGGATTCAACCATATCTGCCGTATGGATATACGGAATAAGCAAATGAAACCGATTCAGAAGACCATGGTAATGAAGGAAAACTTCATCATGAATTTTCCATAGCCTTCAGCCTCGTTTTATTCTATATTTACAAGGGACGAATAATGAAAGAAAAGCAAAAAGGAGAAATCGATGATCCCGATTGGCGATGATAACTCCCTGCGGCGGGGGCCGGCTCCGGTTACCTGGATTCTGATTGCCATCAATGCCGCAGTTTTTATTTTTCTCCAGGGGTTCGGCAGTAACGAGAACGCGACGCTGGCGCTGGCAGCCTTCCCTTCTGAAATCGCAGCGGGGCGACGGCTTCTCACCATTCTGACCAGCCAATTTACCCATGCCGGATTCGGCCACATCATCGGCAACATGCTGTTTCTGGCCATTTTCGGCGATAACGTGGAATGCAGAATCGGCAGAATCAAATACCTAGCCCTGTATCTCATTTCGGGGACGCTGGGCATGCTGCTGCAGACCTTTGCTGCCGTCATGGTCGGAGGAGCGGTTGCCGAGGTGCCCATGGTTGGCGCGTCAGCGGCGATTTCCGGTGTTCTTGCAGCGTACCTTGTTCTGTTCCCCGGCAACCGGGTTACGGTTCTGCTTTTCAATTTTATCCCTACTGCGCTTTCCGCCTGGATTGTGATCGGTTTCTGGTTCATTCTCCAGCTTTCCGGCATGTTCGCGGGAATCACAGCGGGCGGCACCGCCTATCTTGCCCATATCGGCGGCTTCATTTCGGCATGGATATGGTCTCGGCGGTACAAGACAATCGAAGCCGAGCGCTTGCGGCAGGAACGGCTGGAACGACTGCGGCGCGGCGACTCAGGTGGAGTCAGGTGGTGGGTTATCGATGACTGAGGAGCGGAATTTCAGCACAGAAGCGCTGATTCTGAGGTCCAGGGAAAGCCCGTCCGGAGATCGAATTGTTACCGTGCTGACACCGCTTCGGGGGCTTATCGATGCCTTTGTCTTTGGAGGCGGGAAAAGCGCCCTGCGAGCGGCCGCTTCGCCCTTTGTCTATGGAACAGCCTATCTGTATCAGGATGGGACAAAAAACTACCGCAAGCTCACCGATTTCAGCATAGCTGAATCTTTTTCGAGCATGCGCCAGCAGTACGAAAGCCTCTGGGCGGCCAGCGTTATGACTGAATTCATTATCAGAACCCAAAGCTGCGGCGGCGAGCATGAGGCAGTTTTAAAAACAGCGCTAGGCGCGCTCCGCTTAATGGATCAGGAACCTTCACCGCCGCCAAAACTGACCCTCACAGCCTTTCTGTGGCAGGGCGTATCGCTCATCGGACTGAAGCCGGATACCGAACGCTGTGTCAGCTGCGGCCTGTCCCTGGCCGGGCGCAGTCAGTCGGGCAGAATTCTCTTTGATCCTTCCGACGACGGCTTTCTCTGTGAACACTGCGCAAAAGCGCCAATTGGGCCTGCCCTTTCGCGCGCTCCCGCTTCCCAGGCCGCGACAGCCAAGCTCGATGAGCCGGAATACCGCGAACATGAGCGAATCAGTCTTCCGCTTGAGGCGCTTTTCTGGCTGAATCAGGTGTCAGAACGCGGTTTTTCGGCCCTGGATGTGGCATCAACAAGCTTCGTGACAGACGAACTTGCCAGCCTCGTCTTTTATCTGGCAAAAAAAGCTGCTGAAGGCACGCTGTTGTCGCTGATCGATTGAACAATAGTGGTGCCGGCTTTCGCTCACAGTCCGGGCTGAGCGTTTTGGAAATTTGGCTGACATTCAAGTGCCTCGGCCAGAATCTATTTCAATTTTCATTGATTTTGAAGTATAGTAGTCTTTTCGATGCGTATTATAGATATGAGGGTATGTGAATGCGGACAGTTGACATCATCATGAAAAAACGCTCAGGCGAGGTTTTAAGCGCCGAGGAACTGCAATTTGTCATCGAAGGCTATGTGCAGGGAACCATCCCCGATTATCAGGTTTCAGCCCTTCTCATGGCTATTTTCTTCAAAGGCATGAACGCCGCAGAAACCGCGACACTGACTTCTCTCATGCTCAACTCCGGCGATGTCATGAACCTTGCGGGAATTCCGGGTCCCTTTGTCGATAAGCATTCCACTGGGGGCGTTGGCGACAAGATTTCCCTTCCGCTTGCGCCGATTGTCGCCGCCTGCGGCGCAAGAGTGCCGATGATGTCCGGACGGGCGCTCGGCCACACCGGCGGCACCCTCGATAAACTGGAATCCATACCTGGCTATTTTACCAACTTGAGCCTCGAGCAGTTCCGGGAAGGTCTTGTCAATGAAGGCTTTTCAATGACAGGCCAGACATCCCGCGTTGTGCCTGCTGACAAAAAACTGTATGCCCTGCGCGATGTAACCGGCACAGTTGAATCCATTCCGCTGATTACCGCCTCGATACTTTCAAAAAAAGTAGCTGAAGGCGCCGATTCTCTGGTTTTCGATGTCAAATCCGGCCCCGGAGCCTTTATGAAAACCTATGAAGACGCCCGAGCCCTGGCGCAAAGCTTGGTCAGCACGGGAACAGCGATGGGGAAAAAGGTTGTGGCGGTTATCACCGACATGTCACAGCCGCTAGGCAACAAGGTGGGCAACTTTTTTGAAATCGAAGAATCCCTGGACTGCCTGGAAGGCAGAGGCCCCGAAGATGTGATGAGCCTGACCTACCGGCTCGGCGCATGGATGCTGGTCGCATCGGGAATCGCGGATACAGTTGCGGAAGGCGAACGGCGCTGTGCCGAAGCAGTCGCTTCAGGCAAGGCCATGGACCTCTTCCTGAAAAACGTCAGGAGACAGGGCGGTGATGTCGAAAAAATGCTCGCCCTGCGGGGAAAATTCCGCTCGCCCCACGCACAGGAACTCACTGCTCCGGAAAGCGGCAGGATAGCTTTTATCGACGCATGGAAGATCGGCGTTGCAGGTGTTCATCTGGGAGTGGGACGCAATACGACAGAAGACCCGGTCTATCCGGATGTGGGCTTCATCTTTGAAAAAAAAGCTGGCGACATGGTTACAAAAGGCGAAAGGATCGCCATGGTATATGGCAAGGACGATGAATCCCTCGTTCCTGCGATGGAACTCGCCCGCTCCAGCGTAAAAATTGAGACAGCACCGGACAGGCAGACTGGAAAACCCGGTTCAGCTCCCTCATCGCTGATTCTGGAGGAAATTACCGCCTCATGAAATGGGTAAAGCCGGAAATCAACCAGGCCAGCGTCAAAGCCGCGGCACAACGATATGGCATCGACCTCATCACCGCTTCCATTCTGGAGCGAAGAAAGATCACAGCGCCGGCTCAGGTCAGATACTTTCTTGAAGACGGCACGGACCTCCTGCACAACCCTTTTTATTTCGAAGCCATGGAGGACGCCGTCGACCGTATCCAGATGGCACTCGATGAAAAGGAAAAAGTGCTCATTTTCGGTGACTCGGACACAGACGGTGTCACCGCAACAACACTCCTCTACGAAGCCCTCAAAGACGCCGGTCTCGAAGAACTCCAGTACCGGGTTCCCCAGGGCGAAGAACCCTACGGACTCAGCAAGCAAGCTGTCGACGATTTTTCAGCCGTCGGCGGAACTCTGATCATCACCGTCGACTGCGGCATATCGAATCACGAAGAAGTCCGGCACGCCGCGGAACTCGGTATCGATGTTATCGTCTGTGACCACCATAAACTGCAAGCGGACAAACCGCCGGCCGCTCTGGCCGTCATCGATCCCAAAATCGAAGGCTGCGGCTATCCCTTCAGAGACCTCGCCGGCGCGGGAGTTGCCTGGAAACTTGCAACAGCCGTCAAATTCGGCATGACGGAACTCTATAAACAACCGCTTGCCATCCTGCATATCTCTGAAACGCGGGATGCGGACAGCGAGCCAACCTTCATCCTGCAGGCGAAAAAACTCCACAACCTCGTCCCGACCGCTAACTTTTATGAAAGAACCAGCCCGGGAAGCCCTGCGAACACCCGCATTCTGGAAAAGCTTTCCCGATTCCTCCAGGGAAGGATAATCCTCACCTGGGACAAAAGCACGCAAACCGCCGCGATAAAACAGCTTTTCGGCCCCTCCATCGATATCGAGTTCCTCGACATTCGCCGCGAAACCGCGCTCGTCCACGACTTGAGCCCCGATATAAGGCTCGAAGAAGCCGGCATAGCAGCGAATCTCGCTCGATATCTGCCTGAAGGCGGACAGCCTATCGACCTGCTTCTCAACTTTGTCTGGAAATTCAGCATCGCGAAAATTGGCCTGTATGATGAAAACCACATCTCGCGGCTCCAGCTGGCCGCGCTCGGCACCATCGCCGACATGATGCCGCTCAGGGACGAAAACCGCATCATCGTCAAACAAGGCCTTGCTGCTCTCAACCATCAGCCGCGCAAAGGCATTCAAGAAATCCTGAAAAAGCTCAAGATCACCCAAAGCCTGACCGCAACCGAAATCGCCTGGCAGATCACCCCCCTGCTCAACGCTGCGGGGCGAATGGGTAAACCAGAAATCGCCCTCCAGCTCCTCATGGATGACAGCCCCGTAACGAGAGCCCAGGCGGTCGAAAATATTGCAGCCGCAAATGCCGACAGAAAAAAGCTGGGAACCGATGTCTGGGAAGCCCTGTACCCACTTGCAAAAGAAAGCTTCGAAAAGAACGCGCAAAAATTTGTGCTGGTCGGCTCAGCCTTCATCAAGGCTGGCATTACCGGACTGCTTGCATCCCGGCTGGTCGGCACCTTCAAAGTGCCTGCGATTGTCGCGGCCTTCAAGGAAAATGGCGAAATCGTCGGCTCCATCCGCAACGCGAACAACCTGAAAATATCGGAGATGCTCAACTCATGCAGCGACCTCTTCCTCGATTTCGGCGGCCATGACGCGGCAGCCGGTTTTTCCATGATCCAGTCGAATTGGGACGCCTTTGTCGCCCAGGCATCAGAATTCATCATGAAGGCGGAATTATCCACCGCCGAGGAAACCCTCGTCATCGATGCCGAACTTCCCCACGAATATCTGAAACCCAGCATCTATGCCATATTTTCTCGATTCGAACCCTTCGGTGAAGAAAACCAGCCTATCAGATTCCTTTCCCGGGCAGTCCCCATGGTCGATGCCCAGATTGTCGGGAAAAGCGCTAAAAACCACTTAAAACTCACCCTGGATTTTGGCGCCTTCAAATGGCCTGCCCTCCTCTGGGACGGCGCTGAACGGCTCGAGCGCGATTTCTCCTTTGCCCGCCGAGACAAAGTCGACATCGTCTTTAAAATTTCCATGAACAAGTGGAACGGCGAGGAAAAGCCGCAGATTGAAATTTTTGACATCAGGAAAACCGAATCTGCCGGAAAAGCCTGAATAATCTATGAGCAAAAAACAATGCCGCTTGCTAAAGTGCTCTTGACTAAAAACCGCTTTGTGCGATATTTTATTGCCGTTCCGACAGGACATTCCCCGGTTGTGTAATGGTAGCACGGCAGACTCTGGATCTGCTTGTGGGGGTTCGAATCCTCCCTGGGGAAATTGCCACTGTTTTTATTGTAAACAGGAATCGAGACGAAACAGCAATTCTTGTTTATAAAGAAAAGAGCTTTCGTTGAAAGCTCTTTTCTTTATACGGCCCCTTCGTCTATCGGTTAGGACAAAAGATTCTCAATCTTTAAAGAGGGGTTCGATTCCCCTAGGGGCTAAAAGCCGACCGTCGTGGTCGGCTTTTTTTATTTTCGCCGACAGCTCGAACCACCAGGCAGTAACACCGCTATGCAACATGCCTCATCAACAATAAAAATATACAATCTTCGAGACACTAAGGGTACTTTGACCAAAGGCTCTATTTATGCTATAGTAAGGATAATATGGAGAACACCCCCATTCCTGCCTACCAAGTAGACCAGAGAGTTGTATACCCCAGCCAAGGCGTCGGCCGCATCATTGAAATCCGCGAAAAAACCTTCAAAGACACCAAGGTCCTGTACTACATCATCTATCTCGAATTCTCTGACATGACCGTCATGGTACCGGTCGATAAAGTCAATGAACTCGGTATCCGGCCCATTGTCCCTCAGGAAGAAGCCAGAAAAGCCCTCGATTTTATCTCCGAGGAATACGCTCCAATCCCCTCGGATTGGAAACTCCGCTACCAAATCAATCTTGATCTGCTGAAAAAAGGCTCAATCCTGGATATCGCTTCGGTTGTCCGTTCTCTGTACCATCGCTCGAAGATCAAGGAACTGCCCATACTCGAACGGAAACTCTACGATTCGGCGATCAATCTTCTTCAAGACGAAATTTCCTACTCCCTCAACATGCCGAAAGAAGAAATCGCCTCGATGATCCACGCAAAACTGGAAAGCTGATACCCCCATGCCGCAGGCTGGCCTTCAAAAACCCCTGATGCTATTGCCGCTCAGCGGTCCCGCCTACGCAGTCATCACCTCGGCGGGGGCAAGTGTCCGTTTTGGAGAAGGCAAGAAAGAGCTTTTCCGGCTCCCTGACGGAAGAACTGTTCTTCAAACCGCCATTGAAGCCTTTTTCGCGCTTCCCGATTTGAAGGGCATTGTCGTTACCTGCCCGCAAGGCAGCGAAGATGTCATGAAAGAGGCCCTCGGTGCAGATTTTCTGAGCAAAGCCCGGAACCGTCTGGCGGATGGACTCATGTTCTGCCCGGGCGGCGCCAAGCGCCAGGATTCAGTTTTCAACGCCCTTAGGCTCCTCATGGACCTGGTATCACAAGCCAATACTCAGCCTGACAGCACGCTGGTTTTGATTCATGACGGAGCCCGCCCCTGGGTGAGCCGCGATTTGGTTGTCAATGTGGCACATGTCGCAAGGGCAAACGGCGCTTGCATTCCCCTGTTGGATTTAGCAGACACGCCCAAAGTTGTCGCCATCGACGGAACCATCGCCCAGCATCCTGACCGGATGAGCATCCGGGCTGCGCAAACTCCGCAGGCTTTTGCGCTCGGACCGCTGTATGCCGCCAATCTGCTCGCCATTCAGGATCATGCTTTTTTTACCGATGATTCTGCGCTCTGGGATCGCTACATCGGGGCGGTGCATTATATCCCCGGCGAGCGGGACAACAAAAAAATAACCTTTAAAGAGGACATCCCCGCCATGAGCAGTTCAACGTGTGAGAAGCTGAGAATCGGAGAAGGCTGGGACATTCACCCGCTCGTTCCTGGCAGGCCTTTGCTGCTAGGAGGAGTTCGAATTGAAAACCCCTTAGGCGAAGATGGTCACTCAGACGCGGATGTTCTGTGGCACGCGATTATCGATGCAGTGCTGGGAGCTGCAGGACTGGGCGATATCGGCACCCACTTCCCGCCTTCAGACCGTACCTGGAAAGACGCTGATTCGAGCGAACTGGCAAAAATGGCCGCAAAACTGGTGAAAGAAGCGGGTTTTGCCATTCAAAATATCGATACAACCGTCGTCCTGGAATCTCCGCGCCTTGGACCGCACAAAGAAGCAATCCGGACGAAAATTGCCTCGGTACTCGAAATTCCTGTTGATTGTGTTTCAGTCAAGGCAAAAACAGCGGAAAAATTCGGCGCTGTCGGCGCGGGCATCGCCATAGAAGCACGAGCGATTGCACTGCTCGCATCCCAACGCAATTGAGCCCTTCTCAAAACTAACCGAGTTTTAAAATTAACTCAGTCTGACCGCAATTTTTCTGACTTCATCAAACAGCGCCGCGAAAGCGCTGTTTTTTCGATAAAAGACAGCCGGCCTGCCCAAAGGCGCGTCGACCACCGCCACACCTCCGGAGAAATTCCGCGAAGTCCACAGGTGGACCCATTCGTCATCAGGCAAATACAGCTGGCGCGTCCTTCCGTCGTTCGGCAGAGAAGGTGCGATCAAAACATCCGAACCATACAGATATGCGTCATCAAAATTCCAGAGAACCTTTTCTTCAGGATAGAAAATTGCCGGGTGGCAGAACACCGGCAAGCCCTTTGATTGCCAGAGGTATGAACAATATTCGTGATATTCTGCCAGCTTCGCATGCAGTTCGCTCGCTCTCATTAGATTTTTCAGGAAGTGCTGGACAGGGCTCCCCTGCTCCACATGCTCGCCAACCCCTCCAAGATTCACGGTTAAAAGCGGAGAAAAAACTGCCATATCAAGGATTCTGGCTAAAAATGGAACAACGCTGTCTTGCCCCGCAAAATTAGAAACCGGCGGAAGTGCGATTGTCAGCGACTGATACCCAACACCCGAGAAGGAATTCGCAAGCAATAGCCGCACCATCATGTCGGCTTTTTTCCCGAGAAAGGACTGCGCCTCGAGGACTCTGACTGCCGATACCGTGAGCAGGTGATTCCATGCCGCTTGGTTGACAGCGCGAACTGCTCCGGCTTCATCGGCCTGGTCAGTGACCACCGCGGCTGTGCGAAGCGGTTTCATCATTTCCGGGTTCAGACATGCTGCCTGCTGCATGATAGCACCCTCGAAAACCCAGCCTGGCAGCGGAAACCGCTTTTTTACCGGAATTACGCCGTCATCCCATTTCTTCAGCTTGTGCGAAGTCAGCAAAACCAGCGCGGATGCAGGCTTTGCCCCGAATCCCGCAAGCAGTTCATCCGGGACAGGCGACATCGTTACTATGGTCTTATCAAGTTGAAAGTCGAATTCAGGACAGGCTTTGCGCTCAGTCTGGATCCACCAGTTTCTGCTCGAAAAAACAACCGGCTCATCTGGCAGACTAGCGGACTGTGCGCATTCTGTCTTGATTTTCAAACCCTTCAGATTGCCTTGAGCTTGTGCTTCCAGGCAATATCCGCCCAAACCGAACAGCATCTCCTCGGATTCAGCATCAAGAACGAGCCGAAGCCCCTTGACTGCAGGATCGAGAACTCTGAACTGGCACCGCAAAACCTTGTTGGCATAGAAAAATCGAATCAGGATCGTTTCGTCGAACCGAAGCAGTCTGGACTCGGAATTTTCATTGACAATCGAAAAGGAGCGCAGAGCCTTCCATGACAAGGGTGTTTCTGGGTTGTCAGCGCCAGTCCGCGTGTCACGTGGCTTCAGGACGAACAGGGCTGGATGCCGCTTCCGATGGTGCAGAATTCTTCGGCCTTCAACGGTCAGAACAAAACCATCCTGCCACTGTTCGAACAAAAACACTGGATTACCCCCTTATTCAATCACCTCCCAGCCGGCAATCTTCGCCGCGATTCTGAAAGGTTCCAGATACGTACCATACACAACTGAAGCGTGATGCGCAATTCCATTGTTCACGACTTTGGCCAGAACTTCCTGCACCGGACTGTCAAAAACAGCTTTCAGATAGGTTCCTTTCAGTTCTTTTTCCATGGGAACCGCGGTCGCTTTCTGGATAAACACCCGATACTTGCCGTCAGCCGAATCGAGCCGCAGAACCGAAACTTCGCCGCTCTTCAGCACAAAATCTGCGGTAACACCCTTACCGCCGGCAAAATAAGTATCCAGCGACCTGTTGCACTTTCCATCCCAGAGATTGCACGGCGCGACACCGCAGTGCCAGAACAGGGCATGATTCTTTTCAAAATCGACCTGTGAAAAATCGAACAGGAAGGGCGTTTCAGCACCGACCGCCCGGTGCATCAGCATGGAAACGGCGCCTTCGACATCCCCTTCGCAGGCGAGGATTCTATCTTCTGACTGCAGGAGGCTCATTGCGGCGCAGGGAGAAATCCCGTATTCTGCGGCAAATTCCGGCCAGCACCGGATTGCCAGCGCGTCCAGCTTGTTCTTGTCCAGGAATTTCTTCATTTTAACCGCAAGGCGCGCAACTTTGTCGAGCTGAGCTTCCGAAATTCCCGAGCAATCAAAAACCTTCAGATAGTCTTTTTTCCGTTCCGCTGCTTCCTCATCGGTGATGGGGAAATTCCACATATCGGAAAGTTCATAGTGGTCGAGCAGAATGCCAGTCTCGCGATACAGGGAGAGATCCGCGAAACTCAGATTGAAAAAACCGTGCGCCCGGTAGCCGATAATGCCGATATGCGAATTTTTCAAGACCGCCAGCACGCGGAGGGCATCGACCCAGTCCGTGTCGACATCAGGACGGACGACAGCTCTGAAGTTCCTGATTCCAGCCTTATAGAGATTGGAAGCGTTCAGGTTGACCCCGCAGACTGAATTGAGCCTGATCTTGCCGCCATTATAAGGAAGCTCAGGCAGTCCCCATAAAAGAATCGGCGCCTTGACACTCTTGGCGATTTCGAGCGCCAGATGTCCCAGATGGAAGGTGCCGGAAATAATCATGACGCCATCCACCTCGGCGCGTGCAAGCTCCGACGCTGCCGCTTTCGCCTCGTCAACTTCAAATACAAGGTTTTCCGGCGCTGTCAGCGTGACATTCGGCAAAGCCGCAAGCTGGCTCCGGATATCTGCCCATAATTCTTTGGCCGCTTTAAAATCGAATGTCGTTCTGGAAAGACAGACGGCTCCCAGTCGAATATGCTGTTTCATGGTTCATCCTTTAATGTGAACTGCCCAGAGTCAGGCAATATTCACATTTATTTATTTTCAGAGAGTAAGTAAATCACCAAATGCAAATTCCGTCAATCAGGAAACTTGCATGAAATTGCTAAATTTTGAATATTTTTTTATCGATATTGCTTGACCTTTTTTTTCACTTCCGGTATATTCAGCTTGCCTGCCGATGAAACGGCATTCGTGCTCAAGTAATCGGATTTTCCGGCTCCCGGGTTGTGCCTCCTTCTCCGGGAGCCATTTTTTTTCAGTGTGTTCTTCTATAAGATAACAAAAGCTCGAAAAAATCATTGCGGGATTGCCAAAACAACTATATAATCAAAGTAACTCATATCATGTTTCATGTCATGAGACTGAAAAATTCCGCCTAGACGCGGTGTTTTCAGCTTTTGGCACACAAAACCAGGAGGCTTTGAATGAAGAAACTGCTCGTTATCGCACTGTGTTTGCTGGCTGTAACCGGCGCCTTTGCCCAGCAGAGGTTTATTTCGATAGGAACCGGCGGAACAGCCGGAACCTATTACCCGCTCGGCGGAGCGATGGCGGAAATCTGGAATAAGAATATCGCCAAGATGAACGCAACTGCCCAGTCTACCGGAGCTTCCATTGCAAACGTAAACCTGCTGAGAGACGGCAAGGTCGATGTCATCATTCTCCAGAATGACGTTGCCTTTTACGCTCTCCATGGTGTAGAGCTGCTTCAGGACAAGGCATACAAGGACATCCGCGGCATGGCATGTCTCTACAACGAGACTGTCCAGCTTGTCGCGCTGGAATCCTCCGGCATCAAGTCTGTTTACGATCTCAAGGGCAAGAAGGTTTCAGTCGGCGCTGCTGGTTCCGGCGTTGAAGCCAATGCACGCCAGATTCTGGAAGCCGCAGGTCTGACCTACAATGACATCAAAGTTCAGTATCTGTCCTTCGGAGAGTCCGCGAGCAACCTCAAAGACGGCAACATAGACGCAGCCTTCACCACCGGCGGATTCCCAATCGCAGCCATTCAGGACCTTGCAGTCTCCAGAAAGACCGTTCTCGTTCCGATGGATAAGGCCCTTGTCGACAAGCTGATGGCAAAATGGGCCTTCTACACCCCGACCGTCATCCCTGCCGGCACCTACAAGGGTATCGATGTCGCGACTCCCTCGGTCGCGGTCAAATCCATGCTCGCTGTCAGCGCGAAGCTCGACGCCAACCTCGTCTATGAAATGCTGAAAACCATGTATGAAAACGGTCCGAGGCTTGTTGCGGCTCACGCTCAGGGCGCCAACATCAAACTGGAAACCGCGCTTGACGGTATGTCCATTCCCCTGCACCCAGGTGCCGAGAAGTACTTCAAAGAGTTCAAGAAATAAGCATTACCCAGGCATTTCTTGATGCAACCACGGAAAAGCGGGCTTTGCCAGATTAGTGACAGGTCCGCTTTTCTTTTGGATGACATGTTCATGTTTGAACGCGAGGAGCGGCAGCAAACCTTTCATGCGGCCTTTTAAATTTTTTCGCGGAAATTCAGAAAAGCGAAAAGCTGCTGTTTTTTTTGTAGCGTTTTTGCTGGTTTGCGGGTTCGCAGCTCTGTTTTTTCTTCAGCGGATTCCATCACTTTCCATATATAATGAAGATGGGAGATTGCTGAAAAAGATGCCGTTGCCGGACGGCGAATTTGTGCATCATTACATCCATTCGATCCATAAAACACCGGTTGATGAGGTTTTCATTGTCAAGAATGGTGAACTGATACTGACGCAGGTTACATATGATTCCTACGGAGTCGGGATGCCTACTGGTGAGGAAGAGGGATTTACCCTGCAGGACGGCCGTTTTATTGTGAACCTGCGGCGAACATTCAAGCAGATTGATATCCGTGTGTCGCCAGTGCCGGACCACGGAATAATACTAGGAGATATTCTGTATCGCTTTACCGATTGGGCAGGCGTCGAAGATCTCCTGGTGCTGAAGCCTTCGGTTTCATATTCAATACATTTCGGGAGGAATTCTTTGCCATGAGCGAAGAGATTAAAACAGAAGACCAGGCGATAGACAGTCAGGAAATTCTGAAAAAATTCGACAAGGAAGCGGACTACCGAACCTATACCGGTTTCTTTGCGAAGGCAATCGCAGCGCTTGCGATAACATTTTCAGTCTTTCAATTATATACGGCGATTTTTGGCGTTCTGGACGCCATGATCCAGCGCTCCATCCACTTGTCGTTTGGGTTGTGTCTCATTTTCCTGCTCTACCCAACGAGCAAAAAATGGTCCAGATCGAAACTCCATCCTGTCGATGCCATTCTGGCAGTGCTTGGAGTTCTGGCTCCGATGTACATTGTCATGAACTATCAGTCGCTGGTGGGACGGGCTGGACAGACTACTACCTTTGACCTCATTGCAGGTATCATTGGAATCATTCTAGTGCTCGAAGCAGCGCGCAGGGTTGTCGGAATCCCCATCATTGTAATCTCATTGATTTTCATTATTTATGCTTTCCTTGGCCCCTATATTCCCGGCAAAATGGCACACCGGGGCGCGCGGGTGGATACCCTTGTTCAGCACCTTTACTTCACAACTGAAGGTATATTCGGCATACCATTAGGTGTCTCCAGTACCTTCATCTTCCTCTTCATTCTCTTTGGAGCCTATCTTGAAAAGACCGGCCTTGGCCAGCTTTTCATCGACCTCGCGAATGCGGTAGCAGGCTGGGCGGCCGGCGGGCCGGCGAAAGTCGCAGTTCTTTCCAGCGCTCTCATGGGGACCGTCTCTGGTTCTTCCGTCGCGAACGTTGTCGGAACCGGATCCTTCACCATCCCGATGATGAAAAAGCTTGGATATAAACCGGAATTCGCAGGAGCAGTTGAAGCGACCGCTTCGACAGGCGGTCAGCTAATGCCGCCGATCATGGGCGCCGCAGCCTTCCTCATGGCTGAATTCACCAATGTGCCGTATGCCAGAATCATCGGAGCGGCAGCCATTCCGGCTTTGCTGTATTATTTCGGTGTCTGGTCTGGCGTCCATTTTGAAGCCAAGAAACTCGGCCTCCGCGGTCTCAAGCGGGAGGATCTGCCTAAATTCAAGGTTATCATGCTCGAACGCGGCCATCTCATGATTCCGCTTATTGCCATCATTTATCTGCTCGTTACTGGCTTCACCCCGATGAAAGCTGCTCTGTGGGCAATTGTTCTTTCAATCCTGGCTTCCATGATCAGAAAATCCACCAGAATAAAACCAATCGACATTATCAAGGGACTTGAAGCCGGAGCGCGTTCAGCGCTGGGAGTCATCGCAGCTACAGCCTGTGCTGGCATTATCATTGGGGTTGTAACGCTGACCGGCCTCGGACTGAAGCTCGGCTCAACCCTGGTTGAAATTGCCCAAGGCAACCTGATAATCACCCTGTTTTTCACAATGATTACATCCATTCTGCTCGGCATGGGCGTGCCGACTACCGCAAATTATGTCATTACTTCTACCATTGCAGCTCCTGCCATTGTCATGATTCTGGCTCAAAAAGCGGGCCTCGATCCAAATGTCGCCGCGCCTGCTGCCATTGTCCTTCCGGCGCACATGTTCGCCTTCTATTTCGGGATCATTGCAGATGTCACTCCGCCAGTTGCGCTCGCCGCATTCGCGGGAGCCGGCATAGCAAAGGCTAATCCGATGAAAACCGGCTTTAATGCATCAAAACTGGCAATAGCTGCATTCCTGGTTCCTTATATTTTCGTCTTGAACCCGCAGATGCTGCTATTCAATGTTACCGCAATCGATATGATCTGGATGCTCATAACCAGCCTTGTCGGTATCGTTGGCGTAGCAGCCAGCGTCAATGGATGGTTTCTGACAAACATGGCCTGGTGGGAACGTTTGATGGGAGCGGCCGGCGGCCTTCTGCTGATTGTTCCCGGGCTTGTCACCGACGCGGCGGGACTAGGCCTTGTCGGCTTGGTTCTTATTCTGCAGCGAATTAAAAAAGCTAAAAAGGCATAAATTTCAATCTGAGACTATTTAAAGACTAAAGTTTGATAAAAAGGGGCCACGCTCAGGCCCCTTTCTTTTTTACAATTAGCACAATTGACTCATGCTCTCTCATTCAGCAAGTTTCAGAATATCCGCGAACACCCCCCCAGCGGTAACGTCTGCGCCAGCGCCAGGTCCCCGTACAATGAGTGGATTTTCCGTATAACGATCAGTTGTGAAAACAACCATGTTGTCGGTACCGGCAAGATTGAAGAATGGACTTCTAGGCCCGAATTCTTTAAGCATTATGGAGGCTTTTACCGGTGTTATTTCAGAAACATAGCGAAGAACATTGCCATGTTTCGCGGCTTCCTGCCGCTTAGTCTCGTAGGCTTCATCGACTGAAGGCAGAATTTCGAGAAATTCTGCAATCGTTGGTGCGGCAAGACAGGATTGCGGGAGCAGTGGTTCAATTCTGATGTCTTTATAGTCGAGGTTGAACCCAGCCTCCCTGATAAGAATGAGGGTTTTCCGCGCCGCATCAAGTGCGCTCAAATCATCGCGCGGATCCGGTTCAGTATAGCCTTTGGCCTTGGCTTCTTTGACTATTTCAGAAAATTTCCTGCCCTCTTCCAGGGTATTGAAAAGATAACTGATGGTTCCGGATAGAACAGCCTCAATCCTGTGTATCGTATCACCGCTCGCAACAAGATCCTGCAGCGGACCAATCACCGGCAGCCCAGCTCCAACGGTTGTTTCGTAACGATAGATATTGCCCTTCTCCCGCGAAAGATTTATAAGGCGGTTGTAATATGCTTTTTCTCCCGCATTCGCCCGCTTGTTGGGAGTGACGACCGCAATGGACGATTTCAGGATTTTCTCATAGCGCTTTCCCGGCTCATCGCTCGCAGTACAATCACAGAAACAGGCTGAAGGCAGGTTCATAGTAATCATCCCATCGATAAAAGCGTCCAAATCCGCCTTTTCAGCAGAAGCAACGACATCCCGCCAGGTTTCCAGCCCGATACCATCTTCCTTCAGCAGCATGTATCTCGAATTACAGATGCCCGCCACATTGATTGCAATGGAATGCTTTGAGCGCAAATCGCCTTGCTGCCGGGCAATCTGGGCAAGAAGCGTGCTCCCGATAAGGCCGGTACCCACAAGGAAAAGATTGACCGTCCGTATCCCTGCGAGGAAGAACGCGTCATGGATCGTCTGCAGCGCTTTGCCGCGGTCGCGCCGGTCGACAACGATTGAAATATTCAATTCCGAAGACCCCTGGGCAATCGCGACAACATTGATGCCATTCCTGCCTAAAGCGGAAAAAACTCTCCCCGAGATGCCGGTTTTTCGCTTCATTCGCTCGCCGACAACCGCAACCACCGATAAACCTTCTTCTATTGAAGGTTTCTGAATGAGACCAGCCTTGATTTCAAGCTCGAATTCACCGCTTATAGCCTTGACTGCTTTTTGACTATCCAGCGGGTTGATCGCACAGCAGATGGAAAGCTCGCTCGATGCCTGCGTGATCAGAATGACATTAACCTGAGCACCCGCCAGAGCGCCAAACATCCTGGCGGCGATTCCGGTAACACCCGGCATTCCAGGGCCTTGAACCCGAATCAGCGCTATCTCGGAGATAGAGGCCAAGCCTCGCACGGGGAAACCGCTGGAGGCAGCTTTTTTAGCGATCAGCGTACCGGGAGCATCAGCGTTAAAGGTGTTTTTTATGCGAATGGGAATTCCTCGCACCATGGCGGGCAGGATGGTTGGCGGATGCAGGACCTTCGCTCCAAAATGCGACATTTCCAAGGCTTCCGCATAGCTGATTTCAGGTATGACAAAGGCGTCGCGGACCAGCCGTGGATCCGCGGTCAGAATCCCATCAACATCAGTCCAAATCTGGATTTCTTCAGCATCGAGAGCAGCTCCAAGGATGCCGGCTGTTAAATCTGACCCGCCCCGGCCCAGTGTCGTTGTGATTCCGGAATCCGTCGAGCCGATAAAGCCAGTGACAACCGCGATGGAGGCATTGTCCACAAGACGCGCCCGGATGAGTTCCCGCGATTCCTGTTCAAGATAATGGGCTGAGCCGAATTGATCATCAGTTCGAACAATCTCCCGCGCATCTACAAACTCGGCAGGCATTCCACGGGCAGTAAAGGCTTTCGCGATTATGTAGGCAGACAAACGTTCACCGTAGCTCATCGCGAGATCCATGGTTCGTGGTGTTTTCTCATGAAGGAGCGAAATGCCGGTGAGGAGATTCTCAATTTCTCCCAACATGGAGGCAATATGACGCTCGGCTTCATGAAGACTGTCGGGGCGGTTCGCAGCGGAAGAAATCAGGCTTCTGGCTGCATCGAAATGCCTGGTCTCCAGAGATTCCAATGTATCCCGAAAATCACCTGATGAAGCTGCCTGATTGACCGCTCTGATCAGCATGTCCGTAACACCGGAAAACGCAGACACGACAATGATTCTTTCACCGGACTGCCGCACAATGCCAATCAGCTTTTCAATCGATTGCACACTGCCTACCGAGGTACCGCCAAACTTGAGCACTTTCATGATGTTCTCCGCTAATATCCAGGTCTGGTTTTAATTTGCAGAACTATAGCACAGGAGAAAATCGGAAGGTAGAGGGATACTATCGATAGGAACAAAAAAAAGCTGTCCGATAAACATCAGACAGCTCGTCTTTCCTTTCAGATGCAGTTTTTGAGCCGCATTTATCCGAGGATTGAAATGAGAACACCCGCAGCGACTGCCGAGCCAATGACACCTGCGACATTTGGTCCCATAGCGTGCATGAGTAGGAAATTGGTCGGGTCGGCTTCGGCGCCGACAACTTGGCTCACCCGTGCAGCCATTGGAACTGCCGATACACCAGCTGATCCGATAAGCGGATTGACCTTGCCCTTGGTCAGCACATACATGAGCTTCCCAAAGAGGACACCGCCCGCGGTCCCGCAAGCGAATGCGAACAATCCCAGCGCAATGATTTTCAAGGTTTCAGGATTCAGGAACCGTTCAGCGGTTGCGGTGGAGCCGACCGAAACACCAAGGAATATGGTGAGGATATTGATCAATGCGTGCTGTGCGGTATCCGACAATCGGTCGGTTGAACCGGTCTCACGGAACAGGTTTCCAATCATCAGGGATCCGACAAGCGGCACGGCTGCGGGAAGTAAAAGACCTACGAGAACAGTAACCGCTATTGGAAACACAATCTTCTCCGTTTTGGAAACCTGCCTCAGCTGTGCCATCTTGACCATTCGCTCTTTCGGTGTCGTTAAAGCCCGCATGATAGGCGGTTGGATGAGCGGAACCAGCGCCATGTAGGAATATGCAGCAATGGCTATGGGCCCCAGTAATTCAGGCTTGAGTTTCGAGGTAACGAATATCGCAGTCGGGCCGTCAGCTCCGCCAATGATGCCGATGCTTGCTGCAGCTTTCAGATCGAAACCAATATATGTGGCAATGATAAACGGAATAAAAATACCAAGCTGTGCTGCTGCGCCGAGTAGAAGACTCATCGGGTTGGCGATAAGGGGGCCAAAGTCAGTCATTGCCCCGATACCGAGGAAGATGAGCGGCGGGTAGATGCCAAGCTTGACTCCCTGATAGAGGTAATAAATGAGACCGCCGGGCATTTGGCCAACAGGCCCATCCACAATTCCGGTTATCGGGAGATTGGCCAGCAGCATGCCAAATGCTATCGGCACCATCAGTAATGGCTCATACTTCCGGTATATACCAAGGTACAAGAGGATAAAACTGATCAGCAACATCAGGATCTGTCCTGCTGAAATATTGACAAATCCTGTTGATTGTACAAATTCAGTAAGAAATTCACTCATGGGGTTCGTACCCCCTCTTACGCGAGATCAACAAGCGGATCGCCTGTATTCACCGATGCACTGACAGGAACTCGGAATGCCACAACTGTTCCATCCTGGGGAGCGACAATCTCATTTTCCATTTTCATGGCTTCGAGAATGAGGAGGACATCACCGCGCTTGACAGCCTGCCCTTTGGTCACTTTGAATGACATGACGGTGCCTGGCATCGGGGCTTTGACGCTGATTGCTCCTGCTGAAGCGGCTGAGGTGGTTGCTGCGGGGACTGCGGCGGCAGGGGCTGCTGGTCTGGGAGCCGCTGCAGAGGGCGCGGATGCGGTTGCCGCTGACCCAGCGCTAACTTCTTCAACCAAGACATCATAGGACTGGCCATTAACAGTTATTCGGTATTGTTTCATAAGGTTCTCCTTATCTTGTTACTCTCTGGTATATCGTTCAACTCTGCCCCAGATTGGGGTGTTGAAACTGCCTTCCTGCCGGGAAGCAGGCATTATCGAAGCTATTCTGAACGAAGAGGCGGAGGTTCCGCTCGCCGCTGCAATAGCTGCTGTCAGAACAGCAATCAGTGAATGATCGTTTTCTGCCGCAACTGGCGCCTTGGAAACCTGATTCTGTGCTGGCTGATGATCGGATGGACCGCTCATCTCAGGAATCGGTGCTGGATTGGGATGCTTTTTTTCTTTTCTTCCGCCGAAAATCATCGGAAAAAATGAAAGCATAACAGCAAGCAGGATAAGAGTGACAAAGACTGTTCCAACGCCTGCTATCATGATAAGCCATTTATTAAGCATAGTTCGCTCCCTCAGACCGGGATATTGCCGTGCTTGCGTGACGGCAGGGTCTGCCGTTTGCCAAGCAGCATGGACAGTGCAGCGCAGAGCCGGGCTCTTGTCTGTGCCGGATCGATGACATCATCGACATATCCGCGGGTGGCTGCTTTGTACGGATTGGCAAAATTGGTTTTGTATTCTTCAATTTTGGCTTTTCTGGTGGAAGCAGGATCCGATGATTCATCAATTTCTTTCTTGAAAATGATATTGGCAGCGCCTTCGGGGCCCATGACGGCGATTTCAGCGGTCGGCCAGGCAAAAACCTGGTCCGCGCCGAGATGCCGCGAGCACATGGCAATATATGCGCCGCCGTACGCCTTGCGTAGGATGACGGTCATCTTGGGAACCGTTGCCTCGGAGTATGCGTAAAGCAGTTTTGCTCCGTGCCTGATGACTCCGCCGTGCTCCTGCCCGACTCCCGGCAGATAGCCAGCGGTATCGGTAAAAGTCACAAGCGGAATATTGAAGGAATCGCAGAATCGTATAAAGCGTGATGCCTTGTCTGAGGCGTTGATGTCCAAAACACCAGCCAGAACGGCAGGCTGATTCGCGATAATGCCGATAGAACGCCCCGCAAGCCGCGCAAAACCAGTGACGATATTTCGAGCGTAATCGGGCTGAACTTCGAAGAAGTCGCCAGCGTCTACAACCCTGCGGATCACCTCACGGACATCATAGGGTTTGTTCGGCGCCTCAGGCATGATATCAGCCAGTGAAGCGTCAGCACGGGTCGGGTCATCGCCGGCATCGAGGATCGGCGCGTCTTCGATATTGTTCTGGGGAAGATACGAAAGCAGTTTTTTAATGCCTGCAATGGTCGAATCTTCGTCCGGATATCTAAAGTGCGCAACACCTGAAACCTCGGTATGGATATGAGCGCCGCCGAGGTCATCAGCTGAAACATCCTCGCCGGTTACCGCTTTAATAACCTGAGGCCCGGTGATGAACATGTTGGATGAGCCTTCAGTCATGAAAACGAAGTCAGTCAGTGCCGGAGAATAGACCGCGCCGCCTGCACAGGGACCCATAATGACTGAAATCTGCGGAACGACGCCGGACGCTAGCGTGTTGCGATAGAAAATGTCGCCATAGCCTTTCAGCGCATCGACACCTTCCTGGATCCTCGCCCCGCCTGAATCGTTGATGCCAATGCAGGGACAGCCGACTTTGACCGCCATGTCCATGACCTTGCAGATTTTGGCAGCATGCATTTCTCCAAGCGAACCGCCGATGACGGTAAAGTCCTGGGCAAAGACATAAACCAGCCGTCCATTGACTGTTCCATACCCAATGACAACACCTTCACCCGGTGCTTCTACGCCATCCATGCCGAGATCGGTGCAGCGGTGCTCAACAAAGGCATCGAGTTCGATGAACGAACCTGGATCGAGGAGCGCCTCAATCCTTTCCCGCGCTGTCTTCTTTCCTTTGCTATGCTGAGCGGCTACCCGTTTGGAACCGCCGCCAGCAAGCACTTTTGCCCGCTTGGCTTCAAGCGCTTTCAGCTTTTCATCCATACCGTAGACCTTCCTTAGAAAAATGCCGTTCCCTTGGCAGTGGATACGGCAATTTCGATACAAGAAAATTTTACTTATTATATAATGACTTTCCGAAACTGGCTAGTAGGCTGAGCAAATTTTATATATTAAATTTATTTTATATAATGAATTATTATTATATTTAAAATACTATATTGCAATAACCAAATTTCAGCCAATAAGAGCCGCACGAACATCAGCACTTTTCAAGTTTTCGTCAAAAATCAACCGTATTGAAGTGCCCATGGGGCAACTCAGCGAATGATGCAAGACTATTTTCGCTCGCACAGCTCGATTAAGACGCCGCCCGTCGACTTGGGATGCAAAAACGCGATTCTTGCGCCGCCAGCTCCATACCGCGGTTTTTCGTCGATGAGACGCACGCCTTTGGCTTTGAGCTCTTCCAGAGCTGCTTCTATATTGTCCACTCTGAAGGCCAAATGCTGAATGCCCTGCCCTTTTGCGGCAATGAACTTCGCGATTGGGCCTTCCGGGTCAGTCGATTCCAGCAGTTCAATTTCGGACTCGCCAAGCGGCAGAAAAGCCGTTCGCACTTTCTGCTCAACAACCTCTTCCGTACCATGCAGAACGAGCCCAAGGGTGCCTTCCCAGATTGCGAGCGAATCATCAAGCTTTTCAACCGCGATACCGATGTGGTCAAGTTTTTCAAGTTTCATTTGATTCCTCCATGAAAGAATTCTTCGAACAAGGTTTCAGCCGCAGAATATATATCGATGGAATGGGAAAAAACCGCTTTCGAGAGGCGGTCAAGATGCCGGACCCCTTCGTGGCTCAAAAAATACTCCATAACCTGCCATGACACGAGATCCTGCAGTTGAGCGCGGATTGCCCGCATGCGTCGCTTTTCAAGCTCTCCGCTCAATCGAGCGGTTTCAAACTGCTTGAGCGCAGTTTCCAGCAAAACATCCACCCCTTCGCCAGTCTCAGCGACTGTCTTGAGTACAGGCGGCAGTTCCAGCGCGGCGTGCGGATCTTGCTCGGTTTCCGTTTTCTGCGGGGTTTCCATCAGACGGCCATGATGCACAGCCTCAGCGTTCCGGGCGGCCAGCGTATCCGGACCTGCGGGAACAGCCTTCCCGAATTTCAGCATCGCCTGTGTTTCGAGCATGGCTCGAATTTCGCGGACAACCCGATCGGCGCCATCCCGGTCAGCCTTATTCACCGCAAAGATATCGCCGATTTCCATGATGCCGGCTTTGATAACCTGGATATCGTCGCCAAGCCCCGGAACACTGACCAGAATCACTGTATCCGCAACTTTTACAATATCCACTTCTGATTGGCCGACACCGACGGTTTCGATAATGATGCAGTCATAGCCTGCCGCGTCGAGGATATGAACCGCTGAAGCGGTTGCCTTGGATAGCCCTCCCAAGGTGCCGCGCGACGCCAGGCTTCTGATAAAAACGCCTGGGTCAGTCGCATGCCCCTGCATTCTGAGCCGGTCGCCCAGAATGGCGCCGCCAGAGAAGGGGCTCGACGGATCTACCGCGATAACGCCAACCCGCTTGCCCCGCTTTCTGAGCCCTGTGATCATCTTATCGGTCAGGGTGCTCTTGCCTGATCCCGGCGGTCCTGTTATTCCGATGACTTGAGCCCTGCCCAGAGAGTTTTTCAGAGTTCCGAATATCTGATACGCCTGTCTGTCTCCATCTTCAAGAAGGGAGATGAGCCGGGCGATAGCCCGGATGTCTCCCGACAGACAGCGCTGAGCAAGGTCTTCATGGTTGGTTTGCATTATTTTCTTTTGATATTAGCCTTTATAAAATCCACTGTAACCGAGGTCGGCGTTCCCGGACCAAATACTTCCGCAATGCCTTTCGATTTCAGGAAGGGAATGTCATCTTCCGGAATAACACCGCCGCCGAAAACGAGAATGTCCTCTGCCTTGTTTTCTTTCAGAAGTTCGACAACCCTCGGGAAAAGATGATTGTGGGCGCCTGAAAGAATGGAGAGCGCGACAACATCGACGTCTTCCTGAAGCGCAGCCTGAACAATCTGCTCAGGGGTCTGTCTGAGTCCGGTGTAAATCACTTCCATGCCGGCATCCCGCAAAGCGCGGGCGATAACTTTGGCACCGCGGTCGTGACCGTCAAGGCCTGGTTTTGCAACCAATACCCGAATTTTTCGTTCCATTGCAAGCTCCCTTTTCAGAACATGACGCTGGGGCGATATTCGCCAAAAACGCTGCGGAGAACATCACAGATTTCGCCAAGCGTCGCATAGGTTTTGACAGCTGCGAGAATTGGAGGCATGAGGTTGTCGTTGCCCTGAGCGGCCAGCTTGAGGTTATCAAGGGCTTTTTGAACAGCTGCATTGTCGCGTTTTTCCCTCAGCGCTTTCAGTTTGGCAACCTGCCGTTCGCCGACCGATGGGTCCACCCTGAGCAGGCCCTTGGGCGGCATTTCCTTGATCTGGAATTTATTGAGGCCGACGACAATCCGCTCGCCTTTTTCGACATCCATCTGCCAGGCATAGGCCGAATCCTGGATTTCCTGCTGGACATAACCTTGCTCGATCGCCTTGACTGCTCCGCCCAGGTCATCGATTCGCTTGATGTAGGCAAGAACACCTTCCTCAATCGAATTGGTCAGGCTTTCAACATAATAAGAGCCCGCGAGGGGGTCTGGCGTTTCAGCGACGCCGGACTCATAGGCCAGGATCTGCTGGGTTCTGAGCGCTACACGCACCGAGTCTTCGGTCGGCAATGCAAGCGCCTCGTCCTTGGAGTTGGTGTGGAGCGATTGGGTTCCGCCGAGAACTGCCGCCAAAGCCTGGATCGCAACTCTGATGATGTTGTTTTCAGGCTGCTGCGCCGTAAGGGTCGAACCGCCAGTCTGGGTATGGAAGCGGAGCATCCAGCTCTTGGGGTTCTTGGCGCCGAAACGATCACGCATGATATGTGCCCAGACGCGGCGCGCCGCCCGGAATTTCGCTACTTCTTCAAACAGATCGTTGTGAGCGTTGAAGAAGAAGGACAGGCGCGGGGCAAAATCATCGACATCGAGGCCGGCTTTGATCGCAGCTTCGACATAGGCGATTCCGTCAGCGAGGGTAAATGCGACTTCCTGAATGGCGGTCGCTCCCGCTTCTCTTATGTGGTAGCCGGAAATAGAAATAGTATTCCAGTTTGGAACCTGCTTGGAGCAGAACTCGAAGATGTCGGTAATCAGCCGCATCGAAGGAGCTGGCGGGAAAATGTAGGTCCCTCGGGCAACATACTCTTTCAGAATATCATTCTGGATAGTTCCATTCAGTTTATCGGGAGAGACGCCCTGTTTTTCCGCAACCGCGATATACATGGCGAGAAGGACGGAGGCCGGCGCGTTGATGGTCATACTGGTGGAGACTTTATCCAGCGGGATGCCGCCGAACAGCGTTTCCATGTCTTCCAGAGAATCGATGGCAACGCCGACTTTGCCGACTTCGCCTGCAGCCAGGGCATGGTCGGAATCATACCCGATCTGGGTAGGCAGGTCGAAGGCGACGGAAAGTCCCGTCTGTCCCTGCTCAAGCAGGTATTTGTAACGCGCGTTGGATTCCTCGGCTGTCGCGAAGCCCGCGTACTGGCGCATAGTCCAGAAGCGGCCGCGATACATGGTGGGCTGAACGCCGCGTGTGTAGGGAAATTCGCCGGGAAGGCCAACATCCTGCAGATAATCCTGATTTTTAAGATTGAGCGGTGTATAGAGGCGCTCAACCGGGGCGTTGGAGCCAGTGACAAATTTGGCCTTTCGCTCAGGGAATTTTGCGATGGATTTGTCCACTTTGGCGTTCCAGCCATTCAGCTCCTGCTCAAGTTTTTCAAAATCACTCATTTCATCCTCCTTATCGGGAAGAAACGCTTTCAGCGGCGAGATCAAGTCCGGCCTGCAGGGCTTTCAGGTTGAGTTCGTCAGTGCCCTTGGGAACCCGTGCCTTGACAGCAGCTTTCATGGAGTCAACGGAAGCGATGCTCGATATGCCGCCCAGAACACCAAGCGCGACAATATTAGCAACTACCGTTTTGCCAACTTTTTTTGCAGCTGTCTCGAGTATGGGGAGGCTGATTGTCTTTGCTGTGATTTCCGGATCCCGCGTGACAGAATCGTCTATGATAATTGTACCCTTGGTCATAAGTTTGCCGTAGGTCTTATAAGCGTCATTGGTCAGAGCCAGGAGATAGTCGGGATCGGTCGCCTTTGGATAGTCGATATCAGTGTCGGAGATGACAACCTCGGCCTTGCTGGAACCGCCGCGGGCTTCAGGCCCATAACTCTGGGTCTGCACAGCATTCTTGCCATCGAGGATGGCGGATTCCGCCAGCACGATGCCGGCAAGCAGAAGCCCCTGACCGCCTGAACCGCTCAGTCTGAATTCAACTCGCATCCTCTGTTCCCTCCTTTGTAATCATTGTAGGTTCTCTGGACTTTTGATGTCATTTCGAGATAGGAAGCGGTAAACTCAGGCCGCTCAGCTCTATGGAGTTCTCCGATAAGGATTTTGCCTTCCCGCTTTTCAGGCGGCAGAGCCGCTGCTGCTTTAACGTTGATTGTCCCATCTTTGATCCAGTTGAGCAGTTCAACCGCGCCGCCGATCTTGTTTTTCCTGCCGAAATAGGTTGGGCACTGAGTCATCGCCTCGACAACGGAAAAACCTTTATTCTGCAAAGCTTTTTCAATAAGATCTTCTAGCAGGGTCACATGATAGCTGGTCGCGCGCGCGACATAGGTAGCTCCCGCTGCTTTTGCCAGTTCGCAAAGGTCGAAGGCATACTCAACATTACCGTATGGTGCAGTGGTTCCAAGCATCCCATGCGGCGTCGTCGGTGAATACTGACCTGATGTCATGCCATAGATATTGTTGTTCATGACAATCGTGGTGATGTCAATGTTACGGCGGGCAGCGTGGATAAAGTGATTGCCGCCGATGGCTGCGCAGTCTCCGTCGCCAGTCATGACAATAACCTTGAGATTGGGTTTGGCGAGCTTGACGCCGGTTGCGAAAGCAATCGCCCGCCCATGCGCTGTGTGGAGGGTATCGAAATCGAGATATCCGACAGCTCGGCTCGAACAGCCGATGCCGGACACCATGACAATATTGTTCTTATCCAAACCCAGCTTGTCTATGGCGCGAATGAGTGCGCCGGTCACCGTACCATGACCGCAGCCCGGGCACCAGATTGAAGGAAGTCGCTCCTTCCTGAAATAATCAAGGATTTCAGCCATCAGAATGCCTCCTTCAAAACTTCAAATACTTCTTCCGGGCGGAAAAGATCGCCGTTCACCTTGCCCAGCTTGACAACTTTCGCGTTGCAGCGGGTAACGCGCTCAACTTCAAGCGCCATCTGACCCTGGTTCATCTCCGGTACGATAATCGTGTGAGCTGTCTTTGTCAGTTCTCTGACTGCCGCATCAGGGAAGGGCCAAACAGTTTTAATTCTGAGCATTCCCGCTTTGAGCCCCTGGGCGCGGGCTTTCCGCACCGCTGAAAGAGCCGCCATGGCTGAAGAACCGAAGGATACGACCGCGACATCGCAGTCTTCCATAGACTCGGCAAAGTAGTCCACCAGTTCGGCTTCATTCTTTTCGATCTTTCTTTTAAGCCGGTAAAGCAATGTTTCGGCAACTGAGGCTTTCCCTGAAGGTGCGCCTTTTTCATCATGGAAGAGGCCTGTGCAGTGCCAGCGGTAGCCTTTGCCAAACGGAGCCATCAGCGGAACTCCACCATCCGGGTCAGCTTCATAGGGTTTGTAGCCCGCAGGCGTCGCCGGCATGGCGCGAACAGGAATCTTGTATGTTCTGGGATCGGGCATAATCACCTTCTCCCGCATGTGCCCGATGACTTCGTCAGTCAGCACAATGACAGGAACTCGGTATTTTTCAGACAAGACGAAGGCTTTAAACGTGAGATCGAAGCATTCCTTGACGTTTCCAGGAGCCAGGGCGATAACCGCATGGTCTCCATGGGTTCCCCAGCGTGCCTGCATCAGGTCCTGCTGAGCGGGGCTGGTTGGCATGCCGGTTGAAGGCCCCATGCGCTGAACATCAATTATGACAACGGGGATTTCACAAAGGCTGGCATAGCCGATTGATTCCTGCATGAGAGAGAAACCAGGCCCTGATGTCGCGGTCATGGACTTTTTTCCCGTCAGGGAAGCGCCGATGCAGGCTGCGATCGAGCCGATTTCATCTTCCATTTGAATAAAGCGCCCGCCAACCTTCGGCAGCTCTTCTGAACACATTTCGGCGATTTCGGTTGATGGAGTAATGGGATAGCCGGCATAAAAATCAAGACCCGCAGCAAGGGCTCCCATCGTGCAGGCTTCATTTCCCTGCATCAATTTGACGATTTCAGGCATGGTGCGCCTCCGGTGGCAAGCTGTAATCCAGCCCTTCGACATCGGCTGAATGGTTGGTTTCTTCAACAATCGGTTTTACCTCGATGGCAAAATCTGGACAGCGATATTCGCACATATGACAGCCGATACAGATTTCAGGTCGCTCGGGAAAAACCTTGCCATTCTTCAGAACAAGGAGCTGCTTCGGGCAGAATGCGATACAGATTCCGCAGCCCTTGCAGTACTTCTCCCGGATAATGTGGAAATAGCCTTTTTTTTGTTCAGCCATACCCTTACTCGTTTATTTTTTTCCGCGCCTTATCCATACAGATACGGCAACCCACCCAAAGTCAGCCTTTCACAGCGAAAAGTCGGTTGAGCGGATTTGAGATGCGGCATTCGATATATTTTACCCTAAAATCGTGATTCTGTCAAAAAGAATCTTGATTGATACTCGCTTATATTATCTATTCAATATATAAAAATATTCATACCACAAGATTGGAAACACTCAATTCTCAAACCCTGCTGATGAACAGCCTGCCCTGCCTAGCATAATTGACAAGATTATATTAGTATTTACTATCGAATGAAGAGTCTGTGGAGGAATTCGAATGAACCATGAACTCAAAATCAGAGACTTAACCCTGCGGGACGGACAGCAGAGTCAGTTTGCCACGAGGATGAATCAGGCACAGATTGACACGGTTCTGGATGAATACAGGAACGCGCATTTCTATGCCATGGAAGTCTGGGGCGGCGCTGTTCCCGATTCCGTCATGCGATACCTGAATGAAAACCCCTGGGATCGGCTTGAAAAGATCAAGGCCGGCATTGGCAATGTTTCCAAACTGACTGCACTGTCCCGCGGCCGGAACCTCTTCGGTTACAACCCCTATCCGGACTCTGTCATAGAAGGTTTCTGCAGAAACGCGATTTCATCAGGCATTGATATCATGCGGATTTTTGACGCGCTGAATGATATTGAAAACATGAAGTCCTCCATTCGATTTGTAAAAGAAGCAGGCGGTATGGCGGATTGCGCAGTCTGCTACACCATGGATCCAAAGTTCACAATCGGTGAACATATTCATGCGTTTTTTTCCGGGAAAGCCCTGCCGATTAATCTCTTTACAACAAATTATTATGTTGAAAAGGCCAAGGAGCTGGAAAAGCTTGGCGCCGACATGATCACCATCAAGGATATGGCGGGCTTGATCGAGCCAGCGGCCGCGGCGAAACTGATCAAAGCCCTAAAAAATGAAGTATCCGTTCCCATCGACCTGCATACGCACTGTACGCCGGGCTATGGTGTCGCAAGCCTGCTCGCCGCGATGGTCAACGGCGTTGACATTGTCGACACCGCTATTCTGTCATTTTCAGGCGGACCGGCAGCTCCTGCTTATGAAATAATCCGGATTTTCGCCGACAAACTCGGTCTTGATACCGGTGTGGACAACGCCGCAGTCGCCAAAATAGACGCACACCTCAGGGAAGCACGGAAACAGCTTGCGGCCTATGACCAGTATAAAAAGCTCCCGCCGGTGCTGGATCTTTCCAAGACAGCAATCAGCCAAGACCTCAATCTGCTTTTTGATGACGCGCTTGAAGCGACAGTCGGCAAGAAATACTCCAAAGCACTTGAGCTGTGCAGAAAGATCGAGGCAGCTTTCAATTATCCAGAACCGGACAAAATCGTCCAGCACGCGCAAATTCCCGGCGGAATGTATACCAACATGATGTCCCAGCTGAAAGAAGCAAAGCTCGAACAGCATCTGGAAGAAGTCCTCAAAGCGGTTCCCATTGTTCGGCTGGACTGCGGAGTTCCGCCGCTCGTGACACCAACCAGCCAGATTGTCGGTGTTCAGGCCGTCAACTATGTCGTGTCAAAAACCCAAGGGAAGGACCCCTACTCCAACATTTCTAAAAACTTTGCGGAACTGGTGAAGGGAAGCTACGGCAAGACCCCCTGGCCGGTCGATCCTGAATTCAGGTTCAGAGTATGCGGGACCCGTGAAGAAATTCCCTACGACACCAGTGCTTACAAAAAGCAGGCCAATCCGCTGATTCCCGAAGCGGGCAACATGTTGCTTGCCATGAACGAAAAAGAAGAGCTCTTGCTTGAACTGTTTCCATCCGTGGCCGATCGGTTCCTGCGAGGCAAGCGTATTTCGGAGTGGAAAGCTGCGCATCCCGGGGAAGAACCTGCGCCGATCAGCGCATCAGATGGCGCGCAAGCGATTTCTTCTGCCGCAGGCACTAAAGGTTCCGTCATGGCTCCAGCTTCCTTTGCAGTACCTGCTCCGCCCGCGTTTTCCAGCAACGCAGCCAGTCTGCCTGACGACTATGCGATTCGGGATGGTGAGCTGAGCCCTGAATTCTGGGATTTCGCAATTCAGAATGCTGAATAAAATAAAAAAGGCACGCAAGTTTGCGCGCCTTTTTTTTGCTACACTTTAATCGGTTTTCGGCAATCAGCGAGGATGGGCATTCTTCTGCCGTGCACTGATTGAAAGCGTCAGTGCGAAAACCATCAGAACGAGCAAAAGTGCTGTTCCCCAGGCTTTTTGATGCCAATCGGCATAGGGGCTTTTGATATAATCATAGATGATGAGCGGCATCGCACTCACCGGTTTAGCCGGATCGAGCGACAGGAACGGGTTGCCGAAGGCCGTAAATAAAAGCGGAGCTGTTTCTCCCGCAATTCGAGCCAGTCCCAACGCCACCGCTCCTTTGATACCAGGCATGGCTGATGGTACAATGACGCCCGTCATGGCTTTCCATCTCGGAACGCCAAGAGAAATCGCCGCTTCCTTATATGATGAAGGAACGAGCAACAATACTTCCTTGATTGTCGCAGAAACCGTCGGAATCATGATAAAGGAGACCGCGATCGCGGCAGAAAGGGCGGAATACGACTTCAAGGGAACTACCAGCCAGCTGTACATGATGACGCCGAAGACAATCGAGGGTACTCCCTGGAAAGAAGAAAGGCAAAGTTCCAGAAGCCGGGCTATCCTGCTGTCTTTTTTTTCAATCAGCGTAACCGAGAAAATCAGTGAAAGCGGGATACTAATAAGACTGGCCATCGCCATAATTAGAAGGCTGCCAAGGATTCCATTGACAATGCCGCCTCCCTCAACACCAAAAGGTTTTTGAACCGACAGAAAAAAGTCCGGATTAAAGGCTTTTACACCCTTTGCAACCAGCATGATCAAAATCAGGACCAGGATCGCCAGAACGATAATGCCCGGCAAAATCAAGCTGAGGGCAAAAAACTTGTCTTTACGATGCCTTCGAGTCCTGTTTGCGCTTTTTTCAAACTGATTTTCAAATTCCATGATGTACTCCGGTTCTCTGGATCACCCGCCTGCCTAAATAATTCATAATAAAGGTGATCATAAACAGTATCAAAGCGAGTCCTATCATTCCCGACCGATGCACATCGCTTTCAGCCTCATTGAACTGGCTGGCGATGATGCTCGCAAGTGTATTCCCAATAGAAAAAATCGATGTCGGCATTCGGGTCGCGTTGCCGATCAGCATGGTTACCGCCATCGTTTCGCCCAGTGCCCGGCCGAGGGAGAGCAACACTCCCGCAAGGATGCCTGAGCGCACATAGGGAAGCGCGATACCGGTAATCATCTCGGAGCGGGTGCTGCCCAGCGCCAAAGCACCTTGTTTTACCGAGGATGGAACATTCAGCAAAACTTCCCTGGTTATCGAGGAAAGATAGGGAATAATCATTATGGCGAGCACCAGAGATGCCGAGGCAATGCCGACACCATAGGGCGGCACTCCCAGCGCCAATTCGATATTTCGTACCAAAGGCACGACAACAGCCAATCCCCATAGGCCGTAGACGACCGAGGGGATTGTTGCAAGCAGATTGACAATCGTGTTAGCAACGGTGGAGATTTTCGACTCAGAAGCGTACTCTCCCAGAACGATGCCGATTGCCAGTGAAAAAGGAAGCGAGAGCGCGAGAGCCAGCAAGGATGTCAGCAAGGTTCCCGCTATGAAAGGCAGAGCGCCAAATTTTACTGTTACGGGGTTCCATTCTTTTCCGGTCACAAATCCGAGCCCATTTGCCTGGATAGCCGGAATAGACTGCAACACCAGGGTGGCAAGGAAAACCATGAAAAGGAGAATCCCCGCAACAGCTGCCCCTGTCAGGATACTATCATACCGCCTGTCGTTCATCTGCTCTGCCTTCTTATATTATATTCGCTTGATTACAGGATGGGTTTCCCATCGTAGGTAATGCTCTTGATAATCGCTTCCGCCGTCTTTACTGCCTGCTCGGGCAGGGCAGCGTAATCGAGATCGTTGGCATATTTCTGGCCGTCACGGACTATCCAGGAAAGCAGGTTAGCCAGCTCGCGGGCTTGCTGTATGGTTCTGCCTGAGTAGTTCTGTTCCTTATAGACGATGATCCAGGTCAAGGCGCAGATGGGATAACCTTCAGGTGCTTGGGTATTGGCGAGCAGAATCCTGGTGTCCGCGGGAAGCGCAAGAGCGGCAGCTTTTGAAATCGAGTTCAGATTTGGTTCAATCCAGTTTCCCGCAGCGTTTTTGATGCTTACGACCGGCATTTTGTTCTGGTTGGCGTAGGCGAGTTCGACATATCCAACGCTTCCTGGTGTCTGCTGGACAACAGCCGCTACGCCTGCATTCTGAGCCGCGCCTTGACCAGCCTGCCAGCTGACGCTATTGGCATTGCCGACTTTCTCTTTCCATTCCTTGCTTATAGCCGCGAGATATGCGGTAAAGTTGAAGGTGGTTCCTGAGCCGTCGGAGCGATAAACCGGCATGATAGCCATTTTGGGAAGTTTTGCACCGGGATTGAGCTCGGCAATTCTGGCATCATCCCAGCGGCTAATCTTGCCAAGATAGATATCGGCAATCACTTCGCCGGTCATTCTGAGGCTGGTTACACCGGGGAGGTTGTAGGTCAGAACAACCGCGCCGATAACGGTCGGGATGTGGACAATCGGGGCCGAATACTTGGCATAGTCCGCATCCTTAACAAAAGAATCGGATCCGCCGAAATCGACGACTTTGTCCATGATGTTCTTCAAGCCGCCAGATGACCCGATAGCCTGATAATTTACCTTGACGCCTTTCGTCGAAGCATAGACATCGAAAATCTTTGAATAGAACGGCGCCGGGAAGGTAGCGCCTGATCCCAGCAGCGTGATATTCGAGCCTGACTTCTGGGCAAAGACGGGTAACCCCATACCCAGCGTAAAGATGACCAGCATCGATAAAAGAACTGAAACTCTTGTAGTCTTGTTCATTGTGCCTGCCTCCTGCAACAGGTAAGCAGAAGATATCCGGTTAATATGAAGCTTTTACAAAGGAATTGTTAAAAGTGTGTTAATCGGGCAAAACAGGCGGTTTTCCCGCGCTTTCCACGATTTCGGCAATCTGCTCCATGGCTTCTTTTGCTTCCTTGAAGGTCAACAGCATCCAGACATGGAGCATGTTTTCATATTCGAAATAATTGAGGTGAACATTCGAAGCCAGGCAGTAGCCGAGAAGCCGCCTGCAGTCAGCTATCATGATATCTTTTGTGCCGATGAAAAGATACAGTTCTGGCAAGCCATCAAACCTGCCATAGATAGGACTGATCAGGCATTTTCGTGGATTTGCGCCGTGCGCCCAGGCAAGCCCCGCCTTTTTCAGCGCCGATACATTGAGAAACGGATCCTGATTGTCAACTTCCTGGATAGCGGGGTTGGTCAGGGTGATGTCCAGCCAGGGCGAGAGCATGATGAGTTTTTCCGGAAGCGGGAAGCCTTCATCACGAAGGAACATGGAAAAACCCAGCGCCAGACCGCCGCCTGCCGAGTCTCCCATGAAAAGCAGATTTCCCGGATCGATATCGGCGATTATAAATTCATACAGCGCTGTCAGCAGAAGATACGCGTGCGCGTAGAAATGTTTCGGAGCGAGGGGATAGTCAGGCGCAATGATGGTACAGCCGGTAGCTTCGACGAGGCGAGTTAAAAATCCCCAGTGCTGGCGCGTAAAGGTAAATAGGTAGGAGCCGCCGTGCAGATAGAGTATGGTTTTAGGCTGTATGTCCGTAGCCCTGACACGCGACGACAAATAGAAGACCGGAAAGCCTTCCACGGTTTCCCTGCGGATATTGATGCGCAATTTGAGATATTCGGGAGGATTGGGGCTGGAAATGCTTTTGGAGTAATCACGCCGCTTGAAGTCCTGCGTCTCTTCCTGAGAAGATTTTAATCCCGAGGCCCAAAGCATTCTTTCAAAGAGCATGCTGCGTATGCTGGGGGTTTCTATATGCCGGAATATCAATTTTTCACCATGGCTCATTGTAGCATGGGAGAAAACAGGATGTCAGCTGCACGCCAACAGCTTGATCACTTTCGCGGCAGCCGATCCAGCAATGCCAGTAAGCCATTCAGGATAGTCATAGGATGCGGCGGACAGCCCGGGATGTATAAATCAATGGGGAGAATACCTTCAGCACCATCACAGACCTCCGGCATTCCTCGGAAAATTCCGCCCGATATGGCGCATGCTCCGACGGCGACCGCAAGCTTTGGCTCAGGCATTGCTTCCCAGGTTTTTTTCAGTGCCAGCTCCATGTTTTTGCTCACGGGGCCGGTAATTAGAAGCGCATCGGCATGACGTGGCGAAGCTGTCACGCTGATGCCAAAACGGCTCAAATCGAATCCAACAGTTTCCAGAACGTTGATATCGGCTTCACAGGCATTACATCCGCCGGCGCTGACCTGGCGAATTTTCATCGCCCTGCCGAAAATTTTCAGCATTTTTTCCTGAAGCGCATCAATTTTCTGGATTTCTTCCAGGCTTTGGTCTGTCAGGATGAGACCGCTCCGTGTTCTGGAACCCATTTTGAATGAGCCTGAAAAGCTGATTGCGTGGTCATTGCAGGCAGCTGCACACTGCCTGCAGAAAATGCACCGGCCAAGATCCACGGCAATGCTTGGAGTCTTGTTCTGAACCGTGATCGCCTGGGCAGGGCAAACAGCCGCGCAGGAGCCGCATGCAGAACAGAGCTCTTGATGGAGAACCGGCACGCCGGGATATCGATTTGTAAGTGTGGGATCCTCTTCCGGGAACCGGTTTGTCCTGTATCCTTGACCTGCCCGCGCGCGTATCGCTTTTATCATAAATCACCTCTATAAATCAAAACCGCAGTACGACAGATTGAAGCTTTTATTGCATAGCGGGAAATCGGAAATCTGCTGTCCGCGTAGAGCATAGGAAAGCCCCTGCCAGTTATGGAATGAAGGATCCACAATTTTATACGCCGTGAATTTGCCCTCCGCGCCAGTCATCGCGATGTGGCAGATGGCTCCCCGCCAGCCTTCCACCAGCGAAACAGCCATTGAATCCGAAGCCAATCTCAGCGGTGAGGGGTTAAGCGGCGCACCGTTGGGCAGAGCCTCCAGCAGTTCAAGAATTGCCTTGCCCGATCGCTGATATTCCAGCATTCTGACCATCGCGCGGGCATAGACATCCCCGGTATTGTATGAAGAAACCGGAATAGCCATGTATTTATAGAGCCCAAACGGAAAATCAGCCCGGACATCTTCTTCGATGCCACATGCACGGGCGCAAGGTCCCGTGAGTCCAAGACTGCGGGCGATTTCCTCGGTCAGCATGCCTGTGTGCTCAAAACGAGCCAGTACCGAGGGTGTATCCCACAGCAGCAAGACAGCCTCATCGGTGTCTTCTATTATCGCTTCGAGCTTTTTGGCTATTTGCTCAGCCATGGCCTCATCAATGTCGAATCCAACACCGCCCGGCACTGTTATGCCTCGTCCAAAGCGATTGCCGCACAGTTCGGCGGTAAGATTGAGAACATCCCCCCGCAGCCTTCCGCAAAACGATTTTGTCGGCAGATAGCCGACGTCTCCCGCGAGCGCGCCCAGGTCCCCAATGTGATTCGCCATTCTTTCGAGTTCCAGCGCTATACCGCGTATTGCTTCAGCCCGCGCGCTTACCTGGATGCCCGCCAGCGCTTCCGCATTGATACAGTAAGCCTGGGTGTGGCCGATAGTTGTATCCCCTGCAGCTGTTTCCACAAGATAAAGCGTCTTGATTCCCGGTCCGCCCGGAAGCGCCTTTTCGATTCCGCGGTGCTGATACCCTAAAGCGATCTCGAGATGTTCGACCTTTTCCCCATAACACTGGAAGCGGAAATGGCCCGGCTCTATGACGCCGGCGTGCACGGGGCCGACGGCGACTTCATGGCTCTGGCTGCCCTCAAAGGCGTAAAATTGATATGAGCCGATATCTCTGACTGGTTTCAGCCAGGGATGCCCTTCAGGAAGTATGCCATGAATTTCATAAAGTTCTCGTTCAAAAAGATGGGCCTGAGGCACCCGAGGCGTAAGGCTTGGGTATGCAACGCCGATGTCGGTCGATAGGACTTCAATTGTCCCCTCAGAGGGATTTCCGAGAACCCCAAACAGCAGGTAACCAGAATTCCTGCCCGGAACCGCGAACAGGGAAAAAAGCGTTTCCCCTGCACCGCATGCTTCAGCCACAGTATCGGCAAATTCGCTGAAATTGAGCGATAAAATTTCACTCAGCCGTATGGTTTCACCATTCCGTATCGTATTCATTTCATGCTCCACAATGCCGCAGAAGCCATTTCTATAAATCTGGACAGATAAAGGGGTTTCCAGACTCCGAGCACTGCCAGAATCAGCAGAGGAAGCATGATGATGAGGCTTTCGATTCCGGCTGATTTCAGAGTTATCTGGTGCCGCGTCTCGACAGCCTGCGCCTTTCCCCAGACAATGGCTATCGAATGCTTCAGCATGACGAGAAAGACAACGCTGGTCGCGCCAAGAAATAGAGCAAGCGCAAGGTATTGGCTTGTTTCTGCCGCCGCTGATACAAGCATGAATTCGCTGATAAAAATCGAAAAAGGCGCAACGCCAATCAAGGCAAGCATACTGCCCGCGAATCCGAGCGCGTACAATGGATACTGCCGCAGAGCGCCGGTAAACGCGGAAAGCGCGTTAGTATGCAGGTTTCTGCCCAGGCTAGCCGCGCTGAAAAAGCTCGCTGTTTTAGCCAATGAATGGTTGAGCGTGTGAAACAATCCCGCCGCCGCTCCAATCGGGCCGAGCGAATACGCAAATGCGATGATTCCCATATGCTCAACTGAACAATAGGCCAGCATCCGCTTCGCGTCTTTCTGGAAAAAAATGAAAACGGAGGCAATCACAATGGAAAGGATAGCGAAGACCATCAGTAGGTCTCGCGCCTTGACGCCTGCCACCCGTTCATCGGCGACAATTGGAAAAAACCGAAGGATACAATACAGCGCGGTATTGAGGAGAAATCCTGAAAACATGGCCGACACCGGGCCAGGCGCCTGACTGTGGGCGTCTGGCAGCCAGTTATGCATGGGAGCAAGTCCTGCCTTTGTCCCGTACCCAATCAGTATAAAAATGAAAGCGGTCAATGCCAGATTCGGTTTGAGCGAGGCACGGACTTCATAGATTTTATGGATCAGCAGGTTATCTCCGCCCTCAAGTCCAGCCTGCTGACCAGCCGCAGCCATCAGCAGTGTGCCGATAAAGGCAAGCGCTACGCCGACCGAGCACATCATGATGTATTTCCACATTGCTTCGACGGATGCGGCATTGCCATTCCTGAAAATCAAAAATGCGGTAAAGAGCGTTGAGGCCTCGATCGCCACCCACATGATACCGATATTCCCCGTGACCAGCGCAAGACTCATCGCCGCAAGCGCGCCAAGCCAGAGCAACCCGAAGCGTTTCGCATAGATCAGATCTATCGATGTGCCTTTTTCAAAATATCGATATGCATATCCGGTCGACGGCAAAAACACCGCCGTGGTGAGGAGTATCAGGTGCCAAACCGAAAAACTGTCAGCTCTGAAAAAACCATCAAGCCCCTCGATAACTTCCAAGCGTACAACCAAAGCTCCAAGATAGAGACTGGCCAGACTGGTCATAACAGCCGCCAGAAGCGTTACCAGCAGAGCCTGTGAAGCTTTTTTCACCACAAGGACAGAAGCAGCTCCAATGACCGGCAAAGCCAAAAGAAGAAAAAACGGCAGATTCATGCTCTTACCCCTTGAGTGAATCGAGCTTCTGAATATCCAGGTGCTCAAATTCTTCCTGAATTTTATTGGTGGCGACAGACATGACAAAAACCGCGATAATCGCATCAAACAACACGCCAAGTTCGATAATCATGGGGATTTCCTGTACAAAGGCCAGGCCGAGGCAATAAATGCCGTTTTCAAGCAGGATATACCCGATGATTTGCATGATGGCCAGTCTTCTTCCGATGATGAGAAAAATGCCGCTAAAAATGGTCGACAGCGCAACCACAGACAGCAAGAGAAGTTCTGAGTCGATAAAATCGATATTGATACTGATCCAGAGCGAGGTGAAGATTAGCATGAGGACAATGAGTACTGAAAGGAAATAGCTGACAAGCGGGCGCAGTTCCCGCGTTGTGCCTGCGTTGACAATGCTTCTGTGCAAAATCTGCGGAAACAGAATGCCGCGCAGGAGTATTCCAATAAAGGCTACCGCAATCAAGCTGAAGCTGAATCCTTGCTGAAAACCGATCGTCACCGGAATCAGTCCCAGCGCAAAGCCTTGCAGTGCGATGATGTTGATGCAGGTGCCCAGACGGCTGTTCGCAGCCAGCGTAAGGTCGGTGATGAGAACCATGACCAGCAAAATGTTCTGTACTGAAATCACAGCACTCCCTCCAGAATCAGTGCGAGGAACGCAAAGGCTGCTGCGGCTCCGATAAAGTCAGGAACCTTTTTCATACGAAGCCGCGCTATGCTCGATTCCACAATTCCGACAATCGCAGCCAAAATCATGACGGCAAGAAAAGTCCCCAGTGTCTTCTGCCACCCTGTCAGCGAAATGATCGAAGTCACAATATTGGCCATGAGCGTTAGATAAAACCACAGTTTCAGCGAGGCGCTGTACTCGATAAACGCAAGGTCCGGCCCGGAATTATCCAGAATCATGACTTCATGAATCATGGTGAGCTCAAGATGGGTCGTCGGATCATCGACCGGAATCCGGCTGTTTTCCGACAGGGCTAAAATGAAGAAGGAAATTAAAACAAGCGTAGGCACAACCCCATACTCGGCGAAACTGGCATCTTGAGCGTACAGAATGGCATTCCAGAGTGAGCTGTTGCCGCTGGTCAGAATAATGGCCCCAAAAGAAAGCAGGATCGCCGGTTCAGCGATAACTGCAAAGAATGCTTCCCGGTTGGCTCCCATTCCCTCAAAAGCGGAGGCTGTATCCAGCGATGCGAGAATGGTGAAAAATCTGGAAAGCCCGAAAAGATAGGCGATGAGGATAAATCCGCCAGTCATGCTGAAAATCCCGGCTTGCGCTCCAAATGGCAGCCATGCACAGGCGATAAGGGACACGGTCAGAGCGAGCAACGGAGCGACCCGGAAAACCCAGGTTGTCGATTGACTGTACACGACGCCTTTTTTGAGAAGCTTCGCAATATCGCGGTACATCTGCAGCAGAGGCGGCCCTTTTCTTCCGGCAAAAAGGGCTTTTACTTTTCGAATGATGCCGGCAGCCAGCGGTGAAAATACTGCTGCCACCAGCAGGGGTATCCATGCAAGCGCTCGTTCCATCATAAGACAAAGCTCCCTATCAGCGCCGCAAGCAGGGCGATAACGATATACAGAACATACAGATGGGTATTGCCATGCTGAATGACACTGAATTTTTCGAAAATTCCAGCCAGCCAGCGATATGCCGGTATGATAAGCCGATCCAGCAGAAGATCCCGAACCGTGATTTTTTTAACAACCGGAGCGGGAAATAACGAAGTTTGAACACCTTCTGAGATTTCGGGCGAATAGAGCGGCCCTGCAAAACTGGTAAGCGGCTCAGCGAAGCTCGAAGCAGTGTACTGCATCCTAGCGGAGGGCCTGTCAAAGCCGCAGCCCCAGGTTTCCGCGGCGGCTTTTGTTCTTTTGGATAAGAGGCTGTTTCGTACTATAAATAATAGAATCATGATCGAAACCAGTGACAGTACAACTTTCTGAATAATCCCCAGCATGGGGAAAATGCTGTCTGCCATAGTATTGAAACCGGAAACACCGACTTCGGCAAACACAGGTGTCAACTGCAGTATAACCGCTTGTGGGAAAAGACCGATAAATAATGTCAGACCAGCGAGCACGTAAAGAGGAATATAGATACCTGAAACTGGTTCCTGAGCACGGGCGGCATATTCGGTCCGAGGCTCTCCCAAGAGGCTGGTCCCTATGAATTTTGTGAATGTGAAAACAGCCAGTGCGCCAATCATGCTTACGCCGCCCAGAATTGCAACAATGAAAATGACATTCCCAAGCGAACTTTTCGTACCTGCGTAAAAAGCTGAAACATACATTAAAAATTCGCTGATGAAGCCATTAAAAGGCGGAAGACCGCAAATCGCGATTCCTCCCGCTATGACAGCGAGACCGGTTTTTGGCATTTTCTTGAGCAGACCGCCCATTTTGTCCAGGTCGACTGTGCCCACTGCTGACTGCATTGCCCCTGCTCCCAGGAACAAGAGACTTTTAAATAAGGCATGATTCAGGATATGCACCAGCATTGCCGTAAATCCCAGAGCTTCAAGGAGGCTGTTACCCCAGGATGCACCAAGAATCCAGATTCCGGCAGCCATGCTGATAATGCCGACATTCTCTCCCGAACTATATGCTAATAACCGTTTCGCATTGTTTTGAACCGCGGCAAAAGCTATCCCGAGCAATCCTGTAATCAAACCCGACACCAGGAGTGTCCAGCCCATCCAAGCTTCAAAACATCCCGCCAGGGAAAGGATACTGATAAGTCCCCACAGCGCAGTTTTTTTCATCACGCCGGACATGACGGCAGACACATCTGCAGGAGCTGCGCGGTACGCTTCCGGCATCCATGCATAGAAGGGGAAAATGCCCGCTTTCATACCAAAGCCAAAAACACTCAAAATAAAGACCGCAGTTTTCATCCCTGGCGCGATATTTGTGCCCAGAGACCGCATCGCGGCAAAGTCATAGGATCCTGCTGCTTTGCCGAGTATGGCGAACATTACCAGCAGACAGACTGCCCCGATATGCATAAACACAAAATAAACCAGCCCCGCTTTGCGCGCTTCGGGTTTTTGGTGCTCGAACATCACTAAAAAGAAAGAAGACAGTGACATCGCTTCCCAGGCAAGCATGAAAAATACTGAATTTCCCGCTGTCACCACCAACATCATGCTGACAGTGAGCACAAGGTAAAACGCCCAATGATATTTCATTCTTCCAGCAGAATAGTGATAGTGCTCCAGATATGATGGAGCAAAAACAGCGGCAAGCGCTGTTACTGTAGCCAGCATAAGTAAAAAAAACGAAGAAAGCGGACGGAGCGAGAAAAGCGCCTGCCCGAGCGGCAACCTCCAAAAGAAAACATAACTCTGACCAGCATATCTGCCCGCCATGCCCGCTGCCGCAGCAATACCCACCGCGGCATCACCCGCGAGGGTCATTATTCTTCCCAGCCTGCTGACGCCTTCTGATGTTTTCATGAAAAGAACCAGCACCACGCCGGAAAGCAGTATCAAAATCCCGGCATTATAAAAAGCCATAGCCGCTCCTTCAGGAAGCAGGTTGAATTCCAGCAGTCCGACAATTTTGCGCAAAGCTCGCTTCCGCATTCCGGATTGCTGAAAGAATTTCATTCCGCGTACCGCTGCCCTTCAATACAGCCAGCACTTCAGAATTCTTGAGAACAAACATAAGGTGGGAGAGCAATTTCAAATGACCTGCAATATTCGGGGAAATGATAAGAAACAGAATTGAAACGGGAATTCCGTCAAGAGCGCCAAAATCAACCGGTTTTTCCAGAAAGAACAATGACACCTGCGGATGCTCAGAATGAAAAACGACAGGATTCCGTACATGGGGAATCGCGATACCCTCCCCAATCGCGGTCGTTCCCAGCCGCTCACGGGCAAGAATAAATTGCAGAAAGATATCCCGATTTACTCCATCCGGCAGTTTGACCAATGACACGACAGATCGAAGTATATCTTCTTTGGAACTACCTTCTATGCGGTAATGAATGCCGCCCAGTTCAATCGCATTCGCAATGGAGACAGGGCTGTCCGCCTGTTCTCCATTTTCAGCGAAAAGATCTGACTGTACAGTCGTTCCATGAATAGCTGCCCATTCCAGCAGTTCCGAGTAGCTGAACCGATACTGCCCGCCGATACGATAATGAGGTAGATTGTCAGTCTGAATCCAACGATACACCGTTTTCTCGGAAATATTGAAAAGCCGGGCAACTTCCTTGACCGAAAGCTTCATTGCGCCCCCAAATGTCTAAAATTGTCTAAACTGCAAGATTATTGTCTACTTTTAAAATACCATACTGCAAAAAAAAGCGGCTGTCCAGCGCTGGACAGCCGCTTCTCATTAGTTAATGAAAACTCTTTAATCAGATTCAGTTAGCAGCGGCAAACCCGGCAGCCTCGAGGCTGGCCTGGGTAGCGGTCATCTGGTCTTTCAGAGCGGTGAGTTTATCCTTGGCGCCGGCATAGTCCTGCGCATCATTGGCAGCCTGAGCCTCAGCAAGAGCAGCTTCGTAGGAAGCAACCTGTTCAGCAATTGTCTTGACATTCAGCTTTGCCTTTGCGGCCTTCTTGGCGTCTTTGGCAGCCAGTTCAGCATCAGCCTTTACTTTCGCAAGGAGAGCCTGTGAATCAGTCAGCATGGTCGCAACATCGTTCTTGGCTGTTTCCATATTGGCAGCGGCAGCGTCTTTAGCTTTCTTTGCAGCGTCAGAGAGAGCTTTTGCAAGTTCAGTGGTCTGCTTGTAAGACTTGCCGGAAGTCTTGGCTTCCTGAGCGGCAATTTCAGCATCGAGTGCCGCTTTGGCATCGTTCGCAGCCTGGAACTCAGCAGGAGCGTAAACATCAGCCTTGGCATTCTGGGCATCGGCCAGCACAGCATTCGCCGCGTCAACATCTTTCTGAGGGAGCTTCGGTGAGCAGGAAACTGCAAGAACCATGGCCAGCGCGAGAGCGACATACTTCAGATACTTCATACATCCTCCGAAATTTTCTGACAGACTGTTGGCAAGTTGGCATCTACGATGTCGAAATATTGCCTTTTTACTGTCATCGGTTGATGTTTTATTACTTTTAGTCCGATATGTCAATATTTGCGAAATATTGCACAATTTAGTATAATATTCGTATATATTCTTACAAAATAAAGAAATATAACAAATTTTTCGTTTAAACGCGCCTCACACTTCTTTCGCGTAATCAAGAATTTCATGCTTGATCAGCTCATGACCGGCAGTATTTGGATGAATTCCATCCAAGCACAGCAGTTTGTCATAGGCGCGGCGCTTGAGGAATGCGCTCCTGATATCCAAGACGACACAGCGTTCATGTTCGCCTATTTGCCATATCGAATTAGAGTAACTCTCGTGCCATCGATAAATAAACTGAACATCCCCCAGCCAGCCAAGGATTGCAGCTCGATTGAGTCCTGTTCGCGTAAACCAGTCGAAATACCGCTCGGCATTTAAAGGAGGCAGGGTGAGCAGGACAGGCGTGTAGCCGCTTTCGCGTAGGATGTCGATTGATTCACGGTAAAGCTGTCGGAACAGCTCGGGCGGTGTATTGGGCAGATGCTCAGCCTGCGGATGCGCGGCAACTTCGTCCCACCGAAAATCGCAGTCATTGCCGCCAAACTCAAGAAATGCCAGCCTTTTTGAATCGGAATCCTGTAGCGCCTTTCCCAGTCCGAGGATGCTCCGTTTGATGATTTCCAACCCTTTTGAAATCGTACAGCCAAAACGCGCTTTATTGATCAGCTGGTAACCTAATTCATCGGCGGTTCTGACAGCAAAGCAGTCGGCAAAGGGTTTGTAAGAACCGTTGGTATCAAGCATTACTCCGCGGGCTATTGAATCACCGAACAGAAAGACTTCCCGGGCATACATGCCGTACCTCCTTAAATATGGTATTCAATAACACATATTGTTATTACTAATAACATATTTCGAAGTTAATAATATGTCAATATATTTGACTCTACAACTTGTCATTTTTATTATCACCTGATACGATTCTTAAAATAGGAGTTGTCTCATGGAAGATTCACATGAACAGGCGATTGCAGAATATCTGGACGTGCTTGAGAGCATGGAAGCGCCCGACTGGGACAAGCTGCCGGACATCGGCCTCTACATGGATCAGGTGATCAGCTACCTGACTCGCCTCATCAAGCCATTTTACGCCCTGCATGAGGACCATAAAATCACACCGTCGATGATCAACAATTATGCGAAAGCCAATGTCATCCCACGGGCGGAGGGGAAGAAATATTCTCAGGAACACCTCGCTCTTCTTATAATGATTATGACGCTCAAAAAATCACTGTCCGTTCAGGATATTCGGACGCTGCTCGACGAGCAGGCCGGAGAAGCGACGCACCGCGACCAGTATGGGCGCTATCAAGCAGTTCTCGATGTGGCAGGCAAATCGGTTGCAGCGGAAATCCGGACTGAATTGGCAGGTCTGGAAAGCGCTAATCCAGCGGATAGAATCCGGGCTTCTGAAAAACTCAGAGAACTCGCGCTCAAACTTTCTCTGGAGGGCAGTATTCGAAGCCTTGCTGCTGAACGCATCATCGACCTGCTCAGATAAAACTGAATTGCCGAGGATTCTTTAAAAGCGCCTAACTTTCAAAATTCTCATTTTCTCCAATATCTCCAACTTTTCGCATATAGTTTCTTAAAGTCTTCCGATAATTATAAAAGAGTGGAAACACTTCGCCTATCAGATAAAAAGTGAAAAACAGTGAGTCCTCATTCTGCGGCGCATGGTTGTGCGCCATCGGATTCTGCGCGCCTATGATGAGGAGATATCTCTTTCACAACAATTTCTGACAGGCAAAATCAACAATCCGCGAAAAGCGGAAAAGGAGTTTATATGAAAAAAGCCATTTTCTTCATCGCTGTGCTCCTGCTGGCAACCATGGCGGTATCAGCCGCACCATCGGAATCAGGTTCAATGCCGATAACCGTGACGGTTGATGGGTTTCTTTCAATCAGTGTTCCGACATTCACAACGAGAAATATCAATGCAGCTGAAGACACTGTCCTTGAACCTGATGGAAAGCTGAAAATTATCAGCAACCTCAATAACTGGTACATACTTGTCCATTCTGTGAATGGGGGGCTGGTAATGCATTCAGCTGGAATGGGACCCGCATATTCTCTTCCGTACACAATTGCAATTTCGGGTCTCATCGATGAAACCAAACTCGACAGTGATGTTGAAAGCGCTTCACAATCAGCAACAGCGCTTGCTGGCAATGAATATAATATCAAGTTGAGATTTGGGCCTTCAGCTACCTTTATCACAGCGGGTGATTACAGCGACACAATCGTCATTACACTGTCAGTAAGATAAACAAACAATCTGAAGCTTTAAGGCACATCCTTTTCTATAAAAGGGTGTGCTTCTTTCATTGTAAAACAAGTGTTAAAATCCACACGTACGCCAGTAAAACACCAGTAAAAACCAGCAGCGGAGCGGCAAATTTCCTGATTGTTGCCGGCAGTCCGATGCGGAAATGTTCGGCGGTTACCACCATGCAGACATGCAGAGGAGACAGCATCATCCCGGCGTACCCGAAACCGCCAGCAAGGGCAATACCTGCAAGATATGGCAGCCCTGCGACAGTCGGGATGAGGCCAATCACAATGGGAAGAGAAAGACCGACATACCCAAAACCGACGCCCGTCACAAGGCCGGCGATGAACGGAAGCACAGCGATAACCAGAATTGCGGGTATGCCTGCCGACGCTAGTTCGGATGCTGCAGCGCTGGCAAGGTTCGCCGAATTCAGCAGCGCTGAAAAAATCCGGATTCCGATCACGACTCCAATGAGCCTGATCGTAGAAGCTGTCAGTGAACCGGAAAAAATCTGTTTCCCGCGATACTTCGACAGGAGATAGACGGAACTTGCTGCTAACCCGAGAAAAACGGGCAGATAGCGGTTCAGGAGAGCCAGAACAGCTGCAGGCAAGCCGAAGCTCGAAAAGAGCGCATCGGAAAAAATAGAGACAAGCCCATAGACTGCCAGTACAATAGCAAGCGGGATTAGACCTGAGAGCGAAGCAAAATGCCCTTCCCCGCTCCTGCTCGATTTTCGCGTCATTCCCGATTTCGATTGTTCATGAGGAAGAATAAACATGATCCCCAGCAGAAACAGCGTGGGAACAGCGTACAAATTTAATAGCATCAGCTGGGATGATCTGATTCCGGTAATAGACACAGTGAGGATGAATGCTGGATACAGCGGCCAAGCGAGTTCAAGCGTATGTCTAAACCAGTAGTTGGCTGCGGATAGAGTCTCGGGGGAGCGAGCTCCATCTTCATTCATCGCGCCGACCAAAGGGGCGGAAAGAATGGCTCCACCGGGCATCGGGAGGGTCCCGATGAGCATCGGAGCGATAGCGAGCGCAAGCCTCCTTGACGGCATCAGCGCGATAACAGAGCTTGAAAAAGCCTCCATGCCTCCAGCCTTTTTCATCGCGGCGGAAAACATCATGATCGCCGCGAGCAGGGCAACGAGCATCCAGAGATCCGGGTTAAGCATTTCCGCGATACATCCGTTCCATGCTGCTGAAACAGGTATCCCGCACCAGAGAACCAGAAAAAATCCGCCAGCAAAAGCCGCCAGTCCTAAATGGATTTTTCGGGAGGTTGCAAAAACGATGAGAAAAAAAACAACCAGTATTTTCGCTACGACAGGGATTGTCACAGGAATATCCTTGCAGTTTGAGCCGATTTCAGCCGCTCGGGCTGATTCCCGATTTATTGAAGCCGGGACTTATCAGGGTTCTGGAAATAAAAAAGCCGCCTGAATAAGGCGGCTCAATTGTGCGGCGAAGAAGACTTGAACTTCCATGCCTCTCGGCACTAGCACCTCAAGCTAGCGTGTCTACCAATTCCACCATCGCCGCACGCAATGGCAATTTTATATCGCGAGCTTCCTCTTTTTGTCAAGCACTTCCAGGATTTTTTCAGCATCTTGCGGAAAAGCAAAAAATAGAGGAAATTCATTTATGCGAGGTAACCATGTCGCTGTATAGGGAACTTGCAGCTGTGTACGATGAAGTATTTCCCGCATCTTCTTCCTCATTCACTTTTATCAATTCTCTGCTGGCCGGGGCCGGCAGCCGTTCATTGCTCGATCTGGGGTGCGCTACTGGAACTTTTCTGCAATTTTTCCAATCGCAGGGAATTCAGGTAGCCGGCATTGAGCTCGATGAACAGCTGTGCAAAATAGCTCAAGCGAGAGTGGGGAAGAAAGCAATCATGTGCGGTTCGATGCTGGATGCTGTACAGATCTTAACAACAGTATTCGGCAATGACATTCGATTCGATGTCATAACCTGCCTGGGAAACACGCTTCCCCACATAAACAATATTCAAATTGATACGCTATTCAGTGATTTGATGCGCTTGCTCCAGCCGAACGGATGGCTTGTCCTCCAAACGCTCAATTACAGCAATCCTTCAATAAAGGTGGGTTTCAAATTCCCGCTTGTTAAAATTGAATCAGTCGAATTTTCTCGCTCCTATGAGAAAGGTCCTTCCCCTGATTCGCTCATCTTCTCAACCGAATTGAAGGTCAAAGAAAAAATATCCCGTAACCAAACCCCGCTTTTCCCGATTGCCATCTCCGAACTTGACCATAAGCTGACTGATGCTGGCTTTTCCGAGATTCAGCATTATGCTGACTGGAACTACGGTAAATTCGATCTTGAAACATCGACGTACGCCATAACGATTGCCAGAAAACACAGCTGAGCAAACTTATTTCAGCTCGAAACGCTCAATTTGCAGGCATTTCCGTGTGGCTGTGTCGATCGTAAAGACAGCCCCGCAAACACTGGCTTCATTTTCGGAAGTTTCCATTTTTATCGGTATCTGGGTCAGCGAGCGTTGAATGCAGATATCCGTTTTTACGCCGATCACCGAGTCCAGGGGACCGCTCATGCCCAGATCTGTCAGGTATCCTGTCCCAAGCGGCAGTATACGCTCATCAGCAGTCTGAACATGGGTATGGGTGCCGGCAAGGACGCTCGCGCGCCCATCCACATGCCAGGCCAGCGCTTCTTTTTCTTCAGCGGCTTCCGCATGAAAATCGATGACGATGAAGGCGTCAGGCTGTTCGCGCTTGACCCTCGCGATAATTTCATCAGCAGTCCTGAAGGGGCAATCGATAGGATACAAATCTTCGCGCCCTTGCAGGTTGACAACAGCCCAGGTATGATTTCTTCCCTTGAAGACACCATACCCCCGCCCGGGCAGTGGTGCCGGGTAGTTGGCCGGACGAAGCAAAACAGACGTCGAACCGATCAATTCTTCCGCATCCTTACGCTCCCAGACATGGTTTCCAGAGGTAATGACATCAACGCCGCTGGAAATCAGCGCTTCGATTTCTTCCTTGCCAATGCCGAATCCTCGCTGGGCGTTTTCGCCGTTCGCGATGACGATATCCGCTTTTTTCTTTTTTGCAAACGCGGGAAGATGCGCAAAAACTGCACGCAAGCCCGATGGACCAACGACATCGCCCACAAAGATTACAACCGCTTCTTTTTCAGCCACAGCCGCTCCCAATAAAAACGCAGTGCCCGTAAAAAGACACTGCGTTGATTTCATCCATTCTCTTGAAATGTCAAGCAGCTCAATCAGCGGGCATATTCCACAATTCTCGTTTCCCTGATGATGGTAACCTTGATTCTGCCCGGATACCGGAGATCTGTCTCGATTTTCTTCGCGATGTTCTTGCAAAGCTCACGAGCCTGATCATCGGTAACGTTTTCATAGTTGACGAGAATTCTGAGTTCCCGCCCTGCCTGAATAGCGAAAGCCTTGTCAACGCCTGAAAAACTCTCGGCGATCGTCTCGAGGTTTTCAAGCCGCTTGATGTAATTATCAAGGGTTTCCCGCCGGGCGCCAGGTCTTGCCGCTGAAATGGCGTCCGCAATCTGAACCAGGATGCTTTCGGGGCACGAAGGTTCGATATCGTTGTGGTGCGAGCCGATCGCGTTGATGACGCGGGGATCTTCGCCCATTTTTCTGACCAGATCCATACCCATTTCCGCATGATTCTGGTCGCCGTCGGTTTCGATACCCTTGCCGATATCATGCAAAAGAGCGCCGCGCTTAGCAATTTCCCGGTTCAATCCAAGCTCTGCAGCCAGGAGTCCGGCAATAACCGCGACTTCCTTTGAATGCATCAGGACATTCTGACCATAGCTGGTGCGGTAGTGGAGCCGGCCGAGAGCGCGAATCAGGTCGGGAGCCATATTGTGGAGCCCCAGATCGAATACCACTTTTTCGCCTTCATCGTAGATTTTCTGCGAAATCTCCCGGGTGACCTTTTGCACCATCTCTTCGATGCGCGCAGGATGAATCCGTCCGTCAGCGATGAGGCGTTCCAGCGAAACACGGGCGATTTCCCGCCGTACCGGGTCGAAGCAGGAAATAACCACCGCTTCCGGTGTATCATCGATGATGACATCGACTCCGGTTAGGGTTTCGAGGGTTCTGATATTCCGGCCTTCACGACCGATAATCCTTCCCTTCATTTCATCGCTGGGCAGACTGACTGCCGATACGGTAGTTTCCGCGGTCACATCGGAAGCGATGCGCTGCATCGTTGTAACCAGAATGTCACGAGTCTTCTTTTCCGCCGTCAGCTGGGCTTCCTGGTCAATTTTATTGATTAAGAGCTGAGCGTCATGCCGTGCTTCATTTTCCATGTTCTGGATAATAACGCGCTTGGCCTCCTCCGAGGTCAGTCCGGAAATTCGCTCCAGTTCTTCACGGTACCGCTCCTCCTGATCAAGCAGGGCAGCTTCCCGATCCGCGATAGCCTTTTCCTTGACCTTCAGCTGCGCTTCCATTCGTTCCAGCGCTTCAATTTTGCCGTCAAGGTTCTCTTCTTTTTGAATAACACGGCGTTCGAGCTTCTGCAGCTCGATCCGTCGTTCTCGCATCTCCCGTTCTTGCTGGTTGCGTTCCCGAATGAGTTGATCTTTCGCCTCTACCAGGATCTCTCTTTTTTGAGCCTCGGCTTCTTTTACTGCGTCCTGTCTAATTCGCTCCGCTTCATTTTCTGCAGCAGTGAGTTGAAATCTGGCATAAAGCCAGCGGATCATCCATCCCAGAATCAAGCCGGCAACGGGAAGGGCAAAAATCCATACTTTCAGTGACATGTCTCCTCCCAGAAAACTAAATGCCGTCATTTTGATTATACGGATGCATAATTCTTTGTCAAGGCAAATATATTTCTTTAAAAAAAGACAAAAGCGGTTGACGCTGTCTGGAAATACCCCTATACTCTCTTCTGTTATCGTTTATACGATAGCGCGTATTTTTTCGGAGGCAGAGCTAAGCTCCTCCGTTTTTAAGGTAGAAACTGGTTTTTCATGTATCGTCATTCCTTTGTTTCCAGCCATATTGATCCGGCGGCCGGATTATGTGGCTCCCTCTCTCACTGTGACACCTTCTTCGGAAAGACCCAACAACATCGAATCCAGCCTCTTCATGCTTTAAAGACTCTACGAGCGCAATCTCTGTCCACCGAGGCGTACGCAATACGTCTGCCCTAGGCAGACGGATCTGGTGTCCTGTTTTAAACAGGACCTTATTTGAGGTTTTTCCGAATGTCCAAGAAGGTTTATGTCGGCAACATGAATTACAGTACCGCTGAGAATCAGCTTCGTGATCTTTTCGCCCAGTATGGCGAAGTAGCTTCAGTCAACATCATCGTTGACCGCTACACCGGCAAGGCGAAAGGTTTCGGCTTTGTTGAAATGAACAATGACGATGAAGCGCAGAAAGCGATTGATGCTCTTAACGGTTTTGAGTTCATGGGCAGGCAGCTTCGCGTAAACGAAGCGGAAGACAAGCCCCGCCGCGATGGTGGAAATTTCCGCCCCCGCCGCTATTAATTGTCTTTTCGTCAAGTAACAGCAGTTTGAGCGTCTGCTGACCGGTCTGGAGGTTGCAAACCTCCACATCAGTCTCAGATGTTTGAAGAGCCATCCTGTCGGCCGCCAGGATGGCTTATTTTTTTTGCCCTGGCATCCAGGAACCTCACCGCTTTCAGAAAATGAGCGGGGAATGGGGCTTTGAAAACCCGAGCTGTTTCTTCTCCTGGAAGTTGAATTTTCAGCCTGCGGGCATGAAGCATCAGGGTGGCGTCCGGAATAAAGCTTTCCTTGACACCATAGAGTGGGTCGCCGACGATGGGACAGCCCATGCCGGCAAGATGCACCCTCAGTTGATGCGTCCGTCCGGTTTTGGGAAAAAGCTGGACAAGGGCATATTTGCCGCCTTTTTCAGCTTCCCAGACAGCGACGGTTCTGTAGATAGTCAGCGCGTGCTTGCCGCCTTCTTTTTGAGCCGCAAATTTTTTTCGATTTTTCTTATCCCGGGCAAGATAATTTTCGATCCGTCCGTCCAATTCCTTGGGAACTCCATGTGTCAGTGCAAAATATTCCTTGCGGGTGGTTCTTTCCCTGAACTGGCCTGCAAGGAAAGCGTGAACCTCGGGATTGCGGGCGACAATGATCACGCCTGAAGTATCCTTGTCCAGCCGGTGCACAATGCCTCCTCGTTCAAGGCGGGCATCTCCGCGGCGGCTCATTTCCAGGCCGAGCACCGCGTTGGCCAAGGTTCCGCTCCAGTTGCCGTTCGCCGGATGCACGACCATCCCCTGCGCCTTGTTGAACACAAAGACATCGTCATTTTCAAAAATAATGGACACATCCAGATTTTCCGGCTTGTAGCTGCGGTCGGGCTCTTCATCCCAGATTACCAGAAGGCGATCGCCGGGTTTGAGACGTTTCCCGGCTTTCTCCTCTCTGCCATTGATGAAAATCCGGGCGTTTCGGGCTTTCAGCTGGGAGCGAGAAAAAAGATTGGCCTGGCTGGCAAGGAATTTATCGACCCGGTCGGATATGCTGTCGGGAATGACAGTCTGCCAGGATTTCTGTCCCTCGCTTGGAGTTGTTTCTTCGGGATGATTGCCTTCACGAGCTATGCCAGCGCCAGGTTTCCCCTTTTTTGCCTTATCTGCGCGCATGGCCATAGTCCCGCTCTCCATATTCTACATTCCACAGAAAAAGCCCGTACGGCGGCGCTGTCGGTCCGGCCTGCTTCCGATCCTTCGAATCCAGAATCCGCTTCATGGCAATGCGAGCAGTTTCCGCGTCGACTGCATTCTGCTCAAGATATATCATGGTTCCTACCAGCGACCGTACCATCCGCCAGAGAAACGCGTTGGCAGATATCTGGTAGACAATTCTGTCGCTTTCTGCCCAGAACACCGAGCTCTCGACAAATCTGTATTTTGATAGGCTGGGATCCTGGGCGGAGGCAAAGGCTGAAAAATCCTGTTCACCGGGGATAACCTGCGCCATCGCGTTAAGAAGGTCCAGACGCGGAACCCGGTGCAGCTGCCAGGTATATCGAATTGAAAAAGGGTCTGGGTGGCGGTCGGTGCAGAGAAAATAGCGGTAGGTTCGCCGAGACGCGTCGAACCGCGCATGAAAATCCGCTGGCGCATCAGAGGCTTCCATAATTCTGATATCGCGCGGCAAAAGTTTGTTCAATGCAAGCGCGAATTTCTGTGCTGGAATTGCATCGATATCGGTAAAAAAGCCAGCCACCTGTCCCCTGGCATGGACACCGGCGTCTGTTCTGCCCGCTCCGGTGACCGAAACTGGATGCTTGTGCATGATTGCCAGGGCTTTTTCAAGTTCTTCCTGAACAGAACGGGCATTTTTTTGCCGCTGCCACCCGCCAAAATCGGTTCCGTCATAGGCAATGACAAGCTGAATCGGCCGCCCATTCATGATTTTGGTTCTTCTCGCTCGATAATGACCATGGCTACCGCATTCTCCCCTTCATGGGTCAGCGAGCAATGAATTATCCCGCCGCCAAACTGGGTAAATTTCCGCGCCGCAGTACCTTCAAGAAAAATTTCCGGCTTTCCGTTGTGATTGTTTTTTACCAGAATATCCTTGAGTTTGATGCCGGTCAAACCGGTGCCCAGAGCTTTGCCCAAGGCTTCCTTCGCCGCAAAGCGCGCCGCCAGCGAGAGTGCGGTTCCTGACTTTCGCGACCGGGCTGCTTCTATTTCGTCATGATGAAAAAAACGCTCAATAAGCCCTTCCTGAGCCATCCAGCGTTCAATTCTGTTTACATGGACTATATCGATGCCAATACCTGCAATCATTGCTTCCCCAACTCCTGTCATTCACGGCTTCTGGCTGTTCTGTCTTGAATTGCCCTGCCCGCCTGCAGAAGCTCCTCCGGCAACGCCCAGCGATTCAATTGCCAGCCGAACTTCCTGAGGCTCGAAGGTATCAATCACAATGCCTGGCAGACTTTCCGCTCTGACCGGCAAGGTGTACTCGCCAGGCTTATTGATCCCCTGCGCATCTACAAAAAGAATATCGTTATCCTGCATAGGCAGAGAAATGCCCTCCGCCGCCGAGACCCGCGCGACACCTGGAAGCAACGGTTGTGAGACCGTGAGTCCCGGCGCAAGGTTTTTCACGGCAATTTTTATATTTTCGATTGTCTGCGCCTGCATGCTTTTTTTGATTTTGGCGGAAAAGGCAATCGTATCTTTGCCTTCCAGCGTAATGAGCGGATCTTTTTTCATAATCCTGACCTGGATGCTGAAATCGTTACGCTTGCCGTTGAGTTCAATAATATCGGTCGATACGTCCGAGGTTCTGGCGATGAGGCCGGCCGGTCCGGAGATGACAATTTCAGGCGGCTGTATATCAAAGGAAGAAAGTTCATACCCGGGCTCCAGGAAGCCTTTGAAAGAGGGTGTTACCGGCACGGTTTTTATTGCCTTTTTCTCAAGGCCTACCGCAATTTCCAGCGGCTCTGCAGCAATTTCGAGCGGATCCGCGGAAAGGGCATTGCCGCGTTTTTCAAGCTTGACAGGAATCCGGTAGGCGCCTTCAGATTTGATACCTGACAGTTCAAGATAAGCAGAAATGTCATCTTCTCTGATTCCGTAAATGGTATCGCGCTCGCCTTTGAGCACAATCCTGACCGTGCGCGGAAGCTGAGTGGAAACCGCCATTTCGTCGTTCAGGGACACCGCGAGCGGAACGTTGATAATGCGCTGTTCAAGCCGTGTCAGATTGAAAAACACCATCAGCATCAGGGCGACCGCGAGAGAAAGAACCTTGGCAGGCCAGTTATGAAGGACAGCCGTAAGATATTTTTCATATCTCATAATGATTTTCCTCGTCGACGGCTTCCTGCCCGTTTCCTTCCAACAGCTGCGCCAGTTTGGTTCGAATCTGATCGCCGCTCAAAGCGTAATACAGCTTCGAATCATACGCCAGCGACAGCGCTCCGGTTTCTTCTGAAGCGATCAGCACCACCGCGTCAGATTGTTCTGAGAGGCCCAGCGCCGCCCGATGCCGAGAGCCGAAGGTTTTCTTGATATCCTGCTGTTCGGAAAGCGGCAGAAAACACGCCGCCGCGGCTATCCGGTTATCCTGAATAATCGCCGCACCGTCATGGAGGGGATTGTCATGCGCGAATATGGTTACCAAGAGGCTCGCGCTCAGAATGGCATCCAGCTTAATCCCCTTGTCTATGATTTCTTTGAGACCGACCCCGCGAGCAAAGACAATGAGCGCGCCGCGGCGGGACTGGGCCAGCATTTCAGCGGCGGTAACCGCTGCTTCTATCTGACTGGTCCGCTGAAGGGATGTGGTCTTGAATAAACGTCCCTGGCCGAGGTGCATGAATATTTTGCGCAGTTCGGGCTGGAAAATAATAGCCAGACCGATGACCAACCCTGGTGCCACAATGCTCAGTATCCAGGTGACGGTTGATAGCTGAAGAAAAAACGCAAAAGCATAGATTGCCGCGAGCAGGAGAATGCCCCGCACCAACTGGACTGCCTGTGTCCGCACTAAAATCAAATAGGTGTTGTAGATGAGGTAGGCAAGAAGCAGTACATCCAGAACAGGCCGGATATAGGCGAAGAAAAAAGCAGAAACCGCTCGCAAATCCATGGCTACTCCTGCTCGCCCGTCAGGGCGGTGAAGACCGAAAGCGCGTCTTTGGTTGCCGCGACATCGTGTACCCTAAAAATGCTGGCGCCATTTGCCCATGCACCACAAGCCGCTCCCAAGCTGCCGGCAAGCCGGTCCTCCACAGCTCTGCCGGTAATTTCTCCGACAAAACGCTTTCTTGACATGCCGACCAGCACAGGATATCCAGTCTCTATAAGCAAATACAAGCTTGACAACAAATCAAGATTGTGTTTCAGCAATTTGCCGAAACCGATTCCCGGGTCCAGAACAATACTCTCATGCCGCACCCCTGCATCAAGCGCCTTTTCCGCACAAGCTTTTAAAAAATCGCGAACCTCACCGGCGCAATCCTGATAGCTCGGATTTTCCTGCATGGTTGCCGGCTCTCCCTGCATGTGCATCAGCACGAGCGCTGCTTTGGCATCCGCCACGACTCTGGCCATCGCCGGGTCGCCCAGCGCCGTTATATCATTGATAAGGTCCGCTCCTTCATCCAGGGCTTCGCGGGCAATGTCAAAATGGCGGGTATCCACGGATACAGGCGCGTTTGATTGTTTTCTGAAGGCTTTCAGAACCGGGATAAGCCGTTCCCGCTCTTCTTCCAGCGTGACAGGTTTGGAACCAGGCCTTGAGGATTCCGCGCCAAAATCCAGGATGTCTGCGCCTTCCATAAGCAGGATTATCGCATGTTCAACAGCGCGTTCCGGATCCGGCTTCCTGCTCTCCGGAAAGAACGAATCAGGGGTAATATTGACAATTCCCATGATGATCGGCTTTTTCCCGATATCCAGTCTTCTGTCATTTGCAAGCAGCAGTGATTGTTTCACTGGGCAAGACTCCTTTTCCCAAATTCGCCTGTTTTTTCAGCGCAGCATGCAGCCCGGCTTCATCGAGACAGGCTGAAGCCAGAAGCTCAGCCCGAGAAGCCTGCGGGAGGGGACGCTCAGAAAATCCCATGGTGGTCAGAGGAAGCGAAATTCCAGCTGACGCGAGAACACTCTGCAGAGACTCGCCGACTCCGCCTCTCACAACCCCATCCTCGATGCTGACAATCCGCTCGTATTTTTTGAAAATGATCGAAAGAAATTCCGTATCAAGCGGTTTCAGAAAACGCAGATTGAAAACATCGACAGAAATACCTTCCTGTTCCAGCCGGTCCGACACGGCAGCGGCAGTCATTGCCAAAGGACCGGCCGCACAGACAAGTACCCGAGAAAAGTTTTTTTTGCGTAAAAACACTCCGCGTCCGGAGATGAAATCGACAGCCAGTGCAGCATCTTCACATGCCGCCATATCCTTGGGAAATCGTATCATGACCGGGTGTGGTTGTAAAACAGCATATTGAAGAGCAAGCTTCAATTCACCAGCGCTTGACGGCGCAAGCAGAATCAGATTCGGCATCGATTTGAAAATGGCAATATCATAAAGCCCCTGGTGCGTTTCCCCGTCATCGCCAACGGCCCCGGCCCGATCCACTGCGAAAATGACCGGCATATCAGCCAGTGCCACATCCTGAAAAACCTGATCCACCGCACGCTGAAGAAAGGTAGAATAAATGGCAACAACCGGTTTCAACCCGCCCCTCGCAAGCCCTGCCGCAAAGGTTACCGCGTGCTGTTCCGCGATACCGACATCATATACCCTTGCAGGATACAGTTTTTTCATCACTGAAAGCCCTGTCCCCTTCGCCATTGCAGCGGTAACCGCTGCCAATCGCGGCTCTTTGGCAGCCAAAGCCGCCATTTCCGATCCGAAAACTTCAGTAAAGCTTGCATTTTTAGCAGGCTCATCGGGACAGGCTGGAGCGATGCCATGGAATTGCTCGGGATCATCCTCCGCCTTTTCATCACCCTTGCCCTTTGTGGTTACGACATGAACGACAACCGGGCGTTCAATCCGTTTTACCTGTTCAAGCACCTGCAAAAGTACAGGAATATTGTGCCCGTCTATGGGGCCGACATACTCCAATCCGAAATCCGCGAACAGATTTTCCTTGAAAAAAATCGCTTTGACAGCGCGCTTGCCTCTGACGACAAGGCTGAGGAGACGCGGACCGACATGCGGCACCCTGAGCAGCAGAGAATCGATGGTCGATCTGAACGACTGATAGCGGACACTGGCTGACAGCCTGGAAAGATACCGGGACACCGCTCCGACATTCCGGGATATCGACATCTTGTTGTCGTTCAAAATAATGATGAGCGGGAGCCCAAGCTGGCTGATATTCCCCAGAGCTTCATACGCCATGCCGGCTGTCAGCGCTCCATCCCCAATAACCGCGATGACATAACCTTCTTGGCCGAGACGGTTCCGGGCTTCGAGCAGCCCCATCGCCGATGAAAGCGACGTTGACGAATGTCCGGTATCGAATATGTCATGAATGCTTTCACTTCGTTTCGGAAAACCGGAAAGTCCGCCCTTTTTCCGAATCGAACGGAAGGCTTTAGCCCTGCCCGTTAAAAGTTTGTGAGCATAGCTTTGATGCCCGACATCCCAGACTATGGCATCCTTCGGTGAGTCGAATACTCGATGTAAAGCAATAGTGAGCTCGATGACTCCAAGATTTGAGGACAAATGTCCTCCGTTTTTCTTGACGGTTTTGAGTATTTTTGCGCGAATTTCTTCCGCGAGGATTCTGAGTTCGCGTTCCCTGAGATTTTTGAGATCCTGAGGATCATGAATATGTTCGAGCAGACTCATACCATTTGACAGCCTATCACCTATCCGAGTCTTTTTCCAGTATTCATCAGCAGGAATCCTGCCTGACAAATAAGCGGGTACTTGATGAATTCTCCTCTATTCAGGCATCATCAAGCTATGAGATCAATAACCCTGTATACGCTTCACCTTCACAAAGCGCTCGAATACCAGACTTTTCTCGGTGCGGGAAAAACTTCGCGTTCTCCCCAGGACTATGCTTCGATACCCGGTGAAGAAATCATCTGGCTGTTTGATGATGCCAAGCTCGTTATCAATGATCCCGACAATGGCCCCCGTATTGAAAATCCCTGGCCGGTAGCCCGTTTCGCAGGCTTCAAAACAGAACCTGCGCCGACCGGTGACCAAGCATCCCGCATTACCGTCAAAGCTGGAGACTATCTTTTTACCCAATGGAGAACGAAAGATTTTGCGGATCCTTCCGAGGGTTTTGAGGAATTCATCCGGCAGATATGGTGGGAGCAGGAAAAAACGGAAGGCCCGTGGATACTGCGTATTGTCCGCGAGGACAACGACATCGCGTTCCAGGGCCTTCGGAAGAAAAGCGGCCTGAAATCGGCGTGAGCCAATTTCAGAATTTGGCCTTTTTTGAATAAGCCGCCATTATTTCCAATTATTCCAAAACAGCATAAATTCGCCTGACGCCGGCGCTTGAGGATTGCTCCTTCTGAATGCGGAACTTCCCCAGCTCTCCGGTATGCTGGACATGGGGTCCGCCGCACACTTCTTTGGAAAAATCGCCGATTGTATAGACTTTGACAACCTGCTCGTATTTTTCGCCAAACAGCGCGATGGCGCCCGAGGCTTTTGCCTCATCCAGCCCCATCATAGCCATGCTGACCGGAAGATCACGCTGAATCTGCTCATTGACGATAGCCTGAACTTTTTCCAACTCTTCCCTGGTCATCGGCGCCGGATGCGAAAAGTCGAACCGCAGGCGTTCGGCGGTGATATTGCTGCCCTTCTGAGCGACATGATCGCCCAGCACCATTCGAAGCGCCTTGTGCAGAAGATGGGTCGCTGTATGGTATCGAGTGGCGATTTCCGAGTGGTCAGCAAGCCCGCCTTTAAACACCTGCTCGCTGCCCGCCCGGGAAAGCTCCTGATGTTTTTTGTAGGCCTCATCGAACTCCTGACGATTGATGGCGAGGCCATTTTCCGCAGCCAGCTCTTCAGTTATCTCGATGGGGAAGCCATACGTGTCATACAATTTGAATGCCAGGCGCCCGGACATTATTTTCTGCGGATTCTTCAGCAGATTGGGCAGCATTTTTTCAAATTCGTGCTCGCCTTTCTGCAAGGTTTCCAGAAATTTTTCTTCTTCAGCTTTCAGTTCATCGACAATCCGCTGGCGGTTTTCGACCAGTTCAGGATACGGCGCTTTGTAATTTTCAATCACAACCAGAGCGGGTTTTGAAAGAAACGGCCCCTCGATGCCCAGCTTTCTGCCATGGCGGACCGCCCTTCTGATAATTCTTCTCAATACATAACCTGCCCCGACATTTGATGGCAGAACTGCTTTTGGATCCCCGAGAATGAAGGTCGAAGTGCGCACATGATCGGCGATGATACGGAAGCTTCGGTCGGTCTCAGGATCATTGCCCTCAGCCCCGTATTTCTTGCCTGAAATTTCCTCCAGTACCGCAAGAATCGGCGTAAACGCTTCGGTTTCATACACCGACTTTTTGCCCTGCAGCATCGCAACCGTGCGTTCGATGCCCATGCCGGTATCGACACAGGGAGCGGCGAGGGGAACATATTTGCCTTCAGCGTTCTTGTTGTACTGCATGAAGACGTCATTCCACACTTCGAAGTACTTTCCGCAATGACAGCCAGGTTTGCAGTCAGGGCCGCAGGCGGGCTTGCCCGTGTCGACAAACATTTCGGTATCGGGGCCGCAGGGACCGGTTTCTCCCGCCGGACCCCACCAGTTGTCTTCTCGCGGCAAGAAATAAATCCGTTCTTCGGGAATGCCGAGTGACTTCCAGATTTCCGCGGAATCGGTATCTCGGGGAATCCCGTCTTCGCCGGCAAAAACCGTGACAGAAAGTTTTTCAACCGGAATGCCAAGGTATTCCGGACTGGTCAGAAATTCGAAGGACCAGCTGATAGCTTCCTTTTTAAAATAATCTCTGAGCGACCAGTTGCCGAGCATCTCAAAAAAAGTAAGGTGGCTCGGATCGCCGACAGCTTCTATATCCCCGGTTCGGATGCATTTCTGATAGTCAGTGAGGCGGTTCCCTGCGGGATGAGGCTCGCCCAGCAGATAGGGAACCAGCGGATGCATGCCGGCAGTGGTAAAAAGAACGGTTGGGTCGTTTTCCGGGATGAGGGACTTGCCGCTGATTTCTGCATGTCCCTTGGATTTGAAAAATTCGATATATTTCTTTCGCAGTTCATGAATCGTAATCATGGGCCGAAGTGTACGACAGGAAACGCAGTATCGTCAATAAGAGCTTAATAGTCGCTCGAAGCCGGGCTGCTTTCCAGGCTTTTCTATTTTCCGAAAAACTTTAAAAATTGATACTTTTTAGTTGAATGATTGTTCATTTATTATATACTTAATAGTTACCATTGAGAAATGAATGGCGGAGGGTTTACTATGAAAATCCTGGTTACCGGCGGTTTTGGGAATGTCGGAAGAAGCACAGTGAATGCTTGTGTCAGAGCGGGACATGAAACGGTCATTTTCGAAAGCCCGAGCGCACTGAAAAAGGCAAAGGCAGGATTGCAGAGTCTTATCAAGACCCGCTGGCGCGCATGCCGCCTCATGACAGGAGATGTCAGATCATTTCAGGATATCGAGCGGGCATTACTTGCTTTTGAGGGCGGTCCTGATGCCATCATACACCTGGCAGCACTCATTCCTCCCGCTTCAGAACGCGATGAAGCTAAAACCAGGAGCATCAATATCGGCGGCTTGCAAAACATTCTTGCAGTCTGCACAAAAAACAATCTGCACCCTCGTATTGTTTTTGCTTCAAGCATCGCCACCTACGGTGACCGCCTCAAGGATTTTTGGATTCGAAAAGACGATCCTTTGCACCCTTCTGATGTGTACAGCCAGACCAAGGCAGCCTGCGAGCAGCTGCTTTCGCAGTCGGGTTTTGAATATGTCATTCTGCGGCTTTCCTATGTCGCATGGGCACAATGGCTGCCCTTCGATCCATTGCTGTTTGCCATGCCTCCTGAAACTCGAATCGAAATAATCCATACCGAAGATGCTGGGAGAGCTTTTGCCAATGCCGCTGTCCTGCCAGGCATCGGAGGACAAATTTTCAATATCGGCGGCGGAGCAGCCTGCAGAACCAGCTTCAGAGCCTATCTGGATCGAATGTTCAGATATTTCGGCCTGGGGAATTCGGATTTTCTTTCCGATGAGCTCTTCGCCAAAGACAGTTTTCATTGCGGATGGTATGCAGACTCCGATGAGGCCGATTCGATTCTGCAATTCAGAAGAAAAACGCTGGAAGACTATTATGAAGAAGTGCGGTGGGAAAAACGGTTGCTTGCGCCATTCTCATCTCTGGCTGCACCTCTTGTAAAAGCCTGGCTTGTAAAAATGAGTCCGAATTTTAAAAAGAAACCGAAGGAACGGGGAGCCGGCATCCGAGGACGTGCTCAACTGAAGCGCAGAGGAATCTGATTATTTCGTTTTGATCGATGGCAAGGCCGGTTTGATGATTAAGGCGGACGGTTTCCAGGCTCCCCAGCAGCATGACCGACAAGCCAGTTCTGATTGAAGCAGAGTCCAAGTCAACCCTGCCCGGTTCTGCAGCCTTAAATTCGTCCAGGATACCGGCAATAAGATTGGATAAATATGAAAGCTTTTCATCCAGGTGATGCGGCTTGCCGCTTTCAGAAAGCAAGATAGCGATGAGGTCTGCGTCCCGGAAGAGCTGCGGCAGCAGAACTAAAACAAGAAATGAGAGCTTCTGAAGCGGCCGTTCATGATCATCCGGTACATGCTCATTCACTTGAGAAAAGCCAGATTCCAGCGTATCGATGAATTGGCTCCAGCCTTCCTCGACAATCGCTGACAGCAGAGCATCCTTTGAGGGAAAATAGGTATACACAGAACCGACGGGAACCTGCATGGACCTCGCCAGCAGGTTCATCGATGTGCGCTCAAAACCTTCAGCGGAAAACAGCCGCTTGGCTGTCTCGATGATGACTGTCCGCCGTAGCTCGCTTTTTTTTCGCGGCATTCAGGATTTACTCCTCAGAAAGTGTCTGGAAAATCCCCTTTGTCTTGTTTTTTCTGACATCATTCCAGGAGAAAATCCTGCCGTTCATGATAATGTATACCCCATTCGGCAGAAGCTGGACAGCGCTGAACGCAGCGCCGAAATTGAACAGGGCGTCGGAATCGAGAACACGATACGGAACCATCGCGCCAGTCAGCACAATCACCTTGTCCAGATAAGCCTGTCCAAGCAAGGTTGCTGTCATGGTCATGGTGTCTGTTCCGTGGGTAATGATAATTTTTGTTTCTTCGGCTTTTTTGCAGGCCTCGAGAACGGAAAGCCGATTTTGATCCTGCATATTGAGGCTGTCAATCAGCTGGTTCAATTCGACTTGAACAGGCACCGTCACTCTCGCCCGCTTTAAGATTTCAGGGACATGGCTGTCCTTGAAGGTCAGCTCGCCCTTGATTTCATCATAATGCTTATCAAAGGTACCGCCGGTGACAATAACTCGAATGGCTGTTGTATCCATGAGTTGCATTATGTGCCAAAAAGCGGGTTTTGTTAAGGTGGAAAAAGCCGGTGCCAGACAGGCTTAGCATCAGTGAAAAATGGAGAAATGCAAGCGCTCCAAAGAGACAAGCCTGTTCCTAAAACAGCTCCGATTGACGCCTGTCCGCAGTCAGAAAAAATTCATTAAAATTATATTTATATATTACACAATTAATTATGACCTATTTTGCGAGATACTTGACCAATTTGCCACAATCCTTACAATGGTATCCAGGGAAAGGGGGAAATATTTTTTTTATTTTTACAAGGAGTTTTTATTGAGAATGGTACCATATAGACCATTGCGAGCCAAAGGAGCCGTGTTTTTATGCGCTGCTTTGCTGGCGCTCAGCGCATCCTGCAGCAGGCCTGCAAGCACCAATTTAAGTCTGGACAGTGAAATATTGTCCTTGGTTTCCGATACGAAAAAATTGCCGATCAGTATTGAAGAAAAACCAGCGAACGACTTCATCGCAAAGTTCTACAAAAACAGTCAGACAAAAAACAGCGTTTTGGATTTTTTTGCCAGCCTGACGAATGACAGGGCGGTCGCGGCCGCAATCCTGGATAACGCGGTCAAACACGAAGTCCCTGCAAGCCTCGCTTTTGCAATAGCCTATGAAGAAAGCAGATTCAACCCCAAAGCGCTCAATATCAATTCGGGCAGCAAGGACCGCGGGCTTTTTCAGCTCAATTCCAACACCTTTCCGGAGCTGAAGGAAAGCGATGCTTTCAACCCTGAAATAAACGCCAAAGAAGGCATTAAATACTTCAAGCACGTTCTGGACCTTTCCGGAAACGAGATTTCCGCGCTTGCCATGTATAACGCAGGGAGAACCAGAGTCACCCAGAAGGGAGCGCCGGTCACGACACTCGATTATATTTCCAGAATTTTGACGTATGAGAAAAACATAGCCAGCCTGTTCACCGCCAAGGTTGTCGCCAGCAGTTCGCTGATTAACCGTATTAAATTCGGCTTGCTCACGACAGACCGGGAGCAAGCTGAGTGAACTGAGCTGAACCTTTCGGCGCTTTCAGCTGTTCTTATCAGACAAGGTGCTGGCCAGAAGCTTCAGCGGTTCTGCAAGGTCCATGGTTGCCTTTCCCCGAACGGTAACCCGGAACACGGCGGCTTCAATCAGCGCGTAAAAAAGCTCAGATGTCGCTTTGACGGAAATATCCCGCGAAAATTCGCCCTTTTTCTTTCCTTCAATTATTATATATGAAAGAATATGCCGCATCCGTATGGTTCTCCGCCGAACCCGCTCATCCGGGTCTCCCCCGGCTGTTTTCAGCTTGAGCAGATAGTCCAGCACAACGGACAGAAGCCGTGATTCCTTTTCGCAAATCTGAACCACCATCTCACCGATGGCGACAAGCTTTTCAGCGCTGGTTCGGTCCTGAGCTTCCGCGATCAGGAGGATTTCATGCTCCAGCTTGTTCATGAACCGCTTGATGCAGGAGGCGAAGATTTCTTTTTTATTGTTGAAATAAATGTAGAGAATGGTTCGGGTTATTCCGCAGCGTTCGGCGATTTTCTGGAATGTGGTATCTTTGTATCCCTCAACTACAAATACATCTAGCGCTTTATCCAGAATCTCTTCTTTTCGCTTGTCATGTTCAACCGAAATTGACACTTTTACCTCCATTGTTCTTATGTAATGATACTAGCTTTTCCTGCTTTTGGGTAGCTCCAATCGCAGAATAAACCTTGCCCCGAAACCGAGAGAAGATTATAGTACTGGCATGAAGCAAGGAAAACAAAAAATACTGGCATGCAGCCTTTCGGCATTTGGTTTGTCCGGGATCAGGACTGGAGACAGAGTCATGGAGTTTCATATCCATGCCGGCATTCGGTCCAGATTGGCTGTTTCTTCGTCACTTTTCGCGTCGACCGGAAATCTTATCCTGCCCGATTTCTATTCTTCCCGAGTCATGGCCGAGAAAATCCGTTCTCTCATCCTCACGGAAGGCAGGGATGCAAAAGACATTTCAGCCGGAAAACTGAACGCGATGGCTCTGATTGACGAGATCCTCCACATTATTTTCCTGCTTTACCGCGAAAGCGTCGCGCCTGATGTGATGAAAAAGTTCGAATCATCCATTCAGGATGCGATCGGAAAAGAAGAGTTTGACACCCTGTTGAATGAGTTCTGCGTGCAGTTTCCGCCGAGGGATGTCTATCAGGGCTTGACGGCCCCGGAAGATTATCTCGCCGGCTCAACCGGCAGGGATCAGACAGGCATTATGCCTCCATCCGGCAATCAGCAGAAAAAAGTTCCTAACCGCGAGCTGGCGCTTGAAGAACTTATCCTGCTCAAGCTTGCCAACGAAAATCCCGCGTTTAAAACGTTTAAATTCCTCTATGATGATGGGCTTCGGGACACTGGCACTGTTTCTGGCACGCTGAGCGCAAAAACAAAATACAGCACGGTATTCAAGGTTCTTGAAAAAGTCCAATTGGAATTACCCGGTTTTGGTCCAACTGGTACGATGATGCCCATTCTCGAGCTTCTGCGGCTTCCTGCCAGGATGGCGCCAGACTCTGTTGAAAAGCAGCTTTTGTGGATTCGGGACAATTGGGGAGCGACTTTCCGTGAAATCAAAGACAAAGTCCTGAAAACACTCGACTTGATCCAGGAAGAAGAGATGCCCCGGTTTCCGCCCGGCCCCGGCCCCATCAAACCATACCAGTATGCGCTCCAGCGGCATGAATATGAAAAATTCTCTTCAGACCAAGACTGGATGCCTTCTCTGGTCATGATCGCGAAAAACGCGCTTGTTTGGCTGCACCAGCTTTCAGTCCAATATGGCACGCTGATAACCCGGCTCGATGAAATTCCTGATCAGGAACTGGATTTGCTTGCTGAACGCGGAATCAACGGCTTGTGGCTTATCGGAATCTGGCAGAGAAGTCCAGCCAGCGAAAAAATCAAACAGCTCTGCGGAAATCCTGACGCCGCGGCTTCAGCCTACTCGCTTTTCGATTATGAAATCGCGCCTGAATTGGGCGGTTGGGAAGCGCTGGATGTTTTCCGCGGCAGATGCATGTGGCGGGGAATCCGGCTCGCAGCAGATATGGTTCCCAACCACACAGGCATCGACTCAGCATGGGTCCGCAACCGGCCGGATCTTTTTATCGGCACCGATCGCTGTCCCTTTCCCTCCTACACCTTCAACGGCCCCGATCTGTCTAGCGACCCTGCTGTCGGCATCTGGCTGGAGGATCACTATTACACGAGAAGTGACGCAGCGGTTGTATTCAAGCGCCTTGATCGCAGGACCGGCAAGGTTCGATACCTATACCATGGCAATGACGGAACCGGGATGGCCTGGAACGATACGGCACAGATCGATTTTCTCAACCCTGAAGCACGAGCGGCGGTCAAAGAAAGAATTATCCATGTCGCTCAGCATTTCAGCATAATCCGCTTCGATGCCGCAATGGTGCTGGCCCGCCAGCATATCCGAAGGCTCTGGTACCCCGCTCCCGGAACCGGAGGCGCGATTCCTTCCCGAGCGGAACATTCGATGAGCGATGAGGCATTCGATAAAGCGCACCCGAATGAATTCTGGCGGGAAGTTGTCGATGAATGCGCCGTCAGGGTGCCGGACACCCTCCTCCTGGCGGAGGCGTTCTGGATGATGGAAGGTTACTTTGTCAGGACGCTCGGCATGCATCGCGTATACAATTCAGCCTTCATGAATATGCTGAAAACCGAAAGCAACTCGATGTACCGCCTTACCATCAAGAATACACAGGAATTCGACAAGCAGATTCTGAAGCGTTTTGTCAACTTCATGAGCAATCCGGATGAAGAAACCGCGATCGCACAATTCGGCTCGGGCGATAAATATTTCGGCGTCTGCACGCTGATGGCTACCATGCCGGGGCTGCCGATGATAGGCCATGGCCAGATTGAGGGCTTTTCCGAAAAATACGGCATGGAATACAAGCGCTCCTATAAAGACGAAAAGCCCGATCCGGTTCTGATCGGACGGCATGAGCGCGAAATCTTCCCGCTTTTCAGAATGCGCAAGCTTTTCGCCGAAGTGGACAACTTTTATCTTTTCGATTTTGTGAAAGACCATCACAAGGTTGACGAAAATGTCTTTACCTATACGAACGGCAGAGGAGAAGAACGGGCGCTGGTTTTCTACAACAACTACTGGGAACGGACATCCGGTACTATCTCGATATCATGTCCCTATGCCGAAAAAGACGGCAGCGGAAAGCGCAAGCGAATTGTAGCGCTGTCTGAGGCACTGGCACTTGATCCTGCTCCGGGGAATTTTGTCATTACCCGCGAGATGCGCTCAAATCTGTATTACATTTTCAAAACCGCCGATATTCATTCGCATGGCTGGCATGTCAATCTGGAAGGGTATCAATCACTGGTTTTCACCGATTTTACCCGCGTCCATGATTATAATGGCAGCTATCAGCGTCTGTGGGAAAACCTGCATGGACAGGGCGTCACTGATTTTGAAGACGCGCTTGAGGAAGCTTCCCACCCTGAGCTGTACCACAGCCTTGAAAAAACAATTGCCGCGATAATCGATTTTTGCCTCTTGACCTCCGAAAAAATATCGAATGCTGCACAGGAAAAAGAAACCGGCAGAATAGCTGAAATTTCCGAGATATATTTCGCCCGCCTCGCTCAGATTATTGTTGAGGAAGGCGGTCCCGCTCCCTTGCTCGACGCTGTGGGTTCATGCGTGAAAACACTGAAAACAGGATTGAAATTGATAGGCTCACTGGTCAGCGATGGCAATGGAGCACTGGAAATTGAGCAGCACAATGACCTTTTGGAGGAATTTTCCCGCACGGTAAAAACATTGAAGGGCCGCATGGCACTTTCGTACGCTGTGTTCATTCTCGCCATTTCAAGACTGCAGCGCGAGGGCAATAGAACCGAGGAGCTTCGCTTTCTGCTCGAAAAATTCCTGCTGAACAAGAAAATGCTGGAAGCCGCTGAAAATCAGGCCGTGTCGCATATTGAAAGACCGCTTGGTAATGAAATCTCGGCGCTCAGCGAATTCGACCTGGGTCTTCTGGTTCAAGCTTTCATGACTCGGCCTCTGCCTGTCTTGACCGCTCCTCAGCCAAACGAGTCAGGAAAATCAAAGCCTTTATTCTCAACCCCTCTGGAGCGGGCTTTTGAGCTCCTGCAGTGGGCGGGAAACGATCCAATCGCGCGCCAGGCACTTGGCGTGAATGAATGGCAAGGCATTGAGTATTTCAGCAAGGAAAAAATGGAAGCGCTGCTGTTCCTCGGTCCTTCTTTGACGCTGCTGGAAGAAGTTCTGGGCACCAAGGCGGCAGAAAAAACCGACCTGTTTGAGAAGCTCAATGCGTTGCAGCCTCATGTATTTTCAGCGATAAAAACCCGAGATCTGATACTGAAAGCGGTTGTGCAAAGCGATTATCAGCTTCGGTCTCTGGTCAAATTACTCACTGCCCGGGGAATGGACATGAATGAATAATGAGATTCCTTGCCGGGATGTTCTTGATTCTCCGCTGGCAGAGGCGATTGTTAAGCATATCAGCGATAGGCGGTATTATTTCGTTTTTCCAAGCCAGATCGCTGCTGATTCATGGGCGCAGGCTGTTTTCAGGCATCCCGAGATTGAAGCGCTGGAACCCGGCCGCTTCCTGAGCTGGGACCGGTTTCTCGCCTTGATTCGGGAAAAACCGCGCAATGAGGCCATTCGTCCCGCCGATCACTATACCCGGTATCTCTGGGCATGCGGAGCTTTGAAGGAGAATGCTGAAAACCCCTTTCTGCGCGCTCTTGTAAAGCCTGATCTAGCGCCGCCGTCGCGGTATCCCGCATGGCTTGCCTCGATCGCGAATCGTCTCAATTTTATGGAAGACATTGCCCGAAGGGAATATAATTCGGAATCGCATAACGCGGAAATCTTGGATTTTATTATACTCTCCGAGAAATATCGAATTTTTCTTGAACGCAACAATCTGTTTGAAGAGAGCAGCCTGCCCCTGCGGTTTCCGGAAAAGAGCAAATTCATTCTTTTTGGCGCATCAGCATATAAAGATATTCTCTGGTACCGAAGCATGCTTGAAAAATCGGGCTGTACCGAATTTTTCGATGTGATTCCGGCAGAGCCGGGCAGGTCTCAGAAGCTTCACCGTTTTGAAAACTTCAGAACTGAAGCGCGCTGGATATTCGCGAACATCCGCAGCATGCTGAATAATGGGAAAACCCCGGGCGACTTTGCCATCAGTGTTCCAGCCCTCCAGCCTGACATGAAAGCATACCTCTCGGTTTTCGCACACGAATATGATATCAGCATTACCTTCAGAGTCGGAGAAAAGCTGTCATCCTCACCATTCGGGCTTCTGCTCAATCTTATCGCAGCGGCCATTGATGAGGCGCTGTCACAGCAATCAGTCGAAGCGCTGGCGCGGCAGACGCTGTTTGTCTGGAAACAGCCTGGAGCATTTGCTAAACTCATGGAATTTTCCCGAATGTTTTCCATTCCTCGAAAAAACGGTGGCAAAAAGTTCATGAACCGAGTCTGGAGTATGACATTCTCAGATGCGCAGTTTGAAGAAAAAGAAGCCCTGCACGATTTTTATCTCCTGCTTCAGAAAAAACTGAGCGCTATCGCTGCGGCAGCGAGTTTTCAATCGCTGCGCGAAGCGTTATTCGATTTCCGGTTGACCTTTATTGAGGACAGCGGGATCTCGGAGCAGTCGGAAAAACTGCTTGCGAGAATATTTGAAGAACTTATTTCACTCGAACGCGCGGCGCAATCGCTGACAGGCGTAAGCCTGACAGGAAATACTTTTCAACACTTCAGAGCCTTTCTTGACACTATTCAATATGCGCCAGATTCAAGCGATATGGCTGTTTCCGTCTACCCCTATCACTCGGGCATCTTAAACGCTGCGCCGGTGCATTTTGTTCTTGATGCTTCTCAGGATGCTGTAGACTCGGCACAAAAATTCCCAAGCCTTCCTGAATCAATAAAAAAATTGCTTCCTGACGACACCAGCTATGAAAGTTATATTCTGCGGTCCTTTGACTGCGTGAATGCGATATATTGCTTTGCCGATACTGCGCTGTCAGGTTTTTGCGTCCCGCACCCTTGGTTTTCGGCAGAGCATATTCAGACTGTTTTTGTCAATGAAGAAAAGCAGCTCAATGCGCTTTCATTTCATGCACGTGAAAAAAAAGCATGGATTGAAAATCGGCCTGAAAATCTCCAGCCTTTGACGTTTGGGCAGCAAAATGCAGCGCTTGGAATTTTTGATTCTGAGCTAAACGGCCAACCACTGCCTCCGCCCCTCTTTGATCAACGTAAAACCGACACCCGGCAAACCATCGCCGCAGATAATGTTGTAGATTGCATCGCGCCTGCCCTGCATGGCTCATCAATAAAAATAAACCCAGCAGCGTTAGGCGACTATTCAGCCTGTCCATTCCGCTGGTTCCTGGCTTATATTGTCAGACTCCAAAACAAGATTCCGTCTGAACCTTTGATGATTGGCTCGATACTGCACGACTGCATTAAAAACATCGTCCTGAGAATCAGCAGCAAGCAGCCTGTTTTAAGGAAAGAGGATATACAAGCGTACTCAGACCTTGTTATCGACGCGATACAGCAAGGTATTGACTATCAGACACGCAAATCGGGTCATGGCGCGCGGCCGTTTCTCGAGGCTCATTTCAGAAGGATGACAAGCCGGCTGCTCACATACCTGGACCTTGAAGCTGAACTCCAGGAAGCTGGATGGACAGTCGGCGAATTTGAAAAAAGCTTCGAAAAGCATTTTGAGCAGCTGAGCGTAATTTTCAATGGCAGGACCGACCGCCTCATGTTCAGACGGGAAGGATCGGACATGGCGTGCCTCTTGATCGACTACAAGAAAAAATATATTCCTCAGAAAAAACACCTCCTGCTGGATGAAAAAACCGGCCAGCTCGCGGAATTGCAGATTCCCGGGTATATCCTGCTATTGACAGAGGCGGGATTCTTGGTCGTGTCAGCCTTCTATTATTCGATCGAAAACGCAAAAAAGCAGGTTGTTCTGGGAGATGAAAGCAGAGCTGCTGCCCCTGACGCGCAAAGTTATTTCAAAGAACTTGAAGCTTTGCGGGCAATGCTTGAAAAAGCTTCGGAAGGAATATGGAGCGGCAGGATAACTGCAGCTTCGCCTTTTACCAAAACTTGCTCGAACTGCGAGTATCGCCCGATCTGCAGGGCTAATTATTCTTCGGAGCGGCACTGATGACAGAGCTTGACAGATGGCAGAAAAAGGCTGTGACCGCAGATGGCAATTGTGTTGTGACTGCCGGCGCCGGCGCTGGGAAAACGACGGTTCTCGCAGAACGATATCTCCATCTAGTGCTCACACAACGCATCCCCGTAACGGACATCCTGGCTTTGACATTTACCCGAAAAGCCGCTGCGGAAATGTATGAAAGAATTTACCGGAAACTTGCCGAATCCGAAGACCCTTTTGCGCAGAGTCAGCTTGCGCTATTTTCACAAGCAAAAATCACAACGCTCGATTCATTTTGTTCATCGATTGTTCGAAGGGCTGCCCCTGATTATGGATACAGTCCCGAATTTTCCGTGGATGATGTCAGCGCAACGGAAATCGCTGAAAAGACAGCCTTTCAATTTGTCATGGCAAATCGGGATAAGCCGGCGATAAACGAGTTCCTGCAAAGCCACCAGATGGATGCCGTTGTCAACGATTTTTTTGCCTCGCTTGGAACTGCGCTTGTCAGCCCTGTAAATCTTGTGAAGCCGGAATTTTCACCGATGGAACCCGCTATGCGGAAGTACATCAGTGACTATACCGAAACCCAGATTGAGAAGATGAGTTCGCTTTGTGCCTCCATCATGTCAGCAGGGTTGGGAATTAAAGCACCCCATGCTGATTGCGCATCAGCTATCGATGCGGCACGGCGATTCCCGAAAGAATCAACCGCCGTAATCAGGGAAAATCTTCAGCTTCTGGAACCTTTTATCAGTGTGGCATGCCAACTCGGCATGAAAAGTTACGGAAAAGACGCTAGGGAAAGTTGCATTAAGGATTACGCCAAAGAATTACGGCAATGCGCGAAAGACTTCCCACAGGTCAAGGATCTGGTTGAATCCTTTCCCCTGTATTCCGATATGCTGAAATACCTGGATGATTTTGCACACCAGCTTGCCGAACATAAGCGCCTCGCCGATATCATGGACTTCAAGGACCTTGGGTATTGCGCTGTGGACACTTTAATCAGGCGATCCGATATCCGGCAGGAATTGAAGACATCCATCAAGCGCATCATGATTGATGAATTTCAGGACAACAACGAGCTCCAGAAATCCCTGCTCTACCTGCTTGCGGAAAAGCAATCGCTGACGCTTGATCGAATTCCGACGGCATCGGAAATTGAAGCCAGCAAGCTCTTTTTTGTCGGCGATGAAAAGCAATCCATTTACCGATTCAGAGGCGCCGATGTTTCAGTCTTCAAAAAGCTCTCGCGGGAACTGGCCCGCAGTGAAGCACCGAACCCCGACGCTGAAAGCGAGGCGACAAGCCTCGTTCTTGGAGCCAATTATCGCAGTTCCGCTTCGCTTATTGATTTTTTCAATGATTTTTTCTCATCAATCATGAACAGCGATACAGCAGGTGAAGGCAAGGATTTTTACGCGCGCTATGAAACCATGTCAGTGGGAAATAAAGAACGGCAGAAACGCCCCTTCCCGTCTTTGCTGAAATTTTATGAGCTTGCAGAAAATTCCGAAAATGAATCCAGCCAGGAAAGCGCTGGGGATGACGATACTTCCGCTGGCAATGATAGCATAGCTGAGAGCCAGCCAGATTCGGAATTCCTGTCGGCTGATGAAAGTGAAGCGCTGGCAGTGGCAAGATTCATCAGAGAAAATATTGGAGTTCTTGATGTTTCAGACTCTGACGGTACTTCCAGAAAAGCATCTCCCGCCGATTTCGCGATTCTCCTTCGCAAGACCAGCCCGCAGCACCTGATAGAGCGGTATCTGCGCCATTTTTCAATTCCGTTTAGAATTGATCAGCCGCGGGATCTTTTCAAGGAATCCATCGCGAATGATCTTTACAATATTCTTTTGCTTTTGCTCGAACCAGCCAATCAGCCGGCATTCGCTGTTGTGCTTCGCTCACCGCTTTGCAGGATTTCAGATGCGGGCTTCGCCCTGATAATGACGCGGGCACGAGGTTTTGAAGAAATACCTGACACGCTCAAGCTCGATGAATATGACAGCCGCATGATAGCCAGAGGCAAGGCATTTTTTGCAAAGCTGTCTCAAAATGCGAGAAATACCAGCATTACCCGGACTTTGGATTTTATCTGGAATTATTCAGGCCTGCGCCTAGATTTTCTTTCACGCCCGGATTCGCGCGTATTCATGGAACATTACGACTTCATTTTCAGTCTCGCAGCTTCTGTTGAAGCCCAGAATGGCACCCTGCCTGATTTTGTCGATGAGCTCGGGCTGTACATCGAGAACAGCGACCGAAAATTCGAACCTGGCGATATTCCGAGGGAATCCGCTCCCGGCGTTCGCATCATGACCATCCATAAAGCCAAGGGACTTGAATTTCCCATTGTGATTGTGCCTTTTGTCCATCATCAGAATGGCGGCAACAAAGCGAGAATCTGGGGAAAAACAGAATTCGGCATCGCGCTCGGCTTAAAAAACCCTGAAGATCCGGAGTCTAAAACAAACAACCTGCTCATGAGTCTGGCAAACGCTCAGGAAAAAGAAGAGGCTGGCGCTGAGGTTATTCGACTCCTATATGTAGCGTGCACGCGTGCGGAAGACCATCTGGTTTTTTTCGGAAGAAAGCCGTCCAGAAATGCGCCAGATTCCTTTTATAATTATCTGAACAGCTATTTTAATCAGAGCAGAAAAGAAAAATTTAGCATCGCGCATCGCTCCGAAATACTGGAAAAGCGGATTCATTCAGAAAAATCGGATACCGGGGCTTTTCTGAAAGCGTATAACGCAGTGTACAGCCAGGCTAAATCAGAAGAAACATCGAAGCAGCATAGGAAAGAACGTTATACGGTATCGGAACTGAATGAAATTTCTTTGGAACTTCCAGTCCAGACGGCATTGAGCTTTCAGCGCCACAGCGGAAGCTTGGTAGTATCCGTTCCGGCCATAAATATTAAAGCCGACATCTTCGGCACGCTCTGTCATGAAATTCTGGCCTGGGCAGTGAGCAGAAACGGCTCACTGAAAGACTTTATTCCTTCTCTGCCGACCAGAGAAGCCTTGACCGCTGATCAGCTCCAAAAAGCCATTTCCCATGGCTCCACGCTTGCGGAAGCCTTCTTCACGACCGATGTCTGGAAAAACTCGCTTGATAATGCTGCAATTGAAAGCGAAAAGCCATTTCTTTTAAAATCAGGCGATTTCATCATTGAAGGCCGTATGGATCTGGTGATTGAATCCAACGATGCAGTGATCATTCTCGATTTTAAAACCGGACAGGAGGAAAAACCGCAGGTCTATGCCATCCAGCTTGCCCTGTATCAGGCGGCAATGCAGAAAATCGCTGCAGACAAAACAATCAAAGCTGGGATATACTGGCTTGAGTCGGGGGCCTTTTCTTGGCTTGAAGGCCGCATGGAAAACAAGGACATTATCATGCTGGCTTCAGTGTTACAAGAAAAATCTGAAAATGTGCCCGCTGCGGAGAATCAGAATGGATCGAACTAATCAACCGCCGACACCGCTTATGCTTTTTTTCATGTTTGCCAAAATTACTTCGGTCACACTCGGCGGAGGCTATGTCATCGTGCCTGTCATTGGTTCGGCCTTGGAAAAAAAGGGCTGGATGAACGAAGATGATTTTTACACAATATTCGCAAAAGCGCAGGCTTTTCCCGGACCTCTTGCGATGAGTACTGCCGTCCTGGTATCGCTCAGGCTCTGCGGATTCTGGGGCGCGTTTGCCGCTTTCTGGGGCATTCTCCTCCCGCCATTTCTCGCGCTCATCCTGGTCAGCGATCTGATACGAACCTATGGCTCGCTCCCTGCGGTCAAACGTTTTCTTGCAGGAGCAGGAGCGGTAGTGCCGGGTCTCGTCGCAGCAATGGTTTATAAATCAGCAAAAAAGCGATCTTGGAATGTACTGCGCGCTGCAGAAACGATGATTCTCGCCATATTGCTGGCTCTCTTTCCGACACTAAGCCTTCCTATCCTGCTGGGCGGTATCGCCTTTCTTTATGGAATCGAGACAGTATGCACGAGACATTGACTCTTGTTTGGACGTTTTTTAAAGTCGGCATCATCGCGTTTGGCGGCGGCTGGTCAACGGTCGGCATTATTAAAAACGCTGTTGTGCCTACCTGGATCAATGAGAGCGATTTCAGAGCGCTGATTGCCATAGCCCAATCCACGCCAGGACCGATAGCGCTCAACGCGGCTACCATGATTGGATGGAGCCATGGCGGTTTTATTTCAGCAATTCTCTCAACACTCTCGGTCGTAGCCTTCCCGCTCATGGCAATCACCGCGACGACACTGCTGGCGGGGAAAATAAAACTGAATCAGGGGGCGTTGGATTCATCATTGAAAACCGGAAGCCTTGCCATGATGCTGATGACGCTCTGGGTGCTTAAACCAGTGTCACTGGATCCGCTCTTGCTGGTCCTAATGCTGGGAGCTTTCTATATTTCAGCTTTTACCAAAATCAACGCCCTGTGGGCAATCCTCGGCTCGGGAGCCATCAACGCAATCGCTGGTCCCTGGATCAGAGGGCTTTTTGGAGGCTGAGGAACATATCCCATTCCTTTCTGACTTCCCGCACAGCTGCTTCAAATTTGCCGATATCGCTGAAGCTTTTTGCCGGCGTCAATTCCTCAGGATTCGCAATAGCTGCGATCCGCGCCATGTGTTTGGACGCAAGCCAGGCATCGACATTATCCAGCGCAAACTCATGACCAGCCGGGTCATTGCCGGGAATTTCATAGCTGGCATCCGGAGACCAGAAATTCGACCTGATCTCTGAAATTGCACGTAAAAGCCAGTCTTTCCGATAAATTCGTATTCCGACATTAGTATATGCGGAGCCATCGGCATGCTGGGGATTTGCAGTCACCATCGCTGAGGGACCGCCGCCAAGCTTGTTGTGTCCGAATGACACGGGAAGTCCGGATTCATCCAGTGTAACAGGGTAAGCGGGATTTTTCTGCAAAGCCACCGGCAGCAGCAAGCCTATTTCAATTCCCGCTTCATCCAGCATTTTTATCATGGCAAGCCCTGCGCGGACGGTTATTGGCGAATTGGCGTCACCGCCGAAATTGGTGATAACATAGCGCGAATTCATCCATGCTTCCTGAGCCTGCCAGATCGCATCGCCATGGCCCGCCACCTTCCCGTTCGGGCCGGGAAGCTGGGTGACAAAGGCAACCGTCCTCGAATCTATCCCCAATGGTTCCAGCACCTGCTGCTCTATTTCTCTCTGCCAGCCGCGGATAACGATAACCTGTTCCCCCAGGTTTCTAACCGCGTCCACTGAGTATGCCGCGAGCGGAACCTTGTGCGGATTCCCCCCGATAAAATTCTCAACCGGATATAAGCCACGCGGCATGTCTGCCGGAAATGAAAAATCCATGCCAGAGGTCTTCAGACTTGCGACCCACCGGGTGCCTGCCCCGGCAAGCAGCGTGACACAGGCGGTGTCATTGCCGCTTGTGCAAAGGGCCGCGAGCGAATACCGAAAGCTCAAAGCATTTTCATGTTCCTGCGTCGTAAGCCGGTCAACCCTCACAGCTGTGCATGGTTCCCGGACCGCATTCGGCTGGTTCGGATATATCATGAGGTTTGAACTCCTTTTTATCAGGGTGAATAACGCGATATTTTCGAACAAAATCACAGGGACGATACGTCATCTTAGCCTGGCGCAATCCCTCTTCGCCAAGATCCTGTTCACGGTTGATGAGCTTGAAATATTCAGGCAGCGATTGCGCAAAAGCCTGATTGATAAACTGGTAGATGCCTTTAAAGCGGTCACAGGCTTTCTCAAAATGAATGGCGAACATTTTCCCTTTTGCGACAGCTTCTCCAAGACACCAGCCTACCGGCGCATTTTCAATATAAAAGACCGCACCCCGCATGCCCAGCTCGTGGAAGAGCTCAAGACCTTCACGCGCCGCTCGGTAATCCCCTTCTATGCCCTTGGACTCGCGCCACTCTTCAAGAACGGCAAGCGCATCCTGAACATTGTCCTTTTTCAAAGGGCGTTGTTCACACACATAATTGCTGACAAAACCATTCACCAGATTCCGCTTTTTATGATATTCACGGCCTGAAAGTTCAGCCAGATCTTTCCGGTAATAGAGATAGTCGAAATTGTCACGGTCTTCGAAAACCAGATATCCCCGCCCTTCCAGGTTTATTCGATGAGCCTGGGCCTGGCTTTCAGAAAGATTTTTCATGTAATCATGCTTATCCATGAGATCATCGAAAATATTTGGAGGTGCGAAACAACAAGGCAGATAAAAAAAGCTTTTGCCTTCCTTGATGCCCGAAATTGCGATGCCCTTATCCGGAAGCATGGAAACCTTGTAATGATAGACATGCCTGAAAAGATAGAGGTTTGCGAAGGTAAATTCGGAAATCCCGTCTTTGATGAGATTGAAGGCAGGATGCATCGCATCCTTCATGGACAGATCGATTGGAGCGAACTCAGGATAGTGTGGAATATTCATTGGTTGAATGATAGTAATTTTGCTGCTGAGGAGCAAGTCATATCGATATTTTTTTAATCAGCATCATACTGTTGCCTCCTGCCTGATTCCTTGCCATAATATATGATCATGAAGAACCATAATCAATTTCTATCAAAACCTTATGTCGACGGGATGGTCGAACGCTTTATCCGCTATGTCAAAGTTGACACCCAAAGCGACCGTCATATTGAAGATATCCCTTCCACCAAAGGACAGTGGGATCTCGCATGGATGCTTGAATCCGAACTCAAGGCGCTTGGACTTGCGGATGTTAGCCTCGACAACCATTGTTACCTCATTGCCAGGGTTCCCGCTTCTCCCGGGATGGAAAACAAGCCCAGCATCGGTTTGATGGCGCACATGGACACTGCGAGCGACGTGAGCGGCGCCAATGTCAAGCCTGCGCTTGTGAAAGATTACCAGGGCAATGCCATTGAACTTTCGGCAGGTTATGTGCTCGACCCCAAAAATTATCCTGATCTTACCGAACATATCGGCGACACAATCATTACCACCGACGGCACCACCCTGCTTGGCGCGGATGACAAAGCTGGCGTTGCGGAAATCATGACTGCGGTCGAATACATGATCAAACATCCGGAAATCAAGCATGGTCCGATTGAAATTTTCTTTACTCCCGATGAAGAGACCGGCAAGGGTATGGATAAATTCCCTCTCACAAAAGCAAAAAGCACCGCCTGCTATACCTTTGATGGGGGCAAGGCGGCTGAAATCGAATCCGAGTGCTTTACCGCCTATTCGGTTCATGCCGAATTTTCAGGTCAGGTAATCCATATCGGAGCAGCCAGAGGCAAGCTTGCAAACGCTGTTGCGATGGCTGCGAGTTTTGTAAATCTTCTGCCGCGCTCTGAAAGCCCGGAGGCGACTGATGAATGGTTCGGCTACTACTGTCCGATAGAAATCAATGGTTCGCTGGAGCATGCGGAACTGGATATTTATCTCCGTGATTTTACCAGCGCAGGCATGGAGCGCAGAATCGAGGCCATCAAAGCATTTGCCAAAACTGTGGAAGCTCAATATCCGCTCGGCAAAGTTTCGCTCACCATCAAAAAGCAATACCTGAACATGAAAGAAGAATTGGATAAGCATCCGGATGTCCTTTCAAATCTGGTCAAGGCAATCGAAATGACAGGGGCGGAACACGGCATGCGTCCCATCAGGGGAGGGACCGATGGTTCACGCCTGACTGAAATGGGTATACCAACACCGAATGTTTTCACCGGAGGCTACAACTACCACTCCCGCTATGAATGGGCTTCAGTCAGCGAAATGTCGCTGGCGGTTCAGACTATTCTGAATCTTGTCCAGTGCTGGATTTGATGATAAAGGGCTGCCCGCGAAGGACAGCCCTTTTCTGTATTGTTCGTTGCGGTTTATTCACAACTCGCGGTGAATGACTCAGATATCAGAGAGCTTGCAGTGTTCAGACACCACCACGTCGGCATCGGTTTTTTCGACAATATACTCAGGAGTATATGGTGCAAAATACTCGGTCAGCACAAAGGTGTTGTTTTTTATTTCAAAGACACCGAGATCGGTAACCACATAATCCACTTCCTTCTGCGCTGTCAGCGGAAGCGCGCAGCGACGTTTCAGTTTCGAGCTGCCTGATTTTTCAAAATGGGTTGTCGCCGCAATCACTTTTTTCGAGCCTGCGACCAGATCCATCGCTCCGCCCATTCCCGGCACCAGTTTGCCCGGTATCTTGTAATTGGCGAGATTTCCTTCCTGGTCCACTTCCAAAACACCAAGAACGGTAAAATCCACATGACCGCCGCGAATAATTCCAAAGCTTGTCGCGGAATCAAAATAGCAGCCGCCAACCTGGAGGGTGACCGGCTGAGCGCCTGCATTGATAAGGTCCTTGTCGACATGATCCGCGTCAGGCGCGGGTCCCAGACCGATGAGGCCGTTTTCGGACTGCAGAATGACGGTTTCACCGGCCGGTACAAAATTCGCTACCAGCGTGGGCAGCCCAATCCCAAGGTTGACAACATTGCCGGTCTTGAAAAACCGGGCGATGCGCCTCGCAATTATCTCTTTGTTTTCAACATATTCCATTGCTGTCTCCCTCATGCCTGCACGATGTAATCGACGAATATCGATGGCGTGTGAATCTGGTCGGGGTCCAGAGATCCAATTTCGACGATTTCCTCGGCTTCTACGATAACGATATCGCAGGCCATTGCCATCAACGGATTGAAATTCCTCGCGGTCTTGGAATACACAAGATTGCCGGCTTTATCAGCTTTTCTGGCTTTGAGAAGCGCGATATTGCCTTTCAGCGGCAGTTCGAGCAGATAGGTTCTGCCATTCATTTCGAATTTCTGCTTGCCGTTTTCAACCTCAGTGCCGACACCGGTCGGCGTCAGAAAACCGCCCAGACCGCAGCCGGCCGCGCGGATGCGTTCAGCCAGCGTACCCTGCGGCACCAGATCTACTATCATTTCTCCTGCGTTCATCTGCCGCTGTGTTTCCGGATTCGTGCCGATATGCGAAACGATGACCCGTGAAAACGCTTTTGCCAGCACAAGCGGAGCGACGCCGTTTTTTCTGCCGGTTTTGGGATCATATACAGCCGTATCATTGCAAACCAGCGTAAGATTTTTCGCACCTCGCTCAAGAAGAGCTTGGATGATACGTTCAGGTGAACCGCACCCCAAAAATCCGCCCACATGGACCACCATCCCGTCCTGCACCAGTTCCGCAGCTTTCTGCGGAGAAATCATTGGTTTCGCAATCATCAGTCACACCTCCGGATGTATCATGAAAGCCGTGGTGGCTATTCATCACGGTCAGAATCTGCTGTCGGTTTTTTACTGTATCAAACCTGGAACCAATCTTCCAGCCAATCACCGCTCATTCCTGGCTACTTTGCAAATTTTTCGAGCCCGATAGCGTACCTGCCGAGAGCGATATGTTTGCATCAGCTACAGTTCCATTCGCTCAGCCAATTTTTTAACAACAAAAGTCGCGACGTTATCTGCGTAGGTTCCCCGCCCGAACCCGGCATCATAGCCAAGCTGAACCGCCAGTTTATTGGAAATTCTCGGCCCGCCTACAATACAGATAAACTTTGAGCGAAGCCCTTCGGCTTCAAGCAGTTCGATAAAATTAGTCAGATTGTGAATATGGGTATCTTTCTGCGTCACCACCTGCGAAACGAGAATCGCGTCGGCCTTGACCTTGACCGCGTATTCCAACAACCTTTCGTTGGGTACTTGAGCGCCCAGGTTATGCGCCTCCATCATCGAATACCGTTCCAGTCCGTAATGATGATTGTAGCCCTTCATGTTCATGATCGCGTCGATGCCGACCGTGTGCGCGTCAAAACCGGTGCAGGCACCGACAACCACGACCTTTCTTCCGATGTGGGTGCGGATAAACTCGTTGACCTCATCCATCGACATGGACTTTTCTTCTTCATTTCGATCCGCTTCCACCGCATCATAATCGACGCCCCGCTCTGTCTTCGCATAAGCGACAAAAAACGTGAAGTTATCCGAAATACGGGCAGAATGGACTATTTCACAATCAGAAAAGCCCCAACCAAGCACCATGATGCGCGCCGCTTCCTGCGCTTTGAGACCGTGAGGGACTGGCAGCGTAAATGAAAGCTGGACTTTTCCATCATCAAGAGTATCGCCATAAGGCCTGACAATATGCGCCATATCCATTCCTCCCTTTTACAGAATGCCCAGTTCTTCTTCGAGAAGAGATTCCACCGGGTTGAAATAATCCGGGGATTTTGCAAGAAGACCTTCCAGCCCCTTGCCGCCGTCTTTTGGACGCTTCACCTCGGCAAATAAGCCTTGCGCTATGGCGTCCATCAGTCCTGTTTTTTCCACCTCCCGTAAAAATTCCAGGGTTTTGTCGAGAACCTCGTGAGCATGACGAACCATGATGCCATCTTTTTTAAATTCAATATCATCGCCGAATGATGCAATGTTATTCATCACATAGCGGGCTGTGTCCACCGCAAGGTATCGATCCATCATGAAAGGCGTATGGATAGCTTCCGTCAGCATGCCGAGGAGATGAATGCCCTGACCTGTTGCCTTGGAAACGAAATTGAACATGTTGTCCATGACTATGCCTTTGAAAATATCGCCGGACATATGTTTGGTCGGCGGCATATACTTGAGCGGATGCTCTGGGAAAATCTCCCGTGCCATCTGCGCCTGAGCAAATTCGTACAGGAAGCCGTTCGGAATCGAGGGATCCATTTCAAAGGCATGCCCAAGGCCCATCTGCCAAGCTTGCAATCCGGCCGCATATGCAAAACGCTCATTCAAAAATTGCGAAGCGAGCACCGTATATGCTTTTTCATAAGCATCACTGGTTGTCAGATAATTGTCTTCACCGGTATTGATGATGATTCCCGCGTATGCATTTATCATCCTGCTGAATTTCTGATCGACGAATGTGCGATACATATTGATGTCGCGGAATAGAATACCATACATCGAATCATTGAGCATCATATCCAGCCGCTCAAGCGCGCCCATCGCGGCGATTTCCGGCATGCACAGCCCCGAAGCATAATTGGTGAGATAGATGTATCGCTTTTCACGCTCTCCTGCTTCATCCAGCGCTTGGCGCATGATCCGGAAATTTTCCTGTGTGGCGTAGGTTCCGCCAAAGCCCTCAGTCGTCGCGCCGTAGGGTACATAATCGAGGAGGCTCTGCGCCGTTGTCCTGATGACCGCAATAACATCGGCGCCGTTGAGCACAGCAGCCTGAGCCTGCTTGACATCTTCAAAAATGTTGCCGGTCGCAACAATGAGATACAGAAGCGGGCTGTTGTTTCTGCCGGCAAATTCAGCAAGTTTTTTTTCGCGCTGACCGCGATTATTTCTGATCCGGTCCAAATGCGCTTGCGCCAGCTGTTCCGCCTTGACGCGCGCAAAGGCTTTGTCACCGAGCGGAATCTTGGAAATATCAAGCCCTGACGCAATGGCTGAATTCAGCTCCTGCGGTGTCATCCCTTTCACAACCAAGGCGTTCGCATAACGCAAAGCCGCCCCCTCGGACAGATTTTGCCTGAGTGAATCGACGACCAGATTCGGAACCGGCACGCCATCAGCATTTGCGCCGTCCGCGCCCAGCAGCCTGAGCGTTGCCCGCTCAACGGTTACGCTGGTATGTTCATGAATAAAATCAAGAACCGGTGCGCATATTGCGATGGCCCGTTCTCTCGCTTCCGCGATTTTATCCTTGGATAGACCCAGTTTCTCTTTCATACATCCTTCCTATGCGTGCTTTTCTTTCAGAATTTTTGTTGCCAGGTGAATTATTTCAGTCTCCAGCCCGAGCAGTGAAGCGACGGCGAGCGCATCCGAACCATTCCCGCTCTCAGTCTCCTGCAAAGGCGCATCCGCGGATTTCCCGATGGATTTTTCGGGGCAGACCACATACCGCATCATTTCGTTTATCATCCGAATTCTTTCAATGAGATTTTTTTCTTTTCCGGCAGAATCCGCACCGAGAGAATCGCGGATTACCTGTACTGCGCGCATGACATCGAGTCCGGCCATTGCATAATAATCGGCGCCGCTTGTTCTGGCTATCCGCCTGAAATGGGTCGCGAACAGCATCCTGTTTTCAGGATTCCGCGAAAACCAAGCAACAACCGCGGAAAGCAGGGCTTCTGCTTCGTCGGAACTGGTTGAATGTGCAAACTCATCAAAAGCGCACAGGCATGCGCCGCGCTTTGCAGTTTCGATGATATCGGCCAACGCGTGTATTTCCATGCCGAAACCGGAAAGCCCCTTCTGCAGATCCTGTCCATTGTCTCCTACATATCGAATTGAAGTATAAATCCTGGTTCTGAAAACCTCAGCTGGCACACCCAATCCTGTCTGCGCCATCAACTGAAGAAAAAGCACAGTCCGCAAAACAATGGTTTTGCCGCCCATGTTTGAACCAAACAGCACAGCCACCGGTTTTTCAGAGCGCATACTCAGCGGCGTATATCTCCTGCTCGCTGCAATGCACTCTTTTTCCAGCGGAATGAATCTGCCTTCTCTGATATCCATAACCTGAGCATCAAAATCCGGTTTTTGCAGTCCGTATTTTTTTTTCAGAAGGTATCGGGCACGGGCAAGATCAAGCCTTTCGACAACCTTTGCGTATGTACTGAGATTGTCAAGTTCAGCACCGACCATTTCAAAAAGCTTTTGCAGAACTGCTCTTTCGCGAATGGCTTCTTTTTCGCGAAGCATCGCATGCTGTCTCTGGAGTTCAAGCGCGGCTTCATCAGGAAGCGGCCGGATGAGGCAGTAGCTGTCATCAAAGGATTCAACCGCAATGGCAGGGCAGCCAGCCTGTCCTGCCTGAGCACTCATTTTCACAGCGAGCTCTGCAGGTACTGTTAGAAATTCCCGATTTTTAAAATCAACGCCCCAGGTTCGCGTTATGCGCTCTTCACTTTCCTTTCTGTTCTGTGCCAGCTTTTCTGAAATTTCCCTGATGCCGATCCTGACAGCCTCCAGTTCGGAATCATAGGAGGACGCGATGAAAAACGTTTCACTATCGGAGCCTCCTTTGTTCAGTTCCTCGAGCAGGGCATGGGAATAAAATACAAAACCAAATCTTTTACGGCTTTCTTCATCAAGCGATTCACCCAGCGCGCGGTAATTGGAAAGGAATTTTTTAATCAGAAAAATGTCAAGCGAATCGTCCAGCGCAGCCGGGAGACGCGGAATTCTCGAAAGATGCCAGGCAAGCTTCTCCTGCTCACTGCTTGTCTTTGTGCGAGATTCATGAAATTTCGCCATTTGTTCGGTGTCATCGTAGATTTCGCCGAGCAGCAAGGGATCAGTGTGAACGGTTCTGGCATAGACGTAATCCTTGCCATAGGGTGTCAGCGGCTTGAATTCATGCCACACAACATCCATGTCCGCGAAAGTCCACGCAGAAGTCGCTTCATGCGCCGGGAGCGCTGTTTTCTCACTCTGCTGCATTCTGGTTCTCCCCACCTTCCCAGGTATTCCATGAGACAATTTTTTCAGTCAGCTCAGGACCCGCCAGCTGTTCAAATTCATCCTTTTGTATCGAACGGAGGATAATTGAAAAGCCGCCAAAGTGAACCTTGTTCCGTACACAGATCCTGGCGCTTCCCCCGAACCGCCGGAAAGCCTGCGGGTCAAGAAAAATGCTTGAAAAATCGCGGACGACGATAATTTCATCGCTGTTCCGCAAGCGCTCAGCTGCTGAATCAGTGAGGGCACCGTCAATAAAAACCGCCTTATCCGCGTGGATATCAGTATCGGGCTGATACACCGGCAGAGAAAGCAAATCCAGAAGATATCTCATCTTGTCGATGAGACTTTTGCATTCACTGCGCGAAACGCGAGCAGAATAAAACAGCTGCGCATTGCTGACCGATGCCGCCTGCGTTATGCGATTCAGCGCGCCATCGATAAAAATTGTCGAAGCCCACTGGTTGTCTAGTATTCTGCTCACCGCGAGCGCAAGATATTCATTGTGTTCCGGTCCGACCAGCGCCGCTGAACCGCCGCGACGCGCCCGCGCCAGAGCGAGCCTGCCCAAAGCGCTTGAACCTGGAAGAACATCCAGAATTTCAGGCTGGCAGTCTGCCGCCTCAAGATAGGCGCTTGTTGTCAGAAAAACATCTCCAGGCTGAAATGAAAATTGCGAGGCAGCAGCAAGAGCTCTTTTTCCCCAGCCAGCCCCCGCAGGAAGTCCGGCAGAAGCTCCCGCCGCAATTCTTGCAGTGCGGTCGCCTTCCAGCCCCACCGCGAGAACAGCGACTGAATGATTTTGGGCATGGAGTGCCGCAATCGCGTTCCGCGCAAAGGTGGTTTTTCCTGAAGCCGCCCCGGGACCGGTAACGAGATTGACACTGTCGATGAAAAGCCAGGCTCCGGGGAGCATCTTCAGCCTCTAGACGTCGTCATGATGATGCGAGCGCGCAACACGGGCAAGATTTTTCGGTTCGAGGACTTTCTCCTGGCCATCGAGCAATCTCGCGACGCCGCAGGTTGGCTTCAGCCATGGTTCGTCAAAGCAAATGCGGCACTGCCCGCAGTCTTCTTCATAGAAATGCGGCTCGTCATACGTAGTAATGACGCCTTCGTAATTGCGGAGGATGACGCGCTTTTCGTTCGAAGTTATCAGATAGTCGGGCATGACAGGGATTTTCCCGCCGCCGCCCGGCGCGTCGATGACAAAGGTTGGAACCGCCATGCCCGTTGTATGTCCCCTGAGGTTCTCAATAATCTCAATACCCTTGGAAACCGTTGTCCTGAAATGCGAGATACCTCGGGACATATCGCACTGATAAATGTAGTACGGCTTAACCCGAATGGTCAGCAATTTCTGCACCAGCTTTTTCATTAAAACTGGGCAGTCATTCACATCACGAAGCAGAACGCTCTGGTTTCCCAGCGGAATGCCGGCATTGGCCAGCTTTTCGCAGGCGGCTTTCGCTTCAGCGGTAATTTCCTTCGGATGATTGAAATGCGTATTCACATAGATGGGGTGATATTTTTTCAGCATGTTGACAAGCTGATCATCGATGCGCATGGGCATGACAACCGGAGTCCGCGTTCCGATCCTGATGATTTCGACATGAGGAATCGCGCGTAATCTGGAAATAATTTTTTCAAGCCGCTCAGTGGAAAGCGTAAAAGGGTCTCCTCCTGAAATGAGGACATCCCGCACAATTTCTGTTTTGCTGATATATTCGATGGCGGCGTCAATGTTTTCATCGGACATATGGACATCTTCAAAGCCCACCAGTCTTCGCCGCGTACAATGACGGCAATTCATGGAACAGAGATTGGTCACCAGCAATAGCACCCGATCCGGATATCGATGGGTCAAGCCGGGGACGGGGGAGTCCACATCTTCATGCAAAGGATCATCCTGATCAGAGGCGTCAATCCTCGTTTCCGGCAGACGCGGAACCGCCTGAAGCCGCACCGGACAGACCGGATTTGATGGGTCAATCAGCGATGCATAATACGGTGTGATTGCCATCCTGAATATTTTCAGGACTTCCGAAATATCGGATTTGTCTTTTTCGGTCAGCGGAATAACCTGAGCCAGCGTCTCGACATCGCGAATGTCATGGCGCATCTGCCAATGCCAGTCATTCCATTCCTCGGGGCTGACATTTTTAAATAGCGGAATCCGCCGGTAATCGTATGACGGGTATTCATGCATGATATTATCCTTTCAGGTTGAACATCTTTCGCACATCGTCACTGGAAGCGATTTCGAACTGGGCTTCGCGGGCAATTCTGACAGCCCGTTCCACAAGCTCGGCATTGGATTTAGCCAGCACCCCTTTGGAATAATACACATTGTCTTCAAAGCCGACTCTGATCCAGCCGCCTGTGGCAACAGCACCGTACTGCGCCGGCAATGAGGCGCGGCCGATGCCCATAACGGTAAAATTGGCCCCCTCCGGCAAAGCCCGTTTGAACACTTCCAAATTATCCGCTGAATAAGGCACCGCGCCCGGTACATTCAAGACAAGGCCGTAATGATAGGGCGGCTCCAGCAATCCTTCATTGATGAGTATGTGCGAGGCGTATACATGCCCCAGATCAAAACATTCCAGCGTTGGCTGAACTCGGTGTCTCTTGAATTCCTCGGCGAATTTCCGCATGACAGGCAAGGTGTTGACAATATAATCATTGCCGAAATTCACGGTCCCGCAATCCAGGCTCGCCATTTCAGGTTCCAGTTCCATGATCGGCCTGAGCCGCTCTTCCGCGGTGTCGCCCACCGCGCCGCCTGTCGTTATTTCAACAATGATATCGCATTTGGAGCGGATACGATCGATAGCTTTTTTAAAGACTGCTGGGTTTTGTGTCGGCCTGCCGTTTTCATCCCTGACATGCAGGTGCAAAATCGCGGCGCCCGCGCGCCAGGCTTCATACGCAGCCTCAGCGATTTCCTCAGGAGTCACGGGAAGTGCTGGATTCTGAGCCTTTGTCGTTTCAGCGCCTGTGCAAGCGCAGGTTATGACCATTTTCGCCATGTTCTACCTCCCGATTGGAAATTTCTTCGCAGTCAGTTCCAGAGCCTCACTGATAGCGCCTAACGCGTAGTCGAGGTCCCGGTCGGTGTGCCGGTGCGCAATATACCAATGGTGATAGGGCTGTATGAAAAGTCCGCGCCTTATGGTTTGTGTATAGAAATACTCACGCCGAGCCTTGTAGGTTTTCTCTCCGTCCTTTTCCGATTTATCGAATGTGAGGAAGGGCATCGGAGGAATTCCGGACACAGTCAGCGGCAAGCCTGAATTCTCTGCGATTTTTCTCAGTTTCTCAAGGAAAACGGTGCCTCTCTGCCAGATTGAATCGGGAACCTTTTCCCGCTCCAGGATATCCAGGCATTTCATCGCGGCGACCATCTCCAGGCTGTTGGGGAAGAAAGTGGACGAAACAAAGACCTTCTGCTCCGCTACTTTCATGATTTCGCGCTTGCCTGCCACGGCGCTGATGGGATAGCCGTTCGCGAGTGCCTTCCCAAAGGTGCCGAGATCCGGTGTAACGCCGTAGCGTTCCTGCGCCCCGCCCAAAGCCGCTCTGAAGCCTGTCCTGATCTCATCAAAAATCAAAACCGCGCCATAGCGGTCTGCGAGTTTTCTGACACCTTCCAGATACCCCGCTGGCGGCGCCATGACCGGCTTTGCGAGCGGATGGCCGACCGGCGTGACGATAACGCAGGCTACTTCGCCCTCATGCGCCTGCAAGGCACTTTCAAGCGATTCGAGACTGCCGTATTCGAATTCGACCGTCAGATTGGTAATTTCCTCCGGCACGCCGCCATGCACTTCAACGCACCAGTCATGCCAGCCGTGATACCCACAGCGCAAAACATATTTCCGGTCCGTATATCCGCGAGCGATGCGCACGGCGAGGCTCGTTGCGTCGGAACCGGTCTTTACCAGAATAACCTGCTCGGCACAGGGAATAATATGCGTCAGCCGCTCTTCGAGATCGTTCTGAACTTTCTGCACCAGTGAAAAACAGAACCCCTTCTCATCCATCTGGGCTTTGACCGCGTCATTGATTTCGCGCTCGTCATATCCGAGAATGACAGGGCCATACGCACAGAGCATGTCGATGTAGTCGTTGCCGTCCACATCCACAATATGCCCCTTGTACCCACGGTCGATAAAAATCGGATATTCGCCCTGGATAAAGTTATAGGGGCGCCGTATTCCCATGACGCCTCCCGGACAGACTTCCTTGGCCTGTTCGAAAAGCCGCATGGATTCATCCAGTTTCAGTTTGGGATATTCCTGTGCCGGCATGGAAACCTCCTTATTTGACGTACTGGGTTTCGAAGAATTTCCTCAAAGCAGGATTTTCACGGAGTTCCCAGAGCGTGATTTCCGCATGGTCCTTCGTATAGCCATTGCCGATAATCATGGTCACATCTTTGCCGATGCCTTCCGCGCCGAGCGCAGCACGGGTAAAGCTGGTAGCCATGGAGAAGAAATAAACAATGCCGCCATCTCGGACCGGAAGAATGGAAGCCATTTCACAGCCTTGAATGTTGACGCAGTTGATTGATATGTCGAATTCGCGGCCCTTGTTAGCGGGCAGAACCTTGTTCAGAAATTCGACCGGCTTGCTCGCGTCGGCTTGAACAATTTCATGCGCGAGGTGCAGTTCTTCAAGAATTCCCCTGGAGCGCGCCGAATGAATGTTTGCGACGACGCGGCCTGTGGGGCCAACGCGCTTCATGGCCTCATAGCAGCACAGAAGCCCGGATTTTCCGCCTGCACCAAGCACCAGCACGGTATCGCCCGGCTTTACCAGTTTAGCAGCCTGCGCGGGAGCTCCGGCGACATCAAGCGCCGCGAGCGCGAGGCCTTCGTCCATATCCTCGGGCAGTTTGGCATAGATTCCGGACTCGAAAAGAATTGCCTGGGCATCGACTTCCACCCTGTCGATTTCCTTATGGACCGCGAGAATCCTGTTGATTTTCAGCGGAGTCAGGGAGAGCGAAACAAGGCTGGCAATCTTATCGCCGACTTTCAGATCCCTGTCTTTCAGAGCCGAACCGATTTTCGCCACTTTTCCGATAAACATGCCGCCGGAACCAGTAACCGGATTCTGCTGTTTTCCGCGCGTTTTGACGATATTCATGATGATTTCGCCGATTTTCGCTTCATCGCCGCCAGCTTCTTCTTCAATCTGCGTAAAGCTTGCCGAATCGACATTGAGCGCGATGACATCAACCAGAATTTCATTGTCGTACAGCTTGGACATGTCATTGTCCAGTTTCTGCGCTGTCTGCGGCATTGCTCCAGCCGGCTCGATGACACGATGTGTTCCGTACTTGTCTCCCATTGGCATACATACCTCCACTTTCCCCATACTTGTTGAGCGAACGCGTACAACTGTTCTGTTGGGCTTGTATGCTATCATTGCCTGATTTTCAGCAGACGTCAAGTCAGAAAATGAACTTATAAGTTCAATATGTAAAACGAATTATCAAACATTTTTGCATAAAGGCGACAAAAAAGCCGCCATTTCTGCTGAATGTATGCAGAAAGGCGGCCCTTGCCCTGAAGCAGACGAATAATTATAGGATTATCTTGGTTCCGATGAAAACTTCGAGCGGTTCAATGGAGTATGCTTCCAGGTTGTAGCTGTTGGTGCTGTCGCGGACCGGCTGGCCGAAAGGCATGGCGTACAGCACTTTCAGAAAGATGCCTATGTGGCCGAAGTTCAGACCGACACCGCCGCCCGCGTTGATAAACCTGCTTGCCTTCAGGGGGTTGCTTTTGTCCCCGTCATCATTGCTGTTCGAATAGTCAGCCTTGAATTTGCCGAAACCAACCTCGAAAAAAGGATCCAGAAAGGCTTTATAGGAAAACAAATGCCCCTGGGCATAGGTGTAGGTCATGAGATCCTGCATGGGAGTCAGGTCTGATCCGCCGAAATAGACTGAATAGGAAGATTTCCCCCAGGAAGTCCCGAGACAGAGATTTCTCATGCCCAGTTCGACAAAGCCGCCATAGAATATGCCTTCTCCCCGTTCAAATCGATCTTTGAAGTCATCAATGGAAGCGTTTGTAGAGCCATTTGCGCTGCCTGTCACGCCGAATGCCAGCTGTGCCCAGGCTGAGCTGCCTGCCGCGATAAGAAATACGCAGAGCAGGAAAACAGTGCGATTTTTCATAACCACTCCTTTACAAAATACTTTGTATAACATAATATTATTGTACCAAGATGTCAACTATCATCATGGAAGAACAAAGAATCGAATGCAAGGTAACATTTTTGCCTTGACGTGAAACGATGTCCGATTGAGAATGTTTATAATTTAAAAGGAGATTGTCATGCGAAAAAGAATCCTGACTATGCTGCTGGTTTTCCTGGCTGGAACAAGTATGGTCTTTGCCCAGTCAAAAACATCGTTGAACATACAATCCAATCAGGTCGGAGCCAAAGTCTATCTGAATGACAACCTTGCCGGCTACACAACGCCCAATTTTTCTGCCCTTGTCACACCCGGACTCTATTATATAAAAGTGACAAAGGACGGCTTTCCCGATTTCAAGACCACGGTCGTTGTGGGTTCGACGCCGATAACCATAACAGCCAATTTCGGTCCAAGTCAGCCTCCCTCACCCCCCGCGCCGCCTCCCGCGCCTGTTCAGCACCAGCTCAGCGTCGATTCGAATGTCCGAAACGCGCACGTCTATATCGATAAAGCATTTGTCGGGACTACGCCCTTTGTGGGATTCTACAAGCCGGGATATTATACTATCACAATCAGGGTGCCGGGGTATGAAGACTACAGCCAGAAAGTGAATCTGACCAGCTCATTCAAACTATACGCCACCCTCAATCTGCTGCCCCTTCCAGTCTATTTTGATGTAAACAATGTCAGAGGCGCCTCGGTGTACCGGGACGGCCAGTTTATGGGAACAACGCCGTACAGCGGATCCTGGCTGCCGGGAAGCTACAGCCTGCGCGTTTCTGCTCCGGGCTTTGCTGATTATAATGAACGGGTGGCGCTTTCAGGCCCGCTGGTTATGCAAATTTCGCTGGCACCGCTGCTGGTTGACTATGAGATCAGGGTCCCGGATTACTTCATGACAATTCCAGGTTCACCCCCGATGTATAGAAACCTTCAGCTTTATCTGGACGGCCGCCGGGTAGACCAGCTCTACGGGAAGGCGCTTCCTGGCAGACATGTGCTGACAGTTTTCATTAATGATCTCAAATTGGAGGCGGAATTTGAGCTAATAGGCGGGAAACCGGCTGTAATTGAGCCGTTCTTTGGAATCAGGGTTCAATAAATCTCAATTTCAAGCCTGAAATGCTGCTTTTCAGGCTTGAAAAAAATATGCAACTGTGCTTTTTAATAGGTGATAAAAAGAATAGTATTTTGCTCATGATTGTAAAAAATTGATTTTTATGCAATCATGCATCTATAATTGTTGTAAGGGAATAAAATGTCTGATTTTATCAGTCTGCAGGAGTTTGAGCGCTCAGCCAGTATAGCTGGCATTTTCAAAGGTGTCGAAATCGATCTTCTGCATGAAACCTTGCTGTCATGGAAAAGCTCTCCGAGCAAACCATATACGGTGCTCGAACTGCGGGATGGCAAAACACTAGCAGCCTATGCGATTATCTGCAAAATCACGGGCAGGGATTCAACCTATGATATCAGATATTTTGTTGTCGACCGGGACTACCGCCACACCGAAGGCAGCAAGCATCTTCTGGCCTTGATTGATCAGGAACTTCTCAAGGCCTATCCCTACGCGGTCATTCGAGCCGAATTTTCCACCAGAAAGCTGATAGGGCTTGGGGAAAAAACGCTTGAAGAAGCAGGATACCGGCTCATCGGACATATCAAAGATTATCATGGCGAAGGCGATGACTATTATTACTTTATCCATGTAGCATACCGCAACAAGCCTGTTTTTGAAAAGCCGGAACTGAATATCGATTCGAATTAAAATTCCATTTGAAACACATAAAAACACAATCGGGGGTCTGCATGCGAATTGGCGCCATTGAAGCGGGCGGAACCAAGTTTATTTGCGCGATTGCCGAGACAGAGTTCCAGGGGGATGGCTGGAGCAAACCGCTCATCAAAGAAAGCATTTCCATTCCAACAGCAAAGCCGGAAGTTACCTTGCAAGCATGCCTCGGCTTTTTCAGTTCTGCCGAACCAATTGAGCGGCTGGGCATCGCGTCTTTCGGCCCGGTCGAGCTCGATCCGCTTTCGCCGCAGTATGGATTTATCACCACTACCCCAAAGCCAGGCTGGAAGCAAACCGATATAGTCGGTTTTTTCAAAAAAACTCTGCAGATACCGGTGTTTTTCGATACCGATGTCAATGGCGCGGTGCTGTCGGAACATCGCTGGGGTAACGGAAGAGGCTTGTCCGATTTTGTCTATATCACCATTGGGACTGGAATCGGCGGGGGCATCATGGCGAATGGCAGGCTCATCCACGGAGCCATGCATCCAGAGCTCGGCCATTTCCTGCCCCAAAAGCATGCGCAGGATAATTTTGCCGGCGTCTGTCCATTTCATGGAGCCTGTCTTGAAGGCCTGGCTTCGGGACCCGCAATAGCGGCACGATGGGGAATCCCCGGTGAAAAGCTTGCGGACAACCACCCGGCGTGGGAGCTGGAAGCCTATTATCTCGCCCAAGTTTCGGCAATGCTGGCAATGACCCTGTCGACCCGCCGGATTCTCCTGGGCGGTTCTGTCGGCATGCGGCCAGAAATTGTCGGAAAAACCAGAAAGATTTTATCAACAGTGCTCGCCGGCTACCTTTCCTGGCTGGAATCGCCGGAAGCGGTTGAGTCATTCCTCATGAACCCCCTGCTCGGCAGCCAGGCTGGCATTCTTGGCGCTGCTGCGCTGACGCTGGATTAAAGCATGCGGCGCTTTGCTGGCATTTGCGGCCCGCAAGCGTTCAACCGCTTGATTACGGCCTGCCAGTCTTGCTATATTCACTGACATGTCTTGCCGTACCATGCAGGCAAGGCAGGATTCGAAACAGGCCGGGATAGCTCATTTGGCAGAGCGGCGCACTCGTAATGCGCAGGTGTCGGGTTCGATTCCCGATCCCGGCTTTAGTGCTTGAGCCCATTTCAGAACTCGGCTAGTTTTGAAATGGGCTTTTCATTGTTCGCGATTTTTATTTCCAGACCGCGTAGGTCACAAGCGCCGAGACAACCGTGGTTATCAGGGTAAAGGGTCCGGCCAGTTTCAGCCAAGAAATAAACGAAACCTTGCTGCCTGCTTTTTTTGAAAGACCGGTGGCGACCACATTAGCTGAAGCGCCGAATGGTGTCAGGTTGCCGCCCATGCATGAACCAATCAGCAGACCGAACATAAAAAGCTCTGGCTTTACCTGCATGGTTTTTGCCAGGCCAGCTGCGACTGGCAGCATCGCGACAATATAGGGAACATTGTCGACAAAACCGGAGACAACTACTGAAAACGCGATGATGACAACATATCCAAGCGCAATCCGGCCTCCAATGACACCAGCAAGCCACCGCGCCACCTCATCAAGCGCCCCTGTCGCTGAAATGCTGCCGATAACGATAAAAATCCCGGCAAGAAAGGCCATGGTGTCCCAATCAAGGCCAATCAGCATTTTTTTTACAGAATCACGGGATTCATGCATGGAGCAGCGCAGCCAGACGAGGCCAACAATCGCCAGCACGGCGCAGAGCAGTCCTGAAGCCAGATGGATGCCGCCCGCAGAAAATCCCGAAATGACACCCAGCCCCACAATCATGAAAAGCAAAAGCAGGGTCGGAATCCAGCTTTGGATTCGTTCTTCGGGAACCGAAACGCGCTCCCGATCCAGATTCCGGAAAATGGCATAAAAATACAGCGCGCCAGCGAGGGCACCAGCCTGTACAAAGAAGAATATGGACAGTTTCCCTTGAGTAAAGAAAAAGTCGTTGAAAGAGTATCCGGCGTAGTTTGCGAAAATCATGGAGGGCGGATCTCCGACAAGGGTCGCGGTCCCTTGCAGGTTCGCCATCACCGCAAGGCCGATCATAAAAGGCGCTGGGCTTTTTTTCAGTTTGCGCGAAAGCTCGAGCATGATCGGAGCCATGACCAGCACGGTCGCAACATTTTCCACAAAAGCCGAAATAAAGCCGGTCATCAGAAGAATAATCACAATCGCGGCGCCGAGCGTCGAAGATTTGTCGATGATTTTCTCGGCCAGATAGGCCGGGACTCGGGAATAAATGAACAATTCCGCAAGCACGAGGCTGCCGAGATAGATCAGCAGGATATTCCAATTGATGTAATGCAGCAGCGCTTCACGGAGCGGCGCGATACCGGTTACGATAAGGATGAAGGCAGCGCCCAGCGAAAACCATGATTTTTTTTGCGGAACAAGGATAATGCCGAGATACATGACAGCGGCTATCACAGGCACCAGCAGTGTCATTCTGATACTCCAGGCAAAAAAATTGCGAGACCATACGGACTCGGCCGTACAGTCTCGCCTTTTCTTCTGCAAGAATGATTATGGCCGGAAACACTGCGCGGTTTTCGCGCCGTCTGTTTCGTCCTGACGACCATAATCGCCGCTTCAAAAAGCGGCTGGCTACTCCCTGATACAAATACAGTATAGCGCTATCGTCTGGAGAAAATCAAGAATTCTTTGCTGCCGAGCGATAAAAGCCGGCTCGGCATAGAAATTCGCGCGAGTTCCAGTATATAACTTCCCCTATGAATCTTCTTTCCCTGAAAGACATTTCGCTGTCACTCAAATCAGGTCCGCTCTTTGAATCGGTCACAATCGATATCGATGAAGCTGATAAAATCGGACTGATCGGCCTCAATGGCAGCGGTAAATCCAGTTTTCTGAAACTGATAACAGGCGCTGCAGCGCCGGACCATGGCGAAATTTCCCTAGCCAAGCGCTTTACATATTCATTTTTGCCGCAAAAATCCGAATTTTCCGAGAACACCACCTTGGGCGATTTTCTCTATCTCGGCGATGCGACCGAAATTCTGCATCCTGCGGAAGAGGAGCCCCGGGTGTCGCTGGAAAATCGATATTCAGCGCTGTGCAAAGAGCTGAACCTGCCCTCCCCTGACACGCCAATGAAATTCTTTTCAGGCGGGGAACTGAAAAAAGCCGAGTTGGCGCGGGCATTGGCGCCCTCTGCCCGCCTCCTCATTCTGGACGAACCAACCAACCATCTCGATGTTGACACGATCGAATGGCTTGAAAAAAAACTGCAGACAAGCCGCCAGGCGATCATTCTGGTGACCCACGACCGCTGGTTTCTCGATGCTGTCGTGACACGCATCGCGGAAATCGACCGGCACACGATAACGATGTATCCGGGAAGCTATTCCAGGCATCTGGAGCGGAAGGCTGTCATTCTCGCGGGGCTTGAACGCGCTGAAAACAAGCGCCTTGCGAATCTGAAAATCGAACTGGCTTGGCTCAACCGGGGCGCCCGCGCGCGCGCGACCAAAAGCGAACGCCGTAAGCAGGAAATCAGAGCAATGAGCGAATCCCTGCTGGAAAAGCCGCCCAGCGCATATTCGTTTTCGTCATCGGAAACACGACTCGGGAAAAAAGTCTGCGTGATGACCGACGTTTCATTCTCCTATGGTACGAAGCAGATTCTCAAGGATTTTTCATTCGAATTTCAGCCCGGCGAAAAGCTGGCTATTGTCGGACCGAACGGTTCGGGCAAAACCAGCTTGCTCAAGCTGATTTCCGGCATGCTGACACCTGATTCCGGCACGATTGACCTGGGCGCGACGGTCCAGCTTTCATATTTCAGGCAAACCAACGAAAGCCTCGACGGAGAAAAAAGCATTCTGGCCTTTATTCAGGAGCACGCGGATCATTTCAAACTGGCTGATGGCTCAGTTCTTGACGCCGAACTTTTGCTGGAACGCTTTGGCTATGACCGCGATTTTCGAAACCAGAAAATAAAGACACTTTCCGGCGGCGAGGTGCGGCGTTTGATGCTGGTTCGAATTCTGGCGGAATCCCCGAACATGCTCCTTCTGGATGAACCGACCAATGATCTTGATATCGAAACCATAGAGCGCCTTGAAGAATATCTTGAAGATTTCGGAGGAACCGTTATCCTTGTTTCTCACGACCGCCTGCTTGTGGACAAGCTTGCCCAGAATCTGCTCATTTTCAAAGGCAGCGGCGTAATGGAGCGGTATTCGGGGAGCTACCTGGAGTGGAGCGAGCACAAGGAACGGGAGACTTCGGCGCTTTTGTCAGCTGAAAAGCCGAAATCGAAAAAACCTGGCGCGGCGGATGACAGGCGCGACACCCAAAAAACTTCTGTCGGCCGCGACAAGCTCAGCTTCAAGGAAAAGCGCGAATTTGAAAATCTGCTGAACGAAATTGATGCACTGGAAACCGAAAAACGCACGCTTGAAGAAAGTTTTGCCAATCCGAAAGCGTTCGGGCCCGACATGCAGTCAGCCCATGCGCGGTATGAAGAAATCGAAAAGCTTCTGGAGCAGAAAATGGCTCGATGGGAACATCTGGCGGAGCGCGAAGGCTGAAAAATTCGATATGAATAAAGATACAATTCCGGGTCTTGCATTCCAGCGGACAGCGGAGTAAACTCGCCGAAACTATAGATGGAGGCACAATATGTCTTTTGAGAGCATGGTGATTCCAGGATCGCTGGAACCTGCCCAGCTTGCATCTCTCGATTGGGGGAAGATAGGATTTTCGCTGACGGTTACCCCCTACATGGGCGGAAGCGTTGCCGGCCCGGATGGAGCATTCGAGCCCTGTGCCGTGGTAAAAACCGGCGTCCTGAAAGTGCCGCCCCAGGCTTGCGCCTTGAATTACGGACAGGCGATGTTTGAGGGGATGAAAGCCCGAATCGGCGTTGACGGCAAAATCAGGCTGTTCAGACCGGAAGCCAATGCCGCCAGAATGGCCAGCGGCGCCGCGCGGTTCATGATGCCCGCTCCTTCAACCGAACTTTTCATTGAGACTGTCACTAAAGTGGTCAAGGCCAATCGCGATTATATTCCTCCCTATGGGAAAGGTTCCCTTTATATAAGACCGCTGCTTTTCGGCATCGGCAAGACGCTCCAGCCAGCCCCGTCCGACACAACCATGTTCGTGGTCTATACCCAGCCGGTCGGCCTTTATTTTAAAGGAATGGCTTGCATAACCATCAAAGCCGACGACACCTATCAGCGCGCCGCCGCCCGCGGAACCGGCTTTGTCAAAGCCGCCGGCAACTACGCGCCATGCTTCTATCCTGCCGCTGAAGCCAAACATGAAGGCTTTTCCGACGTTCTTTATCTGGACCATGACGGCGAACATGTGGAAGAGGTCGGAAGCGCCAACTTTGCCATGGTGAAGAACGGCACGCTGTATGTAGCCGATTCGCCCTCCATCCTGCGCGGCATTACACGGGATTCAGTCATGCGAATCGCCCGCGAAATCCTCGGAATCGAAGTTGTTTTCGCACCGCTGGAACTGGACCGAGTGCTCGGTCTTGGCGCGTACGCAGGACAAGGCCCTGCTGAGGAAGCCTTCTGCACCGGCACCGCCGCAGCCATCTCCCCGATCGGCGCAATGCGCTGGAAGGACGCCGACTACAGCTTCTCAGGCGGCGCTATCGGCCCGATCACCCAGAAGCTGTTCGACACTATCGACGGCATTCAGACAGGCCGCATTCCCGACCCCTTTGGCTGGACTGTGGTTGTCGACTGAATTGCAGGGCAGAATGGCGCGGCGGGTATCCGGTTCCGCAGACCGGATGCCAGGTTCCGTCAGCGGGGCATCAAGCGGTGCCGTGAAGCTGTCTCAGGAAAAAGCGCTCGCATGGACGCCGAAACCACTTGAAAATTGTTCAAAACATGCGGTATATTTATTTCCGCTCCTGAATGGACGGCCAGCCGCTGAACATCCAGAGCGCAGCGGGGAATTAGCTCAGTTGGTAGAGCGATAGGTTCGCAATCTATAGGTCAGGGGTTCGAATCCCCTATTCTCCATCTTCAATATAAAATTCATCCTTTGTATAGCTTCTATAGAAATTTGACTTGCTTTTTTCAATTGACAACTCATTTTCACTATTATATTATCCGCAGGAACAGATGCTGGAAAGCTGCATTGGCATAAAACCAGCGTTTGTATTCTGTACAAGAGGTGTCCGGCGGAGCTGATATGGATAGGCAGAGCAAATTACCTTCCTCTCATAAACCCTGCAGCCTTGCAGCTGACACCTGTCATCTCCTCATAAGATGCTATTCTCAGCAATCAGTTATTCTTTTCTCCCGCTCAATCTCTATTATCAACATTATTATTTGACCGGCGCGGAATTGAGAATGCAGCCGGTCAAACCGGCTTGTCAAATCTGAACGCCGGACCGCCGCATTGCTCACTTCCAGCGCCATATTCTCACAATTCAACACAAGGAGGCAGGCAATGATCGAAATTTTCGATACCACACTTCGCGACGGAGCACAAGGAGAAGGAATATCCTTTTCTCTGCAAGACAAGCTGGTAATTGCCAGAACGCTGGATCAGCTGGGAGTGGCCTACATTGAGGCCGGCAATCCTGGAAGCAATCCCAAAGATATGGAGTTTTTCCGAGAAGCATCAAAGCTTGAGCTGAAACATGCAAGGCTCTGTGCTTTTGGGGCGACCCGGCGAAAAGGAATGAGCCCTGGGCGGGATGAAGGTGTCAAGAATCTTGCGAATGCGGCAACCAGCACTGTTGTCCTTTTCGGGAAAAGCTGGGATTTGCATGTCCAGCAGGTATTGCAGGTTTCGCATGAAGAGAATCTAGCCATGATTGCCGAGACAGTCGCATTCTTCAAGGATCTTGGAAAAGAAGTAATCTATGATGCCGAACACTTTTTTGACGGATACCGATTAAGCCGTGAATATGCCCTGGCAAGTATTGCTGCCGCGGTTGAGGCAGGAGCAGATTGTGTTGTCCTTTGCGATACCAACGGCGGAAGTTTCCCGGACCTGATCATGGCAGGGATACAGAATGTTAGGCAGACGCATTCAATCAGGGTTGGCATCCATGCCCACAATGATGCAGGTATGGCTGTCGCGAATTCATTGATGGCGGTCAAATCGGGAGCTGTACAGGTTCAAGGGACACTGGTGGGTTTCGGAGAACGATGCGGCAGTGCAGCCCTTGCGGCCATCATTCCCAGCATCCAGCTTAAACTTGGCATGACCTGTCTTCCGGAACAGAATCTCTGCAATCTGACAGAAACCGCTCGGAAAATCGCGGAAATCGCCAATGTACCCCTCCCCGATGATATGCCCTATGTTGGTTTGCGTGCTTTTGCGCACAAGGCCGGCATGCATGCAGACGGGATATTGAAAACAACTTCGTCGTTTGAGCATGTCGAACCAAAATCAGTGGGGAATGATCGGAGATTTCTGATGAGCGAAATGGGGGGACGGGCCGCCATTGCGGAGAGCATCAGAAAATTCGAACCGTTGGCAACAAAGGATCATCCCGCTGTCAAAGCGCTCTCCGCCAGACTCAAGGAGCTTGAAGCTGAAGGCTGGCAATATGAAGGCGCCGATGCGAGTTTTGAAATTCTCGCTCGCAGGGAAGTCGGGCTATACCAGCCGTTCTTCAGGCTGGAGCGGTATGAAGTTCAGAGCCGGTACCCCGAAATGAAGGAAAGCTCCTGCGCATCAGCTTGGGTCAAGGTCAGTGTCAACGGAACCGAGGAAATTGCCGCATCAGAAGGCAATGGCCCTGTAAATGCGCTTGACAGCGCGCTCAGGAAGGCGCTCCAGCGCTTCTATCCTGAATTGGCCAGAATCAGGCTGACTGATTACAAGGTGCGGGTAATCGACACAATGAGCGCGACAAGCGCCAAAGTCCGAGTCCTCATAGAAACGACGGACGGCGAGCGGGTCTGGACTACTATCGGAGTCTCTACCAATATAATCGAGGCCAGTTCATTGGCGCTTGCTGATTCAATCGAATTCAGCCTGATACAGAATTCGATTTGAGCGTGCGGCTATTTCTTGCCCTTCTCCTCGCCCTTGAGCACTTTGTCCACCAGATGCTTGAAGCGCTCCTCGACATATTTCCGCTTGACTTTGAGCGTCTGGGTGAGTTCTTTTCCAACTGAAAAATCATTCAGGATTGGGAAAATTTTGGTGATACGCTCGAAGGGTCTGAACCCATGCTCTTTCGAAATGCGCGAATTCACTTCTTCCAGAAGGATATTGTAAATGGCATCGTTTTCAATCGAGTTGCTGCCCGATATGACGATTTCATTCATGGAGAGTTTGAGTTCGGCGGCCAGCTTCATGAGTTCTTCTTCATTGACGGCGACAATGGCGGAAATCTGCTTCTGGTCCTGCCCCAGAACAACGGCGTGATCGATGTAGACGCTTTCTTTCAGCTTGTCTTCAATGGGTTCAGGCTCGACATTTTCGCCGCCCATGAGCACGATTGTATCTTTTGCCCGGCCGACGATAATGAACTCGCCGTTTTCCGACTGGACAGCCAAATCCCCGGTGTTGAGCCAGCCATCGTCTGACAGCACAGCTTTTGTTGCCTCGGGGTTTTTGTAGTAGCCGGACATCACCTGGGGGCCGCGCACAAAAAGCACGCCTTTTTCTCCGACTGCCGCCCTGGTCCCGTCCTCTTTTCTGATTTCAACCTCCGTATTGTCAAAGGGGATGCCGGTGGAGCCAAAGGTGTTGTAACCGACTCTTCTCGACAGGATACCGGGTGCGCATTCGGTCATGCCGTAGGCATTGACGAGCGTTATGCCGATGGCGTTGAAAAATTCGTCCAGATATTTGGGAAGCGAACCAGCGCCGCAGGTGGCAAGGCGCAGCCTTCCGCCTACCTTTTCCTTGAAAGGTTTGAAAAGAACACCGGCAAGCAGATGCCCGGGGAAAAGCGCAATCCATCGAAGAACATGCCAGACCGCCGCGATTGCTTTTTCCGGCAGTTTCCGCTCATGCAGGGTAATATAGCAGCCTTTGAGATAGTGGTTCGATGTCATCCACGCCTGATTGTTCTTGATCAATCCCAGAACAAGGCGGCGTTTTGCTCCGGGCATTTCCGCAATTGCCTTGATGATTTTCTGATAGACGGATTCCCAGACGCGCGGAACAGAAATCAAGAGATGCGGCTTTTCTGTCAGCAGGTCGGAAGCGAATCTGCCGGCATTGGAGTAGACAAAGGTCAGCCCGGATGCGAGTCCGCAGTATTCAAAAGCCCGTTCATACACATGCCAGGAAGGCAGCATGACAACGGTGGTTTCTGCCCGGTTGATGTCAATCTGGAGACGCGGCGTATTGGCGACAAGGTTCTGGATAAAATTGGCATGGGAAAGCATAACGCCTTTGGGATTGCCGGTGGTGCCGGAGGTATAGACGATGGTGAGAAGATCCGAATCCTTTATTTCCCGATCCAGCTTCTCCAGCAGTTCCGGGTCTTTGGCATACTCTTCTTCGCCTTTTTGCAGAAGCTCGGAATAAAAGCGCGTTTTCGCGGAAAGAAATTCCGGGATCAGGGACTCATCGCCTTCTTCTACGACAAAAATCGTCGCGCAGCGCTCCCAATCAGCTGGTTCAAAGGTTTCAACCAGCTGGGCGAGCTGACGCGCGGTCTCCACGATCAAATGGCGCGAGTCGGAATGGTGGAAGATAAAGGCTACTTCCTTCGCGGTCGTATCCGAACCGCGCGGGATGCTGACTGCTCCAAGCGCCATCAGCGCGAAATCGGAGACAATCCATTCAAAGCGGTTGTTGACAAAAAAGCCGACATGATCGCCTCGCTGGATGCCATACGCTTTGAATCCTGCAGCAAAAAGCCGAATCGAACGAGCCAGCTGAGCGTAACTTCGTGTTTCTTCGCTGTTTTTGGCTCGCCATTTGTATGCTGTCCGGTCGGGGAAGAGCTGGGCTGTTTTAAAGGGAACCCCAAGCAAGGCACTTTGCATGACAACTCCTTTTTTCTTCGCGATAGAATTGCCGTAAAGCGCGCGAAGCATTCTTCGTAAAGTATACACTTATTTGAGACAAAATACAAAAGATTGTCAGAATAAAACGACTGCAGAGAAAGCAACACAGAATCCTGGAGAATACTCTACATCATGACCGCGCAGTTCTTGCCGCGATGCTTAGCCTCATACATGGCTTTGTCCGCTCTGGCAAGGAATGACCCCATATCCTCACCGCTCTGAAGCTGAATCACGCCGATGCTGACCGTGCAATGGATTGCTTTGTCATTGACAACATTGAGGCTGTCGGTTTCAAATCGAATCCGGATACGTTCCGCGACACGAAAGGCGTTTTCCTTGGTCGTCGCGGGGAGCAGTATTACAAGTTCGTCACTGTTCAATCTGCAGACAAGATCATTGCCCCGGACACAGGTTCGGACTGATTCAGCCAGAGCCAGAAGCATGCTGTCACCTGCAAAATGGCCAAAGCTGTCATTGATTGCCTTCAGATCATCGACATCCATCAAGATACCAGCGAGATCCTTGCTGTCCTGCTGATGACCGGCTAATTCGTTTTCAAAATAGTTGGCGAGGAAGAGCTTGTTGTAGAATCCCGTCAAGGCATCGGTATAGCTCAGTTCCCGGTATTTTTTCTGCGCCTTTTCAAGTTCTGTCTTTTCCGATTCAAGTTGTCCAAACCGCTCGGCGAGAGCCATGCCCAGCATGATGGACTCAAGGGCCGCACCGATGGATAGCGCGTTGATGGTGAAAAAATTGACAGGCAGTATCTGAAGTCCCATGAGCGAGAATACGAGACCTCCCAAAGCCAGGAACAGCCAGGCGATCAAGAACGATAATGCCGGTCTGAACCCGCGTGACAGCCGGACCGTCGCCGCTAAGATAATCACCACTGGTGCTACAAGCCCTAAATAGTGCGACAACGTAAATGCAATTTGGTTCCAGCCCAGAAGCCCCGCCGCAGAAACGACAGCACCCAGCGCGGCAAGCACCAGCATCACTGACAATAAAAAACTGCCTCGCTTCAATTTCAGGAAGGAAATGGAAAATACCGTCCCCCAGGTTATGAACATTCCTGCCCACAGCCAGAGCATGGCCTGATCCATAAACGGAACTTTTCCGAAGAGTGCTTTTGAAAACCCCTGCACATAGAACAGCCATAATCCGATTGAAATGGTGAAAAGGATATAGAAAAGATAGGAGCGGTCTTTCAGAGAAACCAGCATGAAGACGCTGTACGCGGCCATCGCGAAGAGAATGCCGAAAATAAGGCCGTAGACGACAAAGGTTGTCAGCTCCTTTGCCGTCATCGCTTTGGGGTTCAGCAGCTCGAGATTAATTAAAACGTCCGTATTGCTCGAAAATCGCAGATAGCAGTCTCTTCCGTATGCATCCTCGGGCAGACTGAAAAGAAAGTACCGGGAATCAAGCTCAAGAGCGCTTTCAGGATTGAGCGCCCCCGTCACATATCGGCTGAATCCTCCATCCTTGCGAGGGATATAGAGTTCGACTGAATCCAGAATGATGGAAAAACTGGGACGGACCCTGAGCAGCCAGCGGACCGGCAAAGCGGCGGTATCCTGGACCCGATCGGGCGATCCTTCCGCTTCAGCTGAGGCGCGCTCAGGAAGCGAAAACTGTATCCACGCGACCGGCGCGCGTTTGCCAACCCAGACAGGCCGGCCATCTATCGGTGCAAACCGATCTTGAATCTCGGCTTTCTGGACATCCTCAATACCGAGAGAAGGGTCTGCGTTAAAATACATCAATCCGGTTTTTTCAAGATCGATGACAGAAACAGATTGACTGCTCTCAGCCCCGATCGGCAGCACCGCAGCGAGAGCGACAATGAGGACAGCCCATGCTGACTTGAAATATGTTTTTTTATTCATTCTGGAATCAATGATATCGAAAAAAACGGCATTTGTGAATTTCCAAGCATGAATTTTTTGCATTTTTTAAAAGCAGTTCGGCAGATAGTGCCGATTATGAGCGAAAGCGCCCGCTCAGGAATATTTCGAAATATACGCGGAAATATCGAATTTCGATTTGCAGCCTGAGTAGCTCATGTACCGGATTTTGCCGAATACAGGCCGCGGAAACCATGCGCGGTCGTGAACCCCGCCGATGCTCCAGGCGATGCCGGCGTACCCATTGGGATCGCGTCCATCGAGGGAATAGGTGTCGTTCAGGAAGATTGCGTCAGCCATAGCGGTTTCCGGGTCAGCTGTCCACTCGAGTATTTTCTTTGCCCAATACATGCGCAGATAGCCGTGCATCTTGCCGATCGTCAGAAGTTCGCGCTGAGCGGCGTTCCAGAGCGGATCATGGGTTTGAGCCTTCTCGAGTTCCTCGAGGGAATAGAGGTACGGCCTTTTATCGCCCCGATGCAGTTCCATGTCTTTTTTTGACCAGTCGGGGAAGCCGGCGCATGTGTCATAGTTCGAATTATAAAAGCAAAAATTATCAGAAAGCTCTCTGCGGACGATAAGCTCTTCCAGGAAGGCTGGCTGCGACTCAGAAAACGGTGCTTTCCGGATTTCCAGCGCTACCCGCTGGGCAGCAATATGCCCAAAATGGAGATAAGGCGACAGGTTGGATTGCGCTTCCATTTCTGGCTTGTTTCTGAAGCTGGCATAGAGAGGGAGCTTGCGCTCGACAAATAAATCCAGCATTTGCCGAGCCGCGGTTTCGCCGGACGAAAGCCAGCTGACGGCAGGAACCGGCTTCAGGGAGTGGGTTTTAGCAAACAGCTTGTCCCAGTCGGTTCGGGGAAAGGGCTTACCTTCCAAATCGGCAGCGCGGTGGTCCTGCGGCGTCAGCTCGGGGTATTCAGTCAGAAAATCAGGCAGAAGGCGCTGAATTTTCGGCCGAATGGTATAGGCGCCGAATTCCTGTTTTTGCGAAGCCTGAAAACAGGGGATAATGTTGTGCGCGTCCACTTCAAAATGCGAAACATCCTGAATTTTGTTGATTGCGGCAATCCATGTGCGCTTGTACTTCAGCGGGTCAAAGTCCGAAATGACCGCCCTGACGCGGTTCTGCCTCACAAATCGCTGAAAATCCTCAAAAGGGTCATCAGCGTCAATGAGGATGAAGGGAATGTTTTTCTGCGCAAGGGCTGTTTCAGTCTGTTTCAGCCCCTGCAGAAGAAAATCGAAATTGCGGAGATTGCCGAAGGGGTACTGGAAATCCAAGATGAAAACAACCGCAAGGTCCGCATCATGCTGGCGGGCGTACTGGCTCGCCAATAAAAGCGCCCAGTTGTCGCTGACTCGCATGTCCCGGCTCATTCGATACACCACGAGCCCGCCCAGGCGGTCCAGGTTTCTATGAACAAGAATTCTGCGCGGGTCTACGGTTGTCACCATTTTCATGCCCCCGTTGTGCTAAAATACTAAAATTCAATCATGCAATGGAAGCTGCCAGTGGATGTTCCAACTGCATCTGAGCGGGGCGCATCGGCGCTCCCATGAGCTTTTCAATCGTCCTGAGCATTCCGCGGTCCTCAGGCGTGACGAATGTCAGCGCAACTCCTTCATGCTTCATGCGCCCAGTCCGCCCAATCCGGTGGGTATAGGCTTCCGCGGTATCCGGCACATCGAAATTGATGACATGGGTTATCTGCGATATGTCGATGCCGCGGGCGGCGATATCGGTGGCTACAAGGATCTTCACCCGGCCGGTTCTGAAGTTTTCCATCGCTTTTTCACGCTGAGCTTGTGAAAGGTTCCCCTGCAGGGAAACAGCCTGGTGTCCCGCGCCTGACAACTGCATGGCCAGTTTTTTTGCCCGGTGCTTCGTTCGAGTGAAAATGAGCTGCTGCCCGCCGTTTGTCTGCGAAAGGACGCCTTTCAGCGATTCATATTTTTCCATCTGATTGACATGCAGAACATAGTGGCTCACCGTTTCCACCGGCTTCGAATCGCCGATTTCCACTTTTACCGGGTTTTTCTGCAAATCTCTGACCAGTTTGCGGATTTCTGGCGGCAGGGTAGCGGAAAACAGCAAGGTCTGCCGCTCACCCCTGATAGCCTGAATGATTTTTCGAATTGAGGGCAGAAAGCCCATGTCGAGCATCTGATCGGCTTCATCGAGCACCAGGGTGTCGATGTGCGAAAGATTGATGATCCCCTGCCCCATCAAATCCAGAAGGCGGCCCGGGCAGGCAATCAGGATTTCCGGCAGGTCGGTTTTCAGACTTTTAATTTGCGATTTTGTCGAAACGCCGCCATAAATGCTGATACTGCGGAACCCTGTGCCTTTGCCGAGCACTTCAGCGGCTTTCCGTGTCTGCTCGGCCAGCTCGCGGGTGGGAGATAAAATCAGGACACGCTGGACACAGCGCTCGCCTCCCAGCAGCCGCTGATAGATCGGCAGAAGGAAGGCAGCGGTTTTGCCGGTGCCGGTTTGCGCGAGACCCAGAACATCGCGGCCCTGCAAAATCGGCCCGATTGCCTGACTCTGGATGGGCGTAGCTTCAATATAGCCAGCCCTGTCAATATTCGCCTGTATACGCGAATCGAATGCGAATGAGGAAAAATTCAATAGATAATCCTTGAAATGGTAGAATGAATGGCATGAGACCAGAACAATCAGCAGAGGCCAGGCACAAGGCGGCCGGAACGGGTTCGGAACGAAGGCGCCCGGTCGTATAATCCTGCCAGGCAGGAATGACCGCTTCATGCAGCGCATATCGGCGAATTTTCCATATACTACTACATCAATACTATAAATACTAGTCCATTAGATTTTATGATTATTTTCCTGCTTTCTAAAAAAATCAATTGCTTTCAAAGATTGAGCTTGACAGAATGTCAAAGTATGTTATTCTTTCACAAAATGACTAATTGTCCTACAATTGAGCAATAGGACAACAAAAAAGGGAGGTGAATCATATGAAAAGCTTTTCAGACAGCCCTATAATAAAAGGAATTGGAAAAGTTCAAGATTTCATAATCCAAATCCTGCTCATAATCATCCCCGTTTTGGTCACCCTGCAGGTGCTTTTGCGATATGTTTTTCATGCCCCCCTTATGGGCATTGAAGAGATTCTATTATTCCCGGCCATTTGGCTTTATTTCCTCGGGGGAAGCTCAGCTTCAAAGGAAAGGAACCATATCGATTGTGGCGTTTTGGTCCTTTATATAAAAAAACCGAAAAGCCTTGCTCTCTTCAAGATTGCCAGAATGCTCATCTCTGTAATTGTTGGCAGCTGGGCAATCTACTGGGCTTACTGGTTTTTCCAGTATTCATTAACCAAATGGAAGCTGTCTGACCTTCTCTACATCCCAATGTTCTTTGGGGAGTCTGCAATCTTCATCGGTATTGTTCTCATGGTGTTTTTCTCAATCATCGAGCTATTGGACCGAATACAGGAATATCGCCAGCTGGAGGGAAGATAAATGCTTACGATTGTTGCCCTTGATGTTATTTTTCTCGTTTTTCTACTGATCATGAGCGTCCCGCTTCCATGGTGCTTTGGAGGGGCGCTTGGTTTCATGGCCGTTTTCGGCGGCGCTTCGATGAAGAGCATGATGCTGTGGGGTTTTAATCAAATGATCGGCCTGGTGCTTCTCGGAAGCCCGCTGTTTATTCTTGCTGGAATGCTTATCGGCAGTTCAGGTATTGCAAAACATCTGCTGAACTTTGTCGATATCTTTGTCGGAAGAATAAAAGGTGGTATTGGTGTTGTTGCGATTGTAACATGCGGTATTATCGGTGCTATCTCAGGATCTGGCTTTACAGGCGTCGCCGCAACCGGTCCGATCCTAATCCCGCGTATGGAGGAGCAAGGCTATCCGCGAGGTTATGCGACTGCTCTTGTAACCGTCTCATCAATTCTTGGCTTATTAATTCCACCTAGCATCGTCATGATTTTTTATGGATGGGTAACTGAGACATCAATTCTTGCAGCATTTCTGTCAACCGTTGGCCCCGGCATTGCTGTAATAATCATGTTTTCCATAATTAACATGGTCTGGGCTCGAAAATTCAACCTAAAACTGGACGAGAAACTCCCTCCTCCCCAGGCAAGACAGCGCAATCTTAATCGAACTATAATGGCTATACCGGGGCTGTTGCTTCCGCTCATCATTCTTGGCGGTATCTATGGCGGTGTTTTCACGCCAACAGAAGCTGCAGCGGTCGGTGTTGTTGTAGCGCTTCCGATTGGGTTTCTCATTTATAAAGAGCTCAATGCAAAAAAGCTAAAAACACTCGCCCGGGAAACCGGACAATCCATCGGTTCCATCATGACTATGATATTTTTCACACTCATGCTTAGTCAAACTTATGTCCTGCTTCAGGTACCACAAGCGCTTATTAAAATAATGCTGAGCATCACTACCAACAGAACGATAATACTCATTCTGGTCAATTTATTTCTCTTCCTTGTCGGAATGATTGTCAATGATATTACCGGCATGATTCTTTGTGCTCCCCTTCTATTGCCGCTCATGAAAGAAATCGGAATTCATCCGGTTCATTTTGCTGCTATCATGGGCGTCAATCTTTCAATGGGAGGAGTGACACCTCCATATGCAAGTATCCTGTATCTTGGCATGCGGATTGGCAAGTGCGAATTCAAAGACATTCTCGGTCCAACCATGATATTCCTGATTCTTGGTTATGTGCCAATCGTATTCCTGACAGCTTTCTGGCCTGATCTCGTACTGTTCCTTCCAAGACTAGCTGGACTCATCTAGCGCATACAAAGTGCTTTGCACTTTCAATTATATTAAGGAGGCTTTTATGAAGAAAGAAAAGATGTTTTCGGTTTTTTTGGTAGTTCTGATGCTATTTGCCATGAGCACAGAGGTCTTTGCGCAGAAGACTTTCAAACTCGGGCATGCCAGACCAGTAGGCTCTTCAACCGATGTCGATATGGTAAAGTTCGCCGATGCAGTATTCAAGGCAACAAATGGCCGGTACAAAGTGGAGCTGTACCCAGCTAGCCAACTTGGCAACTATACTGTGGTTCAGGAGCGTGTTGGGCTTGGCGACATCGAAATGCAGCTTGCACCTGCTGGAACCAATGTCACGAAAGCACTTGGCATTATCATGACTCCCTACTTATGCAACACATGGGATGACATTGCAATCAAATTTGCACGCGGCGGGAAACTGATGACTGCGATTGAAAAAATGTTCGATAAAGAAGGCATCAAGGTATTGGGTCTCTATCCAAAGTATTTTGGCGGCATTGCTTTATCAAAAATGCCAAAAGATCCGAAAGGTTGGGCAAGCAAAGGGATAAAAGTCCGTGTACCCGGTATAAAATCATTTGAACTTTTAGCATCGAGTCTTGGGTATATGGCAACTCCTATTGCATTTTCCGAAGCTTTCACATCGTGGCAGACCGGCATCGTTGATGGCGTGGTTGGTTCTGGCGCAGAAGGATATTGGTCAAGCTTCCGGGATCTGACCAAGATATATCTTCCTGTCAACACTCATCTTGAGCTCTGGTTCCTTTATATGAGTAAGGATGTGTACAACAAACTAAGCGCTGCAGATAAAAAAGCATTTGAAGATGCAGCTCTTCAGATAGAAAAAGATCGTTTTGCAACCGGTTACGCCGAAACAGCAGAAATGGAAGCAAATCTGGCTAAGAATGGGACAACAGTGGTCAAATACTCCCCTGCAGAATTGGCTGCTATTGCTGAACATGTAAAAGCGCAGGTTTGGCCAGTACTGCGAAAAGAATATGGTGAAATTTTTGATGAGATAACAAAGTAGTACTATTGCTAAACAAATCCGGGGTCCTTGCCCCGGATTTTTATTCTGGCCAATTGTAGGACATTTGAACATTAAAGGAGTTTGAGATGGATCAATCAAAAAAAACCTGGGCAGTAATCGGAGGAGGAAACGGCGGACAATCTGCCGCAGGTCATCTTGGAATGCTTGGCTATCCTGTTCGGTTGTATGATATTTTTGAAGAAAGTATAAAAGTTATCAATTCGAAAAAAGGCATTTTTTTAGAAGGCGCACTGGAAGGATTTGGTCCGGTTGAATTCGCAACTACCGATATGAGTCAAGCGCTTTGCGGCGCAGATATTGTCATGGTCATAGCACCAGCTATTGCTCACCGGGATATAGCTGCAAGCATGGCTTCTCATCTGTCTGAAGGGCAGATTGTCTTTATCCACCCCGGAGCAACACTTGGAGCACTGGAATTTCTTCAGGTGTTTCAGGGCATGGGTGTAAGGCGAGGGTTTGTCACTTTATGTGAAGCACAGTCCCTTCTCTACGCCACCCGACTTGTTACTCATGGGAAAGTATCCATCAAAGGTATAAAAAATTCTCTCGAAGTTGGATGTCTACCCGCCTCAAAGACAATAGAAACCATCAAGATACTAAATGAAGCTTTCCCTCAGATAAAACCAGCCAAGAATATCCTGGAAACAAGCTTGAGCAACCTAAATGCCGTTATGCACCCCACCCCATCACTGCTCTGTTCTGCACTTATTGAGTCTAAATGGGATTGGAAATATTATCTGGATGGGATCACTCCCAGTATTGGTGCTCTTGTTGAAAAATTGGACAAAGAGAGAGTTGCCATAGCGAAAGCTGTTGGCTTTGATCTGCCGGGAGTCCGTGAAATGTACAAGATCATGTATAATGTCGAAGCACCAACTCTGAGTGAGACTGTCAAGCTCAATAAAGCGTATTGGGAAATTGCAGGTCAAAAGCGAATAGATACTCGATACGTGCTTGAAGATATTCCAACCGGGCTGGTCCCGATGATTGATATTGCAGATAAATTCAATGTCCCATGCCCAATTATGAAAACCATCTGTGCATTGGGGAACTATCTATTAGATCGCGATCTAATTTCAACTGGCAGGACACTTTATAGACTTGGATTGGCTCACCTTTCCAAAAGCGAATTTCTGGACTATATCCAGCAATGACAGGAAAGATGAAAAAACATTTGGTTGTGTAAAAACAATTTAAGAATTATAATAAAAAATTATTGGAGAACATATGATCAAACCTGTACAGCGGAAGAATCTATACGAAGATATTTCGAATCAAATTATCAATCTGATATCTGGAGGAGATTGGAAGGTTGGAGAAAAAATACCGGGAGAGCTCGAGCTGTCCCGCTTATTTGAAGTCAGTCGGAACTCTATCCGAGAATCCTTAAAAGCTCTTGAGCTGATCGGCATCCTGCACGCGAAAAGCGGCAAGGGAACGACTGTCGCTGAAGGCGCAATCGAACGAATCAACAAGATGAAATTGTCGAGTATGCCAGACAATAAATCTTCGCTTGTAGAAATCATGGAAGCCCGGCTTGTCATGGAGCCAGGGATTGTCCGGATTGCGACACAGAGAGCGTCAGAAGAGGACTTTGCTCGCTTAAATGACATACTTGAAAAATGTGAAGTCGCATTCAGAGCCAAAGATTATGACTTTGAAATGGGTTTCACCTTTCATGAAACAATTTTCGAAATATCAGGCAACTCGATTCTGATGAATATTGTGGATAGTCTCAAAGAGAAACTGGTAAGCGTTCGGAGGAAGATTTTTTTAAAAACCTTGGATGCAAAAGTGCTTATGGAAGAATTGGCAGAACATAAATACATTCTAAAATTAATGAAAGAAGGCAATGCTGATGCTGCAGCGTTTGCCATGGAGCGTCATATTGAAGATTCATTGAACCGCCTCAGAAATCAGGCATAAAAAAGGCTGGCAGGGAATTGCCCACCAGCCTTTTGCATCAAATCATTTCTTAAGTGCCAACAGCACTTTGTCAGGGGTAAAGGGCAAGTCGGTCAGTCTGACGCCGATAGCGTTGCGAATCGCATTGGCGATGGCGGCAGGCGGCGTATCGATGCCGATTTCAGCAACCGACTTCGCGCCGAATGGGCCTGACGGCTCATAGCTGTCCGCCAGTTCTACCGTGATTTTGCCGACATCCTCCCGGGACGGTATTGTATAGGTCAGGAGAGTATTGGTCAGCATTCTGCCGTTGTCAGCGTATTTGACATTTTCCCACATGGCCATGCCGATGCCCTGCAGGACGCCGCCCTCCACCTGGATGCGAGCCAGGTTGGGGTTGATTGGCGTTCCGCAATCGACAACGGCGACATAATTCAGGATGGAAACCTTGCCGGTTCCTTTGTCCAATTCGATTTCCACAAAGCCTGCCATGTATGGGGGCGGTGATTTGAGTCCCGAATATGAGCCTGTCGCGGTGAGGGTTTTCATATTGGCGCCCTCATGGTAGAGGGTGTCAAAACTGAAGTCTTTCAGAGTTATGGATTTCTTTCCGTCTTTTGTGCTGAACAGCATGCCATCGAACTGGACATCTTCAGCAGGAACGCCGAATTTTTCGGCAACGGCCTGGAGCATGACCTTCTTCATGTTTTTCGCGGCCCGGAGCACTGCGTTGCCTGAAACATAGGTGGTGCTGGAAGCATAGGCGCCGACATCGTAGGGGGTGTGATCGGTATCGGAGGCATAGACGTTGATGAGGCTTGTCGGTACGCCGAGTTCCTCCGCTGCAATCTGGGCGAGAATGGTGTCGCTGCCAGTGCCTAAATCGGTTGCGCCAATCCGCAGTTTGAACCAGCCTCCATCCTGAAGTTCCAGGGTCGCGGAACCCATGTCGATGAGCGGAATGCCCGAGCCTTGCATGGCGATTGCCATACCCTTGGCTCTGACCACGCCGGGGGCGACTTCCCAGGCCAGCTTTTCAGGATCCCAGCCGATCAGCTCTTTGCCGCGCCTGATGCAGTAATCCAGCTTGCAGCTTTCGATGATCATGTCGACGCCTTCACTGCCTTCGCCCATGATTTTGAACACTTCGCTGGTTTCGCCTTCGCGAATCATGTTCATTTCGCGCACCGCGACCGGATCCTTGCCGATCGTGTGGGCTAGTTCGTCCATTATCGATTCAAGCGCGAAGTTGCCCTGGATGGCGCCGTACCCGCGGTATGCTCCGGCGGAGACTTTGTTCGTGTACACGACCTTGCCGCCATAGCGAACGGCTTTGGCTTTGTTGTACAGTGGCAATGTCTTGGAACCGCCGACCATGAAGGTGGTGAGGGCATGTTCGCCGTAGGCTCCGGTGTTTGAAAGAACATTCATGTCGATCGCTTTGACATGACCTTCTTTGTCGGCGCCGACCCGCATGGTGATCCGCATCTGGTGTCGGTTGAAGGAGGATTCGAAGACTTCTTTGCGGGTAAAGACAATCTTTGCCGGCCGTCCTGTTTTGAGGGTCACCAGCGCGATGAACGGCTCCACCAGGATGTGCTGCTTCGCGCCAAAGCCGCCGCCGATGCGCGGTTTCGCTATTCGAATGTTGCTGAGCGGCATGTCCAGCGCCTGGCCGAGGAGGCGGCGGGTATGGAAGGGGTTTTGTGTCGAAGAATAGATGTTGAGCCTGCCGTGAATATCGATATAGCTGAACGCGACATGCGGCTCAAAAGCGACATGAGCCTGCGACTGTGTGTAGAAGGTCTTTTCCAGCTTGACTTCACAGGCGGCAAGTTCCTTTTCGACATCGCCGATTTCCATTTCATAGGAGGCAGCAATATTGCGCTGAGGTTTGAACCCGATGGGGAACATGTCGTGAATTTCGGACTCGGGGTGAATGACAGTGGGATTGTCGGCTGCCTTTTCAAAGTCGAGCACCGGCGGCAGCACTTCATAGTCAACCTTGATCAGATTGCTCGCCTTGATGGCAGTCGCTTCGTCTTCCGCCGCAATGATTGCCACTTCGTCGCCGACATAGCGCACATATTCATCCAGAATGAATTTGTCATGCGGGCTGGGTTCCGGATGCCCCTGCCCCGCGCGGGTATAGGGAATGCGCTTGACATCTTTCCAAGTCAGAATGCAGGCGACACCCGGCAGAGCCAGCGCTTCCTGAGCATCAATGGATTTAATCCTGGCGAAAGCATGAGGGCTTCTCAGGATTTTGACAACCAGGGCATCACGGGGAGCCAAGTCATCGGTATAGGCAGGTCTGCCGGTTACCAGCCCGATTCCGTCAATTTTGGGCAGGCTGTGTTTCACTTCCTTGAATTCATTATTCATGCTGAGCCTCCAGATATTTGACAACAGCGCGGAGCTGGCCTTCATAGCCGGTGCACCTGCAGAGATTCCCAGCCATGTAATGCTTTATTTCATCGATACTTGGCGATTTGAGTTCTTTTTTCATGGCAAGTACGTTCAGCGTAAAGCCGGGGGAGCAGAAACCGCACTGGTCAGCGCCTTCGGCAACGAGAAAGTCCGCAAACTCTCGGGCTTCCGCTTCGACGCCGCGGATTGTCGTGATTTCATGGCCATCAGCGCGTCCCGCAATGAGCGAACAGGAGGGCACGGGAACACCATCCAGCAAAACCGTGCAGATACCGCAGTTGCCGGTTCCGCAGCCTTTTTTAACTTCTACAAAGCCCGCATTTCGGAGCACATCCGTCAAGACATCGCCGGGGTTGCACTCAATTTTTACCGGTTTCCCGTTCACTTTCAAAGAAATGGTCATTTAGCTGCCTCCATAACCGCCCGCATCACCAGCGTTTCACACACGAGTTTGCGGTATTCATCACTGCCCCTGACATCACTGCCGAAGCTGATTTCTTCAGAAGCAAGGCACCCTGCTTCCTTTGCGGTGTGTTCGTCAGGTTTCCGGCTCATGCCCAGATATTGAGCCGCTTTGAGTGCGAGCCGTGCTGCCGCCGGACGGGCTCCAACGGCAATTTGCCAGCCTTTGCCAGGGTGGAAGGCTGCGCCCGCATTGAGGATGGAGAAATCATTCTGAGTTACGCGAACACTCTGGAACGCAGCAGCGGCATTTTTCGCAACAATGATTTTCTCGATGAGATAAGGCGTTTCGCGCGCTGCGGTAAGGAAGCTGGCAATGTCGATGGTTTTATCACGGTACAGCACCAGCTTAGCATCAAGTGCAACCAGCAGGGTAACGAGGTCGGAAAATCCATACTTGCCGGCGACCGTGCCGCCGATCGTTATGAGGTTTCTCAGCTGAACACCAACCAGATGCTCCGTCGCTCTGGCAAATGCTCCTGAAAAGGCTTGGTTCAAGAGGGCGGATGTTTCAATCTGCCGGGCAGTCGCCATTGCTCCGATTTCGACCGCATCTCCTTTATCGACAATATAATCGAGTTTTAAAGCGGACAGGTCAACCGCAAGGTCGACTGAACGGACATTCATGTGCACCCAGGCGCCTCCGCCGAGCGGGAAGCCTTTTTTCTCCACAACAAAGCTGTACGCTTCATCCAGTGATGCAGGACGTACATATTCTTTTATTTCCATAGTGACTCCTTGGGACCGGCAGGCAGCGGTTTTCCCTGGCGATCCGCCTCTGCATTTTCATAGATGCAAACCGCCGAATTGTACAATCATTTTGGCAATTTTACAAATGAAAATTTTATTTAGAGCCATTTTCTGCCAAAGCGCACCAGACGCAGGCGTATAGAGCCGGAACTTTACGCTTTCTTGATGGAAACGTTGCCTTTGAGCTCGGCGCCTTCGAGTACCGATAGCAAACCTGCCGTGATATTTCCTTCGATGCTCGCTTTCTGATTCAGTACAATCCGGGAAGAGGCTTCTAGGTTGCCGACAATTTTTCCATTGATTTCAATCCGGTCAGCTTTGATGTTGCCGTTCACAGCCGCGCTGTCCGCGACAACGACATGGGCAGACGCGAGTATGTCGCCCGTGATGGTTCCGCCCTGCACCATCAAGGATTGCGCTTTGATGTTGCCTTCAACCTTGCCCTGGATGGTTATGTCGCCTTCACTGCTGACATCTCCAACCACTGATCCCGAAATGCTTATGTTGGCTTCAGAGTTGATGGAGCCTTTGATCACCATGTCGGCGGTAATTACCGCTTCGCCGCGGGCTTTTGGCGCGTAGTCAGGCGTCATGTAGATTTCCGGTTCCTCAGCTTTTGCAGTTTCTTCGCTTTCCGAAGCAGCTGTTTTGCCGCTAATCAGTTCTTCCATGGCTTTTGAAAAATTTCCCGGTTTCTTCATCCTTGTCTCCTTAGGTTTTCAGTCAGGATATATGAACATGGGGGGCTTGACCGAATTATCGATCTTCCTGAATTCATAGCCTTCCCTTTTCAGGGTTTCCAGAATGACCGGAAGCGCTTCATTAAGCAAAGGCGAGCCGTTGTCATGGAGCAGAACAAACGCAGGGCCCCAGCAAAGATGTACACCATGCACAACATTATCAATGATGGATTGTGCTGTCGCGCCGGGAATCGCATCGCCTGCGCTGACATTCCAGTCATAATAAATAAAACCTCGCCGCAGCATTTCCGCAATGAGTGATTGATAGGTACCGATATTGAAAATATTGATGCTCCCGCCGGGAAAGCGTAAAATTTGCGGCGAAACCCCGGTTTCATTTTTTATATACAGGAAATTCCTGTTAAAATCGTCCAGAAAATTTTCCATGGAAGCATAGATTACATTGTAGCGATGCGTATAGCTATGCATCCCGAGTCCATGCCCCTCGGAAAGGATTCTATCCAGCTGGGCCGTCAGAAAGGGGTTTGACTTGCCATTGACGAAAAATGTGGCGGGTACCGATTCTTTTCTTAAAATATCCAAGATTTTGGAAGTGCCAGGAGACGGTCCGTCATCGAAGGTGATAAAAACCGTTTTATTGCTGACAAGATCATTGTTGAAGCCGAAAAAATCGGAACGAAAATCAGGATACAGGATCTGATAGCTTAAAACCGGCTTATCTTTCATGACATTATTCGGCTCAATTTGGGTAGTGCCGACTGTCACGACATCATCCGGCTGGCTGACGGCAAAAATCTGCCTGGCTTTGAGCGACCTGTTCTCAATCAGGAGATAGACAGAGGCTGATACCGGCAACAAGATCAACAAAGCAACTGAAATGAGGATAAGTCTTTTATAAAATGCAACACTTGGATTTTTCATCACACTTTCTCTTTATTTTTATATACGATACCTGTTTGAGGCAGTCAAGCTGAAAACAAACAAAGATTACCCCGGAAGCTCCCTGTCAGGACTGGTTCAATGTGTTTTGCATCGAATTTTTATTCCTGTACATGTTTTCATCCGCAATTTTGAGCAATTCACTGACCGGCAGTATCTGGCCAGACATCTGAAAAGCGACACCGACTGAAACCGACAGCGACCAGGGGCGGGAGCTGATCAGCGCGAATTCATCAAGTTTTTTCTGGAATCGTTTTTGAATGACATCAATTGTGTTTTCATCGACATCCGGCATCAGGACGACAAATTCATCACCCCCAAGGCGCGCAACGAGATCGGAGGTCCTGAACGTATTCCGCATGATTTCAGCGAGCGCTTTCAATGCTTCATCACCCTCGCCATGGCCATGCTTGTCGTTGATCATTTTGAAATTGTCGATGTCAATGTAAAAAAGGGCGCACGATTGTGACATTGCGGCACAGCGGCTCATCAGCGAGGCGGAAAAAAGGAAAAACCCCCGCCGATTGAGCAAATCAGTCAGCACATCTTTTGTTGATTCTTCAATAAGCTTGTGTTCCCGCATTTTACGGCTGGTAATGTCTTCGATGACTCCTACAGCTTTTTGCGGCATGTTCAATTCATCTCTCGCAAATATGCTTTCCCTGCAGCGCATCCAGGAGGTCTGGCCAGATTTGTGCGCGGCACGGAACTCGAATTCCAAAATGTCGGTATCCTGAGCTTCACGAAGTGCTGCATAATGTCGGTCAAGCACATCCAAATCATCCTTATGGATCAGAGAATCAGGTATCGCGATTGTGCCTAGAAAATCCTCTTCAGTATATCCCAGCAGAGCGGGCATGAAACGATTCGTGTATTCGATTTTTCGTGTTTTTAGATTGATGACATACAAGATACTGGGCGAGATTTCCAGAATCCGTGACAGAAAGCGTTCTTTTTCAATAAGAGCGGCGTTGATCCTTGAAAGTTCGCGTTTGGTGTTGACGAGGTCGTTGACCAGCTGTGAATACTCGTTCAGAACAGTTTCATCATTCATGTTCCAAGCCTCAATCAGGAAGCAAGGAGATTTTCAGCCAGCGCTACCGCTTCATTGCAATGTACAGCCGTACCGTCAGCGCCAACAGCTTTCCACAGATCCGGCGCTGTGAAAAATGCGCGGCCGCCAACTAGGATTTTGATGCTGCTGCCATGGCGATTCCTTACCTGTCTGATGATTTCTTCAATCCAAGGGATGTGCGTGGCAATGGTCGCGGAGAGATTGACAACGGCAGGGTTGAGCCGCTGTATCTCTTTCAGCAGATCTGCTGTCGGCACGCTTGCTCCCAGAAAAACAGTGTCCCAGCCATGATATTGAAAAGTATCGGCAATCATGCGGATACCAAGCTCATGGAGCTCGGTCTGCGGACATGCCGCGATGACCAGCGGTTTGACCGGCCGGGCAGTCAGGAAAAAATCAGGATACAATGTGGATATCATATATAGAGTCGCCGCGGTGACATAATGTTCCTGAGCGACTGAAATTCTGCCTGAAAGCCAGAGTCGCCCAACTTCATATTGTGATGGCAGAATTATGTTTTCATATATGTCTATCAGTGTGGCGCCATTATTGACCAGGTTTTCTATGATGCTCATGGCGAATGGCCGTTTTCCCTCAAGCAGCGCTGTCAGAAAAAGACTGGCATTCTTATTATTCTCGATGGCAATTTTCATATAGGAGCTGCTGTTCTCAGAATGGGCCGAATATCGTGCACCAGCTTTTCCAAACCAGTCAGCAAGCAAAGCTGATACCGCTTCAGGAAGAAAGGTTTTGCCGGTTTCTGTCAGGCATGAAAATGACTGAAGAATCGAACTGGGAGAAAAGCCAAGCGTAGATGAAAGTACTTTGAGCCAGTCGATATAATCATTCAGCAACTCGGTACTCTGATACATCCCGGCTGTCGCGATAAAGCTGATATGGTGCGCGAGATCTAGGAGCACCAGTTCACGATCGCTTTCAGACCAGGTCGCTGCGGATTCGGGCAGCTTTTTTTCAACGCAGGAAAGCGCTTGTCTGGCAAAAGGGAGCGGATCATGTATGACATCTGCGATTCCTGATGCGGAAATATATGCGGACATTTCCCCTCCTCAATACCACATTTACGCTTATTCTATATCCATTTCTGCAAATGTCAAACTTATATGGTTACCTGACGCTATGCGCAAGCGTCAGGCTTCCTTTAAATATGGATTGCGCGTCCGAGACCGGCTTTAGCCGCTTCCATGATGCCTTCGGAGAATGTCGGGTGCGCATGAATCATATCCGCCAGTTCTTCCAGGCTGAGCTCGGCATTCGAGGCAAGCAGAAGCTCATGAATCAAGTCGGTAGCTCCTGCTCCTGCAATCGAGGCGCCAAGAATCGCGCCAGTGTCAGGTGTAAAAACAATTTTAACCTGCCCTTCGGGAACTTCGGTAGCGACCGCTTTACCGATGCCCCGGAAGGGGAACCGCGCAATTTCGTACCGAACAGCCAGATCTTTCGCTTTTTTTTCAGAAAGGCCGAAGGATGCCACTTCGGGTTCACAGTATACCGCACTTGGAATGGTATAAGGATTGATATATTTTTCTGCAGGTTCGGGACTACCTTTGAGAAGGTGCGCGATATGTTCAACCGCGATTTCGCCTGCTTTGGACGCCACATGGGCAAGCTGAGGCTGTGTTGTAATATCGCCGATGGCATAAATTCCTGAGGCTGAAGTTTCATAATATTCGCCGGTTTCCAAATAGCCGCGCTGGCTCCTGACTCCGAGCGATTCAATCCCGATATTTTCCGTATTCGGCGCTCTGCCGACCGAAACCAGAAGTTTTTCCGCTTCCAGCACCGCGGCTGTTCCGTCCTTGAGTGTCAGGGAAACTTTGACGCCTGTCTCAGAAGGTTCCGCACGCTCAGCCTTCGCTGAAGTGTGGATTTTTATGCCGCGCGCCAGAAATGCCTTCTCCACAACTTTAGCGCTTTCTTCGTCTTCCAGCGGCAGAACCTGGCTCATGAGCTCGAGGACGGTTACCTCGACGCCAAAAGATCGAAGCACATAGGCAAACTCCATCCCGATCGCCCCAGCCCCCAGGATAATCATGCTTTTGGGCAATTTTTCCATCATGAGCATGCCGGTTGATGAGAGGATCTTTTCTTCATCGATTTCGAATCCGGGCAATGAGCGGGGACGCGAGCCGGTTGCGAGAATGATCGCCTTGCCGCGCACCAGGATTTCTTCGCTTTCCGAGGTGACCAGAACAGAATTTTTATCTGAAAGCCGTCCGAACCCTTTTATGAGTTCGACTTTATTTTTTTTCAGAAGATAGGCGACACCTTTGGAAAGCCGGTCCGCGGCGAGCCGCGAAGCTTTGTACACTGGGGTATAGTCAAATCCTGAAAGATCGATGGCTGCGCCGGTTTTTTCAAGCAGTGCTTTACCCCCGCTGAATAAGCTTGCCTGATGAATTAGGGCTTTGGAGGGAATGCAGCCGATATTGAGGCAAACACCTCCCGGATTGTCCTTTTCGATGACAGCCGCAGTCAGACCAAGCTGGCTCGCCCTGATGGACGCGACATATCCGCCAGGTCCAGCTCCCAGAATCACGACATCAAAAGATTTTTCGATCATGATGGATCACTCCTCGTTTCAGTATTGCCCACTTTTCCCGAATTACAGCAGTACCGAGGCCGGCTCTTCGATAAAGAGCGCCAGATCCTTGAGAAACCGTGCGCCAACGGCGCCATCGATACTTCGGTGATCACAGCCGAGCGTCAGTGTCATCATGGAGATTACACCGATACTTCCATCCTCCTGCGGGACGGCTTCTTTTTTAATCGCTCCCACAGCAAGAATTGCCGATCCGGGCGGATTTATTATAGCAGTAAATTCATCGATTCCGAAACTGCCAAGATTGGTAATTGTGAAGGTTCCGCCTTCATATTCAGACGGAGCAAGCCCTTTTGTCCGTGCTTTTTCTATCAGGGCTTTCATTTCGGTGTCGATCTGGCGTACGGATTTATCGGCGCAGTCGCGGACAACCGGTGTGATGAGACCATCGTCGAGGGCAACAGCAAGCGCAATATCTGTCGCAGCAAATTGCTCGATATAATCGGAAGCAAAATGGACATTGATTTCCGGATGGCGTTTCAGGGCTTCCGCAGCAAGCTTCATGAGGAGGGCATTCAATGATGCCTTTTCAGTGCTCTGAGCTAATTCAGCGGAAAATTGGCGCAAGGCAAGCAATTTTTCTGCGCTGACTTTTTTCTTGAGATAATAATGGGGAGCCGTGAAGAAAGATTCAGAAAGTCTCCGGGCAATCACTGCGCGTTTTCCTGAAACCGGAATTTTTGCAGGAGCGCTCTGCGGCTGTGGCACTAAAACATCAGGCTGGACAGTTTGTGTGCGCGGAGATACAGCAAAGGCTTCTACATCACGTTTGACAACCCTGCCCTGCGGCCCTGAGCCTTTCACTGCACGCAGATCGATGCCAAGTTCTTTGGCCAGTTTTCGGGCGAGCGGAGATGAAGGGGGAACAGTAACAGGCGAAACTGGCGTGAACATATCCTTCGCGTCATGAGGTAGTTTTTCTTTCGCGTTATGCGATTCTATGGCTGCGTCGAGACGGGCACTGACATTTTGAATTACCTGGTTTGCGGGAGGTTGAGTAGAAGGAGTATCCGGCACCGGTGATGGCTGGCTTTTTTCCGCAAGCGATGCCATGAGCCCTGCTGTGTCCTCGCCTTTTTTGCCGATAATGCCGATGGGATCACCGACCTTGGCTTTGCCGCCTGCAGGCAGCAGAATTTTCAGCAAAGAAGCGGATTTCGGCGCTTCATAATCCATGCTAGCCTTGTCGGTTTCCACTTCAAGCAGCAAATCACCAGAGGCAAAGCTATCACCCTCGCTTTTTTTCCAGCGAGCGATGGTACCCTCTGTCATTGTTGGAGAAAGCGCTGTCATATAGATAATTTCAGCCATTCAAAGGTCCTCCCGGTACAGTACTTTTTTCGCGGCATCGATGATTTTTCGAGCGGAAGGTTGGGCAAGAAGTTCAAGGTTATGGTTATACGGCATTGGAACATCTTCGCCTGAAACGAGCTCCACCTGGGCATCGAGCGTATCGAAGCAGTTTTTTGAAATGAGCCAGGCAACATGCGAGCCGACTGACGCCATTGGCCAGGCTTCATCAATTACAATGCATCGTCCCGTTTTTCTGACAGAAGCGTATAACGTTTCTTCATCAAGCGGGCGTATGCTGCGCAAATCGATGACTTCCGCCTGGATCCCTTTTTGAGCAAGCATCTCGGCCGACTCAAGGGTAACCCGCAAAGGCTTTGAAAATGTGATCAGCGTGAGGTCGCTTCCTTCCCGCACGACATTCGCTTTTCCGATCGGAACCAGATATTCATGATCAGGGACTTCGCCTTTCCATGAGTACATCATCTCCGCCTCGAGAACGACAACTGGATTATCATCACGTATCGCGCTTTTTAAAAGCCCGTATGCATCAGCAGGTGTCGCGGGAGCTACAACCTTCAAGCCAGGCACATGCGCCCAATATGCCGCAAACGATTGCGAATGTTGGGCTGCGAGATATTCAGCGGGACCATTCGGGCCTCTGAAAACGACTGGCACCTTCAACTGGCCGCCGGACATCTGCCGCATTTTCGCCGCGTTATTCACTACCTGATCGAGCGCAAGCAAAGCAAAGTTATGCGTCATCCATTCGACAACAGGCCGCAAACCGGCAATCGCCGCTCCAACACCAAGACCGGTAAACCCAAGCTCGGCGATTGGAGTGTCTCGTACCCGTTCAGGACCGTATTTGGCGAGCAGGCCCTTGGAAACCTTATACGCCCCGTCATATTCTCCAACCTCTTCTCCAATTATGAAAACATTCCCATCGCGGGCCATCTCTTCATCCATGGCCCTGTTCAATGCCTCTCTATAGGTCAATTCAGACATCGTTTTCTCCCCCTGTTACGCGAAAATGTCAGTGAAAAGCTCGCCAGGCGCAGGTTCGGGGCTTTTTTCGGCAAACTCCACAGACTCATCGACTTGTGTTTCGCACAACGCAACAATCGTATCCCATTCTTCCTGATTCAGCATGTTTGCCGCTTCAAGCCTGGATTTTAAAAGTAAAATCGCATCACGCTGTTTGTAGGCATCCACTTCTTCACGGGTTCTATATTTCTGGGGATCGCTCATCGAATGTCCCTTGTACCGATAAGTGCTGGCTTCAATAAATGCCGGCTCGCCATTCCGTGCACCGGCAACAGCTTCCCGCGCCACATGATAGACATCAAGAATATCAAGGCCATCGCAGACATAACCTTTCATCGAATATGCTTTGGCTGTTTCAGCAAAATCCGGATTGGCTGATACCTTTTTCCAATTGGTTCCCATGCCCCACTGGTTGTTTTCGACAACATAGACAATCGGAAGATTCCAGATCCGAGCGAGATTGAAACTCTCATGCAAAGCCCCCTGGTGGAAAGCTCCGTCACCGAAAAAGCAGAGTGTGACACCGCCCGTTTTCTGGTAGCGCTGGGCATAGGCTACTCCGGTGGCCACTGGAATCTGCGCACCGACAATGCCGTTGCCACCCAAAAAATGGCGCTTCGCATCAAAGAAATGCATCGAGCCGCCCTTCCCGCGCGAGACTCCCGTCACTTTTCCAAAAAGCTCAGCCATCGCAGCTTTCGGATCAATACCGCAAGCCAGCGCATGGCCATGATCGCGATACGCCGTGAGGACATAATCCTTCTCCAGATCGAGCGCTGAAATCATGCCGGTCGCTACAGCTTCCTGGCCTGTGTAAAGATGGCAAAATCCGCCTATTTTTCGGAGTCCGTACATCTGCCCCGCTTTTTCTTCAAAGGTTCTGATCAACTGCATGGTTTTGAGCATATCGAGCCAGGCATCTTTCGGATAATCATTGAGCGCGATTTTACTCATCGGCAACCTCCGCGGTTTCCACACCCTTGCCAAGCGGAGTGAACATGCTCACCCGCTCTAGTCTGGTTTCAACGACAACCAGTTTTGAGGGGTCTCCGGAATATTTCCAGAAAACAGTCAGATGAGGCCCAATCGCTTCAATAACCTCCGCGGAAAGGCTCGGATCTCTGATAATTTCAGCTTTCCCCTGAATCGTTCCGATGCGGTCAAGCGAACGAGATTGAAATATCCAGGACACATTCGAATTCTTCTCGATATGATCAGCTTTCTTAAAACTTCGGGATGTAACCGCGTACAGAGAGCCTGGCAGACGAGGGATAAAAACCGGCGTCATCCAGCGTGAATATGGCCTGCCTTCCTCATCTATCGTTGTCAGAATGCCAATTCCAACTTCGCTGACCAGCGTTTTCAATTGTTCCAAAAGTTCATGAATCGCCATAATTCCTCCTTTTTCCTTTGCGCACTGCCTGAGTGCTCATTTTTTTTGATACAAATCCATGCATGCTTTCATTTCGTCTAATAAACCGAAAGAAAATTGCCTGCCGAAAAACTTATATAACTCACTTTCTATAATCCGGTGAAAATAAGGGTTTGAATCCGCTTGTCTCATGGTGATCGCGGCAATCTTTCCGGCAGAAACTCGAAATTCAGCAGCGTTCATCACAGTAGAAATTGAAAAAGAAAAATCAGGGGTTGCTCCAAGAATCCATTCTGGAGCATTCAGCCTGATTTTTTCCGATTCGAACATTTCACGAGCTCTGTCATCAAGCGAACTTGTCGTGAATTCTTCCGGAGCCTGGCCAGTCAGGAAACGCGATATCGACTGTGCCGCTGTTTCCGCATCAAGACCTGGAATATAATCAGACAGGTTGACAGGATGAGCAGGGACCGAGACAATTGAAACATCGTCGTAGGTTTGAAGCTGTGAAGTTAGGCTTGCGCGCAATCTGTCAAGGTTAGCCGAAATCAGAAGCGTTCCGTGATGCAAAATATTACAAGAGCCAAAGCGCCGCGCAGTTCCCGATATTTTTCCCTCAGGCTGGCCAGTCTGATTTTTCAAGAAGATTCCGCCCCGATTGCCAGGGGCAGCAGAAATTCCCAGCCTGCCAAGTGCATCAGCAATCGCCTGCAGTTCAAGTTCCTGCGAATGCAGCTGGCGCGGAATTATGAATGCCCAGTTGAGGTTTCCTTCATCATGATAGACAGTTCCGCCCCCCGAAGTTCGTCTGAAGACCGGGACTGTGCAGTCTGGCGAAATTTCACGCCATGGATTCTGGTTGCGGCCAATGATTATAGAAGGAGAATTGACATACAGCAGAAGCAGGCCTGGTTTTTGACTCCAGGTCTCGAGCAGCGTATTTTCAAGAGCCAAATGCTCCAGCGGAGAAAACCCCGCAACTTTATATGATGTTATATTCATTACTTTTTACAGTATACGCAAAAAAACCATATTTTTCAAAAAAGGAATATCCGGAGCGCGATTATAGTTTCCAGAATTATTGGTATCTGTCTCCTTCTTCGGGCACAAGGCAGATGAATTTCAGATCTTCGCTCGATGTATTGATAAATTGATGCATGGTGTTACCCGGAATGTAGGCAACACTTCCTTGGGAGACGGGATATTCCTTGCCTTCCATGACGATTTTCCCTGATCCTTCCAGAACATAGTTGGCATGATACCAGGGGTGCTGATGGCTGGGCGTATTGCCGCCAGGCGCCACGGTAAAAACCCTCAAGAATCCTTGATACCCATCTTTCGGGCCAATAAGGATTTGCTTCGATATGCCGCTGATTCCCTCGCCCTCGATTTTCACGGGGGCAATATCTGTTTCGTGTCGTACCATAATATACGAAATTACTGATATTTGAGCTGAAGGCAAAGGGGAATTATGAAAATTCTCAGATAGATGCTTTTTATACGCTAAAAGTCAGATGAACTTAAAATTTTACCCAGTCGCGCCAATTCCAAAACTTCATTAATTTTGAAATTAGCTTGGCGGTTTCTCGCAGTTCTTGAGAACCGCTGTAAAATGCGCGCAATTTAAAGCTGGTCCCTCAAAATGCATCTGCATTTTGAAAGCCCCTCAGCCTAAAAAAAAGGTTCCGCTTTTGCGGAACCTTCAATCATATAGCAGGGGGAGGACTCGAACCTCCGACCTCCGGGTTATGAGCCCGACGAGCTGCCAACTGCTCTACCCTGCGTCGTGTTATCAGGATAATACAAAATATGGTAAAAAATGTCAAGCAACTCAGGCAACCAAACCCACTACAACCTGAAAAGACGGTGCAGATTGGTAGAAGTGGCGACCCGGTAATGCAAATACATTAAAAAGGCCGCGATGGGGAAGAGCGCGATAGCGAGGATGGCAGACCAGCCCAGCCAAATGATTCTATGGATATATAAGTCAACAAAAATCTCGATGCCAAGACAAATAACAGCGATTGCTATGAGTGCGTAGGCAATGATGTTGAGCCCTTTTCTGCGGGCGCGTGCAATCATGATGTAAAGAAATGCAAGCGCAGTTTCCAAAAAAAGAGCGAGCGGAATCGCAAGCTGCAAAGCCCAGGCGGCATTGCCGGTTATCAGGCTGAGCGCCAAAAGAAATAGCGGCGCGTCGGCAAAAAGAATCGCGAGGCGTATCAGCCGATGTTTATCGAGCATCAGAATGGCTGAACTCAGCATCCAGATAAATATGAATGAAGCGATTGGTATCAACGACCAGGTCAGACTGCGCGACAGCAGAAGGTCAATGGAAAACAAAGCTACCGTTGCAACAAGAAAAGCAACTGAAAGGACTTCCCAGACGATTGTCTTTTTTTCCTGCGGTGTAAAGGATTCTTTCGTTTTCGCGTCAGCAAGAAAGTAGGGAACATCCTGTTCCGGTTTGTCAGCGCATTCGGCTTGCTGTATCTTTCTGCGCGGATTTTTCGCTCCGCAGAGCGGACAAACGGGGCTGTCGCCAATTTCCACGCCGCACTCAGGGCAAAATGTCATAACCACCTCCCATTTCATCAAATTCAGCCGCGCAATTCCTGATCGTTCCGGCACCGCACCGCCACACGGATGCCGAGCGATCGCAATCGTCTGAAAAAGAATTTTTCCAGCTCGCGAGAACTGGAGAGGCTCCCGAAACAGATAACCAGCTGATCCCCCCAGCCAATGACCGATGCGTTGGTCTGGGTTGTGGGGCTGGGCGCGGGTATGAAAACAAAGCGCTCGACATGGTCTGCCAAGGCTTCTGGCAGAGAGATTGTCCCAAGATTCGATATGAAGCCGCTCAGCATGGTTTCGCCGAATTTAGCAAACAGGATTCGCGCAAAAAAATCTTTCATGAAAAGCGGCACCAACCGGACCGCGAGATTGCGTGCGCTGCCGGCATTGCGGGTAATCTGTCGGGCGATAGAGCGCGGGTCGTTTTCGAGCTTCATCTGATAATGGGCGCGCTGGACTAATTCTTCAAAATCACGTTTTCCGAGCAAAAGGTTTTCTGAAAGCAGGATAAAAAGCGAGAAGTTGCGGTTTGTCCGAGATGGGAAAAACTTCCGCAGGTTGACAGGGATTTCCAGACTGATAAAATGCTCGCGGGGCTGCCGCGGCAAGGAAAACCAGAGTTCCTGCAGGGCATCGAGGTACACGGCGCCGAGAAGTTCGTTCATGGTAACGCCGCGCTTTTTCGCTGCCTCAAGTACTTCCCTGGTGCTGGCGATGCCTTCGATAATTCGATATTCGCCTTTCGGCAGCAAGGGCTCCTTGAGATGCCAGGCTTTGGGATTCGGTTCAGGCGGCGGCAGTTTCCCCGGGAAGTGGCGCTGATAGGCGTCTTCATATTCTTCAGCAGAAGGTGGCGTTTCGGGGTTCAGGATGCCGAAGGGTTCCAGGTTCGATGCAAAAATATCGGGCGCATAGCCTTTGTCGCGGCAATATAGTGCCAGCAAGGTCTTCATGAAAGCCATGGCTCCTGAGCCATCGGTCAGCGCATGGGAAAATTCGGCAGAAATTCTTTTACCCTGCACCCTGAGACGAAACATCCGCAAGCCTTTCTTATTGATATCATAGCCCTGGCTGGGATTTGTGCTGTCATCTTCCAGAGGAGGAGCGCTGCGGCATTGTTCGAGATAATACCAGAAAAAGCCGCGCTTCAAGTGAACATTAAAATACGGAAAACGGTTGGCGGTTTCAGCCAGAGCTTTTTGAAGAATTGCAGAGTCCGGCTCTTCAGAGAGGTATAGTTCAAATCTGAAAAGCCCAGTCGCCACCGCATCGGTAACCGGCGGCATGATGATGCCTGCATTATCCAGCACATACCAGGCACCGGACTCATCAACATGCTTGGTGTGAATAAAGCGACTATCGGATTTTTCTTCAATCCCATTGCCTTTTAATTATAGGAATGGAACAAATGGCAATGCAAGCACTAAAAGTACTGTAAAAATCAGGCTTGGCAAAAAGTCGCCTGTTTTGAACTTCTTGATGTCGAGCAATCCGAGCCCAATCATGATGACCAGCGCGCCGCCGATACCGGTCAGCTCCATCAGCATGACATCGGTGACAAAGGGTTTGACCCAGACCGATGCGATGGTGAGAATGCCCTGGTACACCAAAACCGAAAGGGCGGAAAACGCAACGCCCGGCCCCATGGCTCCTGCGAAAATGATGGACATGAAACCATCCAGCACGCTCTTTGTTAGTATGAGTGAATAATCTCCCTCCGTACCGGCTTTGAATGAGCCGATAATGGCCATGGCGCCCGCGCAGTAGAGGACGGAAGCGTTGAGAAATCCAAGGGCGAAGCTGGAACCTTCGGAATTGCGCGCAAAACGCTGTTTCAGGTTTTCGCCGAGGCTCATGATGCCGCCTTCGATATTGAGCCAGGTGCCCACGAGGCCGCCCAGAATGAGGGCAATGGCAAATGCGAGAATATGGCTGGTTTTCAATGCCATCTGAATGCCGATAGTCAGCGAGGTGAGCCCTGCTGCGGAAAAAATTATTTTTTGATATCGTTCGGAAATGCCTTTTCTGAGGAAAAGACCGATGAGAGAGCCAACAAGAATGGCCAGGGCATTGATAATGGTAGCAATCATGATGTTTCCTTCCGTAATTGACCGGGTTCGCGGAAGTATAGCATAATCATTCTCCGAAGGGGATACTATGGACAGGGAAAAAACACGAAGAATACACAGCGCTGTGAATCACTCCAGGGGCAATCGACGGTTTTCCGCGCTCGCTGTGCTGATATTCATCCTGGCGATGTCGTGCGCGACCAGGCTTCCTGTCATCCCTGATGACTTTTCTGCCTCGCAGATAATCCAGAAAGCGCAGGAACGCTCCGATGTCTATGACTGGAAAAGCGCTCAATATTGCTACCGAGTTTTGCTGGAGCGCTATCCAGACAATCCGGAGCTCGTACTGGAAGCCACCTACGAAATTGCCTTTATCGAATACAAGCTGGGGCACAAGGATACCGCCAAAGCCGGCATGCAGGCGGTTTTGGAATATTACAAAGGCGCTGAAGCTGCCTCCCTGCCGCAAACCTGGAAGGTTCTGGCTGAAAAAATCCTGGCAAAGCTGAAATAGGGGGCAGCGGAGCGCGGCGGTCAGCGCGATTCTCTATTCCAGAAATGCCGAAAGCTGTTCGGCAACATTCAGCCATTCTTCATTCAGTGAATGCGCCTCACGCTCCAGCGACTCTATCCCGGCCAGTATTTTTTTCACCTTCACGCCATCCTGGTAAATCTCGGGGCGAGCCATTTCGTGCTCAAGCTTCAGTTTTTCTTCTGAAATGGCGGAAAGCCGCGCGAGAATCTCTTCTTCCCGTTTCTTACATTTTCGCTGGCTGGCTTTTTTGGCCTTTTCTTCTTCCCAGGATACGGATTTGGCGTCCGGTCCCGCGCTGTTTTTGGGCGGGCTCTGAACAGCACCATCACCAGATTCCGGCGCCGGCACGGCATCAACAGCCTGCGCCTTTTTCTCCAGATAGTATGCATAATTGCCGTAATACAGCCGAGGATTTTTTCCTGCTTCGAGCTCAAGAATCTTGTCCGCCAGTTCTTCGATAAAAGACCTGTCATGCGATACGAACAGGACAGTTCCTTCAAAGGATTTCAGGGCATCGAGCAAAACATCCTTGGAGGTCAGATCCAGGTGGTTGGTCGGTTCGTCCAGAATCAGAAGATTGGCGGGGTGCAGAAGAATTTTCAGCAAAGCCAGGCGTGAACGCTCGCCGCCAGAAAGGACCGAAACGGGCTTTTCTGTGTCATCGCCGCGGAAGAGAAAAGCGCCTAGAAGGTTTCTGAGCTTGGGCAAGAGTTCAGTTGGACAGACGGACTCGGCTTCTTCTTCCACTGTGTGGCTGAACGCCATTTTTTCAGCGACATCCTGGGCGAAATATGCAGGACATATACCTGTTCCATAACTGACACTGCCCTGAAATTCGGTATCGGTGCCGGAAAGAATCCGCATCAAGGTGGATTTCCCCGCGCCGTTCGGTCCGACAAAGGCAATCTTGGCGCCTCGTTCGATATCGAGCGTCAGATTTTCGATAACCGTCAATTCGCCGTAGGCTTTATGCAGGTTTTCCATCCGCACCGCCACTTTTCCGGAATGCGGTGCAGGCGGAAATTTGAAGTGGATTTTTTTCATGCCCTCGGGAATCTCAATCGGCACCAGTTTTTCGAGCATCTTGATGCGGCTTTGCACCTGTGCCGCTTTCGATTCCTTGTAGCGGAAACGCCGGATAAAGTCCTCTATGCGCTGGATTTCTTCCTGCTGGCGTTCCCAAGCCTGAAACAACTGATCCAATTCCTTTGACCGCACAGTTTCATAATGCGAATAGGTTCCGGGATAGCGGGTCAGCTTGCTATTGAAGAGTTCGTACACTTCCTTGATGGTGACATCGAGAAAATAGCGATCATGGGAAACAAGCAGAACGCCGCCGCGATAGTCATGCAGAAAGCCTTCCAGCCAAGTCCGGGCTTCCAGGTCAAGGTAGTTGGTCGGCTCATCGAGGAGCATGATGTCGGGGTCTTCGAGCAAAATTTTTGCCAGCGCGAGGCGCATCTGCCAGCCGCCGGACAGCTCCGAAACATTTTTAAGGAAATCTTGGCGCCGGAAACCAAGACCCGTCAGCACTTCGCTGATTCGCTCCTGCCGTCTGAAATAGCCGGATGATTCGACATGCTGGGAGATTGCGTAGAATTCTTCAAGCAGCCGGTTCTGGGTTTTTTCTTCAAGAGAATTCCCTTCAAGCTGGCGGCCTAGTTCCTCCTGCGTCGAGAGGAGATCCGCAATGTGAGCAAAGGCGAGCTCCGCTTCTTCGAGCACCGTGCCCTTCCCCAGCATGACATTGGTCTGCGGAAGATAGCTTATACGCGCGTTTTTCGTGATGGCGATGGAGCCGGCGTCTGGTTTCATGAGGCCGGCGGCAATTTTCATCAGGGTTGATTTACCCGCCCCATTGGGTCCGGTCAGCGCTGCTCGCGAACCTTCTGCCAGCGTCAGCGTCGCGTCTTTGATGAGGTCACGCGCGCCGAATGCGAGCGCAATGCCTCCGAGTTGTACAAAAGCCATATAGTTCCAGATTTCCTTCAGCGGTATTTGAAATTCAGCGCCACCGTGCCAAGCCGCTTATCGACGCGTGTTATGATGACATCGGTTCCAGGTGTGACCGCTTTTGCGAGAATCATGCCCTGGGAGTTCAGACGGTACAGATAGTCGCTTCGCTTTCCTCCGTTCTCAGGGTAGAGCGAAAAACCTCCCTGGAACAAGAGTTTAATGTCATCTGAAAGCCTGAGACCGAAGACAGCCTGACCTGTTACTGCAGTGTTATCATTCAGTTCAGCAGGCAGAAAACCAGCCTGCAGGTTCCCGGCTCCTTTCCAGGTGAAAAGCCCTGATGGCCAGAGCGAGAGCGTTCCAGCGTCGGGAGATGAAAATTCCACGGCGCTGCCTGCCTGCAGACCTGGAGCAAAAGACGAAACGGCTGCAAAGAAGGTTTTCAATGCCTCAGATTGGCGTGTTTCTTCGGCTCGAATCAGGCTCCGGAGGTCGTCAGAAATGGCGAGAAAGCGATATGCCGTCGCGCCCGTCCGCCATTCAAGCGGCTGGGTCGGACTGTCAGCGGAAGCCGCTTTCTGTGGAGCAGCCAAGTCTCCAGTCCCGCTATCAGGCGCCCAGGAGACAAGAAGGCTGTCAGCGCTCTCCAGAAGAATCCGCAAATCCGTCGAGCCGAAAACTATCCAGGAACCATCCTGCGTTATACTGGAATATTGAAAAACTTTCGAAAATTGCGGCAGCTCGATTCTGATCTGCTGATTGATTGCATCGGCAAAAAGGCCGAAGCGCAGAGAAAATGCATCAAGGTCTACCGTGTCATTTTCAATCATCGCGGCGTAGTATTCAGGGCGCCATGTCCGTGCAAAAATAGCGCTTACAAGCTCCTGGTTGGTCTGCGCCGCCTTCACCGGCAGCATCTCGCCCTGCGATTCATCCATGAGTCTCATGGTGTTGCTGAAAACATAACCTTTTGTGCCATCCATGGTGAGCACTTCATACCATGAGCCTGCCAGCTCCTGGCTGCCGGTGAACACTTTTTCGCCTTCAACCATTTTCAGCGCTTTAACCAATTCATTTTCATGCAGGCGGTAGACTCTTTTAGCCGTATTCTGCGGCTTTTCACGAACCGGAAGGCCGTCCCTCGTCGCTATCAAATAGACATGAAGAAGGTCACCGAATTCTTTAGCCCGGGCAGCTGCTTTGGATCGAGTCGAAAATCGCTCAACCTGCCACAACGGCACTTCATACCGTTGATTCGATCCATCTGGAGCGCCAATGACATATTCCTTCATGATATTCGATTTAAGATATATAGGAACAACACTGCCTGCCTTGATATCTGTTCCCTTGACAGTCCAGAGAACCAGCCCCCAGCCGTCGCGGTTTGCACATCCGGAAAAAAAAAGAGTGCCCAATATAATTAATACAGCTAACAGCAGAGCAGAACGGCCGGTTTTCCCAGCGCGGTGAAAAGGTTCTTCGTGCATCATCATTGCATTCAATTTTACACCGCTGACAGCTTTTTGATAAGGGGCACCTGTTTTCATTGGAAAAAACTTCCTCAATATGGTATTATTGATAGAATCATGAATGAATCCGACGTTGTGTCACTCGCAGCACCCTCTCCGCACGCGGCAATCGAAATAGGCTCGACGGGAATCCGCCTGCTTGTGGCGGCCATCGATAAAAACGGCAGCCTCAAAGTTCTGGATCGCGCCGCGAAACCCAGCCGGATCGGGCGTGACACATTTACCATGGGTCGGATCAGCCGCGACGCGATTCGGGAAACCATTGCTATTCTGAATGTCTTCAAAGAGTTACTGGCCGGCTACGGCATCACCCCCGAAGCAGCAACCACCATCGGCACGAGCGCCTTGCGTGAGGCGGCCAACCGCGACACCTTTACTGACCGAGTCACGCTTCAGACCGGTTTTAAAATTCGAATTATTGAAGATATCGAAGAAAATCATCTCATGTACCTGGCTGTCCAGCAAGCCCTGCAGGATGAACGGAAATTTCTTTCACGCTCTAATTCCATGATTCTGGAAGTCGGAGGCGGAACCACCGAAATCATGCTCCTCCAGCGCGGCAAAATGGTTTCCACCCACAGCCTGAGAATCGGCACGCTCAGACTGGATGAGCAGATCCGTGAAGCCGGGTCATCCCGCAACTACCTGGAAGAATACCTTGAAAGCAATATCAAAACCGCCTGTGATCTCATGGCGGACGAGCTAAAACTCGACACTATCAAATCATACATTGTAATCGGTTCTGATGCTCGTTTCGCGGCGTACTGCCTCTCGGGGACGACATACCCTGGGTATTCAGTGCTTTCCAGAGAGCAATTTATCGAATTTGCCAGAACCATTTCAGCGATGAGTCTTGAAGAATGTATTTCCGCCTACAAAATTTCCTATACGGAAGCGGAAGGGCTGGCTTCCGGTCTGATGATTGAAGCATTGTTCCTGGAAAAAACCAGCGCCGAAAATGTCATCATCCCCAATGTATCAATCAGGGAAGGCGCGATTCTTGCGGAAGTCAGCGGACTGGATAAAAGCATCAGAAAGGAGCTGACCGCCCAGGTTCTCGCTTCAGCGCGCTCCCTGGGCAAGCGATACCGCTATGATGACATTCATGCTCGCAACGTCGCAGCCATAAGTCTTGAAATATTCGACTTTTTATCTCGAGAACACGGGCTTAGAGATCATGAACGACTGCTGCTTGAAACCGCTGCGGTTCTGCACGATATCGGCACCTACATCAGAGCTTCAGGACACCACAAGCATGGCGAATACATAGTCAGCAACTCTGAAATTTTCGGTCTTAATAAAAATGATATTGCAATAGTCTCTAACGTTGTGCGATACCATCGGCACATGCCGCCGTCTCCAATGCACCTCAATTATATCAGTCTGCCGCGCGAGGACCGGGTTATTGTAATGAAACTCGCAGCCATATTGCGTGTCGCTGATGCGCTGGATCGAAACCATACCGGGCGCGCGCTGGATTCATCCTTTGAAAAAAGCGGAGAACGCTTTCTCATCAAGCCATCCCAGGCTCTCGATTATTCCATGGAACGTCTTTCGCTTTCCGCAAAAGGCGATTTATTCGAAGATGTCTTCGGCCTCGAGCCGGTGATTGTTTGAGCAGGAAAGGAAAATAAATGGCTGAATACCCCTTTTTCAACCGTGAACTTTCCTGGATAGAATTCAATAATCGGGTTCTGCAGGAAGCGCTCAAACCGCATATTCCGCTTCTTGAAAGGCTCAAGTTCCTCAGCATTGTTTCGTCTAATTTTGACGAATTTTTCATGGTTCGCGTCGCCGCCGTGAAGTCGGCGATCAGACGAAACGAGCTTTCTTTCGATGTTACCGGTATAACTCCAACCGCATTGCTCGATCAGATCTCCGAACGGGTCAAGAAAATCCATTCCGTTCAGTATACCTATCTCATGAAAGAGATATGGCCTTCATTGGTAAAAGCTGGTCTCGAGATAACCAGCCCGACTGATTGGTCGCCGCATGAAACGCGATTTCTCGAAAGCTATTTCTCCGAGAACATCTTTGTCCTTCTCACACCGCTCAGGATTGAGGAAGACTCATTTCCTTCGGTCGGAAATCTGCAGATCCACTGCGCTTTTGAGCTCGAAGCTGAAGATGGCGCCCAGCGTTTTGCGATTACCCAGGTCCCCAGAAACACCACCAGGTTTATCAGACTGCCTGCAGAAGAGCAGACTCCAGCAGCGAATGAGAACGGAATCCAGAAAATCAGAATAGCGTTGCTCGAAGATGTCATACTGCGCTTCGCGGCCAGACTCTTTCCCGGCAATCGCGTCCGTAGTTCTCTGGTTTTCAAAGTAACCCGCGATGCTGATTCCGGTGTCGATGAAGACCGGCAGGAAGATTTCCTCGCAGCCATGGAAGAGGTTCTTGCGGAACGGCACAATTCCACACCGGTGCGGCTGACATTTTCCGGCAAGTCGCCGATTCTTTCCGCTATCCTGAAAAAGGGCCTTGAACTGGGCGAACCGGACACCTACCACCTGCCAGGGCCGATTGATCTGGGCGGCTTTCATGAGCTGGCTACCGAAATCAGCAGTCTGATAACGCAGGAACCCATAATCTCCCAATTGCTGGACAAGCCCTGGCCCCCCATCCAGCTTCATGAAGCTTCCGAAACATCAATCTGGGAAGAAATCGAATCGAAAGACATTCTTCTGCACGTTCCCTATGAGTCCTTTGACACAGTTAGCCGTTTTATCGAAGAGGCGGCGACGGACCCCGATGTTCTGTCTATAAAAATGACGCTCTACCGGACATCGGGAGATTCGCCGATTATAAAATCATTGATAAAAGCGGCGCGCAACCGGAAACAGGTTGCCGTTGTCGTGGAATTGAAAGCTCGTTTTGATGAAGAGCGGAATATCACCTGGGCTTCATCGCTTGAGCAGGCGGGCGCGATTGTCACCTACGGGGTTGCCCGGCTGAAAGTCCATGCCAAGGCAGCGCTGGTAGTTCGTAAGGGAAAGGACGGAAGCATACGGAAATACCTTCATCTTTCGACCGGCAACTATAATGACCGCACTGCTAAACTTTATTCAGACTTTTCTCTGTTCACCGTCAATGAGGACTTGTGCCGGGAGGCATCATTTTTCTTCAATATGCTGACTGGCTACTCTTCCGTGCAAACCCTATCTGTCATGGCCATTGCGCCATTCGATATGAAAAAACGGCTTCTTGCACTAATAGACCGGGAAATCCAGCGCTCGACCGCGGAGGCTCCCGGTCTGATATTTGCCAAACTGAACGCCCTCGCCGACCCCGAGATTATCGAAGCCTTGTATACTGCATCCCAAGCAGGAGTCAGAATTCAGTTGAATGTGCGCGGTATCTGCGCCTTGATTCCAGGTCTGCCTGGTTTATCGGAAACGATCGAAGTCAGAAGCATTCTGGGGCGCTATCTTGAGCATGGGCGCATGATTTATTTTGCGAATGGTGGTACTGAGGAAATTTATCTTTCCAGCGCTGACTGGCTGCCGAGAAATATGGATCGCCGCATCGAACTCATGTTTCCCATTTTTGACGAGAGCATCCGGAAAACCTGCAAGGAAATTCTCTGGACTTATTTCAAAGACACCAGCCATGCCTACAGGCTTTTGCCCTCAGGGGCGTGGGAAGCTATAAAGCCAGAAGGACATGAAAAACCCGCGGGCGCTCAGGAAATGCTGTACCATCGTGTCAGAAAACTGGCTCGAGCCATCCAGACGCCTCAAGAGCAGCTCACGGTCAGGCGAAGATTCAGAAGCGCGCGATAAGTCATTCTCCGCTGCGCCCATGGTGCAGGCTAAACGCCGTATTCGCCAAACTTCCTGACAATGACCGGCAGTGTTTCGTACTTTTTCTTTTTCTGAATAAAAAGGCCAATCGCCATCACAACAAGGAATAAAGCCCCGGACACACCGACAGCCGGACCTTCGCCGCCAGTCGGGAAAAGAAGGCGCCCGAGCCCATAGCCCGCAAACAGGGCAATCAATGGAAGCCCCAGCACCCAGAATGCGCTTTTTGCCTGTTCTGCGCCGGGGATTTCTATTTCGACCTCATCGCCCTCAGCAATATTTACATCATTTCGGTTGTAGGCTTGCAGGGCGCTTCGGTTGGCCTTGCAGGCCCCGTTTGAACAGGCGGCACAGCCTTCCTGCATCTCGATGCTGACCGTCACTATTTTGCCGTCTATTTTTTTGACCAATGCCAATTCAGTCATGAATCTGCTCCTTGCACGGTATTCTGAAGCTTTCCATGGTCGTTGCCCTGCCGTTTTCATCAATCGTCAGTGCGCAGCCTTGGCTTTCCAGCCCTTCGGTCCCATCTCCCATATAGGTTCGTACCGAGGTCATATACTCTCGGATTTTTGCCACGGGATCCATACCGCCCACTGATAATATACTGCCGCAGCGTCCGGAATCGGTAATCGCCGCGGTTCCTTTTTGGAGAATTCTGGCATCGGCGGTCAGTGCCTTGCAGTGACTGCCTATTACCGCGGAAACCTTTCCATCCAGATAGGCAGCGAAGGTGAGCTTTTCGGCTGTAGTCGCAGCATGGAAATCTACAATAATCGAAGAAGTGTCCCTGGATACCCGCTCCAGGATCCGGTCAATGGTATGAAAGGGGTTTTCCAGATGAACCCTGCTGAAACCAGCTTGCCCGAGCAGGACAATGACGGCGATTTTGCCTCGTTCAGTCTGAAAAACGCGGTATCCCCGCCCCGGGTTGTCATAGGGATAATTGGCGGGACGAAGCACCCAGGGAGCCTTGGGGTAGAACCCTGTCATATCCAGCTTGAAGTAGGCGCTTTCGCCGATTGTAAGGCAATCCAGCCCCAGTTTTTTCAGATAGACCGCATGCTGGACGCCAAGGCCGGCGCCGCCTGTCGTCGAATCGGTATTGGCGATAATAAAATCAGGTGCATAGCGGGCTTTAATTTCCCGCAATGTCGATTTGACCGCGAAAACACCGGATTTGCCGGCTATTTCACCAAGAAAAACAATATTCATGCTCACAGACTTACTGTATAGGGAATCGGTTAATTTGAGCAACAGGGCGCATGCTTACTGATTGGAGTATTTCTGAACCTCATCAAAGACATATTCGATTTTGATACCCACCTGGCGGAACATTGCCTCGCTCTCAGCCCCATCATGGTAGCGGCGCTCACAGACCACACGGATAATGCCGCAGTTGATGATCATCATGGCGCAGGTCCGGCAGGGCGTCATGCGGCAATACAGGGTCGCGCCTTCAATAGATACTCCTCTCCGGGCGGCTTGGCAGATCGCGTTCTGCTCAGCATGAACCGTTCGGACACAATGCTGGGTTATCGAACCATCCTCATGGATCAGCTTTTTCAGCTGATGCCCGACCTCGTCACAATGCGGCAGACCGCTGGGCGCGCCGACATACCCGGTTGCTAGTATCTGATTGTCACGGGCAATGACACAGCCCGACCTGCCCCGATCGCAGGTTGCCCGTTTCGCTATCGCGTTGGCGACTTCCATAAAATACTCATCCCAGCTGGGACGGCGGTACACAGCGTCAGTCATAGTCTTCTCCCTGTTGCATGATCAAGCATGACCGCACTGAAGTCAAGCATGCATGCTTCCATCATGCAAATTTTTCTGGTATTGTTGCGGCATGATCCACAATAAACGCACATTGGGCATTGCAGCTTTTTTTTTGCTGCTGGCGAGTCTGGCTTCATGCCAGAATACCAACCAGCTTCCGGATGGTTTGTACGCAACCATGGACACCAGCAAGGGCACTATCGTCATTCAGCTCGAATTTGAAAAAGCTCCCATGACGGTTGGAAATTTTGTCGGACTGGCAGAAGGCTCTTTGGATGTCGCTAAAGGCAAACCTTTTTACAACGGTCTTGTCTTCCACCGGGTAGAACCTGGTTTCATCATTCAAGGCGGGGATCCAAAAGGCAACGGCACCGGCGGACCGGGATACAAATTTCCGGATGAATTTTCGCCGGAACTGAAGCACAGCGGCCCCGGAATCCTCTCGATGGCAAATGCCGGCCCCAACACAAACGGAAGCCAGTTTTTCATCACGCTTGCCGAAACCCCCTGGCTTGACGGAAAACACTCAGTCTTTGGCAAAGTCGTGGAAGGCATGGATGTTGTCAATAAAATCGCGGTCGGGGATAAAATCAACAAGATAACCATCCAGCGAATCGGTGCGGCGGCGAAGGCTTTCGACAGTTCCCAGAAAGCCTGGGATGAGCGGCTGTCAGCCGGCTACGCGGCGCTCAAAGCGGCAGCGCAAGCAAAGCGTGCCTCGGATGAAGCCTTGATCAGCCAGAAATGGCCGGATGCTGTCAAAGATGAAAACGGCATTTTCCAGAAAGTAATCAGAAAAGGCTTCGGCGAAGTGCCGCAGAAGGGCTCGACTGTCTCGGTCATTTACAAGGGCATGCTGCTTGACGGCACCATTTTTGACCAATCAAGTCTTTCCGGTGCGCCATTGAGCTTCAGGGTTGGAACCGGCGAGATTATCGAGGGCTGGGACAAGGTTGTCGCCACCATGAAAAAAGGAGAAAAACGCCTGGTTGTCATTCCGCCGGAACTGGCGTATGGCTCCTCGGGAATCGCTGGTGTTATCCCGGCTGATGCCTACCTTGTGTTCGAAATAGAACTGACCAGCATCAAACCCTGATTCATACAGCGGTTGAGGTTTGCCGCTCAAGGGAAACCTCAACCAGCTTTCTCACCAAATCTTCATATTTCATATCGAGATAGAATTTCGCGGCTTCAGGCAGGAAACTCGCCGGCCCAATTCCGGGCATTACATTGATTTCCAGAACATAACAATCATGTTCATTCATTCGAATATCAACACGGCTGTAATCATGCGCACCGAGCGCGTCAAAGGTTCTCTCTGCCAGATCAGCAAGCCGGGCAAACAGCTTTCCATCGGTAACCGGAATCACTTTTTCCTGATCCTGCATGGCAAGATCATGGCTCAGGATTCGCACGGGGACATTCATTAAAGAATAATCAATTTCCACCGGCAGAAAAACGCGCTTTGCCCCATCAAAAATACCGACGGAAAACTCGCGCATGCTTTCCCCGGTTATAAATTCCTCAACAAGGGCATTCTGCCCGAAGATCTCATGAACCCGTCTGACGGCTCTTCGCAGTTCGGCTTCATTTTTTACAATAGAATCATTATCGATACCGATATGCCCACCCGTGCCGTCGGGCTTCACGAATAAAGGATATCGAAGCGCGGAGTCTTGAAGCGTAATCTTATCATCATCTTTTGGAATCAGGAGAAAATGAGGCGTCGGAACATTATTCCTCGCCAGAACCTTCTTGGTCTCGGTTTTGGAAAGACCGGTGGAAACAGCCATGGATCCCGAGCCGAGATATCTGATGCCCGATTTTTCAAGATACTCCGGTAAAAAGCCCTGCATCGTTCGCTCATCGATATATTCAGAAATGTTGAAGATGAAGAGACCCTCTCCATGCTGCTTTTTCATCACGGATATGAAACCATCAAGCTGCTGAAGATTTTCAGCTTCTATCGGCTCAACATCCCATCGCTTTCTCAGAGCCTGCTCAATCAGGTGAAATGTTTCGGGGCTTCTCCAAGGTTTATCGGTATATGATTTGATAAGTATGATATGAGGCATGCTGTCCTCCTGAAACAAAAAAGGCTGTCTGTTACAGAAAATCCGTAACGGACAGCCTTCAGTGTATCGTGGAGGTGAGGGGAATTGAACCCCTGACCTCTTGAATGCCATTCAAGCGCTCTAGCCAACTGAGCTACACCCCCGACACAACGCGCAGATACTATCGTAAAAAACAAAACCATGTCAAGAACTGCCAGCTGGAATACCTTGCCTATTCTGTGCGCTTTCATCATACTGTCAGCATGAAACAAACCTTGCGCGGAATCGCGCTGTGCGCTGTCGGACTGGAAAAAATAGCCTCAAAAGAACTTGAACGGCTCGGCTTGCGTGAAAACGAAAGAAAACCGGGGCGGGTATATTTCGATATTGAAGAAAAAAATCTGACCCAGGCGCTCTCGATGACCAATATCGGTTTGAGAACCGCAGAACGAGTGCTCATAGAACCTGGCAGATTCAAAGCTGTCGATTTTGATGCATTTTTCGACGGTATCTTTGAAATGCCCTGGGAAATGTTCTGCTATAAAGACACAAAGATTCATATCGAACGAGTACGCTCGCACGAGTCGAAGCTCTTTGCGCAGACCAGCCTGCAGGCAATGGCACAGAAAGCAATCTATGAAAAACTCATGCAGAATTACCGGATGCGCACCATGCCGGAAACCGGCAACGAGCTTGCGGTGCGCGTCTATCTCGATAATGACGAGTGCAGTGTGGGGATCGACGCTTCGGGCGATGCGCTCCATAAACGCGGCTACCGCGCTATGGCCGGCCAGGCTCCGCTGAAAGAGACGATTGCCGCTTCCCTGCTCTTTCTCTCCGGCTGGAATCGGAAGTTTGCGCTTTTGGATCCATTTTGCGGCTCAGGCACAATCGCCATAGAAGCAGCCCTCTATGCGCTCAATTTCGCTCCCGGCCTGAACCGCCGCTTCGCCTTCGAATCCATGCCAGCTGTCAACCCGCAGGGAGTCAGCGAGGCTCGCTCCATGTTGGAAAGCCACATCAAAACTAATGCGGAGTTCTCCATCCTTGCCTCCGACATCGACCCCTCCGTACTGAATATCGCGCGCCGCAATGCCGAAGAGGCAGGCGTCGCCGACTGGATTCGTTTTGAACAGAAAAAAGCTGAATCAGCCGAGCCTTTCTCAGCAATAGGCCATCTGATAACCAATCCGCCCTATGGAAACCGGCTCGGAACGGAAGAACAGGCGAAAGCGCTCTATACCTCGCTGGCTCCGCTCGGCGACCGCTTCTCCGAAGCTGGGTGGGGAATGGGATTCATCACGAATATCGAGAATTTCGGTGAATATTTCGGCCGCGCTCCCGAATCCATCAAGCACATTAAAAACGGCGCGGAAGAACAGTGGTATCATTGGTATCCAGCAAGCAAGCGCTGAAAAATCGCTCACTGGCCGTATTCAGAAATTCACTATATATTATTCTTTATGAATGTCATCAATCAGGATTATCCCGTCTGCAATCTTGAAGCCCATCGCTTTGCACCGGAGCCCGCTTTTTTTGTCATTTTTGGAGCTACCGGCGATCTGGCGCACCGCAAGATTTTCCCCGCTCTGTTTGATCTCCATCAGGAGGGAGCCCTTCCCGAAGGCATGGTCATCATCGGGTTTGCCCGGCGCTCCCTGCAGCATGCTGAATTCAGGAAGCAGGTTCTGGAGGATGTCAGGGCTCATGCCCGGCACTCCACCTTTGCAGACTCGGCATTCGACGCTTTTTCTTCCAGAATCTGGTACCTGCAGGCCGACCTCGAGCAAGCCGAAGGTTACCAGACCCTCGCGAAAATAATCGCAGGAGAGAATCCCGGTTTTTTTGCTGCCGATGACGGAAACCCCCGCAGTCTTTCCCTGCCCCGCAACGCCCTTTTCTACCTCGCAGTCGGCCCGGAACACTTCGGCGGTATCGCAGAAAATCTCGGTACAGCGGGGCTGGGCACCATCGCAGCGGATTCCGGTAAGCCTGACAGCCCGGCAGGCGGCAATGGCTGGCGACGCCTTGTCGTGGAAAAGCCATACGGAAGAGATATGGAGAGCGCCCGGGCGCTTACAAACCTCTTGCATCGCCATTTCCGCGAAATGGATATCTATCGCATCGACCATTATCTGGGAAAGGAAACAGTCCAGAACCTGCTATACCTGCGCTTCGCCAATTCGGTGTTTGAACCCATCTGGAATTGCCACCACATCAGCGCCATCGAGATTTCGGTATTTGAACAGGACGGCATCGGCCAGCGCGGCGGTTACTACGATACCGCCGGCGCCGCCCGCGACATGCTCCAAAACCACCTAACCCAGCTCATGTGCCTGGTAACCATGGAGCCGCCCGCCACCCTCGACCCTGAAAGCATCCGGGATGAGAAGGTGAAAGTGCTGCAATCCATCCGCCACTATTCCGCCAGCGAGCTAGTCCGGCACGCACGCCGCGGTCAATATATCGAGGGCACAGGTCCGAACGGCGCCGTCATCCCGGCCTATCAGAAGGAAAACAAGGTCAGTCCCGATTCTGCAACCGAAACCTACGCACAGCTGACGCTGGAGCTGGATAACTGGCGGTTTTCCGGAGTGCCTATTACCTTGCGGACGGGGAAAGCCTTTGCTGAAAAATTCAGCCAGATTGTCATTCGATTCAAGCGGCCGCCTTCTGCGCTCTTTGCCGCGCAGTGCGGCGAAAAGCTGGTCAGCAACGCACTCACTATCCGGATCCAGCCGGATGAGGGAGTCTGGCTGACCTTCAATGCGAAACTGCCAGGCGTTCCGGCCATTAAAGCCAGCCATCTACGGTTTTCCTGGCGGGAAGTGAGCAATTATCTTCCCGAAGCCTATGAACGGCTCATCGCGGATGCCCTTGCCGGCGACTCTACCCTCTTTATCAGAGCGGATGAATCGGAGCATGCCTGGGCTGTCATCGATGAGCTCGAAAAGGCCTGGCGCGAAACGGACCCCGAAGCGACGCCGGAAGCAGGCGGGCTGTGGCGCTATCCAGCCTTTTCGCCCATTCCCCCATCACAAGCCTGAGCAGGATAGCGGCATGATGATTGAAACCTTTGCATCGCGGGAAGCCTGGCTTTCCCGGACGTCCCAGGCAGTCATCATGGTGTTGAAACATGCTGCTGTATCCGGGAAGGAAAATTTTCATATCTGCCTGGCTGGAGGCTCGACCCCCAAAGAACTCTACAGAATTATCGCTGGCTCCAGCGAATGCAGGGCACTCAGTGCTGGCATCCAAATCCACCTCTGGCAGGGCGATGAGCGCTGTGTTGCAGAAGGCAGTCCATTTCTAAACTCGCTGATGATTATGGACGCCTTCCGGCAGACATCCGAAGGCACTGAACGATGGCCTAACCCGCCCATCTTCCACCGCTGGACTTGCGACATCCAAAACCTGACGCCAGAAGTCTCCGCAGTCCGATATGCCGCGGAACTGGAAAGCCAGCTTGCCGCATCCGGGACGAATGCCTTTGACCTTTGCATCCTCGGCATCGGCGCTGACGGCCACACCGCTTCGCTATTTTCTCTGCAAGATGCTATAGACAGTTCCAAACCGCTGGCTTTCCCAACCATGAGTCCGCAGGAACCCAGACTTCGGGTAACCTTGCGCGGAAAGTTACTAAAAAGCTCAAGCGAGGTCTTTGTCATCGCAGCGGGGAAGGAAAAAAAAGCGATCATTGAAGCTGTAAGCAAGCGAAAAATGATGTATCCTGTAGAAGCGGTCCTGCCTGAGCAAGCCCGTGTATTCTATCTTGAGACCTGATAGCCGGGAGAACCAGTTCATGCGACACCATCAGCGGACAATCGGCACTTTTTTCACAGCCTGCGCGTTTTTGCTTTCAGCATCGATTGCGTTCTCCCAGCCGCGCCCGCCTGTGGAAAAAATCAGCTTTTCCCATTTTACCTGGACTGTTCGGCGGACTGAAGAACCGCAGGGACCGGGAAGCAACTATTTTGGCGGCAGGGACCTTTCGGTGTTCTCAAATCCCGACGGCTCAGTGACCCTGAAACTGGGATATAAAGAAGGCATCTGGTATGCCGCCGAATTGACCATGGACAAGCGTCTGGGCTATGGCACCTATATTTTCCAGATCGACACGCCGCTTTCCCAGCTCGATAGCAATCTCGTTCTTGGCCTTTTTACCTATTCACGGCAAAACAAGTTAAACCATGCTGAAATCGATCTGGAATTTTCAGCATGGGGCATCAAGAAGGCTCCGGTGCTGGGCCAGTTTGTTGTCCAACCCTACACCATCGATGGGAATTACAAAACCTTTCCTCTGCCCCGCGAAGAAGGGCCTGCATCCTACGCTTTCACCTGGCTTCCCGACCGTATCGAATTCGCTGCCTGGCTCGGTCACGGCCCCCTGCCTTCAACCGCATCACCTTCGCTCATTGCCCAATGGTCATACACAAATACTCAATACATTCCCAAATCAGGCCAGGAATATCTGCACATGAATTTGTACCTCGCCGAAGGCTGTTCGAGCCCGTCGGGAAATGGCAGAACTTCGGTCATGATCCGCAATTTCGAATTTATGCCAGCGAAATAAAAAGCCGCTCCGGCAACCGGAGCGGCGCATTGCATCAGCATGCAGACGTAGTATGAAAATCAGTTTTCAGCAATCAGCAAGGAGCGGGAATCAAGTTTCAGGCTCAGATCCTGCGGATTTACTCTTTCGTGATCCTTGACAACTTTAAAATGGATAAAATCATGCAGGGGTTCTAGAACAATCAGAACTGAAATCACGGACATTATTTCCCTGAGAATAATCGGGGTGCCATGCTTGTCAAAAATCGGCTCTTCACCGCCAAGGGTGCAGGAATACCAGACTTCCAGATTCATTTCCTGGATAAACTGCTTTACTTTCTCAAAGCGTTCAGCGGTCGCGCGCGAAAAATCAAAACCATCGACAATAATGGTTTTGGCTTCAAAAGCGCCGTCCACAATCAAAGCCCGGAGCGACCGGATAATCTGATCGACGCTGACCCCTTCCTGGGTAAAATTCATGATAACCCGGTTTCTGACCAGCTGATCCTTTAGATCGGAAATGTTTTCCAGATTTTTGCGCTTCGCAATTTCAGTAAAAATATTTTCATACCAGGAAATGACATAGCTTGTGTGGGCATTGAATGAAACATGGATGACCTTTTCTCCCTGCATCAGCTTGTCAAGCGCCATCTGAACCAGCACCGATGTCTTGCCGATTCCCTTCTTGCTCGCAATTATGCCAATGTTGCCCGGTTTCAGTCCACCTTCAATCGATCGCTCAAGTATCCGTACAGGGCTCTTTTTAATGAACTCTTCTTTCAGCATGGAATCTCCTTGCCGCACTTCCGGAACCCGTCCGGAATGCCGTAGTAAGATTGCACTCGTTGTGCATACTCACTTCTAGTATAGCCGCATTTTCACAAAAGCGGCTCGACAAATTTCTAAAAACCCAAGTTTTTTATGCCGACGTGCGATGGGCAAAACATGTGCTTTCCAGCGCACCTTTCAGCGGCTTAAATGCCGTTTATTTCTGCTGTTCCTTTTTGCGCTTCTCAAGGTAGTCCTTGCGGAGCTGTTCAGCTATCTGGGTTGGTACCTTGCCGTACTTTTCAAACTCCATGGTAAATTCCGCTTTGCCCTGGGTCAGTGATCGCAAAACTGTCGAATACCCGAACATTTCTGCAAGCGGCACTTCAGCTTCGACACGGCAGAAGGTTCCATCCTCGGTGCTGGCGGTTATGATTCCACGCCGCTGGTTGAGAGAAGCAAAGATGTTGCCCTGGAATTCGGTCGGTCCTTCAACATTAACCTTCATGATAGGTTCAAGAATGGTTGGCTTGGCCTTTTCATACGCTTCGCGGAAAGCGCCGATGGCAGCGAGCTGGAAGGCGATGTCCGAAGAGTCAACCGGGTGGCTCTGGCCATCATTCACCAGACAGCGAACATTGACGATCGGGAAGCCGATAAGCGAACCTTTCTGCATGGAAGCTTTAAAGCCTTTGTCACAGGAGGGGATGTATTCGGACGGAATCGCGCCGCCTTTGACCTGATCGACAAACTCGTAAACCTGCTCTTCGCACGGCTCGATATAGCCGGCGACACGCCCGTACTGGCCGGAACCGCCAGTCTGCTTCTTGTGGGTATAGTTGAAATCGGCACGCTGGGTGATGGTTTCCCGATAGGCAACCTGCGGTCTTCCTACTTCCACTTCGCACTTGTATTCGCGGCGCATCCTTTCGATATATACCTCGAGGTGCAGCTCGCCCATTCCCTGGATGATCGTCTGATTGGACTCGGGATCTACAAAACTTCGGAAAGTTGGGTCTTCTTTGGTAAAGCGATTGAGCGCTTTGCCCATCTGATCTGAAGACTTCTTGTCTTTCGGCTCGATGGCGAGCGAAATGACCGGCTCGGGTACATACATGCTCGTCATGGCATAGTTGAGATCCGGATGACAGAAGGTGTCGCCAGACGCGCATTCCACGCCGAACAGCGCAACAATATCCCCACAGGAACCTTCGGAAATGTCTTCCATGGAATTGGCATGCATTCTGACGAGACGTCCAACCTTAAATCGCTTTCTCGCGCGGGTATTCAGAAGTTCGTCGCCTTTCTTCAGTTCGCCCTGATAAATTCGGACATACGTAAGCTGGCCGTACTGTCCATCCTCAAGCTTGAAGCCCAGTGCGACAGTCTTGGCGTTCGGATCCGCGGCCAATTCCACTTCTTTTTCGGAATCATTGAGATCGAGCGCCACGTTTCTGACTTCCGTCGGGTCGGGAAGATAACTGGCAACACCGTCCAAAAGCAGCTGTACACCTTTGTTTTTATAAGCTGAACCTACAAATACAGGAACAAACTTCTCCGCGATGCAGCCTGCGCGGATCGCGCCGACCAGTAGATCCTTGCTGACATTGCCTTCAAAATAGGCTTCAGCGAGTTCGTCCGAGAACATTGAGGCTGATTCAACCAGTTCTTCGCGATATTTTTCAGCATCTGCCTGGAGATGGGCGGGAATTTCCGCAAAACGTAGATCTTCGCCATTCGGACCATCGAAATAGACAGCCCGCATTTCAACAAGGTCAATGACACCTTCCAGCTTGTCTTCAAGGCCAATGGGGATCGTTACAAATGCCGGATTCAAGCCGAGTTTTTCCTGCAGCTGCATCTTGACCTTGAATGGATTGGCGCCGGTTCTGTCGCATTTGTTGATAAAGGCAAGCCGGGGGACATGGTAGCGCTTGAGCTGGCGGTCAACGGTAATTGACTGAGACTGAACTCCAGCAACAGCGCAGAGAACAAGAATGGCTCCGTCCAGAACGCGGAGAGAGCGCTCAACCTCAATCGTAAAATCAACGTGTCCCGGCGTGTCGATCAGATTGATGGTATAATCTTTCCAGGTAACATTGGTCGCTGCCGACTGAATCGTGATGCCGCGCTCGCGCTCAAGATCCATGGAATCCATGGTTGCCCCGGCTCCATCTTTTCCGCGAACTTCATGAATAGAGTGGATTTTCCGGCAGTAAAAAAGAATCCGTTCTGAGAGCGTGGTCTTTCCGGAATCGATGTGGGCGGAAATTCCAATGTTACGCATTTTGTGAATGTCAGTGGACATATCGAGTACTTACCTCATAATAAATAATATAGCGCATCGAGGCGCTTGGTGGTAAAGCAAATGCTGTAGTTGGCAGCAATGTTGAACTGTCGGGGATTTGTAAGAAAAAATTGCGGTTTATTCCCATTTATTAGAAAATCAGCTACCTTAATACACTATAGTGTAAGCAGCAGAAAATTTCAAGACCTTCAGAAATTTTTGGTACAGCCAAATCCCCCGCCATTCCACCAAGGCGGGGTTTTGCTTCTCATATTTCTTTCAGACGAATTCCACATCCCAGGTCAAGTCTGCAGAATCTTTGATATTGGCGCTGACCCCGCAATACTTATCCTGAGAAAGCTGGCAGGCTTTCAGAACATTGTCTGGATTCAGATTGTCGCTTTTTTTAAACCGGTAGACGAGTTTTATCTGGGTATATTTTTTGGGGTGTTCTTCCGCGGTTGTGCCTTCTACACGCATTTCAAACCAGGTGCAGGGCTCACGCATTTTTTTCAATATCGAAATAACATCCATGCCTGAACAGCCAGTCAGGCTGGCGAGAAACAGGGCTTTCGGGCGCGGACCGGAATCATGGCCGCCCACCGCTTCATCTGCGTCCATCATCACAGGATGGCCGTTGACATCAGCCTCAAAGGCCATGTCACCCTTCCAGCGCGAAACAATTTCAGCTTTCATCATTCGTACCCCTTTTATTTCAGCATTTTCATGCAGCAAATAAAATATAGCAACTTTTGCAGTCATTGCCAATTGAGGTGCTTTCCAGACTCGGTTCATTGTTCAGGTCCCTCAATTCATTGCATAAACAAGTCGAATTGGATATCATCCTTTTTCAGCCCTATGCAAAATTGGAAAAAATCCTTCAACGCCCTGATGGTTGCCGAACTGTTCGCCATCATGGGGTTTTCCACCTCCAACCCGATGATACCGCTCTTTCTGAGGGAGCTGGGTGTTCATGACGCGACTGGGCTTAATTGGTGGACTGGCGCAATCAACGGATTATCAAGCCTGGCTCTCGCAGTGTTTGCGCCAATCTGGGGAGCGCTCGCAGACCATTACGGCCGTAAGCTGATGCTGCTTCGGGCCATGATCGGCGGGGCTGTAATCATGGGCCTCCTTGCCCTCGCGAATGCTCCCTGGCAGGTTCTCATGCTGAAAATTCTTCAAGGCTGTGTTACCGGGACTGTCGCAGCCGCAACGGTTCTGACCGCTTCTCTGGTTCCGGCAGCGGAAGCCGGCTACTATCTCGGTCTCATGCAGATGTCGGTATTTATTGGCAATTCAATCGGCCCGCTTTTTGGCGGCGTCATCACCGACCTGGCTGGTTCAAGGGTCAATTTTCTGGCCACATCTGCCCTTCTTGCCCTGTCAGCCTTCCTGGTTATCAGATTCGTAGCCGAGGATTTCATTCCAGATAAGAAAACCGGTTCTCTGCTGAAAAATGCTGTTCCTGATTTTTCTGCTGTGCGAGGCAATGCTTCGCTCAAAGCCTTGCTGATCCTCATTTTCACCATACAATTCGCAAATGCGGTTGTCAGCCCGATTATTCCGCTGGTCGTTCTCCACATGACCGAAGCGTTCCGAGGAACCGGCTCTCTGTCTGGTTTGATCATTGGAATTGCTTCGATTGCCGGGGCGCTTGGAGCTCTGATTACCGGCAAGGTATCAAATCGTATTGGATATGGCAAAGCTCTGCTCATCTGCATTGCAGGTTCGTTTCTTTTCTATTTTCCCCAGGGTTTTGCGGTCACACCGTACCAACTGCTTGTTCTGCGATTTTTTACCGGCTTTTTCCTGGGCGGTACCATGCCAAGCGTGAACGCTCTCATCGCACAGCAGACTTCCAGAGAGCATCAGGGAGCGGTTTTCGGCATTTCCTCATCGATTTCTGCAGGCGGCAACGCGCTGGGACCGGCATTCGGAGCACTCGCCGCCAATCTTGTCGGATATCCTGCGATATTCTTTATCGCGACCCTGATGCTGGGAGTTTTGGCTTTTTTCATGTCAAAGCGAATTCTAGTATCTTCCCAGCGCTGACGACATTCTCCGCCGGATAACGAGCGAGCGCGATTGCTTTGTATCTTCGATTTTTCCTCAATTGGCTGAAACTGAGAACATGAGCTGGTCCGCGTAGAAACCTGATGGGGCATTTGCAGGAACCGCGCCAAGGGCGAGAGCCACTTTCAGCTCTGTACCGTCTTTGGTCGATTTACCGGACGCAGTAAAACGGAAAGCGCCGCCCTGCGGAACCGCTTGCATCGATCCAAGGATCAAGGAATAGGGAATCGCGTCATTGGTCATGCTATAGCTGTTTCTGAGAGCTCCGCCATTTGCAGAATAGGCAATTATGGTATATGAACCGGGAACATTGGAAAAAAGATGCGCACTGCCAAGCTCGACAGTAGCGCCTGGTTTTATTTCGAATTGATTCCCTTTGCCCGCGGGCATTGGGTTGGTTGTCCCGTCGGAACGAAGATAGCCAAGCAATGTTGCTGTTGCAGAATTGGCAAAGTCCAGGTTCAATTTCAAAATGCTCGGAACAACAGCGACAATCTGGATGGTTGCGGAGGTGCTTCGCGGTGAATTCTGCGCAAAAACGCTTGCACAGACAATGATCATCAGCACTGCGAGCACGATCCGCTTTGTCTGGCTTTCCATCGCTTACCTCCTCTTCCTGATCTATTTCAAGTATACATTTGAAAAGACACCAGGCAGAGGAAATATCGGAGCGTCAATCCGGAATATCATGAAAAACAATAGAATATTTTAGAATATCATGTACTTTTTTTCTCAAATATCTCCACTTGGGTCATTCGTTTTGGCTGATTTTCCAATACCTAAAAAAACTCCAAAATATCTTCGGTTCTTTCCAGGAAAGCCCTGCAGCTGCGAGGTAAATTGACATTCGACAGAATTGGTGCCTATAGTTTACGTTAGTCCTTTAGCATGGAGAACTCGATGGATTCTATCCGCGACCGATATAAACCACTCATTACCGAGATGATGACCCATATGGGAAGTCAGGTGAGTGTTTCAGAAAAAGATGTTTTACAGGAAGGCAACAAGGAGCTTCTGCCGTATATCGACACAATAATCGCTGATCATCTGCTGCCCGGTTCCGGCATTGCTGGCTTTGAAAACTTGGCTGCCTTGCAGCAGCTGTCCGACAAGGGTGAACCTTGCCTCATTCTTGCCGAGCATTATTCCAATTTTGACCTGCCGGCTTTTCACTATATGCTGCGGCAGCACGGTGTAGATGGCAGCAAAATCGCTGATAAAATTGTTTCTATCGCAGGCATTAAGCTGAGCGAATCCAATCCTGTTGTCAACGCTTTCGCGAAAGCCTACTCCCGAATCATCATTTATCCCAGCCGTTCGCTCGAGATAATAAAAAAGAATTACAAAGACCCCAACAAGCTCTATCATGAAGTGCGAAGAAGTTTTGCTATCAACAGGGCTGCTATGAAAGCATTGAACTCGGTCAAAGAGCGCGGCAGGATTGTTCTGGTTTTCCCTGCAGGAACACGGTTCAGGCCATGGGAACCGGAAACCAAGCGAGGTGTCAGGGAAATCGCTTCATACATCAAGAGTTTTTCAAAATTCTGTCTTGTAGCGATAAATGGCAACATCCTCAGAATCAATCCATCAGGGGAAATGGAAGAGGATTTGCTGCACCCTGACAAAGTTGTCTTGACTGTCAGCCCGGTTTTTGACAGCAAGGAATTTCTGGCGGGAATCAAGCTCGACCACCATTTCAGAGACGATAAAAAGCAGGAAATTGTTGACCATTTGATGGGTATTCTCGAAAAAATGCATGACGACGCCGAAAGGGATCGCTTACGCTGAAGCGTGGGCTTGGAAACGTTAGCGCCGTGTGATAAGCCGTTTCAGCGGATTTACCCGGAAACGCACCAGAAAATAGAGCCACCCGAAAACAAAGCCTGCCAGATGTGTCAAATGAGCTACCGAGCTTCTGAAATTCAGCAGCTGTGACACTATTTCTATACCGGCATAGCCAAGCACCATGACAGGCGCCTTCAGCGGGATAATACCGTAAAGATATATCATGGCGTCTGGCTCAATGACCGCAAAGGCAAGAAGAACCGCAAACAGCGCACCAGAAGCTCCGACAAGCATGGTGTACCAAGCTCCGGTCAGCGCGAAAATGGCGAAAGAGGCAATGCCTGCCAAGGTGCCGGTGAGAAAATAATACAGGATGAATTCTTTGCTGCCCATTTTTCTCTCAATCGGCGGACCGAAAAAGAATAATCCAAGCATATTCACAAAAAGGTGCGAGAGGCTGGCATGGGCAAACATGTATGTCACAAATTGCCAGACATAGCCGGATAGCACAGCTGCGGGGTTTAATGCCATATATGCCCGCAGATAGGGGAACATGAAGCCGAGCGCGAACAGCACTATATTCGCGGCGATTATGTAGAGGGTGGCGTTGAAGTAGGAATAACGGAAGGGCCGCCGCAGCAGGTTGTCAGATTTCATGATATGAACAATAACCAATTTTGATTCGTCTGAAAAGAAGATGAAGCGAAATTTTCAGGAAAGGTGCTTTCTGATGCGAAATTCGAGCTCGCTGATGGTAAATGGTTTTGGCAGCAGGTCATCCATTCCGGATTGCATGCAGAGATCGAGTTCCTGCTGGCCGACCTTAGCACTCATGCCGATTATGACGCTTCGTTCAGCAAGTTTCTGATCCCGAAGCGCCCGCGCGGTTTTATAGCCATCCATGCCCGGCATGAAACAGTCCATGAAAATCACATCGAATTGTGTGGATGCGCAGAGAGCAAGTGCTTCGCTGCCGCTCGATGCGAATTCGGCATTATACTTTCGCAAGGCAAGCATCCTCCCCATGATGTCCCGATTGGCTTCGCTGTCATCCACAACCAGAATGCTTATATCATGAATGGAAACTGGGGTTTGTTCCCGAGCCATGCCCTGCTCTTTCCCAAAATCCAGTTCAAGCGGTTCGGGTTGGACAGCTTTTTCTTCATGATTAACCGCGATTTTCGGCGATTCCGGCTTGGTTTCTGCTTTGATAAAAGAAATGACTGTCGAGGCAGGTTTTTCCAGGCGAGGCAGGCTTTCAGCCTCAAGCGCGGGCTCTGTCTTTTTTCCCGCGTAGGCGGCAAACACATGCGCCGGATTGCCCTCAACCAGCATTTCTGGCATGAATAGCTGTCCCGGTACATCCGGCCCCTGGAACTCGACTTTTTCCCGTTTTGTTCGGGAAACAGCTTCGGGTTTAGCGTTATCAGTGTTTCGGAAATTGTGCTGAGTCAGGTTTTCTGCTTTTAGGGCAGGGCTTGAGGCTTGTGTATGTTCTGTTGAGACTGCCGCAGCCTTTTGACCAGCTCGAGGCGCTGGTTTTCCTTGCGCAATTTTATTATTTTGCCGAAGAAGGATAAATAAAAACACAGAAGCTGAAAGGGATATAGCAAACAGAAGCACAAGCGCAATGCTGAACAATGTTGAAGCAGCGCCGAATTGAATTCCCATATCCCAAGCCTCCCCATGCAGCTGAAGCTGGCTTGATTGCGCTGAGAATGGCCTGTTAGAACGCGATATGGATATTTGCAGTCCGGGATACCGCTGTTCCAGTCCGATCGCATTTTTAAACTCATCAAACGATATTGTCAGGCTGATAAATCCCCACAGCTTTTCATGCTGAAATACCGGGTATCGAATAAAAAAGACAGTACCGTCAACCGATGAAAAAGGCCCCGATACAATGGGTTTTCGTGATTCAACCGCGAGCGCCAGGGATTCGCGGCGCTCCGGATTGGTCAACAGATCATGACCAATAAGGTTTTCATTTCCGGAGGCAGGGTAATAACTCTTCACAATTGCATCAGGAGCAATGGCTATTCCTTTTACACAAGGGATTTCTCTCAGAATTCGTTCCGCAAGCGCTGTGATTCCGGGTTCGTCCACGCTGGCGTTTCCCGCAAGGAGCGCCGCAAGCTGGTCCCCTTTTCCAACAATGGAATCAACCGATTCCGCTATATCAAATTTAAGCCGGGTGAGCAGTGTTTCCATAATTGTGCCTTTGGTTCTGACAACCGAGGCCCCGGCACCCCAGAAAGCCAGGCAGGAGATGACAAACAGAATCATGGGCAGAGACAGAATGAGCAATTGTTTTTGTGCCTTACTCATGGACGATCGTTACGCTCCCCGCCTTCCTAGAATTGGAAATCAATCAGCGATCTAAGCCTGTTTTACTGCAGGTGTGCATGAAAATGATTTTCATCATGTACTCTAGAATGGAGCGGGCTGCACGTCAAGGAGGAGATATGAACGGCTGTAAAATCTGCTCTACAAAAAAAAAAGCTGATCGCCACGCAGCAATCAGCCTCTTCGTTAGGCGCCGATCGGAATTGAACCGATGCATAAAGGTTTTGCAGACCTCTCCCTTACCACTTGGGTACGGCGCCGACGCGGGGCCAAATATACAGTATTTGGCCCAACATTGTAAAGTACTTTTTATTCCCTCATAAAGGCTTTCCCCATCATCTGACATTGGGGAAAGCACGTTCATTTTGCAGGTTGCGCTTTTCCTGCCGCAGAGGCAGCTGGAATACTCGATGCATGGCCTTTTTTCTCTTTGCGCTGGTTCCAGAACAGGACAAAGGCGCTGGCGATAAAGATTGTGGAATACGCGCCTGAAGTCATACCGACGAGCAGAGCAAGCGCGAAATCCTTAATGTTCCCGGTTGTGAAGAAAAACAGCGAAAGAACCGCAAGCATGGTTGTAGCTGTTGTTATGACTGTTCGGCCCAACGTATGGGTCAGCGCTGAGTTGAGAATATCTGCGAATTTATCTGTTGGCCGCAACTTTCTTTCTTCACGAACCCGGTCGAACTGAACAATGGTGTCATTGATCGAATAACCAAGAATAGTCAGGATGGCAGCAATGGTTGTTGTGTTGAATTCCATTCTGGACCAGACAACAAAGGCAATCATGATCAAAGCGTCATGCATGATTGCAAGCACGGCACCAAGCGCGAATTCAAACTTGAAGCGGATAGTGGAATACAGAAGAATGAGTACCATGGTCGCAAGTACCAGAAAAATTGACTGCTGAGTCAGCCCCTGGGAAAAGCGGGCACCGACAAAATCCGTCTTGACCTCGACGACACGGTTTTTGCCAAAAGCGTTTTCGAGTCCGGAAATGATGCCAGCCCTGGCGGTTTCTGTAAAACGAGGATCCTTGCCTTCATCCTGAACGCGGATCATGAAGCGCTGCTGTGATGTGGGATTGATGGTCTGCACTGAGACTCTTCCCATATCCTTTACCGCTTCGCGAACCTTGTCGATGCTGGCAAATCGTTCAGTGTCGGAAGCCGGAAGGCGATGCACCAACGCGGGCTTGAGATTGATGAGCGTATTACCCTGATAGGTAGGAACGAGCAGAGTGCTTGCCGAGTTTTCCTGTCCAGGCTCGAGCTGAACCTTGACAGCAGGAAGCGCTTCCAGGGCTTTCGCGAGATCGGCAACGGTCGGGTTATCCTTATAATTCAGAACCACGGTTTTGGAATCGGTTTCAGCGCCTGAAAAGACCAGGGTAATTGCGGTTTCGGAGACCGTCATCTCAGCATTTCCCTTGCCTTCATAGCTGATGCTCGCAACAGGATAGGCCAGCTGAACAGTCTGATTGACACCAGCCTGAAAGTCGACACCAAGATTGAAACCCTTGGTAAAAAATCCAAACAGCCCGAAAAGTATGAGCGCCGAAGATACAAGGACGGCTGGCAGGAAATATCGGGTAAAGGGTATGATTCGCTTCATTTATTCAGCCCTCCAGGAGATGGAAACGTTCTGCTTTTTGAGAACGTCCGTTTCAAAATCGAATATGAGCTTGGAAAGGAACAAGGAGGTGAAAAGGCTCGTCATGTTGCCGATAGCGAGCGAGATGGCAAATCCCTGGATCGGGCCAGAACCGAGCTGTGCCAGGAACAAGGCGGCAATGATCGTTGTAATGTTGGAGTCCATGACTGCCCAGAAGGCCTTATGGAAGCCAGCGTCAATAGCCGCTTTGCGAGTTTTGCCCGATCGAAGCTCTTCCTTGATTCGCTCAAAGATGATGACATTCGCGTCAACCGCCATGCCGACCGTCAGAACAAAGCCGGCTATGGACGGCAGTGTCAGGGTCAGCTTGAAGGCTGTTAAAACCGAAATCATGATAAAGAGGTTGACCGCCTGTGCAACAGTCGCGTTGACACCCGCGCCCTTATAGTAAGCAAACATGAAGACAAGTACCGCAAGCAGACCAATGATAATTGCGGTCTTGCCCTGCGCGATCGCGTCTTCTCCCAGTGAAGCACCGATTGCCTGCTGGGTGACCACAGACAGGGAGATTGGAAGAGCAGCTGTTCGAAGCAGAAGTGCCAAAGCCTGGGCTTCATCAGCGCTGAATCCCGTAATTCGGACTGATTCACGGATCGGCTCCTGAATTCTGGCATAATTCTTCACCCTGTCATCCAGAACCACCGCCATGGTCTTGCCGACATTTTTGCTGGTCAAGTCATAGAAAAGATCTCCGCCTTCCTTGTCCAGCACAAAATTGGTTTCAGGCTTGCCGGTAATCTGGTCGCTCGACACGGTCGCGCTCTGGATGTGGCTTCCATCCAGGCCCGGTTTGCCTTCCAGCACCAGATATTCGCCGGTAAATTCATCGAGCCCGTAGCTGTCTTTCTTGTAAACCTTGCGGATAATCTTCCCCTCAGGGATCAGTCCCGCCTGCGCGACCGTCATGGTTCTCTCATCGACACCGAGCGGATTGGTCGCCAGGTAGGAAGAGAGCGCTGCGGTCGCTTCGGAATCTACAATGTAGAATGCGAGATTACCCTTTCCCATGATAATCGAATTGATCCTTTCAGGATCGGGGGTACCGGGAATTTCGACATAAATCTGGTCTTCGCCCTGCCGCCTGATAACCGGCTCGGTCAGGCCGAATTTATCGATGCGGCTGTTCAGAACTTCAACACCGCGCTTCATCGCATCTTCCCGTTCAGCGGGTGAAAGATCGTGGCCCAACTTTTCAGCAAGGGCTTTCATGTCTGCCTGAATAACCACCGACATGCCGCCCGCCAGGTCAAGACCAAGCTGAAGCGCGTTGCCATGCAGGTTCTTCAACGCCAAAGTTCTTTCTCTGAAACGAGCTTCAACCGCGTCAAACATCGCGCGCTCGCTTGAAAATGCAGCGAGGATGCTGGCGGCATCATACTTCTTAGGCTGAGGGCGTTTCGCGTCCGAATAGGCTTTTTTGGCAACAGATACAACCAGCGCCAGATCCTTTGACTGATTGGAAAGATCAGTACTGTCACCTGCCAGCGCTTTATTCTTGATATCTATCAGCACCGAATAGGCCATTCTTCTGGAAAAATCCCGGATCTGCTCTCTCGAGCCGACCGCGATTGCCTGATCCTCTTTGGGGGTCAGCACATACCATTCAATTGTAGGAAAAAGAAACGCAAAAGCGATTGCCAATACTACAATAACGGTGATCAAACGACGGGTTTTACTCATTCCGGTAACTCCACATTAGTATATCGATCGCATAGGACAAGCCCGACAGCTTCAACATGAGGGCATGGGTATGCTTGTGTCATCCCGCCGCAGGGACGGGGTGACACGGTAAAGCAAGACTATTTCTTCTCTTCAGTCTTGTCGGAAGCCGGCTCTTCAGCTTTTTCCTCAGCCTTTGCGACGGAGACGGAAGCAATTGCCGACTTGGAGAATTCGATCTTGCAGTCATCATCGACTTTAACCACAACCGTGCCTTCCTTGACGGAGTAAACGGTCCCATGGATACCGCCGATTGTGACGATCTTGTCGCCCTTCTTGACGCCCGCGATCATCTTCTGCATGTCTTTCTGTTTCTTGTTCTGCGGTCTGATAATGAGGAAGTAAAAAATGACGAATACGAGGCCGAAGGTAACCAGCGTGGATACCATTTGGCCGGTGGGATTCGCCGAGGCAGCCTGCAGTAGAACCAGGCCATGACTGATTGCGTTCATAATGCATCCTTTAAGGAAGAGATTCGAAAAAAACTAGCATGGATATACAAGCCTCGTCAAGCTGAACAATTATTCATGCAGCCGAGGATTTCCGCGTCTGCCAGCTTACGCGGTAATGACCGTGCCTGCCCTGCCGTCAACGGCGAGCGTCGCGTTTTCCATGGTGGTGATAACGACCTTGTCGCCGCCACGTTTGATGAAATCGCAGGCGGCTTCGATTTTCGGTCCCATGGAGCCTTTCGGGAACTGCCCTTCTTTGAGATACTGCTCGCATTCGGCAACTGTCATCCGGTCAAAGAATTTCTGATCCGGCTTTTTGAAATTGATGGCTACTCGGTCAACCCCGGTGAGAATGACGAGTTCATCAGCTCCGATGAGGTTGGCCAGCAAAGCTGAGGCTCTGTCTTTGTCGATGACAGCGTCGACGCCTGAAAGAGTTCCGTCAGCTTCACGCTTGACCGGCACACCGCCGCCGCCAACGGCGATAACAATCTTTCCATCATCGATAAGATCCTTGATGGTTTCCTTTTCAATGACATCGAGGGGAATCGGGCTGGGGACAACCCGCCTGAAACCGCGACCCGGGTCTTCTTTGATAACCCAGCCGCGTTCGCGCATTTTTTCGACCTGCTCTGCCTTATAGAAAGGACCGACATATTTGGTCGGATTCTGCATTGAAGGGTCGGCAGGATCTACTTCGACCTGCGTTATGACGGTCACGACATCCTTTTTGACGCCAGCTTTGAGAAGTGCATTCGAGAGGCACTGAGCAATCATGTAGCCCATGGATCCCTGGGTATCCGCAACAATGACATTGAGGGGGGATGGAGGAACCTGGGAACTGGCCGCTTCGTTGCGGATCAGGTGGACACCTGCCTGCGGGCCGTTGCCATGCGTCAGTACTACCTTATGGCCTTCCTGGATCATTCCGACAATGGCGTCCAGGCTTTTTCTGGTGTTGGCGAACTGCTGTTCAATGGTACCTTCTGTTCCTTCTTCGATGATTGCGTTGCCGCCCAACGCAACAACTATGGTTTTTCTGCCAGTCATTTCATCTCCTTATTGAAGCATCCGAACCGCGAAAATCTTTCCGGCGGGTCGGTTTCAAGACCTGTTAGTATATCATTTTTTACCGTTCAGACAAGCGGGAAAGCGCAAGCGATAGGAAGTAATTTGTTTCTGCATATTTATTTATTGCTTATGCATCATTATTCATAAAATATGAATGCGGAACGAGGTCTCTACAGCTCCAGGTGACAGAATTGTAATTCGATACTACAGTAGAACCATGATTATTCACAGAGCCGAAGTGCTGGGTATGTGCATGGGCGTCAGAAGAGCGGAGGCGCTCGCGAGGGAAGCTGGAGCGGCAGGTGCAGCTTCCGGGAAACAGGTTTTTACCTACGGACCGCTCATTCACAATCCGCAGGCAATCGAGTCTCTCAGAAAGTATGGTGTTCAGGTACTCGACCCTGAGCAGTTTGAACTCGGACTCCTCGATGATCAAGTAAAAAATTCGATTGTTGTCATCAGGGCACATGGAGCTCCGCTTTCAACTTTTAACCGGCTTAAAGCGCTTTCGGCGGCTATAATCGACGCGACCTGCCCGAGAGTGCTCGCCAGCCAGAAAAAAGCGGTCCAGCTTTTGCATGATGGGTATGTGGTTATCATCGCCGGTGACGCCTCGCATGGAGAAGTGGCAGGCATCCTCGGGCATGCGCCGGGAGCCATGGTCGCGGAAAACCCTGAAAGCGCAAGACGCATCGCCAATTCGATCAAAGCCGGCAAGGCAGCCCTGATAGCACAAACCACGATAAAGGAATCCGAATACAAAGCAATAGAAAACGCGCTGAAAGAAAAATTTCCCGGCTTGCTTGTTATTCAAACAATCTGCCCAGCTACCAGGGACAGGCAGGAAGCCTTGCGCCTGCTCGCCGACTCGGTTGACGCGCTTGTTATCGCAGGCGGGAAAAATTCCGCGAATACGAAACGGCTTTTCATGGCGGCGCTCGAATCAGGAAAACCCGCCTGGCATATCGAAAAGCCTGAGGAATTGCCCGACGAGGTGTTTGACAAGGAAGTTGTCGGCTTGACCGCAGGGGCTTCGACTCCTGATTTTATTGTCGATGAAGTGGAAAAATATTTAATGCAAGGAGCGAATAGACATGGAATTGCTGAATGAAATCGAAAAACGGCGGGCGCGGCGGGCTCTGTCAAGTCAGCCGCTCTCCCGGGAATGTCTGACACGGCTTGTCAAAGCCGCGACATTCGCACCTTCCTGTTTCAACAATCAGCCATGGCGCCTGATTGTTCTCGAGAAGGCAACGGCAAGTCCTGAATATGAAGCTGTGGCAGCCGCGCTGACTCCAGGCAATGCGTGGGCGCTTGCGGCGCCAGTGCTTTTCCTGTTCGCAACCGGCAACCATCTGGATTGCAGATTGGACGATGGGCGTGATTACGCGTACTTCGATCTGGGACAGGCGGCGATGGCGCTCCAGCTGCAAGCGGTCCATGAAGGCTTGTACGCTCACCCCATGGCTGGATTTGCGCCTGCCAAAGTCAGAGCCGCAGTTCACCTTCCTCCTGAACTTGTTCCGGTCTGCGTGATAGCGGTCGGAGCTCCCGGCGACATGGCGCTGCTGAATGAGGGACAGCAGAAAACTGAAGTCTCAGCGCGGAGCCGCAAGAATATCAGCGAAGTTGCCTTCATGAATTTCTATGGAAACAGCGCGGACCTTGGCTGAATCGCATAACCGAGATTTTTTAAAGTTTGCTGAAAAATCGCCCTGTTTTCCCGTATTTACGCTTTAGCGAATCTCTGGTAGGCTGATTTCATGAACCCAGTCAAAGTCATCGGAATCTGCGGCGGCTCAGGGAGCGGCAAGACAACCATAGTCCGGAAAATTTCCGAAGTCGTCTCGGATTTTGTTTTTCTACCCCAGGACAACTATTATAAATCAGCAGAATTCATATCGAATTCGAATATCACCGCGTTCAATTTTGACCATCCAGACGCTTTTGACAATGATTTGCTGATCGAACACCTGACCCAGCTCAGAAGCGGCAGTCCGATCGCGATGCCGGTGTACGACTTTGTGCATCATCGAAGGACTGAACAGACGATTCAGGTAACGCCGCGGAAGCTGGTTATTTTTGAAGGCATTATGGTTTTCACCAACAAGTCAGTCCGCGATCTCATCGATCTCAAAATTTATGTTGACACGCCGGATGACATTCGCTTTATCCGCCGCTTGAACCGCGATATCAAAGAGCGCGGCAGAACAGTCGATTCCGTGGTGGAGCAGTATTTGAATGTGGTTCGGCCCGGGCATTACGAGTTTATTGAACCGACAAAGTCCTATGCCGATATTATAATCCCTGAAGGCGGGGCTAACGAGCGTGCTTTGAATGTGCTGGTGACATTCATAAATTCGGTCTTGAATGGGGCACCTTGACCGGTGTTTCCAAGACTTGCAAAAAAGGCTCCAGGATGCAAGCCCGGAGCCTTTTTTTATTTCGTGACAAACGAAGCTGGTCTCATTTTCCGTCAAGCAGAGCTTGCAGTTTGGTTCTTAATTCCGAGAACGTCAGCCCATTGGGTTCAGCCCAATCTTTTATAACCGTGCTGTCAGAACCGATTTTCCCGCCGGTCGCTGATTTGATTTTTTCTTCCGTCAGTCCCCAGTCCTTCAGATCTTTGAAGGTAGTTTTTCCGGTTACGGTTCCGGTTTTTACTTCATGAGTTTCAGCGGTTCCCGCAGCGGTCGTACTCGTTGTCTTTGCAGTTGTTGTCTGCGCTGCGATCTCCGAAGCTGGCGCAGTCTTGATGGTGGTGACTGTCGTCGATGAGGCGGCTGGTACCGCAGATGCGGCTTCCGCGGGTTTCACAGGCTTTTCAGGCTGCGGGACAGGAGATGGAGCCGGCTGTTTCGCTGAAGGGTCATACGCTTTTGCTGCAGCTGCCGCAATGAGGCCAGGGTCGGCTTTCCCGAACTCTTTGAGCACGGCTATCGCTGATAGCGGGAGGATGGTTCCTTCCTCGGCAGCCAAGGGGATACCCGTATACAGGCTGACAAAGAGACGGACTGAGCCGGTGCCGATTTCCATGCCGGCTGGCAGGATTTCTTTTGGATAGATAGCTTCCAGCGTGTTAACCTTCACCGCGGGATCGGTTGCCATAAAAGCTGTTAAAAGATGCTGGACATCGATATTGAAAGCCTTGCCGATATCGGCCCAGGAATAGGAACCGCGGATATCGGCTGGATTGGGAAGACCTGCAAACTCACCGGTCTTGATCTTGACGGGTTCCTTGGTATTCGTGGTCTTCCAGACCCCGAGAAGGTTCGCTCCCGCTATGCCGATGACAAAGACACTGACAATGATTACTGCCATCGGAACGATAGTCAGAGAAAGTGGTTTTTTGCTCATTTTGCAGCCTCGCTTGTTTCAGATTTCTTTGTAAAGCTGTCCTGGACTGTTCCCGGCAGGGCGAGCATCTGCACAGTCGCGGGAACCGGACAGGCTGTTTCGCTGGTGCACTCAAGACAGGAGATACATTGGTGATCCCGCACGACTTTTGAAGTGGAGACTTCGATATTCATCGGGCAGGCTTTGTCGCAGATCTTGCAGGAAATGCAGGTTGGAGCGTTTCGCCGTATTCCGAATATTCTGAAAAGGTTGAATATTCCCAGGAAGGCACCATAGGGGCAGGCGTATTTGCAGAATGGGCGTTCAACAAAAAGGGACAGGATGATGACAAGCGCCAGGGCGATATAGCCGGTGATCGCAACCTCTCCTGTCCAGAAATTGAAGAGCGTATAGTATGGGTCATAATCCTGGAAGATGAGCTTGCCTGTTATGATGGTCATATAGCTGACCCAGGCAAGCACGAAATATCGAAGATATCTGAGCCACCGGTCGATTTTTTTCGGGATAAAATAGTTATATCGTTTGCCGAAAAGTTTCTTTCCGAGTTTTCCGAGCCATTCCTGGAAGGTGCCGAACGGACAGACCCAGCCGCAAATGACCGGTCCAAAGAGCAGTGCCAGCAAGAGCCCTACCACCGCAAGAACTACCGAAGATTCATGCACTTTTTTGACGAGGGTGCCGGTGCTGATCAGCTGATAGAATGAAACAACACCCCCGAACGGGCAGATCGCATGCAATGAAGCATCGGGGATAGGAATTTGTATTCCATTTTCAGCTAAAACCGAGAGGGTTGCGGTGACCGCAACCAGAATGAAAAACGCTGCCTGGACAATGTGCCGGATATTCCGGACATTTTTTCTTTTTAATACCGCTGTTTTTTGGGGCATTTCTTTCCTCCTTGCGCCAGATAGCTTAATAATAGCAATTATCATGCCAATTACTGATTTCTTTGTTTTTTATTATTTATTCAGATTTTTTCATAATTTTGTGGTTAACCCTGTCCAATAAAACCAGTTTATCGGGACACCGCATATCCTTTTTTGATAGACAGCAATACATGCTCCTTCTGAAATTCTGAATCCTGCAGGAATCTGGGCAAAAATTGCATTTCTTTTTCAAAAAAAAGTATAGTTTTTTCCCATGCTGAATGCCAGTCCACATATGAAACATTCGATTTCAGTTTTTTTGAGTAATTCAGTACATTATTACGCATGAGGGATTATTATGGAGAATAAAAATTACAAGACAGCGATTCTAGCCGGCGGTTGTTTCTGGTGTCTTGAAGCGGCTTTTGAAAAAGTGCAAGGCGTGGTTGATGTTCAATCGGGCTATTGCGGCGGTGAAACGGAAAATCCAACCTATGATCAGGTATGTGCGGGAATGACGGGGCACGCCGAATCGGTTCGGATTACCTTCGATCCGGAAAAAATTTCATATGAGAGAATTCTGGCCTTGTTCTGGAAAATTCATGACCCAACCACAAAAAACCGGCAGGGAGCCGATGTTGGCGAACAATATCGCTCGGTTATTTTTTATCTCGATGATGAACAGAAGAGCGCCGCCGAGGCATCACTGCGGGCTGAGCAGGGAAAACTGCCGGCACCGATTGTAACGCAGATAGTTCTGGCGTCCAGGTTCTGGAAGGCTGAAGACTGGCATCAGGATTACTATCGGGCCAACCCCCAAGCGCCGTACTGCCGATTTGTCATCGAACCAAAATTGAAAAAGTTCGAAACAGCCTAAAGCCCTTCAATGCCCTTTGCCCAACGCCATGTCTATGCCATGGCGGAGCAGAGGAGCCAGAAGCTGCGCATGGAATTGAGCTCCTGACACACTGCCGGGAAAATTCACAATATATTGTGTTCCTTTCATGCCGCAGACGCCCCGTGAAAAAACGGCAAACGGTGTCTGCTCAAGTGACTTGAGTCGGAAATATTCAGCAAGACCCGGAGTCAGGCGGTCGCAATAAGCCAGCGTAGCTTCCGGAGTCTGGTCTCGGGGCGAAGGTCCCGTGCCGCCTGTGGTTATGATCCAGTCTGCATCGATATGCTGTTTGAGCGCCGATAGAACATTTTCCTTCCCATCAGGCACTATGTGCCGCATAACAACAATCTCTGAATCATACCCCCGAAGAATTTTTTCTATGGCAGGACCCGACTGATCTTCATAGGTGCCGCGCGAAGCTCTGTCAGATATGGTAATGACCGCGATCTTCATTGCGAATTATTCCTCCCTTGATGACTCTGGCAAAAATTCCCTTTCTGGGCATAACACAGTCGCCGACCAGTCGGCGGATTTCACAGGATGTGTGACATTCTTTGCCAATTTTGGACACTTCGAGTACTGCCTCGCCGATTTCAAGCTTTGTGCCGATTGGAAGCAGATGCAGCGCGACACCGCGAGTTGTAATATTTTCAGCAAAATCCCCCGGCGCGAGGCTGGTCAAGCCTCCGACAACGGGACAGCCGTTTTTAGCCAGCTGGGAGGATGCAAGTTCAATTTCCTCCATAGCGAGGAATGAAATCTGCCGGTTCTCAATGAGCCCCGCATGAGCATCCCCTTCAATCCCTTTGCCGGGAACTACGGTGATGGATGGAACAGGTTTTTTCCGGGTTCCAGTTGCGCTCGAAACATTCAGCGAAACAATTTCGAATTCGCCTTCTGAATGAATGATGCTGTTCATATAGTCTGCTCCTTTGTTTTTTCCAAAAGCCGGACACTTTCGATATGCATTGCCGTATCAACCGCTTTGCACATGTCATAGATGGTGAGAGCGGCTATCGTGACCGCTGTGAGAGACTCCATTTCTATGCCTGTTTTATCGGTGCAGACTGAACGTGCCGTTATGAGGATGCCATCCTCTTCGACAGAAAAATTAACTTCGACATGTTCGATCTCAATCAAATGCGTGAGAGGTATCAAGTCAGAACAGCGCTTTGCAGCCATGATGCCGGCAATTCGCGCAGTCGCGAGAACATTTCCCTTCGCAATCGTGTTGGTTTGGATTTTTTTAATAGTGAGGGGAGAAAGATAAATTTTCCCTTGCGCGGCTGCCGTCCGTCTGACTCGCGGTTTTTGAGAAACATCAACCATCCGGGCGTTGCCGTTCTCATCCAAATGTGTAAAATCTGCCGCCATTTCATACCTCCTCGAATATTATCCGCCGATTTTTCCAACTGAGTATGTTGAACTGGTCGTTCCATGAGCTGGTTTCAATTTGATTATTGTACTGATACTGCTTTCAATGTTCTGAAAATCTACAGGAATTGAGATGTCGGATTGCAGGCATGCGCGCAAAGTGCCATCAGCGAGAAGCCTGATTCTGTTGCACGTTGCGCAGGGAGGCGGCCGATCGAATTCATGAGCGTCCGTCTTCATAGATTGCAGAGAATAACGGGCAATGGTCTGGAATGCCGCATTTTTCTGCCGTGCGAATTTTTTCAGGGCTTCAATTTCAGCATTCGAAGTGTCTTCCATCACGACAGTATTGATTTTAACGGCTAGACCAGCCGCAAGCGCTGCGTCAATTCCTGCCAGCACATCTTCAATTATGCCGCGCCTGGTCAATCGCGCATAACGCTCTGGATCGAGTGTGTCGAGCGAAATATTGACAGAGTCGAGGCCTGCCGAAACAAGCTGTCCTGCAAGTGGAGCGAGTAAAGTGCCATTGGTTGTTATGGCCAGCGTTTTTAGACCGGGAATTTTTCTAAGCCTTGCAACCAGGTCGACAATGCCCTTGCGAACCAGCGGTTCTCCGCCTGTCAGCCTGATTTTGTCAATGCCGAGCCTGACCGCTGTTATAGCTATTGTTTCGATTTGCTCAAAGCTAAGAATCGCGTTATGCGGCACAAGTTCGACACCTTCTTCCGGCATGCAATAGATGCAGCGGAGATTGCATCGATCCGTGACCGATATTCGCAGGTAATGAATGTTACGGCCGAATGAGTCTAGCATCGACAATCGCTCCTTCGGGTATTTGAGATTGGCCGAGTTCCATTCTGAATAGAATATCAGCCTGTTCGAGAACGGTAATCATCGAAGATCCGTGGTATGGAAGGGGGCTGGCTCGCAGTCCGAGCTCATTAGCTTCAAGAATTCCTGGCAAGAATTCGACGCGGTCTGAGCCCTTACGCGCGAGTTCCTGGGCAAGGCGGGCTTTTACAATCCTCGGTTTGTATTCAATTCCCATGCACGCATGGATAAATGGTTTCACTAGAACTTCAAAATTGACGAAGGTAGATACCGGATTGCCCGGAAGCCCGAATACCGCGCAGGTATCAGTCTTTCCAAAAAAAGTCGGCTTGCCGGGGCGCATCGCAAGATTATGGAATACTGGCTCGACGGCAAGTTCTTTCAGCACTGAGGGAACAAGATCGAAATCGCCCATCGAGACGCCGCCTGAGAGCACGAGAATATCATATTCAGCCAATGCTTTTGCAAGCAGCGCAAGAAGAGCAGATCTTTCATCAGGGACAATTCCGAGGAAATGAGCGTCTGCTCCTGCCTGGCGGGCCTGGGCGGTCAGCTGAGGGCCGTTGGAGTCATAAATTCTGGCTTTTTCCAGCTTCTGGCCTGCAGCTATAATTTCATTGCCTGTGGAAACAATGCAGACGCGCGGTTGTTTCGCGACGTCGAGTCGGGCACAGCCGTCAGCAGCAAGAATACCGATATCCTGAGGCTGAAGCATGCGCGGTGTGAGCAAAAGTTCACCTTTTTTCAGATTTTCGCCAGCCTCGATGATATTGGTAATTTTCTCTTTCATCGAAAAGCGCACAAGGCTGTGCCCCTGTTCGTCTTTACCTGCATCCGTTGACCATTCAACGCGTTGCACTCCCGCTGTACCTTCAGGAATTGGTGCGCCAGTCATGATTCGCACAACTTCATCGTCATGAAGCGCAGCGTCCGAAAAAGAGCCAGCCTGCACTGATTCTACAACTCGATAGAGTGTCTGCTGATCTGCTGTGCGGTAGGCGAATCCATCCATGGCAGATTTGGCGAACGGCGGATGGTTGATTTCAGAAATAATTTTTTTTGATACTGCTCTGCCCAGAGCATTTTCAAGGGCTATCGTTTCATCGCCCAGTTTCATGCGCAGGGGACGGGCATTCTCCAGGATCACTTCCAGCGCTTTATCAGGATGAAGATTTTTCAGCATGTTCCAGCCTCCTGTCCAAGATAATTCGTCCTTTGTCCAAGTGCAGTATTCTGTCTGCCAATTTTTCCGCCACTCTGGCTGAGTGCGTGCTGAATATGATGGTTTTATTTTTCTTTATTAACATCAGCGCCGCGATAATGCGCTCAGCCGAAGTGCTGTCAGCGCCTGATGTCGGCTCATCCAGCAAGAGTATCGATTTGCCGGCCGCAGCAGTTCGAGCCAGAGCAACTCTTTGCATTTCCCCGCCCGACAGTAATGTCGCCTCCTGGTCACTCTTGCTTTCAAGGTGAAGAATTCTCAATATATCAAGCGGATCGGCATTGCGGTGACGGGATACGGAGGCAGATTTTACGTTATGCAAAACTGTACCGCGAAACACATAGGGATGCTGATGAAGATAGACTGTTTCTTTCCGGGCAATTTTTTTTGCATATGGCAGGCCTCTGAATTTTACTGTTCGCCTTACCATATCGGAATTTTGATCGGGCAAAAGGAAATTCAGCAATTTGAGAAGGGTTGTCTTGCCTGAACCGTTGCTGCCTTCGAGGGCGACACACTCCCCTTCCATAAATGAAAGAGATGCTATTGATAAGGCGAGTTGACTGCTTTGGTGATATCGATACTCGAGGTTCTGAATTGAAAAAAGCGGCTCATGGGTTTCAGCATTTTTATCTTGCGTCATTTTCGCCTCGCCTGCGCGGTGGAAACGATATTGATAAGAATCGCGATGAGGAAAAGCACAATCCCGAGGGATACAGCCCGCTCATAATCGCCTTTTGCGGTATCGAAGGCGATCGATGTGGTCATGGTTCTTGTCAGTCCGCGAATATTGCCGCCGAGCATCATGGCGACGCCGACTTCTCCAATTACGCGGGCAAAGGCCATCACTGCCGCTGACACAAGAGCGTTATGCGACTCAACAACCGCCAGCGCGAGTTTTTTTAAAAACGGCAAACCCAGGGTTTCAATAGTCTCGACAAATCTGACATCGATTTCCCGAAACGCTGACACGACAACGGAAATGATGAGCGGGAGGGCCAGAAAAAATTCGCCCGCAACAACAGCGGCTGGAGTATACAGAATTCCAAGAAAACCGAGAGGCCCGGCGCGTGAGATGAGGGAATATATGGCAAGGCCGATAACGACGGTAGGTAAAGCCGAAAGCGCCATGACAATAGCGATGAGTGCGTTTCTTAACCGTGTTTTCTGCCACCCCAGCGCAATACCGATCGGCACTCCAGGGACGAGCGAGAATCCAACCGCTAGGAAAGAAAAAAGAATGCTTCTGCCGATAATGCCCCAGGTTTCAGGATCCCCCTGAAAAAGAAGCGCCAACGCTGTTTTCATTTGCTTTTCCCTGCCGATGTCAGGAAAAAACAGGGTTCGCCGTCAATCATAAATGTCTGTGCCAGCTGCCCCCCCTGTCTGCCCAGCAGAAATTCAGCCAGAGCCTGCGCTCCGCTGCTGTTGACATGCGGCCACCTCGCTTTATTCACCACAATGATACTGTAATCATTGCGCAGGATGCTGTCGCCTTGATACAGCAGTTTCAATTCCGGCACAACCTTTCTGACAGCCAGCCAGGTTGGTTTGTCGGCGAGGATGTAGGCATCAAGCTGGTTGGCAAGATTGAGGGCTTCAGCCATGCCAAGTCCGGCTTCCCGGTACCAGTAGCCTGCCGGCTTTATTTTTGCAGAGCCCCATAGCTCAAGTTCTTTTTGATGTGTGCCCGAATTGTCTGCACGGGATATGAAGAGCGCCTTCCGCGCTGCTATCCGCAGAAAAGCATCGCTGGCAGAAACGGCTTGCTCGACTTTGGCGGGGTCATTGCGCGGTCCAAGCATGATAAACTCGCTTGAAAGATAGTCAAAACGCACACTGCCGAACCCCTTTGCCATAAAAGCGTCCTCGAGATTCCGTGCATGAACCATGACCAGATCGCAGTCGCCATTTTCCGCTGTTTTGAGGGCAGCACCAGTGCCTGCGGCGATCACCTGCACCCTGTACCCCGCGGATTTTTCAAAAAATGGGAGCATATAATCCAGAAAGCCGGATTGCGCGAGGCTTGTCGTTGTGGCAAGCCTGATGGTTTTCGTGTTCTGGGCAAAAATGCCTGGAGGGATGCATGCAATCATCAGGAAAAGCACAAACATCACGAGTATTGATTGATGAGCCTTGCGAAGGCTATTGGTAAGCATCGATTCTCCTTTCCAAATACGGGAGGCACAGCGGTTTCCCGCCCTACCCTCGGTCTTCGCGAACAGATTTGGGAATTCCCATCTTCCGCGAATAACCTCGATCGTGCTGCCATGGATGAACTTTAGGCATCTTCACAGCGGAAGCTGAACGCACGATTCGGAGACCTGGCATTCAAACCAGGCGGACTCAGAATATATCGAGCTTCAAAACTGGTCAAGCGATTTCAGCAAGATTATAAGGAAGCCAGAAACTCCCGCACAATTCTTTGCTTTTCCGACTTATCTGTTTTCTCGGGTATTGAAGCGAGGGCTGCAAGCGGCCAGAATTCAGTCTCAAAAGCGATTTTCAGCTTGTCAACCGGCCCGCCTTTGTTAGTCACCAGAAGTGCGGTTTTCTTGCCTTGCAGCTCATTGGCGTGGGACTGCAGCCAGGTTCGGAGCGGCGGGACTACGGATGAAGCCCAGATGGGCTGGATTAGAATGACAATTTTTTTGTCTGCAAGAGAAATAGCAGGATCCGAGATTGGAGTGGCTTTTCTGGCAACTGCCTGAAAACCCGCTTTCATGTAGCCAAAGAAGCCTTTCCTGCTGACTCTGTCACCGATTTCCGCTGCGGGGAAGCCGGTTTCTTTCTGAATCAGCTCCGCCAGCTGTCGCGCATGCCCGGTTCTTGTCACAAAAACCACAACACCATCTTTCTCCATAACCCACCTCGAATGTCAGATCCGCTTCTCGCGGTCATAGGCTTTGCCCAACTCGGCAGGACCTCTTACTGCGGAGCTTCGGGTTAGCGCCAGCACGACAATAACCAGGACATAGGGAAGCATAACGGCAAACTCATAGGGGAACTTGATGCCCATAACCTGAATCGCGAGCTGGAATGACTGGGCAATACTGAAAAGGAGGCTGCCGCCCAGAATCCACGCGGGATGCCACCTGCCAAAATATACAAGCGCTACCGCGATAAAACCCCGGCCCGCCACAATATCATCGGCGAACATTTTAGCCTGGCCGAGCGAGAGATAGGCGCCCGCGAGTCCCGCGAGCAGGCCGCCCATGGCAAGCGCCTGATACCGGGTTTTCGTTACATTGATACCCATGGTGTCGGCTGCCCGTGGATAGGTTCCGACAGCCCGAATCTTGAGGCCCCAGGGGGTTTTGAACAGCAGATAATAGCTGACCGGCACAAAAAGAAAGGCTAGATAGGCCATGGCGTTCATGGAGAACAGCATCGGCCCCAGAACCGGGATTTTGGAAAGCCCCGGGATGGGAAGATTCGGGAGCCCCGGAATGCCGGTAACACCGCCAACAAAATGCCTGAACAGGGTTCCTGCTGTGCCCCATCCCAGCATCTGCAGACCGATGCCGGCGATTCCCTGGGGAGCCTTGAAAGTCACGGTCGCGAGCGCGAACAGAAGTCCCAGCAGGATGCCTGCGCCGCCAGCTGCCAGAATCCCCAGCAAATTGGCATAGCCCGCAAGCGCCGAATTCTGCAAAAAATACGCAGGCATGAAACCTAGAAAGGCTCCCATGGCCATGATTCCTTCACAGCCCAGGTTGAAAATCCCCGCGCGCTGGTTGAACATTTCGCCAAGCGCGGCAAGGAGGAGCGCCACAGAAAATGGAATACCGATAGAGAGAACATTGCTGACAAAGGTTAGGATGCTCATACTGTTTCTCCCGTAGTTTTGCCTGACTCGTCTTTTTTTCTTCTTCGCGACAGCGCGCGCGAAAACTTGTCAAAAGCATAGGGATCGTTGATAACCATTTTTGCCGAAATGATGCTGAGTATGACGGCGCCTTGCAGGACAAGCACCATGTTCGCCGGAATCGACATCATCCGCTGGGTCATGTCAGCGCCAATCAGTAGAAGGCCGAAGAAAAAAGCGGAGGGGACAATGCCCGCGGGATGCAGGCCGCCAAAAAGCGCGACCACGATCCCGGAAAACCCATAGCCGGAGGAAATCCCTTCAATCGCGCGCCGGTGAACGCCCGTCACTTCGACTGCGCCGGCAAGCCCTGCAAATGCGCCTGCCAGAACCATCGCCATCATAAGGCATTGTTCAACCTTGATGCCGCCGTACCGGGCGGCCTTGGAACCCGCGCCCGCCGCCCGCATCTTGAAGCCCCAGGTTGTCCGCCACAGCAAAATGTAGACAAGAACCGCCAGCACCAACGCCACCGCAATACCCCAGTGCAGCCGGGTGCCGGGGATAATGCGGTCAATCCATGCTGAACGGGGAAGCCGCACCGACTGCGGCGTTCCGGAACCGGTCTGGAGTTCCGCTGGATCGATCATCGGGCCGCGGAGCAGAAAGCCATACAGCTGGGCCGCTATATAATTCAACATGACGGTTGAAAGTATTTCATTAACCCCCAGGACCGCCCTCAAATAGCCGGCTATCGCGCCCCATGCCGCACCGCCGAGGGCTCCTGCTAAAAAGGCCATCGGCAAAAGCACAATTTTCGGCAGACCGGGCAAGGCTATGGCTGTCGCGGCAGCTGCGATAATTCCCATCAGAATCTGTCCTTCAGCTCCGATATTCAAAATGCCCGAGCGGAACGAAATCGCGATGCCGAGTCCCACCAGAATGAGGGGAATGGCGCGGACCAGAATTTCCGTAATGCCGAAAATATCCTTGAGCGGTTCCGTCAGTATGACTTTGAAGGTGTCAAAAACATTAGCCCCCAGGATGGCGAGCACAATGGCGGCGATGCCGATAGCAGCCACAGCCGCGGCCAGCGAAACCAGGGTGATATAGAGGATGCGCGGTGATGGTTTCATCGTTCATCTCCCGGTGCGTTTTCAGTGATGCCAGCCATCAGGAGACCAAGGCTCCTTCGTGTCGCTTGATGCGATGGCAGAATTTTTAGGATTTTCCCCTTGTAGATAACAGCGACTCTGTCCGCAAGGTTCATAATTTCGTCCAGCTCCTCGGAAATGAGCAGGATGGCGGTTCCCCTCGCCCGCATGTCGAGCAGGCTTTTATGGATGAATTCCTCAGCGCCCATGTCCAGTCCCCGGGTCGGATAGACGGCGACCAGCACTTTGGGATTCCTGGCCAGCTCCCGTGCGAGAATGACTTTCTGGATGTTCCCGCCTGAAAGGGAACCCGCCGCGGTCGCGACAGATGGGCATCGAATGTCGAATGCATCTTTCAGTTTTTCAGCATTTGCTTCCTGTTTTTTCAAATTGAGAAATGGCCCTGCAGCAAATTCGTCGGAAGCAAAATCCTTGAGAACGAGATTTTCTTTTATTGAAAATGAGGGCACGATGCCTTCCGTGTTTCTGTCTTCGGGTATATAGCCGAGCCCCGCATTGATTATTTCCCGCGGGCTTTTATTGGTCAGCTCGAATCCAGGCATGCTGACGGAACCGGATTCTACTGAACGCAAGCCCGCGATGACTTCGGCGAGTTCCCGCTGACCATTGCCGGATACGCCGGCAAGCCCGAGAATTTCGCCTTTTCGAATCGAAAAATCGATCCCATCGAGCGCATAAAAGCCGCGATCCGATTTTGCCCGCACCTTTCGAACGGAAAAGAATTCTTCACCGCATTCTTCACAGCAGTTGTTGACAGGCAGATTGACTTCATGGCCTGTCATCAGGGCAGCCAGACTCGCGGGTGTCTGATCGGAGGTAGAACCAGAAAAGACAACCCTGCCATGCCGCAAAATGGCGACTTTGTCTGAAACCGCGGTTACTTCAGCAAGCTTGTGGCTGATAAATACAATTGACATTTCAGCCGACATTCTTTTCAGCAGGACAATGAGTTCGTCGGTTTCCTGGGGTGTCAATGCACTGGTCGGCTCATCGAGGATCAGAAAACGGGCGCCGAAACACAGGGTCTTCACCAGTTCCACCCGCTGCTGCTCACCGACAGAAAGCTGCCAGATGTAGGCATCCGGCTGGACTGGGAGGCTGAATTTTTCGGAAATTTCCTGGATCCGCTTGCGGGCTCCCGCAAGATCGAGCCGCATGAAACGATGAAAATCCGGTGCGCCGAGGGCAACATTTTCGGCAACAGTCATATTTGGAACAAGCATGAAATGCTGATGCACCATGCCGATACCTGCCGCATAGGCATCATTCGGGGTCTTGAAGCGCACTTCCTGCCCATTGATTCTGATACTTCCCTCATCGGGCTGGTACAGGCCCATCAGAATATTCATCAGTGTTGTCTTGCCGGCTCCGTTTTCCCCAACCAGCGCGAGGACTTCGTTTTCTCCAACTTTGAGCGATATCGAATCACAGGCCAGGACTCCGGGGAATCGTTTGGTGATTCCATCAGCTTCAAGCGAACGAATTTTTTGCATTTTTCCTGCCATGAAAACCCCTGTAAGCAGATGATAACGCGGCCCGAAAGCATAAGAAAATACACCGGGCCGCGTTGTCAAATCAGACGCAGCAATGCGTTATTTTACATCTTTCCAGTTAATGACGAGTTTTCTGGAGGTGATATCTGCCTTGGCTTTTTCCGCCGCCTTTCTAATATCGGCAGTCAGCACCGGGCCGACCTTGTCATTGAACTGATAGACAAATCCGCCGTTGGAGAAGTTGAGCGGAATGGATTCACCGCCAAGGACGCCGGACTGGCGCTTGTCAATGAGAGCTTCGACGACCGCTTCATATGCATAGCTGGCGGCAGCGATTACTTTGTAGCTTTCAGGAATGGCAAGCTGGGCAGTATCCTGGCCGAGCCACCAGATTTGCTTGTCTTTGTACTCGGCGACAGCGCGGAGAGCGCCGAGCGCCTGCTGAGCGGAGCCAGTCAGGACATCAGCGCCGGCCTTTATCTGGGTATGGGCCAGTTCAGCGGCTTTGACGAAGTCGCCGAAGGAGCCGGTATAGGCTACCTGAACCTGGGCTTTGGAATTGACGGCCTTGACGCCGAGGATGAATCCCCGGTTGTAGCGGGCTGCATCGCCGCCATCTACCGGTCCGACCAGACCGATAATATTGGTTTTTGTCACAAGACCGGCGATAACGCCGTTGATATAGCCGGTTTCTTCGCTTTCAGGCATATAGGTGAACACATTCTTCGGACCGATTTCGCCCGAGGTGCCGAAAGCAAAGGTTGTCTTGGGGAATTCATCAGCCATTTCGAGAATAAGGTTTTTATACTGCGCCCCGTGACCGATGATGATGTCGTAGCCTTTTGCCACATACTGGCGGGCCGCTGAACCAGCGTCGACCGGCTTCATCTTTTCGGTATAGCTGTACTCCACCAGGTTGGCGCCATATTTTTTCTGCACCGCCATGATAGCATCGTGCATCGCCTGGCACCAGCCTTTGTCATCCACCGTCGATTCAACGATCAGCGCGATCTTCACCTTTGTTTTGGGCGCCGAAAACGCTGAAGGGAGAATCATGAGTGCGATCAGCATCGCAATTACCGCTTTCTTCATAACAAGCCTCCTGGACCTTGATTTGCAGGGTCTCTGCAGAAACAGGAAAAGCGTATCATGACATTATCGCGGACGCAATGACGAATCGCTTCAGCTTGACCTTTTTGGCTAATACGCATACATTCCGCTCATGATCCGGAAAGCATTGAACCATCCAGCACTCGAGCGTCACCTTGCAGGAATCGCGCCAGACGGGGTGACCTGGTTTGCCCTGGGGCGGACCAGCCAAGCCTTTCAGATGCGGGGCATTCTGATTCATGGTACGCATGCAATCTGCCAGATGCGGGCAAATCACCAGCTCAACCCGATTGAAACGAAAATCCTCGGGCAGGCACTGCTTGGTTCGGGTTTATCAGCGGCATTGCAGAAAGAGCCGGGAACGGTGATGCTCCGGATTGACAGTACAGGCTGCGCCGAGGGCATGAGCGCGGAAGGTATGAAGCTCGATAACAGCACCATCCATGCCAGGAGCAGAATTTTTCATGATCACCTGCCCGAAGCTGTTTATGCGCTTGATTCAACTGATAAAATTTTCCTGCCTGGCTCGATGACTCTGACACGGATAGAAAAAAACGGCAGACCCGTTTCAGGTTCAGTGTCGCTGAAAACGGGGAATATCGCCAAAGATCTCGCGTATTATTATCTCGAATCGGAGCAAATCCGGACGGCAGTCGACATCGGATTGCATTTTACGCCCGAAGGGCTTGCGTTCGGAGCCGGAGCCTTGCTCCTGCAGGCGATGCCAGGGTCGGATGACCGTTTTATCGAGCAGGTTGAGACAATGCTTAGCGGTTTGCCGCCGCTTGGACTCTGGTTTTCACAGGGCGGCACCCGCGACAACCTGCTCATGAGCATTTTCAAGGAGGCGGGCTTTGTAAGAACTGCGGAGGGCGCCTTTGCCTTCGACTGTCCCTGTTCCTGGGAAAAATTTCTGGAACATATTGTCTCGCTGGATACAGCTACCGTAGACGATATCCTCGCAAACGGACCCTGGCCGCTTGAAACAACCTGTCATTACTGCTCTTCACAATACGAATATTCAAAGGAAGCTGTCGAATCGGCGCGCAAAAAGATTCGATCCAAATCATGAAAAACGCTGAAACCACGCTGGCAAAACTGATTGAAATAGCGCTCCGCCGCTATGAGATGATCAAGCCGGGCGACCGGATCCTGGTGGGGGTTTCAGGCGGGAAGGATTCGTCATGCCTGGTGCGGGATCTGGCAATCAAGCGTAGCTGGTGGGATGTTCCTTTCGAGCTGGCAGCCTGTTATATCGCCAGCGATCTGCATACTGAAGGATTTGGCCCTCCTCCGGATGACAGCTGGCTGAAAAAACAGCTGGAAACCTGGGATGTGCCGTACATCCGCATCGATGTGCCGGTTATAGGGCGGCTCAAACCAGGCGAAAGCCTCAATTGCTATTGGTGCGCGACTCAGCGCCGAACCGAGCTGTCCCGCTATGCGCGGGCCAATGGGTATAACAAGCTGGCTTTGGGTCACCACATGGAAGATATTCTGGAAACCCTCTTGATGAACATGACTCGGAAAGGCGAATTCGCGACCATGCCGCCAGTGATGCCGTATGTCAATTATCCATTAACCGTTATCAGGCCCCTTGCCCTCTGTGAAGAGCGGCAGATTATCGCCTGCGCCGAAGAGCTGGGCTTTCTTTCGCATACCTGTACCTGCGGCTTCAATCTTACCGGCGCACGCAAGACCATGCGCAAACAACTCGAGGCTTTGACCGGCGGCTCAAGCCACGCCAAAAGAAATCTCTTCAAATCCATGAGTGCGATAAAAAAAGACTACCTAGCCTGAAAATTGGTGATACAATAGCACCATGGACAGACTTTTCTGCGCTCTCTGCCTTCCAGAAAATCTCTACGATCGGATTTCAACCCATATCGGGCAGATAAAGCCTGCGCTCCAGCATGCCCGTCCGGTTTGGACTGGTGATGCAACCTACCATATTACCTTGCATTTTTTTGGCGAAGTGGATGAGGCAGCCCGGGAATTTATCCGCCTTCAGCTTGCGAAGGAAGAATTCAGACATTCGCGGCCAAGGCTTCGTTCCTCCGGTCATCTGCTATTTCCGAATAGGGTCTCGCCGCGGGTTCTGGGCCTTTCCTTCCGAATTACTCCTGATGATTGCCTTGTGCCGCTGGTTCAGCAAATCAGGATAATTGCACGCAACGCCGGTGCTGAAAATGAACAACGAACCTGGAAGCCGCACCTTACGATTGCGAGGCTGAAAAATCCAGTTTTTATCAATCCGCAATCCCTTCCGCGGCCGCCTCTCTTTGAATTTGAGCCGGAAACTTTTAATTTGGTCAAATCGGATTTGACACCGCAGGGACCGCGCTACACCATTATCCAGAGATATCGGTTTTTCTGAACCGAACTGCCGGGTATTTGCATAAAGCTGGTGCTGCTTTTTTTAAAATGTTGCCTCGGCGGCTGAATAGCATTAAATTTGCTTTATATACAGGAGGCTATCATGGCAGATAAAAAGTTGGATGAACCCAAAAAAGCTGAAAAAGAAAACAAGAACGACAGTGACCTTGATCCCTGCACCACATCGCACAGCCCTGAGTCGACACGACCGACCGAAGAAGAGGATGCCTGCGACGAGGGTGTTCACTGAGAGCTGAAGGTATTCCGAAATATTCGGTATTTCGGAAGCAGATTGGTTTGCAGATCCGCGTTGCATACCGTAATTGCAGCATGCAACGCGCTTTTTCTATGCGTTCTGCGGCAAAAGCGTTTTTATGTACTGAATTGATTCTTTGAGCTCATCGTCGACCAATTCGAAATTGACAAGCTTTCCAGCGAAATAATCTGCGTAGCCCTGCAGATCTAAAAGTCCATGACCTGAAAGACCAAACACAATGGTTTTTTCCCTACCCTCTTCACGAGCTTTTTCCGCTTCACTGATAACCTGTGCCACCGCGTGGCTCGTTTCAGGAGCCACAATAATGCCTTCCGTTCTGGCGAATGTGACGGCGGCTTTAAAGCATTCCAGCTGCGGAACCGCGACAGGCCGAATTAATCCTTCCTTCGCCGCAAGCGAAACAAGCGGTGCCATGCCGTGGTAGCGCAAACCGCCTGCATGCATCGGTGAGGGAATGAAGGTGTGGCCAAGCGTGTGCATCTTCAGATAAGGGGTCATACCGGCAATATCGCCCAGATCATACAGATACTCGCCTCTGGTAAGGCTGGGACAGCTTGCGGGCTCGACAGGAACGATATCGATGTCGGCACCTTCGATTTTTTCCTTGACAAAGGGGAAGGCAAGGCCGGCAAAATTGGACCCGCCCCCGACACAGGCCACGATTACATCAGGATTTTTCTCGCCGAACATGGCAAGCTGTTTCCGGACCTCGAGTCCGATAACGGTCTGGTGCAGCATGACATGATTGAGAACACTGCCCAGCGCGTATCTGGTCTGTCCGCTTGTATCGGTTACCGCCGCTTCCACGGCTTCGCTGATTGCAATGCCGAGACTGCCGGGCGAGTCCGGATGTTCCCTGAGTATCTGCCTGCCGGATTCAGTCTGGTCGCTGGGGCTGGGAATACAGGTGCCTCCCCAGGTCTGCATCATGAATTTCCGATACGGTTTTTGATTGTAACTCGATTTGACCATAAAAACCTTGCACTCAAGACCAAATTGGGCGCAGGCAAAGGAGAGCGCGGAGCCCCACTGTCCCGCACCAGTTTCGGTGGTCAGTTTTTTAATGCCTGCGATTTTATTGTAATACGCCTGCGGAACCGCCGTGTTGGGCTTGTGGCTGCCTGCGGGAGAAGCCCCTTCATATTTATAATAGATTCGAGCCGGGGTCTTGAGCGCCCGCTCGAGATTGAAGGCTCTAACCAGCGGAGTCGGCCGCCAGGTCCGGAGAATGGCCTGAACTTCCTGGGGTATATCAATCCAGCGATCTGCTGACATTTCCTGTTCAATGAGGTTCATCGGGAATACCGCCGCCAGTTGGTCTGGTGTAACCGGTTTGCCATCAGGTCCGAGCGGGGGACTCATTTTGCCCGGGAACTCAGCGGCCAAGTTGTACCACTGGCGAGGCATGTCGGATTCAGAAAGAATGGCTTTTGTCAACATCGTTCATTTCCTCCGTTACCTAGTATGTTTCTCTCGATAGAAACATACTAGCAAAGGAGGAATGATTCTGTCAATAGAAACATTCTGCTATTTTCTTCTAAATCTCAGGGACGACAACATTATACAAATCGGGGATCAACTCCAGAGTGAGCGGAAAATCGCAATTTGCGAGGCTGTGGGTTTCGCCGTCACATTGCAGCAGGATTGGCTCATGGTATTCGAGCTCGATCCGCGATGCCGAAAAATGCTTGAGTTCCTTCAGGTTTTCGTGCTGTCCATGTTCAATGGCGCCTTTGATAAAAAGACGCCGCAAAAGCGGTGTCTGATACACTGCAATAGCGTTCTCGGGACCAGGAAGGATTTTTTTGTTGGAACCGTATTGCCGGTACCCGGAAGAACCCAGCGCAACAAAGAGTTTTTCAGAAGTTTCATCTTCAACCAGCCTGGATTCCATATCCCAGACGCGCATTTTCATGGGAGCGAGGGGATAGGCTTTATCATAGAGGAGGGTGGCTACATTGAGCCAGAATTTATAGGAATCTCCGGGGAACATGATCTTGAGACGGTTTGTCATGTCTGCGACATAGGCATCCAGTCCGACACTTGCAATATTGAAAGCATACAGAGGGGGCTTTCCGCCTTCCAGAGCGGGCACGACGCGGACAGCGGGGCGTCGTTCGAACCTGACAGGCTTGAAAAACCGGCCAAGCGCAGTACGCAGATCTCTGCCTTCCGAACCATCGTTTCCCGTTCCAAGCGGCAGTCGCAGAATCCCGAAGCGGTTCTTTTCCTTTTCAGGCAGATGTGTAAGCCTTTCAGCGGTTTCAAGGCTGGTGCCATCGCCACCCGCTGTGATGATGAGATGCAGCAAATCGGTACCATTGGATTCGGAACGATCGAGGAGGCGCTGGACGATGGCTGCAGCGTGGCCTCCCCGCTCAGTCAGGTGAAGATGCACCGAAACAGGACTCTTGCGTTGCGGCAACTGTAGTGATTCAGCCACCAGCGCGGCAAGTTCCTTTTTTCGTTTATCTGCAAAACGCCGCCGCTTGAAACCGCCGGCCTTTGGGTTGGCTATGATATCGACAATAAGCTTCGCCTTTGGAAACGCAGGCGAATGCTCCAGGATTGTCTTGATGCCCGACGCAAGGTTTTCAGGTCGCATAATATAGGTAGAGTATTCCTGTTTTTTGATATTGTCCAGAATACCCGCGCAATCGCTGCATTATTTAAGCCTGCAAGGATAAGCCTGAAAAGATAAGCTTGCAGGGATATCAGCCCTTGACCGCGCCCATCGTCAGACCTTTAACGACATACTTCTGGAAAACCATGGTCAAAATGATCGCTGGCGTCATGATTGCCACCGCAGCGGCCATGACCGCGCCCCAATCGACTTCGGCATAGGATACAAAATTGTAGACGGCGATTGGCAATGTTTTGGTTTTTTCCATGCTCAAAACCTGAGAAAACATGAAGTTGTTCCATGAAAAAATAAACGATAAGGTAATCGAAGTGACAATCCCAGGCCCTGAAACGGGAAGGATGATGGCCATAAACGCTTTCTGACGAGTTGCACCGTCCACCATGGCTGATTCTTCCATTTCCACTGGGACGGTTTCAAAATAGCTGGTCATAATCCAGACGACAATCGGCAGGGCTATGAGCATGTGCGAAAGTACCAGCGCTACATAGCTGTCCATCAAATGCAAGCGCGAGAAAATGATATACCAGGGCATAAGGAAGGAAATGCCGGGCATGAGGCGGGCAATCAGAATGAACACTGACAATTTCTGCTGTCTGAAACGGGCAATGGAATAGGCGGCTGGCAGACCGAGCAGGAGGGAAAACGAAACTGCTGCAATGCCGATAATCGAGGAATTTATGAAATACTTGAGGAAGTTCTGCTCGGCGAAAACCTTGATGTAGTTGCCGATTATTGGGCTGAAAAGGAGCTTTGGCGGCCAGGAAACAATGTCTACCTGGGTTTTGAAAGAAGAAGCCAGCATCCAGAGAAAGGGAAAAAGAACCGGAACGGCGATACCGACGAGTGCAATGGCAAAAATGATTTTCCGTGCAGGTGATACTCGCATGTCTGCCTCCTAGAGTTCGAAGTGCTTACGCACCTGCATGATGACGATGCTCAACAGAAGCACCAGTAAAAACAGAAACACAAGGATGACCGAAGCCTGACCCATCCTGAAATATTCAAAGCTGTATTTAAAGGCCATGACATTCATGGTCTCCGAAGCATAGCCGGGACCGCCGCCAGTCATTGCGTAGATAATGTCGAAGGTTTTCAATGCATCTATGGCTCGAAGGATCATGGCGGTCAGCAAGGTAGGTGCAATCATGGGCAGGGTGATATGGGAAAAAATCTGGAAATTGCTGGCACCATCCACCCGCGCCGACTCATAGGGTTCCTGTGAAAGCGCGGCAAGTCCGGCTAGGACAATCAGGGTGATCATCGGCGTCCATTGCCAGATGTCAACAAGCGCCAATGAAGGAATGACGGTAGCGGAGCTGGAAACCCATGATGACTTCGGCAAGCCGAGCTGGGTCAGGACAAAATTGGCAAGTCCGATTGTCGGATCGAAGAAGAGGTTCCACACGATGCCGATAGCTACCGGTGTTGCAACAAGCGGAAGCAGCAGAATGAGCTTCATCAACGGCTTGCCCTTGAATTCGCGGTTCAAAAGCAGGGCGAGTGCGAGACCGAGCAAGGTTTCGGCGCTCAGCGCTATTGCGGTAAAGGAAAAAGTTCTGCCTATGGCACTTAAAAAGCGCGGTTCTTTGAGAACACGCAGGTATGAGCGGAACCAGACGAAGTTCAATGGCATTCCCGAGGTTAAATTCCAGTTGGTGAAGCTCAGAAAGAGCGTATAAAGAACCGGAAATAGCATCATAACCACGACGAAGGTTACAGCGGGCAGCGGAAACAGAATTTTCAGATTGCGCTCAACAAAGCCGCCTTTCGACATGAGCTCCTCCAGATTTTACGTAATATCAAGGAAAAACAGCGGAAACCCGTCATGAGTCTCCGCTGTCTTGTCAGAAAGCTTTATAGAGCCAAAGATAAATCAATAGACGCCGTATTCGCCGGTGTCTTCAAGCAGTTCGTTTACAGCCTGGACTTTCTGTTTGGCGAGCTGCTCCAGTTTCGCTGAAGCTCCGGCAGTATTGATGGATTCGATGATGACTTCGCCGATCAGATCTCGGGCATTGCCGACTGCGGACATATAGGGTCGGTCATAGGGGAAACCATTTTTTGCGGCAAAAGCCTGAGTTGTGATGAGATCAGGATTTACTTTTGCTCGTACTTCGGGATCCGCCCATGCTGAATTTCTCGCCATCGTGATATTGCTGATTAGAGCTTTCTTGGCAAGTTCCTTGCTGGTCGCCCATTTGATGAAATCGAGCGCGAGCGCCTTGTTCTTGGATTGCCGCGCGATGGCCATTCCCCAGGAAACAACAATGAAAGGATGATTGCCGCTGGGACCTGCCGGCAGATTTGCAATACCTACATTTTCAGCGGGCACCTGGCTCTTGGTCGGATCGACAATCTGTCCGTAAAACACTGATGCATCGGTCCACATCGCAACTTTTCCAGCCTGGAACAACGGCATGATGTTTTCCCAGGACATGCTGGTTACGCCGGCAGGACCATAGTTGGCGAGCATTTTACCATAGAAGCGAAATGCGTCGAGTGCTTGCTTGCTGTCAAATACCGCCTTTCCCTTATCCAGGAAAAGTCCGCCATAGTTGTAAATATAGGATGAAATCTGAGTGACCGCTGCAGCACCCTTCCCTCGCGAGGCAAAACCTGCTACATCAGCAGAGTGAAGCGCTTTTGCGGCTTTCTCGAGTTCTTCAAAGGTTGTTGGTACTGCCAGTCCTGCTTTCTTGAAGAGGTCTTTGCGATAGTACATGACCTGCCACTCAGTTACGAGCGGTACCAGATACGGCTTGCTTCCAAATTTCGCGACATCCATGGCATTGGCCGGGAAGTCTGAGAAATCATAGGAAGGAAGCGGCTCATACCAGCCGTTCTTGTAGAACATCTTGCCTTCCTGCAGAGGACGGGTCATGAACACGTCTGCTGTCGAGGAATTTGTCGCAAATTCGGTGGTCAGCTTGGTTGTCAGCTGGCTTTCCTGCAGACTCTCAACATTAACCTTGACTCCGGTCGCTTTTTCATATTCGGGAATCATGGTTTTAAGAAGATCACCGTAAGGATGATTGGCGAGCAGAACACGGATCTCTTTTGTCTGCGCACCAGCTCCCAAAACTACCGCAAGCAGAAGCACGAGAGCTGTAAGCTTGTTTTTCATGAAGGCCTCCTTCAATAATAAAAATTATAATCCAGAAAATAGTATTAGGCATATTCTATATTCAGTCAAGGAAAATTTGAAAGTTTTTTCCTTTTTTAAGATTATTTTTTTCATGCCGAGCTTTACATTTCGATCACTTCTGCATACACTTAGGGCTATAAAAGGAAGAATCATGAGCGAAAACAGCTGCCTTTACCTGATTCATTCTCTGATGGATTCATTCAGCGACAAGGAACAGAAAGTTGCGCGCTACATTCTGAACAACCCCGCTGATTCAGTGCATCCAAGCATAGACGAACTCGCGGGCAGCATCGGCGTGTCCATTTCGACTATGGTTCGATTTGTCCGGAAACTCGGCTATGAGGGATACCAGCAATTCCGAATCGCGCTGGCAACGGAGGCTCTCGCACCGAATCTTCGCTTTTATGAAGCGCCGGTCACGGAAAATGAAGATGCCATTAAAATCGTTTTTGGAGCTGCGCGAACCGCACTTGACATGACGGAAAAAATGCTGGATCGGGACGCCGTCAAGCAGATTGCGAAAAAAGCCGTGCAAGCACGGTCCTGCTATATTTTTGGACTTGGCGGTTCGAACGTTGTCGCCCGCGATGCCTTTCATAAAATCATCCGCTCCGGCATCCGCTGTCAGACCGCCGAGGATTATCATCTTCAACTGATGCTCGCTTCCCAGGCGGGAGACAAGGATGTCGCGCTGATCATTTCCCATACCGGCGCCAACAAAGATACCCTCGGCATCGCAGAAATATTGAAAAAACAGGGCTGTACCATAGGAGTTATTACAACCTACCCACGATCTCCACTTGCGCGGTCAGCTGATTACCTTTTGCTGGCGGGCGCTCCCGGCGCGGCTATTATTTCAGAAGCCTTCTCGGCGAGGATTGCCCATCTGGCCATCATTGATGTGCTTTATGTCGAAGTCATGGAGCTCCTGAAAAACAAGGGTATCGAAAGCGTCCAGAAGATGCGCTCAGCAATCGCGGGACGGAGAATATGAACAATCATTATGGAGGAATTTGAATGAAAGCTGATATCGGACTGATTGGTTTGGCAGTGATGGGCGAAAACCTTGTCCTCAATATGGAGAGCAAGGGTTTTGCGGTCGCAGTCTACAACCGTACAACTTCAAAAGTCGATGATTTTGTTACAGGGCGGGGAAAGGATAAAAAAATCCTTGGGGCTCACTCGCTTTCGGAACTCGTTTCCATGCTCGAAAAACCGCGGAAGGTGATGATGATGGTCAAGGCGGGTACCGCTGTCGACCAGACGATCGAACAGCTTGTTCCGCTTCTCGAAGCCGGCGATATCATCATCGACGGCGGAAATTCGAACTATCAGGATACGATACGGCGAACTCATGACTTGGAAGCAAAGGGTCTTTTATTTGTCGGGTCAGGCGTATCAGGCGGCGAAGAAGGGGCTTTGCATGGTCCATCCCTGATGCCGGGCGGTTCGGAACAGGCATGGCCGCACATCAAGCCGATTTTTCAGGCTATCGCAGCAAAGGTCGAAGACGGAAGCCCCTGCTGTGACTGGGTCGGTTCGGATGGCGCTGGGCACTTTGTGAAAATGGTCCATAACGGTATCGAATACGGCGACATGCAATTGATCGCTGAAACTTTCCACATCATGCGGTATCGCCTTGGCATGTCGTATGACGAGATGGCCGCGGTATTCGAAGACTGGAATAACGGCGACCTTGGCAGTTATCTGGTTGAGATAACGCGAGATATTCTGCGCTATAAAGATGAAGACGGCAGTCCGCTGGTTGAAAAAATACTCGATACCGCAGGCCAGAAAGGTACCGGAAAGTGGGCTGGCATCGCGTCGCTGGAATTCGGGGTTCCGCTGACCCTGATTGCGGAAGCTGTTTACGCGCGTCTTCTCTCCGCCGCAAAGGATCAGCGGCTTGCCGCGGCGGATATCCTGGGAGAGTCCGATTCCGCGGCGTTCTCCGGAGATAAGAAGCTGTTTGTCGAAAAGCTTGGCAAAGCTTTGTACGCAGCCAAGATTATTTCCTATACACAGGGGTTCCTCCTTCTGAAAGAGGCCGCATCGAATTTCGGCTGGAATCTGAACTATGGCGCCATAGCACTGATGTGGCGCGGCGGCTGCATCATCAGGTCTACCTTCCTCGGGAAAATAAAGGAAGCTTTTGATGCGAATCCGAATTTGGAAAATCTGATGTTTGCACCATTTTTTGCGGAAAAACTGCGCGCAAGCAGTGACGCGCTCAGAGCCGCGGCAGCTGAGTGCGCATTATCGGGTATTGCCACTCCAGCGCTTTTTTCAGCGCTTGCCTATTATGACGGCATGCGGACCCGCCGGCTCCCCGCCAATCTTCTGCAGGCTCAGCGCGATTATTTCGGAGCCCATACCTATGAACGAACAGACCGTCCGCGCGGCGAGTTTTTCCATACCAACTGGACGGGGCATGGCGGCACTACCGCCGCTTCCACCTATAACGTCTGAAAAAGCAAGGAGAGCTTAACCCATGAAAACACTGAATATCCCGGAATCCCCGGGCGCACGCGACTTTGTGGCGCTGGGAGCTCTGGTTACCAGGCTTGATCCTGGCCTTATCCCCTTCAGTTTTGCCGACACCTATCAGGTGCATGTGTCAGGAGGCGAATTCAACGTTGCCGCAAACCTGGCGCGCTGTTTCAGAAAAAACACCGCGGTTGTCAGCGCCATGGTTGATTACCCGATCGGAGAAAAAGTTGAATCCGAAGTCAGAAAAATGGGGGTGGATGGCATTTATCGCCGATTCAAGCACGATGGCGTACGCGGACCGAACATTGCGCAGGTCTGGTCGGATCAAGGAAAAGGTGTCCGGCCGCCGGTGGTTTTCTACAATCGGGCCAACGAAGCGACCGCCCAGCTGAAGCCGGGAGATTTCGACTGGGACAGCATTTTTTCCCGCGGCATCAGATGGTTCCACTCAGGCGGCATTTTCTCGGCGCTTTCGCCCACAACACCTGAATTGGTGATCGAGGGCATGAAAGCAGCCCGGAAAGCTGGCGCGATTGTCTCATTCGATCTGAATTACCGGGCAAAACTGTGGGCGGCAAACGGCTCTTCCGCAGCTGCTCATGAGGTTCTCGGCCGTATTGTCGACGAGGTGGATGTGCTTCTGGGCAATGAAGAAGACCTGCAGATGGGTCTTGGCCTCAAGGGACCGGACATTCACAGTGCATCGAAACTCGATCCTGAAGCTTTCTACCGAACAATTGAGGAAGTCAGCCAGCGCTGGCCGAATATCAAGGCGGTCGCGACGACTTTGCGGGATGTCAAATCCACAAACCGCCATTTATGGAGCGCGGTGCTCTGGCTGGGCGGTGACAGATATCTGGCCCCGACCATGGAACTGGATGTCCTCGACCGGGTAGGCGGCGGCGATGGTTTTGCAGCGGGACTGATTTACGGCTTCCTTGAAGGCATGTCCCCGCAGGAAGCCTTGAATATTGGCTGGGCACATGGCGCCTTGCTGACAACCTTCCCGGGCGACACGACTATGGCGAGCCTTGAGCAGGTCATTGCGCTTTCAAAAGGCGGATCCGCCCGGATACAGCGATGAAAGCCCTTGTTCTGACCGCTCCCTCCACATTCGAGTATATCGATTATCCGGATCCCGAAATTAGAAATCCGGATGATGTTTTAATTCGAATCAGGGCCGCAGCTATCTGCGGCTCCGATGTCCATGGCATGGACGGCTCGACTGGCAGGCGTAAACCGCCGGTCATCATGGGGCATGAGGCGGCAGGGGAAATCGCGGCAGTGGGGAGCGGTGTAACCGGCTTCAAACCAGGCGACCGGGTTACTTTCGATTCGACCGAATATTGCGGCGAATGTGAATTCTGCAGGCGCGGCGAAGTCAATCTGTGTAGCAACCGCAAGGTTCTTGGTGTTTCCTGCGATGAATACCGAAGGGACGGCGCCTTTGCCGAATTTCTGGTTGTGCCGCAGAGGATTCTCTATCATATCCCCGAGTCACTCGATTTTACCGGAGCAGCGCTGGCTGAACCTTCAGCGGTGGCTGCCCATGCCGCGGCCATCACACCGCTGAAAATGGGCGACACCATTGCTGTTGTCGGAAGCGGTCTTATCGGGCTTTTGCTTATCCAGATTCTGCGCGCGTTTTCCCCTGGCTTGATTGTCGCCTTTGACCCGGATCGGGAACGGCTCAGAGCTGCTGAAAAAGCAGGGGCCACAGCTGGATTCGATCCTTCAAATCCGGCAGAACTTGAAGCGGCGCTGAGATTGACCGGAATAAGAGGCTTTGACCGGGTGTTTGAAGCGGTTGGAGCGACAGCGCCAATCCAGACAGCGCTCGCAGCGGTACGGAAAGGCGGTTCAATCACCCTGATCGGCAATGTGAGTCCGATGATACAGCTGCCCTTGCAGTCTGTCGTAACCCGGCAGATCAGCCTGCTTGGCTCTTGCGCTACAGCTGGTGAATACCCCCTGGTGCTGGATTTGCTGGCTTCGGGGAAAATCGATTACGCATCGGTGGTCAGCGCGGCCGCTCCGCTTTCGGAGGGGGCCGGGTGGTTCAGAAGGCTCCATGCCCGCGAAAAAGGTCTCCTGAAAGTGGTGCTCAAGCCGTAACTAGTGTCACGAACCTTGTATATGGAGCAGTCATGGAGAAAATTCGATTCGGTCTTTATGGCTACGGCAAGGTTGCTCAGCTGCACGCCACCGCGCTTGCAAGCCTGGACAACGCGCAGCTTGTAGCGGTTTGCGGCAGGAATTTGCAGAAAGCACATGATTTTGCAGGCCGATGGAATATCGCCGCCCGTTCCTCCTGCGAAGAAATGGCACGGCGGGACAAGGTGACTGCTGTTCTGATAACAACTCCGCACCCTTTGCACGCGGAACACGCCATGGAGGCTTTGCGGGCGGGCTGTCATGTGATTATTGAAAAACCGATGGCGCTTCGCGTCCAAGACTGCGATGCGATGATTGCGCTCGCGAAGGACCGCGGACTTACCTTGAGCGTGATAAGTCAGCGCCGCCTCTACCCGGCCACACAGAGGATCAAGAAGGCCATCGACGATGGCTTGCTCGGCACTCCCATGCTCGGGCAGATCACGATGCTCGGCTGGCGCGACAAGGCATATTACGAATCAGATCCCTGGCGGGGTTCGTGGGCAATGGAAGGCGGCGGCGTTCTGGTCAATCAGGCTCCGCATCAGCTGGATCTGCTCAGCTGGTATCTGGGGCCGGTCGCGGAAGTCGCAGGGTTCTGGGCTAATGTCAATCATCCATACATTGAAGTCGATGACAGCGCGGTCGCGGTGGTCAGATTCAAATCAGGCGCTCTGGCATCGATTTTTGTGTCGAACTCACAGGAGCCGGGCATTTACGCCAAGGTGCATATCCACGGGAGTTCGGGAGCTTCCGCTGGTGTCCAGACCGATGGCGGCGCGATGTTCATAGCGGGAAGAAGCGGAGTACTCGAGCCGCCGGTTAATGATCTCTGGACCATCCCGGGCCAGCAGCACCTTCTGGAGCAATGGAAGCAGGAAGACAGCGCGTTCTTTTCAACTATCGACGCAACCTGGTATTTTTTCGCCCGCCAGATCGAAGATTTCAGCAGTGCAATCATGCATGGCAAAAAGCCCATGGTTTCAGCTGAAGAAAGCAGGGAAGCGGTTAAGATTTTAGAAGGCATCTACCGCTCGCACGCTTCCGGCTCGATTATTCGCTTTTAGCAGAACTTCGCCTGTGCTCAGCTTTCTTCAGACTGATCTTTGTCCTTGGGGAATTTTGCCTTGATGGCATTGATAACCCGCATCACATGATCGCGGTCCTCACCGGTAAAATCGATTTTCGGAACAAGCCTCGAGAAGAACGGCTTTACAAAATGCTCCATCCGCGATGCTTCGGTTTCGTATTGCGAGGTGTGATCCATCATCATTACCGTGCAGGAAAGCGGCTTGTTGTATGAGCCGATAATCTTGAAGCCAAGTTTTTCGTACATTTTAATCAGCTTGTTTTCATCGGAGAAAACATCGAGAAAAATCTTTTTTGCGCCGCGTGCCCGGCCATACAGATACGCCAGTGTCATGATGCTGAAGGGGATGATACTGCCCCGCTCCTCACGAACAACGGCGAGCCGGTCAATTTCAGCATAGGGATATTCATCCTTGAATCCTGACAGATCGAAATTCGCTTCAATGGGAATCCCGCCTTCATCAGTGCTCATGTGAAGTATGCAGGTGCCCACCGGCTGCAAGCCTTTATAGGCAACCACATGGAAGGCAGATTCGTCTTCTTTACGACGGATTGTCTCCTCCTGATATCCTTTTTCTCCAACCAGCACTTTGCGCTGAATGAAAAAACTATCTTCGAGCTGCCGTGTTTCTTTCGCATGGATGAAGCGAATTCTGTTGCGCTCCTGATTGGCTGCCGGTAATATTATGGTAAAGGTTGTCCCCTTCCCTGCTTCCGAATCAAGAAGAATCCTTCCGCCCGCCTTGGATATAATATGATAGGCGATACTCAGGCCCAAGCCGGTTCCGACACCTGGCTCCTTGGTTGTAAAGAAGGGATTGAACACCTTGTCAATATTTTCTTTTTCAATTCCCTTGCCGGTATCCTGCACAACGATGATGATATCCGAGTCTTCCTGTTTGACATCGAGACTGAGCACCCCATCTCCGTTCATCGCCTGAACGGCGTTGACAATCAGGTTGAGCAGAACCTGCTGGATTTCTATCGCGTTTGCCTGGATCATGTCAGTCTGGTTATAATTCTTGCGGACTGTGACCGAACGGAAGTCGATGCCGCGCATCGCCATCTTAAGCGAATTTTCCAGCACATTGACAATATTGATCATTTCGCTGGAGCTTCGGTTTTTCCGTGAGTACGTCATCAGATCCCTTATAACGTCAGCGGCATTCTGCGCGTACCTTATTATGTCTTGCGCGTATTCGCGAATGGCCGTCCCTTCTTCCGCTTCAGAGAGAATGAGGTCGGCTGTGCCGAGAATTCCTCCAAGAGGATTGTTGATTTCATGCGCGATACCCGACACCAGAGTACCGATGCCGGCCAACTTCTCCGACTGGATGAGTTCTTCCTGCAATGTTTTCTGCTTGGTTATATCTTGGAAAAACTCGAGGAAAATCAGCTGGGAATCCTTCGGAACCGGGATTGGGTAGAAATTCAGCGAGAACGTGATAATGCCTTTGGCGTCCTGCCGCTCTGCGGTAAAAGGAAGCTTGGTGTGCAGACAATCTTGGGCCATGCATTCCAGACATGGCCGGTCGCGGTCAAAGAAAACCTTGTAGCACTTGCTCCCGATAATCTCTTCGGCGGATTTTTCAAAATACCGGCGTGCCGCGTAGTTGGCTGCAACGATATTGTAGTTGATATCCTGAATTGAAATGGGCGTTGTAATACCGTCAAAAAAGGCTTCAAGCTTGTTTCGGCTTATGACAAGCTCGTTATTGATATGCTGAAGGCGTTTTTGCTGTTGACGCAGACGCTCGAACGTTATGGCATTTTCAAGCGCGACCGAGCACTGATCACCCAGCAGCTGCAGTATTTCCAAATCGAACTGGTTATAGTAATCCTTGTCGGTTCTCGGTCCGAGCACAATAAAACCATTCAACCGTTCCTTGAATCGAAGCGGCAATATGAGGCTCGCGTTGACCGATTCCCGGCTCCCGTTCCTTTCCAGGTTGATTGTGATTGTATCCTGCGGAACAGTAATATAATCGGCAGTTTTCTTGTTGCCGCCGCTGTGCTGAAGGTACTTCCGGATGAGTTCATCGCCGCGCTGAAGGATTATCGATTCGTCATAGCCGGAAATTATGGTATTTCCGAACGGCAGATTCTGCGCCGCGTTCAATTTGAAATTTCGGGCGCCATAATCGTTGACAAACATGACAGCCCACTCGAGGTTGAAGGTCGCCATGATCCTTTCAACCGTGAGCGTTCCAAGCTTTTCAAGCTCCACTATGGCTGTCAGGCTTGCAGAAAAATTCCGCAAATTCTGGTAATAAGTAAAAGTCTTCCCGCCATAAAGCCGCTCAAGAAATTCAAGGGTCGTGGTCCGTAAAGGAGAAAGGACCACTGAAGAAAAAATGCCGAGAATGAGCGAAATCAGGGTCAACTGCTGAAAGGGAACCCGAAGGTCAAGATGGAAAATCGGTATTAAAATAATGAGGAAAATAAGTCCGCTCAGCAGAGAAACAAAAATGGTCAGCAGGATTTTCAGGACAACTGAAGAATAGTGGACAAGCCGGTATTTGTAGACTGCAAAGAAAATAATAGCCGCGTTGACCGTGGCGGCGGCGAGGTCTATGGGGTATTTGCCGAGCGGACCGTAGAGGTTGACGGCAACACCGGCCAGCATGATAAAAGCGCCGCCCGCGACCAGCCGCAGAGTTTTTCGCTTGAACTTGTTTTCGTTTACCGCTATTTCACGCGCGATGAGCGCTATTGAGATAATCAGATAGAAATAGGAAAGCGAATAGGCAATGACAGCTCCATTTCCGAGCTTATAATAAAACCCTTCAGCATCGAAACCAGCATCTGTTACAATGGTGCCTTTCAGATTCAAATAAAGAAGAAACAGATAGATGCCGTAGCCGACATACATGAAGATTCTATACCTGCGCTTGTTGGTTTCTGACAGGTATATCATCAACCCCAGAATCGCGATGGGGCCGCCCAGCAGGCCAACCAGCATGACTTTGTTCCAGAACAAGGGAGTCAGCAGTTTTGTATTGGCGTGCATCATGAAAGAGCCGAAACTCCACAGGGCCATGAATCCCATATAGATAAGAAAAGAAAAGTTTATCTTTTCTTTTTTGCTCGACAGGCCAAAAATGATGAACGGAACATAAATGCAGAACGTCAAAGCTGGAATAACGGTTGATGCATCCAAAATCATTGAACGACCTCTATACCTGGAACATGGAGCTGGCAAAAACAACGATACTATAGCATAATGCCAGACGCAATGGTACTGATATTTATAATTTTGGCAGGTTTTTTGCTCCTCATAGCCGCAGACCAGCTTCAGATACGCAAAAAATCGATCTTGTCGCGCAATGTCCGGCGCGCTGGCTATCTCCTCGTCTTGGCCAGCTTTGTGCTCATAGCGCTAAGTTCCACCCTCGACACCAGACCATCGCTGCTTTTTCTCGGGACAGCGATTTTTTCTGGCATCTTGCTCCTCTGGTCGGTTTTTTTCGAATTCGATATTGAGCGCAAAAAGCATGACATTCCGGAAAACGGGCTGGTAACGACAGGTTCATATCGATTCTGCCGCCATCCAGGATTCTGGTGGTTTGCCCTCTTCAGCCTTTCGCTCGGCTTTTTGCGGGGAATTTCCGCTTATTTTTTTACAATTTTGCTCATGAATTTGATGAACCTGCTTTTAATTTTCATCCAAGATCGTTACATTTTCCCTAAGGTATTCCAGGGCTACGATGAATACAGGAAGCAGGTTCCGTTTCTTGTTCCCCGGATACCGAAAGCCATGAGGAAACCATGAAAGCACCAGCTTTGCGCAGCATCCTGATTGTTGATGATGATCCGGCAATTCAAAAAGTTCTCTCCATTGGATTGGGGCGATTGGGTTATCACATCCATGTCGCTCAAAATGGAAGGGAAGCTCTTAATTATCTTGAATCAGGCGATTACGATCCGGATTGCATTCTGCTCGATATCAGAATGCCGGTCATGACAGGCCGCGAAGCCTTGCCAAAAATCCGTGAAATCAAGCCGATTACGCCGGTCATCATGCTAACCGCCTTCAACGACCTGGCGACGGGTCTTGACGCGATGAAAAACGGGGCCTTCGATTATCTGGTCAAACCAAGCAGGCTGGAACATATCAGCGAAACAATCGAAAAAGCACTGAAATATCGGGATGTTGTTGCCGAAAAGGCGGAGCAGGACAGAAAAAACGAGGCGTATCGCCTTTCGCTCGAAAAGAAAATGCAGTCAAAAGCCATCGAGCTGAATGATACCTACATGAAACTGAAAGCAGCAAACATGCAGACAGTCCGGGCACTTGCCGAGACAATAGAGGCAAAAGACCAGTACACACAGGGTCATTGTGAACGAGTCAGAAAACTGGCGGTCAAGATTGCAGCGGCGCTCAAGCTTCCCGCAGAAAAAATCGAACCGCTGGAAATCGCCGCCCTTCTGCATGACATCGGGAAAATCGGCATTCCTGAACGAATTCTAAACAAGCAGGGAGCCCTTGATCCGGATGAAGTCGATATCATCAAGATGCATCCGATTATCGGAGCGCAGATACTTTCTACTGTCGAGTTTTTCCTCCCTGCAATCAATGCGGTGCGGCACCATCATGAGCGCTGGGATGGAAATGGGTACCCAGACGGGGTGGCCGGTGAGGATATCGACCAGCTCGCGCGAATCATTACCCTCGCAGATACCTTTGATGCGATGGCAATGTCACGGCCCTATCGAAAAGCTCTGCCGCTGGATGGCGTTTTGCGCGAAATTCAGGAAGAAAGCGGGAAGCAATTCGATCCGGAAGCAGTACGGGTGTTTTTCAGCGAACGCCTCTATCAGGACTATGAGGACGCTGCTCCCCGGCAGGCGGAGTAACTTTGCTGGAGCTGTAACAGCACAAGATTGGAAACACCAGGAAAAGCTGCAAAATCAGAAGCGGTAGGTAAATCGGCCGGGTACTGTTTCGCCGGTTTTGTTCCAGAATGCCGCGCGCTTGAAACCATATACTACCGACCTGTCAATTTCAGGGTCTCCCGAAGACTGTAAAATTTCTACCCCTTTCATTTGATTATCTTTTGTCACAGTAAAACCTATGACAACCGGCATCAGGTTCTTGTCCTGCTTGTAGTCGGCGTTCATGACATCATATCCGGCATCTTCTAAAATCTGCCATAACTGTTCTCGATAATCCAATGGAACATCGTTTTTCAATCGGAAAAGATCGCCTTCCCGAACATAAAAGTTTGAAAATGCTTTCTTGCGTGCTTGTGCTGTGTAGAGAATTGTATTGGGAGGCTGGACAAGATCGGGAATTGATTCGTAAATATAGGCTGGAACCGTACGGGGAAGCGGCAGGCTGTAAAATACCGGCACATAGATATTATGGCCGACAGTTCCCTGTGAAGCGCCCAGCGAGGTTTCTGAAGAATTCCCCTTTTCTTTCTTGCTGATCTGCACCGAATTACCTTGACTCCAGGGGACTTCACCCTGCCCGGGCACATTGACCGCGGAGTTTGAAGAGCTGACCCGCGAACCCGGACCTCGCTGGCCGGGAACCCATGGCTCGACCGGCGCGGTTTCAGGCTGTACTGTCGATGAGGAGGGCCCCGGTGTTTTAGCAGTGGAAAGCGGTTCAGTGGAATCAGATACCATGCTTGTGCTTGGATTGGCTGGCTGTTTTGGCGGCGGGACCGTTTTCTCCACCGATTTTGCGGTCTCGGTTTTTGTCTTGGGTGTTTCAGCTTTCGGACTCTCGACAGCTGGTTTCGGCGGCGAAGGATTCTCTTCCAGCTTTTTCTCCTCGCCCTTTTCAGAGGGGGCAACCGAGCCGAGCCCGATTTCGGGTTTCTCCGGTCCTGCAAGATTGATGACAACGGTGGAGTTGGAAAAAGCCTGTTCTTTTGGAGAAAGAATTCCAATGAAAATGCCGAAACCAAATACCAGAGCGTATAGCAGGATTGTTAAACCATATGCGGTCAACCTGCGCTTTCTGTCCTCACGCTCCAGGAATGAGGCTGAAGGTTTCGCCAGATCTTTCATTGAACCATTTTCTCCTTGCGGGTAATAAGGCCGACATTTTCAATGCCGTTGAACCTGAACGCATCCAGGACTGAAATGATAAGCTGGTAACTGGCGCCTGCTCTCCCTTCCAGAACCGCGCGGATATGGGTACCATCCGAGCCCGCGACCCGCTGTCGCAATGTCGCAGATAGATTTTTCAAGTCCGTACGGGTTTTATCGACATAAATTTCATCTTCGGACATGACAACTACCTGCAATGCCGATGAAGAAACTGACTGGGCGGTGCTTGAGCCGGGCAAGTCAAGCGAAATGCCTGGCGCAGCCCGGAAAGTCGTGGTTATCATGAAAAAGATAATGAGCTGAAGGATGACATCGATAAGAGGCGTCATGTCTATGGAGATTTTCGGGCTGAGCCTTCGTGAATTCATGCTTCCTCCGATGTACCTTTCCCGCCGTTTCCATTATTCGCCGCATTTATCAGCAGAACCAGCGTGTTTACCTGGTTTTCGAGCTTGGTCAGAATCAGATTGACCCTGGTAACGAAGTAATTGTAAAAAATGACGACAGGAACCGCAACGACAATGCCGCCGACGGTTGTAATCAGAGCTTCAGAAACGCCGCTCGCAAGCGCTGCAGGGTCGCTGACCGCGCCGAATTTTCCGAGAACGCCAAAGGCTTTCATGGTGCCGGTAACCGTGCCAAGAAGTCCCAGAAGGGGCGAAATGTGGCTTATTGTGCCAAGCGCAGAGAGACCGCGCTCGAGTTTCGGCGCCTCAAGGGCAGCCGCGTCTTTCAGGATATCCCGCTGGGTTTGCTCTGGCTGGTGCCGATTTTCAATGCCGACTTTCAGCAAGGTTGAAAAGGGTGAAAGGTTCTGATCGCAGATCGCGAGCGCTTCGTTATAGTGGCCTTCAAGAAGACTGGCTTTGATGCGTAAAAAAAGTTTGTCTTCATCGACGGAAATTCGCCTGAGATAGAGCAATCTTTCAATAATGATGGCGCAGGCTACTATAGACAAAGCCATTATAACCCACAGGACCGCACCGCCCTGAACAATGAAATCGATCATGACAACTCCTTGTGCAAAGATTCCCTCTATTCTTTATCGGAAATATATCGCCACAATCAATGATTATCCAGAAAATATCGTGTCCCGTACGGATTTGGAGCTGTAATACCAGCGTCTGCCGCCCTATCCGTTTCAATATTCAGAACAGAGCAGCTTGATGCGGTTAAAAATCGCCTCGCTGGTAGTTCGGCGCTTCCCTTGTTATAGTAATCGAATGGGGATGGCTTTCCAGCAGGCCAGCGTTGCTGATTCGGACCAGACCTGTCTTTTGTTTCAGATCCTGCAAGGTTCTGGCACCCGCGTACCCGCAGCCGGAACGCAAACCGCCGATCAGCTGGAACACAAAGTCTGAAAGTTTCCCTTTATAGGGAACCATGCCTTCCACGCCCTCAGGTACCAGCTTCTCTCCGCCGCCAAGCCCCGTCGCGTAGCGGTCTTTGCCATAGCCTTGCAGGGCTCCCAGCGAGCCCATTCCGCGATATGTCTTATACTGCCTGCCATTATACAGGACAAGCTCGCCCGGAGATTCCTCAAGGCCGGCCAGCAGGTTTCCCAGCATGATGCAGTCAGCGCCAGCAACCAGCGCTTTGACCATGTCGCCTGAATATTTTATTCCGCCGTCGGCTATGACAGGTATATCGAATTTCGCGGCTTCTTTTGCGCATTCATAGATGGCTGAAAGCTGCGGCATTCCGGCACCCGAAATGATGCGGGTTGTGCAGATTGAGCCGGCTCCGACGCCAATTTTTGCCGCATCAGCGCCAGCCTGCGCGAGTGCTCGTACACCCTCAGCCGTGACAACATTGCCCGCGATAACCGGAAGCCCCGGCACAACAGCTTTTATCCTTCTTATTGCTTCGATTACTCCGCGGGAATGTCCATGCGCGGTATCGATGACCACGGCATCGACATTCCGCGATGATAGAAGCTGAATTCTTTTTTCCAGGTCAGCGCCGACACCGACAGCCGCACCGACAAGCAGGCGCCCAAGTTTGTCGAGCGCTGCGTTGGGGTAATCCGCCTTTTTAGAAATATCCTTGACGGTAATGAGGCCCTTGAGACAGCCTGCCTCATCGGTGAGCGGCAGTTTTTCGATCCGATATCGTTGAAGAATATCGCGGGCTTCATCCAGCGTTGTGCCGACCCGTGCGGTGATGAGCTTGTCAGAAGTCATGAACTCGCTGACCGGCTTTTTGAAATCATCATCTTTGCAGAAGCGGATATCCCGGTTTGTCAGAATGCCGACCAGTTTTTTTTCTTCACCCTGAACAATCGGGATGCCTGAAATCTTGAATTTCTGCATCAGCTCGCGGGCTTCTGCCAGCGAGGCGTTTTTTTCAAGACAGACCGGATCGAGAATCATTCCTGATTCAGAGCGCTTGACACGATCCACTTCTGTGGCTTGTTTTTCCGGGGACATGTTTCGATGAATGATGCCCATGCCGCCCATGCGGGCAAGCGCGATAGCGAGACTCGACTCGGTAACCGTATCCATTGCCGCAGAAATGAGCGGAATATTGAGGACGATGTCCTTGGCAAGCCGGGTTCTTATGTCAACCTGGGAAGGCAATAATTCACTGTAGGACGGAACAACCAAAACATCGTCAAAGGTAAGGGCCATTCCATTCTCAAAAAGCTTTTCACTCTGCAGGTTCATGCTGTTTTCTCCTAATTCTCGAATTTCATCAATGCCTGAAATGTCTGACGCCAGTAACAACCATCGCGATTCCCGCGCTGTCCGCTGCAGCTATCGCTTCCTGATCCCGGATCGAACCGCCGGGCTGAATAATTGCGGTTATCCCTGCCTTGGCGGCTTCTTCCACAGAGTCTGGGAAGGGGAAGAAGGCGTCGGAAGCCAGGACTGATCCTCTGGATCGCTCACCTGCTCTGGTGACGGCAATCCTGACCGAGTCGACGCGATTGGGCTGGCCGCCACCAATGCCAACTGTTGCGTTTGTGTTCGCAAGGACGATGGCGTTGCTTTTTACTGAAATGCAGGCTTTCCAGGCAAAACCGAGGGCGGCGGTCTCTTCAGCCGTTGGTGTACGTTTGGTGACGACGGTCCAGGTGGTGTTCTCCGGATCTCCGTCATCGATGTCCTGCCGCAGGAATCCTCCCAGTACAGTACGAATCTCATTCTGCGGCTTGCAGGCACCAGGCACAACCAGTCTCAGATTCTTCTTTTTTCCCAGAATTTCGATTGCTGCTTCTGAAAAGGCTGGCGCGATGATGCATTCGACAAAAAGCGAGCCAAGATTGCGGGCGCACTCGCCTGAAAACTCTCGGTTGACAGCAATCACGCCGCCAAAAGCCGATACCGGATCGCATGCGATTGCCTGCGCGAGCGCAGATACCAGCGAGGCGTCATCTGGGGCATTTTCAGCCGCCTTGCCGGCCGCTGACAAAGGAGCTTGCGCAATACCGCAGGGAGAAAGGTGTTTGACGATGACAACTGCTGGTCTCTCGAATCGGTTGACTGCCTGCCACGCGGCATCAAGATCGAGGATATTATTGTAGCTGAGTTCCTTCCCCTGAAGCACAGTGCCGCCGAAAATGCCTGCGCCCGGCTCTGCAGAATAGTATTCAGCGTGCTGATGAGGATTTTCTCCATATCTCAGTGTTTTGGCATGATACCCTTTCAGCGTGAAAGTCCGTGAAGATTCACCGCCAACCTGTTTTGCGAACCAGTCGGAAATAGCCGTATCGTAAGAAGCTGTCTGTCTGAAAGCCTTCAGCGCGAATTTCTTTTTCAATTCCGCAGGAATTTCCTTCCCTGCTTCCACAATATCGATTATCACCTGGTAATCAGCCGGATCTGACACAACCGTTACACGATCATGGTTTTTCGCAGCGGCTCGAAGCAAGGCAACGCCGCCGATATCGATCTGCTCGATGGCTTCGGTTTCGCTGACATCGGGAATGGCGACTGTTTTTTCAAAAGGATACAAGTTGACAACAACCAGATCGATCATTTCAAAACCCAGATTTTCCAGCTGAAGCCGGTCCTCTTCAGTGCCTCTCGCAAGAATACCGCCATGGATCGCCGGATGCAGCGTTTTGACGCGGCCTGCAAGGATCTCCGGTGATTTTGTATAATCTGAAACTTCACGAACCGTGATGCCGGCTGCGGACAGCAGTTTTGCAGTTCCGCCGGAAGCCAGAATATTCCAGCCGTGGCCAGTCAGCGTTTTTGCCAGTTTTTCAAGGCCTGTTTTTTCATACACCGAAATCAGTGCGTATTTCATGCTTGTATCTCCTTACCGCAAAGCTTGTTCCAGTTTTTTTCAAGTTTCTGCAGCGTTGCGACGATAAGTTCATGTTCAGTCTCGTGCGTTATGCGCTCGAACTCTTCAAAAGTTTGAATTCCTGTCATCGCAATTTCTTTCTTGCCGATTACCGGCCCCGAATCTACACCTTCATCGGGGACATAATGAACCATGACGCCGCTTACATGGATTGTGCCCGCATGATAAGCTTCCCAGGCCCTTTCTATCGCATGAGTTCCAGGGAATGTTCCAGGCAAAGCTGGATGAAGATTGATAATTCTGCCCGGAAAATTATCGATAAAGACGGAAGTCAGGATTTTCATCCATCCAAGCAGCAGTATGTAATCTGGCTCAAAGGCAAGAGCTGTTCGTGCCAGAATCGAATCATAGGTTTCGCGAGGCAGTGAAGAGCGCGAAGGAAAGGCCAGAAATGGAATCCGGTTTTGCCTGGCGCGTTCAAGGGCAAAGGCATCCTGCTTGTTCGATATGACGAGTTCGACAGTTGAAGCAAGACGCCCATCCTTGATCGCATCGAGAACAGCTTGCAGATTGCTGCCATTCCCCGAAACAAGAACAACCAATTTCATCGCCTGCCTGCCTTGCCATACTGCATGATGACTTTGCCGTTTCCTGGCTGGAGATGACCGATATTCCAGCAATCAAGATCGATTGAAGCCCTCACCGCTTCAAATTGCTCAGGGCTGATGACTGCGACCATGCCGACTCCCATGTTGAAAACTCGATACATTTCTTCAGCAGCGATATTTCCATGCTCGGCGATGGCGGCAAATACTGGAGGAATCGGCCAACGCGATGTATCGATGACCGCGGACAGGCTATCCGGCAAAATTCTCGCCACATTGCCTTCAAAGCCTCCGCCCGTAATGTGGGCAAGCGCTTTAATGGGATTTTCAGCCGCAAAGAGAATTTTTTCCAGATATCGCAGGTATGATCGATGCGGTTTGAGGAGAATATCTATCAGCAATTCCCCAGTGTCTGCAAATAGATCGAAAAGTTCCTGCTCGGAAAATATTTTTCGCGCGAGCGAAAAGCCGTTGGTGTGCAAGCCTGATGAAGGCAGGCCGATGAGCATGTCGCCAGCTTTCAGGTTTCCAGCTGGCAGAAGTTTTCCTTTATCCGCCACCCCGACGATAGTACCAGCAATATCGAATTCGCCTTTTTCGTAGACGCCAGGCATCTCCGCGGTTTCTCCGCCGATGAGCACACAGCCTGAGGCTTTACAGGCTTCAGCCATGCCGGAAACCGCCTGCGCGACCATTTCCGGTTTCAGGCTCGAGGCTGCAAAATAATCAAGGAAAAACAGAGGTTTCGCACCCTGAACCAGTATATCATCGATGCAATGGTTGACGATATCCTGACCTATTGTTGTGTAAGAACCGCGCATTGCGGCAAGTTTTACCTTGGTGCCGACACCATCGGTGGAAGCGACGAGAACAGGGTTTTCAACAGCGCTGAATGCTTCGGCATCGATGACACCGCCAAATGCACCGATTCCTGCAAGCACATGAGGCGTATAGGTTGCTTTAACCGCAGCCGACATCAATGCTACCGCCCTGTCTCCGGCATCAATATCAACACCGGCAGACCGATACGCTTCTGAAGAAGGCGCTAGGGAAGAAGCTGCCGCTCCCTCCTTCTTTTCCAGGTTATGAAGAAATTGCCGATTGAAGCCAATGTCTTTTCGATATCTCCCCTGTGCTATTTCGATTCGGGAAATTCTGGCATAGGCTTTTTCCAAAGCCAAGGATAATGAGACATCCCATCCTGAGGCACACAGAATGCGTCCCTGATGAGCGCGTATAACGTCTCCTTCACGCCGGGCTCCGGCATAAAAAATCACTGCGTTCTTTTCTGTGCCGCCGAAATCCCTGATAATAGAATCGCAAAAAGTCTTTGTATCCTGCGCATAATCGATGGATGCCAGAACAACTGAGGCAGAAGCTTCGTTCTTCCATTTCGGCTTAGTCTCTGCCAGACAGCCTTCAGCGCATGCTGTCAGCAATTCGATCAAATCGGAATCAAGCAATGGCAGAATAGCCTGTGTTTCAGGATCGCCGAATCTGCAGTTATACTCGAGAACTTTTGGTCCCTGGCTGGTCAGGATAAGTCCAGCGTAAAGAACGCCATGATAGTGAACAGAATCTTCCTGAAGCCCAGCGATGACAGGGAGAAGGAATTTTCCAGCCCATTCCTGAGCCTGCCTTAATGAAGCTTGAGTTCCCAGCGCGATCGCACCCATTCCGCCGGTATTGGGTCCGCAATCCCCTTCAAGAAGACGTTTGTGATCCTGTGCAAGCGGCATCGGCAAAACCGTGTATCCATCGCAGAAGCCTAGAAGCGAAACCTCTTCTCCGAAAAGCCGCTCCTCGATGACAATTTCACTGCCTGCGTCGCCTAACGCTTTGTCATCAAGCAGATTCTTTATGATGTGCTTCGCTTCTTCAGTATTTTCCGGAAGAAATACGCCCTTCCCGGAAGCCAGCCCAGAAGCTTTTATGACAAACGGCCATGGAGCGCTTTCGATAAAGCTGAGAGCTTTGTCGCTTTCGCTGAAAACTCTGAATTCAGCGGTTGGAATGCCATGCGCTCGCATAAATTTTTTCGCATACACTTTCGATGTTTCCATCAGCGCTGCAGCTTTGACGGGTCCGAAAACAAGCGGCCGTGAATCAGCCGGCAAAGCACTAAGCGTATCAGCCACACCTGCGGCAAGGGGCAATTCTGGACCCACAACGACAAGGTTAATTTGCTCTTTCTCGACAAATTCAGCAACCTCAGCCGGATTGGCTATATCGAGCGCGATATTGGTTCCAATTTCTGCGGTCCCCGCGTTTCCCGGCGCGCACCAAAGCATATCGCATTTCGGCGATATTTTTATTTTCCAGGCTAGCGCATGTTCTCGCGCGCCGCTCCCCAATAAAAGAATTTTCATGCAAGCCTCCTGGCTATTTTCACATCACGGCTCAAACTGGTTCTTGGAATTATTGGTTCCGACTTTGAAGGGATAATCGCCGGAAAAACATGCAGTACAGCATGCTGAATAAATTCCCAGAACATTTCTAATTGATTCAAGCGGCAAATAGGCGAGCGAAGCAGCCCCGCTCCAGCGCGCCAGTTCTTGCGCATCCAGACGATTGGCAACCAGATCTTCGCTTTCACCCATATCGACGCCCATTCTGCAAGGGTATTTAACCGGCGGACTTGCGACGCGAACATGAACTTCGCGAGCTCCCGCATTGCGCAAAAGGGTTACAAGCGGCTTGATTGTATTGCCGCGCACAATCGAGTCATCAATGACAATCACGCGCTTGCCTTCAACCGAGTCTTTCAGCACATTGAATTTCATCCGAACCCCTTTCTGTCTGAGCGTCGTTGTCGGTTCTATGAATGTTCGGCCGATGTATCGATTTTTTACAAATGCTTCACCATAGGGAATTCTAGATTCATGCGCATAGCCAATTGCTGCCGAAATGGAAGAGTCGGGAACTGGAATGACCATGTCAGCGTCGACCGGTGCGACCTTCGCGAGTTCTTCACCGAATTTTCTTCGGACAAGGTGAATACTCAAGCCATTCCATATGCTGTCCGGCCTTGAAAAATAGATATACTCAAAAAGGCAGGCGCTGGGTTTCTTTTTTAAACCCGAATCAATCACTTCGAATTCGCCGCTATTCGAGCAGAACAGAATTGCGCCTGCAGGAATTTCGAAATATTCAGAACAGCCGAGCGTGCTCAGTGCGCAGGTTTCAGACGCGGCAACGAAAGCGCTGTCAGCTGTCTTCCCGTATGACAGAGGCCGGAAACCCCAGGGATCACGGACAGCATAAAAACCTTCTTCAGTCAGCAGGACGAAGGAAAAAGCGCCAATCCACTTTTTTATGGCATTTCTGATTCTTTGCACCCAGGTTTTGCCGCTCGCAAGACCGAGCGACATAAGCATGAGTTCCGTGTCGCTTGTTGATGTGAGACCAATCCCCTTATCTAACAGCTCCCGCCGAAGCTCTTGTGCATTTACAATGTTGCCGTTGTGCGCTATTCCTATGGGGCCGTATTTCCCAGTGACGACAAAAGGCTGGGCGTTTTTAGCGCTGGGAAGACCGGTTGTTGAATACCGGTTATGGCCGATAACAAGCTTCCCTGGCAATTTCCTGATGTCTTCCTCAGAAAAAACCTGTGAAACGAGACCGATATCTTTCTTGAGGTGCACCATTCTTTCATTATAGGAAGCAATGCCCGCCGCCTCCTGCCCCCGGTGCTGAAGCGCAAAAAGCCCATAGAAAGCGGTTCTTGCAGCTTCGCTCTGCGGATCATATACGGCTATGATACCGCATTCTTCGCGCGAGCCTGTGTAAAAATCAATTGGACCCATTGCGTTTCTGTCTGGTCTCAGCATCGTCATTGAGCAGTTTTGCCTGCTGCTCTTCACGATAGCTCCTGATCGCTAGGGCGATGTCAGGACTGGAAAAGCTTAATATTTTTGCGGCAAAAAGCGCTGCGTTCAGAGGATCAAGGATTACAGCAGGTGCAACTCCTGGCGGCATCTGCAGGCTTGAAAAAATATCAGATCCAGCGAAAGCGGCTGGCGGCGGAGGACAGGCGATAACCGGGAATCGTGTTGCCCAGTCCACCATACCCGACAGGGCATTTGAAAGCCCGGCAATCGTAATAAAGACAATATCCTGGCTTTCGTTTTCCGCTTCGTGTATTATATCCAGAACATAGAGTGGTACTTTATGCGCTGAGCCTATTCTAAAAACATATGGCACACCAAACCGATCCAGCTTTTCCGCGATTTTCTCCGCATGCGGCATGTCAGATCTGGAGCCCATCAAAATAATTGCTTTGCATGATTTCATACGCTTATTCCTGCCTTTTGAAGATTTCTCATCAGCCGCGGTTCAACCGGATATTCTCCGGGAAGGAAAGTATTTCCAGTCAGCATCTCGAACGCGCTTTGATAGAACATACTCGCAGTAACCCATAGCTCATCAGGCATTTGCGGAATTTCACCCTCGCCCCGGTATCCCATTTTTGCGTATTCGAGACGGATGAATTCCTTGTCGAATGATTCAGGCTCTAAGCCTTTGCTCAGGCGATCTTCATAGCTCGACTTCTTCCAGAACCGAGAAGAATCCGGGGTATGAATTTCATCGATTAAAAGAAGCCGCCCTTCATCATCAAGGCCGAATTCATATTTTGTATCAACAAGAATGAGTCCGGCCTTTTCAGCCAGTTCGCGTCCTCGTTCGAATAACGCGAAAGCTGTATCTTCAATTTGCTTCCACAATCCAGGTTCAACAATTCCTTTCTCAACAATTTCCGAACAAGTAAGCCGCTCATCATGGCCAGTTGCTCCGCCCTTGGTTGTCGGGGTGACAATGGGCTTCGGTAATTTCTGGTTTTTCACTAGTCCTTCTGGAAAATCATATCCATAGATATGACGCTCGCCCAAAGAATATCGATACCACAGTGCAGTCTCTGTAACACCGGTAATATAGCCGCGCACAATGACTTCAACCGGTATCGGCGCTACTTCATGAACCAGCGAAGCGTTCGGATCAGGCATCGAAATGAGGTGGTTCGGAACAATATCCTGTGTCTTTTCATTCCACCATGCTGACAGCTGATTCAGCACCTGGCCTTTCCAAGGGATGAACCCGAGATTTCTGTCAAAAGCTGAGAGCCGGTCTGTCGTAACCAGGAGCCTTTGCTTGCCGGGTAGTGAATACCAGTCCCGAACTTTGCCGGAAAGCACTTCGCTTTTCGAGCTCATAAGCCCTTTAAATGGCTGGTGAAGTGCTGTTTCAACAACTTCGTGATCGACCATTATCATTCCCTCCTGAAATCAAATTTGTGCCGCATAACGGACACCATTTTCAAAAATCAGCAAACCAGAGCCATCACTGCCATTTCTTCCTTCGAAAATATTATTTTCAGGATGCGGCATGAGACCCAGAATATTCCCAGCTTCGTTGCAAATCCCCGCGATATCAAAAATGGAACCATTGGGATTATCAGGATATTTTCCTTCAGCGGGGGCGCCGTTCGATTGCACATAAGTCAGCGCAACCTGGCCTCGGTTTCGCAAGTTTTGCAGCACCGCATTATCGGCTGTCAGAAAACGACCTTCGCCATGAGCTACCGGACAACGTACAATACGCGTTATTCCTCCCGTCCAGATACAGGAGCTTTTTGGGAGCGACAAGCTGACCCAACGGCATTCAAAACGATTGCGTTCATTGTGCGTCAGCGTGCAGGATTTCTGGGTTCCGCTTTCACCGCCTGGCAGAAGGCCTGATTTCACAAGGGTTTGAAATCCATTGCAGATTCCCATGACAGGTTTCCCGGATGCTATGAAAGCACTTGCTTCTTCTTTGAAATAGGAGGCAATATCGAGCGCGAATAACTTGCCAGCGCCGAGCGCATCGCCATAGGAAAATCCGCCAGGAATGATAAGCATCTGGAAATTGGCAAATAGCTTCTTTTCAGTTTTAAGCTGATTGACATGCACAATATGCGGATCGGCCCCAGCGAGAGAAAGCGCTTGGCATACATCATTGTCACGGTTGATGCCAGCCGCGTGCAGAATGAGTGCCTTGGGTTTCATCGAACACCTCCCGCGATACTCTGAACATGAAAGGCGGTTTTCATTGCATCAAGAGAAAAGCTCAGGAGCGTCTGGCTCGTGATTCTGAGGTCAAGGTTTTGATTTGATTTTCCGACTGTGCCGATTTTTACGCATTCATTTTCACCCATTTCCTTCAAGAAATCCTCTTCCTTTTCCCGCCTGACTTCCACAACAAGACTGCCATTCGTCTCACCAAAAAGCGTCAACGCTATGTCCCAGGCTGATCCGGAAAGCTTCAATTTTTCAAGCGAAATTGAAGCTCCCCGCTCTCCAGCGATACACACTTCCGCAATCGCTATGAGTAAACCGCCATCGGAAATATCATGACAAGAAGCAATCAGCGAGTTTTGCATTGCCCGATGCAGGACACGGTACACCTGCGGCGCCTTTCGCGATGGCAAGGGTCCTGTTCCCGCAGAAAAATCAACCTGGGTTTTGCCATCGGCAGTCTGTTCAGAAAAATTCGCATCCAGAAGCTGAGCAGCCACGCTGGCTGAAAGCTCGGGACGGAATTCACCGACGAGGTAGATGCTGTTCCCAGTCTCTTTCAGGTCGGCAGACACAGCTTTATGGACATCAGGTACAAGGCCGATCGCTGAAATGAGCAGGGACGGCGGAATCGCGCGTCTATTTCCCTTTTCATCGACAAATTCATTATTGAAAGAATCCTTTCCAGAAACGAATGGGGATTGGTAGAGCAGTGCAGCATCCCTGCACGCCTTCGCAGAACGCAGAAGGGTATACATGTTTTCAGGATTTTTAGGATCGCCCCAGCAGAAATTATCAATGACCGCGATTCGCTCGGGATCGGCACCGCATGCCACCGCGTTCCGAAAAGCTTCATCAAAGGCTGAAAACGCCGCGTTATACGAATCAGCTTCGCCGTACCGCGGATTGAAGCCGTTGGAGACTGCGATACCCTTCCCGCTTTTCACTTCAGCAGGAGCAAGCACTGCTGCATCGCTGGGTCCTGTTTGCGAGTATCCCGCGAAAGGTCCAATAACGGTCGCACCCTGAACTTCATGATCATATAATCGAATCGCATGTTCTTTTGAGTGAACCGCGTGATGTTTCAGAACGCTTATCAGCAGGTTTTCAAAGAAAATATTTCCTTCAGAGCGATAGGCATCCTCCAGAAGAGCTTTTTTCAGTATTGCCGCTTCATCATTCACCGCAGTCCGAATTGCCGGTCTCGCTATAAGATGCCGCTGCGGAATTCCCTTGTGGAGGAAGGAGCAATCGAGATCGATGATGACATCACCGTAATATCGGACAACCAGTCTGCCAGTGCCTGAAAAATACCCGATGTCACAATATTCGACATCATTCGACTCGCACAGTTCGATAAATTCCGTCGTATTTTCTGCCGGTATTGCAAGCACCATTCGTTCCTGAGCTTCAGAAAGCCAGATTTCCCAAGGCGCGAGACCGGCATATTTCAAAGGTACTTTCGCTATCTCGATTTCGCCGCCCAAGTCAGAAGTCATCTCTCCAACAGCTGACGAAAGACCGCCGGCGCCGCAATCGGTTATCGCGGAATATAGCTTTTTATCACGGGCAGCCAGGATTATTTCCGTTACCTTTTTTTCAACCAGTGGCGCGCCAATCTGAACCGAACTCCCTGCATGCTCAAAAGTCGAATTGTTCATGGTCATCGAAGAAAAGGTTGCGCCCCTGATACCATCCCGCCCTGTTTTGCCGCCGATAACGAAAATCCTATCACCGATTTTCTGCGCTGAAGGATGCGAGCCCTTTGGAGCAATGCCCGCACAACCGCAATAAACCAGCGGATTCGACGTATAATGCTCATGATAATGAATGCCGCCATTGACCGTCGGGATGCCCATTTTATTGCCATAATCCTGGACTCCCGCAATGACACCGTCCTGAATATGAAGAGTCTGCAGACTCTGATTTGCCAGGAAAAAATCTTTACGGTCGTCAAGGCCGAAACAAAGCACATCTGTAACGGCAATCGGTTTTGCCGATACACCGAGAATATCCCTGATGACACCGCCGACGCCGGTATTCGCGCCGCCGAAAGGCTCGATCGCTGAAGGATGATTATGAGTTTCAACTTTAAAAGATATTTCGTGTTCTTCATCGAAAGCCAGAATTCCGGCATTATCCTTGAAGGCAGAAACAACCCATGGCGCTGAAATTGCATCGGTCGCTGACTTTATATAGGTCAGCAAAATATTATCGACAACCGGAGGAAGCCCATCTGCATCGCCGCCTTCAACCCGAATCTTCGCTTTGAATGTTTTATGGATGCAGTGCTCGCTCCATGTCTGAGCAATCATTTCATATTCGGCATCGGTGCAGGGGCGCTTTTCCGCGCGAAAATAATCACGAACAGCATGGAGCTCCTCCATTGAAAGCGCGGAACGCTGGCGGAGATTCAACGCGGACAGTTCTTCATCATTCATCTCATGGATATTGAAAAGTTCGGCAGGGATCCGGGGAGCCGATTCATCCGGAAACGCAGGCGTTATCGGTCCTATCGAATAACGCTGAACAACTGGATTTACCAAAACTTTTTCGGCAAGCCTTGAAAGCTCCTCTTGTTTAAGTGACGTGCCGTTCCGGCACGATACCGTATAACGCTTGCCTGTCGCTGCAGCGTCAACCCCTGTTACACCAAGTTCCCGCGCTGCTCGGACAATCTCTTCGGCGACAGAATCCGTTACACCGACATGGTACCCGACTTCAATATATTGGACATCGGGTTCCGCTTTACATGGCAGCTGTTCCACGGAAAAAGCAGTGAGTACCGGGTCGGAAAAAAGAAAGCGCCCGAGGAGGTCGAGCTCCTCGGGCGCAATATTTCCGCGCACAAAGTACATGTCCGATTCATGGACAGCGCACACCTTGTCCAGGCCAATGCGCTGCGCATTCCGCACAATTACAGCGGAGGATTTCCCTCCAGGCTGCAACTCCTTGATAGTAAACCGAAAAATATTCTGTCCGATTTCCATAGGCATTATTACCGCCCAATCGGCATCTTCGTCAAGTATCCCGAACAGTATCCTTGATTTTTTGAGCGAATTTTCTTGCGCGTTCCGGAGCATTGCCCACATACGTCCGCACATCCATCAATAATTCAAGCTCGCTTCGAGGCGCAAGCTCCGAAAAGAAAGCATCTTCCAGTATCATTCCGAACAGAGGATTGTCCTGCCCTGATTTGATTGCCGCCCATGCGGACAATGCATGTTCCCGCAGTTTTTCATGCAGTACCTGGCGATCCCCGCCTTTTTTTGCCAGCGCCATCATGATGCGTTCGGTGCAGGCAAACGGCGCATATACTGCGAAAGTTCTTTCCATCGCTTCAGTATTCAGTACCATACCTGAAACAATTTTCGCTGCGGTTTTTAAAAGTTCATCGGCAATGAGGAAAGACTCGGGCAAAATTGTCCGCCGGTTCGCGGAATCATCCAGCGTGCGTTCCAGAAGAGAAAGCGAGGCGTTGCTCCAGGCGACCTGCGGCATTGACGAAAGAAGCCGGGCGAGCGAATCGATTTTTTCAGCATCAATAGGATTGCGCTTGAACGGCATCGCGGAAGAACCGACCTGGCGGGAGCCAAATGGTTCGGAAACCTCTCCGACCGGGGGAGACTGCAGTATCCGCAGATCAAATGCCATCTTGTGCAGTGAAGCGGCCAAGCCAGCCAGCGCGGCGACAACCCGATAATCCTGAAGACGCGTATAGGTTTGCGTCGCTATCGGAAAGAACTGAATGCACAATTCCTCCGCCAGGCGTTCCTCGAACTGTTCCACCCGCTCCGGTCCGATAAGCTCGGAATATGAAGCAGCAGTGCCGACCGCCCCCTTGAAGCCCTTTCCCCGAAGCGAAGCCAGCACGCTTTCCAGATCTTCAAGATTTGTCAGGAGGTCCTGCGCCCACATGGCACACCGATATCCAAAGGTCGTCGGCTCAGCGGGCTGAATATGCGTAAACGCCATGATTGGCAGACCAGCAGTCCTGTCGATTGTATCCGCGAAAATTCCCAGCAGACCTTTCAGTTTTTCAATGACAAGCCGCAGGCTTTCGCGCATCCTCAGGACGTCTGCATTGTCTTCGATATCCATCGAAGTCGCGCCCAGATGAATAATGCCGCCTGCGTTAGGACACTGCTCGGCGAAAGTCTTGACCTCAGCCATGAGGTCATGCCGGATTTCTTCTTCGATCTCGAAAGAGCGGGCAAGATCGATGTCGCCGGCATGAGCTTCCAGCTCATCTGCCAGTTTCCCGTCTACCAGACCGAATTCAGATTCGACACGGGCAAGCGAGACCCAGATGCTCCTCCAGAGCCTTCGCTTTCCCTCTTCACTCCAGATACGCCGCATCTGCGGGGTGCCATATCTCCAGGAGTATGGCGAAAGATAGCCTGAAAAGTCATTCATTTTTTTACTATACCAAAACTAATTTCATCTGCATATACGAGCGGGGGAATCATCATCCTGATTTATGGCTGATTTTCGAAAATATTTTTATCGAATTTTTGAATCAAAACCCCGTTTTCTGAGCGTATTTATTATGCAAGGCTGACAATGCGCCGCGGCAGAAAGGACAGCCGGTCCATTACAAGGAGGTACACAGATGAATCCATTGAATAGCATTCTCGTCGAAGGCAATCTGGTCCGGGACCCCATCACCAAGACGCTCGCATCAGGAAACCAGTTCTGCGGTTTTACCTTGGCGACCAATCGTTCTTACAAGCTGAATGGAGAAACCCGAGAAACCGAGGTTTCCTACTTCGATGTGGAAACCTGGTCACGGCTGGCGACCGCCTGTTCCCAATACTTGAAAAAAGGGCGCGGTGTCAGGGTTGTCGGACGGCTCAAACAAGATCGATGGGTGGATCAGGAAGGTAAACCTCGCACGAAAATCAAAATCGTTGCCGAGCATGTGGAGTTTAAATCACAGAAAGATGAAGAACCCGGAAAACCAGGTTCTCTATCTGATCAAATTATGGATGAAATTGAAGAAACTGAAGGTGCGGTCGTGTTTTGATCATAGTCATAGGGACTGATCGCTTTGAGCGCTTCCTCCTTGGCTTCTTTGAGCAGATTCAGGAAGCGCTCCTTGGCTTCAGGATTCCGCATCCGGGCGGAGGGTCCTGATATGCTGATGGCACCGGCAAAGTCTGAACCAGGCAATTGAAGAGGCATGGCATAGCAGGTAAGTCCGATTTCGTATTCTTCCCGGTCGACACCATAGCCAAGCTCGCGGGCTCTTTGGGCTTCGCGGATGACATCCTCAGGTTCGGTCAAGGTTGAATCGTTGATTTTCGGCAGCGGCCCCGGGCCGAGTATAGCGCGGATACGTTCTTCCGGGAGCTGTGAAAGAATGGCTTTCCCGACTCCTGTACAATACAGCGGCAGGCGGTCACCGGGAGCTGACCGCATTCTCAGGCTCCGGTTGGCTTCCGCCCTGTCCAGGTAGATTGCACTGTCACCAGCTAGGCAGGCAAGATTGGAGGATTCTCCTGATTCACGGGCAAGGCGGTCCAAAATGGGACGGACCTTCTCGACTACCAGTTCACGAACAGGGACACGGCTGCCGAGTTCGAAGAGGGATAGTCCCAGCGACCAGCCGCCAGGCCGGCGTTCGACAACACCTCGTGACTCGAGAACAGAAAGATACCGCAAAGCGGTTGCCTTGTTGATACCTGTTTCTTTGGACATTCGAGCGAGGCTGACTTCATCTCCAGCCTTCGCCATGTAAAAGAGAATATCCAAAGCCTTGCCTGCTGACTCGCTCATACCTGATCCTTGTACCAAAATTAAAATAGCATTTCACGTATTGATACAGATTAGCGCAGAGCAAAACAGGAGTCAAGCGCGGTTTTATGCTTTTATAAAAAACTCTGCAAGGGATCAGCCGATAGATTCGGTTCAGGCTTTGGAGGCATTTTCTTCATTATAGAATCCATCTTTCCAGTTGAATCGGCTTGCGTTGGGTAAAATCTTGGCTTCATCCGCTGCTTTTGCGATATCCCTGAACAAGCCGCGGGTGGAATCTGCGTTTGACAGGTCCAGGATAAACTTGGTAAACCCTTCTTTCCGGAGGAAAGGGGTTCTGTCAAGAATGGAAAATGGTTTGTCAGGCACCAGGACATTGTAATCGCGCCTGCCGGACAGGGTATAGGTCAAGCCATCCCGATCCATAAAACGTTTCGAGTCATACCGGGCTGTCAGATCCCCTCTGATCCGAAACAGGGAAGGATATGAAAACACGATTGGCAGAACGACGCCCGGATGAAAAGCTTCCACGAGCTTCTGAAGATCCTGCTTGGAGATTTCCATGGGCGGGATGAGATATTTGACGCCCTGATCGAAGAGGAAGGCCGAGGACCAGGTGTTGAAGGCGTACAGCCAGGGACCGGCGATCAATTCGACATCCTTGCCACGAAGCATGCTGAAATGGCCGAGATTGTTGACGACGATCTGCTTGACGCCTCTGGAGATCCAGTAGTCGAGCTCAGGCTCCAGCCAGGAAGCGTCGCTTTCGGGTAAATAGGGGTCAAGCCAGAGTACCAGCCTTTCCCGCTTGTACGGCAGAGTCTGTTCATTTTTCCGCATGGATTCGGCATTCAACCTGTCAAAGAGAATCATGGCTTTCTGGGGGCGAACAGCGAGAACCGCGTGAAGATCCGCGACTTTTCCGATCAGAGTATAGAATCCATCTGGAAGACTGTTTTTTTTGCTTGATACAGGCATCACGAATTGAGGTTTTGGCGCGAGATGCCGGGACGGGAAAGAGCGGAATCGATCCAGATTGTTAGGCAGAACCGGCTTGTAGCGGCGGGCCATGGACGCAGTCTGAATCAGATAGACATCATCATTCTGCCGCCAATCTCCTTCGATTTTCAGCAGCATGCCATTGATCTGCGGTTTGACACCCTTGATCTTCGCGGTAATTCTACCGGAGTCATCTGAACGATGAATTCGAATCGAATCGCCTTCCGAAAGGCCATCGAAACTGGCCATCAGAGCCCAGCGTTCGTCATCGATAACGCGAATGTCGCGAATCCGCCCCAAATGTATGCCGGTGCCGCCGGCTTGATCGGGGTGGATGTAATCAGGATTGCCGCCAGGCATGAAGTAACTCGTTTTCGCGCGGGCAAAATCGGATTGCAAGAGTGCCTTTGCCTTGACGAGGGCACGTTCCTTGTCAATCTGCCAGGAGTCGATGAGATGCCGGTAGGCGGATACTACGGTCCCGACATACTCGGCGGACTTCATTCTGCCTTCAATTTTGAATGACTCGATGCCAGCCTCGATCAGATCGGGGATGTAATCGATGAGCTGAAGATCGTCAGGGGAGAAAAAATATCCCTTGCCGGTTTCAGACTCGTAAAGGCGGCGGCATGCCTGGGTGCAAGTCCCGCGGTTCGCGCTTTTGCCGCCAAGATAAGAGGAAAAAAGGCAGAGCCCGGAAGCGCTGACACAGAGCGCTCCATGCACAAAAACCTCAAGCTCGAGACTGGTATTCTGCCTGATGGTTCTGATTTCTTCCAACGTCAGCTCACGGGCGAGGACAGCCCGTTTGAAACCATTCCTGGAAAGGAAGTTGGTTCCCCGCGAAGAAGCGACATTCATTTGTGTGGAAGCGTGAAGCGCAAGACCAGGAAAATGGTCGCGTACCATTTTGACAACGCCAAGATCTTGCACAATAATGCCGTCAGGTTTTATTCGATCCAAATACTCAAGAAGCTGATACATGCGGTCAGCTTCCCGCTCTTCAAAAACAGTATTGACGGTCACATATATTTTTTTCAACTTGTCGTGGCAAACCTGGACGGCCGCTTCAAACTGATTGAAAGCAAAATTCGACGAACGCATTCTCGCATTAAAAGAACGCAAACCCAGATAAACCGCGTCAGCACCTTCGCCAAGGGCCGCGTCGAGAGCCTCCGGCGAACCGGCAGGCGCAAGCAATTCTACTCTTTTCACACTATCCTTATAGAAGGTTTTGGCCTCCGGTTTCAAGATGGCAAGCCTGCATATTTCATCATTTGGCAAAAACTTCCTTCCATTAGAGTTGAAAAATGTCTCTCTTTTCGTATATATTGTCATTCATTACTACTTTTTACTCTGGAGCTTTGCATGGAACTTCGCGAAATCAGAAATATCGGCATCATGGCGCATATCGATGCCGGGAAAACAACCACGACAGAACGGATACTCTACTATTCCGGCAAGACCTATAAAATCGGGGAAGTCGACGATGGCGAAGCGACCATGGACTGGATGGATCAGGAGCAGGAACGCGGCATTACAATTCAGAGCGCTGCGACCACTACATTCTGGCGAAATCATCAGATCAATATTATAGATACACCGGGGCATGTCGATTTTACCGCTGAAGTCGAACGGTCGCTGCGGGTTTTGGATGGAGCGGTTGTCGTGTTTTGCGCGGTCGGCGGTGTTGAACCGCAATCAGAAACGGTGTGGCATCAGGCGGATCGCTACAATGTGCCGCGAATTGCCTATGTCAATAAAATGGACAGGCTGGGAGCGGATTTTGAGGCAGTTCTGGAAGATATGCGGCTCAAGCTCGGCGCAGCGCCTATTCCAGTCAATTACCCGATTGGACGCGAGAACAGCTTTGAGGGCGTCGTGGATCTGCTGACCATGGAAGAAATCCGATGGAATGAAGACGGCCACGAAATGACCCGCAGTCCAATCGCCGAGACACGGCGTCATGAAGCGCGTGTGTACCGCGAGACGCTTGTGGATGCTTTATCCGCCCATTCGGACGTCATTACAGAGCTTTATCTGAATGGCGAGGAAATTCCAGCTCAAATCATAAAAGCCGAGTTGCGAAAAGCATGCATAGCGCGGGCGCTGATACCAGTCTTGTGCGGGGCTTCTCGCCGGAACATGGGCGTTCAGCCGCTTCTAGACGCGGTAATCGAGTACCTTCCCTCGCCAGATGAAGTCGAGCCCGCGAAAGCGTTTCATCTAAAAAAAGAAGAAAATGTCGAAGTAGCCTGCAATACATCAGGATACCCCCTTGGTTTGGTTTTTAAAGTGCAGTGGGATCGGGAAGCCGGTCCTCTGTGCTATGTTCGGATGTACTCCGGCAAGCTGAACAATGCCTCGGTTGTCTATAATGTGACAAAAAAGAAGCGTGAACGAATAACCCGCCTGCTTCGCATGCACGCGAACAAGAGCGAACCCCTCGATTCCGTCAGCGCGGGAGATATAGCTGTTCTGGTCGGGCTTAAAAATGCCCAGACCGGCGATACGATCGGCACCGAAGGCTGGCCGGTGGTTCTGGAAAAAATGCACTTCCCTGAGACAGTCATTTCTGTCGCGATTGAGCCAAAAACAATGGGGGATCGTGACAAACTGAAGGAAACGCTCGACATCCTCTCCCGTGAAGATCCTACCTTCATGACCCGTGAAAACGAAGAAACCGGACAGCTCATCATATCAGGCATGGGCGAACTGCATCTGGATGTTCTGGTCACCCGTGTGATTCGAGATTTCAAGGTACAGGCAAAGGTCGGGAATCCGCAGGTCACCTACCGCGAAACTATCACCGCGACAGTCAGCCATACAGAGGAGTTTAAAAAAGTTTTTGCGGGAAAAGAAAATACCGCAAAATTGACGATTGAGGCTGCTCCGTTGCCGCGGGGAACCGGGAATATATACCGAAAAGCGGTCCGCGCTCCGATGGTGCCTGAAGAGATTTTTGAAGCGATCGAACGTGGTATCCAGTCAGCATTCGCGTCGGGCATCCAGTTTGGCTATCCTTCGGTGGATATCGGCATTACTTTGACTGATATCGAATACTCAGAACTGACCTCGACACCTTTTGCCTTTGAAGCCTGCGCCAATATGGCGTATGACGCTGCCTGCCGAGCCGCAGGGCCGGTTCTGCTCGAGCCGATTATGAAGGTTGACATCCTGTCGCCTAAGGATTTTGTGGGTGAAGTCATGAGTCTCGTATCTCAGCGCGGCGGTTTGATTCACGGCTCCGACTCAAAAGCCGGTTCCGAAGTCATTCATGCTGAGGCCCCGCTGTCCACGATGTTCGGCTTTACTACCAGCTTGCGCTCGGTAAGCCAGGGCCGCGCTTCCTTCAGCATGGAATTCAGTCATTTTCAGCCAAAACGATAAGATTTTTTCTGTAATTTGAATCAAAAAGCCTTCCTCTGCGCGTATTAATTATGCGGAGGGAGGTTTTTTCATGTCGTCTGCATTACAACTCGCGTTTCTGCTCGCCTCGCTTTTTTCGCTCACGGCAGGTACGGATCAGCAGAGCTTGAAATACTCGATTGTTCCGCGCCAGCAGGAGGTTAACACCTGCGGCTTCGCAGTAGCCGCAGGCATTCTTCGTGCTGCGACAGATGACGTTCCTTCAGTAGTGCCGGACGAAGCGGCATTGACAGCAATATTTGCCCAACATGACAGCGCGGGAAAGCCCGAAACAGCGACAATGCTGGATTTGCTAAGGATTTTCTCGCAACACGGTATCGCAGCCATCCCTTTCAGAGGCAATATTGAAGATGCTGTGGGGATGCTTTCACAAGGAATTCCTTTGGTAACTCACCTTAAGAGCCCGACAGAGCACTTTATTTTGGCGGCAAGACTTTCCCCGTTCGGAATGGCCGCCGCCGACCCTGACGTGGGCTTTCAGATCATGCCGATGGATGATTTTTCAGCACGGGCTTCAGGTTTTTTTATCGCCCTGCCTGATCTGCGCAACAATGCAAGTTTCTTGGATCGTGTCAACAAAGCGAATGCGTTGGAGCTCAGGCAGATGGGGTTTTTCAGCCACCTCATTGGCGGCGGGATTCTGCAGAAACCTGCTCCGCCGGGGAAAGGAGTCCAATCCGGCAAAGTGCAGCGGGAAAGCCGGGAGAGCTCCCTGGGATTTTCGGTTGCGTTGTTCGGATCCACCACCGCCTCAGCGGCGCCGGGCTTGTTGTTGCCCGCTGAGGCGGTCGAAGTTTCCGCGCGTCTCGATGGGCGCCTTTCCTCAGCGTTGAGCTATGGCGCTGTGCTGGCGCTCATTCCGGGCCTCTGGTCCAGGTTTTCAGCTTCTCTGGCTTTCAGGCTGGACAATGGTCATGAATCGCCGCGATTGAAGAAAGCCTTGCTTCTCAAAGCCGGTTCTGCGCTGGAAGTCCGTTTGGCTGAAGTTCCCGGAAGCGGATACCGATTGTTTCCAGAGCCGTTTCTGGGACTTTCATCCTCATCTGTATCCGATGCATCCATGGTGAGCGCTGGATTTGTCGCAGGTACCAGCCTTGCAGCGGGTGTCGGTGTGCTGCCCTTTTTTCAGGCTGAGGCGGGAACGATTCTTGCTTTGTCAGCTGACCTGGCCTTGCAGGCAGGGTTGACCGCCCGGCTGAAAATGGAAGCAGATTCAGGCAGACGGTTTGTTGCGCTGTATTCGACCTGTGAATTCGGAATCCATATCCCAGCGGATCGATTGTGTGAGCGATTGCCCGGGAGCCTCTATGCCGGAGTGAGAATAAGCCTGTCACCAGCACAAGAGAAGACAAACGCGGTTATTGTTAGTATACAATTATAAGGCGGTCAATCGCAATTACATGCTTGCGAGAATATAGGCGCCGAGCAGTGTTTCGATTCTATACAGGGATTCTCGGTCTTCAAGCGTCTGGGCGTTCCGAATCTGCTTTTCAAGCTCGTTCACATACCAGAAGAAAAGACCGAATTTGGGGTCAATCCGGAAAGCGTATTCAAGAAAATCGGGAGCCCGCCCTGTCGGACCGAACAGCAGTGCAGGTACAGCTTTCGCAATGCTGACAAATCTGCGGAAGGCTGAGACAATTCGACCTTCCCGATAATCTTCAATAAAGATTTTCAGTTCTTCAAGCAGCATCTGCTTTGGCTTTTCATCAGATTCATTGACCCAGGTTTTATGAATCAGCAATTCGACGTTTTCCCTGAAAACCCGCAGCAGGTGGAACGTCCTGATCAACCGCTGATCTTCGGAGCATTGAAGATAAAATGAAAACTCTCCTGGATTACCCAGTACATCTGCAAGACGGATGGCGTATGATTCCCGCATGCTGCCTTTGGCGGTCTCAAGCGAATAGAAAAGCTCGAGAGCATGCTTATCAGAGTCGGAAAGCAGATTGTCCATCATGGATGTCTCAGTATAATCCATGCGCATACGATGGCGAAAAACCGCGCTCTTGGTCAAGGGGGTAAAAACCAGAACTTCGAATCGCTGTTTTTGCTTGAAATGAAACCTCGAATACCTGATAATTGGCTCATGAGAAATGACATTAAAATAATCAGAGAGCTGGGACTCGGCACCAATTTTATCGCAGCGCCTTATCTTCAGAAGGGTGAAAGTGAATATTCCATCAGAAACCAGCAGCTGGCTGCCCTGGGCAAGAGCCCGAACAGCTACCGAAAGCTCAAACCATTCGAAATCGAATCACTGGTTCGAAACCATAATACCTGCAGCGACTGGTCCCTATTCCTGGTAACCGATCCCTTTGTCCCTGAGCTGATCAATAACAATGTTTTTTCAGGCCTCATCAGGATCGGCAAGCTGGAGCGTGTCGCGCTGGAACACCATGACCTCCATCTCTTCGCCGGCATCAGCAACTCGAAAATCATAGCCTGCGATATCGGCGACAATTGTGTCATTTCGAACTCCGCCTATATTGCCCACTATATTATTGGAGACAATTGCATTCTTCTGGAAAACGCCGAAATTCACGCCTCGAATCACGCCAAGTTTGGAAACGGCATCGTCATGGAGGGAGAAGACGAAAGCGTGCGGATAACTATAGATGTCATGAATGAACAGGGCGGGCGATGGGTTTACCCCTTCGAAGACATGAACTGCGCTGATGCCTATCTCTGGGCGAGGTTCCGCGACAGGCCAAAGCTCATGGAGCAGTTTATCCGAATGACCGACGCCAGCGTTTCGCATAAACGCGGCAGATATGGTGTAATCGGCCATGGTTCGGTGCTCAAATCCAATCGGGTCATAAAGGACGTCATGATTGGTGAGAGCGCATATATCAAAGGTTCGAATAAGCTGAAAAACCTGACCATCAAGTCCAGCGAAGAAGCCCGCACCCAGATTGGCGAGGGAGTCGAGCTGGTCAATGGCATTGTCGGATATGGGTGCAGGATATTCTACGGATGCAAGGCTGTTCGGTTCATCATGCGGGACAACTCGGCGCTGAAATACGGCGCCAGGCTGATTCACAGTATTTTGGGGGAGAATTCAACTATCTCCTGCTGTGAAATGCTGAACAACTTGATTTATCCGGCGCACGAACAGCACCACAATACCAGTTTCCTGATATCTAGCCTCGTGAAAGGCCAATCCAACATAGCGGCTGGCGCGACAATCGGTTCGAATCACAATTCAAGAGCTCCCGATGGAGAAATCGAAGCCGGGCGGGGCTTCTGGCCTGGCCTTTGTACATCGCTGAAGCACTCATCTAAATTCGCTTCGTTCTGCCTCCTGTCCAAAGGCGATTATCGGTACGAACTGAACATCCCCTTCCCGTTCAGCCTGATTGACAACGATTACCGGCATGACCGGCTTGTCATAAACCCAGCATACTGGTGGACCAGCAACCTCTACGCGCTCATGCGAAATGAAAGCAAATTCAAAAGCAGAGACAAGCGCATGGACAAAAGGCTGAATTTCGAGTATTCGCCCTTCGCGCCGGACACGGCGCAGGAATGCTTGGCTGCGATGGCTTTGCTGGAAGAGTTGACCGGGGAATCGGCATCGAAGCAGGCTGCCAGCGGCACAATTGCGGACCCGACCCTTGAAAAACTCATCCGGAGCGAAATCCAGCAACGAACCGCCGATGAAAAACCGCGCGACGCGGCAGGGCAGAAAATGATCTACAGAAAGATAGGCCGGGCAATTATTCTCAACGCTTCCGATGACCTGCCTTTCGCTGTCAGGGCATCCAGCATGGAACACTCGGACCGGGAATGCATAATCTATAAGCCAGTTCGAGCGTGGCATGCGTATCGGGAAATCCTGCTCTGGTTTGCCATGCGCACTATCAGCGACTACGCGCTTGCCCGCGGCATCGGCTCCAATGCATATGAAGCTTTGGCGATTGAGCTTGCCGCAGATACATGGATCTGCGCCGATACCACCTGGGAGAATATCGGCGGAATCCTGGTTTCCGATGCCCGGCTTAATCTGCTTCTAGAAAAAACGGAACAGGGAATGTACCCCACCTGGGCAGAATTCCATCAGGAATATAAATCCTTATCTGAAATTTATCCCTTGGATAAAGCTCGGTATGCCTGGGCAATCCTGCAGATCCTCAATCAGCCATCACAGGATAGCGAGGAAACCGCTGAAAAGCCCGATTCCGTACCGCGGAAAGTTCTCATCAAAGCTCTTCTGGAGGCAGAAAAGCTTTGCTCCTCTATCGAAGCTGGCGTGACTTCCTCACGGGCGAAGGATTACAGCAATCCATTCAGACTTGCAACCTATCGTTCAAAAGCAGAGATGGATGCGGTGCTGGGCAGGCTCGAGGAAAACCCCTTCATCACCCATACGAAAATCGAGATGGCTGAATTGAAAAAGGCGTTTTCCTATCTCAGGGAACTGCTTTCCCACGAGATGTGAAATTTCAGGCACAGAGTTTCAGATAACGCCCTCATCCTGAGCCAGCTTCTTTACAAGGTCCTCATCAACAGGCTCAGGCAGGGTGATATTGCCCAGATCCGCATAGCGATCGTTGTATTCACCGCACACTTCAATTGCATGCGGATTCCTCGCCCAAGCCCGCCTGGCTACTCCGCCCATGACATCCCAGGGCATGGCCATACGAATGATGGAGTCAACACGCTCGGAGCCATCAAGAACCAAGCCAAAACCTCCATTTATGGATTTCCCTATTCCGACCCCGCCGCCATTGTGCAAGGCGATCAGGCTCATGCCGCGCGCGGCATTGCCGGCAAAACATTGTGTCGCCATGTCGGCCATGACATTCGACCCATCGCGGATATTGCTGGTTTCCCGGAAGGGACTGTCGGTGCCGCCAGTATCATGGTGATCCCGTCCCAGCATCACCGGCCCGATTTCCCCATCCCGCACCATCTGATTGAATCGCAGGGCAATGTTCATACGGCCAAGAGCATCCTGGTAGAGAATCCGAGCCTGAGTTCCGACGACCAGCTTGTTTTTGTCAGCATCCCGAATCCATATCCAGTTATCCCGATCCTGCCCCCGCCGTTCAGGATTGATGCAATCCATGGCCGCTTTGTCCGTTTTGCGCAGATCCTCAGGATTGCCGGATAAACAGACCCATCGGAACGGACCATAGCCGTAATCGAAAAGCTCCGGCCCCAGAATGTCTTCAACATAGCTAGGGAAGATAAATCCATCTTTTTCATCCAATCCGTTTTTGGAAACCTCTTTGCAGCCAGCGTCAAAAACCGCTTTGAGAAATGAATTTCCATAATCGAAGAAATAGGTGCCTTTGCTGGAAAGTTTTTTGATGACTTCGAAATGTCGCCTCAGAGATTTATCCACCAGTTGTCTGAACCTCTCGCGGTCCTCGGCAAGGAGCTGGGTTCGTTCTTCAAAACTGATACCTGCCGGGCAGTAACCACCATCATACGGCACATGACAGCTTGTCTGATCTGATAAGAGATCGATGTGAATACCATGCGTTTCAGCATATTCGAGCAAATCAACAATATTTCCATGGTAGGCGACCGCTATGGCTTCTTTCTTTTCAGCAGAAGCAATGGCCTGGGCAAAGGCGTCTTCGCAGGTTTTTGCAACGCTGGACACCCAGCCCTGCGAATAGCGCGTTTGAATTCGGGATGCGTCAACCTCAGCAATAATCGAAGCGGCGCCTGCTATGACAGCGGCTTTTCCCTGTGCTCCGGACATCCCGCCGAGTCCTGAAGAAACGAAAAGCCTTCCCGCAAGATCTTTGTCATGCGGTATACCGAGCTTCAGCCGCCCGGCATTCAAAATCGTATTGTAAGTGCCGTGAACGATACCCTGCGGACCTATGTACATCCAACCGCCAGCGGTCATCTGCCCATAATTGGCAACACCGAGCGCCGCTGCGACATTGAAATCCTTCTGGTTGTCGAACATGCCAACCATCAGTCCGTTGGTGATGATGACACGCGGAGAAAGCTCATGGCTTTTAAACATGCCAAGCGGGTGGCCGGATTCCAGGACCAGAGTCGAGTTGTGGTCGAGCACCTCCAGATACTTGCAGATAAGCCGGTACTGCATCCAGTTCTGACAGACCTGGCCGGTCTCTCCATAGGTTACCAGCTCGTATGGATACAGGGCGACATCGAAATCGAGATTGTTGTCGATCATGACCCTGAAAGCCTTTCCTTCGATGCAGGCGCCAGGGTATTCGTTAATCGATTTCCCCTGAATCCTTCCCGCGGGGCGGAACCGATAGCCATAGATACGACCATGTTCCCTTAGCTCCTGCAAGAATTCGGGAATCAATTTTTCATGCCATTTTGGGGGAATATATCGCAGGGAATTTTTCAAGGCCAGCAAAGTCTGGCTGGGAGAAAGCTCGGCATCCCGGCGGGGTGCACGGCGAATTCCCGGTTCAAATACCGGATCAGGCGGGAATTCTTCAAAATCAACAAGATTCATGACAGCACCTCCAGAAAGCTATTAGTATATACTGTTTTTCTTAATTTGTGGCTTACTCTCTTGTCAATTTTTCTTTTTATATATATATTTCTATATATAAGGAGATTGCTGTGGTAGAACATTTAACCAAAGAGACCTTCCTGTCCAAGGTCTTTGATTATGAAAACAAGAAAGAGTGGGAATATCAGGGCGAACTGCCCGCTATCATCGATTTCTGGGCTCCCTGGTGCGGTCCCTGCAAGATGGTCGGCCCCGTTCTTGAAGCGCTCGATAAAGAATATGAAGGCAAGATTCAGGTGTACAAAGTAAATACTGATGAAGAACAGGAACTGGCTGGCGCGTTTGGCATCCAGAGTATCCCTTCCTTGCTTTTTGTTCCCAAAGAAGGCCAGCCGCAGATGGCAGTCGGAGCACTGCCGAAGTCGACTTTCCAATCAGCCATCAAGGATGTTCTCGGCGTAGCGCTCTGAAATTAGTGTTTCCAAAATTGTGCTAAACACGAGAAGCAGGCTTGGGAATGGCAATAGAATAACTTTTCAATCACCTTCCCGAGCCTGAATTTTTCTTTCAGCACAAGATTGGAAACACTAACCTTAAGAGGCAGACATTTCCACCAGCGTTTGCGCCAAATGGTTTGTATGCTTGTTAATCCTGTGCAGATGACTCAGCAGATCCATATGTATTTCAGTGGTATCGAGAGAAATGCTGACACCATTGTTCAATCTCTGGAAATGCTTCCTTCTCAGTTCGTTCAGCAGTTCTCTTGAATTCTCAACATCCTTTAAAACCTCAAGAGCTTTCCCGGCATCTTCCTCAGCCAGTGATTTTACAAATAGCTTAAAATGCCCAATGACGATTTCGCTCATTTTCATAATATCGGAAAAACCCTCTTCAGATAGATACAGATCCTTGTTGACCAGCTTTTTTATCCTGTCCAGAACATTCCTCTCAATTACATCTGCCAAGTTCTCAAGCTCCGAAGCGAGGAACAGATACGCTGTTTGCATCCGGCTTTCCTGCTCGCTTAATGGGTTCTTGGCAATTTTTGTCAGATAGACAATGATTTCCGTACGAAGCGTGTCCACCATTTTGTCAGCTTTCTTTATCTCCTTCCCGGTGTCCAGACTTCTGTCAACCAACATGATACGGGCTTTATCCAACATGGATTCGATGATTCCAGCCATCCTGAGCAACTCTTTTTTTACTTGAATCAGCGCGATTGCAGGTTCGGAGAGCATGGTTTCGCTTAAATATTGCGCGCCAAAAACTTCTTTGGGCGGCTCGGGCGGAACCAGTTTGTTGAATATTTTTGTAATGACAGGGAGCATCGGGAAAATGAAAACATGGTTTATCATAGGCATTAAAGTATGAGCCATGGCTATCTGGCGCGCCAGGTTGTTCCTCCCACCCGGGAACAGCGCGGAAAATTCCTTGGCGAGATAAATGTAGAATCGTTCATTTCTGAAAGGAATCATTAAAAGAATAAAAGCGATGGACACACCGATTGTTTGAAACACTACATGAATATACGCGCTGCGTTTTGCCTCCCTGTTGAGACTTAGACTGCCGAGGATAGCAGTAATGCAGGTACCGATTGACGCACCAAGATTGATGGGCACCGCCTGTTCAAGCGTTATGGCTCCCGATATTGCCATGGCGATTACCAATCCGCTGGTCGCTCCGGAAGATTGAATTATCATGGTAAAAAGCAAACCGACAAGAACACCCAGTATCGGCTCTTCAATCCTGCTCATCAAACTCATGAACACAGCAGAATGACGCAGAGGTTCCATCGCTCTGGACATGAAATCCATTCCCAAAAAAAGCAATCCGAATCCCAGAATGGTATTGGCCAGACTCTTCTGCTTTTTATTCTTCGCAAGAATGAATGTAAAAAACCCTATTGCCACAAAGAGAGTCGCCAGCTTGGTTATCTTTGGGAAGGCAAACAACTGTCCCAGAACCGTCGAACCAAGCTCGGCGCCCAGGGTAACCGCCAGGCTCTGTTGAAAGGTCATGAGCCCAGCGCCGACCAGAACCGCTTCAAGAACCGTGGTAGCTGAAGAAGATTGATTGAGGACAGTTACTCCCAAGCCGGTAAGGTATCCGCGGAACTTGTTTTTTGTCAGAAGAATCATGATGCTTCGCAGCTTTGTGCCGGCAAATGCCGTCAGGTTGTCGTTCATCATGATCATTCCGAATAAAAAGATTGCCAATCCGCCAATGAGGTCGAAAATGTTGTATGCTGTCATTCTGAACCCTTAGTTGCGCAAAAATGAAAGGGTGATTCTAGCATCATTTCAGCTCTCAAGAAACTGCTGAATTATGGGCTGGAGCTTTTTTCTTGAATAGGATTCGTTTGCCTGGGCAAACCATCCAGAACAATCGGGTGTACTTCCAGCTGGCGCCGGCACGGTGCTTAAGCCAAGATCAGTGGCCTTCAGAAAACCATCGATTTTCTTGAACAGAGCAGAATCCGGGCTGTACACCACCAGTTCTCGTGTAAATTTCGGTTCCGTGTAAGCATTCATTACAAAGAGCAGGGATAGTTTGCGGGATTCAGCATAGCGCTTCAATTCTTCTGGGAGTTTTGAATCTTTCTTCTTCCATGATTCGAGCGATAGAAGAACTGAACTCATGCCATATCGGACAGCTCCAGCGGTGTATTCTTTGTAATCTTTCCGCAAAAGGTCGAAGGTAGACAGGCTCGCGACATTGAATTTCTCAAACTGGAGCCTGTCAAACAGAACCTGCTGAGATTTCCTCGCTATTGGAAGAAGGGCGCTGACCATGGCCTCATCTTTGGGAGTGACACGCCCAGCCGCTGGATCAAGATTGACTGTATCCAGAAGGATGGTGCCAGCCAGCAGTACCGCCACATCAGAGGAAATATCCGACATTCCGTTTTTCAGTATTTTCTCGGCAACAAGGGTGCAGGCAGAGCCAACTGGTTCAATGTTTCGAGCCTTGAGTTCGGGGAACAGCCCTTCATCCTGATGGTGGTCCACAACTCCGGCTACATTCGGCAAATAGGCGGCATAAGCCTTACCAGGCTTGTTGTGATCGACCAGAACCAGCCGCAGTGTCCCGTTTTTCCCAAGAGCTTCCAGATTGACATCATCAGCAAAGAAAAGGTCAGTTTCTGAAAGCCCGGCCTCGCTGAAAAGAAATGCAGCTTCAGTTCTCAATCTGAAATCTTCGCGTAGAATAGGGATAAAGGGTAAAAAGACAGTCCCGGCCTGTCGGTTTTTTCTAGCAAGCTGCCAGGCAAGGCAGACAGCAGAAGCCATTGAGTCCAGATCAGCGGCCTCATTGCCCATGACAACCCATACTTCCCTGGCGTTTTCTTTATTTATGCGGACTTCTTGCAAAAAGCCTGAAAGCCCGCCTGCGTTTGTCCTAGCGCTCATGGTTATCTCCTCGCATTTCGATATTGGAATATGTATTCAATTTTCATTGCGACAGTCAGGAATTGTCAAGCTTTACAGCATATTCAACCTATCAATCATTTTTAACAATACAATAAAATAATTTTATTAGAAAATTTCACAGGCAGGGTGCATACTTCTTATGTTGCCAATTTTATAGATTGAAGCAAGGAGGAATATATGGCAGACGTATTTGCCAAGAATGTAGCTACATCGGCTGAAGAAGCTGCGAAAATCGTTCCGAGAGCGGAATTCCGAGTATTCGGGCAGGGAGTCATTGATATTGTAACGGAAAAGATCTGGAATGGAAAAACAGTCCTATTCCAGAAACGGAAAATGCCCAAGGAAACTTATTTTCTTTCCATTCATACCAATGAAGCAAATGTGAAGGTAAGGGATGGCCTTTTGGATATTAAAACCAAAGTCGGCGAAACCCCGGAAGGCTATGAAATTTTCCAGCCGAGGGGAAAATTCCAGTTCCCGGTTAAAAAGGAAGACCTTGCAACAATTCTTTCCCATCTGAAAGTGAGCATGAATTTGACACAGGATAGCTATACAATAGAAGAATTTATCGAAATGGCGCGAAAGCATCCCGACCTGACCCCTGTTGCTGTTGAAAAACTCCGATTCGGGTTTACAATTGACGGCATTATCTGTGAATACGCGCAGGTTTGGTTTAATGGTGCCATGATTGAGTCTGCCTGCGTAGAAAGTGAAAACTACGCTGGAATGAAATTAGTTGTGGAGAGTCTTGGATTGAGCGGAATGCCCAACACCAATTATCTCAAGGCTGCCAAACGCGTCGTCGGCATGGAAGCCTGACAACATAGAGAGGAGGAACAACATGAAAAGGTTCGTCTTTGCGGTTCTCGCTGTCATGATGCTCTTGAGCGCTTTCATGGCCGGAGCTCAGGCAAAATTCCCGAGCAAGCCCATCCGCCTGGTCGTATATACCGCCCCCGGCGGGCTTATCGATATCACCGCCCGTAAAATGGTTCAGATCGCAGCCAAATACACGGATGCAACGTTTGTCGTTGAGAACAAAGCCGGTGCCGGCGGTTTGATTGCCTGGGAATATGTGCTGTCACAGCCTGCCGATGGCTACAACCTCTTTGCGGTAACCCGCTCCAATATTGCAAACCTGATCAGCACAGGCTCCGATATGGATCCATTCACACTGGACTGGATGGCCCTTCTGGTTTCAGATCCGGAAGCTATCATTATCAGCACAAAATCAAAATTGCAGACTTTGCCTGAAATCATTGCCGACGCCAAAGCGCGGCCGGGCAAACAGATTTGGATTGCACCCCCGGGAATCGATGAATATGTGACCTACAAGTTCTGGGAGAAAACAGGAATTACAGGAGCATTTGTGCCCTTTGATTCCGGCGCTCAGGCTATGGCGGCAGTCATTGGCGGACAGGGACAGGTGTACGTTGGAAACGCCGCCGACCTTGCGGGAAAACCAGACCTCAAAATGATCGCCATCGCGGCAGAAAAGCGTCTTGCGCAGTTCCCGAATGTTCCAACGCTCAAAGAACTTGGCATTCAGGGCATGGATATGGAGTCGATCTGGCGCGGTTTTACGGTCAAAAAAGGCACCCCGGCTGACATCGTAAAGTGGTATGATGATCTTTTTGAAAAAATCACCAATGACCCGGAATGGAAAGCTTTCTTTGAAAAAGACGGCATGGAGTTGGTACATTTCCGAAAAGATCGTTTTGAAGCTCTGATTAGGAGCGACATGGTTGAGATGAAAAAATTCCTGAAACCTTGAGTGTTGGCTGAAATAAATTTCTGGCGGGAGCCTGCAGCTCCCGCCCTGTCTTTCTTCTGATGTCGAAGGAGCTTCGCAACCATGAATGCAATTGGTAGACTGGGAAGTTTTTTAAACAGCAAGACAGGACTCCTGATAGTAGCGGGAGTATTCCTGGCATATCTGGTCATTGGGTATATTGCTGCAAAACCGCTGGCAAAAAAGCATTATCGCGGTCAGTTTGTCGTGATTCTGGCTTTGATTTTCATTTCGATACTTTTTCTGATCATCACCTATAGCTTCAGAAAATCGGGTGTCGTTCATTCAGGAGTTATTCCGCGGCTCTGGATCTTCGGGATTCTAGCATGCTGCGTTTATCTGCTGATTACCATCTTTACCGGAAAAGAAAGTCCTGATCCAGAAGGGGGGTCATTGCAGCGTCCCATTATATTTATCCTGGTGACACTAATATACATCGTCTTGATGCCCTATCTGGGATTTTTCATAGCAAGTTTTATTTTCCTTGCAGCCGCCATCATCATGCTCGAGTATCGGCGATGGGGTGTTATTCTCGCTGTTTCAGCAGGCTGGATTGCCTTCAATTATTTCCTTTTCTATAAGTTATTATTTGTTCCTTTTCCTCAGGGGATTATCCTGAAATTGCTGCAGGGTTGAACGCTTCAAGTACTTCAAGGAGCTTTATCAATGGAATTGATTAACAATCTGCTCACTGGATTTGGAAGTCTCATCGGCATTGCCCCGATTCTGGCCATCACAGCGGGCGTTATTTTTGGAATATGGGTCGGCGCAATGCCCGGGCTTTCGCCATCCATGGGCGTTGCCCTGATGCTGCCTTTCACTTTCAGAATGCCTTCCAATATCGCTCTCATCATGCTGACAGCGGTGTACCTGGCTTCCAACTACGGCGGTTCGATAACCGCGGTAACTATAAACACTCCCGGTACCCCTTCGGCGGTCGCAACCGCCTTTGATGGCTATCCCCTCGCAAAAATGGGAAAAGCTGGATGGGGTCTTGGAATTTCACTGGTTGCTTCGGTCGCTGGCGGATTCATCGGGATCATCATTCTCATTCTTTTTTCAAAGCCCTTGGCAGCTGTCGCAGTCAAGATGCATCCAGCAGAATATTTCATGCTCGCTGTTTTTGGTTTGACGACTGTCGCTTCGCTGGGCGGTAAAAACGGTATCAAGGCGTTTGCCGCGGCGCTTTTGGGCCTGCTTATCAATACAATCGGGCTTGACCCGATTTCAGGTGTCAAGCGCTTCACATTCGGGCAGGTCAACCTTTTTGATGGCTTTGATTTCATTCCTGCGCTGATTGGGCTTTTTGCTCTCAGCGAGGTTTTCAGCCGCCTTGAAGAAGGATTCAGCAAGGAAAAAATCGACTATAAGCTGGAAAAGAAAAAGGAGCAGTGGCCGACCTTGAAGGATTATTGGAAACTCCGCCGGGTTACTGTTCAATCTTCAGTTGTCGGAACCCTTATTGGAATATTTCCCGGCGCTGGCTCTGCGATTGCCTCATTTGTGTCCTATGATCTTGCCAAGCGAACCAGCAAAACCCCTGAAACCTTTGGCAAGGGTAATCCGGAGGGTGTCGCTGCCGCTGAAGCATCCAACAGCGCTTCGGTCGGTGGAGCCATGGTTCCGCTGCTTACGCTGGGAATTCCGGGGAGTGCCGCGACAGCTGTTTTGATCAGCGCGCTCATGATTCATGATCTGGTGCCTGGTCCCATGCTCTTCGCCAATCAGCCTGTTCTGGTCTATGGTCTTTTTGCGAGCATGCTGGTCGCCAATATTATCATGCTGATTATTGGCGCCTTGGGAAGCCAACTCTGGATCAAGGTTACCAGGATTCCTCAGCAGCTCCTCATCCCGCTTATCATTTCAATAGCGGTGGTTGGCAGTTTCGCGGTCAAGAATTCCATGTTCGATGTCTTTGCCTGTATCGGTTTCGGCGTGCTGGGCTGGATTCTGAAGCGCCATGAGTATCCGATGGCGCCGATTGTTCTTGGCATGGTCCTCGGGAAATTGGCAGAAGCCAACTTCCGTCGGGCAGTGATCATGGGCGGCTACAGCATATTCTTCACCAGGCCTGCGAGTGTCGTCCTTCTTGTCCTCAGCATCCTGTCGATGGCTCTGCCATTGATTCAGACATACCGGGATAAAAAGAAAGCAGCCTGAGCGCAGAAAAGCTCAAGCCGCTTTGGGTCTATTTCACTTGAAAGGCTCGTTTAAAGTCTACGATTGCAAGCGTACGCTTGCGATCGTAGGCCTGCGAGCCTTTCAATCAGAATGGAAGCTCGATATCCAATTTGCAGCGCTCTTTGACTTCCTTAAAAGATTTTTTCAGCGGTGCGTTGAAGGGAACGCCTTTATCTTTCCGGTATAGCCAGACATCGTGTTCTTTTTCTCCCGGCGTGTAAATCCGCTCCGCGCCCGGAGCTTTTTTGGAAGCCCTGAGCTGGCGGCAAACCTCGCCGACATGATGCTTGAAATCTTCAAGATCGCAGAATGCGTTAATATTGATAGCCAGGAAACTGTGGCCAAGCTCAATGGGTTTCTTCTTACCATCCGGACCGAGATCCGAAAGCGCTTTCATGAAATTAGCCTGCGAGAGTGCGCTGGACAAAAGTTCGACCACCATCGCATAACCATAGCCTTTGTAGCCGCCCATGTCCTCGCCAAGTCCGCCCAGCGGTGTAAGAGCCGCGAGGTCCCGAGTCAGGTCAACCAGTACCTGCTTCGTATCGTGGCGATACTTTCCGTCCTGTCCGATAACCCAGCCGTCAGGAAGATCTTTATCGAGTCGATCATAAAGCTCGACTTTGCCGCGCTGGGTAACTGATGTAGCGCAGTCCAGCATGAAAGGGAAGTCCTCATCGGTCGGCATACCCCAGGTCATCGGATTTGTTCCGAGCATAGGCTCGACACCCCAGGTCGGCGCGATAGCCGGCCGTGCGTTGGTCGTGGTCAGACCGATCATGCCATGCTCGACTGCCATCCGCGCATAATAGAAAGCCGCGCCATAATGAGTTGAATTCCGGCATACCGTCATGCCGATGCCGAATTTTTCGGCTTTTTCAATCGCCATGTCCATCGCTCGCTTGGCGATATAGTGTCCCATGCCATTATGCCCATCAATGACCGCGGTTGTCGGGGTTTCGCGGACAACTTCAAAATTGGTTTTGGTGTTGAGAATTCCAGCCCATATTCTGTCCAGGTAAATGGGTTTGTACCTGCCGACGCCATGCGAATCCACACCGCGTTTGTCTGCGGCAATCAGAACATTGGCGCAGACAGCGGCTTCTTCCGATGGAACGCCAACCGCTTCAAAACCGGCTTTCATGAAGGCTTCGACTTCATCGAACGACCACCAGGTAATGTCTTCTGACATACTATTTTTCTCCTTATGGAATGTGGTGAAGGATTTTCATCCTGTTTACAGGAATTATTGTACTCCCAAACAGGCAGAGGGGCAAATGAATTCTTTATTTCAGACTGAAAATAATAAACGCTATAAATTTCCGCTGAACGAAGCAATGGCAAATTGAATAAAATCGTCGAGGCCGGGCGGAATTTTTTCGGTTTTCCGGGTAATAATGTAAATAAACCGGGATAAGTCCAGTTCATCAACCAAGAGTGCTGAAAGCCATCCGGCCTCAACTTCCTTCTGAACTGAAGACTGGCATAGAACAGAAGCTCCCAGATTGCAGGCGACCATTCGCTTGATGGCTTCGGTATTGCTGACTTCAAATGCCAGATCTACAGAATATCCGAGCTGATGGAAGCGTTCTTCAACACTGCGCCGGGTCAGAACATCACGATGTGGCAGTATCAGAGGAATTCTCGAAAGCTCATCGAGGCTTATCGATTTTTTCCCAGCAAGCGGATGGGTCGAAGAGACAATAGCGACCAGATTGTCCTTTTTAACCAGGTATTCATTTAAGTGCGTACGCGGTGCGTACTGCACTTTTCTTCCTATGAAACCAACATCAATCTGCCGGTCCAGCACCATTCGCTCAATCCGGTTCGCTTTTTCTATTGACAGCGATATGCAAATATCAGGGAAGGACCTGCCGAAATCAGCCAAAAGCTGAGGCACAAGATGGACACCAGGCAAACTGCTTGCCCCAATCCGAAGGTATGCGCGGCTTGAGTCCAATGCCTGGGGTATCGCCGCATTAATGAGATCATAGTCCCTGAGAAGGCGTTCCACATAGGGCAGAACAATTCTTCCCGGCTCAGAGAGCCGCAGTTTTCGACCCGACTTTTCAAACAGCGATATGCCGAGGATGCTTTCCAGGTCTCGTATCTGCGCGCTGACAGCGGGTTGAGTATAATTGAGTTCGCGGGCTGCTTCACTGATGCTTTTCAGTTTGGCAACTGTCAGAAAAGCCCGCAATTTAACAATGTCCATGCAGCCATACTCCCTGAAAAACCGCGTACCGGCAAATCCGGCATAAAAACAAAAGGGCTATCCCTGCGCGCGGATAGCCCCTGTGACATACCGCTGTAAGGCTCAGCTGTATTTTTTACGGAAATCTTCCATAAACTGGGCAGCCTTGGCAACATTGTCGACAAGGTTGGCGTTGTACATGGAGAAGCGGATACCGCCTGTTGAGCGGTGGCCCTTGACGCCGACAATGCCGTGTGCCTTGGCTTCTTTGACAAACAATTCTTCTTTTTCAACAGTATCGAGGCGGAACACAACGTTCATCAGCGAGCGAGAGTCTTTTTCGACCGGCCCGCGGTAGAAGCCGTTAGAGGCGTCGATAGCATTGTAGATGATTCTGCCTTTTTCTTCATTGATTTTCTGCATGGCTTCGAGACCGCCGTTTTTATCCAGCCATTTCAGCGTGAGGCTGAGGATGTAGATGGAGAAGCAGGGCGGTGTGTTGTACAACGAATTGTTGTCGTCATGAGTTCTGTAGGAGAGCATGGTGGGCAGTTTAGCCTGCTCTTCCGCGAGTTGGAGGAAGCTATCCTTGACGGCGACGACGGTGACACCTGAAGGGCCAAGGTTTTTCTGCGCTCCGGCATAGATGAGGGAAAATTTGTCAGCCGGAAAGGGGCGGGAGAAAATATCGCTGGACATGTCGCAGACCAGAGGAACCGAGCCGGTTTCCGGCCAATAGTGCCACTGGGAACCAAACAGCGTGTTGTTGCTGGTCATGTGGGCATAGGTCGAATTTGGGTCGATGCTGAATTCCGTTGGTTTCAGAATGCGGGTAAAGGTACCATCCGGATTTTCAGTGGTATATGCGTCGCAGGTGCCAAATCGCTTTGCTTCCTTAAGAGCGCCTTTGCTCCAGTTACCGGTCACAAGGTAGGTTGCTTTTCTTCCGCTGTGCAGGAAATTCATCGGAATCATGAAAAACTGTGTTGAAGCACCGCCGGTGAGAAAGAGGATTTTCCACTCAGGCCCCATACCCGCAAGCTTGCGGAACAAATCCTGGGCTTCATTATGCATCGCTTCATATTCTTTTGAGCGATGTGAAACTTCCATGACCGACATGCCAGTGCCGTTCCAGTCAAGCATTTCTTCCTGAGCCTGCTTGAGGACATCGAGGGGGATCGCGGCAGGGCCGGCGTTAAAATTGATTACTCTATTCATATTGCATTCTCCTTCCTGATCATTTGGATGCAGTGTACTTTTCCAGCCGGGCAACAATGCTGTCACCGAGGCGGAGCAGGTTTTCTTCCGTGGAGGCGCCGATGTGGGGCGTCAAAAGAACATTGGGGGCCTTGAGAAGCGGCGAGTCCGCGGGCGGTTCTTTGTAGAATACATCAGCGGCGTACCCAGCGACCTTGCCTGACACAAGCGCAGCAACCAGATCCTCTTCCACCACAACCTGTCCGCGGCAGGTATTGATGATTCTGACTCCCTGCTTCATTTTGGCGATTGACTCATTGTTGATCATTCCGCGGGTTTCTTCGGTCAGCGGGGTATGAAGGCTGATATAATCAGCCTGGGTATAGACTTCATCGAGGCTCATCATCTCGGCGGCTTCAGAGCTTGGAACATATTTATCGTAGGCCACAACGCGCATGCCAAAGGCTTTGGCGCGGGAAGCGACTTCCCGGGCAATCCGGCCGATTCCCACCAGCCCCAGAACCTTTCCGTTCAGCTCGGTTCTTTCCAGCTCTTTCTTCAGCCACTTTCCTTCTTTTGTGGAATTGTCTGCCTGAACGAGATGATTGGGCATGGCAAGCATCAGGGCAAACGCGAGTTCAGCCACCGCAAGGCTGGATGCTTCCGGTGTATTGTCGACCAAGATATTTTTTGTCTTCGCGTATTCCACATCGATGGTGTCAACGCCGACGCCGCCGCGGATTATATATTTCAGCTTCGGAGCCGCGTCGATCATGGCCTTATCCACCTTTGTCTTTGAGCGCACAATCAGAACTTCCGCTTCGGGAAGCTGTTTCAGATCGGTTGCTACATTCCCGAATGGGGCAAGCCGTCCGGGGAGATCCGGAGCAAAAGCGTCAGCCAAAAGAATAGTCATTCGTTCCTCCTGATATATCAATTATTCAAATATTGCAGTGATATTGGTTTCATCCTATCACGCCGGGCCAATCTGTCAAGCAATCCCGGCAATCTCGCGCCGAGCTTGGTCAGGGCTGAATTTTCCGCGCTTCCATATAGAAGCGTTTTTCAGGCGCTTCGCCCATCGAGAAGGTCTTTCGCGGCATGACACCGTCCGCGATAACCGTTCCAAAGAAGGATGTTTTATCCACCGGCGGCAAATACAGGCCGAAATTGCCCTGCTTTTGCGCAAGGGCAACCAGACTGCCTTCTCCATGGATGTAATCGATGCTGGTTTCCGGATGCGCCTTCAGATAGGCGTCCAGAATTTCCTGGATGGTGCCTGCGGCCAGCTTCGACTTCGGCTGTTCAAAAACCAGAACACCTGAGTCTGCGGCTGATACAAAGGCGATTGTCTGCGTCTTTCCTTCCTGCGGGGCGTCCGCGAGTTTGAATGCCTGCTCATAGCTTGTGGTTCTTCTGACAACCGCTCCGGCTTTTTCCATTATGCCAATCAGTTCTGCTTCATTGGCTTTGAACAGAACCCGGTGAATCGGGTGGAAAGGCAGGCCCTCGTCATAGATATTGACCAGCTCAACCAGGGCGAAACGGGCAGGATGATTTTCAAGCAATTGCGCATTTTCAGGATGGTCAGGCAGGCCTGCCTGCAGATTTTTCTTGGTTTCTTCCCAGATGGCTTTGGCAGTCGCGAGGGAATGATTCCCATCCCCAACAGCGAAGAGCAGCACTTCATCCTGCTGATATTTATTTTTATAGGAAGAAGGATCGGCCAGTTTTTCCATCGCGGACAGGATTTTTTCAAGATACCGGGTATCGCTGACATGCCATCCGCGCAGATGTCCTGAATTTTCCATCAAATCGAAATCATACACCTTGGGCAGATACTGCCTGGAGGCGTACAGCGGCTCGATCACGGATTTTTCGGGATCATCGACAAGCAGCATGATGTGCGGCAATTCCAGGGCTGCGCCTCGACGGATATCCATGCGGGGCGGAAGCCGTTCGACAATGGTTCCTTCCGTGGGCCGAATCAGGCTTTTTGAGTCCTTGCCGTAGCGGTACTGCTCGAGGTCCACCGCGATCATCAAACCAACCCGCGGTTTTTCTTCGTACGGCGTGTGCCGCTCCACCAGCATGAAGCCTTCGGGCAATTCCGTGAAGTAATCTCGCTCCAGATAAGTTTTCATGGAAGCGCGGATTGCTGCGATCCGCTCGTTTTTGTCGCTGTCCTCCAGATAGCATTCCGGGAAGATGAGATTGAGGGTTGAGGGCTTGTCGCCAACGGTTCTCGCTACCTTTTCCCAATATTCCCGCTCTGAGGAAAACTGGTCACAGGCAACCACCGCCCAGCTGCGGCGGTCGATTGATTCCGCAGGTATGAGAATTCGCGGCAGGGTTACCCCCACCTTCATGAATCGCCTGCTCATATTATTCATACAATACTCCTGAAAATGTTGTTGAATTTTAAGAAACCCGGCATATCTGGATTTTCAATGCCAATATGCCGTGCAAACTGCTTCAAGATTCTGATATTTCGAAGTATGCAAACGCACAGATTATCGCATTGAAATGGTGAGCTGTAAAGTGAAAATGAGGGGGAAAACTGCCGCGCGGATGAAGCTCGGACGAAGCGCGGCTGCGCGCTATTTCAGCCCCAGCCGGGCGTCAAGATCATATTTTTTCCTTGCCCAGTTCAAGACTTTTTTGTAGATGAGAACCGAAAGGACGAGGCTGATCACAAAGGCGCCGACAACAGCCCACATGAGAAATTCAGGAGAGAGAATCTTAGCGAATGTCAGCGAATACAGAGCAAGCAAGGCAAGAAAAATTCCAGCGGTAATTATTATATTGAATGCAGAAGCGCCAAGCACAAAAAGCGCAAGCGCGGTCTTTTTTTCTACCTTCATCGCTCAGTCTCCTCAGCAGGACTCCACAGCACTCCGCTCGCAAACAGCAAGAGAGCGCCTATCGTGATACATGAATCGGCGACATTGAATGTCGGGAATCGATTCATTCCCAAAATGCCATAAAATTTTAACGAGATGAAATCGACAACACCATCGGCTCTGAAAATTCTGTCGATCAGATTTCCCAGACCGCCTCCGATGATGACGGCAATTGCATAACGCTGAAATGTCGAAAGCTTCTCGGTTTTGAGACAATAGGCAATGCCAAAGCCAATAAAGCCCAGCGGAAGGATGATAAAAAGCGCAACCCGGATAAGCTGTGAAAAGGAATCGCCGAGCGAGAAGGCAATCCCAAGATTTTTCGCGTGCACGATCCAGAGAAAATCTCCCAACAGTCTGCTTCCGATAGTATTTACAGGAATTTTCGCGACGATGAACGCTTTTGATATCTGATCGGCCAGAATAATGATGAAAGAAACGAGGAAAGGCAAGCTTCGTCTTTGCAGGGTGATAGTGCTGTCATTCATAAAGTCATAGCCCTGTCGGCAGATCAATGAAGAACGTTTCAATTGATTTTTCCTGCGTGAGTTTTTCCGCTACAGCTTTGACACCCCAGACTTCGCTGGCGTAGTGCCCCAGCGCCATGAATGCGAGGCCGTTTTCAACCACCTGATGATAAATTGAATGAGAAGGTTCGCCGGTTATATAGAGGTCAATATTTTTACTGATTGCCTGGAACGATTCAAATGGCGCTCCGCCTGAGATAACCGCCGCAGTTTCAATCAGTTTGCGGCTGCCAGGGATCACAAGCCGCGGCGATGAATTATCAGGCAGCAGCTTTTTCCGGATTTCTTCCAAAGACAGGGGAGAAGGCAGAGAACCCGAAAAGCCGATTGGAATTCCATGGTAAATGCCGAAGGGAATTCGATTCTGAAGATTGAGCATTGAGGATAGAACAGCGTTGTTGCCGACTTCCGGATGCATGTCGAGCGGAAGATGGCAGGCATAGAGAGCAAGATCAGCGTCAAGCGCCGTTTTCAGACGCTTGAGCAGGGAACCCTCGATTCGTTCGGGCTTGCCCCAAAAAAGTCCATGATGAACAAAAAGCACATCGGCGCCTGCCTGGACGGCGCGCTGAATACTCTCCTGGCAGGCATCTACCGTAAAAGCGACTTTGCGGACAGGAGCCAGGGAGCGTCCGATTTGTATGCCATTGAGAGAATCATCGATTCCAACGAGGTCGTCGATTTTCAGGAAGGATCTGCACCATTGGTCAAACTCGCGAATGTCCATGAAAATACTATATAATAAAAGAGCCTTCCATGGAAGGAGGCTGACCATGGAAGGCTCATGCAGAAAAACTGCAAAAATGAAACAATGCCGTTTCGCCACCGGCAATTAGTCCCACTGATTGAATAAGAAATTATAAAAAACTTTGCATTTTGTCAAGCAGTTTAGTGTCATTTCTTTGAAAATTGATGAATTTTTTACGGTTCCTCACTATCATCAATCATCGAGGAACGCACAGAAAGCCTTGCATTCATTCTCTGCTGAGAATTGCGCTGAGCAATTGCCGCAGCCGCCCCGTTATTGGCAGTTGTTTTGCGGTTATTTTATGGTGCTGGGAAATTTCCGACAGAATTTGCTGGGCGAATATCTGGGCGTTTCTGGTAAGCGTCAGTGTATCGATGCCGGTAGAAGCTTCCAGAGCATCAAGCACACGTCTTGCCTTTCCCGCGGGGAGCGTAGAGAAAATCCGGTCATGGGCTGCCGGCTCAACCCCTTGAACGATGACCGCTATGGCCTGCGGGCTGAGCTTGATGAGTATGTCCTTCAGCAGCTTTTCTTCAGTCTCCATGATCAGATTTGAAAGATCCGCGACAAGCAGAGGATCCTGGGGCATCTTTTGTTTTTCAGGCTCGATCATACCCGAAGTTTCTTCCATTTCAGAGATTTTCATGGTTTCCAGAAGTTCCATGAAGGCGTTCTGCGCGTCAGCGATTTCATCCGAAGAATAATCAGCCCTCGCGACTTCAATATCATGATGGAGGAGTATGGTCCCGCAGGTGCTGAAAATCCTGTGCTCAAGCTGGGACAGGATTTCCCGGGGACAGCCGGACAACGCGGTTCCTGCAAGCTGCGGACCGGCCAGGCGGATTGTTCGCTCGAGCCGGGCGGTATTTCCCAGATTTGAAAGGATGATATCAGGCATGTCACCAGGAAGAATCAGCTCTTCTTCAAGCGCTGAACGATGTTTGTAGCGTTCAGCGATCCATTCATCTGCCTGGGCTGAAGCTTCAACGCCAAGAAAGGCTGACATTACCTTGAGAACGACTGCCGGGTGGCTGTTTTTCAGCGCGGAGGATGTGCCCTGAAAATACATGGCAGTTTCAAGCGCTTCATGGGCATCGCGCGCGACCAGCATGCCGCCAGAAAGAAAGGATTGCTGAAGATTGACAGTTGGCTGAGATTCAAGAAGGATGCGAAGGCAGAATTTCAGTTTCCTTCGTTTTTCGTCGGCAATGGCTTTGCCAAAGGCTTCCTTGCCTTTTTCGCGCAGTGTGGCGATGTACCCGGCAAAAACCTTGGCCATAGCCATGAGCTGGTCTGCTTCGCTTTTTTGAACCGGGGGAAAAGATATGGAGGACGGCCCTTCCGTTTCAGCCCCAGCACCGCTTTCAGTTTTTTGAATCAGGTTGAATAATGATTGAAGGCGGTACAAACGTTGCATCAGCATTCAGAGTGTCCCCTTGTTCGCCGCGCTTTGTATAAGCCAGTCCGCCTGTTCAATACCTGCGTAAGGAACGATTTTTCTGAACGTAAATTCGGGAGTGTCGCCGGATGCCAGCGAAAGTACCGCTTCGGTTTCAATGCACTGCTTCAGAAACTGCAGACCGCTTTCCTGAGATACGCTGAGGTAGACAGCCATGATTTCTTCAATCGACTCAGTACTCAGATTATCCATAATCAGCGAGAGCCCCTGATAAAAATAGGGAAACAGGGGACGTTCCACATTGGGAAAGGTAGCAGACACACCACTTTCATGGATTTTTTCGATATAGACCATCAGTTTTTTTATAAAGGTCGGCAGCTGCTGTTTTTCTTTTTCCGGACATTTCAATCTCGCCGCCAAATCTCTGTTCCAATATATCATGCGTCGCACTCCTGGAATTTTTTCCCAGCTTCTATAATGTGGTCAAAAAAACATGCAGAACATGATTCCCATCATAAATCCAGGCTGATGGATTGGCAACAGGCAGTGATGGTGTCCGCAAATTGTTTGGTTGGGGTTTCATTCTGTGCCATGGGAAGGATCGCTTCGAGCTTGTATGGCACATTCCAGTCAGCAAGAGCAAGCAGCAACGAATCAACGAGATCAGGTCGAATTCCTATGGCAAGCGTCAGCCTTCGATCGGTCGGCAAATCGCGGAAGAAGGGCCACAGGCCTTTTTGTTCGAGGATTTCATACGGACCGACTTCATCGATGATGACAAGATCACGGGTTCTGGAGGCTTGTCTGAGTTCATCAAGAACCGCATCGAAAACATCCTGCCTGAATTGAAAGGGCGGATACGGTCTGGATGATTCACGCTCAGCAAGGAGGCGGATGGCACCCGTTTCAAGCGTATGAAAAACCAGCGAAATCGGAATCCCTTGAGAGTCGCGCTCGTTTTCTTCAATCACCGCATAGACGCTGATGCCGGACAGGCGCGCAGAGTTGTAGAGCCCGCACAGAAAGGTGGTTTTCCCGGATTGACGCGGCCCCTGAACTATAAAAAGGTGAACCATCGTGATTTCAATCCGCGATTATTCCGAACTGCTGCTTCAGGCTTTGTGCAGAAGCTGGCGGGCGCGCTCGGTCGCTTTGACGACTGCCTTTATCAGTGTCACACGGAGACCGCCTTCCTCAAGCTCCAGGATGCCGTCTATGGTGACTCCCGCAGGTGTTGTCACCAGATCTTTCAGCTTGGCTGGATGTTCGCCGGAGAGCAGCACCGTCTTGGCGGCGCCCAGCACAGTCTGGGCAGCCAATTGGGTAGCTACATCGCGGGGCAGGCCGAGCTTTACTCCGCCGTCTGCCAGCGATTCTATGATAATATAAATGTAGGCAGGACCTGAGCCCGACAAGCCGGTGACCGCATCCATGTGCTGTTCTTCAAGAAACAGCGCATTCCCGACCGATGCAAAAATCTGCTCTGCCATTGTTTTATTGCCCGGTGAAACATTTTTCCCGCAGGACAGCACGGTCATGCCCTCGCCGATGGATACCGCGAGATTCGGCATGGTCCGAATCACGCTGACAAATTCCGGCACGCGCGATTCAATAAGCTCCAGAGGGACGCCGGCCGCCGTTGAAATCAGCAGGTTGCCAGGCTTGAGAACTGATTGAATCTGATTGACCACTTCAAGAATCGCTTTGGGTTTTACGGACAGAATAATGATATCCGAATTCTGGGCGACAAAGACATTGTCGAGGGTGGATTGAATACCGAGCCGCTTTTCAAGATCTTCCTTGTGGTTTTCAGTCCGCACCGAAAGCACAATATCCTGCGGCTGATACAGGCCTTTCGCAAGAACCCCCGCGACAATCGCTTCGCCGATTTTTCCGGCTCCAATGATGCCAAGTTTGAATTTCATCGATATTCCTTTTTCCTATGCTGCTGCGCTATCTCAGCGCTGTTTCCAGCACGACAGCCGCCGAGGTTCCTTCATCGCGGTACTTGATGATGCAGGGCGTCTGGATGCCTATTCCGAGCCGCTGGGCATAAGGACCGGAAGCGGGCCGGGATCCCGGAACGACAACCGCGTTTTCAGGCACAACGCCATAATACTCTTTCTCGTTGACAAGGTCCATGATTTTTGTCGACCGGGAAATAATGACGCCGGAAGCGAGAACCGCGTTTTTCTTGACGAGGATTCCTTCAAAAATCCCGCACATTCCCCCGATGAAAGCGCCGTCTTCAATGATGACAGGTTGAGCCTGGGGCGGCTCGAGGACACCGCCGATCTGGACGCCTGCTGAAAGGTGCACATTAGCTCCGATCCAGGCGCAGGAGCCGACCAGGGCATGGGAGTCCACCATCGTTCCTTCGCAAACATGCGCGCCGACATTGATATACGCAGGCGGCATGATTACCACGCCCCGGGCGACATAGGCACCCCGCCGTATGGAACTGCCGCCCGGAACCATTCTGATGCCGTCTTCCTGGGTGATGGCGCGGGGAGGGAAAGCCGGTCTGTCGAAAAAATCCGGATTTTCAAAAGTACCAAGCCCCAGCGACGGCGGCCAGAAAAACGGCTTCATGCCGCCTGCGCGAAAGCCCTTCAGTATCGCCGATTTAACCCAGACATTGGTATGCCATGTCCCCGATTCATCGCGTGTAACGGTTGAAATTTCGCCCGATTCCAACCCTGCGAGAAAAGCCTCCCAAACATCCTCAGAAACCGGAGCTTCCGCCGCCAGTTTTTGCTGTATCGCTTCAATATCCATGATAGTTCCTTTTTCCCGAGTCCATGAAAAGCTGAGTCCACTCGAAAGGGAGCACTACTTCTGTCCGGTTTCCAGAATGGCCGTCAGTGCTGCTTCCAGTTTCTGCCGGGTACCAGCCTGCGCCGGGAATAGCGGCAAACGTACAAAATCGCTTGCCAGTCCCAGCATTGCAAGCGCTGCTTTCAAGGGTATGGGGTTCGATTCAAGGAAGAGGGAATCCATCAGCGGCAGCAGCTGGTGCTGAAGTTTCATTGCCGCATCGCGCCGGCCTGCCCGCGCGGCTTCAACCAGAGCGCTGAAGCGGCGGGGAAGCACATTTCCGGCAACACTGACAAGACCTTCCGCCCCAAGGGAAATGGACGGGAGCGCAAGATAGTCATCCCCTGAAAGCAGAATTTTCCCTGGCGGAAGCGTCCGGGCGATTTCGCCGATTTGGCCGAGATTGCCCGAGGATTCCTTGACAGCTGTGACATTAGGTATCTGCCACAATTTCTGCAGAACCGCTGGTGTCAGATTGAGGCCTGTTCTGCCCGGAACATTGTAGACAATGACCGGCCTGCCGCCTGCGGCTTCCGCGACTGCTTTATAATGTGCTTGAAGACCTTCGGGAGTAGGCTTGTTGTAATAGGGAACGACAACAAGGACAGCATCGGCGCCCAGTGAAACCGCTTCAGCGGTCAGCCGGACGCTTGCGGCAGTCGAATTGGAACCTGTTCCGACCACAATGGGCAATCCTGTTTTTTCTTCCACCGCTGTCTGGATCAGCTTCCGCCGCTCGTCCGGCTCGATGGTCGCCCCTTCCCCGGTAGAACCCAGTACGACAAGAAAATTCGCGCCGCCGCTCTCATTTGTCCAGAAGCTGTCCCACTGCCCTGCGAAAACACCCCGGCTGGAACCGTCTGGTTTTGCTGAAGGTGAGCCTTGCTTGTCAGGTGCCTTGCCGGCAAGAAACCGCATGAGCCGCGAAAACGCCTGATAATCAACCGTTCCATCGGGGAAAAACGGGGTCGCTATCGCGACGCCCAGACCATTCAGAGCCTTTGCTGTATCCATGATTGCCTCCATGCTCATGCGTTGCTGACGCCGCCTTCGCGGATCAGCGATTCGACAATGTCATCCATAGAAAAGACGCCCTTTTTCCCGAGAATCCAGGAACAGGCTAGAAGCGCTCCTTTGGCGAAAACCCGCCGGTCGCGCGCCCGATGCGAAAGCGTCAGCGTCTCCAGGGGAGAATCAAAGAGTATCTGATGGTATCCCGGTTCCGCCCCTGATCGAAGGGAAACGACAGAAATGCTGGATGGTTCTGCCGGACCCGCTGTCCATCCTTTGTACCGTGAAGAAGCCTGAACACAGGCATTGGCCAGCGAAATAGCGGTCCCTGAGGGTGCGTCCTTTTTCTGGCTGTGATGATGTTCGAATATGGAAAGCTCTCCGGAACTATCCAGATCAGCGAGAAGTGCCATGATTGAGGACATGCGCTTCATGAAAGCAACGCCGATACTCATGTTCGGCGCAACCAGCAGACCGGTTTTGTCCGACACCAGCTCTGGAAGATTCGGTATGGACCAGCCTGTCGCCGCAACAACCAGCGGAATCCTGGTATCGATTGCCCATTGGATATGCTCCATGACGGCCGATCCAGTGCTGGCATCGATTGCGACATCGACAGCCACAGGCGGAACAGAATCACCTTGATCGACAACCCAGACAATCTCCGGCTTTGAACCGCTTACGGATTTTGTCAGGCGCACTTCTTCCGAAATCGCGCCAGACAGCTTGCCCGCGCCGAATATCCCAATTTTCATGACAGCCTCCATTCGAAAGCAAATTTCGAATCATTTTTAAAAGAAAACTTCATGCAGTTTTTTCATCGCAAATTCAGCATCTTCTTGCTTCACTATAAAACTCAAATTTACTGAATTTGCGCCGAGACTGACCAGATCGACTTCGATTTGTTCCAGCACGGTAAATACTTTGTTCAGAACGGCTGGTGTGCGCTTGAGCAGATCACCGACAACCGCGATGACAACCCGGCCTGACAGGACATCCACCGCCCCCAGCTTTTGCAGTTCCTTCTTGAGCTTCGGCAGCGGGGAGGACGAATCCAGTGAAATGGAAACACTGATTTCCGAAGTTGAAATGAGATCGACGGAAACTTCGGCATCGCCGAACACCTTGAAGAGCTTGGCAAGAAATCCATACTGATCAGTCATGTCTTCCTGCTTGATGCTGATGATGGTTACATTCTTCCGCATGGCAAGCGCGACAACCGGCCGGCCTGATGATTTCCCCGGCTTGATAGTCGAGTATTTACCTTCCGGCTTCATGGTATTGCGGACTGTGACCGGGATGCCTGCATCGAGCGCGGGTTTGACGGTTGCAGGATGGAGAACCTTGGCGCCGAATGCCGCCAGTTCGGCTGCTTCAAAATACCCCAGTACTTCAACGGTTTTCGCGTTCGGCACAATTCTGGGATCACAGGTCAGGATGCCTTCGACATCGGTCCAGATCTGAATTTCGCGGGCACCAAGCGCCGCCCCGAAGATACTGGCGCTGAAATCCGAGCCGCCTCTGCCGAGCGTCGTGGTCGCGTTTTCCTGATCGGAACCAATATATCCTTGTGTAACAACGATTTCCCACGGTCGCATCAAAGGAGCGACATGCTCGTTTACAGCGGCTTTGATCGCTTCCATATCGGGGCGCGCTTCCCCGAAGCGGGAATCGGTTTTCATGAGGGGCCGGGCGTCGATGTAGCGGCAGCCTATTGCGCGGGCAACCAGCTGGCCCGAGAGCAGTTCGCCGCTCGATGCTATCGCGTCCATAGACCGCGGGCTCAATTCGCGAAGCAGAGCGACACCATGGAGCCGCTCTTTCAGGGCATCGATGATTTCGTCGATATAGGCGAATTCATCAGCGGTCTCGGTCCTGGGTGAAAGCTCTCTATGAGTCTCGTAATGTTTTGCGCGCAAGTCTTCGCAGACAGCGTTTGCAGCTTCAAGATTACCCTCAAATGCCAGCCGGGCCGCCCTGAAAAGCGAATCCGTCACGCCAGACATGGCGGAGACGACAACCAGCACGCCGTTCTGGGCGTTGACGCGGGCAAGGACGGCGACATCCTTCATTCTTTGGGCACTTCCAACCGAAGTCCCGCCGAATTTCATAACCAGCGGACGGTCAGCTTCAGGTCTCTCCGTTCGTTCCATTGCGGTGTTCATTGTAAAACCCCCATAGCCAAAGCAATTTCCGCGTTCAGCACGGAAGCGCCGGCAGCGCCCCGTTCGGTATTGTGCCCCATCGAAACCAGCTTGAATCCCAGGATCGGGCATTCACGCACCCTGCCGACGATAATCCGCATGCCGCCGTCTTTTTCAGCGTCGCGGCGCGGCTGAGGCCGGTTCTCCAGGGGATTGAGTTCCAGGAATTTCTCCGGAGCGCTCGGCAGTTCAAAGCCGGCTGTCGCTGGGACAAAATTTTGCAGTGCAGAGCGGACTTCATCCAGCGTCGGTTTTCCTTTGAGCCTGACCGATATCGAAATCGTATGTCCTTCCAGAACCGGAACGCGCGTACAGGTTGCGGACATTGCAAAGGGAGCGTTCACAAATTCCATTTTTTCTCCCAGCGCGGCAACCCGGCCCAGAATCTTGTTCGATTCGATTTCAACCTTGGGTTCTTCGTTTTTAATAAACGGAATAACATTGCCGGTGATATCCATCGCAGAGACTCCAGGATAGCCTGCGCCGGAAATAGCCTGAAGGCTCGTAACGATCACCGCTTCGATGCCGAATGCCTTTTCCAGCGGCGCGAGGGCGCTGGCGATCATGACCGTTGTGCAGTTGGGATTGGTGACAATCGCCCCCTTCCAGCTGCGTTTTTTCCGCTGATATCCCAGCATGGCCAGATGATCCGGATTCAGTTCGGGTATGAGCAGCGGCACATCATCTTCCATTCTGAAGGCACTCGCGTTCGAAAAAACATACGCTCCAGCCTGCGCGAAAAGCGGTTCAATCTGCCGGGCAGGTTCTGCGTCGAGGGCGGAAAATACGATTGGAGCATAAGCTTCCTCCGGCGTGCAGGCAGTCACGGTCACTGCGCCCATGCCAGCCCAGGGTTCGCCATCCAGGTGCCAGGCGCAGGCTTCATCATATCGGCGGCCTGCTGATTTTTCGCTTGCGGCGAGGAAGGCTGGATAAAACCAGGGGTGATTCGCGAGGCGCCGCAAAAAACGCTGGCCGACGACGCCGGTCGCCCCAAGAATGGTGACTGGAATTTTTTTACCCTGCTGCAGGTATGGTTTTACAAGCGGATTTTTTTCGAGCAAAGCGATGCTGTTGGCCGAGCCTTCGAGGTCGGTGGATGGCGCGAAGCTGATGTGAAAATTGCGCGGTGAATTTGCTGGTGTCCGGTACAAGCCCATGCGTATCTCCATTGCGATGGAGTCCATATACGCAGGCTTTTTCGGAAAAATACAGATATGGGGAAAATACCTGAAAAACCAGGTACCATGCCCAGAGCTTCGGAACTTCCCGCAGGAAGCGTTCCGCGGCAAATATTCCAAAGAAATATTTGCCAAAGTCCGTATTGAACAGAAAGAGAAGCCGTACGTCAGGCGCTCCGCAGAAGGTAGTTTTTCTGCGACAGCCGTCGGGTGTTAGCCCGAACGTCCAAGACTGCTGCCGCCGGGCAGGCCGCAATCCTTCGGCGATTCTCCCCTTTCATCCAGTGTCGCCGGCGCTTCGGTTCCTCGGCTGGACTACTGATGGGAATCGCTCCTCCATCGGTGAAAACGAAAATAGCATGCCAGCAAGTCCTTTTCAAGCGCCGACGGTGACAAATATTGCATTTTTCCTGCATAAAAATAAAAAGAATTAAAAAAAATCATGCCGCTTCGTGATTTCATCATCAAAATTCATAAAAACCTCTTTCCAGCCTTCGAGTACAACCGTACAATAAATGCATGACACTCCTGGGCAGGCAACCATCGGAGCCGAATCTTGCGCTTCTTTTTGATTTGCAAAGAACCCTGACGCTCTATCCGGATTTGGATCGGGGCGTAGCTGTCTGCGTTCAGAAGATCGCTGAAGCCTTCCCGAGGCTGAACATCATGGCCGGGCTGGAAGAATCGGATTCAAGCCGAATTGGCAAGATTTTTGGCGAGCCGCTCGAGTTTTTTCAAAGCTTCAGGCCAGATCGAATCAGGATGGGGCGTTTTCCTCTTGGCATGGCATTGGGCGCTGACGGCGATTATATCGGAAGCGACGAACAGTTCCCCTTTATTTTCGAATCTGCCATTCGGTACGAAAACCGTGTAGCTGCGATTGTCAGCCTGAGCCTTGCAAGCCCGCCGGATCCGGAAGAGCGTGAAAAAATCTCCAATCTTGGACAATGGCTATCCCGAATCATTCAGGAAGCCATTGCGCTCCGGAAAGCTTTGCTCGAGCAGACTGACAGCTGTGAAGAAGAACTCAAAAACCTGAAGCCTGCGAAACCATTTTTACGGACAGCCAATGAAAAGCCTGCCGAACCGCTCTCCTTTCATGGCATCATTGGCTCGTCGAGCGCGATGAAAGATGTCTACACCATGATTTCTCAGGTTGCACCAACCGATGCCCTCGTGCTTATAACAGGAGAAAGCGGCACCGGCAAGGAGCTTGTCGCCAAAGCTGTTCATGAATGTTCGCGTCAGAGCGCCGGTCCCTTTATCGCGGTAAACTGCGCAGCCCTGCCCGAGAGCATTATTGAAAGCGAGCTTTTCGGCCATGAAAAGGGGTCTTTTACCGGCGCGACAGCGCCGCACCAGGGACGGTTTGAGCTGGCGCGGGATGGAACGCTGTTTCTGGACGAAATTGGCGATCTCTCGCCGAATGTCCAAGTCAAACTGCTCCGGATTCTGCAGGAACGAACTTTTGAACGCGTCGGGGGCAGCCGGCAGATAAAAACCAACGCCCGGATCATCGCCGCAACCAACAAGGACCTTCAGAAAGAAGTTCAGGAAGGACGTTTCCGCCAGGATTTGTTTTTCAGATTGAATATTTTCCCCATTCACCTACCACCATTGCGGGAGCGGGGCGCCGACATTCTCCTTCTCGCTGACCATTTCGCCGCCCTTGCCGCAACGACAACCGGCAAGCGTATCACACGAATCTCTAGCCCGGCGCTGGATTTGTTCATGATCTATCATTGGCCGGGCAATGTCCGCGAGCTGGAAAACTGCATTGCGCGCGCCGCCATCTTGAGCACCGATGGCGTCATCCATTCCTACCACCTGCCGCCAAGCCTTCAGTCCGCACAGTCCACGGGAACCGAACCCTCCTCCTCCCTGGATTCCGCGCTGGCTCGGCTCGAAAGGGAGCTTCTGGTCGAGGCTTTGAAAATCGAACGCGGCAATGCCGCCGCTGCGGCACGGCGGCTTGGCGTTACGGAACGGCGTTTCAGGCTGGCCATGGATCGATTCAGGCTGGACTATCGGGCATTTCGTACAAAAATGTAAGAATTACTATAATTCTTACATATATGTCATTTTCATCTCTACCATACAGCCCGCAGCTTTCTCTTCAAAGATGGAAAAATCGTTTCCTGACAAGGCTTTATTGTTTCTGACACTATAAAGCGGTTTTGGCATGCAATTTGCTACATAACCTATAACATAGCTCAATCTCAGCAGGAGGAGACATATAAATGCCGAACGGACGTGATGACACTTTGATGAACCTTTATGGAAGCCATTGCTTTTCCAATGAAGTCATGCGAGAGAGGCTCCCGAAATCGATTTATTCTGAAATTCTGCAGGTGCAGGCAGGAAAAAAAGAACTGTCGCTGGAGGTCGCGGAAGTTGTGGCGGCAGCCATGAAGGAATGGGCCGCTGAGTTCGGCGCGACCCATTACACCCACTGGTTTCACCCGCTTTCCGGCGTAACGGCGGAAAAGCATGAGTCCTTTGTTTCCCCGCTCGCAAACGGCGGGATTATCATGGAGTTTTCAGGCAAGGAACTTGTCAAGGGTGAGCCGGATGCTTCCAGCTTTCCGTCAGGCGGACTTCGCGCAACCTTCGAAGCCCGCGGCTACACCGCCTGGGATGTCACCAGCCCGGCGTTTCTGAAAACCAGCCCGAATGGGATGACCCTCTGCATACCTACCGCCTTTGTCTCGTACAACGGACACGCGCTCGATAAAAAAGTGCCGCTCTTGCGCTCCATGGATGCCCTCAGCAAGGCTGCTGTGAAAGTTTTAAAACTTCTGGGCGAAAAGGATGTGGATCGCGTCTATCCAACATCCGGTCCCGAGCAGGAATATTTTTTGGTCAACGCTGAACTGTACCGCAAGCGCCCCGATCTTGTACTGTCAGGCAGAACGGTATTCGGTTCGATGCCTGCAAAAGGGCAGGAAATGGAAGATCATTACTATGGCGCTATCGAAGAAAAAGTTGCAGGCTTTATGAATGAAGTCAACAGCGAGCTCTGGGCCATGGGCGTTGCAGCCAAAACCCAGCACAACGAGGTAGCGCCGAACCAGTTTGAACTGGCATGCATTTTTTCCCAGGCGAACATCGCCGCCGACGCCAACCAGCTGGTCATGGAAACGCTCAGGAAAGTCGCGGCCAGGCACGGAATGGCAGCCCTGCTCCATGAAAAGCCCTTCGACGGCGTCAACGGTTCGGGAAAGCATATCAACTGGTCGCTGGCTACTAATACCGGCATCAACCTCCTGGATCCAGGCGCTGCCCTGGCGGGAGCGAGCGGCATTGAAGCAGAAAAGGCAGTTATCCGCTTTCTCGTGTTTTCAATGGCGGTCATCCAGGCGGTAGACACCCGTGCTGCCCTGATCCGTGCATCGGCATCCACCGCGGGCAATGACCGGCGGCTCGGCGGCCATGAAGCCCCGCCTTCCATCATTTCGATTTTCCTTGGCGACTCTCTCACCTCGATCTTCGACTCGCTCGGCAACGGCAAGGAAGCCCCGAAATTCACAGCCGAACTGATTGAGACCGGTGCCAAAAGTCTTCCAAAGCTTCCAAAGGATGTTTCGGATCGCAATCGGACCAGCCCTTTCGCCTTTACCGGCAACAAGTTCGAATTCAGGATGGTCGCCTCATCCCAGTCTGCGGCAACGCCATCCATGATTTTGAACGCTGCGGTGGCGGAAAGCCTTTCCGATTTCGCGTCCCGCATGGAATCGCTTGTCGCGGGCGGTATGCCTCCATTGGAAGCGGCAGTCAGCGTCATCGCAAGTTCCTGGGCACAGCACAAACGTATTGTATTCAACGGCAATGGTTATTCGCATGAATGGCTGAAAGAAGCGCAGGCGCGGGGACTGCCGGTATTCCGCTCGGCGGTTGATGCCATCCCCGAGTTCATGGAAGCATCGAATGTCACCATGCTTTCCAATCTCGGCATCCTGACCCGTGAAGAAGCAGAATCGCGCTGCACGATCTATCTGGAGCGCTTTTCAAAGCAAATCAATATCGAAGCCGGTGTCGCGATGGATATGGCCCAGCGCCATATTTTCCCGGCTGCGACCAAAAGCGCTGCATCCTTTGCCCAAGCCGCTACCACCATGGCGGCTATCGGCGTCCCAAGCCTTGCCCAGGAGCAAAAAGCGAAGCGAATCGCTGCCCTTGCAGGCAAGCTTCAGGAAGAATGCGAAAAACTTTCGGCCGCGCTGAACACTGCCCAGAAGGTTCAGGAGCCTCTTGCCAAAGCAGAAGCGTACCGGAGCGTTGTGGTGCCGCAAATGGACGCGCTCAGAACAGTCTGCGATGAGCTTGAGCGCCAGATGCCCAAAGCCGACTGGCCCTTCCCGAACTACGAGGATTTGCTCTATTCATTGTAAGATTGAACCAGGATTCACAGACTGGCCGCCTGCGGCCAGTCTGGATTTGATGCTTTTTCACTGCTATACTCAAATCCCATGCGATTTTTCAGAAAAATCCTGCCCTGGCTGATTGTTGCTCTCGCTATCGCCATCGCTCTCTATATTCCTGATATAGGCCCTGAAAAATATACAAATCTCGACATGCTGTTTTCCAATGAGGCAAAAAGGCAGGCGAACGCTGGATTTTCTGTGGCGGTCGCGCAAAATGGCCGAATCGTTTACCAGCGGTCTTTTGGAAAAGACGGCAGCGGTCAGCCGATTTCCTACGACACCCCGATGTATCTGGGACCGAGTTCGGAAATTCTATCGGGCGCATTGCTCTATTCCATGGTGATCCAAAAAAAATTGTCTCTCGATGTCGATGTCAAAGAATATCTGCCTGATTTGCCGCCTTTTTCCGTCAAGAGCCTTCGCCAGGTTGAGGCTATGGATACGGCAGCGGCTTTGTCCGCGCAGCCCAAGGCTAACCCTATCACCCTGCGCTTGCTGGCTTCTCATACCGTGAACCTGAACGATCCCGCACTTGCCCGCTTCGCGAGTCAGATTTCGGGGCTCGAAGCAGGCGAATTCAATCCGGAACAGTTTATTCGCTCGAGAATCGCCAACCGGGGAACAACCCGAAGCAGACTGGTCTATCGGATTATCGGTCTCGCCATGGAAAAAGCGGGGAACGCTTCCTTCGACGAGCTTCTGCAAAGCAACATTTTGATTCCTCTCGGAATGCACGCGACAACTGCCGACCCTGGGTCGTTGCAGGGAATTGCGGTCGGCGCGGGGTTTTTCTTCGGTCTGTCCTTTCCGTACAGCAGTCAAGTCCCGGAGATTGCGGCTCCCGCCGACGGCATTGTAACCACCGCGAATGACATTGCTAAATTCCTCGCCTATATAACATCCCCGCCGGCGCGGGGAATCCCCACCCTGCCCGCCTCCTCCGTAACAGCCCTGTATCAGCCGCTCCTGCCGGGAGGGGACACCGGTTTCGGATGGCGAATCGCTGAGTCTTCGGGAAACCGCTCAGTCTACCAGGGTGGTTCAATAGAAGGGTTTTCCTCGCGCGTTGTCATCTGGCCCGAACGGAATACCGGCATTGCCATTCTTTCTTCTCAGGGCGGCGTCATCCAATCCAATATTGTCCTGCCGCTTCTGGCAACAGCCGCTGAAAAAGTATTGTTTGAAGGCTCAAGCCCGCGGCTGTTTCCTCTCGAACGGCTGATGGTTATAGCGGCAATTGCTTCGATAGTGTTCATCCTGAGTCTTTTTCTGCAAACAGCCACATCCCATTCCTGGGCCAGAGTATTTCTGGAGCATCAGGAGGGAAGCACCTCCTTCCTGGCGCGGAATTTTGTGCTCTTCAGAACTATGGCTGGCATTGCTGCGCGCGGATTTGTTGTTGTGGCCGCACCGCTTTTTATTAGTAAAGTTGTCGGCAGACAGCTGGATTATCATGACCTTCTGGTCATGGATCCGGGAGTCGCTTCCTTTTTCATCATTTTGCTCGCCGCCGGTTTCATTCGAAATCTCGCGCGCATAACCTGGATTTTTCACTTGAAGCGCGGCTGAAAAAGTGCTGGCTTCCAGCCCCCGCAGCACCAGGCTGACATCAACTCAATTCGATATAAAAAAACCGGCTGCCCTCTGCTTCGAACAGCCGGTCACTACCGCATGAGCGCCGTGCCTGTTTCAAAACTTGTCGTTCTTGAAACAGCATCGGCATAAATCCTTATTGCGTCTCACCCAGATAGGCTTTCCTAACACGGTCATCAGCCAGAAGTTCCTTGCCTTTGCCCTCCAGGATAATCCTGCCGGTTTCCAGCACATATCCGTAATCGGCCACTTCCAGCGCGGCTTTTGCATTCTGTTCGATGAGAAGCACCGTTGTGCCTTCCTTGTTGATGGTCTTGATAATCTCAAAAATCATCTTGACCACCAGCGGCGCAAGGCCGAGCGAAGGTTCATCCATCATGAGAAGCTTGGGTTTGGTCATCATCGCGCGGCCGACGGCCAGCATCTGCTGTTCGCCGCCTGAAAGCGTTCCTGCTTTTTGCGAAATTCGTTCTTTCAAACGCGGGAAAAGTTTGAAGATTTCTTCCTTATCCTTGAGAACCGCGGGCTTGTCGTTTCTCGCGTAAGCGCCGAGCTGAAGGTTTTCATCGACGGTCAGGTTGGGAAATATCCGCCTGCCTTCGGGGACCAGAACAACTCCCTTGGCGACAATATCCTTGGTCTGCATGCCGAGCAGATTCATCCCGTTCCAGGACACCGTGCCGCCTGAAGCTTTGACAAGGCCGACAATGCTCCGCAGTGTCGTGCTTTTCCCCGCTCCATTCGCGCCGATCAGCGTGACAATTTTGCCTTCCGGGACATCGATATTGATCCCCTGCAAGGCGTGGATACCGCCGTAATGCACCGATAAATTGCGAATTTCCAGCATCAGTCCACCCCCAGATATGCTTCGATGACTTTCGGATTTTTCTGGATCGAAGCTGGATCGCCGTGAGCGATCGTCACACCGTAATCGAGAACGTACATGTGGTCGCAAACCCCCATGACTACCTGCATGTGGTGTTCAATAAGGAAGATTGTCAGATCGAATTCGCTCCGCAGGCGGCGGATGAGTTCCATCAGCTCCAGCGATTCCTGCGGGTTCATGCCTGCGGCAGGCTCATCGAGCAAGAGCATCGAGGGCCGGGTTGCCAGCGCTCTGACGATTTCAAGGCGCCGCTGTTTTCCATAGGGCAGGCTGGTCGCCTTTTCATACGCAGCTGATTCAAGCCCCACTTCCTTCAGGAGCGTCATGGCGAATTCATGCGCTTCCTTTTCGCGCTTTCGATAGGCTGGCGTATGCAGGGTTGCGGCGAATATGCCGGAATTGATGCCGATATGACAGCCGACGAGGACATTCTCAAGAACGGTGAGCTCTTTGAAAAGGCGGATATTCTGGAAAGTCCGCGCGATCCCCAGTTCGGTTATCGAGTGCGGCTTGAATCCGGTTATGTCGATATTCTTGTACAGAACTTTCCCGCTGGTCGGATAGTACATGCCGGTGATGACATTGAACGCGGTTGTCTTGCCTGCGCCGTTCGGTCCGATAAGCCCGACAATTTCGTTTTTCCTAATTTCGATATTGAGCTCGGAAACCGCGGTGAGGCCGCCAAACTTCATGATGACATTGTCGGTTTTCAGCATGATTTCAGGCATGTCGACCTCCCTTCCTGGACTTGAGCTTGGACCAGAAGGCGCTGACCATGTCCCAGGAGAATTCCTTGCCGCCCATGAGCCCGCGCTGACGGAAAATGACGACTATCATCAGCATGATCGAGAAAACGACCATGCGGAGACCGGGGAGGCCGTTTGTCTTGATGATGATGAGATTCATCGGCTCATCGAGGAAACGCAGGATTTCCATCAGAAAGGTTACCACGATCGATGCAATAACTGATCCTGAAATGGAGCCTGTGCCGCCGAGAACGACAATCAGCAGAATGTTGAAAGTGAGCAGGAATGTGAACATTTTCGGGTCGATGGTGGTAATCATGTGTCCCAGCAAGGCGCCGCCGATACCGGCAATGAAGCTGGACACTGTGAACGATGTCACTTTTACCTTGAAGACATCGATGCCCATGGCCTCAGCCGCTAGCTCGTCATCACGTACCGCCTTCATGGCCCGTCCGTAGCTCGAACGCATCAAGAGGAACATGAATAAGGTAACCAAACCGGCAGCCGTCCACACAACAAAGGTCGTGGAAAAGCGGGGCAGTCCTTTCAGTCCCTGTGCTCCGTTGGTGATAGTCTGTGCGTTGGTTATCAGAACGCGGATGATTTCGGAAAAGCCAAGGGTTGCAATGGCCAGATAGTCATCACGAAGCCGGAGAACCGGCGCGCCGATGATAAAGCCAACAAAGGCGGCCGCCAGCCCTCCGATGATGATGGAAGGCAGGAACGGCAGAGTGATTCCTTTCAGGAAGGGAACCATCGGAGCCAGAAAGAAATTCATTTCCTTCAACTCGGGAGGCATGGTGAGAAGGGCGCAGACATAAGCGCCGACAGCCATGAATCCCGCGTGTCCCAGTGAAAAAAGGCCGGTAAAGCCATTCAGAAGATTCAGAGAAAGGGAGAGGACGATATAAATAGCGCACAGGTTGAAGACGCGCAGCGTAAACGCGTCAAAAAAACTGTCCGCCAGAAAGGCGAAAACCCCGAAAACCGCCAAGGCGATGAGGGTATAGGTCTGATGTTTTGTCAGTTTCATGGCTTACACCTTCTCGGTCTGTCGTTTGCCCAGCAGACCAGTGGGTTTGACCAGCAGCACAACAATGAGAAGAATGAAGGCAAAAGCATCGCGGTAGCCTGAAAGTGTCGGAAGGAAGGCGACAGTCATGATTTCGATAATGCCCAGAAGGAAACCGCCGAGAACAGCCCCGCCGATACTGCCGATTCCGCCGATAACCGCGGCAATAAAGCACTTCAGCCCCGGCATGATACCCATGAGCGGGTTCAGCTGAGGGTATTTGTAAGACCAGAGAATGCCGCCGAAAGCTGCCATGAGTGAACCAATACCGAAGGTAAAGGACACGATTTTATTGACATCAACGGCCATCAGGCGAGCAGCCTCGATATCCGTCGAAACCGCGCGCATCGCCATGCCGGTTTTCGTCCGGTGTACAATCCAGAGCAAAATGGCAAGCAGAGCGAACGTGAAAAGCGGTATTACGAGACTGACTGTTACGACTGATACCGAACCAAGCATGAGTACCTTTCCCATGACATCGGGAACGGTAACGCCTTTGGGCCGGCCGCCGAAAATCAGAACGCCCAGGTTTTCAATCAGGAAGGAGGCGCCGATGGCGCTGATCATGATGGAAATTCTGGGTGAATCCCGCAAAGGCCGATAAGCAATTCGTTCAAGCCCGATACCGAAAAACGCTGTCAGCACAATAGCAATGAGCAGTGATGCCCACCAGGGCAGGGCAACAAGGCTGACGCCATAAAACGCCACATAGGCACCCAGCATGAAAACATCGCCATGCGCAAAATTTATCAACCGCAGAATGCCATAGACCATCGTGTAACCGATGGCGATGAGCGCATAGAGACTGCCGAGCGACAGGGCATTGACAATATGCTGAAAAAGTAATGCTACAGTCATGCTTCCTCTATCTCGAAAAAACACGGGCCTGCGAGAAAGCGTCAGCTTTGACCAGGCCCGGTTTTGTTGAAAATTATGACATCCCGAAAAGCGCTTGCCGCTGGATTCCGGAATGTCCCGCCTTAATTAGGGCTGTACAGTCGCTAGATAGCTGAACGTGCCGTCTTTGACAGTTTTGATAACCGCGCTCTTGACAGCATCGCCTTCAGCATCGAGCGTGATCATGCCAGCAGCGCCGGGGAAGTTGGCGGTTTTAGCGATCTCGTCTCTGATCTTGACCTTGTCGAGGCTCTGTGCCTTTTCGATAGCAGCGCGGGCAACCAGGTATCCATCAAAGCCAAGGGCGGTAACAGCGGCCGGTTCTTTGTTGTACTTCTGGCGATATGCGTCGAGGAAGACTTTGGAAGTTTCAGTGATGGGAACTTCAGTCGCGAAGAATGTGGAGAAAACAGCGCCTTCAACAGCAGCCTTTCCGACATCGAGGAATTCAGGGGTTTCCCAGGTGTCGCCGCCGAGGAACGGCGTCTTGATACCCAGTTCGCGGGCCTGTTTGATGATGAGTGCGCTTTCGGTGAAGTTGCCCGGCGCGAAGATGACATCCGGTTTGAATTTCTTGATTTCAGTCAGCTGGGCGGCAAAGTCGGTGTCACCAGTATTGTAGTTGAGTTCCGCAAGGATGGAAGCGTCATCGCCAGTCAGCTGTTTGAAGCTGTCAACAAAGTATTTGGCGAGACCGACGGAATAATCGTTGGAAACTTCGCGGATGATGACGGCTTTCTTGGCGCCAAGCTCTTTGGCGGCATAGGTTGCCATGACGGTGCCCTGGAAAGGATCCAGGAAGCAGACGCGGAAATAGTATTCATTGCCCTTGGTTACGAGGGGGTTGGTGCAGGAGAGTCCGACAGCGGGAGTCTTGGCCTGCTTGACAATGGGACCGGCTGCCATGGAGAGCGAAGAGCCCCACGAACCAAGAACGACGTGGACTTTGTCTTTGTCGACAAGGCGCTGGGCGGCGTTGGCTGCTTCAACTTTGTCGGACTTATTGTCCGCAATTACCAGTTCAATCTTGTACTCTTTTCCGCCAACGGTGACTGTAGGATACAGCTCATTGGCAAGCTTGATGCCTTCCACTTCAAGCGCACCGCCGCCGGCGTTGGCGCCAGTCAGAGGTTCGAAAACACCAAACTTTACTGTCTTGGGCGCGGCGGGGCCGCAGGCGAACAGCAGTGCGATGACTGCCAGTCCGAGCGCAAAAAATCCGATTCGCTTCATCAATAGCCTCCTGTTAATCTAGTCCGTTTCAAATTATGAATGGACTTTTCAAATTTTAGAACGAGATTTGTGAATTGTCAATTTTAATTTGCGATTGGAAGCATAATTATTGATAAATTTGAATCGAATCAAGGGGTCCAGACAGTCATTCAATCTGATTCAATCGATTTAAAAGAAGAAAAGACAAAAATCAAGCCTGCCCCTACCCTGTACGCATTCTTCTGTCTCTGCTATTATTTTGTACCGTCATGCAACACTACGATACCGTCATAGTCGGCACCGGCCCCGCTGGCCTCGGAGCCGCGTTCGAACTCCAGGCCCGGCGACCGCAGGACTCAATTCTCATCCTCGATAAGAATGAAATGTCTTCAGGCGGGCTTAGAAATGACTGCAAGATGAATTTCAGCTGGCCCATCGGCTTTCCTGAAACCTGCTGGGACGAGGTGACCGCATCGTATTACCTCAAGCGTGTCGAAGATTTTCTCCAGCCCGCAATCATGGAGCGCAAGAATATCCGTACCTATGTGCATCGGGCGGAAAAGATCGGGGTCAAGCTCCTGGAAATCCGCCAGTCACATCTGGGAACTGACGGCGGCATCGAACTCATCAAACAACTGACCGCGCGGCTTCAAGCTGCCGGTGTTTCAATTGCGCTTGGCGAAACCATGAAAACCATGGACGCAAGCGCCAAGGTCATCACAACCGACAAGCGTGAGATTCACTATACGGATCTTATTCTGGCGCCGGGCCGGGGCGGCTTTGCCTTTCTGCAGGACATGATGAACCTCTGTTCGATCCCGTACCGAGACAACATTGTCGATATCGGCGTACGGATCGAAACCCGGGAAGAACGATATCCCATCGTCAAGGATTATTACGATCCCAAATTCATGTTCCCCAAGAAAACACGCACCTTCTGCACTAACTCGCGCTCTGCCCACGTTGTCCAGGAACGCTACGGTGATCCTGAAACCGGCTACTGGTATTCAGTCAATGGCCATGCATGGTCGTCTTCGCGGCCTGCCAATGGCCTTGTCAACTTCGCCATGCTGAAAACGGTAACCCTGACAGCGCCGCTTGCTTCCGGACAGGCATACGCCAGGATGCTCGGCATGCAGGCCAGCCTTCTTGGCGGCGGTAAACCCATCATGCAGAGGATCGGCGATTTCCGGCTTGGCAAACGCTCCTTTGCTGAGTCCTTTACCGGCGATCTCTACGATTTTGAACCCACTCTGCCTTCCTGCACCCCCGGCGACATTGCCCTCTCGGCTCCGGCCAAGGTGCTGAACGCCATCTGGAACGGTATCAAACTGCTGGATTCCATTGTCCCGGGGCTTCTGCATCCCAGCACCATTCTCTATTACCCGGAAATCAAGCTTTATGCGAACAAGCCTGTTTTTGCCGACCAGCATTTCAAGGTAGCCGAAGGCTTGTATCTGATAGGCGACGGGGCGGGCACCAGCCGGGGGATAACTGCTGCCTGGGCATCCGGACTGCGGGCAGCGGATGGGATTCTCAGCGAACGAAGCTGATCTAAAGAGCGAGACAGAAGATATGGAAGATAGAATTCGACTTATAAGAACCGCCAGCTGGATAGCGATTGGCGGCAACTTCATGCTCGCGGCGATGAAAATCATTGTAGGTTTTATTGCAGGCAGCCTTGCGGTTCTTTCTGATGGCATAGATTCCAGCACCGATGTCCTCATCGCACTTATGACACTCCTTGCGGCAGGCATCAGCGCCAAACCGAGCGACAAGGAGCATCCCTATGGACACGGCCGAATCGAAACGGTCGCGTCTGCGGTTATCGCCTTTATTGTCTTTTTCGCCGGCGGGCAGGTTTTTGTTTCAGCCTTGAGAGCGATTTTCAGCAGTGAGCCGGCATCAATGCCCTCATCGCTCGCGCTGTGGGTGACAGGCGTGTCTATTGCGGGAAAACTGGCGCTTACCTACAGCCAATTCTACCTGGGTAAAAAATCCAACTCAGCGATGCTGATCGCCAACGCTAAAAACATGCGCGGAGATGTTATCACCTCAGCCGCCGTCCTCATCGGTTTGGGACTCACTTTCCTCACCGGTATTCCGGTCATCGATAAAGTGCTGGCCATGCTGGTCGCTCTCTGGATTATAAAAAATGCAATCGGCATTTTTCTGGAAGCCAACACGGAACTCATGGATGGAACCACCGATCATGGCCCCTACCGGGACCTTTTCAAAGCCGTTTCCGATGTGCCGCTCGCCGGCAATCCGCACCGCGTCAGACTGAGAAGGATTGGCTCGATGTTTGTCGCCGACATGGATATTGAAGTAGATCCTGACATGACCGTCAGAGAAGCCCATGAGATTTCTCAGCAAGTCGAGACATCGATAAAACAGGCGTTGCCCGAAATTTACGACGTCATTGTTCATATCGAACCGCACGGCAACGTGGAAGAAGAAAAATTCGGTCTGACTTCGAAAGACACCCACTGAAAGATCCAGTTTTGTAACATAGGTTACCGATTATTTGGCTCACCCCTTGTATCTTCTATCATGCAAGGAGTGAACCATGAGTGAATATCTGACAGTCGACCCGGAACGGCAGCTGAAGCTGAAGGACATTATCGGCAAACTGCACCAGGGAGTGCCTGTTCATGAAGTCAAGCGGGAGTTCGGGCGCCTGATTCAAGGCGTCAGCGCCGCGGAAGTAGCCGCGATGGAGCAAGCGTTGATCGACGGCGGCATGCCAGTCGAGGAAGTCCAGCGCCTCTGCGAAGTTCACGTTGAAGTGTTTGAACAATCGCTCGCTCAGAACGGCAACCCCAAAAAAACTCCGGGGCACCCGGTTTACACGCTTATCGAAGAAAACCGCCGTGCGATGACCGCGCTGAAGGAGCTGAAGAACACCGCGCGAGCCTTCCGCTGGGGCATGAGCAGCAGGGATACCGCCGCTGCAGCCCTCGAAAATGCTTCCAAAATCATCATCCATTATACTCGGAAAGAAAACCAGCTCTTCCCCTATCTGGAAAAGCATGGATTTACCGGGCCTTCCCGGGTCATGTGGGGCAAACATGACGAAATCCGCGAGCTCTTTAAAGAAGCGCGGCTTGCGCTGGATCAGGGCGGGAAAGCGTTTGCGCCCAAAGCTGCCGCGATTGCCCAAAAAATGAAAAAAATGATTTTCATGGAAGAGCACATTCTCATTCCGGAAGCTGTCCGAAGGCTGTCGGAACGCGAATGGGCGCAGATACGGCTGGGTGAAGATGCCATAGGTTTTGCGTGGGTCAAACCGGAAGCCCTCTACGACGCCGCTCTGGTGCTCGCGACAGAGCAAAAAAAAGACCAACTGATGACGGAAAAAGTGGAAACACCCAAAGCGCCGGCAGCTGGGATGCTCAATCTGGATACCGGGACTATCAGTGCCGAGCTTTTAAACCTGGCGTTGAAAACCCTGCCTGTCGACATCAGCGTGGTCGATGAGGATGATCATGTGCTGTATTACTCGGATTCTCCACACAGGCTTTTCCCGCGCAGTCCGGCGGTGATAGGCAGAAGCGTGCAAAACTGCCACCCGCAGAAATCGGTTGAAACGGTCAATAAAATCCTGTCTGCCTTCAAAAAAAGTGAAAAGGATTCTGCGCGATTCTGGATTGAGATGGGAGGCAGGTTCATTCTGATTGAATACTATGCGCTCCGAGACAAGGATGGGAAATATCGGGGGACGCTGGAGATGAGTCAGGATCTTACGGAACTGCGGGCACTGCAGGGGCAGCGTCGTCTTTTGGATTGGGATTGAGTGTTTCCAAAATTGTGCTAAATGAAAAAGGCGGTTAGCCCTGCAAGGGGTTGGCCGCCTTTTGATTGTCTCCTCAAAGCTATTGCGCCGGTAGGTTTAAAGAATAAACCTTCTAAAATAAGAATGGTCCAGGAATATCCGGGTTTTTTCCGAAATAGGTTATTTCTTCGATTTGACGAATCTTGGGGCCCTGCAGGAGTGCGAAGAGGCTTCGCTCAATGCCGAGCCCGCCGCCGAATGTCTGAGGGAATATCGGCTCGCCCCCTGAGTCTTTCATGCTGGCCGCAAGGAGGAAAGGTCCGTATCCATCAAGCTTGTCAAGGTTGGTTATGTTGCCTTTGCCATCGAATACAGGAGCTTCCCGCAGGACATTGTTGGCCAGAAGGCGCGCGATGATAGCCGGGAAAAACCACTCGCGAAGGCCGCCTGACAATACTTCCCAAGCGTCACCTAGGCTGCCATCGAGATATTTTGCTGCGGCGCAAAGGTCATAGTTGAAAATCTGCCGCGATGTGATATCCCCTGGCTCCGGTATGGAACCGTCTTCCTGTAGAAACGGATAAACAAGATCATAGTTTTCCCGCAAAAGTCCAAGCACCCAGAAGAACTGCGTTCCAGCGATTTTTCCAAGCTTTTTTTCAAGCCCTTTCTCACTTTCGCCCTTCTCCAGCCATTCATCCTTGAAAAAGCGGGGAAAGGGTTTTTGCGGAATATCCAGCGCAATACCGAGCGCTTTCAGACTTTCCGAACAGCTTGAGCGAACTTTTTTTACTGCGTGAATAATCAAATCTTCAAAAAAATCCAGAGCCCTGTCTCGATCTTCCTGAAGAATGCTTGTCACCGTATCGGGATCCCTGAAATATCCATCAGATGCGATAGGCGTGTGGCGCCGGCGTTCGATATCCATCTGAGAAAAATCGATGAGGTATTTTTTTCGCATCGAACCATCCGACGATGGCAATTCAAGCCTGATATTGGGCGAATCTATGAAAACACCGGGAATATGCGGACTCATGCAGGCAAGAAATTTCGAATAAATCATCGAATGCGTTGTGCGATACGGTACATTCTGATAGCTGATGACCGGTACATGTTCAACCCCATGGCAAAGCGGATCGGTAACCGGAGAAATCGTCACCCGATCAATATTCACCAGTCCTTCCGATGCCAAATACTCTTCAAGCCCCAGTACCAGCGCAGTTCGTATCTTCATGACATGCGAAAGATTCGGGGAAGTCCATCGGGAAACATACCGCTCCGCGACTTCCTCTTCAAGAGAAGAACCCTTTTGTGTCAACTGTGCCTGCCATGACGCGAGCGCTTCAGCAATAGAAGTTTCGCTTTTTCTTATCAATGAATCCATACTATGCTCCTTGTTTCGATTTCGATAAAATTAAACTATTGAATGACTCATGAAACCTGAGTCATACCCTTTTTTAGGCTTGCCGCATTGTGAGCTGCATTACCCATGAGGATTCGGCCGCTGTGCTTCATCCTCCCACCTCCTTGCTTTTTCGACTCGCGGGGTTGGCCGCATGTCTGAATAAAAAAAAAGGACCGGCTCAATGGAGCCGGTCCCCGTTTTACGAAAAAAGTAAGCTAAACGCCCAGCGCCGGCTCCGCTGCGGCGGTCCGGTTATTATTGTTGAGAAGATTGCTGTAAAATGCTGTGCGCTTCATGATAAAACAACTCTACTGTATAAAAATTGGCACGTCAAGCATATTTATAAGCATTATTCAGAGAATTTTTACATTTGGGCCTTTTTTCGAGGGAGAAATTTCGATTTTCGCTGGCGAAGGCTGGTGCCGTTCGCAATATCGTTCAATATGACGCATCAAAAATCCGCTTTCAATGTCGGCAAGCGGATAGTTGAGCGTAATTCTCGAGCGCTCCTGTTCGGCATAAGCTCGTGATAAAGCTCCAAAATAGCGCACAAGATCCTGAACTGCTGGCAGAAGCTTTTCTTTCCCCATTTTTTCATAAATGCTCCTAAGCGCTATAATTTGCAATTCTTCAATCTGCCGATGCGTCATTGACTGGTGTTTCCAATCTTGTGCTTGTAAACATTCAAGGCCCTCCATAAAAAAACGGGAAGGTTTGAGCTTCAACGGTTTCAAGACAGCCAAAAACCAAGGAACAGCGCGCCCCCGTGAATAGAAGATTTCGCAGGCCTTTGCCACCTTCCCTGCCTTTTCCATATCATATCGAGAAAACCCGGGATGCTGACGAAGCAGATATGGAGGCTCTGGTTCTGCTTCCAGATCGAATTCAACCCGCTGGTCATAGAGGATTGTCCCCGGTAAAACAGCCAGCGGGAAAATATCGAGATGGTTCGGCTGGAGAGAAAGCGCGAAATCGAGGCTCTCAAAAAAGCTTTCCAGCGAATCGCCAGGAAGCCCATACATGAGATCCAGGCCGAAAACAGCTTGTGACTGATTCAAGAATCGAATTTTTTCCGCAAAAAGCTTTCGGTCAATCGAACGCCCCACGGTTTTCAATACTGCAGAATCCGCACTCTGCAAGCCAATTTGCAAGGAACATGGCAGGCGTGCAAAAGCTTCCGCCAGCGCAGGAGTAACCAACTCAGCCCGGATTTCCAGATACCAGTAAATCGAAGGAGCTTTTTTCGCCAACATCTCGATCATAGAAAGCGCTCGAGCAGGATTGAGGTTGAAGGTGGGATCCAGCACAAAAACCTTCGGCACAGCCCGTTTTTCAAAAAGCTCAAGCTCGGCTTCCAGGCGTTTTTTTGGCAGCGCCCGTACCCGAGAACTGCCTCTGCCTTCATAGCAGTAGGTACAATGGTAGGGACACCCCCGCGTCATTTCCCAGGCCACATCCCGGTCTGCCGAGGGAACAAGATAGCCCGATAGCCAGGGAGAGACGAGTTCTTCAGGCTCACAGGGTATAGAAGGAATAAATTCCGGGCTGCTCTGCTGCAAAGCTGCCGTGCCGCCAAGGAATTCATCCAAAAACCAGTGCGCAAAACTTTTCTCTGCCTCGCCCAGAAAAACTGCGTCAAAAGGAATTTCAGCTGTTTTTTCACTCGACATCGAATTATCTCGAAACAAGGCCGCGCAGTATTCCGCGTCCGGTCCTCCCGCCACCAGAAAAGGCGCGGACTCCGAATTTCGAATTTCGCGCGCAAGCTGAAAAACTCGTTTGGTATTCCAAGCGTAGAGCGAAAAGCCGACAATGTCCGGCTTTCTGTCGAGAATCCACCCTGCGGTCAGTTCTTCGCCGCGATTTTCGAGAATAGTGATTTCGAGCTTTGGCTGCTGTCCGCCAGCGCTTTTTATAAACTGCTCGAGATATGCCGCGATCGACGCAACACCCAGGGGAACAAAGGCTGTATTGCTTTCCGGATGAATAGCCACGAGGCTCAGGCGGATAAAGGTTCTTTTCATGTTGAAATATAAGTTTAGCATGAATTATGGTCAGCTCTCAACAGAAAAGGCTGGCCGCGCGGAACATATAATTCGAAGAACATAGTATGCCACATGAGGGTTCCAACTTGACGCCCCATGCTCTCTGTGGTACTTTCACCCCGTTATGAATCCAGTCAATGACAAGCTGACCAATTCCATTCTCGCCTGCCTGTTTGCGGCGCTCATTTCGATTGGCGCTTATATCGCTTTCCCCCTTCCTGGGACCCCTGTACCGATTGTTCTGCAGAACATGTTCATCATGATCGCGGCCCTGGTGCTAGGGCCATGGTGGGGCTTGGCTTCTGTTTTCATCTATTTATTGCTTGGCGCTGGCGGGATGCCCGTCTTTTCCGGAGGAACAGGCGGTTTCATGAAATTTGTAGGACCAACCGGCGGATATCTTTTTGGCTACATTCCTGCTGCTGTAGCGATTGGATTTATTGCTTTGAAAGGGAAAGGAACTTTTCTTGCCAATATTCTGGCATGTACGGCTGGGATGGCTATCGTTTATCTTTTTGGAGTAGTTCGATTAAAATTTGTTCTGGCTTCTTCTTGGGGCAAAGCGATAACAGCGGGTTTCCTTCCTTTTATTATTGGGGACATCATCAAGATAACCCTTGCCGCAATCCTGTCGCCCAGGCTTATTAAAGGTCTGGAACATCTCTCTGAACGTGAATCGGATGGCTGAGCTTTTCAAAACTGAGGGGCTGACTCACATATTCAAATCCGGTAGAGCTGGATTGAGGAATATTTCGCTTCATATCGATAGTGGTTCCATAATTGTGCTAGCTGGAAGAAATGGTTCCGGAAAAACCTTGCTGGTCAGGCATTTTGTCGGTCTTTCAACTCCTACAGCGGGAAAGGTTCTTTTTCATGCTGAACCTGTCGCTCAGTCGATCAAAAAAATCCGCACATCAGTAGGATATGTCTTCCAGGACGCTGATTTGCAGATTTTTAGTCAGACTGTTGCTGAAGATGTAGCTTTTGGCCCCGAGAACCTCATGCTTCCTGCTGAAGTGGTAGAACAGCGGGTTGAGCGAGCACTTTCAGCCACACATCTTGAAGCAATGAAGAATCGCAGGCCGGAAACACTTTCCGGCGGAGAAAAGCGGCGATTGGCTATTGCGGGTATTCTGGCGATGGAACCTGAATGCTTGATCCTTGATGAGCCCTTTGCAAACCTGGACCTCGAATCGATCAGAGATGTTGTAGAAATCCTCGTTGAACTTCACAAATCAGGGAAAACCCTGATTGTGGTTACCCACGAACTTGAAAAGATCCTCCCTTTTGCTGACAAATTGATAATACTGGATAATGGAGAGCTTGTTTTTTCCGGTCATCCAGCAGATACAACTCCTGAACTCTATAAAAACCATGGGCTAGTATGTCCATTGGAAGGGCATTTTCCGTGGGTTTACCAAGATTTCTCTTCTTTCGAAACAAAGCACAAAATTGGAAGCACTAAAAAAAGCAACCCCCTTAGAAGGCTCTTGAGATGAATCCCTTTTCTCTTTCTGAAACCGACAATGTTTTATCAAAACTCAGCGCTCTCTCGAAACTGATTTCATTGACTCTGCTCAGTATGGCATCTATGAATGCCCAACTTCCAGAGCTTATTGCGCTTCTTGTTGCAAGCTTGCTATTTCATTTCATATACCGAATCAAACTTGCTGATTCAAAAAAAATGCTTTTATTTATCCTTTATATATCAATTTTTACCAGTATTATTGGCATTATCGCACCTGGCGATGGCCGTCTGTTTTCGATCGAGCTTTTACCACGCTTTCTTACTTATTCATTAAGACTTTATACGGTGTTCTTTTTTTCTCACCTTTTTTATTCAACAACAAAAGTAAGTGATTTAGGCAACTATATGACCAGGCTGGCACAAAAAGCTAGAAAAGATCGATCTCAATCAGAGTTGATAAACAGCAAATATTCAGACTCAATGGATCCTGGTATGGCTATCAGCTTAACACTCCTGTTTCTGCCTCGTTCTTTTTCTACCTATGAAACCATTCGAGAAGCTGCTGAAATCCGAGGGTATGGTTTAAAAAAGCACAAGATTGCAGACTTTTTGAAAATACTGGAAACATTCCTTATTTTTAGCTTACGGTATGCACTTAAAACATCAGGCGCAATGAAAATTCGGGGGTATTCACCTTTGAGAACGGTTAGAGTACAGAAGTTTAAGTTGGGAGATTATTTTCTTGTTATTGGTTCCCTCATTTTAGTGTTTCCAATCTTGTGCTGAATTTGAATCAACATTGAAGGTTTTGCGCGTATTTCCTTTGAGGAGTCTTACGTACTTCCTCAAAGGAGATACCCATGATCACCTTCCCCTTCTGCCCCAACAAGCAGTGTTCTTTGCATCAGCAAGCTCCCGCTGATGCAAGCTGGTTTTCCCCCAAAGGTTTCTACTATACCAAAACCTTCGGGATCGTTCGTCGATTCCAATGCAAGGTTTGTCATACAACTTTCTCCACCC